>Ga0326733_1000004_pt1 | contig 384466 bp, 335 predicted proteins | sample 14_GP2_308_FD_207946 | JGI IMG/M metagenome (GOLD analysis project Ga0326733, IMG submission 207946) | Glacier ice microbial communities from Ngari, Tibet, China - 14_GP2_30.8 | ecosystem: Environmental > Aquatic > Freshwater > Ice > Glacier | place: China: Ngari, Tibet | collected 2018-07-17
GTTGGCAAAGAATTTGATCCCGAGGCGTTCGATCAACGCATCACCAATAACACCTTGGCATGGCTGGCCTGGAATAGCTGGTGTAAAAAATAGCCTATATCAAGACGGTGCTGATGCGCCGCTTACGCTTAGCGCGATACGGCTACGGAAGTTGAGGGGGCAATCTGCAAGACCTTGCAACTCGGCTCGACCCTGCGAGCATCGCGATGTCGATCGACGAAAGACTTCAAAATTTGATGCGGCGGCCTAGCTCCACCTGGGCAAAAAAGCACTGGCCACCCTCGCAATTTCATTGGCCTGGCGCAGCACCTTGAGTTTGCGCTCCAACGCTTTGATACGTATGCACTCCTTGGTGCTTACACCACCGCGTTCGCCACGCTGCACACGTACTAGGCGCAGTGCGCACTCCCAAACCTCGGGGAAAATCTGCCCGGCTTTTTGTTCATGGCACCATTCTCTTAAAGGCTGGTGCCCCCACAAAATCCAGTGTGATTTAATTTAGTCAAGCCTGAAGCACGTGCTCGTTGGCGTTAAGGAAATTCATCGTATTTGTTCGCGTAAAATTTAGCAAGACACTCGCCTGTTCGGTTTCTGCTTGTGCATAAAAGCTACGTTGCTGTTGGCTGGTGAAGCTGTCGGGCAAAACCGCGTAAGCGTCTTGAATCTGCTCTATCCTTGACTCCAAATTAGCAAAATCTCTCGGGTATTCGCGCTTCATTGCTTCCTGCCATGGCTGCCATGTAACCAAAAATTCCATCCAGCCCGGTCCGTTTTCTCTTGCCAATACAGTTGCGGCGGCACCGTCAAGTTCACCTGGTGCCAGCCCGGCGCATCCCAAATGGAGCATGTCGTGGGAAACCCCTGGTAAGTCCAGTCGGCGGGCAAGTTGCGTCTGATATGCCAGCCGTACTTCAATTTCATCCATGTCTTGCCCTGCAGCGCGTTGACGCTGAATGGCAGCGTTGGCAAGTTCTTCCACTACATTCAACCGATACAAGCCTCTACCAAGCTTGAACAAATTAACATTGCTATATCGCCCCAGACGAGCATCGTCGTTGATATGGGCTGTTTCCATATCGTTAAGAGCCAAGCCGACCCGATCGCCGCAAGATGCCGTTGCGCCTTGTGCAATCGTCAGGCAAATCGAGCGTAGTTCGGACGAATTTTCCATTGCGTCAAGCAATGCATCGACGCGCGCAATAAAGGCTTGCCTGCTGCTGCTATTTTCGTATTCGGCTGGTGCGGATCGGGCACCATGACCACACATCCGATCAAGAAACGCGTGAAATTCTGCTGCATTAGGAGCGTCGCCAACTGCATGTCGGACTGCGGCTGCGTCCCAACCTGTAATGCCGCGGGGGCGGGCCCCGGTACGCGCCAAATGCTGGGGCAGTTGTGACTGACCGGCACCAGGGGCAGGGTACTGCACCGGCGTCGAGGGCAAGTTTTCTTCTGGCAATGCATGAGGTACGCGAGCATCATGCTGCAACTGGAATTGCAACGCTTCGGCGAGCTCCTGATCACTGAAAGGAAACGCTTCATCATCGACGTCAGCATGTCCAGGGTTGGCACCGTGGAGGAGAGAAGGGTTTGCAGATTGCCATGTCCGAACGGCTCCGAGAAACCGATCTCCGCTGCCATCACAGAGGTTTTCGGGAGGGGCGTTGTTTGATATTAACGACACCCGGAGCGTAAGGTGGGTCAAAGATGCCGGCAATCTTGGCAGGGCAGTGAGGCTCTGGCCACACAAAGAAAGTCTTGTTAATCCGGCCGGCAATGTTGGCAGGATAGTGAGTCTGCGGCCGGTCACATTAAGTCTTGTTAATCCGGCCGGCAATGTTGGCAGGGTAGTGAGGCTGTTGCCGGTCACATCGAGGCTTGTTAATCCGGCCGGCAGTGTCGGCAAAGTAGTGAGGCTGTTGCCAAGCACATCAAGGCTTGTCAATCCGGCCGGTAGCGTCGGCAGGGTAGTGAGGCCATCGCCGTCCACATTAAGGCTTGTCAATCTGTCCGGCAGCGTCGGCAGGGTGGTGAGGCTATCGCACGACAACACATCAAGGCTTGGCAATCCGGCCGGTAGCGTCGGCAGGGTGGTGAGGCTATCGCACGACAACACATAAAGGCTTGTCAATCCGGCCGGTAGCGTCGGCAGGGTGGTGAGGCTATCGCACGACAACACATCAAGGCTTGTCAATCCGGCCGGTAGCGTCGGCAGGGTAGTGAGGCTATTGCCGTGCACATAAAGGCTTGTCAATCCGGCCGGTAGCGTCGGCAGGGTAGTGAGGCTATTGCCGTGCACATAAAGGCTTGTCAATCCGGCCGGCAGCGTCGGCAGGGTAGTGAGGCTATTGCCGTGCACATCAAGGCTTGTCAATCCGGCCGGTAGCGTCGGCAGGGTAGTGAGGCTATTGCCGTGCACATTAAGGCTTGTCAATCCGGCCGGTAGCGTCGGCAGGGTGGTGAGGCTATCGCACGACAACACATCAAGGCTTGTCAATCCGGCCGGTAGCGTCGGCAGGGTAGTGAGGCTATTGCCGTGCACATTAAGGCTTGTCATTGCAGCCGGCAGTGTTGGCAAAGTAGTAAGGCAGTCGCTAAACACATTAAGGCTTGTCAATCCGGCTGGCAGTGTTGGCAGTGTATTAAGGCACTTGCCATTCTCATTACTGTAATCGCCAGGCACATTCAAACTTGTCAATCCCGCGGGCAATGTCGGCAGGGTTGTGAGGCGGTTGCCATATACACTAAGGCTAGTTAATCCGGCAGGCAATGCTGGAAGGGTAGTTAGATAGTCGTCTCGTACCTCAAAGCTCGTCAATGGTGTGCCAGCTTGTTCCTCGTCGAGCGCAGACCGAATCGAATTTGCTAGACGATGCCTTGCATCTACCTCGGCAGGCGGCGCTTCCTTTTCCCAACGGGTTAGTTGTTCTAAATAAGTTTCTGGACAAACATCCTGTCTTTGTGGACGAATCAACGCTAACAAACCCGACGATCCTCTGCGGGTTCTGCTGCGCGCATGTGGCGCTGTGTCTACCTGTAATTGCGGTGTAGTGCCTGCGTCGCTACCATCTCGCGAAACATTTCCATTGTTAAACATTCTTGAGACTCGACGCATAGCACACACCTTAGTTTTTAAAAATTACTGTATTGAATTAAATTTTGTTTGTACAAATCTCTAAAGCGCTTTACGCAGCCATGGATTTTTATTATTCAGCTATTATAGTTGTCGCTCTATCAATCAATTTGATATGAGCCAAAGGCTAATCGATGCAGCCGGTCGCCACATGATTTTTGCTGAAAAATTTGCTCAACATGTTTTGCTCTTTAAAATATTGATTTGCGCTTTTTGCAAATGTTGTCCCGCACGCCGAGACTATCATCGCTAATCAATCACAACTCCGACATTCCCACCTCCTCATTCGCACACGCACAAGCAGTACAATGGCCGCTTTTCCGGTCTTCAAATTTAAAACCCCATGTCTACCGTACCTCCCACGTCCCCAAAAGTCGGTTTCGTCTCCCTGGGCTGCCCGAAAGCCCTAGTTGATTCCGAGCAAATTCTTACGCAACTTCGGGCAGAGGGCTACGAGACGGCAAAATCTTACGATGGTGCGGATCTGGTTATCGTCAACACTTGCGGTTTTATCGACGCTGCGGTGCAAGAATCGCTGGACGCCATCGGCGAAGCGTTGCATGAAAACGGCAAGGTGATCGTAACCGGCTGCCTGGGTGCGAAGAAAGATGCCAGCGGCGACGACATTATTTTGAAGGTGCACCCGAAGGTGCTGGCCGTGACCGGCCCACATGCGCTGGCCGAGGTGATGGATGCGGTGCATCTGCACCTGCCGAAGCCGCATGCGCCGTTTCTCGATCTGGTGCCGGCGCATGGCGTAAAGTTGACGCCGCGCCACTACGCTTATCTCAAGATTTCCGAAGGGTGCAATCACCGCTGCAGTTTCTGCATCATTCCCTCGATGCGCGGCGATCTGGTGTCGCGGCCAATTGCCGATGTCATGCTGGAAGCCGAGAATCTTTTCAAGGCTGGCGTGCGGGAGCTATTAGTGATTTCGCAGGACACGAGCGCCTATGGTGTGGATGTGAAATTTTGTACCGGTTTTTGGAATGGCAGGCCGGTGCGTACCCACATGACGCAGCTGGTCGAGGCGCTCGGTGAACTGGCGGCCTCTTATGGTGCCTGGGTACGGTTGCATTATGTGTATCCGTATCCGCATGTGGATGCGATCATTCCTTCGATGGCAGAGGGGCGCATCGTGCCGTATCTGGATGTGCCGTTGCAGCATGCGCATCCGGATGTGTTGAAACGGATGAAGCGCCCGGCCAGCGGAGAAAAAAATATCGAGCGTATTCAGGCCTGGCGTGCGTTGTGCCCGGACATTACGATCCGCTCCACGTTCATTGCTGGCTTTCCAGGTGAGACCGAGGCCGAATTCGAGTATCTGCTGGATTTTTTGCAGGAAGCCCAGATCGACCGTCTCGGTTGCTTTGCTTACTCGCCGGTGGCCGGTGCTACGGCAAACGATTTGCCCGATGCAGTGCCGGAAGCGTTGCGGGAAGAGCGCCGTGGCCGCGTCATGCAATTGCAGGAAACCATTTCCAAAAACCGGCTGCAGGCAAAGATCGGCAGCACCATGCGGGTGCTGATCGATGAAGTCAATCGCACCGGTGGCGTGGGCCGCTCCAGCGCCGATGCACCGGAAATCGATGGCGTGGTGTATGTAAAGCCACCCTACGAGCCGCATTTGAAGCTTAAGGTGGGCGAGTTCGTGGAAGTAAAAGTGACTGCCGCTGATGCACATGATTTGTGGGCACAGGCCTGAGCGTGAAAAAATCGTTACAGACGACATTGGTACAAGGCAGCTACGTGCCGCCCGAAGGTTTTGCAGCATTTCCTTCAGCGATTCACCATGCCTCCACGGTCCTGTTTCCCGATGTGGCTGCGATGCGCTCCCGCAACTGGCAGGACAAGCTAGGCTATACCTACGGCCTGCATGGCACGCCGACATCGTTTACGCTGGAAGCGCGCCTGGCTGAAATCGAAGGCGGCACGCATTGCCTGCTGGCGCCGAGCGGCCTGGCGGCGATCACCCTGGTCGATCTGGCCTTGCTGAAAAGCGGTGACGACATGCTGCTGCCGGATAACGTCTACAACCCGAACCGGGAATTAGGCGATTGGCTGCAGCGAGATTTCGGCATCACGGTGCGCTATTACGATCCATTGATCGGCGCTGCCATTGCCGGGCTGCTGCAGTCTAATACCCGTCTGGTGTGGGCAGAAGCGCCGGGTTCGGTGACGATGGAAGTGTCTGATATTCCGGCCATCTGTGCTGCAGTGCATGCGCATGGCGCACTGGTGGCGCTGGACAACACCTGGTCTGCCGGCATTGCCTTCGATGCATTCGCGCATGGCGTGGATATCGTCATGCAGGCATTGACGAAATATCAGTCGGGCGGGTCAGATGTGTTGATGGGTGCGGTCATCACGCGTGAACAGGCCCTGCATCGCAGGCTGGGGCAGGCGCACATGCGCCTTGGCCTGGGCGTCGGCATGGACGATGCGTTTCTGGTGATGCGCGGCTTGCCCACCATGAAGTTGCGTTTCGACGCGCACGATGCCGGAGCACGGCTGGTTGCCGCATGGCTGAAGGCGCGGCCAGAGATAGCGCGGGTGTTGCATCCGGCGTTTTCGGATTGCCCGGGACATGCGACGTGGCAGCGCGATTTCACAGGTGCTGCGGGCTTGTTTTCAGTGGTGTTTGACGAGCGCTTTTCCGAGACGCAGACCGACCATTTCGTCGATCGGCTGAGATTGTTCAAGATCGGTTTCAGCTGGGGCGGCGCCAACAGCCTATGCATGCCTTATCGCGTACAGGCGATGCGACGGCAGTGGCAGGGCACCGGGCAACTGGTGCGGTTCAACATCGGTTTGGAACACCCGGCCGACTTGATCGCCGATATCGATCAAGCCCTGGGCGCGCTCTAGACCGGCATCGCCTGGTTCTTGCCCAGATCGAGGATGCCTTTGATCAGCCGGTAAGCCTTCCATAACCAGGCCAGACCCATGATGAGTATCGCTACCGGTATGCCGACGACTGTCAGCCACAAAATGCCGCAGAGAACCATCCAAAGCCAGAACCAGATGAACGAGCGAATCTGCCAGCTGTGATGGCTACGTACGAAAGTACCTTCGGTATCGGGCCGTTTGATGAAATTGATGATCAGCGGAAGCCATGAAAACGTCGTGAGGGTGAGCAAAAAACTCACACCGTGGGCGATGTAGAGCCACCAGGCGATGTTTTTTTCTGTTTGCAGCTTGCCGTCCAGAACCAGGCTTTGATTTATTCTTTGTTCCATTTTTTGCTCCATTCTTTATGAACCCTGCGTTTCAGATTCGACTCCAGGGTGTCGGTTTATTCGAACAAAGCCAGAATCCCGTCCATGCCGACAAAATTCAGGGCGACATCGGCCTGTTCCTGAACGATCGGTTTGGCATGGAATGCCACCGAGATGCCGGCGATTGCCATCATTTTCAAGTCGTTGGCGCCATCGCCCATGACAATCGTTTGCGCAGGTGTGATGCCGAGGGTGGCGCAGATGTCCTGCACCGTCTCCTGTTTTGCCTCCGCATCCACGATGTCGCCCAGCACCCGGCCTGTCAGTTTGCCGTTGATTATTTCCAGTTGGTTGGCGCGGGTGAAATCCAGGCCGAGCCTGTCGCGCATGTGTTCGGTAAAGAACGTGAAGCCGCCGGACACCAGCAAGGTTTTCAGCCCCGCTGCCTGCACCGCCGCCAGCATCGCTTCGGCGCCCGCCGACAGCTGCAGCCGTTCGTCGATCACGCGTTTCAGTGCGCTCGCATCCAGACCTTCGAGCAATGCCACGCGCCGCATCAGGCTTTCGCGAAACGGCAACTCGCCACGCATCGCCGCTTCGGTGAGCGCCGCTACCTGGGGCTTGAGTCCCTGCATGTCGGCAATCTCATCGATGCATTCGATGGTGATCAGTGTCGAATCCATGTCCATCACTAACAACTTGAAGTCGCTCAATTGACGGCCTGCGGGTACGAAAGCAACATCCAGCCCTTCGGCCAGTGCCCGCGCCGTAACACTGCGCTGCATCCCGGCATCGGCAGAAACAGGGCCGCAACGCCAGACATGCGAACCCAGCGCCACCATGGCTGGCGCACCGGCAAGCTTTCCCAGCACATCGAGCAAGCCCGGATCGGGACGGGCTTGCAGCGGCGCCTGCACGACTAGGTTCATGGAGATGTTGGACATGGTGTTGTGGGGGGTGGATCAGGCCGCCAGCGTCCGAATGGCTGCCTTGACCTGGGCTACCCGTGAGGCCAGGTCCGGCATGTTGATGGTGATGCGCAATTTGTCCTGACCATTGAGCTTGATATGGTGGTTTTTCTGAATCAGTTCGATGATGCGCATGGCATCGATCGGCGGGTTGGGCTCGAATTGCAGCAGGGCAGATTCGGTATGGGCATCGATTTTTACAATGCCGACCGGCTTTGCAGCAACGCGCAGCCGGTGGGTTTCCACCAGCGCTTTGGCTGGTTCGGGCAATTTGCCGAAGCGGTCGATCAATTCCTCCTGCAGGTCGTCGATGGCATCGGCGCGCGTGCAATTTGCCAGGCGTTTGTAGAGCGACAACCGCTCGTGAACATCGCCACAAAAGTCGTTGGGCAGCAGTGCCGGCACATGCAGGTTGATTTCCGTGGTGGTCGACAACGGCGCTGCCAGATCCGGCTCCTTGCCTAGTTTCAGGGAGCGCACTGCTTCATTAAGCATGTCGGAATACAGCTGGAAGCCGATCTCGTGCATTTCGCCGGATTGATTGTCGCCCAGGACTTCGCCGGCACCGCGAATTTCCAGGTCGTGCATCGCCAGGTAGAAGCCGCTGCCCAGTTCTTCCATTTGTTGAATCGCATCCAGGCGGCGTTGTGCCAGCTTGGTCAGCGTCTGCACGTCGTTGACCAGCAAGTAGGCGTAGGCCTGATGGTGCGAGCGACCGACCCGGCCGCGCAACTGGTGCAGCTGCGCCAAGCCGAATTTGTCGGCCCGATGCATGACGATGGTGTTGGCAGTCGGTACATCAATGCCGGTTTCGATGATCGTGGTACACAGCAGGATATTGAAGCGCTGGGCCACGAAGTCGCGCATGACTTTTTCCAGGTCGCGCTCGTGCATCTGCCCATGCGCTACAGCGATGCGCGCCTCCGGCAGGAGAGCTTCGAGCATCGCCCGCCGGTTATTGATCGTTTCGACTTCGTTGTGCAGGAAATATACCTGCCCACCGCGCTTGAGTTCGCGCAGGCAGGCTTCGCGAATGATCGATTCGCCTTCGCTGCGCACGAATGTCTTGATTGCCAGCCGTTTCTGGGGCGCGGTGGCAATGATGGAAAAGTCGCGCAAGCCTTCCAGCGCCATGCCGAGGGTACGCGGGATCGGCGTTGCCGTGAGCGTCAGTACATCGACTTCCGCGCGCAATGCTTTCAAGGCTTCTTTCTGGCGCACGCCGAAACGATGTTCCTCGTCGATGACCACTAGGCCCAGGCGCGTGAATTTCACGTCCGGCGACAGCAGTTTGTGAGTGCCGATCACGATATCGAGCGTGCCGTCGGCCATGCCCTTGATCGCCTGGGCAATTTCCTTGCCACTCCGAAAACGTGAGAGTTCGGCAATCTTCACCGGCCAGTCGGCGAAACGGTCGGCGAATGTTTGCGCATGCTGCTCGGCCAACAGCGTCGTCGGCGCAAGGATAGCCACCTGTTTGCCGCCGAGTACGGCCACGAATGCAGCGCGCAGGGCGACCTCGGTCTTGCCGAAACCGACATCGCCGCAAATCAGGCGGTCCATCGGCTTGCCGCTGGTCATGTCCTGGATCACTGCAGTGATGGCAGCAGCCTGGTCCGGTGTTTCTTCAAAGCCAAAACTTTCGGCAAAAGCATCGTAATCGTGTGCGGAGTAGGCAAAGCTGTGGCCCTGGCGCAGCGCACGGCGGGCGTACAGGTTCAGCAGTTCGGCAGCGGTATCGCGGATCTGCTGCGCTGCCCGACGTTTTGCCTTGTCCCATTGCCCGGAGCCTAGCGAATGCAGCGGCGCATCTTCCGGCGAGGCGCCGGAATAGCGGGATATTACGTGCAGCTGTGACACCGGCACATACAGCTTCGTGTCCTTGGCATATTCGAGATGCAGGAATTCGGTTTCGCCTTCACCCAGGTCCATGCTGGTCAGGCCCATGTAACGGCCGATGCCATGATTGGCATGCACCACCGGATCGCCGATCTTGAGCTCCGACAGGTCGCGCACCATGAACTCGACCTGCGTCACGGCTTCCTGTTTTTTCTTGCCGATACGCCGGCCCGATCCGGCATATAGCTCGGTTTCCGTGACGAATACCAGGTTGCCAGCCGTCTCCGGCAGGGCAAAGCCCGCATGCAGCGGCGCCACGCCCAGCATCAGGGGGGCTGAAGCTTTTGCGAAGGTGTCGAAGCCGTCGCAGCCCACTGGCGACAATCCGTATTCGTCGAAATACTGTTGCAGGGTTTCGCGACGACCATTTGACTCGGCGCAGATCAGCACCCGCCGTTTGCGGGTTTTACAGGCTGCAAGATAGGTGCGAAAGCTGCCCAAAGGGTCGTCGGCACGGCGATTGACGGCAATATTTGGTAAAGGCTCCGACAATTCCGAGGGAGTGTCGTCCTGGCGCACGATCCAGCGGCCATAGGGCTTTGCCAGCGTGAAAAAATCCTCGTCGGACAAAAACAGCTTTTCTGGCGCCAGCAGGGGCCGGTCACGGTCTGCTTTCAGAAATTTGAAGCGCGAGTTGGTGTCGCTCCAGAAGCGCTTGATGGCGGCGTCGATGTCGCCGACCAGTGCAAAGGTCACATCGGCAGGCAAGTATTGAAACAGGGTTGCCGTTTCATCGAAAAACAGCGGCAGGTAATATTCGATGCCTGCCGAGGCGATGCCCTGGCCGATATCCTTGTAGATCACCGAACGGCTCGGATCACCTTCGATGACTTCGCGCCAGCGACTGCGGAAAGCCGTGCGGGCCGCCTCATCCATCGGAAACTCGCGCCCCGGCAACAACCGGACTTCCTTCACCGGGTAAAGCGAGCGCTGGGTGTCGGCGTCGAACGTGCGAATGGTTTCGATCACATCGCCGAATAAATCGATGCGGTAGGGCAGGACAGAGCCCATTGGAAACAGATCGATCAGCCCGCCACGCACCGAGTATTCGCCGGGCGACATGACCTGCGTCACAGGGCTATAGCCGGCCAGCGTCAGTTGGCTTTTAAGGCGTGCTTCGTCGAGCGTTTCGCCCTGCTTGAAATAGAAGGTGTACCCGGCGAGAAACGACGGTGGCGCCATGCGCACCAAGGCGGTCGTGGCCGGTACCAGCAGCACGTCGCATTGGCCGTTCTGCACTTCATACAGCGTGGCCAGACGTTCCGACACCAGATCCTGGTGCGGCGAAAACGCATCGTAAGGCAGGGTTTCCCAGTCCGGCAGCAGGTGGCAGCGCAGCGTCAGTTCAGCGGTATTGCCGAACCAGGGTATTTCGGTCAGCAGGCGCTGGGCATCTGCGGCATTGGCCACTACGATGGCCAGCATGCGCTTGTCTGCCTTGAGCGCGATGGCCGCTTGCGCCAGGGCGTAGGCATCGCAGGAACCGTGCACCGGAGGCAGGGCGAAGCGCACGCCAGGTTTGGGAAGAAGTTTTTTCAGGTCAGAGGACATCGGGAACCAACTGCTGGCTTGTCAATAGCCGAATTTGCTTGATTGACAATGAAATTTGGAGATGCGATTATAAACCACAAGCCTAAAAAACAACCAGCCGACCTTCAGGCTGGCTTCCCGGCCTTATCTTTCCGCGTATCCACCCCGATGACCAAGTTTTTTGCCTTGATTCCCACTGCCGGTACAGGCGCGCGCATGGCCGGCGAGCAGCCAAAGCAGTATTTGCAGGTCGCTGGCAAACCAGTGCTGCAGCATGTGCTCGATACCTTCATGGCGAGCGCGCAGATTGCCCATACTTTCGTCATCGTGGCGCCTGGTGACACGATGATCGATGCGGTGGTGTCGGCTATTGTCGAAGACACCGGGAATGTAGAGGATTGGGCAGAAGGCAGGGCAGAGGAAAGGAAGCGCTTGACGGTGTTGCGTAACGGCGGCGATACACGTCGCGATACGGTACGTAACGGCCTGGCGGCGATGCGGTCCCTGGTGGCCGACGATGACTGGGTGCTGGTACACGATGCCGCCCGCCCTGGCTTGAGCGTTGCCCTGCTGATGCAGCTGATTGCAGCGTTGCGGGAGGACCCGGTCGGCGGTCTGCTGGCGCTGCCGGTGGTCGATACGCTCAAGCGAGCAGATGCTGATGGCCGCAGCCTTGGCACTATCGACCGCGAAAGTCTCTGGATGGCACAGACGCCGCAGATGTTTCGCTACCGCTTGCTATGCGACGCCCTGGCACAAGATATTGCCTTCACCGACGAAGCCAGCGCCGTGGAGGCGATGGGCCTGCAACCCAAACTCGTGCCGGGCAGTGCGCGCAACTTCAAGATCACCCATCCTACCGATATGCCTCTCGCCGAACTCCATTTGCAGCCGTCAGGCGGCACCCTGCCGCCGTTCAGAATTGGTCAGGGCTACGATTGCCATGCCCTCGTGGCAGGGCGCAAGCTGATCATCGGCGGCGTGACCATCGACCACCCGAAAGGCCTTCTGGGTCATTCGGATGCAGACGTTCTGCTGCATGCGATCACCGATGCGCTGTTCGGCGCAGCTGGCCTGGGCGACATTGGGCGCCATTTTTCCGATACCGATGCCCGTTTTGCCGGAGCCGATTCGCGGGTGCTGTTGCGTAGAGCTGCAGAACTGGTGGCAGAAGCCGGTTACCGTGTCGGCAATATCGATGCAACGATCATTGCCCAGGCGCCGAAGATGGCGCCGCACATTGCGCGCATGGTGGCGCATATTGGCGAGGATCTGGGGCTAGGGCCGGGGCAGGTGAATGTCAAGGCAAAAACCAACGAGCGCATGGGCTTTCTCGGGCGGGAAGAGGGGATCGCCGCGGAAGCGGTGGCGCTGCTCATGCCGCTATGAAGACGGGAACAAGGATAGAAACAATGAGACGAAAGAACACAGGAACGGTTTGCGCGGCTGCGGCAGCCTGTGGGTCAGTCATTGGGTTTGTACAAGGGTAGGGAAATGCCGACCTCGAAACCATGCGGCTGCCGGTTGCTCAGCCGTAGCGTGCCCATGTGCCGCTTCACCACCCGTTCCACAATTGCAAGGCCCAGGCCAGAACCGTTGGCTTGTCCGCGTGCTGTATCCATGCGCGTGAAAGGCCGCAGCAGGCGCTCGAGTTCCGCAGTCGGTACGCCGCTGCCATGGTCGCTGAAGCCCACTACTGCACGCCCCTGGCGCACGGCGCAGGCGATATCGATTTCCAATATGTCGGAAGGCTCCACGCGCCCATAGCGGCGGGCATTTTCCACTAGATTACTGAACACCCGTTTCAGGTCGACCGGGTTACCTAGAATCGTTACCCCTTCGGCGATTGCGGTCGTCACGCAAATATCGGCTATGCGGCTGGCCTCGCGGGCCACATCGAGCAGCAACGTTGAAAAATCGATCATCTCGAAGGTGGCGCTGTCGGTAGGGCGGGCATAGTCCAGGAACTGGTCGATGATCTCATCCATCTGGCGCAGGTCGGATTGCATGCCTTCGCGTGCGGCAGTATCGAAACCGGCCATTTCGACTTCGAGTTGCATGCGCGCCAGAGGCGTGCGCAGATCATGGGAAATTCCGGCCAGCACCACGGCCCGGTCCGATTCGATACGGTTAAGATCGCCGACCATGTGGTTGAAGCTGCGGTTGGCCTCGCGGATTTCGCGCGGGCCGACTTCCGGCAGAAGATCGGGCTGACCGCCTTTGGCAATCGCACGAGCGACTGCGGTGAGGCGCGCGAGCGGCAAATTGATCAGCCGCGAGATGAAGGCTGCGCCGATCAGCGACAGGCACAATGTGACCGCGGCCCAGCCAAGCAGCTGCAGGCCGGATGTATACCGCACCCGGTTACGGTCCAGACGCAGCCAGTAATTGTCTTCGTCGATCTTGAAGCTGACCCAAAAACCCGGCACGTCGTTGACCAGGCCGGCGAAGCGCGTGGTGTCGCCAAGCTTGGCGCGCACTATGTTGCGCACCAGCGGCATCAAGCTCGATTCGGGTGGCGGCTCGACCCGATCGTTGTCTTCGAGCGGATAAATACGGATACCTTCATTACTGGCAAGGTCGAACAGCAATTCCCGACGCAGGTCGGGCGCCGAGTGCGCCAAGGCGGCGCGGGTGATGGTTACCAGGGAAATGACCTGACCGGCGATCTGGGTCGCCTGCGGCGTACGCTCGATGATGCGAAAGCTGGCGACCCAGGCTGCCATGCTTGTGGCAATGAGAAAGGCCAGAAAGAAAAATGTGCGCCAGAACAGTCCGCTACGGGCCCATGCGAATCGCTGTGCAGCCTTTCCACGCGGTGATCGATTAATCTTCGGCGACGGGTCTGGCACTGGCCGGGAAGCAGGCGGCGGTTGGTTCACGGATCGGCCTAACGCGGCTGACCCTCTGGAATGAACACATACCCCAATCCCCAGACTGTCTGGATATAGAGCGGATTGGAAGGGTCCGGCTCCAGCAATTTACGCAGACGCGAAATCTGCACGTCGAGGCTTCGATCAAATACTTCGTATTCTCGTCCGCGCGCCAGTTCCATGAGTTTTTCACGGGAGAGCGGTTGCCGGGCATGGCGGGCAAACACTTTCAATACCGAAAACTCGCCGGTCGTCAGTGGCACGGATTCGCCATTCTTTTTGAGGGTGCGGGTACCGAGATCGAGAATGAAATCACCGAAGGTGAACGATTGCGGCGTCTCCGATGGCGCACCCGGAATTTCATCCGGACCGACCCGTCTCAATACCGCACCGATTCTTGCCACGAGTTCGCGTGGGTTGAAAGGTTTGGCGAGATAATCGTCCGCGCCCATTTCGAGCCCGACAATACGATCGACATCCTCGCCCTTGGCGGTGAGCATGATGATCGGCGTCGTGTCACCAGCACCGCGCAGGCGTCGGCAGATCGACAACCCATCTTCTCCGGGAAGCATCAGGTCCAGCACCAGAAGATCGTAACGTTCGCGAATCCAGAGCTTGTTCATTGCCTGGGCATTTTCAGCGGTGACGACGGTGAAACCCTGCTCGGTCAGGTAACGGCGGAGCAAGTCGCGCAAGCGGACATCGTCGTCGACAACCAGTATTTTCGCCTGTGGCGTTGCAATGGCGGTTGTCGAAGAGGGCGGTGTGTTTGGGTTTGTCGTATTCATGCAGCTATGGTAACTTCAGATGGATGATGCAAACGCAGGAAATTGAGGAATATCTTACTTTGTAGCATTACAAAGTGTTACAGACTTTACCTCTATCGCATGCTGTCATCAAATGATCAAGCCTACACTTTGTCCCGAGACAAGCGGCTGCCGTTATTTCAACGTTCCTGCTCCAGCATCATGGAAGACCACTATGGTTAACAAATTTACCGGAAATATCGCCTTGTTGTGGATGATTGCTCTGACCAGCGCCGTCGCTCTGGCCGGACCAGACGCCGACGGCGACCGTTCCGGGGGCCGCGAAGAACGCAGGGAGCAGCGGCAGGGTGCGCGTCCCGATGGCCGGGAGTTGCAACAATATCTGCCGCCGATGCAATCTGCGCCGCCATCCCAGCCTCAGTCTGTGCAGCCGGCGCAACCGACCCTGCAGCCACAGGGCCAGCCTGCCACACCGGAGGCGGGCCGGCGGCAGGGAAAAATGTCAGCTGAGGAACGACGCGCCTTGCGGCAACAGATCGATCAGGCCAGCCACGAACTCTATCCTCTCAGTCGCTAAGGGCAGGCTGCACGCTCGGCGTGTATGGGGTAGTTATTCGGCAACCTTGCCGCGCATTGACTTGACCTGTGAACGATTTGATTTTTTTTCCAGCCGCTTGCGTTGCGAACCATAGGTCGGTTTTGTCGCCTTGCGCAGCAGCGGTATAGCCGTTGCGCCGGCAATGATTTCTACCAATCGCCGCAAGGCATCCTCCCGATTTTTCTCCTGGCTTCGCCCCTGTTGCGCTTTGAGCACAATCACGCCATCGGCAGTGATGCGGCGGTCATTCAATGCCAGCAGACGCGCCTTGACCGGTTCGGCCAGCGAGGATGCGTGAATATCGAAGCGCAGGTGGATCGCGCTCGAGACCTTGTTGACGTTTTGCCCGCCGGGCCCCTGTGCACGGATGGCCGTCAGTTCGACCTGTTGCGCGTCGAAGCCCACGTCGTCCGGCAGCGGGGTACTGTTTATGGTCATTGTATATACCGGTAGACGACTCGTTGCCAGATTAGTGGCCTGATCGGTTGCCTGATTGGTTGCCTGATTCAGTGCCTGATTCGGCACCGGATACATTGCCGCTCGATTTTTCGTTTCAGGCGGTGACCTGTTCCAGGGCTTCCTGTAGTTCCAGCCACTGGGCTTCGAGCTGGGCGACTTCCTTGCCGTAGAAAGCCTGATCCGTCAGAAGCAGCTTGAGTTCTTTCTTGTTGGCCTGGTCGTAGATCAGCGGGTCGGCCAAACGCGCATCGACGACTGCCTTCTGCGCTGTGCGCTTGGCGATCTGCTCTTCCAGTTTCTTGATTTTGACTTCGATCGGCTTTCTTTTTACTGCAAGTTTCTGGCGGTCTTCTGCGTCGGCGCGCTTCTGGTCACGGCGGTCACCGGTCGAGGCGACAGAAACTGCAGCAGCGGGGGTTGAGGGCGCGGTGGGCATTAATGCTGCAACTTTGGTGCTTGTGCTGGCACCGGCAACCTTGGTTGCAAGCTTGGTCTTGAATAGCCAATCGCGATAATCGTCGAGGTCGCCATCGAACGGTTGCAATTTACCGTCGGCCACGATGATGAATTGATCGGTAGTCGCACGCAGCAAATGGCGGTCGTGCGATACCACCACCAGCGTGCCCTCGAACTGCGCCAGGGCCATTGTCAGGGCTTCTCGGGTTTCCAGATCCAGATGGTTGGTCGGCTCGTCCAGCAGCAGCAGGTTCGGCCGTTGCCAGACGATGAGCGCCAGCGCGAGTCGGGCTTTTTCGCCACCTGAAAACGGCGCAATCTTGCTGGTGACCATCGCACCATTGAAGTTGAAACTGCCCAGAAAATTCCGCAATTCCTGTTCGCGCACCGTCGGTGCAATGTGGCCAAGGTGCCAGAGCGGCGATTCTTCATGGCGCAGCATTTCCACTTGGTGCTGGGCAAAATAACCGATCGCCAGACCCTTGCCGAACTGGCTGTCGCCCGACAGCGGTGCAAGCTCACCGGCAATGGTCTTGATCAGCGTCGATTTGCCCGCGCCGTTGACGCCCAACAAGCCGATACGCTGGCCGATCTGCAGTGAGAAATTGATGCCGGAAACAATGGTTTTTTCAGTGATCTTATGTGTGGCTTCGTCTTCGGTGCGGTAGCCGGCGTTCACGTCTTCCATGACCAGAAGCGGATTCGGCGCACTCGCCGGTTCGCGAAATTCGAATGAAAACTCAGCTGCCGCGCGCAACGGTGCGAGTTCTTCCATTTTCGCCAGGGCTTTCATCCGGCTTTGCGCTTGCCGGGCCTTGCTGGCCTGTGCCTTGAAGCGGCTGATGAACGATTCGAGATGCGCGCGTTGGCGGGTCTGTTTCTCCAGCGCTCCCTGCGCCAGGATCATCTGCGCTGCACGCTGGCGTTCGAATGAGGAATAGTTGCCGCTATAGCGCTTGAGCTTGCGCTCGTCGATATGTACGATCACGTTGACCACGCCATCAAGAAAATCCCGATCGTGGGAAATAATGATCAGCGTTCCGGCATAGCGTTTGAGCCAGTCTTCCAGCCAGATGATGGCGTCCAGGTCCAGATGGTTGGTCGGTTCGTCCAGCAACAGAAGATCAGAAGGGCACATCAGTGCTTGCGCCAGGTTCAGCCGCATGCGCCAGCCACCTGAAAAACTCGCTACCGGCTGAGTCATCTGGTCCAGCGTAAAACCGAGCCCGGTGAGGAGCTGTTCGCCTCGCGAGCGCACGGTGTAAGCGTCTGCATCTGCCAGCGCACTGTAAAGTTCACCGATCAACAAGCCGTTGGCGCTGGTTTCGGGTTCGCTTTCCAGGAATGCCAGCTCGTCTTCCAGACGGCGCAGCGTGATGTCACCGTCGATGGCATATTCCAGTGCCGCACGATCCAGGGCCGGGGTCTCCTGAGCGACGTAAGCCATGCGCCATTTGCTGGGAAAATCGATGCTGCCCAGGTCGGCATGCAACTCACCCCGCAACAGGCCGAACAAGCTGGATTTGCCAGCGCCGTTGGCGCCGATCAGGCCGATCTTGTCGCCTGGGTTGAGCGTGACATCGACATTGTCGAGCAGTGGCTTGATGCCACGGGCGAGGGTAACCTGTTGAAAACGTATCATGCTTGCTCGGTAGAAGGATAAGTGGATTGCAATTGCTCGGCGGTCACGAGAAAGACCATGTCATCTCCGGCGCTGGTCGTTAGCCACGTCATTTCCAGCGTAGGAAATGCCGCTTCGACATGCACACGTTCATTGCCGATCTCGACGATCAGCAGCCCTTCGCGCGCCAGCCTGCCAACGGCTTGCGTCAGAATCTGGCGCACCAGATCCATGCCGTCCGTACCGCCGGCCAGGGCGATCCGCGGTTCATGGCGGTATTCCGGCGGCAGGTCTGCCATCGAAATGTCGTTCACATACGGTGGGTTGGCGACAATGATGTCGTACCGCTTCGGCGGCACCTTCTGGTACAGGTCGGATTCGATCAAACTGATGCGCTCGTTCAAATCGTAATCATGCACATTGCGTTGCGCTACTGCCAAAGCATGCGTGGAAATGTCTGTCGCATCGACTTGCGCCTGCGGGAACGCGTCTGCCAGCATGATCGACAGGCATCCGGAGCCGGTGCATAGCTCAAGGATATCCTTGATTGCGAAAGGGTCGGCAATCCACGGCAGAAATTGCTGCGCAATCAATTCGGCAATGAAAGAACGCGGCACTAGCACGCGCTCGTCGACATAGAACCGATAACTGCCAAGCCACGCTTCCCGGGTAATGTAGGCTGCCGGCTCGCGCGCTTCGCAGCGCCGTGCAATGACTGCCAGCACCGCTGCAATTTCGTCTGGCAGCAGGCGGGCATCGAGAAACGGGTCGAGCTTGTCCAGCGGCAGGTGCAGGGTATGGAGGATCAGATAGGCAGCTTCGTCGATCGCGTCGCTGCTGCCATGACCAAAAAAAAGGCCGGCCCGGTTGAAGCGCGTGATGGCGTAGCGCCACAGATCACGGACTGTGGAAAGATCGGTGCTTGTCATGATGAAGGCAATTCAGAAAATGCGAGATTATGCGCCATGCCGGACGAGGCCCGGCGCCAGATCAGCGCAACAGGTTTTCCAGTGTCCGGCGGTAGATGTTTTTCAGGGGTTCGATACTGGCCACGGCGACATGCTCGTCGATCTTGTGAATGCTGGCATTGAGCGGGCCGAACTCGATTACCTGTTTGCAGATGCGGGCGATGAACCGCCCATCCGAGGTGCCGCCGGTGGTCGACAACTCCGCAACGATGTCGGTTTCGGCGCGAATCGCATCCGACAGAGCCGCGCTGAGAGCCCCGCGCGGCGTCAGGAACGGCATGCCGCTGACAAGCCATCGCAGTTCGTACTCAAGCCCGTGGGCATCGAGAATGGCATGCACACGGTGCTGCAAGCCTTCGACCGTACTGGCCGTCGAAAATCGGAAATTGAAGTCGATCACCACTTCGCCCGGAATCACGTTCGAAGCGCCGGTTCCGCCGTGAATATTCGACATCTGCCAGGCCGTAGGCAGGTAATACTCGTTGCCCTCGTCCCATTGCTCGGCTGCCAGCACCGCCAGCGCTGGCACTGCTTCATGGATCGGATTGCGCGCCAGTTGCGGGTAGGCAATATGCCCCTGTACGCCTTTGACGACCAGCTTGCCCGACATGCTGCCACGGCGACCATTCTTGATCGTGTCGCCCAAAGCCAGGCTGGAGGTTGGCTCGCCTACCAGGCAGTAATCCGGATGCACGCCGCGAGACTCCAGTAGATTGCACACCAGCACCGTACCGGCAGTCGCCGGGCCCTCTTCGTCGCTGGTGATCAGGAATCCGATCGATCCGAGGTGGTCGGGGTGGCTGGCGGTGAATTCCTCGACAGCCACCACCATGGCAGCGATCGAAGTCTTCATGTCGGCCGCGCCACGGCCGTAGAGCTGGCCATCGCGTATGGTCGGCACGAACGGCGGCGAAGTCCACTGGTCGAGCGGTCCGGTGGGTACGACATCGGTATGGCCGGCAAACACCATCAGCGGGTGGTCCGTACCGCGGCGTGCCCACAGATTGGTAACATTGTCGCGAGAAATCGTTTCACATTCAAAACCTAGCGGCGTCAGCAACTCGACCAGGCGTGCCTGGCAGCCGTTGTCTTCGGGTGTTACAGACGAGCGGGCAATCAGGTCTTGGGTAAGAACCAGGGTCCGGCTCATGGTTTCATATCAGACATTAAGCGTAAATTCGGTAAAGGTCGTGCCCTCATCGGGCGGTTGCGGCGCTGCTTCTGCCGGTTTTTCCATCTTGTTGTTGAGCAGCCAGAACAGGTTGGTTGCCGAATCGGCATGCAACATCGCCTCGTCCTTGCTGATGACACCGTCGGCAATGAGCTGCATCAAGGCCTGCTCGAATGTCTGCGAACCTGGCGACATGCTCTTTTCAATCGCTTCCTTGATTTGCCCGAGTTCGCCACGTTCGATCAAGTCGGCGACATGGCGGGTGTTGACCATGATTTCCACCGCGGCGCGCCGGCCACCATCGAGTGCCGGCACCAGACGCTGTGAAATCACGACACGAACGGTCGCTGCCAGATCCGATAGCAGGGCCTGGCGGTTTTCCAGCGGGAAGAAATTGATGATGCGATTCAGGGCCTGATAGGAATTGTTGGCGTGCAGCGTTGCCACCACCAGATGCCCGGACTGGGAATAGGCAATCGCTGCCGACATCGTGTCCATGTCGCGGATTTCCCCAATGAGAATACAATCCGGCGCTTGTCGCAGTGCATTTTTCAGAGCCAGGGACAGTGATGAAGAGTCGGTGCCGATCTCGCGCTGATTGACGATCGATTTCTTGTTTCTGAAAAGGAATTCTATCGGGTCTTCCAGTGTCAGAATATGTCCGGTCGTCGATTCGTTGCGATGGTCGAGCATCGAGGCAATCGTTGTCGATTTTCCCGAGCCGGTGGCGCCCACCACCAGCAGCAAGCCACGCTTTTCCATGATGACTTCGCCGAGCAGGGGCGGCAGGTGTGCATCTTTTAACGCTGGAATATTCGTCGGTATGTAGCGCAGGACCGCAGAAACGCTGCCTCGCTGTCGGAACGCCGACAACCGGAAGCTGCCGACGCCGGTCACCGGTATGCCGATGTTGAGCTCGTTATTGCGATCAAGTTCGGCCATGTGCTCGGCAGACACGACTTCATTGAGCAGATTGAGGATCATGGCCTGATCGATTTTCTGCTGATTGATCGGATAGAGCGTGCCGCTGATCTTGATCTGAATTGGTGAATTGACCGCCAGGAACATATCGGAGGCCAATTTTTCTTTCATCAGTAAAAACAGGCGATCAATAGCCATTTTTCATCCCGTTCTGGTTAGTCAGGCTGCTCAAGCCTCACGCAACAATTCATTGATGGCGGTTTTTGCACGGGTCTGGGCATCGACGCGCTTGACGATTACCGCGCAATACAAACTGTAACGACCGTCAGCCGAAGGCAGGTTGCCCGAAACCACGACCGAGCCCGAGGGAATACGCCCATAACTGATCTCGCCAGTCGCACGATCGTAGATTTTGGTGGACTGGCCAATATAGACACCCATCGAAATCACAGAATTTTCTTCGACGATCACGCCCTCTACGATTTCCGAGCGTGCGCCGATGAAACAGTTGTCCTCGATGATGGTGGGGTTGGCCTGCATCGGTTCCAGCACGCCGCCAATGCCGACACCGCCCGACAAATGGACGTTTTTGCCGATCTGCGCGCACGAGCCTACTGTCGCCCAAGTGTCGACCATCGACCCTTCATCGACGTAGGCGCCGATGTTGACGTACGACGGCATCAATATCACGTTCCTGCCAATGAAGCTGCCGCGCCGTGCCACGGCGGGCGGTACCACCCGGAAGCCGCCACGGGCAAAATCCTCGGCGGTGTAATGGGCAAACTTTGTCGGTACCTTGTCGTAGAACTGCATGTCGGCGCCGGCCGGCATCGGCATGTTGTCTTCCAGGCGGAACGACAGCAGCACTGCTTTCTTGATCCACTGATTGACCACCCAGGCGCCGTCGGTTTTTTGCGCAACGCGCAGGGCGCCGGTATCGAGTTCGGCCAGCACATGGGCCACCGCTTCACGTAGGGCGGATGGAGCCGATTTTGGTGTAAAGCTGGCGCGGTCTTCCCACGCCTGATCGATCATTTGTTCGAGGGACTGCGTCGTTGAATTTGTCATTGAAATACGGTTCTTTATTAGAAAAATCTATTGCAAAACATGCAGTTGCAAGCAACTGGAAACGATAAAAAGCCACTACAAGCGATTACGAATCCAGGGATCTGCCAAAAGCGACAATTCGCCGCGCCGCTTCAAGGCATTCGTCGATTTCGGCCACCAGCGCCATGCGAAGACGCCCACGCCCGGGATTTCCACTGCCATCTGCCGGTTCTCTACCAAGGTAGCTTCCTGGCAACACCGTGACATTATATTCGGCATGTAGCCTGCGCGCGAAGTCGATATCCGAGATGTTGTGGCGTACAGCGATGCCCGCCCAGAGGTAAAAGCCGGCGTCCGGCAGGCGTACGTCCAGCACTTCCTGAAGCATCGGCGTAATTTGCCTGAATTTATCCCTGTATTTCGCGCGATTCTCGACAACATGCTGCTCGTCATTCCAGGCTGCAATGGATGCCTGCTGCACCGATGGACTCATGGCGCCGCCCTGGTAAGTGCGGTAGCGCAGAAAATCTTTCAGAATCGCTGCGTCGCCGGCGACAAAACCGGAGCGCATTCCCGGCACATTGGAGCGTTTCGACAAGCTTGAAAATGCGATCAGGCGTGGATATCCGGTCCGACCCAGGCGATGCGCCGCCTCCAGTGCGCCGAGAGGCGGCTCGGTACCAAAATAAATCTCCGAATAGCACTCGTCGGCAGCGATCACGAAGCCGTATCGATCAGAAAGCGCAAACAATTTGCGCCATTCGTCGAGGGTAGCGACTGCGCCGGCAGGGTTGCCGGGTGAACAGACATATAACAGCTGTACCTGTGACCACACGCTATCGGGTACGGCCGCATAGTTCGGAGCAAAGTTTCGTTCGGCGTCGGCATTCACGAAATAGGGCTGTGCACCGGTCAGGTAAGCAGCGCCCTCGTAAATTTGATACATCGGGTTCGGGCACATCACGAGGGCATTGGCGCCAGGATTCACCACGGCCTGAGCCAGCGCGAACAGCGCTTCACGGGAGCCGTTGACAGGCAGTACCTGCGTTGCCGGATCGATCGGCGGCAAATCGTAGCGGCGCTGCAACCAGGCTGCGATCGCCATGCGCAGCGCATCGCTGCCGGCAGTCGTCGGGTAGACCGCAAGTCCGGCGAGATTTTCCGCCAAGGCGTTTTTTATCAACTGCGGCGTAGGATGCTTCGGTTCGCCGATTCCCAGGCTGATGGGCGCATACACTGGGTTAGGCTGCTGGCCGGCAAGTAACTGCTTAAGTTTTTCGAAGGGGTAGGGTTGAAGCTGTGCGAGATGTGGATTCACTTGGTATGCCAAAATTTGCAGGAAACTGATGCCGCCGCATTATAGCGCTGCGTTCGTTTCGCGCGTCACTCCAGGCGTTGCGATTACACCCCACCGTCAAGGCTTTCTGTGTCGCTCTCGATCGAAGCCATGCGATTCGTGGCATCCTTGCCGAGCACCAGTCGCACGTCGGCGGCATCGATCAGGGTGGCGACGCGCATGACGACGTTTTTATAGTTCATGGCTTTTTTCAGAAGCAATGCTTGCTGTTCATAGCCGGCGCGGTATTGGATTTCTGTGACCTGCTTGTCGAAACGCGGCAGGTTCGTCAGGCGGGCAGTTGCGATACCTTCCTTGCCAAGCTTTTTGCTGATCCGCATTGCCATGCCCGGTACACCGTTGCCGTTCGCAATTTCCAGACGTGAAAGACGTAACGCAGCAGCAGTGTCCGCGTCGGGCGAGGAAGGTGTGTTCAAGCCGGTTGCCGATCGGTTTTGCGCGGCGAAGAGGGGCAGTGGTGCGGGCTGGATGGGAAGTTGCGGCATGGCCGAGAGATACTTCAGCTCGAAAACCTGGGGTGACAGCTGTACGATTCCCATGCGACTGGCCGGTGCGGTGCCTGATATTGGATTCCCACTTGGCTTTGAAACCGGTGTAGTCGATGCAGCAGGCATGTCTTTCGCTACCGATTGCGTGGTCTTTGCCAGTTCCACATCCTTCGATGCCGCGGCTTGCGCGATCTTCAGGTTGTTGCGCGCACGTTCATTACGTCCATCGAGCGCCACGGCGCGCTCCAGCGTCGTCACTGCCAGCGAAAAATTTCCCTGTAGATAATGAACATAACCGAGATTGTTCCAGGGATGCGTTTGCGAAGGAAAGTCCGCCACGACTTTCTGCATCAGAAGTTTTGCCTCCTCCAGCCTGCCTTCCTGGGAGTCGAGTGCCGCAAGCGCGGTGGGCGCATCCGGCTGACGGCGGTCCAGCGCCATCGACTGCACGTACGCTTTCCGTGCCAGATCGAGATTGCCATGGGTCTGATGGTATTTCCCGAGACGTAGAAATGCGTCTGCATCGCTGCCCGCAGCGTGGTTGATGGTGTACACCGGCTCGATTCTATTTGCTTGCCTCGCAGGTGGTGTCGTACAGGCCTGCAAAAGGCATGCACCGACGATGACGGCAAGCGGCCTACGGTTCAACATGATCGATTCTCTTTCAATTGCCGCCCATGGTGGGGAGCAAGACACGGTAAATCTGAATGAAGGCAGGGCCCATCAGCACCACTAGAAGAGATGGGAAAATAAAGAAAATCAACGGAAACAGCAGCTTCAGCGCGATCTTGGCTGCCTGTTCCTCTGCCCGCTGACGCCGCTTGGTGCGCAGCATTTCCGATTGCACGCGCAAGGAATCCGCGATGCTGGTGCCGAAGCGTTCAGCCTGGATCAGCATGGCGACCAGGGCATCTACATCTTCCAGGCCGGTACGCAAGGCAAGATTACGCAGCGCTTTGTCTTTTGCGCTACCCGCACGCAATTCAAGCGTGACCAGTTGCAGCTCCTCGGCCATGATCTCGCTCTTCAGGCCGATTTCAGTCGCAACGCGCGCAAGTGCGGCATCCATGCCCAGGCCGGCCTCGACGCATACCGTCATCAGATCCAGGGCATCGGGAAAGGATTCGAAAATCTCGCGCTGGCGGCGTGCGATCAGATTTCGCAACACGATATTGGGCAGGTAATAGCCGATCGCAGCTGAAATCAGCAGCCAGAACAGGAAGGCATTGGTTCCTAGCCGCGATTCTGCAGTCGCCAGCCCGATGAACAGTACCATGGGCAGAAAAATAGCAAGAATGGTTTTGGCCGCGAAAAACAGCAGCGGGGCGGACGCGCCTCGAAAGCCGGCAGTCATGAAACGTATCCGCACCAGCGACGTCTCCGATCCTTCTTCCGGTAGTGACAGCTTTGCGAACGGTCCAGTCAGCTTGACGATCCGTTCGACCCATTCACCCGCATAGGGACCCGGTGCGGACGTAGCCCGCCCGACTACCGCATCCAGGCGGTCCTGGACCGGATTTGCCGAAAATACCCGAAACAGGGCAATCGTGAAAACGAACACGAGGAGGAACAAAATCCCGAGAAACGCCAGTTGTAGGGTTGTCATGAGCGTCCTGTTTTCAGATTAGTTGCGGGCTTACACACGGATGCGGATGATCTTGCGCATGGCGATCACGCCTATGACCATCATGCCGGCGGCGGCTAACAGCATTTTGCGTCCCCCGGGATCGGTGTACAGGACTTCAAGAAACTTGGGATTGGTGAGCTGGATCATTCCCGCTGCACCGAACGGCAGCAGGCCGAGCACCCAGGCCGACATCTTGCCTTCCGCGGACAGCACACGAACCTGGCCAATCAACTTCATGCGTTCACGGATGATGCGGCTGATATTGGCAAGCAATTCCGCCAGGTTGCCACCGGTTTCACGCTGGATCATGACAGCGATGACGAAGTAGCGAAGGTCAGTACTCGGTACGCGCGTCGACAGGTTCACCAGCGCATCCTGCATGCTGATGCCGAAATTGACCTGGTCGAAGGTGATGCCGAATTCTCCGGCCAGCGGTTCCGTCATTTCATCGCCCACCATCTTCAAGGCGGTCGGGAAGGCATGCCCGGCACGCATCGCCCTGCCCATTAGGTCCAGCGCATCCGGCAACTGCGCTTCAATTCGGTGCAGGCGCTTGGTTTTCACTTTCAGGACGTGCAGATAAGGCAGTGTCGCCGCAGCTGCCGCGACCGCGAGCTTGATTAGAAAGGGAACAGCCAAAAAGCTGCAAGCAAGAAACGCTACGACAAAAACCGCCGCAATAATGCCAAGTAGCGTCGCCAGGTTCCACGACAGCCCCGATTGCTGCAGCTCGCGATCGATGGCTGCCACCCGCGACATGCGCTGCAGAATTTGATGCAACGCCGGGCTTTCGCTCAGGAGGCGCTCCTTGACGATCGAAATCTGCTGGTCGCCGCCATGGCCACCGGCAGATACGATACGCAGCCGCCGGGCGATTCGCCGCGCGTCCGGTCCCTTGGACGAGTTCCAGATGAGATAGCCGCCTTCGATGAAAAGCACCACCGCAACGAACAGCAGGATGCCGAAAAGATAATAGAGATAATCCATGGCGGGTCAGTGGAACTGTCGGGTAGGGTCGAACAATTTTTCGGAAACGGTGATGCCGAAGGCTCGAAACCGTTCCAGGAATCGTGGTCGCACACCGCTGGCGCTGAAGTGGCCCAGGATCGCACCATGCTCGTCGAGACCGGTCTGCTTGAATGCGAAAATTTCCTGGGTGGTGATGATCTCCCCTTCCATGCCGGTAATTTCAAGGATCGACAGCACCTTGCGCTTGCCATCCGTCAGGCGGCCGATCTGCACGACGACGCCGATGGCCGAGCTGATTTGCTGGCGCATGGCCTTTGTCGGCAAGCTCGATGCCACCATGCTGATCATGTTTTCCAGTCGAACAAGTGCGTCGCGTGGCGTATTGGCATGGATGGTCGCCATCGATCCGTCATGGCCGGTGTTCATCGCCTGCAGCATGTCCAGGGCTTCGCCGCCGCGCACCTCGCCGAGGATGATGCGGTCTGGCCGCATCCGCAGTGCATTGCGCACCAGCGCCCGCTGGTTAACTTCTCCCTTGCCTTCGATATTGGGCGGGCGGGTTTCGAGCCGGATGACATGTGGCTGTTGCAGCTGCAATTCGGCCGCATCTTCGATCGTGACGATCCGCTCGTCCTCGCTGATGAAGCCGGACAGCACATTGAGCATGGTGGTTTTGCCGCTGCCGGTACCGCCGGAAATCAAGATATTGACTTTGGCCTTGCCGAGTGCCTGCAGAACCTCCGCCATTTCCTGCGTGAGGCTGCGGTGGCCGACCAGAGCTTCCATTCGCAGCGGCACTGCAGAAAACCGCCGGATCGACATGATCGGCCCATCGATTGCCAGTGGCGGAATGATGGCGTTGACCCGGGAGCCGTCCGGAAGCCTGGCGTCGACCATAGGGCTCGATTCATCGATGCGACGGCCCACGCGGGACACGATCTTGTCGATGATCTTGAGCAGGTGGGCATCGTCGTTGAACACCACATCCGTCAATTCGAGCTTTCCACGGCGTTCCACATAGACCTGCCTGCTGGTGTTGACGAGAATATCGGAGACGGTGGGATCAGCCAGCAATTCCTCGAGCGGACCTAATCCCAGCATTTCATTCTGAATGTCGCGCACCAGCATCTTGCGCTCGACATCGTTGACGACCGATGATTTTTCCTCGAGCAGACGTTCGACCAGAAGCTGGAGTTCATTGCGAATCTGGTCCTGGGACAGTCGTTGCAGACTCTCCAGATCGATCCTCTCCATCACCACTTCATGGATATGATTCTTCAGCTCTAGATAGGTATTGTTGTCGACTCCCGGCAGCCGTTGCACGCCCGGTACTACCCGGTTGTAGGGTTCGCTGTGCTTGAGCTTGTCCCGCAGTGTCGAATTGTCGGCATTCATGTCGTTGTTCTTTCCACGTGCTGTTGTATTGGTCGAGCCACCGTTGCGCGTTTGAACACGCGCGACAGCCATCCGGTCGAAGCACTATCCGAACTGCCCGCCAGGGCGTGAGCGAATTCCAGCAGGGCTTTTGACACCGGGCTGCTCTTGGCAAGCTTCAGGATCGGCACGCCCTGGTTGACCGAAGCCGCCGCGGCGTCGTAGTGGTTCGGGATCGTCCGGATATCGTTGACGCCAAAAACGTCTTCAACATCGCGCAGCTTGATGTCGCCGCTCTTGTCGTGGCGGTTGACGATCAGTTGAATTTTGTCCTTACGATAGTCGAGCGAGCGGAACAGGGTCAGCAGGCGCTTGCCGTCACGGATGTAGGGCAGGGTCGTCTGCAGCACCGGAAAGATCAGGTCGGCATGATCCAGGGCATGGATGCTCACGGCGTCGAGCGTGCGGCCCACATCGAGAATCACGAAATCGTAATGCCGCCGCACCAGCTTGATGATCAAATCGATATGCTCCGGCTTCACGTCATTGGCATGGGAAGGATCTTCCGGTGCTGCCAGGATACTGAATCCGGGTGCCACCTCGAGCATGCTCGAAGCCAGAAGCGATGCATCGAGCCGGTGAATCTGTCGTGATATTTCAGAAATTGTGGCCTGCGGTTTCTGGTCTGACACGAACAGCGAGGCATCGCCGAATTGCAGGTTCAGATCGATCAGGGCAACGCGTTTGTTCTTCAAGGTCGCCAGCGCATAACCGAGGTTGGTCGCCAGAAAAGTCGCGCCACTGCCGCCTTTGCAGGAAATGAATGCGAGCACCTTGCCGTCCGACTCAGGATGGTGGCCCTGCTTGTTTTCCAGACGCTGTATGGCTGCATCCAGCACATCTGCCTGGATCGGTGACGCCAGTACTTCCCGCACCCCGGCGCGCATTGCCTGCATCAGAAATTCCGGTGAATTCTGCGGGCAGATCATGATGAAGGCGATGCGAGGATGAATCTGGCTCAAGCGTTCGAGGCGTTCGAAATCGCTCGCATCGATTGCCGGCGCTTCGATGATCAGGATATCCGGCGTGCTCGAACCGGCGCCCGTGGCAAAAATCTGCTGCACATTGTCGACAGTGGCGACGTCCATCCCCGGGCTGCGTGCGCGCAGCATCCGGACGATCTCCTTGCCATTCTCGTTAGTGGCTGACTTGACTACGATCTTCAATCGAACTCCAATTCCGCACTGGCGGCAGTAATGATGTAAAAAAATTCCAACTATAGAAAAATTTAACTTCGGAAAAATCTAACTACAGCTCGGATTCGGAAGCCCCGACGGCGAACTCTGCATGGACTCTCGCGGCAGGGTCGTTGAAAATGCTGGCAAGCTCAATGTCAGCGGCACGAACGGAATGAACGTGGATACCGAGACGCCAGCCATGATGCTGACCGTCGCAGCCGAACAGGTATCGACAGTGCACCCCGATGGTTCGTAATTTATGGCGATCATGTTGGTTGGCAGAATCGGCAGCCGTTGCTGCATTCTGGTCCTGATAACGTTGGCGTTGAGGTCGCACACCACTGCAATGCGGGCACCGAAACGGGTTGCTTCGACAGCGCTGTTCCAGTAAAAAAGAACCCTGCCCATTTCCATCATGCCGAACAACAGCGTAAACAACACCGCAGAGACCAAGGCGAATTCGACGGCGGCGACCCCGCTTTGTCGATGCCGATATCCACGCCGGTTGATTTTTCGTGTCGCCGAGAAATTGATCATAGGACCTGCCGCATCGTGGTGCTGATTTCGCCGAAGTTCAAGCTGGGTACGACAAACGGAACGAGCGAGGTGAATGGATATCCGGAGATCGACACCGTCACCAGGTTCAGTACTCCAGTGGGATTAAGCGGATTGACCGTGATTGGCGCGGCCGGGTCCGCTATCGGATAACTGGAAACGTAGGTTACGCTGACCATCGCCGTCGTCAGATTCGGTATCAGGGCATTGCCGGAGCATGTCCTGTTTCCGTAGACCGCAAGACATCGCGCAATCGTGAGGTTAGCCAGATCGCCTGCGCCCTGGGTGGACAAATAACGGTCGGCGTTGCGGGTTGCCTTGACCAGAATGTTGTATTGAAAAACCGCGCGGCCTAACTCCGTGACGCCAAACGTCAGCGGCACGAGCAGCACCGCTATGAGTAGGCCCAGTTCGATTGCGGCTACTCCCCGCTGTTTTGCTGGTTTGAATCTCATTGCTTCCTCACTGTACTAAAGCTGGCACGAGCGGCCCGACGCTGCCGGGGCCGCCGACCATGCCCGATGTCGCGCAGGCACTGCCTGCGGCGTTGGACAAGCCAAGATATTCGAGGCGGACCTCGTCACCCGGATTCTGGAATGGATTGAGCATCAATATGCATGCATAACTGAGTACCGGAACGGTTTGCGCACTTGCATATCCGCCGCAATTAATGATCGGCACCGTAGCCAGGCGCCGATCCGCGCCAGCGGAAGCCAACTGAGCGCTGGAGGCTGCGTTGTAGGGGTTTCCAATCGACCCGGAGTACCTTGTGTACAGTTCGCGGTTCTGCCGGAAATTTCTCGATGCTCCAGACGATGCCGTGCCTGCATAGGCATTTTGCGGCGCGGCATTCGGCCACGTCGCCGGCTCGTAACTGAAGCCGGTATAGTCGGGCGGTGCATTGGTCAGATCGCTTGCCTGAACACTGCTGCCGCCCTTGTACAATCCGAATCGCGAATTCCACGCTGCCGACAATGAATTGGCAACACCGGTCTGGCCGACCGGTGTGCCCGAACTCGGCAGGTTGCAGGTGCCGGAACCCTGCATGCTGGCGGCCAGTTCACTCGCGCCGCCGTTCGGGGGTGTAAAGTCGATCCAGTTGAAGTTGCCGGTTGTGCTGCTCCCGGCACTGGCACCGGGATCGAATTTGCTGCTGTACCATTTGCCTTTAATCAGGCCATATGGCGCGACATTACTGCCCTCAGTACACAGCCCAATCGGTACGGCGCAGTTGGTTTGGGAAGGCGCAAGTGAAGCGACGGCTTGCGAACTCACGGATTGCGCTCCGGCGCCGAGCACCTGCATGAAATAAGGAATGAGTCCAGTCACCGGAAGCGTGCACATGGCAAATTTCGACGCAGGGCTCGCACCGTTCGCACGCGACACGTAGTTCGAATTCGGGCTGAAGACGGTGCTGAACTTGACATCGCCTGGCTGGATCGATACTGGGTTGCTTTGGAAGCCGACCCTGTTTCGCGTGCCTACGGTGATGGCCGCATTTTCAGCATTGCGCAGGAAGCTGGCACCGCAGGTGCCTGCAGCCGGATCGCACGTCAGTTCCCGTGCGGCTGCCAGTGCGCAGGCGTCCGCAGCATTTTGTAATTCCGTTTTGATGACATACAGCCGGCCGAGATCCAGCGCCAGGCCGGCAAAGCCAAGCAAAACAGGCAATGCGATGGCGACGATGATCGCCACCGCGCCACGTTGCCGTATGTCGTTGCCTAAACTATTTTTCATTCAAATTTCCTGGATGAGCCTGAAGTCGGTGCGCCCTAGCGTCCCGCGCCGACGCCGATGCTAAAGACATTGGCTGGCGCTGCTGGCGCGCTGTACGATTTTTGGTATTCGTCATAGCCACTTTTTGCCGCCTTGCCATCGACGCCGACACCCGGGTCGGCATCGGTGGCCGTACCCGGACGCAGAATCTGCTGTGCCTTGATGACGGGCACCGCGGTGCCGAAATGGGTGTCGAGTCGCGGGCTGCGCTGCACGCATCCTGAAATCAGGACTACTGCTGCGCACGGCACCAGCCAGCGGAAACCGCATTGAAAATTGAGATTGCTCATGTCGCTGTTCCTATTTGAGTTCAAATCCGGTGACACCGGGTGCCGGTTTGGCTGGTGAAGGCGGTGCTGCACCTTCCATCTTGCCTTCCAAAAAAAACTCGGCACGGGTCGGTTCGATGAAGGAATCGGTCGGTAGCGGGTAGTTGGCGGCCAGCGGCTTGACCAGGTGCGGCGTGATGATGAATACCAGCTCGGTCCGATCGGTCTGGAAATCCTTGCTGCTGAAAAGCGCACCGAGCACCGGCAGCTCGCCAAGAACCGGTAGCGCCTTGATGTTCTGGGTCACGTTATTTTTAATCAAGCCGCCGATTGCGAAACTCTGGCCGTCGTAAAGCTGGACCGTCGTGGTCGCCCGGCGCGTCGTAAACGATGGCAAAATCGCCGTCGTGCTGACACCGGTGGCGGTAATGCCGATCCCTTCCCGGTTCAGATCGGAGACTTCCGGCGCCACTTTCAAATTGATCCGCCCGCCTTCCAGTACGGTCGGGGTGAACTTGACCGCAACGCCGAATTCCTTTTCTTCCAGCGTGATGGTCTGCTGGCCGCCATTGTTATTCTGAGCCACTGGTATGAAAATCTTTCCACCGGCGAGAAAGCTGGCTTCCTGGCCGCTGATGGCCATGAGAGTCGGCTCCGCGAGCACCTTGATCAGGCCATCCCGTTTCTGAGCATCGAGCGTGGCGAAATTACCGTTGCCGTTATTCACGCCACCAAGCAGGGCAGGTGCGCCGCTCAACAGGTTGGAGAGCAACGAATAAGTCCAGGTACCACGGGTCTTGCTGCCGCCGACGCTGGCTCCCAGCTGATCCACCAGCGTTCTGGAAACTTCGGCCACTTTTACCTCCAGCATGACCTGCTGCGGTGCGCTGATGCCCATCATGTTGACCACTTTCGGCATCGATGCTGGCGCGTTGCCGGCTGCAGCGCCGTCCTGGCTGCCGGCAGCACCAGCACCAGCACCAGCAGCATCGGTACGGCGGGCGCTGCGCTGTACATAGGCGTTTGCAATCGCCAACACTTGATCTGCCTTGACAACATCGGACACCATGCCCGACAAGATGAGCGTATCGGCAGCAGTCGTGATTTTCACGCCTTTTTCATCGGGCAGAAGCAGGGCGATACGCGATTGCAGGGCGGTGGTATCGATGTTGACGGCGATGTCGACGATGGTGGCGTCGTTATTCTTGTTCCACACCATCAGGTTGGTCAACCCTATCGACTTGCCGAGCATGTAAATTTCCGTCGGGTTTAACAGAATCACGTCGGCAATCGAGGTATTGCCGACAGAGAGGCGGGCGGCAGGGTAGGGCAATCGCATCAGCGATGATTTGCCTTCGGAAAGGTTGATTTGAGGTGCCATTTCAACGGTGCCGGTAACCGGTATTTTCTGGGACAGCATGCGCGCCTTGGGTTTCGCGCCCTGCTCGGCCTTTACCCCCGGCTTTGTATCTGGAGCAGGTGTCTGGCCGGATGCCGCCATCGATGCCATTGCGCTGGCAACGAGCAGCAAGGCGCGGGCAGGAAACAGATTTGCCGCGGTCCTGGGTATGTTCATTGGTGCTTCTCCATTAATTTTCATTCTTAAAATTGCTGTGTGCTTTGAACCAGGCCCTTGATGATCTTGATTTCATCTGCCGGTGGCCGCGCATCCGCCACGATGCGGCGCACGACCCGCCGCGGTGCCGGCGAAGCCGTCGGTTTCGGGTCTTCCGGTGTTACCTTCGCGTCGAACAAAGATGCCTTGGTCGCACCTTCGGTTGCGCCTAGCTTCAGATCGACCTGGTTGCGCAGCACCAGTGACAGGGTTCCTACGCTTCGCGCCAGGTCGAGGCGCTCTGCCTGCTCCGGCGAGACTTCCAGCGTCACAGCATTGACCACCTTCGGTTTCGTGTCGTCGCGTCCGGATTCCTGGGCTACCGCCAGGACCAGGATATGTTCCAGCACGATCTTGGAAATCGTCTGATCCTTGGTAGCCGACTTGACGCCGTCTTCCTGCGTGTTGACCAGAATGTCGATGAAATTGCCGGGCAGCGCGAAGCCTGCGACACCTACTACGTCGTTGACGCGCACGGTAATGGCGCGCATGCCTTCCGCGACCACGGCAGACAATCCGCCTTTGGTGCCGGGCGGTGCGAGCTTGCTTTCCATGATCGGTTCGCCGCGCTGAATGCCGGTGCGGGCCACTCGGGTGTCGAGAACTTTCGCATCGTTGAACACGCCGGGAGGCAATGCGCCGGAAGGCCAGTCCACCATGCGAATCATTTCCGGTGTCATCCTGGTACCCAGGCTGATATCCACCAGCGCCACGGCGATCTTGTCGGAACCGCCTTGCGCCTGCGCACCGATCCAGCGCGCGGCGACGATCACAGCACCAAATGCGATGACCACCGCAACGATCATCATTACCAAAGCCCGTTTATTTCTCATGCCATTCCCCTAGTAGTGGCTTTATTGCGGCAAGCCGCCGATAAAATAATTGTTCCATGCCCAGTCCAGTACACGCCGGTTCAGTTCTGGCGGCGTGCCTTCGTACCGGGCCAGATCGCAAACCTGTGCGATCAGATCGCGCGGATAGCAGGCCATCAGGCCGCGACCTTGCGCGGTGTGTTTTTCATGAATCAGGTAATCGAATGCGTCGGCAGACCAGGGCACCTGTTGCGTGACGCATTCCTGCCGGAAAATCCGCTCGTAGGCATCAGGGCTTTGTTCGCCGATGTAAATCTTGTAGCCAAGACGCCGGGAAAACGCATCGTCGGCCAGCTTTCCAGGTGCCAGATTCGAGGAGAACACGACGATGACGTCGAACGGCACCTGGAATTTGTGGCCGGTATGCAGCGAGAGATAGTCTTTGCGTCGATCCAGCGGAACGATCCAGCGGTTCATCAACTCGACTGCGGAACAACGTTGGCGACCGAGGTCGTCGATGATGAAGATGCCGTTGTTGGCTTTCAGGTGGGACGGTGACTGGTAAAACCGGGTGCCATCGTCGAACTGCAGGTCGAGCATGGCCATGGTCAGTTCGCCACCCGTGACTACAGTAGGCCGCCTGCATTCCACCCAGCGGCCATCGATACGAACGCTCTTTTCCAGAATCGACCTGACACCCACAGGTGCCGGCGCAGGCTCATGCACGGACGGATCGAACAACTGCATGATTTCGCCATTGATCAGCACGGCATGCGGAACCAGAACTGATCCGTTCAGGAGGCCGCATAGCCGTTCCGCCAGGTAGGTTTTGCCGCTACCTGCGGGTCCGTGTACATACAATGCGCGCCGGGAATTCATCGCCGCGCCGATCTGGCCAAGAATATTCGGGCTGACTTCGATTCCAGCAAACAGCCGTTGCATGTCGTGGCTGCCGACCCGCATGTTGGCCACGCTCTGGGCTTCCACTTGCAGGCAATAGTCTTCCAGGGTGACCGGCGCTGGCCCGGTGTAGGCATTCTGTGCCATCAGAATGGTTGCCCGATGCCGCCCGGCGTCTGTCAGGGTGTACAGCACGTCGGCATCGGTGTTGCTAGTGCCCCGGCGGGCGATTTCGCACAATTTTTCAGCGCGCAGAAATACGGTGATGCCATCGACAATATTCGTGCTGATCCTGATGTGGCTGCCAAGCTCCGTCATGTGAAGCTGGCCGCGCAGGAACACCACTTTCAGCACCAGGTCGGCCAGAAACAGGAATGGCAGGCCGGTTTGCTGCCAGGTCGCAGGTTCGGGCCGCTGCCGGGGCTGAAGCTGAAGCTGAGGCTGGAGCTGAGGCGCAGCCTTGCCATCCGCGCCAGCCGGCGCTGCTATGGCGACCGAATTGACCGGGCTGGCGCTCATAGGATGAACGGCACTACGCGGTAACGAACCTGCTTCATGTAGGCGCGGTAGTCCGGCGATTGCGCCAAATGGCGCTCTTCCCGCAACAGTCGAAAGTACAGGAGGATGAACGTAGCACTGCAGACAGCAATGTTCCAGGCCGAAGTATTCGTCAGTACATAGCCGGTATTGATCAGCAGATAGCTGGCGTACAGTGGATGCCGCACGAACCGGTACATGCCAGCGGTCTTTATTTTTCTGCGTGCCGCCACGATGCCGAAGCTGCGGTTGAGCGACAGCATTCCCGCAATCTGGATCAAAATTCCGACAAGAATTGCGTACTTTGCCTCAGGAAATAAATTGGTCGTGTTGGGATGCAGCAGCAATGGGCCCATCGTGGCCAGTATGGCGAGCGCCCAGTCGACCCAGTCCGAGGAAACCGTCGCCGCGCTGGAGCGGCACAGAAACATGCAGGCGGTGAAGGTCTCGGAAATAAAGAACAGAACATATGTCCACTGGCCCGATGCCTGGTACGCATTCAGATGCGAAAAAGCAAACGCCCCCCAGGCAAGTGCCAGCAGCATGCCGCACGCAATATCGACGCGTGGTGAGCAAGCCAGCTTTTTTATCAAACTTACGCTCGATTCCATGTCCAACCCCTAAAAAAACAAAAGTTATTGACAGCCGTTCTGCCACTGGCAGCCGGTTGAGGGATGTCGCTGATGCCGGTCATGAAAAAACCTTAAGTGAAAATTTCAACAACACGATGTAAAGCATGGTGCCGGCAGCGATTGCCACAGCGTAGGGCAGCTTGCCGGTGCTATTTGCCGGCTTGTCGATGCCTCCAAAGTCACCCGCAACGCCGCGCATCACCGCGTTGACCATCATGAAGCGCACATTGGCCAGCACATGCAGCAGATTCCTGTTCCATAACGACACCACGATTGCCAGAACACCGCCGCACACCATGCTGAGTACCGTAATCGCCAGAATCGGCACCGGGCCGAAGAAGGCGCCGATCGCTGCGATCAGCTTCACGTCGCCCGCGCCCAGGGTGCGCAACGCATACATCGGCATTAGCAGGATCAAGCCCAGTGCCCAGCCCTGGACTGCTGCCATTGCTCCCAGCCCGCCATGGTTTGGACTAAAAAATCCTTCACCGCCTGGCACGACTGCGTGCAGGAAGATTCCCAGCAGCGCGCCTGAGGCAACCAGCCAGTTTGGAATACGACGGCTCTTCAGGTCGAAGCGGACCGCAAGGATGATCAATGCGTACAGGAAAGCCGCTGGGACGATGGCCAACAGATTGGCGCTGACGGTCATGAAGCGCTCCCGGAACTGGAAAATACCTTCGACGGAAGGTTCTGAATGCGCGCAGCCAACCGAGCCGAAGTTGCCATCATCAAGCCAACGACGTACCAGATGACACAGGCACCTATGGCCCCGACATAGCCGTCGATGGCGTAATGCCAGCCAAGGTGCACAGCCCCGATCATGATCACCACTGCAAACGCCAGGGACGCCATGGCACAAGTGCGATTGATCCGTGCGCCTAGCAGAGCGATCAGGACTGCGGTCGCAACATGCATGCTTGGCATTGCCGAAATCGCAAAAGCGGAGTTTTTTTCCTGATATCCCTGCCAGAGCATGCGTTGCACGTCAAGCGCCCAGATTGGGTACTGCTGGTTGGCCTCGCGCAGGTAGGTCATCAGTGGCCCGTAGGGGTCGGTGCCGGCAACCGTCAGACCATAAAAGCACGGGCCCGCGGAGGAAAAAATAGTTGCCAAAATTGTTCCGAGAACAATCCAGCTGAACACAAAGCTCAGCAAGAATTGCATCCGCAGAGCTTGCCGTTCAATGGAGAAGGCAAGCCAGTAAATGATTGCGTAGATGACGAAAAACCAGAGGTTATAGACGACGTTGATCGATGCGGTAACGGCGGGGTAGCCAAACATAGGCTGTAGCCACATCCATGGGTGCATGCCGCCGTGCAATATCGCGTCCAGCTGGGCGAACGAAACATCCCAGGAATACGGATGAATGACTGGAATCAGGAATTTTAAGTACGTGAATGCGTACGTGAAAAGCGGGAATAATACGACTACGGGCAACGCGTTTAACATGCGTTGACGCGAGAGGTACGTCCGGGCAGCCGTCCATGCGTAGTGCGTCAGACGTTGCGGACGCACACACACCATTACGTAGGTGACGTAAATGCATGTTGTACACAGCGCTCCCAATATAATCGGCCCGAGGATTGCTTGAGCTAGAAAAAAAACGTCTAAATCCAGCGGTCGATGCGCGGATTCACGCGCTGCAGCGATGCTGTAAATAAAAATTGCGCTGATTAAAACCCAGTGTGATTTGGCAGCTGAAGCTAGATTCGGCGATCGATCCTTGCTTTCTAGGGCATTATTCATAAAACACGCTTCGTAAGGGATTGATGCCCATTAATGTTTCCAGGTCAAGCAATGCGTGACCTGGACGGTCAGCCGTTTAGCCGTTTGCTGTTGCCAACTTAGTGCCGATCGTGGTAAAGATGTCTTTCAAGTTACCACCGACAGTCGTTACCGCGCCAATGATGACCACAGCGATCAGTGCAGCGATCAGGCCATACTCGATTGCCGTAACGCCGTCTTCTTCTTGCATAAAGTTTTTGATGAATTGCATGGCTTATTTCTTTCAAAAGTTAAAGTGAGATCGCTTCGATTTTTACTGCGGATGCTACAAAAGGATCACTTCCCGGTGGTGGCCTCGGTGGGAACCAGTTAGTCGATCACTTTTCAACTTCGGCACCAGGTTCGACAACCGATCCATTCAGGTTGCCTTGCCCAATGCCAGAAGCGCGATGATGCAGACCACGGCTATGATTGACCCCACCAGAGCATATTCAGCAGCCGAAACGCCGGATTCCGCGTTCAGGAAATTCCGGACCGCGGACGCCATGTGTCGGTCTGAAAATAGTGCGCCGTTGAACATGATCATCGATTGCCTTCGTCTATCGTCCGGTTGCCCACTGCCACCGAACCGATAGCTGAAGAATAGCGAAGCATGGCGTCCGATACATCGGACAAAATAACCTTTTGGCAATGACAAAGCGAGTCTCCTGCAGAGGCTTGACCATGACATTTGTCACGTGTGAAACCTGCAGGGGGCTTGAAAGGCAGCGGGTACGGGTTGGCGTACCGCCAGGAGTGCAATAGTGAAAAAAAAGTTGAATCGATACCGTGCTGACTGCCGGTATCCATACCGATAGATTATCGGTCAGGCCAGTGGTGGCCCCATTTGTGGCCCCATTGGTGGCCCCATTTCATGCCTCATCGCATAAACATACAGTTCGAGCCGATTGCCGACGCCGACTTTCTGGTAGATCGAGCTCAGATGATTGCGCAACGTGTGTTCGGAGATGAACAACTGTTCCGCCAGAATTTTGTTCGGCGCGCCGCTGCCGGCGACGACGGCTTCAATGATCCTGCGTTCCTTTACGGTCAGGGTGGCGCGTTTTTGCGCTTCGACGTCCAGTTTTTTTAGTGCGGCGGGAGTCATCATGTGATTGAAGATTCTGCCGAGGATGTCGCTGTCGAACCAGAGCTGGCCATGGTGGACTTTTTCGATGGCTTTCAACACCTGATCAGCCGGCGCTTCCTTGCGCAGGATGCCGCGTGCGCCCTGTTTGACTGCCGTGTCGAGAATGCCGTTGTCGCGCACGCCGGTCAGTATCAGCACGCGCGACACGCCATTGGCAACCAGGGTCGGCAGTATTTCGAGTGAAGAGCGTCCGCCGAGATCGAGGTCGAGCAGGATGACATCCGGCAGAAGGGTGCTGGCTCGTTCGAGCGCATCGTCACAATTGCTCGCGGTACCGGCCACGGACATCTTCGGACTCTGGCCCTGGATCAGATTTTCCAGACCCCATAACATTGTTCGGTGGTCATCGACCAGCAGTACGCGGATGGTTGGGGCGACAAGGCTCATGGTCATTGCCTCAGACCGGTATGCTGACGCGTACCGTCGTCGAGCCACCGGGGCGCGACTGCACGTCGACCTTGCCGCCCAGGTCAATCACGCGCTCGCAGATCGAACGTGGCGTGAAGCTGGCAGGCGGCCCTGCCGTGGAAAGACATTCATTATCGATCGTGATCTTCAGCGCGCCGTCAGCAGCGAAAATCCGGACGACGCCGGAACGCGCATCGGTATGCTTGCGGATATTGCTGATGCCTTCGCTGACGATCTGAAATACTTCTGCCGCCAGGCGGTCGTTCATGTCCTCGGCACCTTCGATGCTCAGCGCAATATCGACACCATAAAAATCCCGGACCTGCCGTACCTGACTGCGCAGCGCTTTCATGGACATGGGCTCGCTGTGCAATGCCGGTGCCCGTAGTGCGCCGGCAACGGTGCGCAGGTCTGAAATAGTCTCTGCCGCCATCGCGGACAGCCGGTCGATGGCGGGCAGCAGCGGATTGCCGTCGAGCGCGCGGTTACGCAGGGCGTCGATGCCGTGCTTGAGGCCGATGTAGGGCTGGATCGTACTGTCATGCAGGTCGCGGGCGATCCGCTCGCGCTCACGCAGCGCGGCGTGCGAGGCAAGATGATCCACAAGTTCGATATTTTCGATGACGGCGAATGCTTGCGTTGCGATGTCGCTCAAGAACAAGGCGTCGGCCTTGCTGAAACCATCCCGCTCGGACACGACGTAGAAACGGCCTTCGCCATTACGCAGACACAGCGATACGCTGATGAATGACCTTGCTTCCAGCAGTTCTGCGAGCTGTGCCATCTTGTCGCTGTCCTGGTTCTTCCACCGCGCCTCGAGCGGGTCATGGAGCTGTCCACCATTTTGGCGAATCGATTTTGAAAATAGAGGCAGGAGCGGGCGGCAGTACAGGGTGACGCAATCGTGCCGTAAAGACATCAGGGGCTGTGCGGTAGCGGCAGTAATTATTTGCGGCCTGCCGGAGAAAACCGTACCGCCCTTGCCGGCGGTGCGCAGCGACCATTGTTCCGACTCGCCACTACGCATGACCAGAATACAGTTGGCTGCCTTGAAATGAGCGCAGGTTTTTTGCAGGAGGGATGCCAGGGTATGGTCGACCCCGAAACGGGGATTCGACATGCGGCAGACGTTGCGCAGCAGGGCCAGCCGCCCTTTTTGCGTGACTTCCGAACCGCCCCAGTAGGTGATCATGTATCCCAGGCCGAGCAGAAAGGTAGTGCGCAGAAGCAGCCGGGAAATTTCGCCATCGCCAGAGGCGAACAGCGCGCTCGCTGCATACAGCCCGGCAGAGACCAACGTAACGCGAGCACCTTCTTCGAAACCCCAGCGAAAGGAAGCCGTGAGGATGGCAAAGAAAAAGAAGGGAAAGAAAAGACTACTTTCGTAGCCGGTAAAGAATACGATGCAAGCCGACCAGCCAGCATCTGCCCAGTGCACCAAGCGCGGCTGAGCGGACTGGTGAAAGTGCAGCGACAGCACATAGATCAGCAGGCTGTAACAAAAATAGCCGAGCAGAGCTATCCAGGCATACCGGGAGCTGTTGCCCATGCCGGCAGAATCGATGAAAATTGTAAGGAGCGCGGCTGCTGCAAGGGCCAGCCGCATCCAGCCGACCATTTTCACCTCTGGCGCTTCTACAGCATGTTGCATCTTCATACTCGAATAGCGGGCATGGTTGACCGAGACGTATATACGTTATTGCAAATTGCTAATTGCAAACGTGCGGAGTCTACGATAGGGAGCGGCCGCCCAATAGTTTTCGTTGGCAATTATTGAAAAAACAATTGTCGATTTACAGATAATTAGTACGAAAAAGCAATTGTGAGAGCCGGGTAACCAAAGAAATGGAAGCGGTTTCAATGCTTTCGCGCGACTGTTGCACCAAGCTTAACGGCATAAATGCTGCTGGGAAAATGCTATGATTGGGTCCGTTTTCAACCGGTGACAACGTGCGTCTTACATCGATCAAGCTCTCCGGCTTCAAGTCTTTTGTCGACCCGACCAACTTTCAGGTGCCTGGTCAACTGGTGGGTGTGGTGGGGCCGAACGGTTGCGGCAAGTCCAACATCATCGACGCGGTACGCTGGGTTTTAGGCGAATCCAAAGCCTCCGAGTTGCGCGGCGAATCAATGCAGGACGTGATCTTCAACGGCACCACGCATCGCAAACCGGCTGGCCGGTCCTCGGTGGAGCTGGCGTTCGACAATAGCGAAGGCAAGGCTGCCGGGCAGTGGCAACAGTACGCAGAGATTTCGGTCAAGCGCACCCTGACGCGTGATGGCACGTCCACGTACTACATCAACAACCAGCCGGTGCGCCGCCGCGATATCCAGGATATTTTCATGGGTACCGGGCTCGGGCCGCGTGCCTACGCCATCATTGGTCAGGGAATGATCAGCCGCATCATCGAAGCGCGCCCGGAAGAACTGCGGATTTTTCTGGAAGAAGCAGCCGGTGTATCGAAATACAAAGAACGCCGGCGCGAAACTGAAAACCGCTTGAACGACACTCGCGAAAACCTGATCCGGGTCGACGACATCGTGCGTGAATTAAGCGCAAACCTGGACAAGTTGCAAAGCCAGGCGGCAGTGGCCCGACGTTTCCAGGCACTGCAGGCTGATCAAAACGAAAAGCAAACCCTGTTGTGGCTGTTGCGCAAAAATGAAGCCAACATCGAGCAGGCGAAGTTTTTTGCGCAAATCGATCAAGCCCAGACTGCCCTGGAAGCCAGCACGGCGTCGCTGCGTAGCACCGAGGCGGCGTTGGAATCGTTGCGTCAGGCGCATTACGCTGCCGGTGAACAGGTCCATCAGGCGCAGGGCCAGCTTTACCAGACCAATGCCGAGATCGGCAGCCTGGAAGCACAGATCAAATTCGTCAACGAATCGCGGTCACGTCTGCAAACGCAGTTGAACGCACTGGCGGCGCAACGCGAACAGTGGCAGGGCCAGGGCGCACGACATCTGGGCGAACTGGCCGAGGCGGAAGCCCTGTTGCAGGAGCAGACAATGCTCGCAGCCGAGACAGCCGAAGCGGCGGCGCAGCAGCAGGACCGCCTGCCGGCGCTGGAGCATGTCTGGCGCGATGCACAGCTCAAAGCCGGCGAGGGTCGGGCGAAAATTATGCAGGGGCGTCAGCAACTCGAACTGGAATCGACGCGTCAGCGAAATGCGATGCAAATTCTCGCCGGGCTCGCAGTGCGCCGCGACCGGCTCGCCCAGGAACACGGCGGCATGCAAATGCCCGACGCCTCGCATCTGGAAAACCTGCAATGGCAGCTGGAAGAAAAACAGGCGAGTCTGGAAGCATTGCAACATGCGCTCGAGGTCGCCCAGGAAGCTCAGCCGCAACTGGAGCAGCGCCGTCGTGATGCAAGCCTGCAGGCTTCTGCGGAGAGTGCCGCTCATGCCCAGGTCGACGCCCGGCTTTCAGCATTGACGCAATTACAGCAAAGCGTGCAGGCTCAGGGCAAGCTGCAGCCCTGGCTGAAAAAACATGTACTGCACGACCTGCCGCAGCTCTGGCAACGATTGCACGTTACCCCAGGTTGGGAAAGCGCCCTGGAATCGGTCTTGCGCGACCGAACCGGCGCGCTGGAGCTGCCGAATCTGGAAAAAGCCAGGGAGTTGCTCGACGACGCGCCGCCTTCCAAACTGACACTATTTATTACCGGGTTTGGCGACACGGCTGCACCGGTCGTTTCACCAGTTGCTTCACCGCAGGCTCTACGGCCACTCCTTGGTGTACTACGGTTTCAGGATGCCGGCATGCGCGCGCTTTTACAGGAGTGGCTACGGGATGTGTATGTTGCAGAGGATGCAAATATTGCACTCGAAGATCGTGCGAAATTGCCGCCGGGTGCCTGCTTCGTCACGCGTGCCGGCCACCTGATCGGCCGTACCAGTATGCGTTTCTATGCGCCGGACGCCCCGCAGGACGGCTTGCTGGCTCGCCAGAACGAAATCGATCACTTGGTCAAACAGGTGCGTGTGCAGCAGATGCTGGCAGAAGAAGCGCGTGGCAACGGCCAGCAGGCGGAAGAAGTGTTGCGCCAAAGCGTGCAGCAGTTGCAGCAAACCCGCCATCAGGCCACCTCGGTTACGCAGGCGGTCCATGCACTGCAACTCGAGGTCTTGAAAATGTCGGAATTAAAGGGTCGGTTCGAACAAAGAACGGTCCAGATCGACAGCGACCTCGCAGAAATCGCTGCGCAGGAAAATGAACAGCAGCAAACGCTCGCCGAGCATGAAGCCCGGTTCGTGGAACTCGAGGCAGGATTGGCCGAACTGCTCGAGGCGGATACGCACGGACAGACTGATTACCTGGAAAAGGAGCAACGGTTGAACGACGCGCGTTTGCGCTTGCGCTCGCTGGAGCGGCTGGCGCAGGAAGCGGTCTTTGCGGAAAAATCGCACAATAACCGGATTGCTGAATTGCACCGAAGCATTGCCATGGCGCGGGAGCAAGCAGCACTGTCGTCTGCCAGCTTGGAGCAGGGCAACCAGGAATTTGCATCACTGGACGACGAGGCAGCACAGTCGGGGTTGCAAGCGTTGCTGGCACGCCGCGTGGAGCAGGACGCAGCGCTAGCCGACGCCCGCCATGAACTCGATCAGCTGGCACAGAAACTGCGCCAGCATGACGACGCACGGTTGCAGGCCGAGCGTAGCCTGCAACCCCAGCGCGAGCAGATCATGGCGCTGCAGTTGAAGGAACAGGCAGCGCGGCTGAACCAGGAGCAGTTTGCACAGCAACTAACCGAGGCCGGTGTCGATGAAACTGCCCTCGCCGCAAAACTGGCGCCCGACATGCGCCCCGCTTATCTCCAGGGGGAGCTCATCCGTTTGGCGAATGCCATTGCAGCACTGGGCGCGATCAATCTCGCGGCTCTCGATGAACTGGACCAGGCATCGGAACGGAAGAATTTCCTGGATGCCCAGACTGCCGATCTCACGGCGGCAATGAACACCTTGCAGGAGGCTATCCACAAGATCGACCATGAAACACGCGACCTGCTGCAAGACACCTTCGACAAGGTGAATCAACACTTCAGTGAGCTGTTTCCGATTTTGTTCGGTGGCGGAAATGCCAGGCTGATCATGACCGGTGAGGAAATTCTCGATGCCGGAGTGCAAGTCATGGCACAACCACCGGGAAAAAAGAATGCGACCATCCACCTGCTTTCGGGAGGTGAAAAAGCGCTGACTGCCACGGCACTCGTATTTTCGATGTTCCAGCTTAATCCTGCACCATTCTGTTTGCTCGACGAGGTCGATGCGCCGCTGGACGACGCCAACACCGAACGCTTTTGCAACATGGTCAAACGAATGGCGGAAAATACCCAGTTCCTGTTTATTTCTCATAATAAAATTGCAATGGAAATGGCGCATCAGCTCATTGGCGTGACAATGCAGGAGCAGGGCGTGTCGAGAATCGTCGCCGTCGACATGGAAGCTGCGCGGCATTTCGTCGCCGATCCGGCTGCAGCCTGAAGCCGCACGCGAGCAACGTTGCTGCCAGCTTGACAACTTTGCTCGGCACCACGTACCCTCACCGAATCGGTGAGTTTGGCAGACGTGATGCTGAAAATTCCAGCGACTTTTTCTCAGGACTATAAATGAGCCACTCCGCTTTTAAGGCGTCGACAGCATGACGGACTTGCAAATAAGTTTGATGGCGCTTGGCAGCACCATTGTGGTCGGTGTGATTTCTTATAACAAGTGGCAAGAGTACAAGGCAAAGAAAATCGTCGAGCGGGCGTTTGCGGAGGAGCATGACGATGTGCTCATGACACCTGACGCCGAGCGGCGCGCCTTGCCTGCACGTGCACGTGCAGAACCAAGCTTTTCGCCGGTTGCGACCGACGATTTTCCGCCGCTTGATACAGCAAGCGCCGAGGCATCGATTGCCGCTGCGCTGGCCGGCGTGTCGATCGAAAGCGAGCTGCTTTCGACCCGTACCGATATGCTCCAGGAAACAGCCGGCCCACGAACGGCCGGCCTCACTGAAACGCCAGACCGGTCCGCCGTCCAGTCGGTCAACGTGGCTTCTGCAGCAGCGCCTGTTTCTAGGCCCGGGTTTGCTTCCGATTTTTCTCCATCTTCCGGGCCTGTTCCTGTTCCTGTCCCTGCTCCTGCTCCTGCTCCAGCTGCTGCCCCTGCTCCTGCCCCGAAAGAACTGCCGGTCGACGCGCTGATCGACTGCGCAATCCCGCTTGCGCTTGATGGCAACCTGCGCGGTGAAAAAGTGCTTGCTCGAATTCAGGCATTGCGCCACGTGGGCAACAAGGCGGTAAATTTTGTCGGCCTGGGCGAGGATGGTGAATGGGAGGCGATCCAGCATGGCTCGGTCTACACGGCATTGATGGCGGGCGTGCAGTTGGCCAACCGCAGTTCCGCGCTTAATGAAATCGAGTTTTCCGAACTGGTCACGCGCCTGCGTCAGGTAGGCGACGAGCTCGATGCCGAACCGGATGTGCCGAACATGAAATCGGTGATGCAGTCGGCCCGTGCGCTGCAGCAGTTCGTCGGCCAGTACGATGCGCAGTTGAGTGTGAATCTCCAGACGAAGAATGCAGCCTGGTCGATCAATACATTGCTTGCCGCATTGGAGCGGCAGGGGTTCGACGTTCGTCCCGACGGCCGTTTGGTCATGCCGGATGGCGATGGTGGCAACCTCTTTACCCTTTCTACCAATGTCACCCTGGCAGCTGAAAGCACTACACGTCTTACACTGCTGCTGGACGTGCCTTGTGTCGCGCCCGATCGTGACGGTTTCGGTGCAATGACGGCTTGCGCACGGTCGTTGTCGCACCGACTCGACGGTGTCGTCGTGGACGATGGCGAACAGCCGCTTTCTGACGCTGCTCTGGCCGAGATTGCCGAGCAAGTCAGGAGTTTCTATGCCGACATGCAGGCAGCAGACATACCTGCCGGCTCCACGCGTGCGCTACGCCTGTTCAGCTAGGGTTCCGTTTTTGCCATGCAGCCTGAAGCTTCGACATCGGCATCGGCATTGATACCGGCACCGGCACCGGCAGCGGTAGCACGGACTAGCCCTGACAGCAGCGATCCCGCTGCGCGTGCCGCCTGGCTGCGGGCAACCCTGAATTGTCACAGCCATGCCTACCACGTGCTCGATAGCCCGACCATACCAGATGCCGAATACGATCTGCTGTATCGGGAGCTCGAACGCCTGGAAGAGGAAATGCCGGCCCTGGCAACTTCGGATTCGCCCACCCGGCGGGTCGGCGCACCACCGCTTGGCGGCTTTGGGCCGATCGACCATGGCGTGCCGATGCTGTCACTTGCCAACGGCTTTGCAGAGAGCGACATCGTGGCATTCGACCGCAGGGTTTCGGAAGCGCTTGCCATGCCACAGGTGGAATATGCTGCCGAATTGAAATTCGACGGCCTGGCCATTAACCTGCGTTATATCGACGGGTTGTTGGTCGAGGCTGCCACGCGGGGCAATGGCACCACCGGCGAAAATGTTACAGCCAACATCCGCACCGTGCAGCAGATTCCACTGCGCCTGCATACCGACCAGCCTCCGCATATTCTCGATATTCGTGGCGAAGTGCTGATGTTCAAGGCGGATTTTCTGCGCATGAATGCTCGCCAGCGCGAGGCCGGAGCCCGAGAATTTGCCAATCCGCGCAATGCCGCCGCCGGTAGCCTGCGCCAGCTCGACTCGCGGATCACCGCGCAGCGGAACCTGCGTTTCTTTGCTTATGGTATCGGCATTCTGGAGGGTGCACCGATGCCTGCATTGCACAATACGCTGCTGGACTGGTATGCCACGCTCGGTGTGGCAGTGAGCCCGGAACGGGCCGTGGTCCATGGCGCTCAGGGCTTGCTGCGTTTTTTTCATGACATCGAGCTGCGGCGCGCACAGTTGCCTTATGAAATCGACGGCGTGGTCTATAAAGTCAATCGGGTAGCGCAGCAAGACCAGCTTGGCTTCGTCTCACGTGCGCCACGCTTTGCGATTGCCCACAAGTTTCCAGCGCAGGAAGCGGCCACGCTGGTACGGGACATCACCGTTCAAGTCGGCCGCACCGGCGCCATCACACCCGTGGCACGCCTGGTGGCAGTAACGGTGGGCGGAGTGTCGGTCACCAATGCCACGTTGCATAATGAGGATGAAGTGCGTCGCAAGGATATTCGTATCGGCGACACGGTGATCGTGCGCCGTGCTGGTGACGTGATTCCGGAAGTCGTCGCCTTCGTGCCGGAACTGCGCCCACCAAACGCCCGGGAATTCGTAATGCCCGCCGTTTGCCCGGTGTGCGGCTCGCCGATCGTTCGACTTGAAGACGAAGCCATTGCGCGTTGCGCTGGTGGCTGGGTGAAATGTGCGGCGCAACGCAAGGGCGGATTGCTGCATTTTGTCTCGCGTCGGGCAATGGATATCGAGGGTTTGGGCGATCAGTTGATCGAGCAACTGGTGGACCGACAGGTGATCACGACTGCGGCCGACCTGTATCGCCTGGGTTTCGCGGCGCTAGTGGAGCTCGAACGTATGGCGGATAAATCGGCCCACAACGTGTTGCAAGCCATCCAGAAATCGAAGTCGACGACATTGGCGCGGTTTCTATTTGGGCTGGGTATCCGTCACGTCGGCGAAAGCACGGCAAAGGAGCTTGCCCGTCATTTCGGTTCGCTCGATGCATTACTGGAAGCAGATGAAAACGCCTTGCTGGAAGTTGCCGATGTCGGGCCTGTCGTTGCCAGATCGATACTGCAGTTTCTGGCTGACCCGCTGAATCAGGAATTGATCGCGCAACTACGCGCACTCGGTGTTGCGTGGCACGAAAGCCCACGCCACTTGACAACGCCACTGCACGTGGCGCCGCTTCACGGTAAAACTTTCGTGCTCACCGGCACGTTGCCGAACCTGTCGCGTGACGAAGCCGCCGAAGCGATCGAGGCGGCGGGAGGCAAGGTGGCCGGCTCTGTTTCCAAAAAAACCAGTTATCTGGTCGCTGGTGCCGAGGCCGGCAGCAAGTTGGTCAAGGCCCAGGAATTAGGCATTACAATCCTTGACGAACAGCAACTTCAGCAATTACTTCAGCAATTACTTTAGCAATTACCTCAGGAGCCCCGGCACCCATGAAAAAGATCTGCAAGGCAGTGTTTCCAGTGGCTGGACTCGGTAGCCGGTTTTTGCCTGCCACCAAGGCGCAACCCAAGGAAATGTTGCCCATCGTCGACAAGCCATTGATCCAGTATGCGGTGGAGGAAGCCGTCTCTGCCGGCATGACCGAACTGATTTTTATAACCGGGCGCAACAAACGGGCGATCGAAGACCATTTCGACAAGGCATACGAACTGGAATCCGAACTGGAAGCTGCCGGTAAAACCGCGTTGCTCGAGTTCGTGCAAAACGTGATTCCAAAAAATGTAACCTGTATCTACATTCGCCAGTCAGCGCCGCTCGGACTAGGCCATGCCGTGCTTTGCGCGCGTCCTGTGGTCGGCGACGAGCCGTTCGCGGTTTTGCTGGCCGACGACTTCATGGATGTCGACGTCGGTACCGCCTCGGTGCTGTCGCAGATGTGTACGCAGTTCGACCGGGAAGGGCGCAGCCTGCTGGCGGTGCAGGAAGTGCCGCGTAGCGACACCCGGCAATACGGTATCGTCAGCGTCACGCCGTACCTGCCCAACCTGGAACGGGTCAATGCAATCGTCGAAAAACCGACGCCCGAGCAAGCACCGTCGACGCTGGCTGTGGTCGGTCGCTACGTTCTGACCCCGAAGATATTCAAGCATCTGGCAAGCCTCGGCCAGGGCGCTGGCGGTGAAATACAACTCACCGATGGCATCGCTGCGCTCATGAGCGAGGAAACGGTGCAGGCGTTTCGCTATGAAGGCCGTCGCTACGACTGCGGCTCCAAGCTCGGTTATCTGAAAGCGACGGTTGCCATGGGCCTGAAGCATGCGGAAACCGGCCCGGCATTCGCCGATTATCTGCGACTGCAACAGTTGGCCGACTCATAGGAAAACATTGAATGAGCGTGCATGAAATTCTGCGCATGGGTGACCAGCGCCTGTTACGCCAGGCCGAACCGGTCAAGACGTTCGACACGCCGGCGCTTCACATGCTGATTACCGACCTGCTCGACACCATGCACCATGCCCACGGTGCCGGCCTGGCAGCACCGCAGATCGGCGTAAATCTGCAGGTCGTCATTTTTGGTGCGAAGAGCAATGTTCGGTATCCGGATGCGCCGGCTGTACCGCAAACGGTGCTGATCAATCCGGTCATCACGCCGCTGTCTTCGGAAATCGAAGAGGGCTGGGAGGGGTGCCTGTCGGTACCGGGCATGCGCGGTGTAGTGCCGCGCTGGAACCGGATTCGTTACGAAGGATTTGATCAACACGGCGTACCGATCGTTTGCGAAGTCGACGGTTTTCATGCGCGGGTCGTGCAACATGAATGCGATCACTTGCAGGGCGTTCTGTACCCGATGCGGATGAAAGATCTCTCGCGGTTCGGGTATACCAACATCCTGTTTCCGGAACTGGGCCCGGAAGACGATGATTAGCATTCACGGCAAGTAACTTCAGAATTGCTCTTCGTTACGAAGGTACCGCCATTCTCCGACCGGCAGATCGCCCAGAGTCACGTTTCCGATCCGCACCCGCTTTAGCCCCAGTACTTTCAGCCCGACCATATCGCACATGCGCCGGATCTGGCGCTTCCGGCCTTCCTGAAGGACGAAGCTCAACTGGTCTTCGTTCTGCCATTTGACCGTGGCACGCTTTAACTGCCTGCCGTCCATCACCAGACCATGATTAAGCTTTTTCAGCATGGCATCGGGCAGTTTTCCGGGCTTGGCGTGTGCCACGCGCACCAGGTATTCCTTTTCAATTTCCGAGTCTTCGCCAACCAGTTGTTTGGCGATCCGGCCATCTTGCGTCAATACCAGCAAGCCGATGGAATCGATGTCGAGGCGTCCGGCGGGCACCAGATTCTTGAGCTGGCTGCCATGAAAGTCGGTGACTGCATCATCGAGCTTCCAGCGGCTTTCGGGCCTGACCAACACGACTGCCGGCTGATAGCCATCTTCTGCCTGACCGCTGACGTAACCCATCGGTTTGTTGATGAGAACCGTTACCCGGCGCGCCTGCTGCGCCGCTGCCTGTCGTGTCACCGTGATCTCCTGATCCGGCAATACCTTGCTGCCCAGTTCGGCGACGACCTTGCCATCGACGCGGACCCAGCCGCGCTCGATCCATTCATCGGCTTCGCGACGTGAGCACAATCCAAGTTCGGACATTCTTTTTGATAAGCGTAGAGGTTCGTTCATGTCAGATGCGTAATGCTTCCAGAAGGTCGGTTTCAAGCTGCGCCTGCGTGCGAACATTGTTCAGCGCCGCGCCATCGATCAGGAACACGTCTTCGACGCGCTCGCCCAGCGTCAGGATTTTGGCGGTGTGCAGATTCACCCGATATTTTGCCAGCACGCTGGCGATCGCGTACAGCAGACCGTTGCGGTCATTCGCCGAGATCGACAGCAAGTAATACTGGCCGCGCTCGTCGGGGCGCATGTCAACCGTGGGGGTAATGGGAAAAGTACGGGAAAGTCTTGAAACACGGCCTTTCACCGGTGCCGGCAGCGACGCCGGACTGGCCAGCAACAATGACAACTCGTGCTCGATCAGGTTGATGATATCGCGGTAGCTGTCGGCAAAATCGGCCGCAGTGATGAGAAAGGTGTCGAGTGCATAGCGACTACGGGTCGTGTGGATTTTTGCATCCAGAATGCCGAAATTCTTGCTGTCGAAATAGCTGCAGATACGGGCAAAAAGATCCGGTTGATCCTGCACATAGACCGTGACCTGTAAACCTTCGCCGATGGGGGCCAGACGGCATTTGACTACTGGTTTTGTGCTATCTAGCCGGTTATACAGGGCGCGCGTCTGCCAGGCAATATCGGAGGCATCGTGGCGCAGAAAATAGGCTACGTCGAGTGTCTGCCAGAGTGGCTCGTGAACATGCGGGTCAAGGCCGTACAGGCGCAGGGTTTTCAAGGCTTCCTGCTGACGATTTTTCAATTCATGGTCTGCCGATGGCGTCTCGCCGCCGAGCACGCGCAGCGTCATGCGGTACAGGTCTTCCAGTAGTTTGCCTTTCCAGGCATTCCAGACTTTCGGGCTGGTACCGCGTATGTCGGCAACCGTCAGCAGGTACAGCGCTGTCAAACGCCGCTCATCCTGCATCAGCGCAGCGAACTGGGCGATCACGTCGGGGTCCGATAAATCCTGTTTTTGCGCGACGTGCGACATCGATAAATGATTTTTCACCAGGAACACGACCAATGCCGTGTCTTCTGCATTGATCAGATGATCGCGACAGAACTGGCTTGCATCCTGCATGCCCAGCACGGAGTGGTCGCCACCGCGCCCTTTGGCAATATCGTGAAACAGGGCTGCGACATAAATTAGCCACGGTTGATGAAAATTTGCCATGAGCTGGCTGCAAAATGGATATTCGTGTGCATGTTCCGTAAGGGTGAAGCGGCGAACGTTACGCACCACCATCAGGATATGCTGGTCTACCGTGTAGACATGGAAAAGGTCATGCTGCATCTGGCCGACGATGCGCCGAAAATTCGGCAGGTATCGGCCCAGGATGCTGGTCTGGTTCATGTAGCGCAAGGCATGCGTGATGCCTTGCGGCGCCTGAATTATCTGTAGAAACAGCGCCCGGTTCGCCGGATTCTGCCGAAACGTCCGATTGATCAGGAACCGCGAATGCCAGAGGCGCCGCAAGGTGCGCGCCGTCATGCCTTTTAATTCCACATGCTGCGCCAGCAACAAAAATACTTCTAGCATCGCCGAAGGCGTCTCGTGAAATGTATCGTCGCTAGCGATGTCGATGAAACTGTTGACCTCGTTGAACCGGGGGTTGATCGGCTGTGGGCAGGCCGGCTGCGGAAATAGCCTGGTTTCGATATTTTGCAGAAGGATCGTGTTGAGCTGCGTGACTGCTTTCGCCGCCAGGTAATACCGCTGCATCAGATATTCGCTGGCGCGCCGGGTGTCGGTGGTGCGAAAGCCGAAGCTTTGCGCGATGGGCGTCTGTACGTCGACCACCAGCCGGTCGTCACGGCGTTTGGCATGGATATGCAGTCTGATGCGAATATCCTTGAATGCCCGCTCTTTCTGCGCCAGTTGCTGTGCTTCGATTGCCGTGATCAAGCCTCGTTCAGCCAATTTGCGCCATGAGTCACCCAGCCCGGCTGCCTTGGCCACCCAGATAATCACTTGCAGATCGCGCAAGCCTCCCGGGCTTTCCTTGCAATTCGGTTCCAGACTGTAAGGTGTGTTTTCGTACTTGACGTGGCGCTGACGCATCTCCCGGGTTTTTGCCTGAAAAAATGCCTGCGCATTCATCGCTTCACCGCACCGTTGCTGCAGCGTTCGAAACAAATCCTGGTTGCCCGTGACCAGCCTTGCTTCCAGCAGGCTGGTCTGGACGGTGATGTCGGCAGCAGCCTCGCGCAGGCATTCCTCGACAGTGCGAATGCTATGGCCCAGTTCCAGGCCAATATCCCAGAGCACCTGCACCAATCCTTCCAGCTTGCCCTGAAGCGCAAGCTCGGGTGGCGCGGCCAGCAAGATCAGGACATCCACGTCCGAGTAAGGAAACAGCTCACCGCGGCCGTAGCCACCGACGGCAACCAGGGATGCGGATGCGGGCAGGCCGGCATCCCTCCAGGCCAGCCCGAGCGCCGTGTCCACACTCTGGCGCAGCCCGGTCAACAGGTTTTCCGGCAGGCCATCTTCGTTGAATGCGTCGATGATGGCTTGCCGCTGCGCGCGTAGCTGCTGTTTCAGGCAAGCACCGAACGGGGCGATGCCGGCATGATCCTGCACCACAGGAAGTCCGGAAGCGGGCGTAGTCACGACAGAGACGAGGGAACAGAGCGCAAAAAGAGCCGCTTCAGGCCGGTACCGGGTCGGTAGCCGACAAGACCGGGATGCCCTCGGGTGGCAATGGCATGCCTGGAGAAACTGTCAGCACTTCATAGCCGGTAGGGGTAACCAGCACGGTGTGCTCCCACTGTGCCGAAAGGCTACGGTCTTTGGTCTTGATCGTCCAGCCATCACCCATTTCCCGTATTTCGCGGCGCCCGGCATTGATCATCGGCTCTACCGTAAAAACCATGCCGGCGGCAAGTTGTTCCAGCGTACCGGGACGGCCGTAATGCAAGACCTGCGGTTCTTCGTGGAACACCGTGCCGATGCCGTGTCCACAAAATTCGCGAACCACGCTATACCCGGCTTTTTCTGCATGCTGTTGGATCGCAAAGCCGATATCGCCAAGGTGGGCGCCGGGTTTGATTTTCGAGATGCCCAGCCACATGCATTCAAAAGTGATTTCGTTCAGGCGTTTTGCCAGAATCGACGGTTCACCAATAAAGAACATGCGACTCGTATCGCCGTGATAGCGGTTTTTGATCACGGTCACGTCGAGATTGATCACGTCGCCGTTTTTCAGCACCTTGTCACCGGGAATGCCGTGGCACACCACATCATTGACGGACGTGCAGATCGCTTTCGGATACGGTGTGTAGCCAGGCGGACAATAGTTCAGGGGCGCGGGAATCGTGCCTTGAACACTGACCATGTACTCATGGCACAGGCGATCGATTTCGCCTGTGGTAATACCGGCCTTTACGTGGGGAGCGATGAAATCTAGAACTTCTGCGGCCAGTTTGCCGGCGATGCGCATGCCGACGATATCTTCGGCTGATTTGAGTGTGGAGGCCATGGGAAATCGCAGTTTGTAAAGATAGATTATAAGCGATGGGCAATGTGTCCGGCAAAGCGGATTAGCCTAGGGCAATCGCATGAAGCCAAGGCCGACTTGTTGAATGGAAGTATGCGCGAGGGCTTGTAAAGTTGGAAAGAAAGGCGTTCATTCTCGATATTTGGACAACGAGATGGCAAACGCACCGATATCGCTATTGGAAGCATTCGAGCAATAAAGCGATCCACGCGCCCGCGAGTGCGCGTATTGACTGGAAGAATTATTGTTGGCAGCCATTTGTGCGGTCATTAGCGGCGCGGAGAGTTGGACTTCGGTCGGATCCTTTCGCTCCTCGATGCCAACAAACGCTTGAAGGCCAGATGGATTGGCAATTACCTGAGCAAGTTACTTCGACTTCCAAGTTGAGGCTTCATGCGATTGCCCTATGGATTAGCCTCGCGGACTTGAATATCGGTGCTGTTTTAAGGTAGAATCTCGGGCTAGCCTGTTTTAAAAAAGAAGCGATAGTGATGCCGGAGCAGGCAAAATGCAGCAAAGCAGGAACAAGGCATTACTAAAAAGCATCACCAAAGCCGTTGCAAATGTAGTTTTAAATCGCGAATCCGCACCGAAAAGGGTGCCTGTCCACACAGTCAAATGACTGTTCGGCGGTGTAGCTGGGCGGATTCCAGACCTAACCCTGGAGAAATCACATGTCGGTAACAATGCGCGAAATGTTGGAGGCAGGCGTCCACTTCGGACACCAGACCCGTTTCTGGAACCCGAAAATGGCACCGTACATTTTCGGCCATCGCAACAAGATTCACATCGTCAATCTGGAAAAAACCCTGGGAATGTACCAGGAGGCAATGAAATATATAAAGCAGCTGGCTTCTAATCGTGGCACCGTGTTGATGGTGGGTACCAAGCGCCAGGCCCGTGAAACCATTGCAGCCGAAGCCGCTCGCGCCGGCATGCCTTTCGTCGACCAGCGCTGGCTCGGCGGCATGTTGACCAATTTCAAGACGATCAAGATTTCGATCAAGCGCCTGAAGGAAATGGAAGCTTCGATCGAAGACGGCTCGGTCGAAAGATTGTCCAAAAAAGAAGGCCTGATGTTCCAGCGCGAGATGATCAAGCTGCAGAAATCCATCGGTGGCATCAAAGACATGGGCGGCGTGCCTGACGCGATTTTTATCGTCGATGTCGGCTACCACAAGGGCGCTATCACTGAAGCCACGAAACTGGGCATTCCAGTCATCGGCGTGGTCGACACGAATCATTCGCCTGAGGGGGTGACGTATGTCATTCCGGGCAACGACGACTCTTCCAAAGCAATCATGCTGTACGCACGCGGTGTGGCAGATGCGATTCTCGAAGGACGGGCAAACGCCACCAATGAAATGATCGAGGCCATCAAGGGCGGATCGACCGGTGACGAATTTGTCGAAGTCAACGAGGCAAGCGCGCAGGGATAAGTTATTTCCTCTGACAGCAGGCGCTTCAGAGGCGAAGCAAAATCGGGGCACCATCGGTTCGCCCCTTTTTTTCGAGCCGGTTTCGGCGCTTTCGAGTGAATCGATGCGGCATTGACAAGAATTTTGAATTATCAGGAGCAATATATGGTGACAATTACCGCAGCAATGGTGGGCGAATTACGTGCAAAGACGGACGCGCCAATGATGGAATGCAAGAAAGCCCTGACCGAAGCCGGCGGCGATGCCGTAAAAGCTGAAGAGTTGTTGCGCGTCAAGCTAGGCAGCAAGGCGTCCAAGGCGTCTTCGCGGATCACTGCGGAAGGCGTCGTGGCAACGCATATCGCCGGTGGGGTCGGGGCGCTGGTGGAAGTCAATTGCGAAACAGATTTCGTCACCAAGAACGATGAATTCCTGGCATTTGCGCAAGCCTGTGCAAAACTGATCGCCGAGAAAAATCCAACGGATCTGGCAGCGCTTGCAGCTTTGCCTCTGGATGGCAAGACGGTTGAAGAAAAGCGTACCGAATTAATCGGACGCATTGGCGAAAACATGTCGATTCGTCGTTTCCAGCGCTTCGATACATCGGCCAAACTGACCGCGTATCTGCACGGCACCCGGATCGGCGTCATCGTTGAATTCGACGGTGCGGACGAGCAGGTCGGCAAGGATGTCGCCATGCATGTCGCGGCGATGAAGCCGGTGGCGCTGACCAGCGCCGATGTACCCCACGCCCTGATCGAGACCGAGCGCTCAGTGGCGGCTGCTAAAGCCGAGGAAGACCGCAAGACTGCCGAAGCTGCGGGCAAGCCGGCGCAGTCGGCTGAAATCGTCGCCAAGCGAATCGATGGCGGCGTTCAGAAATTCCTGAAGGAAGTGTCGTTGCTGAACCAGACTTTCGTCAAGAACGACAAGCAAACCATCGAGCAAATGTTGAAAGCGACCAATACCTCGATCAAGTCGTTCACGATGTACGTGGTGGGCGAGGGCATCGAGAAAAAGCAAGATGATTTTGCCGCCGAAGTCGCCGCGCAGGTAGCTGCTGCGCAAAAAGCCTAGCAGTATCGTAGTCTGCATCGGGCTTTCAGGCCCAATGCGGCAACAAGCCCAGCATTCGACCGGAGCCATTTTCATGACCAAAGCAGTGTACAAGCGTGTTTTACTGAAGCTTTCCGGTGAGGCACTCATGGGCGACGATCCTTACGGCATCAATCGTGCCACCATCGACCGGATGGTCTCGGATGTTGCCGAGGTATCCGCACTCGGCGTGGAACTGGCGATTGTCATTGGCGGCGGTAATATTTTCCGCGGCGTCGCCCCCGGCGCGGAGGGAATGGATCGCGCCACTGCCGACTACATGGGCATGCTGGCCACTGTCATGAATTCACTGGCGCTGGCCGATGCCATGCGTCAGGCAGGCATCACTGCCAGGGTGATGTCGGCTATTGCTATAGAGCAAGTTGTTGAGCCATACGTGCGCCCGAAAGCATTGCAGTATCTCGAAGAGGGAAAAATCGTGGTATTTGCCGCAGGCACGGGCAATCCGTTCTTCACTACCGATACCGCGGCGGCGCTGCGTGGTGCAGAAATTGGGGCGGAGATTGTCTTGAAAGCCACCAAGGTGGACGGTGTCTACAGTGCCGACCCAAAGAAAGATTCAAAAGCAACCAGGTATTCCACCATCTCCTTCGACGAGGCGATCACCAAACATCTGCAAGTGATGGATGCCACAGCCTTTGCGCTGTGTCGTGACCAGAAATTGCCGATCAAGGTGTTTTCGATCATCAAACCCGGTGCATTGTTGCGGGTGATCGTGGGCGAGGACGAGGGTACACTGGTGCATGTTTGAGCAACGCATCATTTAGATGATATTGAAAATGAATCGACATTCAGGAGAGCAGCATGACGATTGCTGAAGTCAAGAAAAATACCGATCAACGGATGAACAAGTCGATCGACACATTGAAGGCTGATCTGGCAAAAGTGCGCACCGGGCGTGCGCACATCGGCATCCTGGATCATGTCCATGTGGATTATTACGGTAACCCGACCTTGTTAACCCAGGTAGCCAATGTGACACTGATCGATGCTCGCACGATTGGCGTCCAACCTTGGGAAAAGAAAATGGTCGCCGCAGTGGAAAAAGCGATCAGGGAAGCGGATCTGGGTCTCAATCCAGCGACCCAGGGTGACATCATTCGCGTGCCCACACCGCCACTGACGGAAGAACGACGCAAGGAAATGGTCAAATTGGTCAAATCGGAAGCCGAGGATGCAAAAATTGCGATCCGCAACATTCGGCGTGACGCCAATGAAGGCTTGAAAAAAATATTGAAGGACAAGGAATGCTCGGAGGATGACGAGCGCCGTGCCCAGGACGACGTTCAAAAATTGACGGACCGTTTTGTTGCTGAAGTCGACAAACTGGTCGCGGACAAGGAGAAAGAGGTGCTGACGGTGTAGCGTCGGGCCATCATTTTTTGCCAGCATCGTCACAGGGGTGCTGATTTCTGTATTTTTTACCGGTATGCCCAGCTTTTCCAAGCGCAGCACACCGGATCGATGATTGCCGCTTTTCCATGAATGTAGCCAGTTCCACCCAGGGTATACCGCAGACGTTGCCGGTGCCGCGCCATATTGCCATCATTATGGATGGCAACGGCCGCTGGGCCACCGAGCGTTATCTGCCGCGGATGGCTGGCCACGTAAAAGGCGTCGATGCAGTGCGCGTGATCGTCGAGGGTTGTGCCGAACGGGGTGTGGAATTCCTGACGTTGTTCGCGTTCAGTTCGGAAAACTGGCGCCGCCCGCCAGAAGAAGTGTCCTTGTTGATGCGGTTGTTCATGACGGCACTCGAACGCGAAGTCGCCAAGATGCATGTGAACGATATCCGGCTCAAGGTCGTGGGTGATCTGAGCAGTTTTGACACCAAGCTGCGCACGATGATCGCCGATGCCGAGCGCCGCACGGCCAACAACAGCCGCCTGACGCTTTCCATCTGCGCAAATTACGGTGGCCGCTGGGATATTACCCAGGCAGTCAACAAAATGGTTGCCGCGGCAACGCCAGCTAACGATGCCGGGGATGCCGAAGATTCCGAGTACGCGAAAGATGCCGGGCATCCGAAAAAAGTGTTTGGCGAAGCAGACCTGGAGCCGCACCTCGCAATGGCATACGCCCCCGAGCCGGATCTGTTCGTGCGTACCGGCGGTGAGGAGCGAATTTCGAATTTTTTGTTATGGCAGCTCGCTTACACCGAGTTGTACTTCACCGACACCTACTGGCCTGACTTCGACGACAAAGCACTGGCGGCGGCAATTGCCTCGTTTCAACAACGTGAACGTCGCTTCGGGCGAACAAGCCAACAGTTGGTCACACCGAAGAAAGCATCCTGATGTTGCGAACACGGGTCGTTACTGCGCTGGTGTTGCTTGCCGTGTTGACAGCCTTGTTGATGGCCAACATCCAGCCGTTGATCGCTCTGGCCGCAGGGGTTGTTCTGGCAGCGGCGACGTGGGAAGCGCTACGCCTTTTCAAAACCAGACATGCGGCGCTGATGGTTTTCGCATGGTCCGTATTGTTCGCAGCGATCGCATTCCAGGGGGCGTTCAAGCAAGCCGAAGTATTGATGCTTCTGTGTGTGCTGATCTGGGCGATGCGCCTGGCACCTTCGCTCAGATTCGGGTTGCCTGCTCTGGGTACGCCAGGCAATACCCTTCTTGGTGGGGTGTATTGCATGGCGATCCTGGGATGCTTTGTCGCCATGCTGGCATTGTTTTCACATTCGGCGCTGTATCTGTTTTCCGTATTGGCGCTGGTTTGGGTTGCCGATATCGGTGCCTATTTCTCGGGCAAGGCCTTCGGCCGGCGCAAGCTGGCGCCCTCGATTTCGCCAGGTAAAACCTGGGAGGGCGCAATCGGCGGCTGGATCGCCGTCATGACGCTATCCGTGGGTTGCACGCTTATACCGGAATTGCGCGATACCTTCGCCGTTCAGTTGCAGCTCAGGCATGGCTGGCTGGCGTTGCTTTTGGCATTGTCCCTGATCGTCGCCGCGAGCGTGGTGGGTGACCTGTTCGAATCCCAGCTCAAGCGCCGCGCAGGGGTCAAGGACAGTAGTGCGCTGTTGCCCGGCCATGGCGGGGTACTCGACCGCATCGATGCCTTGATCCCCGTATTGCCCTTGGCGCTGCTACTCGATGTCTGGCGTTAGGAGTCGACCGACATGAATGTCCAGCGTATCACCATACTTGGTGCCACCGGCTCGATCGGCGCCTCCACACTGGATGTGCTGGCGCGGCACCCGGAGCGCTATGCCGTGCATGCCCTGACTGCGCACACCAGTGTTGCATTGCTCGCCGAACAATGCGCGCGCTGGCGGCCGGCACGTGCCATCGTCGGCACTGCCAGCGCAGCAGCCGAACTGGCGGCTCTGCTTGGCCCGATGAAATTGCCTACAGAAGTGGCTTACGGGGAGGCGGCGTTATGCGAGGCAGCCTCCGGGCCGGAATGCGACATCGTGATGGCAGCCATCGTCGGTGCTGCTGGCCTGGCGCCGACCCTGGCGGCAGCGCGCGCCGGCAAAAAAATATTGCTTGCCAACAAAGAAGCGCTGGTAATGTCCGGCCAACTGTTCATCGATGCGGTGCAGGCTAGCGGCGCTGTCCTGCTGCCCATCGATAGCGAACACAACGCCGTGTTTCAATGTTTGCCACACGATTTCAACCGTTTGCGGATGCCGGCAGGGATTGCTAAAATTCTACTGACGGCTTCGGGTGGACCTTTTCTGCACCGTGATGTGGCAACGCTCGATACGGTGACGCCAGACGAAGCCGTGGCCCATCCAAAATGGGTCATGGGACGCAAGATTTCGGTGGATTCCGCCACCATGATGAACAAAGGTCTGGAAGTCATCGAAGCCCACTGGCTTTTCGGCGCGTCGGCGCGCCAGATCGAGGTGGTGATTCACCCGCAAAGTGTTATTCATTCGATGGTGTCCTACGTCGACGGCTCCGTACTGGCACAGTTGGGCAACCCCGACATGCGCACGCCCATTGCACACGCGCTGGCCTATCCTGATCGCATCACTTCCGGCGTTGCGCCGCTCGATCTGACAACCATCGGCGCACTGACCTTTCAGCCCGCCGACACCGTGCGCTTTCCCTGCCTGAAACTGGCGTATGATGCGTTGAATACCGGCAACACTGCGCCGGCCATACTGAATGCTGCCAACGAGGTGGCAGTCGCTGCTTTCCTGGCAGGACGTCTGGGCTTCCGCATGATCGATCAACTGATCGACAAGGTCTTGAATCATGTTCCTGCGGTCGCAGTCGAGGATGTCGAATCCTTGCTAGAGCAAGATCGTATTGCCCGAGCCGCTGCGCATTCATACATTGATGATTAATTCTAGAGAGCACGCCCGATGAATTTGCTACAGACATTGCTGGCATTTTTTGTGGTGATCGGGGTTTTGATCATCGTTCATGAGCTTGGACATTACTGGATCGCGCGCTGGTGCGGTGTGAAAGTCTTGCGTTTTTCTGTTGGCATGGGCAAGGTCGTGTACTCGCGGCGCATCGGTCCGGACCAGACGGAATGGGCGCTATCCATGCTGCCGTTCGGTGGCTATGTGAAGATGCTCGACGCCCGTGACCAGGATCTCGCGGGCCTTCCAGAATCGGATTTGAAGCGTGAGTTCACACGTCAGAATGTGTGGAAACGCATTGCCATTGTCGCCGCTGGCCCGATTGCGAATTTCCTGCTGGCTATTGCACTGTTCAGTGGCCTGTTCATGCACGGCATTCCTGAACCAGTGCCCAAGCTGCGTGCCATGGCAACCGATACCGTGGCTTACCAGGCCGGCCTGCGCGGCGGCGAGCGTATTACGGCGGTCAACGACGAGCCGATTCGCATCTGGTCCGACCTGCGCTGGAAGTTATTGCAGGCAGCAGTCGGGAAAAATTCAGTCAAGCTGGAAATCGAGCGGGCAAATACCAGGCAAGCTGGCGCCAAGACCATCGATGTGGTGCAACTGCCGCTCGACAGTATCACCACGAAGGACATGGAAACCGACTTTTTGCAAAAGCTCGGGCTGGACCTGGCGCGGCCGAAGGCCACACTGGGCAAGCTCGTCAAAGACGGTCCCGCCATGCGTGCGGGCTTGCGTGAACACGATGTGGTGTTGGCGATCAATGGCGAGACGCTGATTGACGGCCTGCGCTTCCTGGAAGTGGTACGCGAGTCGGCTGGCAAGCCACTGGCAATGCAGCTCGTTCGCGATGGCGCGCCCCTGACCATCAACGTCACGCCGGTGGCAACCATGCAGCACGGAAAAAGCGTTGGTCGCATACAGGTCGAGATGCCGCTGATGCCGGAAATGACAGTCGCCGACGACCCACCGCTGGCGGCCATTGCCAAGGGCGCACAAAAAACCTGGGATACCAGTGTCCTGACCTTAAAGATGATCGGCAAGATGATCGTCGGGGAAGTCTCGATCAAGAATGTCACCGGTCCGATCACGATTGCCGATTATGCCGGGCAGACTGCCCGCATTGGCCTGGTCAGTTATCTGAGCTTCATTGCCTTGATCAGCATCAGTCTGGGCGTGATGAATCTGCTGCCCATTCCGGTGCTGGATGGCGGTCATTTGCTGTATTATTCGGTGGAAGTCTTGACCGGGAAGCCCGTTCCGGCACGTTTCGGCGAGATGGCCCAGCGCGCCGGCGCCGGTATTCTGATGACCCTGATGGCGGTTGCCGTGTTCAACGATATCGTGCGGCTGATGTCCTAGGCACTGCCAGGGCTTCGCAATTTTCAGTATTGTACGAGGACTGCCGCACGGCTTTTGCTGGTGCTGCGGCGTCCCACATCACCCATAGCCAATGAAATTATATTCTCCCCGTCTTACCCGTTTGCACTTTTCCTATCGCTCCATCGCACTAGCTGCCCTGGCACTCTGCTCCGGGCAAGCGCTTGCCGTCGACCCCTTTGTCGTTCGCGATATTCGTGTTGAAGGCATTCAGCGCACCGAAGCCGGCACCGTGTTCAGCTATCTGCCGGTGCAGGTCGGCGACACGTTTACCGATGAAAAAGGGGCGGCTGCGATCAAGGCCCTGTATGCCACCGGTTTTTTTAAGGACATTCGCGTCGAAGCCGAAGGTGACGTCCTGGTGATACTGGTCGAGGAGCGCCCGGCGATTGCCGCCGTGGATTTTACCGGTGCCAAGGAATTCGACAAGGACGTGCTGACCAAGGCCTTGAAGGAAATCGGCTTGGGTGAAGCACGCATTTACGACAAGGCAATTGTCGAACGTGCCGAGCAGGAGCTGAAGCGACAATATCTGTCCAAAGGGTTGTACGGTGTCGCCATCACGACGACGGTGACGCCGATCGAGCGTAACCGGGTCAACATCGTGTTTGCAGTCGACGAAGGCGAAGTTTCGCGTATTCGTGAAATCAACATCGTCGGTAACAGCGCTTTCACCGATAAGGAACTGCGCAAGACGATCACGCTGACGACGCCTGGCTGGCTAACCTGGTACTCGAAATCGGATCAGTACTCGAAACAGAAATTGACAGGCGATCTCGAAACGCTGAAATCGTATTATCTGAATCGCGGCTATCTGGAAATGCAGATCGAGTCTACCCAGGTTTCGATCACGCCCGACAAGAAAGACATCTACATCACGGTCAACATTACCGAAGGCGGAAAGTACACTGTCTCGGACGTCAAGCTCGAAGGCGAGACCTTCGGTCGGCAGGAGGAATTGAAATCGCTGGTGCTGCTCAAGCCGGGTGATGTCTACAATGGCGAACTGCTTGCCAACAGCGTCAAGCGAGTGTCTGAGCGCTTAGGCAATTTCGGCTATGCATTTGCCAACGTCAATACCAATCCCGAATTGAACCGGGAGAAGAAAGAAGTCGCTTTTACCATACTTGTCGACCCTGGCAAGCGCGTCTATATTCGCAACATCAACATTGCTGGAAACACCAAGACCCGCGATGAAGTCGTGCGGCGGGAATTTCGGGCATTCGAGAGTTCATGGTACGACGGTGCCAAGCTACGCCTTTCACGCGATCGTGTGGACCGCCTTGGTTATTTCAAGGAAGTGACTTTGGAGACGCCAGAGGTGCCGGGCACGACCGACCAGGTGGACGTCAACATGTCGGTGGTGGAAAAGCCCACCGGTAACATCTTGATCGGCGCCGGGTTCTCCAGTAGCGAAAAGCTGACATTGACCGGCTCCATCCAGCAAAACAATGCCTTCGGCAGTGGCAATACCATCGGTCTCGATGTCAACACCAGCAAACGCAATCGCACCATCGCATTTTCCGAGACCAACCCGTATTTCACGGACAATGGCGTGAGCCGCAGCTACGAAGTGTTCTTCCGCACGACCCGTCCGCCGGAGATCAATTTTGGTGACTACATCGTGCGTACCGTCGGCGGCAATATCAAGTTCGGTGTACCGTTCTCGGAACTCGACACCGTATTTTTTGGTATCGGCGTCGAGCAAACCAATGTTAAGACCTTCCTCAACCAGCCTGATCAGATCGATAGTCCGCAGGTGTACCTGAAATATGCGCGCGACTTCGGCGATGGTGTGAATGCGAAGACGACGTCGTTTCCACTAACGGTTGCCTGGCAACGCGACAGCCGAGACAGTGCCCTGACGCCGAATTCCGGGCGGTATCAACGTGCCAATCTGGAAGTCGCGCCGGTCGGGGATTTGAAATACTACCGTGCGATTTATCAGCAGCAGTATTTCAAGCCGTTTTTCAAGACACTCACACTGGCGTTGAATGGCGAGATCGATTATGGCCGGGGGTTCGCCGGCAAACCTTACCCGATCTTCAAAAATTTCTTTGCCGGCGGCATTGGTTCGGTCCGTGGTTATGACAGTTCGTCTCTAGGTGACGTGAAAGACCCGCTGACCGGCGACTCTTTGGGCGGCAGCAAGCGCGTGATTTTGAACGCCGAAGTGCAGTTTCCGTTCCCGGGGCAGGGTAACGACCGCAGCCTGCGCTGGTTCACATTCGTCGACGGTGGCAACGTCTTCGCCGAAGGCCAGAAGATGCGTACCAAGGATTTGCGATATTCTGCAGGCCTCGGTCTGAGCTGGATATCGCCCGTCGGACCATTGAAGCTGAGTTATGGTAAAGCCTTGAATCTCAAGGAAGGCGACAAGCCTCAGACATTCCAGTTCCAGCTTGGTACAGGATTCTGATCACGCAGGGTGAGGCAATGGCATAATGGCCGCCGGCACAAGCACGAAGTGAACCCCCATCTGAAATTCGGAGAATGGCTGTGAAGTTTCTACCTCGGTTCCACTCAAATTCAGCAGTATCGATATCCAGATCCGTATTATGTGCTGTAGCAGTCCTGGTAAGTTTGCAGGTCGTAGCGCAGGAAACGAAGATCGGGTTCGTCAACACCGAGCGCATCTTGCGCGAGGCGCCACCGGCAAAAGCGGCGCAGGTAAAGATCGAGCAGGAATTTTCTCGTCGGGAAAAGGAATTGCAGGAAATTTCCGCCCGGATCAAGGGTTTGTCCGAAAAGCTCGACAAGGACGCGTCGGTGCTGCCAGAGTCGGACCGGCTGCGCCGCCAGCGCGAACTGAGCGATCTGGACAAAGATTTTCAGCGCAAGCAACGGGAGTTTCGGGAAGACCTGAACCAGCGTCGCAACGAAGAAGTTGCCAACGTGCTGGAGCGCACGAACAAGGTCATCAAGCAAATTGCCGATAGCGAGAAATTTGACATCATCCTGCAGGAGGCGGTTACCGTCAGCCCAAGGGTCGACATCACCGACAAAGTGCTCAAGGCGCTCAGCGGTAAATAAGTCTTCACAGGGCCGGTCATGAGCACGCAACTTGCGGAGTTGGTCGAACGCCTGGGCGGCCAGCTGCAAGGTGATGCCACGATATGCGTCACTGGCGTCGCGCCTCTGGCAGATGCCACGCCGGCGCACATCAGTTTTCTTTCCAACGTGAAGTTGCGTGTACAAGCTTCGCAATCAAACGCGGCAGCGCTAATTCTGTCACCTGCCGACAGTGCGGCAATCGGCACGACCTATCTCGGTGCCCGTATACTGACCGACAACCCTTACGCATACTTCGCACGTCTTGCGCAGTGGTTTGCCATTGGCAACCAGCCGCGCGTGAGTCCGGGTATCCATGCCACGGCCAGCATCGACCCAAGCGCCAGGATTGCGGCTTCAGCAGCGATCGGGCCACATGTCACCGTCGATGCAGAGGCAACGATTGAAGACGGTGCGATTGTCGGTGCAGGGTGCTTTGTCGGGCGCCGGGCACGTATCGGTTCGAACACGCTTCTGCATCCGAACGTCACCTTCGAAGCCAATTGCCGCATTGGCGATAATGGCATCGTGCATGCCGGTGCGGTGATCGGCGCCGATGGCTTCGGTTTTGCCAACGACGCCGGTGCATGGATAAAAATTCCACAGACCGGCGGCGTCGACATCGGCAACGATGTGGAAATCGGCGCCAATACCTGCATCGACCGCGGCGCGCTCACCGATACCGTGATCGAGGATGGGGTCAAGCTCGACAACCAGATACAAATCGGCCACAACTGTCGTATCGGCGCGCACACGGCGATGGCCGGCTGCGTCGGCGTGGCAGGCAGTGCGGTGATTGGTAAATATTGTACTTTTGGCGGCGCGGCAATGGTGCTGGGGCATTTGACGATTGCCGACCATGTACATGTTTCATCGGCCAGCATGGTGTCGCGCTCGATTCACGAAGCGGGGCAGTACACCGGCTTCTACCCGCTGGCAAAAAATGCAGATTGGGAAAAATCTGCGGCAATTGTTCGCAATCTTACAAAGATGCGTGAGAAAATCCGCGAGCTCGAAAAATCCGTCAAGTCTCTGTCTCACTCAATTAATCAGAATTCGATCAGTCAGCACCCGATCAGTCAGCCATCAACTCCTCCTACAGAATGAATAGTCTCGATATCAATCAGATCAAGCAGTATCTTCCTCATCGCTATCCGCTGTTGCTGGTCGATCGCGTGCTGGACTGGGAATCCGGCAAATCGATCACGGCAATCAAGAACGTGACGATCAACGAAGAATTCTTCAACGGACACTTTCCTCACAAGCCAGTAATGCCGGGCGTGTTGATGATCGAGGCGCTGGCCCAGACTGCAGCGCTGCTGTCTTTCCTGACCATGAACATGAAGCCTGACGATAATAGCGTCGTGTACTTCATCGGCATCGATGGCGCGCGCTTCAAGCGGCCTGTCGAGCCGGGTGACCAGCTGAAAATGGAAGTGCAGATCTTGCGCAGCGCCCGCGGCATCTGGAAGTACAAGGCCGTGGCCAGCGTGGATGGACAACTGGCAGTGGAAGCCGAATTGATGTGCACCATGCGTAACGCTGCCGACGCGACGCAACCGCCCGGCGCCTGAGACCGTGAGCGTGCACCTGATTCATCCCACCGCGATCATCGACACTGGTGCCCAGCTCGATGGCTCGGTGACGGTTGGTGCATTCTCGGTCATCGGTCCCCATGTGCGGATCGGTGCCGGAACGCGGATCGGGCCACATGTCGTCATCGATGGCGACACCACGATCGGTCGCGATAATGTGATTCACGCGTACGCCGCTCTCGGCGGCGCACCGCAGGACAAGAAATATGCAGGCGAGCCGACCAGGCTTGAGATCGGTGCGCGCAACACCATACGCGAGTTTTGTACGCTCAATCTCGGTACCGTTCAGGATGACGGTGTCACGCGCATAGGCGACGATAACTGGATCATGGCCTATGTGCATATCGCGCATGACTGCCAGGTCGGCAACCAGACGATCTTTGCCAACAACGCCACACTGGCTGGTCATGTACATGTCGGGGATTGGGTAATTTTGGGCGGGTTTACTGCGGTCCATCAGTTCTGCAAGATCGGTACGCACGCCATGCTGGGCATGAATACCAGCCTGTCGCAGGACGTGCCGCCATTCCTCCTGTTGTCGGGTAATCCTGCTACCCCGCATGGCATCAATGTCGAAGGTTTGAAACGGCGTGATTTCGACCGCGAACAGATCGGTGCATTGCGTTCCGCTTACAAGACAATCTACAAGTCGGGTCTGACTCTGGAACAAGCCAAGATCGCGCTGACCGAGCAAGCGGCAGCCGAGCCTGCCAGTGCCGCGCATTTGAATCTGCTGCGCGAATTTCTTGCTTCAAGCACCCGTGGCATTGTCCGCTGAGCCCACGATAACGCTGGTGGCAGGAGAAGCTTCCGGCGACCTGCTGGCTGGCCGCTTGCTTTCTGGTTTGCGTCCGTTGATGCCGATGGCCAGGATGCACGGTATCGGTGGGCCCCGCATGATCGAGCACGGTTTCGAAAGTCACTGGCCATTGGAAAAGCTCGCTGTTCGCGGTTTGTTCGAAGTGCTGATGCACTACCGGGAAATAAAAACAATTCAGAATACGTTGAAGGCGCAGTTGTTGCTGGAGCGGCCTGCAGTGTTCATCGGCGTCGATGCACCCGACTTCAACCTTTCGCTGGAAACTGCCCTGAAACAGGCAGGCATTGCCACCATGCATTTCATCGGGCCGTCGATCTGGGCATGGCGTGGCAGCCGTATAAAGAAGATCGCAGCAGCGGTGTCGCACATGCTGGTGGTGTTTCCGTTCGAGGAGCAGTTGTATCAGGAAGCCGGCATACCGGTCACCTACGTCGGCCATCCTTTGGCTGAGGTCATACCGATGGTACCCGACGTCATCGGGGCGAGAGCGCAGCTGGGTTTGCCTGCCAGCGATAGCGTGTTGGGAGTGATGCCGGGCAGTCGCATGTCGGAGTTGAAATACAACGCGGTGCCATTCGTCCGGGCGGCCCAATTGTTATTGCGGCGCGATCCTGGTCTGCGCATTGTGGTGCCGATGGCCGGCCCGGCGCAATCACGGTATTTTTCCAGTTTACTAAGCCAGGCCGGCCTACAGGATGTGCCCCTCCAAATAGTGGAAAATGCTTCTCACACCGTGTTGGCAGCAGTGGACGCCGTGCTGGTCGCTTCCGGCACTGCGTCGCTGGAAGTGGCGCTATTCAAGAAACCCATGGTGATCGCCTACCGCATGATGCGTGCTTCCTGGGAAATCTTACGCCACATGGGTTATCAACCCTGGATCGGTTTGCCGAACATTCTGGCGCGTGAGTTTCTGGTGCCGGAACTGCTGCAGCATGCAGCGACGCCAGAAGCATTGTCAGATGCTTTGTGGTTTCAGCTTCAGGATTCAGGCAATCGAGAGCGGTTGAGAAACCGATTCACCGACATGCATCACGCATTATTGCGAGACACCGCCAGCCTCGGTGCGCAGGCAGTCGTGGACTTGATCGAGCGGTTGCCTCGAACCCGAAGTCTTTAGCGCCATGGTAATGATTTTTAAACAGACATACCCTGACTATGCCGGCGAAATCGTTTGCGGCGTCGATGAGGCAGGCCGAGGCCCGCTCGCCGGTCCGGTATTTGCCGCAGCCGTGATACTCGATCCAGCCCATCCCATCGAGGGATTACGTGATTCGAAGAAATTGTCCGCGATCCGCCGTGAACAACTGGCTTTGACAATACGTGCGCATGCATGGTCCTGGGCGATCGGCCAGTGCTCGGAACAGGAGATCGACAGCCTGAACATCTTGCAGGCGTCAATGCTGGCGATGCAGCGCGCAATCGAAGCACTGCCCCGACAGCCCACGCTTGCCCTGATCGATGGCAATCGATGTCCGACCATGGCGCTACCTTGCGTCGCGATTATTCGCGGCGACGACTTGGTAGAAGAAATCATGGCTGCGTCGATCTTGGCAAAGACCACCCGTGATGCGGCGATGCTGGGATTGCACGCCATCTACCCACAGTATGCGTTTGATCGGCACAAGGGGTATCCGACTGCGTTGCATCTGGTGCGGTTGCGGGAGTATGGGGTTTCGCCGGTACACAGACGCACTTTCGGACCTGTGCACAGGTTGATCGGTACCCTCCCGGTTGTGGAAAATACCTTTGTCATATGAATTGCCGTTAAATAGGTCTGCAAATGAACTCTGTTAAATGGATGCCCTTGAATGAATGCCGTTAAATGAGCGCCATCGATGCGCATTAAACAGATCACGTCGCGAGACAACGCACTGTTCAAGGAATTACGACAGTTGGCCGACAGCGCGCAGGCGCGCCGCCAGTCCGGCCGTACGCTTCTGGACGGGATTCATCTATGCGAGTCGTACGTTCGCCAAGTTGGTATGCCGCGACTTTGCATCATTGGTGATGCCGCGCGCCACCATCTGGAAGCAAGCGCAATTCTGGCGTCATGCGAAGCGGGTGCCGCTGTCTGCCTGGTGTTACCCGATGCGCTATTTGGCGCAATCAGCCAACTCGAGCAAGGTGTTCAGATGCTATTTGTGGTCGACGTGCCGGAAACAACACTGGAGGTGCCACTTCGACAGTCGGCGGTTTTGCTCGACAACGTACAGGACCCAGGCAACCTCGGGTCTATTTTTCGTACCGCTGCAGCGGCCGGCGTGCAGGCTGTCTTTTGCAGTACTGGCTGCGCGAGTGCGTGGGCGCCCAAAGTAATGAGAGCCGGTATGGGCGCACATTTTTCGTTGACTATCTCGGAGAATGTCGACTTGGCTGCACTGATGGTCAGGAGCTTGGTATCGACGGTCGCAACCAGTTCGTATGCCGAGACTACATTGTATTCGGTAGACTTGCGCGAGCCGGTTGCGTGGCTATTTGGTCACGAAGGACAGGGAGTAAAACCAGAGCTGCTGGCGCTCGCGACGCATCAGGTTTTAATTCCGCAGATTAATGCCGTCGAATCGCTGAATGTCGCAGCGAGCGCGGCGGTGTGTCTGTTCGAGCAGGTTCGGCAGCGAGTTTTCGGTCAAGTCACGCGTTGAGTCGATAGAGATACTGAAACCATATTTACGCTACTAAATGCGACAGCTCTACTTAGGGTAAGTCGGACATTGCTATGCGTGGTCAAGACTACGTACTGCCAAACAGGTGGTCGCCGCTGCGCTAATCACTCCCGTGGCCATCATGGTTGCGCCACTTACTATCAGCACGCCGCCTTTATTTAAAAAATGATATGGCGTTCCAGTGATTTCAAAACCATCTTTTGCACCGAGGGCGATCATGACGGAAGCTCCTGCCATCAATCCAATGCTTGCAGTAGCCATGACCGTTGTAACCAATACTGCCCCGTTGGCACGATTCGTACTGGCGCGACTGGGCCTGGTGGACCTACTATCAGGCTCTCGCCGTGGAAGACTTGCAAGACCTGCTGGAATAATGGGGGGAGGCCTTACTGTCTCAGCGTTGCCTACACGTATTTGTGGGGACGCAAAGACTGGCAGCCCATTTTCAACATCCGGAACCACAAACTGCGAGGCGGACGGATTTTTCGGTCGAATAGCGTTGTTCATTTTTTTTAGGAAAGTCAGTTCTAAGTTGGAAAAAATTCTTGTGCCAAATCGGCTCCTCACCACGGAGATGCCGAGTGTTACGCCAGCCTTCTGGCATCCTGGAATTGTAGCGAGCAGCGTTTCGTATACTTATAGTAACAAATGAATAAGGTTTGACCACTGCCTAATTAAGTTGCATTCGCCTGTTCCGTAGCATTGTGTTGTCTTTCGAAACTTTCCGCTCTTTGCATTTCTTCCCGACGCGATCTGCGCATCATGCTGTATGTTACCGCGCTGATGCCTAATGGAACAGCACTGCCAAAAACGATCATTCCGCCAAACGTAAGCAGTCCGCCCGCATGTGTAAAAGCGTTATCGCCAGGGTCATTGACATTCGTTGGCTGAAACTCTATTGCTTTCTTTATTCCGTAGCCAAGCATGAGCCCTCCCGTGCCCAACATTATTAAGCTGCCCGTGGCACTTGCTCGAAAACAAAACTGAGCAAACGTACAGGATGTTTCTCGAACGCGTGGAGCCCTTGGCGGTCTACGTGGGATACCGGCAAGGGCAGGTGGTACCGCTAAACGAGTTGGCTGAAGACGAGCCGGGATTAACTCGGCGCGGCTGGTCGAGGATGAGGCATTTGATAAGCCTAGCTCAATGTCGGTATTGATTAAAGCCGGTGTGAATGTTGGTTTCCGCTCTATAGATTGCATGATTTACCTTGTGGTTTGATGTTCGGTAGAACAATTCAATACTTGCACGATAGTCTTTTGATGGATTTTCCGCTTTGCATATCTTAACATTTAGACATCAATTAACTAATAAAACCTTTTCTCAACCTTGATTTCCTGCAGGATCGTCGCTGAAATTTCTTCAATTGACTTTGCCGTAGAAGACATCCAACGAATGCCTTCCCGGCGCATCAGCGCTTCAGCCTCATTGATTTCATAACGGCAGTTCTCCAGTGCAGCATATTTACTTCCAGGGCGTCGTTCATTGCGCACTTCGGCCAGCCGATCCGGCGAGATTGTCAGGCCGAACAGTTTCTGCTTGTAACCATTCAAACCGCCGGGCAGTTTGCCGCGTTCGAAATCATCTGGAATCAGCGGATAATTTGCTGCCTTGATGCCGTATTGCATGGCAAGGTAAAGGCTTGTTGGCGTTTTGCCGGAACGGGACACGCCGACCAGAATCACATCTGCATTTTCCAGATTCTTGTTCGATTGGCCGTCGTCGTGCGCCAGCGAAAAGTTGATCGCTTCGATTCGGTGTTTGTACTCTTCGGAATCGGTGATGTTGTGATTGCGCCCGATCGTGTGTGTCGACTTCACACCAAGCTCCTGTTCCAGCGGATCGACGAATGTCTTGATCAACTCGAAATGCATGCCGTGCGAGCGTCGTACCCGCTCCGATAGCTCGACATTGACCAGCGTGGAAAACACGATCGGTCGCTGCCCCTCCTGCTCAAACTTCGCGTTAATTCGGCCGACTGCTTCACGCGCCTTATCGATGGTGTCGACAAAGGGTAGCCGGATCTGGCGAAACCGTAGCTCGAACTGACTTAATACGGAATGGCCGAAGTTTTCGGCAGTGATGCCGGTGCCGTCGGAGACGAAAAAAACGGTACGCACGCTGGCGCCCAGTGTGCCGACGACGGGCGGCTCAGTTGGTAGGGCAATGCCTGCAGCGGGAAGTAGAGGGTCAGACATGGCGAAGTGATTCCTCAGGGTTACTAAAAAGTTGGCGCTGGTAACGGCGGTACAAGGTTGCAGCCTGTAAAATGGTTGCCGACAACATGACCGGTCTACCCCTTAGAATAGCAAAAACAGTGGGCGGGCAAATTATTTGCAACCGGTAGCAAACCAGTTTCTTATCATCATAGTGGGGATTTTTATGTCCAATGTTACACAAGCAGCGGGTACGACGCAGGCCGATGGACCTACCGAGTATGTCGCATCGTTCGAAACCTTGCGCATGAGCGATGTCGATTCTGTGGGTGGCAAGAATTCTTCGCTCGGGGAAATGATCAGCCAACTGGCAACCGCAGGGGTTCGTGTGCCGGGCGGTTTTGCCACGACGGCGCAGGCGTTTCGCGATTTCCTGGCCCATAGCAGCAATGGCGGGGCATCACTGGCGCAGCGCATTGCGGACCGTCTGGTATCGCTCAACATCGACGACGTGCGGGCGCTGGCGCAGGCCGGTAGCGAAATCCGCCAGTGGATTATCGAGACGCCTTTTCAGCCACGACTGGCACAGGAAATCCAGGCGTCTTATGAAAGACTCGTTGCTGATTCGTCCGCCGAAATGTCGTTCGCGGTCCGGTCTTCAGCCACTGCGGAAGATTTGCCCGATGCGTCTTTCGCCGGGCAGCAGGAAACTTTCCTGAATGTCGTCGGTATCGACAACATTCTTGAAGCCATGAAACACGTATTCGCTTCGCTCTACAACGATCGGGCGATTTCATATCGGGTGCACAAGGGCTTCACGCATGCGGAAGTGGCCTTGTCCGCCGGCGTTCAGCGCATGGTGCGCTCGGACCTTGGGGCGGCAGGCGTGATGTTTACGCTCGATACCGAATCTGGTTTTGCCGACGTGGTCTTTATTACTTCCAGCTATGGTCTGGGTGAGACGGTGGTGCAGGGCGCTGTCAATCCGGATGAATTCTATGTTCACAAGCCGATGCTGGCTCAAGGCAAGTTACCGATCATTCGTCGCAACATCGGCTCCAAGCTGATTAAGATGGAATTTACCGGCGAAGCCAAGGCCGGCCGCTCGGTGCGCACTGTCGATGTGCCGATCGAGATGCGCAACCGCTATTCCCTGAATGACGCAGAAATTGTCGAGCTGTCGAAGTATGCCGTGATTATCGAGAACCACTATGGCCGCCCGATGGATATCGAGTGGGGCAAGGATGGCCGGGACGGCAAGCTATACATACTCCAGGCCCGCCCGGAGACAGTGAAATCACAGCAGAAGCCCACTGATGCGCAGCAGCGTTACAAGTTGAAAGGAAGCGGCGCGGTACTGACCAGCGGTCGAGCAATCGGGCAAAAGATCGGTGCCGGGCCGGTGCGGGTCATTCACGACCCTGCCGACATGGAACGTGTGCAACCGGGTGATGTACTAGTGGCCGACATGACCGACCCGAATTGGGAACCGGTCATGAAAAGGGCGGCAGCGATCGTTACCAACCGCGGCGGGCGTACTTGCCATGCAGCGATTATCGCGCGTGAGCTTGGGGTGCCGGCAGTGGTAGGGTGCGGCGACGCCACCGACGTCTTGAAAGATGGCACGCTGGTGACGGTATCCTGTGCCGAAGGCGATGAAGGCAAAGTCTACGACGGCTTGCTGGCTACGGAAGTCACCGAAGTCGCACGCGGCGTGCTCCCCGAATTGCCGATCAAGATCACCATGAACGTCGGCAATCCGCAACTGGCGTTCGATTTTCAGTCGATTCCCAACGGCGGCGTCGGTCTGGCGCGGCTGGAATTCATCATCAACAATAATATTGGCGTTCATCCCAAGGCAATTCTGGAATATCCGAATATCGATGCCGATCTGAAAAAAGCGGTGGAATCGGTCGCGCGTGGCCATGCGTCGCCGAAGGCATTTTATGTCGACAAGCTTGCCGAAGGCATTGCAACGATTGCTGCGGCATTCTGGCCCAAGCCAGTAATCGTGCGCCTGTCGGATTTCAAATCCAACGAATACAAGAAGCTGATCGGTGGCTCGCGCTATGAGCCGGATGAAGAAAATCCGATGTTGGGTTTCCGCGGCGCTGCGCGTTATCTGGCCCCCGATTTTGCCGAATCGTTTGAAATGGAATGTCTGGCGATGAAGCGGGTGCGCAATGACATGGGGCTGACCAATGTCGAAATCATGGTGCCGTTCGTGCGCACGCTGGGCCAAGCCAAAAAGGTCATTGACCTGCTGGCAAAGAATGGCCTGGAGCGGGGCAAGGATGGCCTGCGCCTGATCATGATGTGCGAAGTGCCGTCGAATGCCATTCTGGCCGAGCAGTTCCTTGAGTTTTTCGATGGCTTTTCAATCGGTTCGAACGATCTTACACAGCTCACCTTGGGCCTGGATCGCGACTCCGGGATGGAATTGCTGGCGGCGGATTTCGATGAACGCGACCCTGCGGTGCTGGCATTGCTGTCGCGGGCAATCCAGGCCTGCCGGGCTGCAGGGAAATACGTTGGAATCTGCGGTCAGGGACCTTCGGATCATCCTGATTTTGCCGAATGGCTCATGAAAGAGGGCATTGGGTCGATTTCGCTGAATCCGGATTCCGTAATCGATACCTGGACCAAGCTCGCAGCATTGAGTAAAAAAACGGCGTAGTTGAAAAAACGTATTGGGTTCGACCTACTGTTGCTAAAATGTTACACGTGGCGTTTGATTAAATTTGATTTCTGAAAATTCTACGTTACACTTCTTTACAGTTTCACCGGATAAGAAGTGTAAACACTAGCACTGCATTTTTGAGCCCTTGTCGTCGAAAGATGACGGGGGTTTTTGTTTTGTCGCATACTGATGCTGGGCACTGTGGGTGTGATAATCAGGAGGCATTGATGGCGCAGTGGATGGTCTGGTCGTTTCTGGCCGCAAGCCTGGTAATTTTGGAATTGTTTTCCGGCACGTTTTATTTGTTGATGATCGCTATTGGTCTTGTAGCCGGCGCGCTGGTGGCATTCGCCGGTGGCACGCTTGAAATTCAACTGATTGTCGCCGCCGTGGTGGGTTTGCTTGCCACCTCGATCCTGCGGCGTAGCAGGTTCGGCAGGGCGGCAAAGCGAGGTGTCGCGGGAAATCCGGACATGAATCTCGACATCGGTCAAGTGCTGCTGGTCGATCGTTGGGCACCGCAAGTCACGGTGGGAGCACCATATACCGCTCGCGTGATGTATCGTGGCGCCATGTGGGATGTTGAGCTGGCGGACGGGGCAAGTGTTGAAAGTGCTGCAAGCATGGCAAGGACGGCAAGTGCGGAAAACCCAGCGATGCTGGCAGATGCGCCCGTTCCAGGCCGCTACCTGATTCGTCAAATTCAGGGCAGCCGGTTGATCGTGGGCAGCATGCAGTAAATTGAGCGCCCCGCGGCGAGCTGTTCTCGCCGCGTTAGTGCAGGGTTAATTTAATGAATATCTGGGAGCAGTAGATGCAAACCGGCTTTGGCAGTGTGGCAGTGATTTTATTCATTCTTGCGGTGGTATTCGTCTACAAGACGATTCACGTCGTACCGCAGCAGCATGCATGGGTGGTCGAACGATTAGGCAAGTATCACGCTACCTTGGGCCCCGGTTTGAACATTGTCGTGCCGTTCGTCGACCTTATCGCCTATAAACATATATTGAAGGAAATTCCGCTGGATGTGCCGCCGCAGGTATGTATCACGCGTGACAACACTCAGTTGCAGGTGGATGGCATCCTGTATTTTCAAGTGACCGACCCGATGCGCGCGTCATATGGTTCATCCAATTACATCGCTGCGATCACCCAACTGGCACAAACCACGCTGCGTTCGGTGATCGGCAGGATGGAACTCGACAAGACATTCGAAGAGCGCGATCACATCAATACCAGTATCGTCAATGCTATCGACGAATCTGCAGCGAATTGGGGCGTAAAGGTATTGCGGTATGAAATCAAGGATTTGACACCGCCCAAGGAAATCCTGCATGCGATGCAGGCGCAGATTACTGCCGAACGGGAAAAACGAGCATTGATTGCCGCTTCTGAAGGACGCAAACAGGAGCAAATCAATATCGCTACCGGCGAGCGAGAGGCTTCGATCGCTAAATCCGAAGGTGAAATGCAAGCGTCGATCAACCGTGCACAAGGTCAGGCGGCAGCTATCCTGGCCATTGCTGAAGCCAGCGCTGAAGCGTTGCGCAAGACCGCGACGGCCATTCGTGAGCCGGGTGGTGCCGATGCCGTCAACCTGAAAGTCGCCGAGCAATATGTCAATGCATTCGCACAATTGGCACGAACCAATAATTCCATCATCGTACCGGCAAATCTAGGCGATATCGGTGGCCTGATTGCCAGCGCGATGCAGGTGGTACGGTCGCAGCCGAAGCTTTGAAACCTCGGATTTCCATCCCTTGCAGAATAACTGCGCAGTACCTGCAAATATAAAGATTTCAACCTTGCGATGTCAGCCGGGTTCAAGTTTACAGCGATTTGTTGCGCCCCAAGTATGCACGACCGGTTTGTTTAAATCCGAAAAACGGCCCCACCACATGCGAGGACAGAGGTGATTTTGTTGAGTCCTCAGACATGTCAAGGTGGCGCCGTTTTCATGGCAGAGTCATTGAAGACGTAGTATCTCAGGATGACGCTTCATGGAAAATCAGGTCGACCTAATTGCACGTTCCTGCAAGCGCTCAAGCGACAATGGACCGTCAAAAGTGAGTGTTTTCAATTCGGGCATGCGGGAAACGGATTCCAGTGTCGACGGACGAAAGTTAAGGCAATCACTGACCACCAGTTCTCGCAACCTCAAGCGCTGTGCCAACATAGCCGGCCCGCTGCCAGTGATTAACAAACAACCGAAAAATTTTACTGTTTGAAGTCGAGGCAGCGTTGCAAGCGCCTCGAGACCAGCGTCAGTAATGTACGCACAGTTGTTGAAGGTAAGAGTTTCGATATTTTTTAAACGGGCAAGACTGTGTAGCTCTTCATCTAAAAAGTCAGGAGTTGCGATGTTGAGCTCGCGTAAATTTGCCAATTTTTCCAGCGGGGCAAGCGACTCCCAACCCCTCGGGTAGCAAGTGGCCTCGAAGGCAATTGTTACTTTCTCCATAAACGGGTAAGCCTCGACTGCTGCGGCGAGGTGTGCCTCACTGTTTAGATGAATCATTGTGGCGGTTGCGGAGGCAGATAGTCGTGGCTCGCTATTCGCCCTAGGCATTGCTGTCACCGCATCGCTTGGTCCACGGCCACCGATTGAGCGCCACATATCGCTCGGCAAGTACGATAGGTTTTCATCCGTCACGGTTGATAAGCTGTTTTCACTGTCCGATGGCGATGACATCCAGGCAAATGGTTGCGATGCCGTGGGTAACGCTGCTGCAGGGTCAGTTTGTTGATCCGGTAGTACTTGGCTCAGGATAGGCAACTGCGGCCCAGCCACGGCTAGTGCAAGCGTCAGTGCGGAGACAGGCAACGAACCTGGTGAAGGAACCCTGCCTGCAGCGTCAGCTTGTTCCCTGGAGAATGCCTGGCTTAGAGCAGATACCTGTGGCCTGATTTTGGTCAGTGCCAGCCTCACTATGGAAACAGGCGCAGACGGCGAGGACGGAACCCGGCGAGGAAGCAAGCTTGCATTGGGAGCTGGCGTACTTCTGCTCAAAAACATCGGAATCAACGTCGGTCCCAATTCCAAACTGGTGGAAAAGGTCGGTAACGGCTGGGATTCGCCAGTGTTAAAGCCGAATTGCGTCGCAGGGAGGCGGGTATTGTTCATCATTAGCTGAGGGTTTCCTTAAACAAGCCATCTTTAGCGGCGATCCGTGCTTGTGGCACGGTAGACGCTTCGAGGCAAGTGCTTGTCATTAAAATAAGAGTAAGAGCCGGAATTATGCCTGAGTGCATACTGCAGTGCACCAAAGTGGTAATTGTTTGTGTTTTTTTCTCTCAAAATAAATAACAAGCAATTTTCGTGCCTTTTTTTGAAAGCATCGAGCTTTTTTATGTTCCTCCTCATCGAACGCAACGCGGTCGTACACTATGCTTTAACTTTACTCATCGAAATTTCTGCTTCATGATCGTATTTTTTTCACGATTCCAGTCTCGTTCCTTTTCCGTCTGCCGCTTGTCATGCTGTTTCTTGCCTTTCGCCAGCCCGATTTCGCACTTGATCCTGCCTTTCAGATAGTGCAGGTTTAGCGGAACTATGGTGTACCCAGAACGATCAACCTTGGAAATGAGTTTCTTTATTTCCTCGGCATGTAAAAGTAATTTACGTGTACGCACGTTCTGCGGTGTTATGTGCGACGAGGCAGAAAGCAACGGGCTGATATGCGCACCGAACAAAAAGATTTCACCGTTGTTGACGATGACGTAGGCTTCTTTCAATTGCACGCGCCCGGCACGGATCGCTTTTGCTTCCCATCCTTCGAGCATGACGCCGGCCTCGTACCGCTCCTCCACGAAATAATCGTGAAACGCCTTTCTGTTATCGACAATTGTCATTAATTATCACTGCTTCCTGGTCTCCTGACCGGTCGGTTAAAATCGCTGCTTCGAGATTCTATCAAACGGTTCTTCATCGATGGCTGTCGTACAAAAATCAGTATTACTCGGGTATAGCGCCGAGCAGATGTTCGCGTTAGTCGGCGGGGTTGAGGACTACCCGAAATTTTTGCCGTGGTGTGGTGGCGTAGTGGTTCGCGAGCGCGACGGCGAGCGCCTGTTGGCGACATTGCACATCAACTACCATGGAGTGCGCCAAAGCTTCACCACTGAAAATATCAATGTCGCCCCAGTGTCGATGAAAATGCGCCTTGTCGATGGCCCTTTCAAGTCACTCGATGGTACCTGGACCTTCAAAGCGCTGCGCGCGGACGCCTGCAAGATTGATTTCGACTTGAAATACGAATTTTCCAGCAGGTTACTGGAACAGTTGATCGGCCCGGTCTTTTCCATGATCGCCAACAGCTTTGTGGATTCTTTTTGCAAACGTGCTGAGGCGATTTATGGCTGATGACGCGGTTGTCGGCGAATTGCCTGTTCAGGTGTTGTATGCACCGGCACCGCCTGCAGTCCCGGTCATCCTGACTTTGATGATTGCTCCGGGAGCGACCATTGCTGAAGTACTAATAAAAAGCAACATTGCAGCGCAGGTGCCGGGATTAGATGTCAGTGCGTCTAGAGTCGGCATATGGGGCAAGCTTCAAGAACCAGACACCGTTGTGCCAGCGCACGGTCGGATCGAGATTTTTCGCCCCCTGATCGCCGACCCGAAGGAGGCCCGGCGGCGACGGGCAGTGGGCAAATCGTCCGACAAAAGTTAGCGCAGCCGGACCGTAAGGCTAGCAGCACAGATCCTCGACGTTGCTGCAGCCAGTGCTTTTCTGCCACCCCAAGCAGCAATGTTCACTTGCAACCGTCTCTTGCGGCCCTCACTTCAGGCCCTCACTTGCAACCATTCAAGGTACGCATAGCGTCGCTCGTTTCCTGCGCCCGTTTGTCGTCACTCAAATAGGCTTTTTCACCGTTTTTATCCATCGTCGCGATCCGTTCACCCGATTGCAGGCTGCGTGCATAAGCCTGCACCCGCTCGCAGTTTTTTGCTTTTGCTGCCGCTTCTTTCGCATCTTCCGCCGTTTTGCGATCTTTTTCTGCCTGCTCGGCCTGGCGCTTGGTGAACTCCGTATTCTTTTCGGCAGTTGTCATTGGCGCCTTCGGCGTCCCAACTGCCTCAGCTGCCCCGACTGCCGCTGGCTTTGCCGCCGCATCGGCGCCTGCAACCACAACCGGCCCGGTAGTTGTCGCCGTCGTATCGCCAGTGGAATTGCGTAACTCCAGGGCGGGTTCTTTCATGATCCGGCTTTTCGGTATCGATGAAGGGGGTGGCTGATCCGAATATTGCTTCGTGCCTTTGGCATCGAGCCAGACGAATTGCGCAGAAGCGGCACCGATCGTCAGGTGCAATAACGCCAGACAAAGGGAAGTTTTGATGAATTTGCGATGCATGGAAATTCCTTTTAATAATGCGTTATTGCAACTAGACTAATTTCGCCATGCAATGCCTACGCTGTCAATGCACTACGAAAAATATGACCATTGTTGGGGTCTGACTGTAGACTGCAGGCTACGGAAACAGCGCTTTTCTGTATAATTTGATTTTGCGCCGACAGGATTTACCATGCGTCTTCTTCAAAAAGCACTGACTTTCGATGATGTGCTGCTGGTGCCCGCTTATTCAAACATTCTGCCCAAAGATACTTCGCTCGACACCCGCCTGACCCGCAATATTTCTCTCAAGATTCCGCTGCTCTCGGCTGCGATGGATACCGTGACCGAAGCGCGCCTGGCAATTGCCATGGCCCAGGAGGGCGGTATCGGGATCGTCCACAAAAATCTCACGCCGAAAGAACAGGCACGCGAAATCGTCAAGGTGAAGCGTTTCGAATCCGGCGTGGTGCGCGATCCCATCACGATTCCGCCGACCATGACGATCCGCCAGGTCATCGCGTTGTCGCAGCAGCACGGCATCAGCGGTTTTCCGGTAGTCGAAGGCCGACAACTCGTCGGTATCATTACCAACCGCGACCTGCGCTTCGAGGAAGACCTCGGCGCACAGGTGCGCGTGAAGATGACGCCGCGAGAGCAACTGGTTTTCGTCAAGGAAGGTGCGGATCTGACCGAAGCCAAACGTTTGATGAACAAGCATCGCCTGGAACGCGTAATGGTGGTCGACGACGCTTTCGAATTGCGTGGGTTGATCACGGTCAAGGATATTCAGAAGGCTACCGAGCATCCGCTCGCATCCAAAGATGTGCACGGCAAGCTGCGTGTCGGCGCAGCAGTGGGCGTCGGTGCAGACAATGACGAGCGCATCGAGTTGCTGGTAGCGGCCGGGGTCGATGTCATCGTGGTCGACACGGCCCACGGCCATTCGCAAGGCGTATTGGACCGAGTCAAGTGGGTCAAGCGCAATTTTCCCCATGTGGAAGTAATCGGCGGCAATATCGCCACAGCTGACGCTGCCAGGGCATTGGCCGACCATGGTGCCGATGGCGTAAAAATCGGCATCGGCCCGGGATCGATCTGCACCACGCGCATTGTCGCCGGTGTCGGCGTTCCGCAAATCACGGCCATCTCGAATGTCGCCGAAGCCTTGAAAGGCACTGGCATTCCCTGTATCGCGGACGGTGGCATCAGGTTTTCGGGGGATATTTCGAAAGCCCTGGCCGCCGGCGCTTCCAGCGTCATGATGGGCAGCATGTTTGCCGGCACCGACGAGGCGCCCGGCGAAGTCATCCTGTTTCAGGGTCGCAGTTACAAATCCTATCGCGGCATGGGCAGTCTCGGGGCCATGGCAGATGGCTCCGCCGACCGGTACTTCCAGGACGCAGCCAACAATATCGAAAAATTCGTGCCAGAGGGTATCGAAGGGCGCGTGCCATACAAGGGCAGCGTGATCGCAATCCTGTACCAACTGGTTGGTGGCGTTCGGCAATCGATGGGGTACTGCGGCTGTGAAAGTATCGATGCCTTGCGCGAACGTGCTGAGTTTGTTGAAATTACTTCCGCCGGCATGCGCGAGTCGCACGTACACGATGTGCAGATCACCAAAGAAGCGCCGAATTATCGGGCAGACTGAATGCTGCCTCCACACCTCTTGCTTCTACTGACAGGCAATGCACGCAAAAATACTGATTCTTGATTTTGGTTCACAGGTAACGCAATTGATTGCGCGTCGCGTACGCGATGCAGGCGTTTTTTCCGAAGTGTTTCCCCACGACGTCAGCGACGCCTTCGTGCGCGAGTATGGCGCGGCCGGCATTATTCTCTCGGGTGGCCCAAGTTCGGTAACGGAAGGCGACACGCCGCGCGCGCCGCAGGCAGTGTTCGAGTTGGGCGTGCCGGTTTTGGGTATTTGTTACGGTATGCAAACCATGGCCGCGCAACTTGGCGGTGTCGTCGAAAATGGCATATCGCGTGAATTCGGCTATGCCGAAGTACGAGCGCGTGGCCACATGGCGTTATTCGATCAAATCGCCGACTACACCGATAAGGATGGACATGGCATGCTCAAGGTGTGGATGAGCCATGGGGATAAGGTAGTTACCATGCCACCTGGCTTTACGCGCATGGGCTCGAGTAGTAGCTGCGAGATCGCTGCCATGGCTGACGAAACGCGTCGTTTGTACGCGGTGCAGTTCCATCCTGAGGTCAATCATACGGTTCAAGGCACTGCGATCCTGAAGCGGTTCGTACACCAGGTCTGTGGCTGTGAATCTGACTGGAACATGCCCGATTATATCGGCGAAGCCGTCTCGGCGATTCGTACTCAGGTCGGTACGGACCACGTAATTCTCGGGTTATCCGGTGGTGTCGATAGCAGCGTGGCAGCCGCTTTGATTCATCGCGCCATCGGCGACCAGCTGACCTGCGTATTCGTCGATCATGGTTTATTGCGCCATGAAGAAGGCGATATGGTCATGCGCATGTTTGCAGACCACCTCGGCGTGAAAGTGATTCGGGTCGACGCGACCGAGCAATTCATGCGCCATCTCGTCGGAGTGACCGATCCTGAAGCCAAGCGCAAAATCATCGGCCGTGAATTCGTGGAAGTGTTCCAAGCGGAATCGGCGAAAATCGCCAATGCGAAATGGCTGGCGCAAGGAACGATCTATCCGGATGTGATCGAGAGTGCGGGCAAGGGCAAGAAGAGTGCTCATACCATCAAGAGCCACCATAACGTCGGCGGTCTGCCGGAAACGCTGAACTTGAAGCTGCTTGAGCCATTGCGTGAGCTGTTCAAGGACGAGGTTCGCGAATTGGGCGTAGCGCTTGGCCTGCCGCACGATATGGTGTATCGACACCCATTTCCAGGCCCTGGGTTGGGCGTGCGGATTTTGGGCGAAGTGCGCAAGGAATTTGCCGACCTGCTGCGCCGGGCCGATGCGATTTTTATCGAGGAATTGCGCAACACGCCGGTGGCACAGGTATTGGGCGCAGGCGAGGGTGGCGGCCAACTCACACCCCATAAGAACTGGTACGAGGCGACCAGCCAGGCATTCGCTGTATTTTTACCCGTGAAGTCGGTTGGTGTCATGGGCGACGGCCGGACTTACGACTACGTCGTCGCGCTGCGCGCAGTCCAGACGATGGACTTTATGACAGCTCACTGGGCGCATCTGCCTTACGATCTGCTGGGCCGGGTATCGAACCGCATCATTAACGAGGTACGCGGTATCAACCGGGTGGTGTACGACATCAGCGGCAAGCCGCCAGCGACGATCGAGTGGGAGTGATTCAAGGTCGACCGACCTCAATCAGCTATGGCTGTCCTGGTTTAACCACCACCGACTGCTGGAGCCCATCGGCTACATTCCCCCTGCCGAAGCTGAAGACAACTACTATCGGCAATTAGCCGGTCAGGCTGCAGTGCCTGCTTCACTCAGCCCAACGGGCGTCTACTAAACCCGGGGCGATTCAGTAAGCACCTCGAAGAAGGGCATGAGTTCGTCAGATGAGAATTTCATGGTTTTGGCTGCACTTCATGGTGAGCAAAAGTTGGCTCATACTTTATGTCACAACGAGAGAGGAAGACAAGAACTCAATAATTTGCTCAAAATTTAAGCAAATAGAGCGTCTACGTGGTTTGGTGAGCAGCCCCCATTTGACCTGCAAGGTGCTGCTGGTGATGAAAATGTATATACTTAATATATACATTTAAGGAGGGTTACACTATGCCCAAGGAAGCCGTTTTCACGATGAAGCTAGAGCCAGAGTTGCGCGCCGATTTTATGGCCGAAGCGGAAGCCACGCACAGGCCGGCCTCGCAAGTTCTGCGCGAACTAATGCGCGAGTTCGTCCAGCGTCAGCGGGAGAGTAGGCAATATGATGAGTTCTTGGGGCGCAAGGTTGATGCCGGTCGAGCCTCGATGCGCGTTGGTGTCGGCCACTCCAATGAGGAAGTTGAAGCCACGTTCGCCGCACGGCGTGCAGTCGTGGCGAACGTGGAGTGAGGGTCATTTGGACGCCTGGAGCGCTGCAGGATCGCTCTGATGTTTGGGACTACATTGCTGCCGACAATCCGCGAGCGGCTGCTCGCATGGATGAGCTTTTTAGCGATGCGGCCGCTAGACTGGCCGATCACCCGAAGCTGGGGCGGCCAGGAAAGATTCAAGGAACCCACGAGCTGATACCACATGAAAGCTACCGCTTGGTGTACGAAATCAGCGGCGACTCCGTGTGGATGCTGGCCTTGGTTCACACTACGCGCCAGTGGCCATCGGTCCGTGATTGAAGGGGGGGGTGAATGGGAGCCTGGGATCGAGAGGTTGATCGCATCGATGCGGCCGAATGTTGGGTTCGAATTCTTACTAACCAATAAACATGGTGTCTTTTACGGCATCAAATCGTACAGGCTACGCCAACACTATGATTATATTAGTGTTTTTGTCTCGTTAATAATTGATTGGGAATAGATATTTGTTGTTATTGTCCGATCAACTCAATGTCTAAAAACGAAGCGACATCTTGCCCGTGCAACTGCCCTGGCAAAAATGCCGTGCCAAGAAACATCTTTTTCAAACCAACTGCAAATTCTTCGTCCAGCAGCCCGGCTTCGAGGGTGGTGACTTCCGCAACCCTTCCGAAGCGGTCGATATAGATTCTCAGACGCACCGGCAAGCCGCTGGTGGTTAATCCTTGCAAGGTATCGATGTCTGGCTCAGATACCGGTGTCGGACGGCGATCCATTGCCGTGGACGGCAGGTAAGCAGACGGCTTCAAAATGGGGCTAGCGGCATAGTTTTGCCCAGCCGAAAAAATTTCCGACCGAGGTGTCGAAGCAGTGTTTTTTTCGCTGAAAAAGCCGAATCGTGACGAAGCTGTTGTTGTAGTTGCCCGGGCGGGTACGGCTGCGCCCGAGGCTGGCAGCGCGGTTTCGATCAACCGTACTGTTACGGCTGGCAATAACTCTTGCTTACCGTGGCGAACTGCAGGCGATGCCAGCAAAAGATTTAACCCCGTCAGGTGAGCCGCCAGCAGGCCGATTGCCAACGATACTTTGGAAGCGTGCAAATACATCACCGGCCTGTTGAGATCAATCGGCAGTAGGCAGCTCTCGCCAGTTCAGTCGCTTGATATTGCTGCTGGCGTCACCTGGCCCCTCGATGTTGGTGACTTGAAGCTGGTTATTACCCGCCGATAGCTTGATCTTGCCATTAAGGTTAATGAAGCCGATGTCGGTGACCACCCCCGCAAGCTTGGTCGAGAACCCGATTTTGGTACCTGCTGCGTCTGTCAAAATGCTCTGGCCGGTACCGAAGTTCAATCCAAAAACACGGTTGGTGCCAGCCGGATTGCAGGCATCGCCGTTAGGCAGATTTGCAGCAAACGCGACAACACCGAAGTTTGCCGTCGGATTGATTGTTACCCTTTCGGCAGCACCGTTCGAGCTCATGCCGAGATCGTGATACCAGCCGAGCGGATTACTCGGCGCAGCACCAATGCCTGTCAGCAGGTTGGCGTTGACGTTTAGATCACCACGGCGTAGCGGGAAAGTGCGACCTGCTGGTAAAGTAGCAGCAGTGTAAAAGGCATCGACCGAGCCATCGCCGATCGCATAGAACGATTGCACCTGGCTGCTGCTGATGTCACTATTGTCAAGCAAACGGCCGGTGCCAATCAGCACGTAGCGCTTTTTCGTATTTGGTTGAATTTCGATCAGCGGCCGTGTTGTGACCGGTTGGCTATTGCCGGCGGCGTCCCGCAGCTCGGCGATTTTGACCGGAGCCGGATAATTGCCTGATGCGGCTGTCAAATTAAGACGCCAGACGTTTCCGTGAAGATCGCCCGCATACACTGCGTCGGCAATGCCGTCGGAAAAGTCCGTTGTATAGCCGGAAGCATAGGTCAGTCCGGCTTGCATCGATACTGATCCAAAGCCGGTCGAGATTTTTTCTAGTAAAGCACCATTGGCAGGGTTGACGATGTAGAAATAGCCCATGCCGTCAGCATTATTGTAGCCAGAAGTTAGTACCACGACCCAACCGTACTTCCTGGTTTTCAGCACCACCGCGTCACCAAATGAAAAGCCCATGCTCGGATCGGTGAATTCCCATAATACTTTCTTGGCGATTTCGACTTCCGAAGTCCAGGATTCTGGACTGGTGATGTCGAGCGCATAGTAGCCCTTGCCTCCTTTGCCCATGCCGCCGATAAGTACCGAGCGCCAGTTCGGCGTGGCATTGGTCACACTGTCGGTTCTTGCGAGATCGATGTCGTGTGCCGATGGTGTCTGGTCCACCATGTAGTGATGAACGAAATTTGGCGAGCCGAGTGAAGCCAATCCGGAAACCGGACCGGAGATGACCGTTCCGTAAGTAAAACTCGGTATGTAGGCGAATAATTCCTTGCCACCGCCTGCTCCCAAAGAGCCATCGAAGGCGTGCAGCATGCCATCGTTGGCACCGACATACACGATACTTTTACGGGCGGAATTGGCAATGCGATAAGCGGCGTAGCCAGGATTAGTGCTATCTGCAAGAATCGCTTCCGGTGCACCGATGGCGGTAATTTTAGAATTGACGATATCGCCTAAAAGGAATGGGCGGGTCCGGTACACACCGTTTAGCTTCGATTGTTCGTTGGCACGATTGCCACGCAAGTATTCCAGATATTTTTCCGCGGATTGCGAAGCCAGTGCCACGCCTGGAACCAGGGCGAAGCTTGCATAGTTGACGCGAGTGTTTAAACCACCGGCCGAAAGGTTGGCCACTCTGAACGGCAAACCGGCATTACTGGCAGTACAACATGTGACAATATTGCGGGTACTCTGCGTTTCCAACAAGGTCTTCGTATTCCATACGTTAGTAAATGTCGGGTTGCCTGCGGCATCGAATATGGTGCTGTTGGCGATTACGTCGCCGCTCCAGGACGCCGCATCGTACTTGGACTGGTAGCTCGCGTTGCCCGAAGTGGTAGCACGTGCAGAGGTCGCTGAAAATGCCGTTGTGGCCTCCTGCAACTGACTAGCAATGTTTTGAAAAGCTGTCTCTAGCCCTCTGATCATGTCGTCTGCCGCGCTGGCGTCATAATAATTATCAGGCCGCTTGTCGCCCCCGATGGTGTCAGAGCCGGTATGCCACATCGCATCCGTCAATGGCGTGGTGCCGGTACCGATTGTCAGCGTATTCAATGCGTTGCTCGCAGCATAGGGTTTGAAATCTGCCGGAACTTTAAAGCCACCGTATTTGGTCGCCATGTAGAAGGCATTGTTGTTCTTGGCACGGTATCCGGATTCCAGCACGTCGAGCCAAAAGGTCGTGATCGTCTGGATATTGGTTTTGCCACCGCCAGCATTTTTAAAGTCGTTTGGCCGCATGTCACGCGTGTGGGAATCGTAGGCCAGGCCGGCGATAAAATAGGTGGCGCTGTTGCTAACGAATGAAGAGCCAAAGTTATTGATGCCTTCCAGCGTACCCACCATATCTGTCGCCGCCTTGACGTCGACGGTCGTATCGGCTGCTACTTCGGTGGGCATCGTCGGCTCGCTGCTACGAATACCGCTGCCCGGCAAATTCGCATCGCGGTGGGTATTCGTGTCGCCAATGCCTAGAATGAAATTTTTCTGGCATGAATACAGGATTGGATCGACCCAATTTGTTATAACCGGAAACCCATCCTTATAGACCGTTGCGTTGGCAGCATTCGTACCAAGGTCTGAATAAGCGGCGACATTGCCGAGATTCTTAAAATAACGAACCGCGCCATAATACATTTCGCTGATCGGATCGTATGTTTTGTAACTGCCTGCTGCCTGCCCAAATTTGTTCAAGTAGTTTAGTACGCCACTGTTGTTGACGTTACTTGCTGTGGCATCGGCAGAATCCGGGTTGGTGATGAATCGACCATCGATTGACGACCACTCGGTCGCGCCGTTGGCGGCAACCGGCCGGCCTGGAATCGCTTTCGTGGGGCCGACGAATTTCATCGACGCACGCAACACCCCGCCATCTCGATTGATGTTGCCGTCATTTAAATAGCCGAAGGCACCGTAGCGGATGCGCGTAGCATATTTCTGAAGCAACCCTTCTGGTTTAAAGTTGTCGCCATATTTTTTGCAATTCGATTCCACGCCCAAAGTCGGGTTACAGACCTGCACCCGCACCACGACCTCGTACACATCGTTTGTTTTCGCCTGGGGTAACGATTGTGCGCTCTGCGTTACATAGGCAATCGGATTGCTTGCAGATAAATTACCTGTGGCGGTTATGCGGAGGCGGTTGCCGAGACCCCATATCGTACTCGTGACATTACCGAAATTGAACGGCGTAGCACCATTTACCAACGCTGCCGAATTGCCGGAGGCTGGAAGCCTTTTAGCAGGTGCATTGCTTGTTTGGGACCCCTGCTGGGCACCCCAGGCTTTTTCAAGAATCGTATCGGACGCGGTATCGACGGCGCGGTAGCCGCCCGTGAGTGCCGAGCGAAACGAATCGATGGTTTGCATCGATGCCCAATTTAGCCAGTTGCCGCTCCACAGTGGCCTGATAACAGTGCTGGCACAGGCGTGGGACGATGCCATGATTTGCGGTTCGAAATAACTGTCACCGGGGGTGCCGTTATTGTAGTTGTATCGATAACACTTTTCCGGATCAAAGTATCCCAAATAAGTGCTGGCAGTTGTGTACGGTGTGGTTGATGCTTTGTAGGAAGCACTGATGGCTGTCGGAAACTCGACCGAGAGCGCCAGTAGCAGATTACCGGGCACCGTTGCCGAGGTCGACAGTGGCTGGTCGGCCAGGTCGACCATGGCCTGACAAAATGCCGGTAGCGCCGTCATGCCCGCGAATGCGACGCAAAATGCTCGAAAGGCGGGTTTCATCAAAAACGGCACATGTGGCGGGGTGGTCATGAGGTGCTCCTGGTAGGTTCGACGGCGTCGCTTACTTCGATACGGTGGACTGGACGTAAGTCTGGGTGTTACGCGGACCGGTCACCCGAACGCTGATGCGGTATACCGGCAACATGCCACCGCCAGCACGACGAACCCAATTAGTGCCGTTCTTGTCGATGTTGAGCGAGGAAATGGCGCAATTGGCGGCAGTCGACATGCCGCCGGCACTGCACATACGATCGATTACATAGCGAATTTGAATGCCGGCACTGCCATCAACGATATCAGTGCCAGTCATGCCACTAGCTTGCCAGGCAGCTTCGTCGATGAGAATGGATGGAATGCCGTGGCTGTTCGATGGCAGCGTCGTTGCCGAATAATTGTCGGCTGTTGAGTCTGCCTGACGGACCGAGTCGAATTCCAATGCGCCAGCTGGCGATACAGATGCGAGCGCGCGGGCGATCCCTCTTTCGGCCTGGTTCATCAGATCACGTTTGAAGGCCATATTGCCGGCCAGCGTCTGGGCGGTATCGAACGAGCGCACTAGTGCAACGCTGCCGATCAGCAGCAATACCACTGCAATCATAGTGAAAAGAACGATCACGCCGCGCTGGCTTGCCGGTTTATACCGTTGCCTGGCAGAGGGGCTTGTTAATCGGCATGGTTGCGAGAACATGATTGACCCTTTCCTTGTTATTCGAGCAGCAATGGGTTTCGAAGGGGAACGGTGGTTTCAATCACACGATAGCGAAAATTTTGCTCGCTGGCGGCCAGTGGCCGGCTGTAAGTGAAGCTGGCACCCAAGTCGGAAAACAGCGTCAGCGGCCCGCTGGTAGCTGGTGGCGTGGTGACTTTTTCCGGGAGAGAGGTGCGCAGGATCAATCCGAGCCTGATCGCCTTGATCGAGCGCAAAGTTGCCACCGAAGCACTTGTGCCGCTTTGCAGCTTTGTTATGGTGTACGCGTCAGTACCAGGGTCAGCCCAGCGGTCTACCCGGCCGTCGCCATCGGCATCGACGCCGTACAGTGCATGCATTTCGAAAATGCCATCGGCCACCTCTTGCGTGACATTGTAGGCACCCATCTGCAGCAAGTCGTAAGCGAACATCGTGTTGTTGTCGCCGACGCCGTACAGAGAAAAGGCGGGCGGATTCCCCGAGGTCGCCGAGCCAAGACTCAAAACGTTCGCCAAGGTGGAATATGTGGTCAGGTCACTGCCTGCGATAGGGTTAGCCCAATAATCGCCGGCAAGCGCTAGGGCTCCTGGTGTTACTGCAGAATTGAATGTCGGGGCTATTTGCTGGATCATGCATGGCTTGGGGCCGGCAGGGCCAGGTGTATCGCTCACCAGGATCATGTCGTCTTTTTGAAATGAAACCGTGTTTTGAAGCGTGATTTTTGATGCTGTGGCGGGCGCAATAAATAAGGTCGAGACTTCACCCAAACCTGCCGAGCCGGCCATCACGATCAGTACATCCGAACGCGCCGACGCCAGACCTGCGGCGCTGATGTTCGGTGTCGTGGCATCTTTGGCGATCATCACTGGTGCCAGGCGGTAGTTGCCGCCTAGTGTGGTATTCATTGCTGCGAACGGTGGCGGCATTTCCCCCAAAAAAGGCAGGATGGTACCGGCCGATGCAAGGCTGGCCCGAAGCGGGCAGCCGTAGGTAAATTCTGCGTTCTGTGTGAACCCGGAGCCGGCGCTACGTAGTATTTTGTCCAGAGTATAGGTAGCGAAGGTGCCGACCTGATTGAGATCGTTTATCGAAGTAATGGTCCGTTTGCGTCCTTCGCTGCCAGACAACGCCGAAAAAATCGCCAGCGACATCAGCAGGGAAATCGTGATCGCAACCATCAGTTCGATCAATGACAATCCTTCTTGCGCAGCGCCTGCAGGTTTCGTGGTCATGGCATCGTGAACCGGGTTACGTATTGACTGTCCTGGTCGGATACCCGGCGCGATGGCGCACGCCATGTGATTGCGATAGTGACCACACCATCAGCGTCGGGAGCACTGACAGTGGGCCTAGCTGCCGGCAAACCCGATGCGGCCTGATCGGCAACGCGCGCCTGCCACAGGTCGATGGTCGCCGGTGGCAGCACCAGACTTTTTTGTGTCCACATCGTGCTGACGAGCTCGTCGGCCAGTAATGCCGCGCGGCTACGGTCTTCGGCGTCGGTGGAAGCCTGCACGGCACGCGACTGCATGCTGATCAGGCCGAGGAATGCGAAAGAAAAAATCAGCAGCGATACCAATACTTCGATCAGGCTCATGCCGGACTGTTTGTAGATGCTGGTATCGGTCGGCTTCATGGCTAACATCCATCCGGCTGGGTTGCCACGTCGCGTGACTTGTCGCACATCCGTATTTTGCCGGCGGCGCTCACCTGCAATCGCATGGTACGGTCAGCGCCGGTCTTGGTGACGTCGAAAGTCGTTCTTGCTGCGGGCGGGGCGATGCAGCTGGCCGTGCCGGGCAGGCCAGTATCTGTATTGGCGACGGCGCGCCCGATGGAATTGAAGCAGATGACCGCAGGACCGGCAACCGTCACGCCGGCCGTAAGGGCGCCGAATTGGCCGCCCTGCACGTAAGAGTCGGGAATACTTTCGCCACTGACCACCGGCAGGACCTGTATGTACCAGTACTTTCCGTTCGCAGCCGGCAGCGCACCTCGCGCTGGCGTGGCGTTCGTGAGCACGAATGCGGTTTGCCGACTACGCCGGATCGCCTCGGCCTGGGCGGTGCGCAAGCCGTTCTGCAACCCCTCGGCAGTGGTCCGGACCTTGGCGTTATTGATCGCGCCGTTCATGGTCGGAATGCCCAGCGCCGACAGGGTTCCAACCACGGCAACCGTAATAAGGAGTTCGATCACGGTGAAGCCGTGATGTGGCTGCTTCAGGTACACGTGTCGCCCTTTTTCATAATCCAGCAAGCAAAAGTTCCCCCGCCCCAGGCTGTACCGAGCGTGGAGGATTGCGCGCCAAAATTGTCGATGCTGTAGCTGAACCCACTGGTGGCAGCCGTCAGCTTGCCGGTTGCAGTGGCCTTGAAGGTGGATGCCGGCGTGCCGATTGGGCAGGTCATGGTGAACTCTTTCATGACCGGCATCTTCGTGGTATCGCATGGAGAGACGATGGCCCCGGTGCCATTGCCATAGCTGCGGTTATCCTGATAGTACTGTTCCATGGAAGTGCGCAGGGCCAGGAGGGGCGTGCTAGCTTCGATCAGTTTGCCCCGTAGTACGTAGGAGGCATAATTTGGATAAGCGATCGCCGAAAGAATGCCGACAATGGCGACTGTGATCATGATTTCGATCAGCGTGAAGCCGCGTTCCGGTTGCGCTCTTGTTAAAGTTGAAATATCACGCATAGTTGCTCCCTATCATCATAAAAAGATACCCTAAATAGTTGCTCAGAAACTAGTTTTTTCAAAGGAATAGTGTGTGATTCATTCAAATTTCTGCCCAAAGTGTCAGGAATTCGCGAAATTTGTCTTAAAGTCGTTGCCGGAACTAAAAGGCTGACGATGGGAAGCGGCGGTACGAAAACTCAGGGCAATGCATGGTAAATTGCGCGTACAAAAGATTACCCAGAGATTGCCCGCAGATTGCCCACAAATTGCCCGGCATCCGGTGCAACAGCCGTTCCACGTCACATCACATCACACTGCATACTTTGACTTACAGCATAAAAGAGATGTTCTATACCTTGCAGGGGGAGGGCGCGCATGCCGGTCGTCCGGCAGTGTTCTGCCGGTTTTCAGGATGCAATCTGTGGAGTGGCCGGGAACAGGATCGCAGCTCCGCGATCTGTCGTTTTTGCGACACGGATTTCATCGGCAACGACGGCGAGGGTGGCGGCAAATTTCCCGATGCCCGCGGTCTTGCCGATGCCATTGACGCCTTGTGGCCCTTCACTTATTTGCCCAGCAAGTTCGTGGTGTTTACCGGTGGCGAGCCACTGCTTCAACTCGATACGCAACTCATCGACCATATGCATGCAAAAGGTTTCACCATTGCCATTGAAACCAATGGCACATTGCCGGTACCCGCCGGCGTCGACTGGGTTTGTGTCAGCCCGAAAGTCGGTGCTACCCTTGCCGTGAGCATTGGCGACGAACTCAAGGTGGTGGTGCCGCAGGCAGGCCAACGGCTCGCCGACTACGAACAGCTGGCTTTTCAGCATTTTTTCGTGCAACCGATGGACGGGCCGGTACAGCAAGCCAACACCCGCCTTGCCATCGACATCTGCAAGAGCAACCCGAAATGGAAGCTCAGCCTGCAAACCCATAAACTTTTGCAGATACCCTGATGCTGACCATTACCCGTAAGCTGGAATTCGACGCCGGCCACCGCATACCGGACCACGCCAGCCAGTGCCGCAACCTGCACGGTCACCGCTACACGCTTCTGATCACCCTCACTGGTGAGGTCGTGGAAACCGATGGTCGGCCCGACAGCGGCATGATCATGGATTTCTCCGACGTCAAGGCGATCGCCCGGACCCACCTGGTCGACCTGTGGGATCACGCGTTTCTGGTGTACCGCGACGACGAAGTCGTGCGGATGTTTCTGGAAGGACTCCCGAACCACAAGACAGTGGTTCTCGAGCGGGTACCGACGGTGGAAAACCTGGCGCGCATCGCCTTCGACATTCTCCTGCCGCTGTATGCCGACTGCTTCGGCCGCAGCCTGCGCCTTACTGGCCTGACACTCTACGAAACGCCGAATTGCTGGGCCGAGGTCACGGCGTGAACGACAGTGTGTTCATGCGGCAGGCGATCGACCAGGCCCACAACGCCTGGGCGTTGGGTGAAGTGCCGGTGGGGGCGCTGGTGGTGAGAGACGGCGTCGTCATTGCAACCGGCTTCAATCAGCCGATTGGCACGCATGACCCAACTGCACACGCGGAAATCATGGCCCTGCGTGCCGCAGCGACGATTCTGGGCAATTACCGGCTGCCGGGCTGTTCGCTGTTCGTGACTCTGGAGCCATGCGCCATGTGCGCCGGAGCGATGATGCATGCCAGGCTGGCGCGGGTAATCTTCGGCGCCGCCGACCCTAAGACCGGCGCATGCGGCTCGGTCACGGATCTGTTCGCGCAACCGCTTTTGAATCACCACACCACGGTCACTCCGGATGTACTGGCTGCCGATTGCAGCACGATGCTCAAGAATTTTTTCACTGAACGTCGGGCGCAGCAGCGTAGCTCAATGGCGCCGGAGCCAACCCTCGGCGAGGACGCCGGGCTGACGCAGGATGCGTTGCCATCGTGATCGCACCAGACAGCAGCGCTTTAAACAGCTCTTCAGACAGCGCTTCAGATAGCACTTCAGATAGCACTTCAGATAGCACTTCAGTCAGCTCTTTTGAGATCGGCAACAGCGCGCTGCCGTCGGCTCTCGTCGCACCGGTCGTGGCAATCGTCGCACTCGGTGGTTACGGCCCCGACGCTGTCGGACTTGCACGCGCCGACGCGCTGCTCGCAGCCCAGGGCTGCATCGTTCGTCATTTCGACGACCCCGCTGCGCGCTACCAGCGTTTCGCCGCCCCGGATGCCGAACGGCTCGAAGGCCTGCATGCGGCCGCCCGCGACCCGGAAGTCGAGATCGTTATTGCCCTGCGTGGCGGCTACGGCATCTCGCGACTCCTGCCCGACATCGACTTCGCGCTACTGGCAGCGAGCGGCAAACATTTTGTCGGACACAGTGATGTCACTGCGCTGCATATGGGGTTACTGTGCCAAGGTGCCCCCAGTTTTGCGGGACCGATGATCTGCAATGATTTTTCCCGCGAAGATGTCAGTGCCTTCACGATGCGACAATTCTGGCAGTGCCTGAGAAGCCCCGACCATGCGGTGCAATTCGCCAGTGACAAGCCCGCTGAACCAGTCGATGTCTCTGGCGTGTTGTGGGGCGGCAATCTGGCAATGCTGGCCCATCTGGTGGGTACACCCTACCTGCCGCCGATTGAAGGCGGCATCCTGTTTCTGGAAGATGTGAACGAGCACCCGTTTCGGGTCGAACGCATGCTGTTGCAGTTGCTGCATGCAGGTGTGCTCGAACGTCAGCAGGCAGTGGTGCTGGGAGATTTTTCCGGCGGCCACACGGGCGATTACGATAACGGCTATGATTTTTCCACCATGCTGGCGTTCATGCGCTCGCGCACTCGCGTGCCGATCGTGACCGGCCTGCCGTTCGGCCACATACCGGACAAGGTGACCCTCGCCGTGGGCAGCACGGCGCACCTGCAAGGCGCCGCATCCAGCCTGACGCTGACGATGGAACGCTATCCCGCCCTGCGTCCTTACCGACTCAAACCGGCCTGACCCGCATCGCGAATTCCAGTTTCATCGACTGACCCGTTTCCAGGATGCGTAATCCAGGTCGCTGCGGCATGTGGAAAGCATCGATTGGATGGGTGATTGGTTCCAGGCAAAAGAAATCCAGTTCGGGCGGGCGATACATGAGGGCGTAACCGTCGCAATTCGGCATTGCGAGCTCGATTTCTACTCCGCGCGATGGATAGGTAATGGTAGCGCGGCCGTTCCAGCCGGTAAAACAATGGTCGATCATCGGCCCTTCCAGGACGGCGGCACTACGATAATCGAATGTAGCGGGCAAGTCGGAAGAATGCGCCACCGGCATCGGATCCGCGTCCGAGAGCCAGAGACCGTCGCAATACATTTGCAGCAGCGTGTCGGGTTGGCGCATGAAATAGGGGTGCAACCCCAGGCCGTAAGGCATCGGCTTGTCGCCCAGATGCGTGACGGTCAGGGTGATCGTCAAACCCTGCAAACCCAGCTCGAAATGCTGGCGTGCCCGGTAATGGTAGGGGTTGCCGCCAAAATGTCTGGATTCGATATGCAGGGTTGCCTCATTCGCGCGTTCGCTTTCATGCACTTGCCACGGCTGGAGCCAGCCGTCACCATGGATCGGATAGGGCTCACCTGCACGGTTCGGCTCGATCGGATAAAACACGTTGTCCTGGTCGAACCCACCCCGGCCGATCCGGTTGGACCAGGGCACCAACGGAAAACATGCGAAGGTGAAGGCTTCGGTGGTGGCTCCGCTCCACGGTCGCAGCAAGGGCACCCAGGCATCGGCAACCCGCATTTCCCAGGATGCGATGCTGCCCCCCAGCGTGGGCAACAGTTTCAGGCGCTGGTGGTCCATGCCCACTTCGAGCGACGAATGTGATGCGGTGATCTGGCTCATGTGGGGCACCTGTGCAGTATGGGGGAACTTGTAAAATCATCTAGCGCCAGATGTTAAAATATGCGGCTGGGTAAATCAATCGTCATTCTTTCAGCAAAAGGTTTTTTCCGTGTTATCTACCGCCAACATCACCATGCAGTTCGGTCCAAAACCGTTGTTCGAAAACATTTCCGTCAAATTCGGAGACGGCAACCGGTACGGCCTGATCGGCGCCAACGGTTGCGGCAAGTCGACGTTCATGAAAATACTCGGCAGCGATCTCGAACCGTCGGCCGGCACCGTCATGCTCGACACCAACGAGCGCTTGGGCAAGCTGAGCCAGGATCAGTTCGCCTTCGAAGAAATGCGCGTGCTCGATGTCGTCATGATGGGTCACACCGAAATGTGGGCGGCGATGGCCGAGCGGGACGCCATCTATGCCAACCCGGATGCAACCGACGACGATTACATGGTGGCCGCCGATCTGGAAGCGCGGTTCGCGGAATTCGACGGTTACACGGCCGAGGCGCGGGCCGGTGAACTGCTGCTGGGCGTGGGCGTGGCCATCGACCAGCACCAGGGGCCGATGAGCAATGTAGCACCCGGTTGGAAGTTGCGGGTATTGCTGGCGCAGGCGCTGTTTTCCAATCCGGATATCCTGCTGCTGGACGAACCGACCAACAATCTCGACATCAACACCATCCGCTGGCTCGAAGATGTGCTCAACGAGCGCAACTCCACCATGATCATCATTTCCCATGATCGCCATTTCCTGAACCAGGTCTGCACCCATATGGCCGACATGGACTACGGCACCCTGAAGGTCTACCCCGGCAACTATGACGATTACATGCTGGCGTCCTCGCAGGCACGGGCGCAGCAACTGTCGAACAACGCCAAGGCGAAAGACAAGGTTGCGGAACTGCAGGATTTCGTACGCCGGTTTTCAGCGAACAAATCCAAGGCGCGTCAGGCAACCTCGCGCGCCAAGCAGATCGAGAAAATCAAGGTCGAGGATGTCAAGCCGTCCTCCCGCGCCAACCCGTTCGTGCGTTTCGATGGCGAAAAGAAGCTGCATCGTCAAGCCGTGGAAGTGCAGGGATTGTCGAAATCCTACGACCGCCCGGTTTTCCGTAGTTTTGACGCTATGATCGAAGCCGGTGAAAAGATCGCCATCATCGGCGCCAACGGCGCAGGCAAGACGACTCTGTTGCGCACCCTGGCAGCCGATGTCACCGGCTTGCGGCCCGACGACGGCCTTACCAAATGGGCTGAGCACGCCAATGTCGGCTACATGCCCCAGGATCCCACCGAGGACTTCGCCTCCGACAGAACCCTGACCGACTGGATCGACCAGTGGACCAAAGAAGGCGATGACGACCAGGCGGTGCGCTCGATTCTCGGCCGCTTGCTGTTCGGCGGCGAGGATGTGAAGAAGTCGGTGAAGGTGCTATCGGGAGGCGAGAAGGGCCGGATGATGTATGGCAAGTTGATGCTTGGCCGACATAACGTCATGTTGCTCGATGAGCCGACCAACCACATGGATATGGAGTCGATCGAGTCCCTGAACATTGCGCTGGAAAAATACGCAGGAACACTGATTTTCGTGTCGCACGATCGGGAATTCGTTTCGTCACTTGCGACCCGCATCCTTGAAGTCAAGGAAGACCGGATTGTCGATTTCCAGGGGACGTACGAAGAGTATTTGAGTAGTCAGGGAATCGAATGATTCTTCACTAAACACACAATCGATTCGCCCCCTGCGCTTGGTTCGTTATTTACCGATACGTCAGTTAAAAACGGTCGGGCTAAAATTGTTGGAACTCCGGCTCATTCAGTCGGCCGGGGGACGTAAGAAGATGTACCGACTCTCAATTATTTTTGGCGGCGTACGGCGTTTCGTCTCGATCATGTTTGCCGCCTTTTTCAGCATGTCATCAGTTTCCTGAGCGATGTCACGGGTGCTCATCTTTTTGTGCTTCACGTGAGCTCTGGCAACTGCGAACCGATCGATCGAGCGAAACACCTTTTGGGCAAGCATACCGCGTGCTGCTACCCGTTCAGGAATAATCAAAATTTCGTCTGGAATGCTCGCCACTGGCGCCACTGCAGTCTGTACACCGAGTAACGCTGCCCCAGCTAAGCCGCATGCAATCGCTGTGACGGGCTTCAATACGCTCACCGGCAACTCGGCGCCAATGGTGCACCCCGCGATGAGTCCCCCCATCGTTCCTGCCATGACGCCGACAGGCCAAGCAATCGCCAAGTCTACGGTAAGCTTAGCCGCCAGAAGCGCCCCATGGACTGCCGCCACACCGCCAGCTGCAACCATCGCTGTCGCGCGCCCTGTGGCGGCTGCAGCCAGCACACCGCCGCTGTTGGCGCTGCGAAACAGGGTTGAAGGCGGCGCTATGCCAGACAACTGCCCTGCGCGCAATTTAGCCAGTCGTCGGCGCTGTGATGCAACACTCCGCGCGAATTCGGCAAGCCCGCCGCCGTATTCGCGCAAACCATCTTCTGTAAAACTCTTGTAACTTCTTAAATCACTTTGATATTCTGCTGCAATTTTTTTTACCTCTTGACGCTGCTGCTTCGCCGATGCTCCCTTTGGAGCATTACCGGCATAACTTCCAACATTGGCCATAATATTTTCAAATTCCTGAACATGAGCGCAGTCTCCCGAGTTCCGCGGTGATGCAGCCAGGGAATGCAGGAGATGCCGATATAAATGCGAAGTCTACAGGGACTTTTCGACAAGGATTTTGCGTCAGGTCAAATGTCGCTAGCTTTCCAGACTCAACAATTGATCGAGCCGGAGGCGCAGGCTGCGTTCCAGTTCTGGCCCCTTGGACTTCAGCACTGCTTCCAGGTAGGGCTCGCGCAGGGCGCGCAGGTCTGCAATCGTCGAAGCACGCTCGACTTTGAGTTGCATGGTAAATCCACGCAAGCCAATGGTGCTGCGGATCGTTTCGTTAAAAAAGTTCGTCAGTGCCTGAAACTGGGATTCACCCGCTCGAAGACGACTATCGCCTGCCGACACCTTTCTGTCGGTTGTGGAATCCGACACCGCTACGTGCGGCACGACGTTCCCCGAATGCGCTGCAGGCCCGCCTGGTGCAGATAAAATGTCGGTGGTGATTGCGGTATCGGCGTCGGCCCGATGCGCCGGCGCGACTGCAACCGGGCTTGGCGGTACAACATGAATCGCCGGAGCGATTGGCGTTGGCGGTGGGACTACCGGCGCTTGCTGGACCAGTGCCGCACCTGACGCGACCTCGATGGAATGGATGAACTCGCCGGCAATCAATTCTTCCAGCGATTTTTCGTCCAGACCGAGTCCGGCAACTTTTGCCATCAAATCGACAACATCGCGTTTTCCGTCAACCAGTAGCAGCAAGGTTCGCAATCGGGTCGCTACGTGATGCTGACGCGTGGCAATTTCATCCCGCCCTTTGGCTGTTTTGTCAAAGATCGTCGTCATCGTCGTTGTCATCGTCATCGTTGTCATTCCTGCTCCCGCCTGTGATATTGGCAGCATCGGATAAAATAGAACGGCCCCGACATCTATTGCTAAGGTACGTTAAATAGTGTCCAGGTGCAACTTATTGTTGTTGACATTCCATTTGCCTGTTGCTTTCATAAAAATCCATCATGACATCCACGCTGATCAAGACCATCGAGTTCGAGCGCCCGCAGATTGCTGCTGGCGGCAGTTGCACCGCCAACGCCTGGGCCCGCATCCCGGAGACACTCGGCCTGGAAGAGCGGGGCGCCTTGAAAGCACGCGCGCGAGAATTGCTGAAAGCGCAGCAGGCGGTACTGGTCGCGCACTACTATGTGGATGCCGATCTGCAGGATCTGGCTGAGGAAACCGGTGGCTGCGTGTCGGACTCCCTGGAGATGGCGCGTTTCGGGCGGGATCATCCAGCCACAACGCTGGTGGTGGCCGGGGTGAAATTCATGGGCGAAACCGCAAAAATCCTCAGCCCGGAAAAGCGCGTGTTGATGCCGGATCTGGATGCGACCTGCTCGCTGGACCTGGGTTGCCCGGCAGATGAGTTTTCCGCATTCTGCGACGCGCACCCGGACCGTACTGTCGTGGTGTACGCCAACACCAGTGCAGCGGTAAAGGCCAGGGCCGACTGGATGGTGACTTCCTCGATCGGCCTGGATATCGTGGCGCACTTGCATGCGCAAGGCAAGAAGATCCTGTGGGCGCCAGACAAGCATTTGGGAAACTACATTCAAAAAAAAACCGGCGCAGACATGCTGCTGTGGCAGGGCTCTTGCCTGGTGCACGACGAGTTCAAGGCGGTGGAACTGGCCTTGATGAAGGAGGCCCATCCGTTGGCCAAGGTGCTGGTGCATCCGGAGTCTCCGGAAGCGGTAGTGGCGCTGGCCGATGTGGTCGGCTCGACTTCCCAGCTGATCGCGGCGGCGCAATCGCTGGATGCGCCGGAATTCATCGTCGCCACCGACAATGGCATTTTGCACAAGATGAAGCTGGCAGCACCCGGCAAGATCTTCCATGACGCCCCGACTGCGGGCAACAGCGCGACCTGCAAGAGTTGCGCGCATTGCCCGTGGATGGCGATGAATGGCTTGCGCAATCTGGTCGAGGTGCTGGAAAACGGTCACAATGCCGTTCAGGTCGAGCCGGCACTGGCCCGTAAAGCTGTGTTGTGCATCGATCGCATGCTCGATTTTGCGGCACATCATCGTGCCAATGTGCGCCCGGTTGCGGACCTGGCGAAGGAGTCAGCACTGTTTTCCGGGATCGGCCCTGCATGAAAACAACTATGTTGATCAACAAGTTCGCGCCATTCGATGCCGCCTTGCAGGATGCATTCGACCGAAGTATTGCCGTGGCGCTCGAAGAAGATATCGGCACTGGCGACCGCACCGGAATGCTGGTGCCGGCCCAGGCACGCGTGCAGGCGCAGGTGGTGGTGCGCGAGAGTGCCTTGCTGTGCGGCGCACCCTGGTTCGAAGCGGTGATGCAGACGCTGGACGCATCGATTCGCATCGATTGGCATCACGCCGAAGGTGCACGCATGAATGCCGAGGATGTCGTGTGCACGATCGATGCACCGGCACGTGCCTTGCTGACCGCCGAGCGTAGTGCATTGAATTTCATGCAATTGTTGTCCGGCGTGGCAACGGCCACCCGGCGCTATGTCGAGCTGGTCGCAGGTACCGATGCGGCAATCCTCGACACACGCAAAACTTTGCCAGGCTTGCGGCTTGCGCAAAAATACGCAGTGCGGGTCGGTGGTGGGAAAAACCAGCGGCTGGCACTTTATGACGGCATCCTGATCAAGGAAAATCATATCGCCGCTGCCGGAGGCATTCCGCAGGCGATGGCGGCTGCTCACGAGTCAGGCGGCGGCGTGCCGATCCAGATCGAGGTCGAAAACCTGCAGCAACTGCAGCAGGCACTGGACGCCGGCGCCGTATCCATTTTGCTCGACAACTTCGATTTGCACGCAATGCGCGAGGCCGTCGTGCTGAACCGTGGCCAGTCAGTGCTGGAGGCTTCCGGCGGCATCAGCCTCGAGACGGTACGGGCTATTGCCGAAACCGGTGTCGACCGGATTTCGATCGGCAGCCTGACCAAGGACATACGCGCAACGGACTACTCGCTGCGCATCCTCGGCCCGGTGGCTTGAACCGCTAACGTCTCGCCCGCGATAGCACGCTGGGCATTGCCTTGGGCAGCGTATCGGGATAATCCCGGCTGAAATGCAGGCCACGGCTCTCGCGGCGTGACAAGGCGCTGTCGACGATCAGCGACGCGACGTCGACCAGATTGCGCAATTCGAGCAGATCGCGCGTGATGCGGAAGTGGGCATAGTACTCGTCGATTTCCTCACGTAATAGTTTGATGCGATGGGCTGCCCGTTCCAGCCGTTTTGTCGTACGCACGATGCCGACGTAATTCCACATGAACCTGCGCAGTTCTTCCCAATTGTTGGCAATGACGACTTCCTCGTCCGCATCGGTGACCCGGCTCTCGTCCCAGGCTGGTAGCGCCCGGTGTTTCTGCCGTGGTTGTTGCTCGATGAACTGGGCTGCAGCACGGCCCAACACCAGGCATTCCAGCAACGAGTTGCTTGCCAGCCGATTGGCGCCGTGCAGGCCGGTGCAAGCGGTTTCGCCGACGGCATACAGACCAGGCAGATCGGTGCGCCCGGCCAGATCGGTGACGATGCCACCACAGGTGTAGTGCGCTGCCGGCACCACCGGGATCGGCTGGCGTGTGATATCGATGCCGAACTCCAGGCAGCGCGCCAGAATGTTTGGAAAATGCTCTTGCAGGAATGCCGGCGACTTGTGGCTGATGTCCAAATCGACGTAATCCAGGCCGCGTTTTTTCATTTCCGCATCGATCGCTCGTGCCACTACGTCGCGCGGTGCCAGTTCGGCGCGTTCATCGTGCAAGGGCATGAAGCGTGTGCCCGCATGTGCGCCAGCCGATTCCGGCAGCTTCAGCAGGCCGCCTTCGCCGCGCACTGCTTCTGTGATCAGAAACGATTTTGCATAGGGGTGAAACAGGCAGGTCGGATGGAATTGAATAAATTCCATATTCGAAATCCGGCAGCCAGCGCGCCAGGCCATGGCGATACCGTCACCGGTCGCCGTATCGGGATTGGTCGTGTACAGATACACCTTGCCGGCGCCGCCGGTGGCCAGCACCGTATGCTCGGCTGCAATAGTGATGACCTTGCCGGTTTCCACATCCTGCACGTACAAACCCAGGCAGCGCGGCGTCAGGGTTGGCGTACCAAGCTTGCTTGAGGTGATGACGTCGATGGCGTAATGCTGTTCCAGCAGCGTGATGTTCGGATGGGCGCGCACCTTTTGCTCCAGCGTCACCTGTACCGCGTGACCGGTGGCGTCTGCCGCGTGAATGATGCGGCGCTGGCTGTGGCCGCCTTCGCGCGTCAGATGGAATCCCAGCTCGGCAGTGTCGTCACGCGTAAACGGTACGCCTTGCGCGACCAGCCAGTCGATCGCCACGCGCCCTTGTTCAATGATGGTACGGGTTGCGGCCTCGTCGCACAGGCCACCTCCGGCGACCAGAGTATCGGCGATATGTTCTGCGTGGCTGTCGCCGGAATCGAGGACAGCGGCGATGCCGCCTTGCGCCCAGTCGCTCGCGCCGTCGAGCAGGGCGCGCTTGGAAATGACCACAACCTTGCGGGACTCGGCCAGATGCAAGGCAACCGACAGGCCGGCCAGACCACTGCCGATGATGGCAACGTCAAATTTCATGGAGGGGAAATGTCCTGTGAGATGGCAACACCATCAAGAATGGAAAAAGCCGCCAGCAACATGCCTGGCGGCTCGACTGATACAGCGATGCTACCCGAGAGTAGTATCGCCGTCTTCAAGCCAGTTACTTCACTGAAAAATCAGCGGCGTAGATATCATTGTCCTTGGTTTCCTTGACGAACAACATGCCGATGACGAAGGTCGCCAGGGCGATGACGATCGGATACCAGAGGCCGTAATAGATATCGCCTTTGTAAGCCACCAACGCAAATGCCGTGGTCGGCAACAAGCCGCCAAACCAGCCGTTACCGATATGGTAGGGCAGCGACATCGATGTGTAGCGAATACGGGTCGGGAACATCTCCACCAGCATCGCTGCGATCGGGCCGTACACCATGGTCACGTAGAGCACCAGGATAACCAGCAACAGCAGCACCATCGGCTTGTTGATTTGCGCAGGATCGGCCTTGCTCGGATAGCCGGCAGCCTTGATCGCGCCGCCTAGCTCGGCCTTGAATGCCTTGTCTTTCGCGGTGAGCTCTGCCTTGGGCAGTCCGGCTGCTTCATAACCCTGGATGACCTTGTCGCCAATTTTTACCTGGGCGATCGAGCCGGCCGGACTTGCCTCGTTGATGTAGTTTACCGAGGCGTTAGCCAATACCGTCCTGGCGATGTCACACGACGAGGTGAATTTCTTGGTACCGGTCGGGTTGAACAGGAACTGGCACTGCGCAGGATCGGCAACAACCGTCACCGGTGCGCTCTGCAAGGCTTTTTCCAGTGCCGGATTGGCAAAATGGGTCAGTCCGGCAAAGATCGGGAAATAAGTCAGCGCAGCGATCAGGCAGCCCGCCATGATGATCATCTTGCGGCCGATCCGGTCCGAAAGGCTACCAAAGACCAGAAAGAACGGCGTACCGATCAACAATGCAATGGCGATCAGGATGTTGGCGGTCGGACCGTCCACCTTCAAGGTCTGGGTCAGGAAGAACAGGGCATAGAACTGACCGGTGTACCAGACCACAGCCTGGCCGGCGGTCAGGCCGACCAGCGCCAGAATCACGATCTTCAGATTGCGCCATTGACCGAAAGCTTCCGACAGTGGTGCCTTTGAGGTCGTGCCTTCCGCCTTCATTTTGGCAAACGCCGGCGATTCGTTCATCGACAGCCGGATATATACCGAGATTGCCAGCATGAAGATGGATAACAGGAACGGCACGCGCCAGCCCCAGTCGGCGAAGGCTTCTTCGCCAATCGCGGTACGCACACCCAGAATGACCAGCAGCGACATGAACAGACCGAGCGTGGCCGTGGTTTGAATCCAGGCTGTAAACGCGCCACGCTTGCCTTCCGGCGCATGCTCGGCAACATAGGTTGCGGCACCGCCGTACTCGCCGCCGAGCGCCAGGCCCTGCAGAATGCGCAGTGAAACCAGGATAATCGGTGCAGCAATGCCGATCGTTGCATAATTCGGCAGCAGACCAACCAGAAAGGTTGAAACGCCCATGATCACGATCGTGACCAGGAATGTATATTTGCGCCCGATCATGTCGCCGAGCCGGCCAAAGACCAAGGCGCCGAACGGTCGCACGATGAAGCCCGCGGCGAAAGCCAGCAGGGCGAAGATGAAACCGGTGTTAGGGTCGGTGCCGGCAAAAAATTGCTTGGCGATGATGGCGGCAAGCGAGCCGTAGAGATAGAAGTCGTACCATTCGAATACAGTGCCGAGGGAGGAGGCGAAAATTACCTTTCGTTCCTCCGGTGTAATGCTGCGCGAGGTGGTGGGTAGGGTGGCCATACAGTCTCCTTTTATAGTTGTCAAAATCTATGGTTCCCCATGCAAGCTCAGCTTGGGGGACGCACGATTCGTTTGTGCAATACTAATATTACGCGAAGGAATATCAAATGTCCGTCCACAAAACAACGGTTTTTCAAATAAATAAAAATTTTCATGCGTGATTTGCCAAGCGATGCGGCGGCATCGGTTGAATACCCACGCCCGTTCCCAGCCGACATTCCTTTTTTGCACGATCTCGGAGCTGAGCTGCTCGGGATAGGCAACGGTGGCGCGCAGGTGGCATTGAATCTTGGAAAAAGGCATCTCAATAGCTGGCAGGTCGCCCATGGCGGCATCATCATGACGTTGCTGGATGTGGCCATGTCGATGGCCGGTCGTTCGCTCAATCCCGAGGCCCGCTCCGGGGTAACGGTGGATATGAGTGTGAGCTTTCTGCAGCCGGCGGGGTTGCAGGGCGAACGCATCGTCGCTAGAGGACACGCGATTCACCGCTCAACGACGATGGTGTTTTGTGAAGGTGAATTATGGAACGGCGACAGCATGGTAGCCAAGGCGATGGGTACCTTCAAGTATCTCAAGCGCCTGGATGCGGGTGGCCGGATCAGTTAACGAACGGCGCACTCATCAAGCATGATCGAGCTATCGGCATGCACCTGTGCCATACGCCAAAGAGTGGCGCATCTGCACGATTTTCCAGGCGAAGACGATCAGACAAACGGCAGACATTCCTGAAAATATTCGCTATGGCGCGCGCCTTCGATCAGGGCACGCAGTCCGGTATCGGCCAAAGCAGCATCCAGTGCGAGAGCGAATCCGGGAGCAATATCAAGATAGCTTTCCATCCAGGTAACCCGACCGTCAACTAGCTCCGGGCGCCGCAACAAGCCGCAGCGCAACGGCTGCTTCGTGCGCAGCGCCAGTTGCAGTCGGGCCACACCGGCAATCACCGCTGCCGTATTTTCCGGCGCTGCGCGGTAATAGATATAGAGGTGTAGCCCGGAACCTGATTCGAAGCCGTCGGGGGTTGCAGGGGTCATCAGCAATTATATGCAAGGAGCCAGGAGCCGGCATGCGTTTTCGGGTGCCTGCAGCCCGAGTGTTTGCAGCCTGAGTGTCTGGTTGCGGCCACGCTTGCCCCCCGGCTTATTGTATGGAATCGGCGAGGCTGTAGGGCAGGGTGCCAAATATTAGTTGCGGCCCCTGCGCTGAGCCCAGGTGCACGCTTGCCTCCAGCGCCACGAGCTTGACTTCCACGAGGCAGGCACAGGAGTGTGCACTGGTCGGTGCGGCTTCGACAATCATGCCGCAAGCCTGCTCCGGGTCGGCGCTGGAAAAAACCTCAATACCCGCAGTTATACCGGCGGCCTCGACGCTGGCCTGCATCATGCGCCGCTTCAATTTGCCTAGATACTGGCTGCGTGCAACGATTTCCTGGCCGGGGTAGCAGCCTTTCCTGAAATTCACGCCGCCGATCAACTCGAAATTCACCATTTGCGGTACGAACTTTTCCTGGGTCGCTTCGGTAATCAGCGGAATTCCCGCGCGGATTCGAGCGAGCCGCCAGGCGTCGCTGCCAGTCGGCTCCAATGTCTGCAGAAGGCGTGGCCAAGCGCTCATGAGGGTGTCGGCGTTGCTGACCCATAAATAACGGGCCAGGCTGTCAGCACCATCGGCCAGCCTGATCAGGGTGCCGGCATCGCTTTGCACCGTTGCATAAGGCCCCGCAGGCATGGCAGGAAACCAGTTTGCCAGCACGGCGGTTGCTGCCGGGCCCGCCAGGCCTAATTGCACTGTCTCATCGCCGGCATCGGCCAGCACCGCCTTGGCGCGTAGAACGAACATCTGCAGGCGCTTGCGAATCGTTGATTGCAGGGCGCGCGGCAAATGCAGGTTGATATGATCGCCGCTGCGCCAGATCAGAAAAGTTGCCAGCAAACGCCCTTTGGGCGTGCAATAGCCAGCGAGCCTGGCTTGATCCTGGGTCAGATGCTCGACATCGTTGGTCAACTGGTTGTGCAAGAATGTTGCCACATCGGCACCGCTTGCCACGATCAGGCCGGCATCGCATAGCGGCGTCATGAAGTCGGTAGCTGGCGGCGAGCCTGAACTCTCTGTCGGGCCTGATTGACCGAAGTTGGCAATGTTTCCGGTAGCCGGATCGAAGCCGATGGCCCCCTGTTGCTGAAGAAATGTCTGCCAGCTCTGCATAAGGTCCGTCACGAAAAAAGCGGGTTGGTGGATGATCCATTATAGTGGCGCTTCGCATCTCCTGCCGGGCCCTGCAGTGCGGGGTCGCTTCACCGTCTTCTCGGATATCGACCCTTGATAAAAAAAATTTTCCTTTTGGTATCTGCCGTCCTGCTGCTGGCTGTTGTGGCAATCATGGTGTGGCGTCATCAGCCGATCATTCCGGCTACCAGCGCGCCGATCGATTTTACTGTCACGCCGGGCAGTAGCGTGCGCAGCAGCATTGCACAGCTGGTCGCTGTCGGCGTGCCGGTGCAGCCAGTGCTGCTGGAAGTGCTGGCGCGTGCCAGTGGGCGCAGCGCCCGTATGAAGGCGGGCCAGTACCGGCTGAAGCCCGGCACGACACCGGTGCAATTGCTCGATCAGTTGGTGCGCGGTGAATTCGCCCAGGAAGCACTTGTCATCATCGAAGGCTGGACTTTTGCCGAAATGCGGCGCGCCGTGGCTGCGCATCCTGGTCTGAAGCATGAGACGGTACAATTATCGGAGTCCGCGTTGCTGGCGAAAATCGCACCGGAACTTAAGGTGGGAGAAGGACTGTTTTTCCCGGACACTTATCGATTTGCCACCAATGCCAGCGATCTGGATATTTACCTGCAGGCACATGCAATGATGCAAAAGAAACTGGCGCTGCACTGGCAGCAGCGCGCGCCGGATTTGCCTTATAAAAATTCTTACGAGGCACTGACCATGGCTTCTATCGTGGAAAAGGAAACCGGACAGGAATCCGAGCGGCGGCAAATCGCGAGTGTGTTTGTCAACCGCCTGCGACGTGGCATGCTGCTGCAGACCGATCCGACCGTAATTTATGGCATGGGCCAGCAATACCAGGGAAATATTCGCAAGAAGGATTTGCAAACCGACACCCCGTACAACACCTATATGCGTGTCGGTTTACCACCGACCCCGATTTCATTGCCCGGTGAACGATCGCTGCAGGCAGCCCTGAATCCGGAAAAAAGCGAGTCGCTGTATTTCGTTTCGCGCGGCAATGGTACCAGCCATTTTTCCGATAATCTTGGCGACCATAATCGCGCAGTCAACAAATACCAGCGCTAAGGCCAGCATGAGAAAAGCCATGCAAAAGGGAAAATTCATCACCTTCGAAGGCATCGACGGCGCTGGTAAATCGACACATATTGTCGCCGTGGTGAGCAGTCTGACGGGTCGTGGCCACGAGGTTGTCACGACTCGTGAGCCGGGCGGAACCTCCTTGGGCGAATCGCTCAGGGCGATGTTACTGCACCAGTCGATGCATCTCGAAACCGAAACGTTGCTGATGTTTGCGGCCCGTCGCGAACACCTGGCGCAGGTCATTGAGCCGGCTTTGGCGCGCGGCGCGTGGGTGGTTTCAGACCGCTTCACGGACGCCAGTTTTGCTTATCAGGGTGGTGGGCGTGGATTGGCCCGGGAAAAGATCGAACGGCTCGAACAATGGGTGCATCCTCATCTCCAGCCAGATCTCACGCTGTTGTTCGATGTGCCGCTGGAAGTCGCTCGCAAACGTTTAGACGCAACCCGGACACTCGACAAATTCGAGCAGGAGCAGGCAGAATTTTTTGCCAGGACGCGGGAGGAATACCTCAGGCGCGCAACCGACGACACCGCGAGGTTCCGCGTAATCGATGCAACCAAGTCAATTTCCGAAGTGAACAAAGAGGTTGAAAAAATAATTGCAACACTATGATTTTAAATATTAAAACTTCATAAGTTAGAAATTACGTTTAAAGTAAAATATTAAGGTTTCTGTGGCAACTCCGATTTATCCCTGGCAACAACCGGTGTGGGATTCACTGCATGCCCTGCGTCAAAACATGCCGCATGCGATTCTGCTCCATGGGCAAGCAGGCATCGGCAAGCGGGATTTCGCCACCCTGTTTGCGCAATCGATGCTCTGCGAAAACCCGTTGACGCAGGGCATGCCTTGCACTGCTTGTAATCCCTGTGGCTGGTTCGATCAATACAGCCACCCTGATTTCCGGCGCGTGCGTCCGGAAAATCTGGAGGACGGTGACACGTCCCTACAAGATGCAACTAACGATCAAGGTGAGGAGAGCGGTGCTGCCGACAACAAGAAAACCGCAAAGTCTTCCAAGGCTCCCTCCAGGGAAATCCGCATCGAGCAAATCCGGGCATTGGCCGGCTTTATGAACATCTCCACGCACCGCAACTGCAAACGCGTGGTGTTGTTGTATCCGGCTGAAAGCTTGAATCATGCGTCGGCAAATGCCTTGCTGAAGACGTTGGAAGAACCACCGGCGGAGACGATGATCTTGCTGGTGTCAAATCGGGTCGACCGGCTGTTACCGACAATCTTGTCCCGGTGTCGAAAGGTTGCCATGCCGGTACCCGCTCGAGAGCAATCCCTGGCATGGCTGGCTTCCCAAAAGGTGACTGATGCCGACGCCTGGCTGGATGAACAGAGTGGGGCGCCATTGGCTGCGCTAGAGCAGTTTCAAGCCGGCAGCCGCCAGGAGCTGGACGATTTCTTGCAGGTGCTGGCGCGACCCAGCCGGGAAGGTGCCCTGGCACTGGCAGAAAAAACGCAGAAAACTCACTTGTCGACACTGGTGTCATGGCTACAACGCTGGCTGTACGACCTTTCCTCCTACAAGCTTTCTGGAAGAATCCGGTATTATCCTCGCTACCGTTCGCAGCTGAGCGCTTTGGCGGCCAAGGTGCCGGTCGCTGCCCTGATTACCGGCGCGGCAACAGTTTCTCAACGTCGCGCCATTGCCGAACATCCGTTATCGCCGAAACTGTTTATCGAGGATATGCTGCTGGATTACGTCAATATTTTTTCTTGAGGAACAGCCATGGCAGAGCTTCCGGTTGATACAGATATCAGCAACACCCTTGCCGCGCGGGTGAACCGGCCATCGGTTCTGTCGCTACCAATCAAGGAAAAATCGGCCCTATACGCTGCCTACATGCCATTTTTGAATCATGGCGGTATTTTTGTGCCGACTGCCAAACCCTACAAGATCGGTGATGAGATTTACCTGATCCTGACATTGATGGACGACGCTACCAAGTATCCGATTGCCGGCAAGATCGCCTGGATCACTCCGGCCCACGCCAACAACAACAAGGCGCAGGGCATCGGCGTGCATTTTTCTGCCGACGAAAGCGGTTTGCGGGTCAAGCATCGTATCGAGGAGTTGCTGGGTGCAGCCGCCGGATCGGCACGTGCCACGCATACCCTGTAACCTGAGCCCCCATGTTCATTGATTCGCATTGCCACATCAATTTTCCGGATCTCGCCATCCGCCTGCCAGAAATTTTTGGAAAAATGTCTGAAAATGCGGTAACCCATGCGCTTTGCGTGTCGGTAAGCCTGCCGGATTTTCCGCAGGTGCTGGCGCTGGCCGAACAGTACCCGCATGTATATGCCTCGGTGGGCGTGCATCCGGACTACGAAGACACTCCCGAACCGAACGTGGCGCAACTGGTGGCGCTGGCTGCCCATCCAAAAATAATCGCCATTGGCGAGACCGGCCTTGATTATTTTCGGCTAGCGGGTGATCTTGAATGGCAGCGCGAACGTTTTCGGACGCATATTCGGGCTTCCCGGGCCTGCGGCAAACCATTGATCATCCATACCCGCGCTGCTTCCGAGGATACGGTTCGCATCATGCAGGAGGAGGGCGCAGGTGTGGATGCGGGCGGTGTAGGCGGCGTCATGCATTGTTTCACCGAATCGATGGAAGTGGCCGAGGCGGCGATGGCCATGGGGTTCTACATTTCATTTTCCGGCATCGTGACATTCAAAAGCGCCAAGGATTTGCAGGCCGTGGCACGCGCCGTACCACTGTCGCACATGCTTATCGAGACCGATTCACCCTACCTGGCACCGGTGCCACACCGTGGCCGCACCAACGAGCCGGGCCTGGTACGGCATGTAGCGGAATGCATTGCGACGCTGCGAGGCGTGCCGGTCGAAGAGGTTGCGCAAGCGACCACGGATAATTTTTTCCGGTTGTTCAGGCATGCCTAGCTATTTTCTGCGATTCCGGCGTCTTGCCATGCGCCCGCTGCGGTTAGGCCTGATAGCGATAGCGGCGGCGGTATTTTTCTCGTTGCCAAGCCGAGCCGGGTCATACGACGATTTTTTCAAAGCGCTACAACTCGACCTCGCGCCAACCATCACTTCCTTGCTCAACCGTGGTTTCGATGCAAATTCCATCGATCCCATCCGCGGCGATCCAGCGTTGGTCTATGCGGTGCGATATGAATCGGTCAAGGCATTGTCGGTGCTGGTAAGAGCGTCGGACATCAGGATCGATGCCCGCGCGCGCAATGGCGATACCGCGTTGATGGTCGGGGCCTACAATAACGCCCCGGAAGCAGTCGCGCTTTTACTGGCCAAAGGCGCCCAACCCAACCGGCCTGGCTGGACCGCGTTGCACTACGCAGCGGCTGCGGGCAGCGTCGAGATCGTACGCATGCTGCTGAACGAGTCCGCCTACATCGATGCCGAAGCACCCAACAAGACCACGCCGTTGATGATGGCAGCTCGCAGTGGCAAGACCAGCGTCGTCGAGTTGCTGATTGCCGAAGGTGCCGACCAGACATTGAAAAACGACCGCGGCATGACCGCCGGGGATTTCGCTGCACAATTCGCCGATGTCACCAAATCGGCGGTGGAATATCCCTAGGGTCAGCCGTGGTCGCAATCGGCGAAGGCATTATCTTCAATACAGCCTGGTGCGTGAATCACCTGCTACATCGATGCCCCGCTACATCGATCCCCCGCTACATCGATCCGCTTACAGTACTTTTGCCTTGTTACGCAGCTCTTGCCGGAATGCCTGCAGCTTCTTTTGTTGCAGGGCCTCGGTAATCTGCGGCTTGACTTCTTCGAGCGTCGGCACCTTGGCAGCGCGTACATCGTCGAGACGGATGACGTGGTAGCCGAATTCGGTCTTCACCGGCGCATCGGTCAACTGGCCTTTGGTCAGACCGGTCAGAGCTGTGGAAAATTCCTTGACGAAGGATGCTGGTGAAGCCCAGTCCAGGTCGCCGCCATTGCCGGCTGAACCGGTATCCTTGGATTGCTTGGCCAGTTCTTCAAACTTGGCGCCGCCCTTGAGCTTGGCAATGATGCCTTTTGCGTCATCTTCCTTTTCCACCAGGATATGACGTGACTTGTATTCCTTGTCGCCAGCCTGGGCCTTGAAACGGTCGTATTCAACCTTGATGTCGGCATCCGATACCGGATTTTTTTTCAGAAACTCAACCACCATTGCGCGAATGATGATGTTCTGGCGGGCATTCTCGATCTGGCTTTTTACCTCTGCGCTCGCGCCCAGATTCTGTTTGCCGGCTTCCTGCAGCAATACTTCACGGTTGATCAATTCTTCCTTGACCATGGCGCGCAACTGCGGGGAGTCCTGCTGACCCTGTGTCGCCATCTGCTTGATCATGAGATCGGCGCGTGAGGCGGGTACGGGCTTGCCGTTGACCGTGGCAAGGTTCTGGGCCATTACGGGTAGGGCAGCAGTAGCGAGCACGACAGCCAGCAAACGAGCGGGTAATAAGGTCATTGTCGAATCCTAAAAAAGAGGGGTTGGTAGAAGGGCGTCAAGCCAGAGTGTAGAAACATGCGCATGGCGAGTCAAGCCTGACTAGCCCGGTATTTCGGTGGCTGCGGTTTCCGAGGGCGCCAGTGCGACGATAGCCAGCGCATGGATGTCGGAATGCATCAGATCGGCGAGGCAATCATACACCAGACGATGCCGGGCCACGCGCGAGCATCCCTCGAATCGGCTCGATACCAGCGTGAGCCGGTAGTGGCCGCCGCCCGAGGCGGCACCGGCATGGCCGGCGTGCAGGGAAGACTCGTCTTCGAGCTTGCACTGCAGCGGCGCGAAGCCCTGGGCCAGTCGTGCGGTGATCAACTGCTCCCGTGCGGTTCGGGGAAAAGCCTCGGTGGTACCGGTCATGGGGAATCCTTCATGTATTTCGACAGCATCGTCATCTGCCCGACGACGAAGACGATCATCAGCGCGGTGACGCCGAATAACTTGAAATTGACCCAAGCCGAAGTCGTGAAATTGAATGCGACAAAAAGATTCAGGGCGCCCATGAGCGCGAAGAATCCCGCCCACGTCAGGTTCAGCCTCGTCCAGATCGCATCCGGCAGCGTCATCGACTTTTCCATCATTGCGCGAATCAGATTCTTTTTTGCAATTAACGGACTTAGCGCCAGCCCCAGCGCAAAAATCCAGTACAGCACGGTCGGTTTCCACTTGATGAAGGCATCACTGTGAAAATAAATTGTCGCACCGCCGAAAATCACGATGATCGCCAGCGACAACCACAACATACCGTCAACCTTGCGCTTTCGCGCCAGCAGGTAACCGATCTGCGCCACCGTCGCCAGAATGGCAACGCCCGTGGCAATTAAAATCGGCGCCTGGTCGGGAGTAACGGTTCCCGGGCCGATCAGTCCGGAAAAATATTGCTGTACCAGCGCCTGCGCCTGGCTCAGATTGTTTTCACCCCATTTGAAGACGATGAAAAACAGGATGACGGGAAAGAGATCGAAGAGAAACTTCATGCGCCCGCCATGTTCGGTGATGCGTCGGTCGGCTCGAAGCGCAACGCCGAGCCGTTGATGCAGTACCGCAAGCCGGTCGGCTTCGGGCCGTCCTCGAATATATGGCCGAGGTGGGCATCGCAGACGTTGCAGGTAATCTCGGTGCGTACCATGCCGTGGCTGCGGTCGACCACTTCACGTACGTTGGCCGGGTCGATTGCCGTGAAATAGCTGGGCCAGCCGCAACCGGAATCGAATTTTGCATCGGAGGCAAACAGCGGCGTGTTGCAACACACGCAGGTGTAGATGCCTGGCTCGTGATGATCCCAATAGCGCCCCGTAAATGCCGGTTCGGTATGGGCCTGACGGGTGACACGGTAATCGAGCGCATCGAGTTGACTGCGCCATTGCGCATCGGTTTTGACGACTTTATCTATCATGAGGAGCAACTCACTTCCAGGTGGCTGGCCCAGTCCGGAGGCAGGGCCGCATAGTGTTCATGTTCGGGTTGCTCGTCGAACGGCTTTTCCAGCACGCTCAGCAAGGTGGCAACTTCGGTGAAATCTTTTTTCTGCGCTTTGTCGATTGCAACCTGCGCCAGATAATTTCGCAGCACGTATCTCGGATTGACCGCATCCATGCCAGATTTTCTGGCCGCATCCTGACTGTTTTCCTGTACTAGACGCAACCGGTATTGTACCGCCCAGGCATCGAATGCTGCACGGTCGATGAACAGATCACGCAGGGGTGCGTCGGATGTTGCCTCGTCGCGCCGGAGATTGCCAAGACGCCTGAAAAACAGCGTGAAATCGACGTGGCTGCCTTGCAGTGCTGCAAACAAGCGGTCGATCAGCTCATCGTTGATCGGGTCGACGGAAGTCAACCCCAGTTTGGCGTGCAGCAAACCATCCAGGCTTTTCTTGAAATGCAACGGATAGGTCGCCAGAGCCCCTTGCACGGTTTCCACCTCGCCGATCAGCGGCAGCAGCGCCTGTCCGAGGGCTGCGCAATTCCAGTGGCCGATCTTCGGCTGCATGGCATAGGAATAACGGCCCTGCTGGTCGGTATGGTTGCAGATATGGTTGGCGTCGAACGCTTCCATGAAGCCGAACGGGCCATAGTCGAGCGTAAGCCCGAGAATCGACATGTTGTCGGTGTTCATCACACCATGCATGAAACCGACCGCCTGCCATTGCGCGATCATGTGCGCAGTGCGGCGTATCACTTCGTTGAAGAGCGCGAGATACGGATCAGGGCTGGCCCGTAATGTGGGATAGACGCGGTCGATCACGTGATCGGCGAGTATTTTCAATTCCGTCGGCCGGTCGCTGTAATACCAGTGTTCGAACGAGCCAAAGCGCACGAAACTGGGGGCCATGCGGGTGGTGACGGCCGTGGTTTCGGGTGTTTCGCGCAGGGCCAGCTTGTCGGAGCCGGTTACGCACAGCGCCCGCGAGGTGGCAATGCCCAGGCCGGCCATGGCTTCCGAGCACAAAAATTCCCGGATCGACGAGCGCAATACGGCACGGCCGTCGCCCATGCGCGAGTACGGCGTTGCACCCGCGCCTTTCAACTGAATTTCCAGCACATGCGGTGCTGGCATGCCGGGTGCCGGCAGATCGCCCAGCAAGATCGCGCGGCCGTCGCCCAACTGCCCGGCCCACACGCCGAACTGGTGCCCCGAATACACCGCAGCCAGTGGCATGGCTTTTGCCGGTACCCGATTGCCGGTGAATGCCGCTATGAATTCCGGGGTGTGAAAAAGTGCTGCATCAATGCCAATCAATGCCGCTGCCGATGCACTTACACCCACCAGATAAGGATCGGGCAGGGGTGTGGGCTGCAAGCGCGTATAGAATGCCGGCGGCAGGGCACCGAATGCGTGCTGAAACGGCAAGCTGTCAATTCTCGAACCGGCGTCGGCCGTGTCTGGTCGTGCATTCATCGTAGCCTTTCGCGTTGTTCGTCTTTCAATCTCTCAGGAGCCATTATCGTGCAGTATCCACAACACCGCTGGCAGCCCTTTATCGCGCACCGCCACGACCTCTTTAAATATTTTCGAAGGCTGCCAACCCTGATTGCCGTGGTGGTGTTTGTCGCAGTCGGGGCGCCGGGCGCACGCGCAGAAACACTGAAAATTGCAATGATCGAAACGTTTTCCGGGCCGTTCGCACCGATCGCGCATAACCAGCTCAATACTTACCGCATGTTTGCAGACCTGGCCAACCAGCGACAATTGAGCGGTACCGGTAACCTGATCGAAGTCCAGGGTTTCGACGGCAAGGGCAGTGTGCAAGAGTCGCTGTCCCAGTTAAAAACCGTGATCGACCAGGGCTACCGCTATATCAGTCAAGGCAACGGCTCGGGCGTGGCCTTGGCGTTGCTCGACGCGGTCAACAAGCACAATCAGCGTAATCCTGGCAAGGAAATCGTATTTCTGAACCACGCCGCCATCGACCCGGAACTGACCAATGGCAAATGCAGCTTCTGGCATTTTCGCTTCGATGCGAATTCGGATATGAAAATGGAAGCGCTCACGGCGTTCATGGAAAACGATGCCGCAGTACGCAAGGTGTACCTTATCGGTCAGAATTATGCTCATGGCCAAGCGGTATCGCGCGCGGCCAAAGAGCTGCTGAGACGTCGCCGGCCAGATGTGCAGATTGTCGGCGACGATTTGCATCCGATCGGTACCGTGAAGGATTTTTCTCCGTACATCGCCAAGATCAAGGCTGCCGGCGCCGACACGGTGATTACCGGCAACTGGGGCGCCGACCTGGCGCTGCTGATTAGGGCTGCCAAGGATGCCGGTCTTGGCGTGAAGTTCTATACTTACTACGGCCGCTCTGCCGGCGTGCCCACGGCAATGGGCGCAGCCGGCGTCGGCCAGGTCAGAACAGTGGTGTACTGGCATGAAAACAATGAAACGTTTTCCGGGCATGACCTGGCAACGCAATTCCGTGCAAAGTACGACGACGATTTGTATTTCGTCTCGATCGTCACCATGGTCGACATGCTGGCGCGGGCGGTAAAAGCGACCGGCTCGGTTGACCCGGTCAGTGTCGCGCACGGCCTGGAAGGCATGAAGATTACGGCCCTGAACGGCGAAGTGGAAATGCGGGCCGTCGACCATCAATTGCAGCAACCCCTGTACATTGCAACCTGGAGCGCACTGGATGGCAAGCGCGTGAAATATGACCAGGAAAAAACCGGATACGGCTGGAAGACCGAGCGCAAGGTGGAGCGCCATGTGGCCGCCCAGCCCACCTCGTGCCAGATGCAGCGCCCGTTGAAGCGCTGACATGCTTACTATCGCCGGTATCTTGCGAGGGCACCCGTGGAATTTGCCCTGATCACCCTGCTCAATAGCCTGTGCTACGGTTTGTTGCTGTTCATGCTGTCGGCGGGCCTGACCCTGATTTTCAGCATGATGGGTGTGCTCAATTTTGCGCATGCAAGCTTCTACATGCTCGGCGCCTACCTTGCCTATGCGATCAGCATGTGGATCGGATTCTGGCCGGCGCTGCTGATGGCGCCGTTGGTTGTCGGCGTGCTTGGTGCGCTGGTTGAGCGTTACGGCTTGCGCGCCGTGCACAGGCAGGGCCACATGCCCGAATTGCTGTTGACTTACGGGCTGGCTTATGTCATCGGCGAGCTGGTACAACTGATCTGGGGCCGGGCACCCGTACCCTACCGAATTCCCGCTGGCCTCGACGGCTCGCTGTTTACGTTCTACGGAACGAGTTTTCCAGCCTACCGCGGCTTCATGATGCTCGTCGCCCTGCTGATGCTCGTAGCGATCCGCTGCCTGCTCACGCGCAGTCGAACCGGGCTGGTGATCCAGGCGGCGCTGACGCATCCCGAGATGGTCGAAGCGCTGGGGCATGACGTGCCGCGCATTGCCATGCTGGTGTTCGGCGGCGGCTGCGCCCTGGCAGGGCTGGCGGGCGTAATCGGTGGTAATGCCCTGGTTACCGAACCGTCGATGGGTGCGACGTTGGGCAGCATTACCTTCGTGGTGGCGGTGGTGGGCGGCCTGGGTTCGCTCAATGGCGCCTTTATCGCCTCGTTACTGATCGGGCTGTTGCAAACCGTTGCCGTGGCAATTGATTACTCGTTGCGCGATTTTCTGTCGTTGTGCGGCCTGTCATTTTCATCCGGCACCGATCTTCGCCTCCACCCGCACCCATTCTGGGACTTGACCATCGCACAAATGGCGCCGGTGCTGCCTTACCTGCTGATGATCGTGCTGCTGATCTGCCGACCGCGAGGCTTGATGGGCGCGCGGGAAGGATGAGCAGGGCATGAAACCAGGCCATTGTTCGTCCCGGCTATTGCCTACTCGTTTGCCAGCCAGCATGGTCTGGATGGGGTTCGGCGCCGCCCTGATCGCGGCACCCTTGCTGTCCGGCGAGGGCGCAGGACTATCGTTACTTTCGCAAATCGGCATGGTCATGATTTTTGGGCTGTCCTACAACATGCTGCTCGGGCAGGGCGGCATGCTGTCGTTTGGCCACGCCGTGTATGCCGGGCTGGGTGCTTACTGTATCGCCCATGCGCTGAATATGGCCGGGGCCGGAAAACTACCGATTCCAGTGTCGCTCATGCCGCTGCTGGGTGGCGCCGCCGGCATGACATTCGGCGTTCTATTCGGTTACGTGACTACAAAAAGGGCCGGCACCACCTTTGCCATGATCACGCTCGGCTTGATGGAGCTGGTATTTGCCAGCACACTGCTGTGGCCTGAATTTTTTGGTGGAGAAGGCGGGGTATCGACCAATCGCGTGATCGGTTCACCGGTTCTGGGCATTGACTACGCCTCCGGTATTGCAGTCTATTATCTGATCGCTTTCTGGCTATTTGTCAGCACCGCGGCGATGTACGCCTTTACCTGTACACCGCTCGGTCGCATTCTCAACGCCGTGCGTGACAACCCGGAACGGGCGCAATCCATTGGATACGATCCGCAGCGGGTGCGCTACCTGACCCTGATTCTGTCGGCCGGTTTCGCCGGCATCTCGGGAGCGTTGTCGGCCATCTATTTCGAAAGCGTGAGCGCTGAGAGCGTCGGTGCTGCGCGTTCCGGTGCGATCCTGCTGTTTACCGTGATCGGTGGCGCCGGCTTTTTCATCGGGCCAATGGTCGGTGCGGTAGTCGGCGTGTTGTTAACGGTCGTGCTATCCGACGTCACCCGCGCCTGGCATCTGTACGTGGGCGTATTTTTCATGCTGATCGTGCGTTATGCACCGGGCGGCATCACCGGGTTACTGGTCATGAGCTTGCCGGTACTTAGGTCAGGGAATTTCCGCAGTGTCTTGCCGTGGTGCCTGGCAATGGTCGCTGCGCTTTTACTCATGTTGAGTGCCACCGTTCTGATGACTGAGATGCTGTACCGGCTTACCCTGGAAATGCATGATGCAACGGCGTTGCACTTCCTTGGCGTGACGTTTAAAGCTAACAGTATAGCCAGCTGGAGCCTGGCAATACTCATGCTGGCAAGCGGCATCTGGGTATTGCTTGCCGTGCGGCCTCGCTTTCTGCATGCCTGGCACACAGTGCAGCAGAATCCACAGCCCGCCTTGCAGCACGATTCTCTGCAAAGTATTCAGCAAGATGGCCTGCCCGCCACGCAATCGACTCTGCCTGGCGATCGGACCCTTTTGTGAGCCGCCCGGCACTGGCGCTGGACCATGTATGCAAGAGTTTTGGCAGCGTTGAAATCCTGCGTGGCGTGACGTTGGAAATACCGACAGGCGAGCGGTGGGCAGTGATCGGGCCAAACGGTGCTGGAAAATCGCTGTTGCTGAATGTGATGTCGGGTTTTGCCGATCCGTCTGCCGGCACGATCCATCTGCACGGGGAAAAAATTAATGGCTTGCAGCCTTGCGCCATCAACCGTCGCGGCTTGTCGCGCAGTTTCCAGATCACTAACATTTTTCCGCGCCTGAGCGTCTATGAAAACCTGCAATGTGCGGTGCTTTGGTCGTTAGGACATCGCTATTGCTTCTGGCGCCGGCTTGGCGCGTTGAACGATGTGCGTCAACGTGCCGAGTGCGTGCTTGAGCAGATCGGTTTGTCGCATCGGCGAGCAGTCGGGGCCGGTCTGCTGACCTATGCAGAGCAACGCGCCCTGGAGCTTGGCATTACCATCGCCGGCGACGCCGACGTGATCCTGCTCGATGAACCGACAGCAGGCATGAGCCGATCCGAAGCCGGTGCGGCAGTCGATCTGATTCGCAGCATAACGGTGGGCAAGACGCTACTCATGGTGGAACACGACATGCACGTGGTATTCAGTCTCGCCGACCGCGTAGCGGTACTGGTGCAAGGCGAAATCATTGCCTGCGACACGCCATCGAACGTGCGGCGCAACGCTCTGGTGCAGAATGCATACCTCGGTAACGATACGCCGGCAGGGCCATGAGCATGTTGCTGGAAATCCAGGGCCTGCATGCCTGTTACGGCAAGAGCCACGTACTGCAGGGAGTCGATCTGAAGATCGGCAAAGGCGAAATTGTCAGTTTGCTCGGTCGCAACGGCGCAGGCCGCTCGACGCTGGTGAAGACGATTATGGGACAGGTTCGGGCTACGGGTTCGATCCTTTTCAATAACGAGCAGTTGCTGGGTTTGCGGGCTTGCCAGATTGCCCGCAAGGGAATTGGCCATGTTCCTGAAAATCGCCAGATTTTTCCAGGCTTGAGCGTCGAGCAAAATTTGCTTTTAGGCGAAAAAGTGGGGTGCGATCTATCGGTGCCGACGCAGCGCTGGAGCCTGCAGGATATGTATCACTTGTTTCCGCAACTGCTCGAGCGACGCACCATTGCCGCCGGCAGATTGTCGGGAGGTGAGCAGCAGATGCTGGCCCTATGCCGCACCCTGATGGGTAACCCGGCGCTGATCATGATCGACGAACCGATGGAAGGCCTGGCACCCAAGATCGTTGCCCAGGTTGCCGAATATTTCGATGCCCTGAAAAGTCGTGGTGTATCGATCCTGCTGATCGAACAGAAACTCACAATCGCACTGGCGATTTCACAAAGAATCACTGTGATGGGCCGGGGCGCGATCGTTTTCGAAGGCGTGCCTGCTGCCTTCGAAGATGCTGCCGCAGTGCGCGCCGAATGGCTCGAGGTATGAGCAGCATCAAACGCCGGAATCTTATTTGCAACTATCAATCCATAAACTTACCAATAAAACGAACCGAAAGCAGGGATGACCCTCCTGCTTTCCAGCCACCATAAAAAGGGGGGCTTTTCTACAGCCAGTATTCGAAATTTCGCGCAGCCCACTCCTTGACGCGCTGAATCGTTGGCCGGTCTGCCCAGACTTCCCGGGTCACCGGTAATGAATTTTTCAGATCTTCGGCAAATGCACCCTCCATCGTCGTGCCGAACTCACCGCTGAGTATCACCAGGTTGACCTCACTGTTATGCAGAAAACTGCGGATATCCATGTTGGATGAACCGACAGTTGACCAGGCGCCATCGACGACAGCCGTCTTGGCATGCAGTACCGATGCTTTCAATTGAAAAATTTGCACGCCAGCATCCAGCAGTTCGGTATAGAACGAACGGCCAGCATGAAACACCAGCCCGGCATCGGAAATGCTAGGGAAGATGATCTTCACATCCACGCCCCGACGTGCCGCTGCTGTGATTGCATCCAACAGTTGCACATCCGGTGCAAAATACGCTGCGGTCAAATAAATCGATTTCTGCGCTTCCTGAATTGCCAGGACATAAGCTTTGTAAATTTCAAAGTCGCCACCGGGCTCGCTCCCCAGCACGCGCACCAGTTTGTTCCCGACTTCCGGCAGCGGCGGAAAATATTCGCGATCGGCAATATCTCCTTCCCTCTGGCTTGCCCATGCCTTCAAAAACAACAGCTGCATCGATGCCACGGCAGGGCCTTCCAGCTGTATATGGGTGTCGCGCCATCCGAGGCCGTCAGAGTTGCTTTTGCCGGAACTGCCAGACCGAAACAGTGAGCTTTTCGAATAGTCTTCTGTAATATTGACGCCACCGGTGAACGCGATCTTGCCATCCACCACGAGAATTTTGCGGTGATCACGATTGTTCAGGCGCCAACTACCCAAGCGGCGCAGCGGATTGACCGGATTGAATTCGATGAGCTCGATGCCAGCGGCACGCATGCGATCGAAAAAAGCCCGAGGCGTGTTCAGCGATCCGATGCTGTCGTACAGGATATTGACCTGTACCCCTGCGCGCTGCTTTTCGATCAGCAGATCGGCAAACTGCATGCCCAGTTCATCCTGATCGAAAATGTAGGTTTCGAGATTGATATTGTCCTGGGCATTGCGAATGGCGCCCAGCATGGCGCCCATTGCCTGTGGTCCATCGAATAGCAGGGTAGTGCGGTTGCCGGAAATCAGCGGGCTGCCCGTGGCCGCTTCTTCCATCGCCGCTAGTTTGACGACATCGGTGCGGGTGCCCCGCACACGCTGCAAAAGCAGTAATCGAGCCTTGTTGCGCGACAGATTGCCTTCGCCATTTTCAATCGTTGGCGTAGAACGCATCTCTTGGCGTTGCGGTAATTCCCGTATGTCTGGTAACGCAGCGCATGCAGCAAGAAGCAGGCTCGAAAAAAGCACAAGTAATCGGGCGCCGATCCGCGATTGGCATGGACGAGTCAAATGGCTGAACTGCATGATTACCTCGGCTTCAAACGCTTAAAACTGACAAATCAAAATGCTCGATGATCAAAACAACACAATAACGCTTTCAAAATTTCCCCAGGATTGCCGACCCATCGTCAAATGGTGATGGCCGCTCACTTCAGTAGAACTGGGGCAGTGGCGTATATCATCAAAAAGTTTTATTAAGGAAACATTAAAGGAGAAGATTAGACTGAAAAAGCCAAACATCGAAGTTTTCTTTTAAAACACTTTGTTTCAATGCAACAGACAACGATAAGTGTTCGATCTGATCGGAAAGATCCCCTGGAAGGCAGCCAGCCAAACGTAAGAACAAGATTTCCAAAACGACAAAAATCAGATCAATAACCGGTTTTCTTGATATATCATGGAGTTAGATTTCACATTTAGTAGTATTTTTTGCAAGATTCATGTCTTTTAGCCGTCCAATTCGTTTCATGTAGCAAAAATTCGGTTTTCGGTATTAAGACAAGCGGGCGACAACTTAGTCTATAGCCGGCCGGGATAGGATGTACGCTTCCCTGGTCTGGCTCATCGCAAGATGCTTCAAAAGGACTCATGAAAATTCGCACCGAAGGCAGTACGGCGTTCGACGGGCAGCAAGCCGTCGAGTTGTCTGCGGATGCGGGTAGTGTTGAATCTGCCGGCGTCGAGGGGCCTGTCGAGCTGACTGCTGCCGAAACGGCTGGCCTTAATGGTTTGACGTTTGCAAGCGCAGCGCATGCAATGCTGAGTCAACAGGAACCCACAGCGGTTTCTCCAACGGCGATTCAAGCGTCTTCATTACCGATTTCCGACGTCGCGGACAGCGGCGCCGACTCTGTGAGCCTCGCCGACGTATCCGACAGCGGCATTGTCCGGCAAAACGAATCCTCGGGAATTTTGAATAATGGGCGCGATGCGCTTAATGCGCTGGTGCAAAGTACGGCGCAACGTGCGGCGACCCTGATTGCATCATCGGAAGAAACAAATTCGGGCGACACTGCAGGTTTGGCTGTGAGGCCCGATTCTAGTAATAGAGGACGTGGTACGGCCCGAACGACTTCCCAGTCTCGCACGCCTCGTATTTCTCCTCAAGCGACCCCGACTGAAGCGCCACCTGGTCGAAATATCCCCACTGGTCAGCGTGTGGCTGGTAGCTCTACAGAAATGCCGACGGGTGTTGCAGGTAACGGCCGGTTAGAGCCTGGATTCGAGCCCGTTACAGAAGTGGCATCCGACCCAACGCCGACGGTTGCGGCGGAACGTGCGTCGGCCGGTGAAGATTTGATCGCATCGCTGGCCGACGGGTCATCGGCGGCGTCTCCCTCACCAGGCTTGCAAGATGGCAAAGAGACGCAGCCAGACGTGCTGCAGAATCGATCCATGCCGGTTGACGACGGCACGAACATGGCACAGCTTCGGGAACTCGGCTTGTTACCGCAAGAGCCAGCGAGCGCCTCATCCGACGTGGCATTTTATGAAGCCCAACCAGAGAACGTCAATGCGTCCGCACCGCGTGCCAGGATAAGCATTTCTGCAGACCATGCCGGGGGTTTTGCCGACCCACAAATTTTTTCGGGTGCCGCTGTTGATGCAGCCTCGGATAACGCCGTCAGGAGTACAAACGTATCGGCACGACTGAGCAAGCTGATCGAGAAATCGCATACTGAAAACGTAATCGCGGGCCTACAAGCGACCAGCTTGCGCTCGTCGGATATCGAAGAAATTAGTGACTCCTTGTCGGACCAGATAGCTGAACAAGCGTCCGAAGGGCAACGGCGTCTCGCACAACGAGACGCGACAGCGTCTGCCGAAATGGCAGCAGGCGTGCTGGTGCAGAGCAATCAGGCAATCTTGGAAGAATTAGCTGCACGGCAGCGTGCATTGGTAGCGGCTCGCCAGGATTCGTTGTCAATTATCGACACCACACAAGCGGCAGTCGACACGGCAGCCGCGGCGGCAGCACAGTTACCACGGCAACAGGCGTTTTCAACACCTGCAGACGTGGACACGCTGGCCAGCCGGCAGAGCGGTAAGCACACTGGCTCGCAAGATGAAAATTCTTCGGGAAAAAGCTCGGTAAACTCGATCACCGGTGGGGAAGGGGATGGCGACTTATCGATCTTGAGTTCCTACCGTCCGCCACTTTTCAATCGTCGTCTTGAGACCAACGGTGTCGACGATGCTTTAATTCTGCTGATTGCATCGCTCAGAGAAACTGGATCGGGCCGTGCGGTGGAGCCGATTTTCTTACAGCCGGTGACAGCCGTGTCAATCGTTGCACCGAGAGACGAGTCACCCGAGGAACGTGCTGCCGATGCAGTCTTGCCGGAGCAGCTTGAAGAAAAGCGTCGATGGTTGCGCACGCCACAGTTACAGCGACCGTATTTTCAATTTGACAGCGACGCGTTCGAGCGCGCAATGAGGGACACGCTCCAGCAGCGACCCTCGATGCAGCGCCGACGCCCCCACAACCCCGTCATGAGCGACCCGCGCAGTACTGGCGTGGCCGAGCGTGCCGCGTTCTGGGTCGGTGCGGATATGGACAGGGTCGGCCATCAGTCGGCTCGATCCTCCACCATATCCGCGACCATGTCGCACCGTGCGCTGCATCCAGTTCGGATGCAGCCACATGCAAATTGCCATGCGATGTCATAGATTACGTAGTAAATTCAATGCTTGAAATCGCTGGTCGGCGTCACAAAACGAACTAAAGCAATTTATTTTTTTCTACTTATAATATATCTTATGTAAAGTCGTTCATTTAGTTGTCCAGCACTGCTTCGCGACGATTTGTCTTATTTACCACTCCTCCTTCTTTCCATTCCTACATTTTGTTGTAAATAAAGCGTAATTCCACGCTGATTTTCGTGAATGCTGCAGCCGTCTTCGTAATTTACCGTTTATTATTATTGCTCTGTGTAAATTTTCAGGAGTTGGCATGATCCGTCCGTCTTTTTTAGTAGTGCTTGCGTCATTAGCTTTTCAGGCAAACGCGATGGATCTCGGCTCGAAATACGCCATCGTGGTGGATGAAGACTCCGGTGCGGTGCTTCTGGAAAAGCATGCAACCGACATCGTACCGATTGCATCAATCACCAAATTGATGACTGCAATGGTTGTGCTCGATGCCAAGCTGGACATGCAGGAACAAATCGTCATTGTCGATCAGGACGTGGATTACCTGAAGCACAGCTCTTCGCGGGTGCCGGTCGGGGCATCGTTTGCGCGCTCTACTCTGCTCGAACTGGCACTGATGTCGTCGGATAACCGTGCTGCCTATGCACTCGGACGGACTTATCCTGGTGGCATGAATCAATTTCTCGTTGCCGTGCGTTCGAAGGCCGCGGCGTTGGGATTGCGTCGTACGAATATCGAAGAACCTACCGGTCTTTCACCGCACAATACCTCAACTGCACACGACCTTGCAAAATTGGTGATTGCGGCATCGCGTTACAGTGAAATTTCGCGGATCACCACTGTAGGCGGCGACACCATCGACGTCAACGGCCGGGCAACTCAATATCGTAATACCAACCATCTGGTGCGCGACCGTAACTGGAATATCCTGCTTTCCAAAACTGGCTTTACCCGCGAGGCCGGTCGGTGCATCGTCATGCGAGTACAAAACGCTGGCCGCAGCACTGTCATGGTGTTGCTCAACGCCCGTGAAACCGTCAACCGCACTGCCGACGCGATGCGGCTACACCGCATGCTGCGTGGCGAAACCGAGGCGGTGGTCGCGGAATCGACAGTCAAGCGGCGCTCCTCCAAGTCTTCCCGGACCCAACGTAACACCGCTTCCCTGGACAACTTGGCCCAAGCTGGCAAAACGTAAATAATCGTAAATTATTATTTTCGGGTTCTGGCCTTTGCTACCTTACAGTCTTGCGTTTTCTTTTGTGAGCATTTTCCCCTGCATGAATTTTATGTGGGGGATTTTTTTGTCAGGGTAAAACGTTTATGCAGTACTGGATCGTTGGAGCGGAACTGGCAGTGATGCTGATAATTGCAGTAGCGATTTACCTAGCGACGCGCAAAAAATAATATCTGCGTTGGGCAGCGTGTTATTTTCCGGGCATTGGACGTAGCAATTCGAGGTCCGATGGGCTGAGATGGCACCACTGCCCTTCTTCTAATTCCAACATATGTCTCTCTGCAGAAAAAGAACGAGTGCAGCTGACATTGCAATCAATTGGCGACGCCGTCATTACTGCCGACCGCGAGGGCCGGGTCGAGTACATGAACCTGGTGGCGGAAGTCTTGACTGGCTGGCGTGCTGACGAAGCTCTAGGCAGACGCTTGCCGGAGATATTCAATGTGGTGAGCGTTACCAAGGATGGGTATCGGTTGGTACAGTTTCCGAGAGGATCGGACACTACAAACGGCATCTGCCGTGACAACATCCTGATCGCTCGCAACGGCAGCGAATACATCATCGAGGATTCGACGGCACCGATTCGCGACCAGGCACATGCAGTCGTCGGAACGGTAGTGGTATTTCACGACGTGACACGCTCGCGCAACCTGGCGCGGCAGATCGCCCAGCAAGCTAGCCAGGGTAGTCGTGGCGTTTTGCTTGGCAAACAATACCCGGTGCAGAAGCAACCGACACATGCATGAGGGCAGTTTCCGGCACGATACGTTGCATATCATTAATACTTACGTTAAAAACTTGTGCATGACAAGTGAGGGCTAATTTACCTAATCAGCATTGGCTTAATGCAATAAAAAAATGCTTCGTGGTACAGCAGACCTTTGCGCTTTTGCAACTTAATTTGCAAAAGTGGGAGGTGATACTGTCTGCAGGAGCAGGCCCGTCGGGTTTTTCCAAAAAAAAGGATAGCCAGATGAATGCGTTAAATCCAAATGCTACTACCGGCCCAGGGGCAATGAGTGGGGCCAGCATTACAGATGTCAATGCCGGTGCGACTGCAGCGGTATGGCCGAAATTACCGGTATCGTGCGAATGCGCTTTGAACGGCATGGTTGACAACAGCGTACAAGAAGCACTTGCTCGGTCTATAGGTGACATGCTTTCTATGGCCCTCGCAGACAAGTTTCCCAAGGGTAGCTTTGCGGGGATTGCCGCGCGCCCTAGTCCAGAGAACCAAACACGGGCTGCCGCCGATAGCCCATGGATCAAAACTCCTAAAACACCACTCGCAGATGCTGCGGTTAAAACTGAGCCAATCACTATCTCCACATTCAACACCCGCTATGATCAAGGCGAAGCAGCGGTTGGTACTGTGGATCGCAAATCCGCAAGCTCGGACATCATCCTGTTGCAGGAAGTCAAACCCGACACACTTTCCAACATCACATCGACTCTGTTTGATACCCACCAGCCGTATGTCGGTCAATCCCACAGTGGCGGCTATACCGGCGAATTTTCACCGATCTATTACAACAAGGAGCGCTTTGAAGCCGTTTATACCAGCAGCATTAAGTTGAACGAGAAAGGAGAATTGGGTGCGGGAAGTCCCCGAATGGCAAATTTTGTATTGTTGAGAGAAAAGGAAACGGGCGCTACCGTTCTGGTCAGCAATACACATTTGGATAATTTTTCGTTTGACGCCCGGGAACAAGGCGTGACGAAAATTAATGCCGAACTTCATCGTATTCGTTGTGAATTTCCGGTTGACTCTGTTATTGCTGGCGGAGACTTTAATATGAATGCAAATATTTTTGCTGCACATAGATTAGGTCTTGACGGAGCAGATTATGATCCAACGCGCCCGACATATAAATCCAACCTAGGTTCAGATTTCGACGGAATTCTGGTTTCGCGAGATGTTGAAAGCACTACCACCAATGATCGATATGAAATTAGCGACAGTGGCCCGTCCGACCATGAAGTCGTTTCACGCGATATCGTGGTAACCGCTAATGCCGACGCACGCAAGGCGCATTTACAGGTAGCCAATCATGGCGCACTCCTCAATGATGGCATTGACTACACCGGCAAAACCTTGATCCTTGGTTTTGGTGCACCCGAGGCGCAAAACACCGATTGGAATGACGAGATAAGCAGCGTCAGAGTTTCAGAAGGTGCTTCGCTAACTGCGAAGTCACGCTCGCAACGCGATCCAGACTATGCAAAACCCGATACCGTGACCACTAACCTCAAAGGAAATGTGGCATGGGTCGGCGCTGACGTTAATGACACGTTTTCAGAAATCGGAGTTAGCTCGATACCCAAACCCAAACCTGTTTAAGGCACGGCATACCAGATTCTGCTATTACAGCCCCTGTGCTGAGACCTGAATAGGATTACCAAGGAAGGCGCGTTGTAGTACGTCGAGCATGCCGTGGCCCTGCTTACGCAGCGTGTCCAGGCAGGAGCGGATGACACAGAAATGTTCAGCACCGGCAACGGTTTGGAAGCAGCCAGAGATGTTCTGTTTTACTTTCGGCATGCGCACGGCATGTTCCCCGACGTTGTTGGTAAACGGTACGGCGGGATTGCTGATGAAGAGCAGCACGGCGACGGCGGCTTGCTCGAATTGTGACTGCTTTTATTCACCATCAATTCAAGCGCATCCAGGCGCGCCAGCAGCGCCAAGATGAGAATGTCCTTCTGCTCATGCGTGAGGACGGAAAGGTCGGGAGCGGGTCGTTTTTGCAGCATGCCTGCATGATGAACAGAATTAGACATGTTTACAACTAATTTATTGCTGTAGCAGACACTGAACAGTCACTTAGAAACGTCATTTAATAAAATGGTTTGTTTAAAAAATATACAAAAGAAATTTTCCTGAAATTCCCACCCATTGAGATGTCAAGACGCTGTGGTTGTCGATCGCAACACTACCAGTTCTAGTGGTTCCAAATAACACCATTCCCCTTCTTTCAACCCTAAAGCGTCCAGTGTGAGGCCGCCAATGGCAATGCGTTTCAACGCACTGCAGTGATTGTTGGCCGCAGCCAGCATGCGCTTGACCTGGTGATATTTTCCTTGCTCAAGAACAATCTCCAGGGTGTATGGATCGACCATGCTGCAGCTGACGGCTGCTAGCGGCGCAACCTCATCATGTAATTGCACGCCTGAAAGGAGTTTGTCGACCAAAGCCGGGGTTGCCGGGTCGTGCGTGGTGGCGCGGTAATGTTTGGGTACATGGCGTTTCGGTGAGGATTGAGCGTGGATGAAGGCGCCGTCGTCGGACATCAGGAGCAGCCCTGTCGTATCGTGATCGAGGCGCCCGACGGGCTGCACGTCGCGCCAAGTGAACTGTTCTGGCAGCAGGCTCAGCACGCCGGGGTGGTGGCTTGGCTTGCGCGAGCATTCGATGTTTTCGGGTTTGTTGATCGCCAGATAAACATGTTTGCGATACAGCCACTCTTCGCCAAACACTGAAAACCTGAAATCTTCCAGCGGGTGACAGGTGCCGGCGTGCGTCACCGTAATGCCATCTATGGTGACCTCTCCTGCATCGATCAGTTGACGGCAATAATTGCGGGTGCCGAACCCTTGCGACTGCAGGACACGATCAAGGGTAAGGGGACGCATGTAATCAGCTTTCAGGCAAAAATCATTTGGGCGGCACTCGAATATGGGGCGAACATTGGAGCGGTGAAGTGGGTTTTCAGTCGACGCCGAGTTTAACTTAAGCTAAGCCTTTGAATGTACAAGGGATGTTTCAGTATCCGTGCGCCGGTCGTTTTCGCGATTTCAGCTAGCCGGGCAATTGTCCCAGCCAACGCGCAGCGCCCTGCCCGGCCTTGCGACCGCTGGCAAAGCATCCGGTCAATAGATAGCCGCCGGTCGGCGCTTCCCAGTCGAGCATTTCTCCCGCACAAAATATGCCGGGTACGGCGCATGCCATTAAATGTTCGTCTAGCGCCGCAAATCGCACGCCGCCAGCGCTGCTGATGGCTTCATCGAGGGGTTTTGTGGCCGTTAGTGTCAGAGGGAGAGATTTGATGGCGGGCGCTAGTTGCTCCAGTGTGTGAAAACCCTCGCCTCCAAGTATTTCGCGTAATAACCCCGCTTTGACTCCGTGGATGCCGACACGGCTATGCAAATGACTAGTGAGCGACCTTGCGCCGCGTGGGTGAGCGATTTCGGTGGCAACCCACTCTGCTGGTTGACTGGGGTTGAGGTCGATGTGTAGTATTGCTTGACCGTTAGTTGCAATTAATTCACGAAGCTCGGCGGAGAATGCATACGCCAGGCTTCCTTCAATGCCGGTCGCCGTAATCAGCAATTCGCCTGCGCGTTCATGCAGGCGGCCGTGCCGATCGCAAACACGAGCGACGATGGATTTCAATGGCTGGCCGGCAAAGCGTTCCCGAAAATGCGCACTCCAGGTACTATCGAATCCGCAATTCGCCGGCACCAGCGGTGCGACATCGATGCCGCGATTTTGCAATAACGGCACCCAGGCACCGTCCGAACCCAGACGTGCCCAGCTACCGCCCCCGAGCGCAAGGATCACTGCGTCGGCACCGGCTTCAATTTCGCCGTTGGGCGTGGAGAAACGTAGCGCCCCGCCCTGTCGATCGTGCCAGCCGAGCCAGCGGTGACGCATGTGAAAACAGACTCCATTTGCACGCAACCGGTGCAGCCATGCGCGCAGCAGCGGCGCAGCCTTCATTCCTACCGGAAATACCCGCTGCGAACTGCCGACGAAGGTCTCAATCCCCAGTTCATGCACCCAGGCGCACAGGGCATTGGCGTCGAACGCCTCCAGCAACGGCGCCATGTGCGGGGTGCTGTCGCGAAAACGGCTGTTGAAGCGCACCGACGGTTCGGCGTGGGTAAGATTCAGACCACCTCTGCCGGCAAGCAAAAACTTGCGCCCCGGCGAGGGCATGGCATCATAGAGATCGACCCGGACGCCCTGCGCGCTCAGCATCTCGGCTGCCATCAGACCGGCCGGACCGCCGCCGATGACGATCGCAGTACGGTTCGACAGTTGTGAAGCGCCGCTTTGTCCGCGCTCCGTCATGCCGGCAGCGACTAGTTGGCCAATAGCTGGCCTCGTATCTCGCCACTTGGATAGGTTTCGCTGTGGACGTTCACATACAAGTCGCCGGCGACATATTGTATGTACTGGGTGTCGGTCAAGCGGGTATTTTCTGCGACGCTCCAGGTTGCCTCGCCGGTCTTGAGCAGTGGCACGATCACCGGGCCGTTGCTACCCCTGGGTGCGAGATGAATGTGCGCAGCCGTGGCATTGATGCCTGCGGTGGTGACGCTGCCGCTGATCTGTTTCGTGGTGGTGACGATGATTAAGCCGCTGCCGGTCGCAGCGGTCTTTACCGCAGGGATCTCTTGCGCGCCGGTAAGCTGAACGGTTCCGACCGGCAGCATGTCGAGATGCGTAACGCATCCCGCAAGCAGCATGCCGAGTGCGGTTGCGGTGGCGGCAACGATCGAGCGTTGCCATAGATTTTTCGGTATCTGTGTTGCAGAGGCGATGTTCATGACTTTCCTTGGTCGACAACAAAATATAAACAGGCTACCCCGATCAGGGCCGGGGAAGAGATTCTTGTGCGCATGAAGGTCTTGCCGCCGCAAGCTTAACGCAAGCGTTTATGTTTGTGTGTTTCGCGGAACAGGTTTTTGGGATCGGTGCGCACTAGACGTCGACAAGACATCGACAAGACATCGATGGAGGGTTGCCCGGATCGCCCAGATTGCCATCCCATCCGCCTGCAAGAAGGCGGCCGCTTTGGACATGCTCTGCACGTTGTACTTGATGATTTTGCGCTGCTCGTGCCGCGGGTTCTCGGCAAGCATGCCCTTATTGCCCAAGAAAGCCTACTGCGCGTAGTTGCCGAAAAAGGCCAACTGCGCGTAGTCATTGAACTGCTTTAACATCGTTGTTGACGCGATAGCTTGCCTGCTACAACGCGGTCCTTGCAGGCTGGCCCTGGCCCGGAGACCGCAGCATCTCGTAGTGCAGACCCCAGTGCTCGACAGCAGTGGTCAACACGATCGACTCGCCGTCGGCAACCTGCGCGTCGGCCTCGGCAATCTCTATGCACAGGCGCAGCAGCTTTCGCCGCAGTGCCGGGTCGTCGATGTCGCCCATCAAGTGGGCTAGTGTACGGTCATCCACTGGGCACACGTCAGCCCACTGCAGTTGCCCGCTCGCCAAAAGGTCTTCGCAGAAGCTGTCCAGTACGGCATGCAACTCTTGCTGGTCAAGACCCAGTTGCTCGTGAACGGCGAGGCGATCGAGCAGGTCAAGCTCTGTTTTGCTGATGTCCCGGTCTGCCAGAACGGTAAGCGCGACGATCCGGGCGGCGGCCTGAGGACTGTTACGATGATAAATGCGCATGTTGTTCTTTCCAAGGATGCTGGGGTGGGAATGAATCAAAGATGTCGCTCGACCACAACTGCCGTCTGCCGGCATTCCAGCCTCGGTGATAGTTGCGGTCCGAGTCTACGAACTCGGGCTGATCCTCCTGGCTCGTTCGATGGAAACTTGCGGATGCCGCTGAGGCGGAGCATTCGACAATCACTATCGTGGTTTCAGGACAAATCGGATTCTTCATACTTTTCTCATTGAACAGGTCATTCATCGGTTTTGCTACGCGCCATCGCTTACCGGACTGGCACGCTGGCGCAGCCGCCGGTTGTTTTTTTCGCGTCGCCACTGGCGCAGCAAAAATCTCGCGGCCCGCGACAAGGCGTTGTTCAACGCGACACGCCAGTCGTGCGCAACGGAGGAAACCACTAGAGTGCCGGCAAAATCGCTCTTGATTTCCACTTGGCAACGCTTGTCGATGCCGCCGCGCGGGCCATTAACATCCGACAACTTTACCGTAGCTTTCGGTATCAACCAGTCGATGCGCCGAAACACGAAGCGCATGCGGCGTTGCGAAACTTCCCGAAGTTCGTCGGCTTGCGGGTCATGAGACTTGAACAGAACTTGCATCACAGATCTCCATCGGTTGAGGTGTAGCCAGAAGGTAGGACGCATTCGCAGCTTGAAAAAGAAGCAAATCAATGACTTGGACATCGGAAAAACCGATTTATGCGGTCACGCCGGCGGCACGCTGCTGGCGAACGGCACGCTTCTGGCAAACTTCTGGCAAACATTTACGACAGGGCCCTGGCTTGCCTGATGGCTGAGGTAACTGATTCGGCGCTTCGGGCCCATGTGCTGCGCCTGGCGACTGCCGTCGCCAGTGCGAACCTGCCGCACACCAGGCCGCCTGAGCGCCCCGGTCAAGTAGTGCGCGCTGCGTCCAGCAATTGCGCCACCAGAGGATGATGCAGCCCTCGGCGCGACCGGATCGCATGAATTTCCTCGGACACGTTTTCGCAGCGGCCAAGGAGCCGCACACCGTGCATCAATGCCAGGTCTGAAGCCCCGAGCTGGCTGACCGGAAACACACCCAGCCCGCGCGCGGCAAATATAGCCAACAAGGCACTATCTTCAAACTCTCCCACGATCCGTGGCCGCAGGCCCTGCGCTTCGAACCAGCGATCGAGGCTGAATCGCAGCGCCGAATGCCCAGTGGGCAGAAGCAGTGGCAACCGGCCCAGTGACTGAGGAAATTCGGCGACCTCGGCGTCGCCAACGAGAATGGTCGGCCCGTACCACGCTACCGGGGACTGATTCAGGCGCTCACTCGTCAGGCGCAAGTTCGGGTTATTAGGCGCTGGCTGCCCGGCCAGCACCAGATCGAGGCGGTGCAATGCCAGCTCAGCGAGCAACTGCTCGACCTCGCCCTCGTGGCAAACCAGCCGCAATGACGGCGTAGCCAGTATCGGCGCAAGCAGTGCGTGCGCTGCCAGCTTGGAGATGCCGTCCGACAAACCGACTGCCAACCGCGCGACCTTGCCACTGGCAGCCTCACGCACCTCGTCCGGGATCGCCTGCCCGCTCTGGAAGATCTCTTCGGCGCGGGCAAAGGCGGCCTGACCGGCTTCAGTCATCGCCACACCACGCCCGGATGGTTTCAGGAGCTGGTGACCCAGCGCCTTCTCCAGTTCACGAACCTGGGCGCTGATGGTCTGTATGGCCATGTCAAGCCGCTCAGCTGCCCGAGCGAAACCACCTTCTTTCGTGACAACCCAGAAGTAATACAGATGGCGGAAATTCAGCATGAAACCTCCAATTTCGGAAAAGCCCAATTTGGCGTCACTATAGCGCTGATTTATCCGAGGACAATTGCGCGCAAGCCGGCGTTATGTGCCTTTTTTTGTTACTCTGTGTTAATGTTTTACGGAAACTTATGTTTTTTTGTTCGACTTCAGGAATTCTGTCTTCAGGGAAGAGTTCTCACTGGCTAGCCGACGATAAAATGCTCCCGAATGATGCATCATTGACAAGCTGCTGACAAAACACATGCCGCTGATAACTGATCGATTTCCCCTGCTCGACCGGCTCGCCAGCCTGCGGGCGCGGCTATTGATGCTCGTGATTCTGGCCCTGTTGCCGCCGATCGGGCTAACGATTCACGGCACGATACGCGAGCGCGAGCACGCCATCGCCGTGGCAGAAAGCGATTTGCAACGCCTGACCGGCTTGGCTGCAGCGGGTGAAGCCAAGACGCTGGAGGCAACGCGACAGTTTCTGGTGGCACTGTCGGGTGTGCCGGATCTACTGCGCAAGCCTGCTGTTTGCAGCGCACTGCTACGCACGATGCTGAAAAAAAACGACGCCTATGGCAACCTGGGAGTTCTGGACCTCAATGGCGATGTGCGTTGTAGTGCGGTCGAGTCACAGAGCCGTGTAAATGTAGGCGACCGGAGCAACGTCAAAAAAACCCTGGCAACCGGCGAATTTGCCACCGGCGACCATGTGTTCGGCCGTCTCGATAGAAAGCACGCCGTTAATGCCACCTATCCCATACTCGACGATGACGGCAACATGGTTGCCATGGTATTTGCTTCGCTCGACCTGAAAGCGCTCGACCAGTTCACGACGAACATCGATTTTCCAGCCAATGCAGTCATGATCACTACCGATGGCAACGGCAACATCATCGCGCGCCGCCCGGACCCCATGAAATGGATCGGCACCCGCGCCGAGCAGAACCTGCTCGAACCGATGTTGAAAGTAGGCTTCGGCACGGCCGAGATCACCAGCGCTGACGGCATCACACGCCTGCACGCCTTTGCACCGATCGGCACCAGCAGTACATCGAACTACATGGTCAGCATCGGCATCCCCACGGCAGATATCGTGGCGTCTGCCAACCAGGGCCAGACAAACCGCCTGCTGGCGTTGGCCGTGACGGCTGCGCTGGCGCTGATGATGGCATGGTTCGTTGCCAATTTCACTATTCTCGACCGCGTCAGAGCCTTGTTGTCGGCGGCCAGGCGCATTGCCGACGGCGACTTTGCCAGCCGCAGCGGCATTCGCTACGGTCGGGAAGAGATCAGCGAACTGGCCCTGGCTTTTGATCACATGGCACAATCCTTGCAGTCCAGCGCGGCGGAACGCGATGACGCGCTGGCGCGGCTTTCCGCCGAAAAAGAGCGAATACAGGTCACGCTGCAATCGATCGGCGATGCCGTGATCACTGCTGACCGCGAAGGCCGGGTCGAGTACATGAACCTGATTGCCGAAGTTCTCACCGGCTGGCGCGCCGACGATGCCCGTGGCAGGCGACTATCGGAAGTGTTCAACGTCGTGAGCGTCATCGAGGATGGCTATCGGACGCCAGCCACGACGAACGGGCCAAGCCATGCCGAGGGTATCTGCCGCGACAATGTCTTGATCGCTCGCGATGGTAGCGAATATGTCATCGAGGATTCCAGTGCACCGATTCGTGACCGGGCGCACGCGATTGTCGGTAGCGTGGTGGTATTCCATGACGTGACAAGGTCGCGCGATCTGGCGCGGCAGATCGCACAACAGGCCAGTCACGATACGCATGGTGCCATACCGGTCCAGCAGTCCCCGGCGCGGAAACAGAAAACGCATGCGTGAAACGCCGTTGCACGCACCCGAAATCCACGCTGTTTCTATCCATTAATATTTACATGTAGAAACTTACCGTGGGACAATCAAGCTGCTGAGTCACTTGATTGTTTTCCATGCCCACTCCCCTGCTGTTCACCGCGTCTATCCTGATCTGGGGTTCCACGTTCTTAGTCATTACCGTCCAGCTTGGTGAAGTCACGCCAGCGCTGTCGGTGGTCTACCGATTCGGCATTGGCAGCGCTGTGCTGTTCGCCTGGTGCGCGTGGCGCGGTGAACGCTTGTGGATTGAGTGGCGTTGCCAGCCACTACTGATGTTGCAAGGGGTTTTGAACTTTGGGCTGGCATACGGGAGAACTGGGTGCAGGTAGCCCACGCATGGCAAATTTTGTATTACTGAAGGAAAAAGAAACCGGCGCTACCATTCTGGTCAGCAACAGCCACCTCGACAATTTCTCGGAAGCAGCGCGACAACAATGGATAGAAAAGATCAAGGCGGACACCGCCACGACTACGTTAAAAGATGACGTGGCATGGGTCGGCACGGAGGCGAACGACACGTTTTCGCAAATATCTTTCAAACTGTCCACCAAACCGGCTTGATACGCCAATCACGAGCCCTTGGTTTCGACCGAGGGCATGGTGCCGCCGCTCCAACATAGCTGCACGATTTTCGCCTTGCGTACGTTTCCTACCAACGCGGGTCGGAAGCAGGCGATGTTGGTGCCGCGTTTTTTACGCACGCTTGGATAAACCATTCCTAATGACTGCTGCTGCAGCAGCGATTCTGCCAATGCCTGGGAAGCGATATAGGTGGTAGGACTCAGGCACGCCTGAAAACGCGCATCGTTGCGCAGGTCGTGAAAGCTGGCGCTGAAGTCAGCCAGAAATTCCTGATAGCTCACCGTGTCGTGAAAATAATCGATTTCCTGGTATTCCACTGTCTTGTGAAAAATTACTTCAGCCAAGGCCGCGGAGTGCGTCAGGGCGCAGTACCATGCGCCCCGCTCCGCGTTGTTAAAGCGGCTGCCTTCGGGGCGCGGATATGAGAAAGCGGCATTGATGATGTGAAAATGAGGTATGCCGAAAACCAGTTCGTCGATGCCAATGCCGGCGCTGTTGCCGGACTCGGCAATTAATCGATCGTTAGTTGCATTGTCCAGATCGAACAGCAAAGCCAGATCATCGTTGCTGTCGGCAAGCGGCGAAAGCACTGAATCATTGATGTCGGCAAACCTGGACGGAATCAGCCTGCAGGTGTCGAAAGCGCGTAGCGCAGTAATCGGTGGATACGAAGACGACGACATAATGCCTAAACACCGCCGCGGCGCGCATCGAGTAGTTGTCGAACGGTCTGCAGGGCGGGAATACCGCCGCCGAGCATGAACGCAAGTGGCGTGCGGCCACCGAAGATGACGTTGGTGTTGGGCATGGCAACCCAGCGGTCTGCCAGATCGTCCCCATACAAAATGTGCAATGCCTTGTAAATGCCTACCAGATAGGAAATGCGGGTAATGCGATCGACATCGAGTGCGCGCGGAGGGGTCTTTTTCCATTCGTAAAAAGCGCTGCTCGATACGCCCCCCAACAACTCGCGCGCGTCTTCATCGCGAATGTTCCAGGCCGCGATCAAGCTGTAAAAACCTTTGATTGCAGCGGGAGTGAGGCGCTCCCGCTCTGCCTTCGCGGACAGATCGATCATTAAGACCGGCGCGAAACGACTACTTGGATAGGCCAGTGCAAGAGGCATGGTGACTCCTTTAGTGGAGTTACTCTACTCCTGATCTGGAATTACTGCAAACCGCATGAAAACCCGATGGGTGGTTACCACTCCGTCCCGGTGGTCCTGTCGGCCCTGTACCGATGTACATCGAGGTCGCACTCCGGGGCAAGCCAGTACATAATTGCGGTCCTCGAAAACGAAGAAATTACCGGGAAATCATGCTGACCATCACCATCAAACAAGGCAAGGAAAAAAGCCTGCTTGAGCGCCAATGCCATATTTACGCTTCCGCAGTCGATCGGGTAGACGGCAAACCCGGCGAACGCCTGCAATCGGGTGCAACGGCCCTTGTGCAATCATCTTCAGGACAATTCCTTGCGCGCGCCGGGTTCAGTCCGACTTCACAAATCCGCGCACGGGTATGGAGTTTCGATGCGGCGGAAGCCATCGATCATGCTTTCATCAAACGACGCGTACAGAAAGCATTGGCAAAAAGGGTGCCTACTGCCAGGCAGTCTGCCAGCGGCCGGATACTGCACGCGATCAAGGGCGAGGAAGATGGCTTGCCGGGTCTGTTGGTGGACTGGTTCACAGGCAAACCTGGATATCTGGTCTGCCAGTTTCTGGCCGCAGGTGTGGACGCCTGGAAAGTGGCCATCGTGCAGAGCCTGATCCGGGAAACCGGATGTCCGAATGTTTATGAACGCTCCGACATGCTGATGCGCAAGGCAGAGGCGCTACCCGACGTATCCGGTGCGCTGGCCGGTGACGAGCCACCGGATAGTCTAGCCATCACTGAGAAAGGCGTGCCCTACCGGATCGATCTGAAAACCGGTTGCCGTCACAAAGGTGTTTGAATAACCGTTAGGACCAAAAAAGCCTGGGCTCAAGCAACACTGGCTCTGCTGGTAACGTCGTCGATGTCGATGCCGCCAAACTGTTCGGCAATTTCTGCCGCCTGGCGCATACGTGCCGCATCGGGTGTGTCGACCATCAATACATAACTGCGACCCCAATCCACAGGCGTCGCGCTCTGCGTCTCGTTGGGCTCGTATCCTTCCATGAAGTTTGGCTCTCGACGGTCGGATTCGGGATGCTGCGACTTGTCGATTAAAAAATTGCCTGTCACCGCGCCGGATTCGTCTTCTCTGGCAGTATAGGAAACACTGTCTTGCGGAAAGCCTGCGGCAATCAATGCGCTGCGCGCTTCTTGCCCCTTGTCGAAATCGGAATAAGTTCTCAGCATCGTGTTTTCAATCGTCATGGTGATCTCCATAGAAATTCGGCATGTGCCGGGTGTCTGGTAGACCGCCGAATTGCAATTTGGTGCGCCGTCACAATCATTTAATTCATTTTTATTAACAAAATTCAACCGTTCCGAATATCAGGGAAACAACAAACCGACACATGTCTCGTGTCGAGCAACACTTCATCGTATCGATGGTGTTCGGCAGTGGAATATTCTGATACTTTTGGTTAAACCATATTCCAAGCGGTTTGCACTGTGAGAAATTGACCATGGTATGCAGAACCCAGTTCGACAATTTCCGCCAGCAGGCACCGCAAGTTGCCCAGTATGCAGGGTCCGCTTCATCAACGCCTCCTTTCAGTGGGGCTGCAGGCAAGGCGGCCCATGCGCAAGCGTATTCACCCCGCGCAAAGCAGTCATCTGCCTTCGATTCAGGACTAACTATCCTGTCGGTACCCGGCAACGAGCTTTCCGGCCTGCCAAAGCTACCGACCGGGTTGAAGGCACTCAATGTCAGCGGCAATAATCTGACGGAAATACCGAATTTTCCACCACACGCCTGGCATGCTTCGTCGATCGAAAAATTCGAAGCCGACCTGCGTGGCAATCTGTTTTCCGATAAAGACTTGCGCACGATGCATGATCGCCTGAAGGCGAGTGAATCCGGATCGACCAAACATGCGCCCTTGCAATTCGATGCCCCGCCGGCACTTCCCACCGCCGTGATGGAGGCCTGGATAAGCAATGCACAACCCCACGAACAGGCTTCCCGCATGGAGGCTGCAATACGCATTGCCAATGCACACGAGACTAATGCACCGAGCCTGAAGATGCTGCACGCCTCCGATAATCATCTGGAAAAGCTTGGTGAATTACCGGCAACATTGCAGGTGTTGACCGTCGCCGGGAACAACCTGACCAGCCTGCCCGCACTACCGCAAGCCTTGACTGGCCTGAATGTAAAAGACAATCGCCTGACGCAAATTCCCGAGTTGCCGGATGCGGCATGGTCGAAAGCCGAGCACACCTACTTCATGGCAGATCTGCGCGACAACCAGTTTTCCGCGGTAGATCTGCGTGCATTTCAAGCGCGTCTCGACGGCATATTCAAACCCGACGCCGACGCTCGTCTGCGGTTTCGGATCGAAGCCCCCGCGCCGGTCGAGTAAAGGATCAAGACCGAGGCGGGGGAGTACGGCAAAGGCAACAGGAGCTTGCCCGATTGCCAGCGTGGCAAAATACCCGACATGAAAAATCTCTTGTCAGACGATTCGATCGTCGATGCATCCTTGTCTGCGCCCGCCACCAACACGCCAGAGCAAGAAGCCCGCCGCCTCAAGGCCGAACTAGTGAAGCTGGAAGGCAGCGTTATGCTGTTTTTTACAGGTGCAGCGATCGTCGGCCACCTGCAGGTGGCCTACCGGCTGGTACCGGCCCAAGGCATACTTGCCAAACCCAGCAAATGGCGCAAGATGAACCCGGAAAGCCAGATCGAACTGGTACGGGACCGTGCCACGCCCCGCGCTTTCGACGAACTGCATGCCAACGTGGTCGAGTTCGTGACCAGTATTGCCCGACAGGCTGAAGAAGCGAACCTGGAGGCCATGTCATTCCTGGGCGCGCTGGCTGACAACACTGCGGCCACCCCTGCCGGTCAGGTGTTCGACCGTATCCGTCAGCGGCTGGACCATGCCATCGAGCGGCAGCAGGAAGAACACCACGCAGCACTCACCAGGCAAAGCATCAACCTGGCACAGTACCCGGAATCGTTCGACCTCGCGCGGCGCTTGCCTCGACGCTTCATCGCCCTGCTCGGCCCGACCAATTCCGGCAAGACCCACCAGGCAATGGAAGCGTTGATCAATGCAAAAAGTGGCGTCTACCTGGCCCCGTTACGCCTGCTGGCACTGGAGAACTTCGAACGGCTGACTGCCGCGCGGCCACGCGGCGAACCGCTCAAAGTCAATCTGATCACCGGTGAAGAACGCCGCATCATCGATGGCGCCACACATGTGGCCAGCACGGTTGAAATGCTGGATTCGCGTAACCGGGTCGATGTTGCCGTTATCGATGAAATTCAGATGCTGGGCGACCGCGACCGGGGTGCCGCCTGGACAGCGGCTGTCTGCGGCGCACCGGCAACGACGGTGTACCTGCTCGGTGCGCTCGAAGCGCGGCGGGCGGTCGAGGCACTGGCTGCGCGACTCGAATGCCCGCTGGAAGTGCACATCCTGAAACGCAAGGGTCCGCTGACAGTGGAGCCTGTATCGGTGCGCAAGCTGCGCAATTTGCGGCGGGGTGATGCCGTGATCGCTTTTTCCCGGCGCAATGTGCTGATGTGGCGCGACATGATTGCCGAAAGCGGGTTTTCAGTGGCGACGATCTACGGCAATCTGTCGCCGGAAGTGCGGCAAGCTCAGGCAGCGCGCTTTCGGGATGGTTCGGCCGACATCGTGGTGGGTACCGATGCCATCGCCATGGGCTTGAATCTGCCGATCGAACGCGTGGTACTGACGACGTCGATGAAATACAACGGTGTCGACGAAGAAGAACTACCTGCTGCGCTGGCAAAGCAGATCGCCGGACGGGCCGGACGTTTCGGTGTGCATGAAGCAGGCTTCGTGGCCGGTTACGACGATTACACGCACGAAGTAATTCGTTCGCTGATGAAAGAGAAATACCTGCCCCTGGCCACCAGCGGTTTTTCCGTTGCACCGACGCTGGAACATCTGCACCGCATCGCGGCGGTGACGAAGGAACAATCCTTGAGCCGGCTGCTCAAGCGCTTCGTGCACAATGTCGACGTGCCTGACGGATTTTTTACACCCCGCATTACGGAAGAACAGACCGACCGCGCCTTGTGGCTCGACACCCTGCCCTTGTCCATCGCAGAAAAATTCACCATGTCGCTAGTGCCGGTGTCCTCGCGCATACCGATGCTGCAGCAAACCTGGGAAAACTGGGCACGTGCGCTGGCCAGGAAAAAAGTCTGCAGCCTGCAGCGCGACCCGCACGCGTTTGCTGCTGGAAACCTGCAAGACGTGGAAGATACCTGCCGGCTGTTTTCTGCCTATGCCTGGCTCGGATTCCGGTTGCCGGACACATTTCCGGATGGGGAGCTGGCCAATGCACTGGCGCGGGAAGCGGCTGTGCGGGTGGATGGGATATTGCAGTCGCAGAATGCAGCGCTGCGACGGCGCGGGAAGTAATTACGCAGAAGCTGCGTGTGCTGTCTCTGGCCGCACCTTGCTACCGCTATTGTCGTTTGCACCACACGCATGGCAGAACTTGGCGAACCCGCTTTTTCGGGTGGAGCACGCAACGCAATGGTCGAACAGGCAGATACCGCAATGCGAACAAAAATCGATTTCGGGATTTTTCAGGTCTACACCGCGCTCGCATCCCGGACACACTTGTTTGGATAGCCTGGTCAGCGCGGTGTCGTAGCTCAGTTCTTCGCGGCGTTGCACGTCCGGCAGCTGTTCGGTAAGCTTTTGCGTTTCCAAGTAACGGTTGAGTGACTGGATGGCTTGCCGCCCGACCAGTACCGTGACCACGATGCCGACCACATAGCGCACATAGCCGCCGTAGCTCGGGAGATAGGGAACCAGTTCGACAAAGAAAGCGAACAGCGCGAAGAAGACGAAGCCCCATACGAACGGCCAGTACGTGCTTTTACGCTTTTTGGCCAGCAGCCATCCCGCTGCCACCAACAACGGCAAGGTCAAGGCCAGGCGGTACAGAAACACGCGCAACTCCTGCGTACGTTGCGCCGCGTGAAGCTTGTCCCGTGCGGCCTGCTCCAGGGTTTCGAACTGCCCGCGTGCACGACCGGCTGCCTGGCTGGCATCGAGCGATTGCTGCTGCTGCGCCTCCATGACAGCCAGCGCCTGCCGTTCAGTGGCCTTCAGCGTATCCAGCGCGCGGGTTCGATCCAGCAACTCAGGGTCCTGATCGGCCCGCTCGGTTGCCCGCCGGGTTGCCAGCCAGTTGCTGAAAGTTTCGCTACCCGAGCGGGAGTTGGCTTGTGCTACCTGGAGCTTGAGCTGCGCCTGCTCGAGCGCTTCCTCCGCAGTACGGCCATTCAGTGCCGCAGTTTTCAGTACGCTCTGTGCTTCAGCCGCTTGCGGTTGCTGCAGGAAGTTTTCCATCTGGAGTGAATTTTCTACGTGCGGCAGGTCTCCCACGACCGTGCCTCCCAAGCCGATCAGAAAACCGGCAAACACCAAAGCAACCAGCCAGAGGCCGCGCTGAAACCATTTTTCGGACAAACGTAAAGCTTTGCTCATGGCAGGCTCCTTAAAGTAAGTGCAATTGAACGGGTGCCGCAGCCGGGCCGACGCGTTGCATTCGCTGAAAAACCGAATCGACCGTCACGGTGTCGATGCGATCGTTGGAACGCTTTTCGGTGGGTGGGAATACTAATTCAACAGGCGCGCAAAGGACCGCTGGTAGCGCTATTTAATACTTGCTTATTTGATACTTGTATAGCTGATGCCCAGCATGGAACAAAACACCACGATGTTGTCGTGCGCGAGCCGGAGGTTGCGCCATGTTTCCGTAACCGGGTTCCAGTTGATCCACAGGCCGGGATCCGTCGCTGGCGCCGCCGGAATATACTGCGCCACCGCACGGCCCGCCAGCACCAACGCCACGCAGGACACTGCCACGTACACCGGGCCTTCGCCGGGCATGGCCACCAGTAAGCCACCTGCAATGTTGCCCAGCAGGATAGCCACGAAGGTGCCCATTTCGACCATGCCGTTGCCACCGGCCAGCTCGCGCTCATGGATGGTTTCTCATGCAGTTGTGGTGCGGCGGCTCCGGCGGCTACCTGCATGCTCCCCACGCCGGGAAGCTGATCCGTATTCCGACTGTTTTCGAAGGCGTCGAATCGCGCTTACCACCGGCCAGGCAGCACAACTTGCCACGACATGCTTGAGGCTATGCCCGGAAACCAGCTCCGAGGTCAGTGCATACACGGCCTCATCGGCTTGCTCCAGAATCTTGGCGACCAGATACACCGCGATCACCAGGCCCCAGCGCACGGCCAGTGTATCTGGCAGCGACCGCATACAAGCCAGCCACAACAACAGCGCGATGCCGCCGAACTGGAGTACCACCCACGGCAGGACATTGCCCGACGCAGCCCATGCAGCAACACTCAACGGCCCCAATGCCAGGACCACCAGCGCGAGCCACACACCTGCCCGGCTACTGACTCGGTCTGAAGCCGCCAGGCCCAACAGCCCGGCGAACGCAACCGCCATGCCCAGCCGGTCGATCACCAACCCGGCGTCGTCAGGCTGCCAGTGATACCAGGCCGACGCAGCAGCAGTCAGTAGCAGGCCCACAAAAAACAGCGTGGCAAGATTGCGCTGGGACGCAGATATGCATGCACGCGTGCTACCTGTTTTGAACAGGCACGCCAGGCCGACCGCGCCCCACAAGGCGAAAGGCAGGTTACTCAACACGTCAAGTGCGCACGGAAGAAATCCCCATGCGCGCTGATCGGCAAAGTCATGATAATGCGCCGGCTGGGCCAGTGATGGGCCCACCAGCGCCAGCAGGAGCAGCACCAGCAGGCTGCCCAGCAACACACCCTCGGTTTTCTCTATTTTCTCGATCTTCATATGCAAAAACCCTTTCAACGCATCGGCGCAGTATGACCCTGGCCGCCTTGAAGGACGCAAAATAAATGCAAGACCACAAGATTTGCGACTTCAAGTATCAATATTCGATACCACTTGGTTTCCACGTGATGCTACAGAGACATTGATATGCACAAGCGCTGACCTGGTACTGGCCCAGGAAAAACCCGTGGTAGCCGAATTCCAAATTCCGAGACAACCATGGCACGAGTGTCATCGATTGCATCGTGGCGTCTTCGCATCGATATAGTTTCCTGTTGTAAATATTTTTTATTATTAACATTCGTTAACATTTTCCGTCCGGCATCTGGTATTTTGAATGGAATATTTCCACAAGGAAATAATATTTCGAGTGTTTTTTGAAAGTCGACGATGCCAACATACGCCAGCAAGCCCCGGTTCTACCCAGCCAGCAGGGTACTGCTCGCACTGTGCGCGGGAGTCGTTCTGCCTGTCACGGCAGCCACGCTCCAGGTCGGCCCGACAAGGTTGTATACCAAGCCATGTGCTGCGATTGCTGCGGCTACCGCAGGCGACATCGTCGAGATCGATGCGGCGACCTACATCGGAGATGTTTGCGGAATATATGCCAACAACCTGACAATTCGCGGCGTCAATGGACGACCGAAGATCGACGCCGGTGGCAATAATGCCATGGGCAAAGGCACTTGGGTCATCATTGGCAGTAATGTGGTGGTGGAGAACGTCGAGATGTTCGGCGCCAGGGTGGCGGACCGCAACGGCGCGGCGCTGCGGCTCGAAGGGGACCATTTCACCCTGCGCGGCAGCTTCATTCACGACAACGAAAACGGCGTGCTCGGGGGCTTGTCAACAGCCAGCAATATTCTGATTGAAACCACGGAATTCGGCTACAACGGCTACGGCGACGGCTATTCCCACAACATCTATATTTTCAACGTCGGCACCCTGACGTTTCGCTATAACTACACACACGATGCCAACGTCGGCCATAACCTGAAATCGCGGGCGCGCGTCAATAACATTCTCTACAACCGCTTTTCCAGCACACCAGCCGGCCAAACCGGATCGACCACCCCCGGCCAGCCGAGCTATGAGATCGATCTGCCGAACGCCGGTACCAGCTACGTGATCGGCAACGTGATCCAGCAGCCTGCCGTGAATCAAAACCCCGGAATGCTGGCTTATGGTGCAGAGGGCGCCAGCAATCCCGGCCAAGACCTATACGTCGTCAACAACACCTTTCTCAATGACCAAAGCACCAGCGGCACATTTATTCTTGCCGGCGGTACCGTCACCACACCAATACTGATGCAAAACAATATTTTTGGTGGCGTGGGCACGGTCAATACCCAGACCAGTGCAATCGACAAGACCAATTATCGTTCGATGAGCCCCGGTTTTATCGACCGCGGCGGCTACGACCTGCATCCGACGGACCCGCTCGTTCGTGATTCCGGCTCCGCACCCGGACTGTCTGCGAGCGGAGTCTCGCTCATGCCAGTTGCCCAGTACCGGCACGTTGCCTCCGGGGAAGCCCGACCGACCGTCGGCCAGATCGACATCGGCGCCTACGAAGCGGTAACGACTTCCTCGGGCGCGGACACGGTTGCGCCATTGGTTACATTCGTGTCACCAAAAAATGGCGACACGGTGCGCCGGAAGTTCAAAGTGAGCGTGAATGCTACTGACAATGTCGCCGTTGCTCGTACATCGCTTTATTTGGACGGCAAACTGATCACTAGCGTTTCGGGCGGCACGTTGGGTACCACGGTTAGTACTACATCGACCGGCGCGCAGACGTTGACGGCGACAGCGGTGGATGCTGCGAATAATCAGACTAGCAGTAGCGTTACGGTTATGGTTGTTCGCTGAAGGGCTTACGGCCTTTCGGTTAGGCCCAATTGCGGGTAATTTCAGGTAAAAAAATAACGCGTGAAATGAAAAAATACCGGCGCCGCAAAACGCACGGAATCGAACCGATCGAGCACCCCACCGTGCCCTTTGATCATTGTTCCCCAATCCTTTACGCCTAAGCTGCGTTTAATTGCCGACATTACTAGTCCGCCCTTAAACCCATCCCATTACCCATAACTTTTGCCCTCTGTGATTTCGCGCACGGCACGTATTCCCTCGACGAAGAAATACAGCGCTTGCATACCGCTCCAGATGGCTTTGGCTCCCGGTTGTGCGTCGCCTTTGCGCCCCATGAAACCACCTGCTGATGCAACCAGACGAATGACTTCGTTGAGCCTCGGGGGTACCGACGGCGGCTTTTTTTCGCCAGCAGATAAGCTGCTTGCCATTCATCCGTCTCGAAGGCGATTTCACACCCGACGTCAGGGCACTGCCTGCCAAGGCGCATCAGAAAGCGGATGCGCCTCGACCACCGTCAGCATCGTCGTTTGATTGCCTGGCAAGCGCACCAGGCTGCGCACTACCCACACGCGCTGCGTAACCGTGCGGGCTTTCCTGCCACGCCCTGGCGCTAATGCAAAAGCGATTTCTCCCAGTACCTGTGCCCGTGCCAGCAACGCCCCGATATCGGCTTCCCGATCAGCCACATGGACCAGGCGCGTCGTCGGTAGTTGCGCCGCCATCTCGGCAATACCTTCGTAGCCCTCGATCCAGCGCGTACTGTCAAGCAGGTCTGGTTCGCCTCGAGCCTTGCGTGCCCACATCCAGCAGTCCAGCACTCCCAGCGGCAGCCGATGCGGGGTCACGGCGTACGAAACAGTCGAATTGAGCACGCATGAGGAGTAGGTAAAAAAATGTCAACTCGCATGCTGTGTAATACATGGTTACAAATCCAGCTTTATTTTAAATATTATCTTTATGCCAATAAAACCAGAAGCAACGTGATTGTTTCGACCAGTTGTTTGAAAGGTCAAATTTTCCAATCAGGCTTTTATACTGTGTATTTATACAGTATATTAAGAACCGGGTTGTTCCTGCAGAGAACTTGATTCTTGAAAGGAAAATTTTTCTGACCGTGCTTTTCACAGACTGGAGGTTTCATGATTGCCTTTGCCAATGCTGCCACGCCTTTCAAGCCAGCACCCGGATTGTCTTCTAGCGATGCCCACATGCAGGCGTTGTTGGCTGACGCTTGTACAAGCGGACTGACGAACTTGCCCGACGCGGTCTGGCGGGCAAGCCAGATGGGGGCGTCCAAAACACGCGCACAACCTTCCGGTCACGCTTGCCTGGATCGGGAGTTACCGAACGGCGGTTGGCCAGCATCGGTATTGATCGAGTTGTTGCTGTCGCAAAACGGCATCGGTGAATTGCGTTTGCTGGCGCCGACCATGGCAGCACTCACGCAGGCCGGCAAGACCGTGATCCTTCTGGCGCCGCCCCATATTCCGTTCGCTCCAGCCCTGGCAGAGCTCGGTCTGGACTTGCAGCATGTGCTCCTGATTCAGACCGAGAAACCGATGGATCGCATCTGGGCCGTCGAACAAACCTTGAAGAGCGCCAGCTTTGGCGCCCTGCTCTGCTGGCTGCCGCAGGCACGGCCCGATCATTTGCGCCGTCTGCAACTGGCTGCCGGCAACGGCGAAGGCTTGTGTTTCGTTTTCCGGCCAGCTGCGGCACAGCGCGAATCGTCACCGGCGCCGCTGCGCATCACCTGCCGCGCCAGCCGCTGCGGCGAGATCGAGGTGGACATCATCAAGCGTCGTGGCCCGGTATTCGGCAAGCCGATGGTGTTGCCGCTACAGGTGCCGGCAGCCCTGAAAAAACCGTTTGCGCGGCAGGCTGCCGCGCCCGCGCCAACTACTGGCGCTGTTGACGGCAAGTCTCGCGCCGAATTTGACGCCAAACCCTACATCAAGCCGATCCAGACCTCTGCGGTGATTTCTCCGGTCGCTTCAGCTGCCGTTTCTTTAACTTTCAGTACCGTTGCCGACCATGCTGTGGATAGCCCTGAACTTGCCGCAGCTGCCGCTCGATACCGTCCTGCGGTCGCAGCCTAGGCCAGATGCACAGCCGTCGCTACCTATGGTAGTGACGCATAAAAAGCGCGTTGGCTGGTGCAACCCGGAGGCGGTCGAGGGTGGCATTCGCCTGGGCATGTCCGAAGCCAATGCCTGGAGCATGGTTGCCAACCTGACAATCCATGCACGCGATGTCGCCGCAGAACAGCAGGCGCTGCAGGAAGCAGCGTTGTGGATGCTGCATTTCACGCCGCAGGTGACATTACGACCCTCTTCGCAAGGTGTCGGCAACTTGGGCAACTGTGGTTTGCTGGCTGAAGTCGAACCAAGCCTCGGTTTGTTCGGTGGCTTGCGACCATTACAGGCGCGCCTGGCACGAGGCATTGCCGAGCTCGGTTTGCAGGGGTGCTGGGCCAGCGCACCGACGGCAACCGGTGCCTGGCTGATAGCGCAGGCCGCGCCGCTTACTGCAACGAACGCCACTCATGTCAACATGAGCAGACACTGCTGCTCGCGTACCGAGGCGATCTGCCTGCTTGATACATTGCCCATTTCCGTGCTTGCCTGTGCTGCCGAGCATCTGTCTACCCTGAACAGCATCGGATGCGTCACGCTCGGTGGCTTGCGACGTCTGCCGCGTGGTGGCCTGGCGCGCCGGTTCGGCAAACTCCTGCTTGATGAAATCGACCGTGCCTACGGCGATCAGCCGGAAGTGCATCGCTGGTTCGAAGCACCGGAGACGATCGACCTGAAGCTGGAATTGCCTGCCCGGGTGGACACCACACAAGCACTGCTGTTTGCTGCCCGCCGGTTGCTGCTGCAACTGACGGGCTGGCTCACTGCACGGCATGCTGCCACGGCAGGCATCACGCTCTGGTTGCATCACGAACCGGCACGTCGGCGCAAAGAAGGCACTCATACTGCCGACGATTGCCGCAGCGCGGTGACCATCACCCTGGCCGCGCCGAGCCGCGACGCCGATCACCTGGGGTTGCTGCTGCGCGAACGATTGGGACAAACGACGCTGGTGGCGCCAGTGGTGGAAATTTCTCTGGAAGCCGACCAGATCATCAGCCAGGCCGCGCCCAATACCGAGCTGTTTCCCACCATTGCCAGCGATCTGCAAGGCATGACACGTCTGGTCGAGCGGTTGCAGAGCCGGCTCGGTGCCGAAGCCGTACGGGTGTTGACCACCAGCGCCGATCATCGCCCGGAAAGAAGTCATGCCACCCCGGTGTTGCGCCAGCGACGCGCTGCCTGCAGCAACCGTGCCGCCCTGCCGCAGATCGCCATCATGCGCCCCGGCTGGCTGCTGCCGCAACCGCTGGCACTGCTGACGCGTCAGCACAAGCCTTTCTACCAAAGCCCGCTAACGCTGCTGGCCGGCCCGGACCGGATTGAAACCGGCTGGTGGGACGATGCCCTGGCGCTGCGCGATTATTTCATCGCTGAAAATGACCGGCACGTGCTGTTGTGGATTTTCAGATTACGCCCGGACGGCCAGGGTCCGGAAGAAGGCTGGTTTCTGCACGGCTTTTTCGCCTGAGCCGGAAATTTTTCATGAACCAAAAAACATCATGATCGAACAATCATCTTTACAAGAACACCATGCGCAGGGCCTGCCATCCTACGCAGAACTGCACTGCCGCTCAAATTTTACCTTCCTGTGCGGCGCTTCCCACCCGGAAGAGCTAGTCGAGCGTGCACAAACATTGGGCTATACCAGCCTGGCAATCACCGACGAATGTTCACTGGCCGGCGTGGTGCGCGCTCACGTGGCGGCAAAAGAATGCGGCCTGCATCTGATCCTGGGAACGGACATCACGCTCGATTGCGGGCTGCGCATGGTGCTGCTGGCCACCAACCGCAACGGTTACGGCAATCTGTCGGAACTGATCACGCTCGGGCGACGCCGTGCAGAAAAGGGCCATTACCGCCTGTATCGCAGCGATTTCGAAGCGCAGGCAGATACCAACGCACATATCGCCGACATCAATAACACCAGCACCAGCACCAGCACCAGCGTGCCCGACATGGCGCACCTGGCGCAATTGCCGGATTGTCTGACAATTTTCCTTCCGCAGCGCACATGCAGCCAGGATGAATTGATGCTGCAGGCGATTTGGCTCGTCACCCTGTTCGGCGCCAGAGCCTGGATCGGGCTGGAACTCTTGCACGGCATCGACGACGATCTCTGGCAAGACCGCTTGCACGCCCTGTCGGATGACGTCGGCGTGCCGCTGGTGGCCGCCGGCGATGTCCTGATGCATGTGCGCTCTCGCAAACCGGTGCAAGATACCCTGACTGCCATCCGGCTCGGCCGCCCACTGGCCGACTGTGGACTAGCGCTGCAGCCGAATGCCGAGCAGCATCTGCGCTCGCGCCTGCGCCTGAGTCGACTCTATCCGATTCACGCCTTGCAGCAGACCGTGGCGATTGCACGACTGTGCACCTTTTCTCTGGATGAGCTGCGGTATGAATACCCGGAAGAAATCGCTCCCGAGGGCGTCAGCTTGCGCATTTATTTGCGTCAACTGGTTTATGACGGCGCCGCCAGCCGTTTTCCGGCAGGCATTCCTGCGACCGTACAGGAGCAGATCGAGCATGAACTGGCACTGATCGGCGAACTGGCTTACGAACCCTATTTCCTGACAGTCTATGACATCGTGCGCTTTGCCCGGGATCAGGGAATCCTGTGCCAGGGTCGTGGTTCGGCGGCCAATTCAGTGGCGTGCTACTGCCTCTACATCACCGAAGTCGATCCAACCCGCACCCACGTCTTGTTCGAGCGTTTTATTTCCAAGGCGCGCAACGAGCCGCCGGACATCGATGTCGATTTCGAACATCAACGGCGCGAAGAAGTCATGCAATACATTTATGCGAAGTACGGCCGCCACCGTGCCGCCCTGACTGCCGCCCTGATCACTTATCGACCGCGCTCGGCAATGAAGGATGTAGGTCGGGCGCTGGGCATCGATTTCGAGCAGATCAACCGTCTTTCGCGTTCGCACCAGTGGTGGGACGGCCGCCAGATCGACCCCGAGCGATTGCGTGAAGTCGGCTTCGATCCGGATTCACCGGTGGTGCAGAAACTGCTCTGGCTGACACACATACTGATCGGTTTTCCGCGGCACCTTTCGCAGCATAGCGGCGGTTTCGTGATTGCCCGTGACAGTCTGGCACGGCTGGTACCGATCGAAAACGCTTCCATGCAAGACCGCAGCGTCATCGAATGGGACAAGGACGATCTGGACGCCCTAGGCCTTCTGAAAATCGACATCCTGGCGCTGGGCATGCTCTCGGCAATTCGCCGGGCGCTCGACCTGGTGGGCTTGCGACGCGGCGAAATCTTCACCATGCAGGACGTGCCAGCGGAAGATCCGGGTGTCTATCGAATGATTTCGGCTGCCGATACGGTGGGCGTGTTCCAGATCGAATCCCGGGCCCAGATGTCGATGCTGCCGCGCATGCAACCGCGCTGCTTCTACGATCTGGTGATCGAAGTGGCAATCGTGCGCCCCGGCCCGATCCAGGGCGGCATGGTGCATCCCTACCTGAAACGGCGCCAGGGCAAGGAAGCCGTGACCTATCCCAGCCCGGCAATTGAAACCGCCTTGTCGCGTACCTTGGGCGTACCGATATTCCAGGAGCAGGTCATGCAGATCATGATGCTGGCCGCCGGCTTTACCGCCGACGAAGCCGATAGCCTGCGTCGCGCCATGGCGGCCTGGAAAAGAAAAGGCGGCGTGCACCGCTTCCATGACCGGATCATCCAGGGCATGACCGCAAACGGCTACGAACTGGACTATGCCGAGCGCATCTTCAGCCAGATCGAGGGATTCGGCGAATACGGTTTTCCGGAGTCGCATGCGGCCAGCTTTGCCTTGCTGGTGTATGTGTCGGCATGGATCAAGCATCACGAACCGGCCGCCTTTCTGACAGCGCTGCTGAATTCACAACCGATGGGATTTTATTCTGCCTCGCAGCTGGTACAGGATGCAAAGCGCCACGGCGTGCCGGTGCTGCCGGTCGATGTGGTGATTAGCGAGGTTGATTGCACGCTGGCCTGGGCTGCTGAGTCGGGTGCTGAGTCGGGTGCCGAATCTGCTGCTGAATCTGCCAACAAAAACACGGAGCACAAAGCGCAGCAGCCGCAGAAAGTGCAGGAAGCGCCCGACCTGACCGCCGTACGGCTCGGCCTGTGCCTGATCAAAGGTCTATCGGCATCCGGCGCCCAGCGTATCGTCGACGCACGCGCCGTTGCCCCTTTTGCCAGCGTCGACGACTTGGCGCGGCGTGCAACACTATCGTTGCATGACCTGCAATCACTGGCCGAATCCAATGCCCTGTGTAGCCTGGCAGGCCATCGCCGGCAGGCAAAATGGCAGGTGGCCGGCATGACGCCGCCACCAGCATTGCTGCGCGAGGCGCCAATCGAGGAAGCGCCACTACTGCTTGCGCCGGCAACCGAAGGCCAGGAACTGGTGGCCGACTACGCCAGCCTGGGCCTGACACTGAACCGCCATCCGCTGGCACTCCTGCGTCCACGCCTGAACAAGATGAATCTGTCGAACTCCTTGATGCTGCGCGGCTTCGGCAATGGCAAGCTAGTGCGCGCTGCCGGACTGGTAACGATGCGTCAGCGCCCCGGCACTGCCAAAGGCACCATGTTCGTGACCCTGGAAGACGAGACCGGCACCATCAACGTCATCGTCTGGCCGGATCTGGTCGAGCGCCATCGCAAGGAAGTGCTGAATGCCCGTCTGATGACGGTTTATGGCGTCTGGCAGGTGCAGGGCGAGGTGCGGCACCTGGTGGCGCGGCGCATTGTCGATGACACGGCGCTGCTGGGTAATCTGGCAACCGCAAGCCGGAATTTTCATTGATGTGCAGCTTGGTGGCAGCAGGTTGACAATTCGGCGTATACGCATCCCGTTCGCTTTGGTCAGAACCCAGCTGGATGATCCCGTTACGATAAGCTTTAAACAACATTTTTAGGCATGGCACACCAATCATGAGAATTCCTCCCAGAGAAGTGGGCAACACTCCCATCGTTCAGACACAGACAGCCAGTGCAGCCACCGAAGCGCACACACAACCTCACGTTGCTGCCGGTACGACGGCCAGCCGCCCGTTTTTCCAGCCACGCACTGGCTCGACAAGCGCAATCGGGGAGATGCGGTGCGAAAAGAGGGATTCGGTCATGTCTTATGGGGCTCGAAGCCGGTTTTATTGCTCCGCAACGACGAGTACGGAACTTTGAAGAACTTACAATCGCAACGTGCTTTAAAAGACAATTTTTTGTTGATCGATGATGGGGAACGCGGTGGTTATCTGGTCAACCAATATAACCTTCAAAAATAGGTCTGATTGGCGGATAACGGCACCAACGCTGCAAGAATGTTCCTGCGTGGCTGCAAGAATGTTCCTGCGTGAACGGCGTGTGTTTGTGCATAAGCTAAGCTCATCCTGTCTTTGGATCAGTCTGGCTTACCTATGGAAGCACTGATTAATTCAAGTTTTTACTTGCCTGAGACTCGTAAGTCTTTGATTTTATTAATGGCGATTTTTAAGGAAACGAATTAATCAGCGCCTCCATAGGTAGCCGCAACGCCGATCTTTGCGATCACCGGTAAAAAACACTGCTGCTGCTCTTTCTTCAACTCGAATTTCAACGCTTTTTCAGCAATGCCGGCGGCACAAAATACCGTGCGCACCGCTGCCACTTTCTCGACACCATCGATTCGATACACATGCAGCGTTCCAGCCGGTGCGCCACCGCCATTCTTGATACTGTGCGGATGATTGGTTTCCAGATCGATCGTGCGGCTACTACCGGCATCGCGATCTTCTTTTTTTACCTTTTGCAACTGCTCTGCCACCATTTCATAAGTGCGTTCCCGAACCTGGCCGAAAATTACCAACGATGTGCAGGCGCAGGGATGATCGTGAATCGGCGTTTTCTGGTGCGCGTCAAAACGAAAGAATTGAAAGCAAAAGGGTGCACCCCGATTGTCATCCGTGTACATGAGATATTTGCCGTAGTCATGCGTGCCTTTTCCCTTTACGCGATACGGGATAAGATCGAGTTTTGCCGCCTCGATGACCTGGCTGATATTTTCTTCGATATGCAATCGCACCGCTTCCGGCGAGATGCCGGGATTCTGTTGCACCAAGTTGGCCTTGAAGCTCAGGACGGCATCAGCGACACGTGTCTGGTTTTGCAAATGCAGGGCAAGGTCGGGAGCCGGAAGCGCGACCTCGTATTTTTGTCGGGCCGCCAACAGCTTTTCCGGCAGACCTTCTGCAGCATGCAGGCGCCTTACCGAATGTGGCACAGTTACCTCGGCAGCCGACATTCCTTTCATCGGCCCATTCGACTGCAAAAAGGGGGTCGCCTGCAGCGTATCCAATTGGTTCGGAAAACTATGGTCGACTTGCGAAGAATAACGAATGCTCGGGTAATTTTTCATGCGTTCGGTTCTTTCTGCTGGCATGGGTCATGGAATGAATAGTCTGCAACGATGGTAGATAGATCACCTGAAAACATCAAAGAATGAATTCGTGCTTGATTATTCGCTTGTGTCGTAAAAGCATTTACCATGCCCGACACCAATGTTGGCGCTTTTGACACAAGTACGGAATTATGTAGCAACCGCACAAAGCTTTTTGGCGGTCAAAATCACTAGATTGGGTGTGAAGTCTCGGTACTCTTCCATTACCCATTCCAAGGCTGAGCGCCCACCAAGACTGTATGCCCAAGCCTCAGAAGCAACACCTTCCAATTTGGTGATGGCATCTATTTCGATAACACCTTTGACTCCGACCCTTGCCCTTAGCGAAGGGCACATGGCAACTCGTTCGCAACACTAATTGCCCTTATTCATTGCCTCGACCGCTGAAATCCGTTTAGTATCAGTCAACATTTTCGTGCAACCCTCTGAAAAGAATACCGTGCTGGAATTCGATCCACGATCATTCATCGTCATTTCCACGGGTGTTGCTGCGATGTGCGCTTTCATCTGCTTTTCACTTCGCCGCGGGATTCCACACGATATTCAGGGCCTGAATTGCTGGGGTAGCGCATGCGTCGTGCTGGTTATTTCATCGCTTTTGTTTGCGGCACGTCCGTCAATCGGCGTGCTGTATTCAAGCTACACAGCAAATATCACCGTGGGCACGGGCATTGTGATGCTTTACGCAAGTATTCGGCAATTCTGCGGCTTGCGACCCTACCGAGCTGTGTATGCAGGTCTACCGCTTATCCTGGCGGGCTCGTTGATCTGGCCAACATTCGTAACCGACGACTACCAAACACGAATCGTGATCGTTAGTTCGATGAATGCCGGTCTGTTCGTGGCCGCTGCATTGGCGATCTGGCGTGACAAGCGCAAGTATTTCGCTGAGCACTTTACGGCGGCTGTGTTCTTCGCCACCGGGCTGGTCTCTGCTGCGCGGTGTCTGGCCGCCATTGTGTCGCCGGCAACGGCCCATCCGTTGACAGATGCGTCATCCATTCAACACATTTATCTGGCAACTTTTGCATTTTCGCTGGTGGCGTTGAGTCTCGGCTTTTTGCTGATGGTGACCAAAAGACTGCAAGTCCGGCTTGAAAACGCTGCTTCGCACGATGGACTGACAGGTATCGCGACTCGGTCGGCATTTGAGGAGCGTGCCACGATGGAGCTAACGAGAAGCATGCGTACGGGGCGAAAATCGTCCCTCTTGATGATCGACCTTGACAACTTCAAGAGCATCAACGATCTGCATGGGCACCATGGTGGCGACACTGTGCTGAAGGAGTTTGTTCGCAGGACGTCTACGATACTGCGCGGTCATGATTTGTTCGGCCGCTATGGTGGCGAAGAATTTGTGATTCTACTGCCTGATACCGATCACGACACTGCGCTGCAAGTCGCCGCTCGTATCTGTAATGCAGTACAGGAACCGGGTGTCGGCGATTCCCCACGGTTTACCGCCAGCATCGGAGTAACCACAGGCATGCCGCTAGCCGCAGATATTTACAGGTTTTTAGATGAGGCCGACAAGGCTTTGTACCGCGCCAAGGCCTCTGGCAAGAATCGCGTTGCAAGCCACTGTGAAATCTCATGCTAGATATTTCATTTGCTCGGTTTCCACAGGCGCTCAGGACTATCGTTCATTACATTTCGCGTGCCCCTTCAGAGCACGACATGACGACGCGCTCGGGAGCTTTGCCATAGCGCCTCTTGCCTAACAGATTGCAGATTCAACGACATGGGCCATAATACGGGCTGTCAGAATTCTTACAGCGAGTCCACAGCAATGGTCGATGCAAAAACCTTCCGTGATGCGATGTCACGGCTCGCCGCAGCCGTCAGTGTCGTTACCAGCAACGGCCCTGGTGGGCTAAGTGGCTGCACTGCTTCGGCGGTCTGCAGCGTCAGCGACGAACCACCGGTTCTACTCGTATGCATCAACCGCACAAGTCGCAACAATGCAATTTTCAAGGAAAACGGCCGGTTGTGCGTCAATGTGTTGCGGGCAGAACAGCAGAACATGGCAATGCTGTTCGCCCGCTCCTCGGGTGCCACACCTGCAGCGGCCCGGTTCACCGATAGTGCCTGGTCCTTGAGCGCGGCCACTCCGGCAAGCATACCGCCCCCACCGCACTTTCAGCTCCCGGCATTGGAGAATGCCCTGGTGTCGCTGGACTGCAGCGTCATCGATACCGCCGAGATCGGGTCACATACTGTGTTCTATTGCAGTGTGGAAGCCACCCGCTTTGGCAACCAGGGGTCAGCGCTCTTGTATTACGAGCGCGATTTTCAGGCCCTGCCTGACCTAGCCGGCCCACTTGCGGGCATTGCGGAACATCCTCATCCACGGTGAATCTTCGCCCCACCCATCCGGATGCCACGAATGCTGTACCGTACGGAACACCCGTTCGGCATGGGGCATCAGCACCGTAAATCGGCCGTCAGGCGTCGTCACCGAGGTGATACCCCCTGGAGAACCAGTGGGGTTGTAAGGATAGCGCTCGGTGACCTGCCCCTGGTTGTCGATGAACCGCATGGCGACGATCGCTTCACCGCTGGCACCTGTCAAGGAAAAGTCGGCAAATCCTTCACCGTGGGCTACGGCAATCGGCGCTTGCGTGCCGGCCATTCCCTGAAAAAAGATCGACGGTGACGCGGCGACTTCGACCATCGAGTAGCGTGCCTCGAACTGTTCCGATTTGTTGCGCGTGAATTTTGGCCAGGCCTGTGCGCCGGGAATGATCGATTTCAGATTGCTCATCATCTGGCAACCGTTGCAGATGCCGAGCGCGAAGGTGTCGGTACGGTTGAAAAACACCGCGAACTGCTCCGCAAGCTTGCTGTTGAACAAGATGGTCTTTGCCCAACCTTCTCCTGCGCCCAGCACGTCGCCGTAAGAAAAGCCGCCCACGGCAATCACGCCGGTAAAATCCGAAAGTCGTGCCCGACCCGTGATCAGATCGCTCATGTGTACATCAATTGCCGTGAAACCTGCGCGGTGCATGACGTAAGCGGTCTCGACATGGGAATTGACGCCCTGTTCGCGCAGGATAGCCACCCGTGGACGCACGCCGGCAGTGATCATCGGCGCGGCAATGTCCTGCTGCGGATCGAAAAGTACGACCGGCGCCATACCGGTGTCGGCGGCATCGGCAATGCGCGCGTAATCAGCATCGGCGCAATCCGGGTTGTCGCGCAGGCGGGCGATACGCCAGCTGGTTTCACTCCACAGCTGTTGCAGCGCCACCCGTGGCTGCTTGTATATCTCGCGTGCATCCCTGGCAAACTCGATCACATCCCGCGGATTGGGCTTGCCGATGATATGACTGCAAGCCCCGAGCTTATAGGAGCGCAACACATTCATGACATCCGATTTTTCCGCGGCGCGCACCTGCACCACCGCGCCCAGTTCTTCGTTGAACAGCGCTCGCAGTGTCAATTCGTTGCGTCGCTCACCGACCTGCGTGGCCCAGTTCTTGGCATCGCCCCAGTCGGCGCTGTGCTCGCTCTCCAGAGTCAGGATATCGAGGTTGACAGAGACGCCGACATGCCCGGCAAACGCCATTTCGCACAGCGTCATAAACAGGCCACCGTCGGAGCGGTCGTGGTAGGCCAGTAGCCGGCCTTCGGTGTTGAGCTGCTGGATCGCCTTGAAAAAAGCTTGCAAATCTTCGGCACTGTCAAGATCGGGGGTCTCGTTACCGACCTGCTGCATGACCTGGGCAAATGCCGAAGCACTCAGGCGGCTCTTGCCGCGCCCGAGGTCGATCAGGATCAATACGGTCTCGCCCAGATCGGTACGCAACTGCGGCGTGAGCACCCGCCGGATATCGGTGACAGGCGCAAAAGCCGAGACGATCAGCGATACCGGCGAAGTCACCGCTTTCGAAGTACCGTCGTCGTCCTGCCAGGTAGTGCGCATGGAGAGCGAATCCTTGCCGACCGGAATACTGATGCCGAGCGCCGGACACAACTCCATACCCACTGCACGAACCGTATCGAACAAGGCCGCATCCTGCCCCGGCTGGCCGCAGGCTGCCATCCAGTTGGCAGACAGCTTGATATCCGACAGATGCGCAATCGGTGCGGCTGCGATATTGGTGATGGCTTCGCCTACCGCCATACGCCCGGATGCCGGCGCATTGATGACGGCCAGCGGCGTTCTCTCGCCCATGGCCATTGCCTCACCGAGAAACCCCTCGAAACTCATGGCAGTAACCGCGCAGTCCGCTACCGGTATCTGCCACGGGCCCACCATCTGATCGCGCACGGTCATAGCGCCTACGGTACGGTCGCCGATGGTGATCAGAAAGGATTTGTCGGCCACCGTTGGCAGACGCAGCACGCGTTGCGAGACGTCCAGCAGGTCGATGCCGGTCAGGTCCAGTGGCATCAGTTGCGGTGCCACATGCACCACGTCGCGGTGCATTTTCGGTGGCTTGCCGAGCAATACATCCATGGGCATGTCCACCGGATGTTCGCCGGTGCTGCTTTCAGGGTCGATCACCTGTAGCTGGCGTGCTTCCGTAGCGTGGCCGACGACGGCAAACGGGCAACGCTCGCGCTTGCACAGATATTCGAACAGCGACAAACTTTCCGGTGCAATCGCCAGCACATACCGCTCCTGCGACTCATTGCTCCAGATTTCTTTCGGCGCCATGCCGCTTTCTTCCAGCGGCACCGCTCGCAGATCAAAAATCGCACCGCGCTGGGCATCGTTGGTGATTTCCGGAAAAGCGTTCGACAAGCCGCCGGCACCGACATCGTGAATCGACAGGATCGGGTTGTCCGCCTGCATTGACCAGCAGGCATTAATGACTTCCTGTGCCCGCCGCTCCATTTCCGGATTGCCACGCTGAACAGAATCGAAATCCAGGTCCGCCGTGTTGCTGCCGGTCGTCATTGACGATGCAGCGCTGCCGCCCATACCGATGCGCATGCCTGGCCCACCGAGTTGAATTAGCAGGCTGCCCACCGGCAGCGCCTGCTTGTGCGTATGCAAAGCGCTGATGCTGCCGAGTCCACCGGCGATCATGATCGGCTTGTGGTAGCCGACGACCGCGCCGCCGACGTCCTGCTCGAACGTACGGAAATAACCGGCAAGATTCGGCCGGCCGAACTCGTTGTTGAAAGCTGCGCCACCAAGCGGGCCTTCGATCATGATCTGCAGTGCCGAGGCAATACGATCAGGTTTGCCGAAGGTGGTCGACTCCCAGGGCTGCACGGCATCCGGCAACAATAGATTCGAGACAGTGAATCCGGTCAGGCCAGCTTTGGGCCGAGCGCCACGGCCGGTAGCACCTTCATCGCGGATTTCGCCACCGGCGCCAGTCGAAGCACCGGGAAACGGCGAGATAGCGGTCGGATGATTATGCGTCTCGACCTTCATCAGGATATGGGTCAGCTCGCTCGAGGCGACATATTCGTTGCCCTGCGCCGCACCGCGTGCGTAGAACCGTGAAACCGTGGCGCCTTCGATGATCGACGAATTGTCGCTATAGGCGACGATCGTGCCCTGCGGATGCAGCGCATGGGTATTGCGGATCATGGCAAACAGCGACTTGTCCTGAGCCACGCCGTCGATGGTCCAGTCGGCATTGAAAATCTTGTGCCGGCAATGCTCGCTGTTTGCCTGGGCAAACATCATCAGCTCGACGTCCGTCGGATTACGCTGCGCCTGGGTGAACGCAGCATGCAAATAGTCGATTTCTTCGTCGGAGAGGGCTAGTCCGAGTACGGTATTGGCCTGCGCCAGCGCGGATTTTCCATTCGCAAGAATGTCGATCGATGTCAGTGCCCTGGCTTCAAGCGGCCTGAACAGGCCAGCGGCATCCTGCGGCCGACGCACTACAGTTTCGGTCATGCGGTCGTGCAGCAGTGCGCCGATCGTCGCGATGCTGGCTTCCGGTATTTTCTTTGCCCCGCCCAGCAAGCCGGACTTGACTTGCACCTGGTAAAGCACGCCACGCTCGACGCGTTTGATGTGCGCCATACCGCAGTTGTGGACAATATCGGTAGCCTTGCTGGCCCATGGCGAAATCGTACCAAAACGCGGGATGGTGACAAACGCTTCACCGCTTTCGGCGCCATCGAACGGCTCGCCATACGTCAGCAAACTGCTTAGGCGGTCGATATCGATCTGCTCGAGCGGCGCTGTAGCGTCGATGAAGTGTAAAAAGCGCGCGCTGACACCGGTGACGGTGGCGTCGGCTGCCTGGAGTGTAGAAAACAAACGGGTGCCGCGAAAAGCGGACAGGGCATGGGAGCCCGGCAAAATCAACATGGCGGCAGTAAAAGTGGGCAGCGCGATCGCCCCCAGAATGGCCGGGCGGCAGACGCTACGGGGTGAGTCGGCGAATCGGAAAGGACACGCCAGGATTATACCGATACCCTGCCCGTGCGCATGGCCCTCCGGCCTGCACTACTCCGCCAAAAGCTCCGCCACTGCCTGCATGCCATCCACGTGTTCGGCAATTACCTTGACGATCACCACAATCGGAATGCCCAGCAGCAAGCCCCATACACCCCAAAGCCAACCCCAGAACAGTAATGAAATGAAGACAGCGGTTGCATTCATCTTGGCAATGCGTCCTGTCATCCAGGTTGTCACGAAGGTACCGACGACAGTTGCGATTGCCAGCGAAGCACCGGCGACCAGTAACGCACTGGACACCGACTCGAACTGCAGGAACGCCACCAGCCCGGTGGCGATCATGATCAGCAACGGACCAAAGTACGGAATGATATGCAACAGTCCGGCCGCCACGGCCCAGGCACCAGCGTTTTGCAGGCCGAGCCAACCCAGCGCGCCCCACATCATCAGCGCCAGCAAAACATTGGTCACCAGCAGCATGAACATGTACCGTTGCACGGAATCGTTCATCTCATCCAGGATCTGCACGGTGATCTTCTTGTTGGAGATCGAGCCGCTGGTGAGCTTGACCAGCTTGCGCTTGAACGTGTCACCGGACAGCAACAAAAAAAATACCAGGAACAACATCATCGTCGCTTGGCCAACGAACCCCAAAGCGCCCAGCGATCCCGCCCAAAGCCATTCGTTCAACCGGATCATCGGTATGTCGGCTGGCGGAGCCGCCTTGCCACGCGAGGCTTTGATGCCTGCCGCCTGGTTTGTAGCCTTCTCTATTTCATTAGCGGCAGCCTGCATTTGCTGCAACGTGGTTGGCTGATCGTCGCGAATCTTTGCCAAGACCCTTGAAAGACGGCTGGTCGTATCAGGCAACTGCTCAACGATCGAGCGAAATTGGGTGCGCACCGTCGTGCCGACGATGAACATCGCACAAAACAAAGTGACCATCACCACCGAAGCGGCAATCAATCGTGGCATTCGAAAACCCTGCAGCGTGTTGACTACCGGTGTGAGCGTATAGGAAATGAAAATGGCAAAAACGACAGGAATCAGAAATTCCTTCGCCCATTGCAAGGCAAAGATGAAAGCCAGTGTTGCCAGTACCGCAAGCGCAGTTCCCCGGGCATCGACGTGTATGCGCACCGGCAGGCCGGTGGGCGAATCACTTTTTTCTGCGCTGATCAAAGGATGCGGATGCGCTTCTACTTCGATCTCGGCCGTCGTGGAAGTGTTGTCGATCGATAGCAGCGGTGAAGCCGGTTTCGGAATTGTCATGCCACGCCTAAATGTTGAACTGTATCAACAGTATCGAGTGCCTCATATGCTTTGTCCATGAACGATTGCGCCGCCATATGAAAAACACCGATTGTGTTGTCGCAGGTCCGGTTGGGCCTTGAATGCGACATCACGATCGGTGCTGGTTGACTACCGTCCATTTCAACGGCCGGCTGATTGCCTCAAGTCATTTGCAAAACGTCATTTGTAAAAATTATTTCAAGCGCATGTCATTTTTGACAGACGAAACACCCTTGATTCCCTTGGCCACGGCAACTGCGCGCTGGGCTTCGGCTTCCGAACTGACGAAACCGCTCAACTGGACCACGCCCTTGAATGTTTCGACATTGATCTCGCGTGCTTTCAAAGCAGGATCGTTGACGAATACAGCCTTTACCTTGGTAGTTATGACGGAGTCATCCACGTATTCGGCCGTTCCTTCGGACTTCGGTGTGGAAGCGCAACCTGCAAGTGCGAACATGACGACAGCCAGCAGTGCAACAAAAATATTCTTCGATGATTTCATGATTATTTTCCTAAGGATTGATTGAATGGGCTGATTCCCGTCTGTGAAAACTTTGGATCAGACGCTCCGATTGCAAGCCACGGCGTGCATTGCACAGTAATTGCACCGTAGAATACGTCGGTCTAGCATCATGCCGAAGTTGCCCGTCGAAACGGGTACGTCGGCAGTGACATTCGATTGCGATGTTTTACGCGAGCGCTCAATAAGGTTCTGTACGGTAACTAACTTACTTATTAAATGACAAATGAAGTTTCCCTGAAAACTCTTTACTTACCAGCCTGCACGATGACGCTTTCCACACTCCGCTTTTCTGAACTTTTTTCTGCGCCGGCACCATGCGATTTTTCGTCTGAATCGTCGATTCGATCAACCTGCGGGTGCATATGCAGGTAGCCGTGATCGGTGGCGGCGTCGCAGGTGTCAGCACCGCTTTTTTCCTGGCTCAGGCAGGGCACGAGGTCGTGGTGATCGAGCGCCAGAGTAACGTCGCCGAAGGCGCCAGTTTCGGCAACGCCGGTACGGCCTCCCCCACCCACGCTCTGCCGTGGGCAGCGCCAGACATGCCGCGAAAGCTGCTGTCGATGCTTTTCAAGGCCCAGGGGCCGGTATTCATCAAGCCGCGCTGGAATCGTCCGTTATGGCGTTGGGCGCGGCACTGGATGGAGGAATGCGATATCGAACGGCATCGGGTCAATACCGAACGCCTGTATCGCCTCGGCGCTTACAATCAGGAAATCATGCGTGAACTGCGTCTTCAATTTCCGTTCGAGTATGAGCGTACACAAGGTTACCTTCAGCTCTATCGCACTGTCGCCGAACGCGCCGCCGCAGCACCGCTTCATGCAATGCTTGCCGAGCGTGAGGTGCCCCACCGAGTGATGGATGCGGAAGAGGCATACCTGATCGAGCCGGCACTGGCACGCTCAACCAGTTTGGCTGGCGCACTGCATCTGCCGCAGGACGACGCCGGCAATTGCCCGCTGTTCTGCAAGCAGCTGCGTAGCGCTGCGCAAGTGATCGGCGTAAACTTCCATTTTGGCACCGAGGTCGCCGCAATCGAGCCACCAGACATTGGCAGGACCGGCTTGAGCGTCCAGCTGGGAGAAAATCGTTTTGCCGTCGACGCAGTGGTCGTGGCCGCAGGCGCCGGCAGCCAGCAGTTGCTTGAGCCAATGGGTATCAAGCTGCCATTCTTTCCGGTGCGAACTTATGCAGCGACTGCCTCGATCCGGAATTTCGACGATGCGCCGCTGGCCTCCCTGGCCGATGCATCCAACCGCATCGCCATCACACGCATCGGCACTCGGGTGCGCCTAGCTGGTCTGGCCGAAGTCGGCATGCGCTCCGAAGACCTTCACAAGGGTGCGATTCGCACCTTGCTCAAGGTAGGCCAGGACTGGTTTCCCGATGCAGCCAACTACAACGCCGCAACGATCTGGTCCGATGTCTTGCCGACGCTGCCCGATGGTCCGCCGGTAATCGGGCCCACACCAGTGCGCAATCTGTATCTGAACATCGGCCATGGCACTGCCAGCTGGGCTCTGGCCGCAGGTGCCGGGCGCATACTGGCCGATGTGATTTCCGGACGTCAGCCCGATATTGACACCGAGGGGCTCGGCATGCGACGCTTCAATTGATCACGGCTGCCGGACATGGCTGATTCCACTTCGGCTGCGACAGGGCTGTTTTCAATAGCAGAGATTCGCGCAATTGAAAACGCTGCCAGTGCGCACTTACCGGCGCATGCATTGATGCAGCGTGCCGGCAAAGCTGCTGCACAGGCTGCCATACGCATCGTCGGGCCGGCTGCGGCGACCTTGCTGTTTCCAGCCGGCATACCGATATTGATTGCTGCCGGACCAGGCAACAATGGTGGGGACGCCTGCGAATGCGCAGCGCTGCTGGCGCGCCAGGGATATCAAGTCACGCTGCTGATACCACAAGCGCTCGCCAACCCAAGCACCGATCATGCGCAGGCGCTGGAACAGGCACGCTCAGCGCCAGTCGCCTGGGCCGACCTGCTTGCAGTACCGGCGCTGGTACAACAACGTTGGGCGCTTGTCATCGATGGTCTGTTCGGCATCGGCCTGGATCGTGCGCTTGCGGGCGTTTGGCAAACAGTCGTCTCGAGCCTGAATGCCATCGATGCACCGCTGCTGGCGCTGGATGTACCGAGCGGACTGAATGCCGACACCGGCGCCGTTATTGTTGAAGATGCCGAGGACGGCCACCTCCCTGGCAAGGATGTGAGCCAGACACGAAACAAGGTGTGCATCCGCGCCTCCCATACCATTACTTTTATCGCCGACAAACCAGGTCTGCATACCTGTGACGGGCGCGACCAGGCAGGTGCCGTTAGCGTCGCATCGCTAGACATCGGCCTCGAGCATTACCCGTCTCCGTGCGTGGTTCTGACGCAGAGCCTGGTATTTTCCGCGCACACACATGCCCGGTTGCACAATTCGCACAAGGGTCGCTTCGGCGACGTGCAGATCGTAGGTGGTGCTGACGGCATGGTCGGTGCCGCCGTGCTGGCCGCGCACGCAGCGTTGAAGTCGGGAGCAGGTCGGGTATTGGTCGGGTTTCCAAATACGGCGCACCCCTCGCCATTCCAGGTCGGCTTGCCCGAACTGATGTGCCGAAGCGCCGACGATCTAGACTTCTCTCACGGTGTGCTGGTGGTCGGTCCGGGCCTTGGAACCTCCGAGGCAGCGTATGCGCTGGTCGCTCGGGCTTGCACTGCCGAAGTGCCCCTGGTGCTGGATGCAGATGGCTTGAACCTGCTTGCAGGCGCACCGGCATTACAGGCGGCACTTGTCCGTCGTTCTACACGGAGTCGAACGCCAGGCAGGCCGGATGCCCCATGTGGTAGTGCCACGCTGTTGACCCCGCATCCGCTGGAAGCGTCACGACTGCTCGGCATCACGGCAGCGGCGGTACAAACAGATCGGCTAGCGGCGGCGCAAATGCTGGCAGAAAAATTTTCGGCGACGGTGATCCTGAAAGGGTCCGGCACGATCATCGCGCACGAAGGCAAATTGTGGGTCAATCCGACTGGTAACCCAGCCCTTGCCAGTGGTGGAACCGGCGATGTCTTAGCTGGCTTGTGCGGCGCATTGCTGACGCAAGGCTGGCCGATCCTGCATGCGGCTCTGGCGGCAGTATGGGTGCATGGCACTGCGGCCGACCTGCTGGTGGCACGCGGTGTCGGCCCGGTCGGCGTCACCGCCAGCGAAATCATAGACGCAGCACGCAGCGTGCTTAACGACGTAATCGCCGGCCGGTTCAGGCAAGCCGTCCCGCAGTGATGGTAATGATTCGGCTGCATTGTGCAGCGATCGCCGCATCGTGCGTAACCAGCACCAGCGTCGAACCACGTTCGGCATTCAATTCGAACATCAGACTGATGACTGCAGCACCGGTGGTTGCATCCAGGCTGCCGGTGGGCTCGTCGGCGAACAGCAAAGGCGGCTCACAGACGAACGCCCGGGCCAGCGCCACGCGCTGCTGCTCGCCACCCGACAGATACTTTGGATAATGGGTCAGCCGCGACGACAAGCCAACCCGGCCCAGCATGGCTTTGGCTCGGGCGCCGGCATCGCCCTCGCCGCGCAATTCCAGCGGCAACATCACGTTTTCCAGTGCGGTCAGGTGTGGCAACAACTGAAATGACTGGAACACAAAGCCCAGCATGCGCTTTCGCAGGCCGGCGCGCCCATCCTCATCGAGGGTAAAAATATCGACGCCGTCGAGCTTGACCGTACCAGAGGACGGCGTATCGAGTCCAGCAAGCAACCCCAGCAGTGTCGATTTGCCAGACCCGGAAGCGCCGACGATGGCAAGCGTGGAGCGGGCCGGCACGGTAAAATTGATGTCGTCGAGAATGGTGAGCTCGCCCGTGGCATCCGTCACGCGCTTGCCGAGACCGATCGTTTCTATAGCGGAGAACAATGTTATGGCATCAGGCATGCAAGAGAATTTTCTGAAATTGATGGGGAAGTCGCGCGCTATCACCGGGCGGGTCGTATTGAGCGGTCTTTTCGCCGGCATGAGTGCCATTGCAATAGCCCAACCGGTTCAAACCAGTGTGGCTGCAACCAGTGCACCGGTCAATGCGCGCAATCATTCTGCATCAAAAACCATGCTCGTGCTCGGCGACAGCCTCTCCGCCGAATACGGACTGGCACGCGGCGCCGGCTGGGTGCCACTACTGAAAAAACGGCTCGAGGCAGAAGGCATTGATGCCATGATCGAAAATGCCAGCATCAGCGGCGAGACCACCAGCGGTGGCAAGGCGCGTTTGCCAGCGTTGCTGCGGCAACATCAACCAGGTATCGTGATACTGGAATTAGGCGGCAATGACGGCCTGCGTGGCTTGCCGATGTCGGCGACTGCCGGCAATCTGCGCGACATGATCCAAACGGCCAAGAAAAGCGGCGCGCGGGTGCTGCTGCTGGGAATGCAGATTCCGCCGAACTACGGTGCAGATTACACCCGCCAGTTCGCCGGCCTGTATCCAACAATAGCGAAAGAAACCGGCGCCACGCTGGTACCGTTCTTTCTAAAAGGCCTGGAAATCAGGAGGGATCTATTTCAGTCGGACCGCATTCACCCGACTGCAGCAGCGCAACCCCTGATGCTGGAAAACGTCTGGCCAATGCTACGGCCAATGCTGACCACGCAGGCCGGCGCTGCGGCTTCGGCGATGCAACGGACCGCGCCGGCACGTTGATTCGTCGATTTTTACCGGCTTGGCCTGCGCTTACGCCTTTACTTTCTCTACTCAATAAGCGCCGTCAGCCGGTATTGCAGCAGTCGATACCGGTACCAGCATCTTGACCTTGGCTTTCTTTTTCAAGACATCGATATACGCCAACATTTCTTCCTGTGCGAAAGCTTCGGCAATTTGCTGCTGCTCGGCCTGACGGCGCGCCACGTCGACATTGGCTGGCGTGGCAACTTTGGTAATCTTGAAAATACTGTACCCCTGACCTGGAGCAACCAGGCCGATCACCGCTGGCAGGGTCGCCGAATTGGCAGACATGATCGCTGCCACGGCCGGGCCGGAAAAATCACTTTGCTTTGAACGCGAGACGGTCTTTACCGGACCGAACTGCCCGGCATTGACATCTTTTTTCAGTTCAGCCAGCTTCGTCTCACCCGCCTGGCGGGCCAGGTTCGCAGCTTCAACCCGAGTCACCCGTTCACGCACGACTGCCTGCACTTGTTCGAACGGCAATGTGCTGACAGGACGATATTCCACAACCCGCCCGGCGACCAGCGTATTGGGCGCTACGTCGACCGCTTCCGTATTGCGCTTGTTTTTCAGGGCATCGTCGCTGAACAGTGCATTCAGGAACTTGGGATTATTTACCGGCGATGCGACAGCGGAAGACTGTTGCAAATCCGGCTGCCGCGTCAGGCCTGCAACCGTCTCGATCTTCAATTTCAGTTTGTCAGCAACCGGCTTCAGGCTGTCGGCTTGTTCGTAGACCGTATTGGTAAATGTCTCGGCCGCTTCGGCGTATTTCTTATTTGCCAGTTGCGTGCGGATTTCTGCGGCAATCTCCTCCTTCACCGCTTCCAGCGGTTTGATGGCGGCAGGCTTGATGTCCGTTAGCTCAATGATGTGAAACCCAAAATCCGAGCGCACCAGATCGCTGATCTGACCAACCTTCATCTGGAACACGGCGTCCTCGAACGGCTTGACCATCGCGCCACGAGCGAATAACTCCAGGTCACCACCACGCTCGCCCGATCCAGGATCGTCGGAATTCGCTTTTGCCAGCCGGGCAAAATTCACAGGCGTCGCACGGACCTGTAGCAGCAGACTCTCGGCCTTTGTCTTGGCTGCAGCGAGCTCGGTTGCCGACGCATCCTTTTTGACGGCAACCAGTATATGGCTGGCGCGGCGCTGTTCTTCGACGCCATAGCGTTTGGCATTTTGGTCGTAATAGGATTTCACATCAGCGTCCGACACGGTAATTTGTGGCGCAATTGTCGCGCTGCTCAACACCACGTATTCCACCTTGACCTGCTCGGGCGTCTGGAACTGACGAATGTTCTTGTCGTAATAGGCCTTGAGCATCACCTCCGTGAGCTTTACCTGCGGCACGAAGGCATCGACCTTGAACGACAGCTCCTGAACGACCCGCTCCTGGTCGTTCAAGTCGGATAGACGATTGGCCACGGTTTTGGGTGCGAATGCCGTGGACTGGATGGCTGCATTAATCTGTTGCAACGCCAGATCCTTGCGCAGACGGGCTTCGTACATTGCAGGCGTAACGCCCTGCACCGCCAGCAAACCTTTGTACCGTTCGATATCGAAACGGCCGTTTTCCCCGGCCAGATCAGGAACGGCCAGAATTGATTGTTGCAGGGTTTTATCGGAAATCACCAGATTCTTGCGCGTTGCTTCCACCGCAAGGGCACGCTGTGCGACGAGGTTTTCCAGCACGCGGCTCTTCGCTTCAGGCGTATCGAACAGCTTTGGATCGAATTGTTCACCAAAGCGCTGGCGCAGTTGCTCGACCTGATTTTGCTGGGCAGCCTCCCATTCCTCTTTCGTGATCGACTGATTTCCGACTTTCGCCACGGTGTTCGCCGGGTCACCGAAATTGGAATAACTTTCGACACCGACGAAGGCGAACGAGGGAATTATGAAGAGCAACAACGCAAACTGCATCAAGCGACGATGGGTGCGAATGTATTCAAACATGATTGGCTGCTCACAAACATTGGCAATGGAGGTATGCGACGCATACAAGAAAAAAGGCGAACTCTCGTTCGCCTTTTCGGTATTTGGCGGAGTGGACGGGACTCGAACCCGCGACCCCCGGCGTGACAGGCCGGTATTCTAACCAGCTGAACTACCACTCCTATATCTACTACTCGACAACTACACTACTGCATGAGGCACGTTCATGCTGCCTGCTGGTGGGTGCTGACGGGCTCGAACCGCCGACCTACGCCTTGTAAGGGCGCCGCTCTACCAACTGAGCTAAGCACCCGTTGCTGTGCCACACTGCTCTACAATTCCCTGACACGTATCACCATGTCAGGGACCGCATTTTACTGCATCTCAATGCGTTTTGCCAAGGTTTAATGCCGGCGTACGGTCGGGTCCGTAATGTCGCCAGGCTTGGCAACAGCCGTGGCAGCCGCAGCTGCCGCAGCTGCCGCCGCTGCAGTACCAATTGCCGCCTCTTCATCCGTCAAGGCAACCGGTTGCCGTTCCAAAGCAATTTCCAACACTTTGTCGATCCAGCGTACCGGCACGATCTCGAGCTTGTTCTTGACGTTGTCCGGTATGTCGGCCAGGTCTTTCACGTTTTGCTCGGGAATCAGCACGGTCCTGATACCGCCCCGGTGTGCCGCAAGTAATTTCTCCTTAAGGCCGCCGATCGGCAACACTTCGCCACGCAAGGTAATCTCGCCGGTCATCGCCACATCCGCACGCACCGGTATGCCGGTAAATACCGAGACCATTGCAAGTGTCATGGCGACACCGGCGGACGGTCCGTCTTTCGGGGTAGCGCCTTCTGGCACGTGAATGTGCATGTCGCTCTTCTCGAACACATCTGCCTTGATGCCAAGCTTCTTGGCACGACTGCGCACGACAGTACGAGCGGCTTCAATCGATTCTTTCATGACGTCGCCAAGCGTACCGGTCCGAATCACACTGCCCTTGCCCGGCATGCTGACCGCTTCGATGGTCAACAGATCGCCACCGACCTCAGTCCAGGCCAAGCCGACAACCTGACCGATCTGGTTCTCTTTTTCTGCCATGCCGAAATCGAAGCGGCGCACACCGAGAAACTTGTCGAGATTTTTCGACGTGATGGCAATCTTCTTTTCAGTCTTTGTCAGCAACAGCATCTTCACCGTCTTGCGGCACAGCTTGGAGATTTCGCGCTCCAGCGAACGCACGCCGGCTTCCCGCGTGTAATAGCGGATGATGTCGCGGATTGCCGGTTCGGCAATCGTGATCTCGTCATCTTTCAAACCGTTATTTTTGATCTGCTTCGGTAACAGATAGCGTTGCGCAATGCTGGTTTTTTCGTCCTCGGTGTAACCCGACAGGCGAATTACTTCCATCCGGTCCAATAGCGCCGGAGGGATATTGTACGAGTTCGAAGTCGCAACGAACATCACGTCGGATAAGTCGAAGTCCACTTCCACATAGTGGTCGGAGAAGGTGTGATTCTGTTCCGGATCGAGCACCTCGAGCAAGGCAGACGACGGGTCGCCGCGGAAATCCATGCCGAGCTTGTCAATTTCGTCGAGCAGAAACAACGGGTTGCGCACACCGCACTTGGTCAGACTCTGCAGGATTTTCCCTGGCATGGAGCCGATGTAGGTGCGCCGGTGACCGCGAATTTCCGCCTCGTCGCGCACGCCGCCCAGCGCCATACGCACGAACTTGCGATTGGTCGCATTGGCAATCGACTGGCCAAGCGAAGTCTTGCCAACGCCTGGAGGGCCGACGAAGCACAAGATAGGCGCCTTCAATTTGTCGACCCGTTGCTGAACAGCAAGATACTCCAGGATCCGCTCTTTTACCTTGTCAAGACCATAGTGATCTTCGTCCAGTACCTTTTCAGCATTGGTCAGGTCGTTGTTGACCTTGGATTTTTTTCTCCACGGCAGAGCGACCAGGGTATCGATGAAATTGCGCACGACTGTCGCCTCGGCTGACATGGGCGACATCAGCTTGAGTTTTTTCAACTCGTTCTGTACTTTGTCCCGTGCTTCCTTTGGCATCTTTGCCGAAACGATCTTCTTTTCCAACTCTTCGAGATCGGCGCCCTCCTCACCTTCGCCAAGCTCCTTCTGAATCGCCTTGACCTGCTCGTTCAGATAGTATTCGCGTTGTGACTTTTCCATTTGCCGCTTGACGCGACCGCGGATACGTTTTTCCACTTGAAGAATGTCGAGTTCGCCTTCGAGCTGTCCCAACAAATGCTCATGCCGCTTCGCGACATTGAAAATTTCCAGAATCACCTGCTTCTGCTCGAGCTTCAATGGCAGGTGCGCAGCGATCGTGTCGGCCAAGCGACCGGCGTCATCGATTCCGGCCAGGGAAGTCAGTATCTCTGGTGGTATTTTCTTGTTCAGTTTTACGTATTGGTCGAATTGCTGAACAATTGCGCGACGCATCGCCTCGACTTCGGAGTCGTCGCCCGCTTCGGAGTCGATAGTCGTCAGATTTGCGACGAAGTGCGAATCCAGTTCGGTGATTTTGCTTATACGCGCACGCTGGGCACCTTCCACAAGCACTTTGACTGTGCCGTCAGGAAGCTTCAGCATTTGCAGAATATTTGCCACACAACCGATTTCGTAAATATCGTCGGGAGACGGCTCATCCTTAGCTGCAGCTTTTTGCGCAGCCAGCATGATGGTCTTGCCGTTTTCCATGGCCGCTTCCAACGCCTTGATGGATTTGGGACGGCCAACGAACAGAGGAATCACCATATGCGGAAACACGACGACGTCGCGTAATGGCAACAATGGCAACTGCGTGATTTCAGGGGAAACGGTATCTGTCATGACAAGCCTTATCGGAAAACATGTTAATGATGTTGGCACGAGTGGCTAAAACACAAGCCCATCAGAGCGAGATCATTACCGAAAAACGCATTTGCCAATAAAAAAGCCACGCGAAGTTGCCCTCGTGTGGCTTTTCGATGGAAGCCCGAATGATCTCTTCTCGCAGTGATTGTACTGCGCGTAAATCAGTGCAGTAAGGCAACCTTAAAATATCTTTCTGTTGTGAGACAAATTTACGACTTGGCACCCACTACTTTTGGTTGCTCATGGTAAATCAACAGTGGCTTGGCGCCATTTGTTACGGTGTTTTCATCGATAACCACCTTTGCCACATTTTGCTGGTTCGGTAGTTCATACATTACATCCAGCAACGCGTTTTCAATGATGGACCGCAAGCCTCGCGCGCCGGTTTTGCGGGCAAGCGCTTTTTTGGCAATTGCCTGCAGCGCACCGGGCCGCACTTCCAGTTCGGCACCTTCCATTTGCAACAGTTTTGCGTATTGTTTGATCAACGCATTTTTTGGCTCGAGCAAAATCTGGATCAAGGCTTCTTCATTCAGCTCCGCCAAGGTCGCAACTACTGGCAAGCGACCAACCAGTTCCGGAATCAACCCGAACTTGATCAAGTCTTCCGGTTCAGCCTCCATCAGTACTTCACTGGCGGTGCGCTGGGACTGACTTTTTACAGTTGCCGAGAAGCCAATACCGCTTTTCTCGGAGCGATTGGAGATGATTTTGGTCAAGCCATCGAACGCACCACCACAGATAAACATGATGTTGGTGGTATCGATCTGCACGAAATCCTGATTCGGGTGCTTGCGTCCGCCCTGCGGCGGCACCGACGCCATCGTACCTTCGATCAGCTTGAGTAACGCCTGTTGCACGCCCTCACCCGATACGTCACGGGTGATTGACGGGTTGTCCGACTTACGGGAAATCTTATCGATCTCGTCGATGTAGACGATGCCGCGTTGTGCCTTGTCCACATCGTAATTACAATTTTGCAACAGCTTCTGAATGATGTTTTCGACATCCTCGCCCACATAGCCGGCTTCTGTCAGCGTGGTGGCGTCTGCAATGACGAACGGCACATTGAGCATGCGTGCCAGCGTCTGGGCCAGCAAGGTTTTACCAGAGCCGGTCGGACCTACCAGAAGGATATTGCTCTTGGCAAGCTCGATGTCGTCCTTTTTACCAAGATGCTTGAGCCGCTTGTAATGGTTATAGACCGCAACCGACAAAATTCGCTTTGCCGTGCTTTGACCGATTACGTACTGATCGAGTAGCTCGCAGATTTCCTGTGGCGTCGGCAGGTCCGATTTCGGCCCGGCGACGGTATCGATGCTGGAAGCTTCGTCACGAATGATGTCGTTGCACAAACCGATACATTCATCACAAATGAAGACCGACGGACCGGCGATCAGCTTCTTCACCTCGTGTTGACTTTTGCCGCAGAACGAGCAGTAAAGCAGCTTCTCACCGCTAGAGGATTTTTTGTCTGACATGGGGCAAAATTTAGTGGAGTGTGTTTTGATCTTACCTGCGATTTCATTTCTCGTCACGCCGCGGCACAAGAAAACCACTGATTGCAGGAAAATATTCTCTATAACAAGAAAACGCCCGGACCTTGCGGAGCGGGCGTTGGTAAAAATACAGGCATCGTCTTGCGGTGTCATTCGGCGGCAATCAGCAGCCAGACTCAAGGACCTGTTCAGGCGCGCGTAACCAGAACTTTGTCGATCATCCCGTATTCCGCTGCCGCTTCGGCAGACATAAAGTTGTCGCGCTCGGTATCGAGACCGATTTGTTCGATGCTCTTGCCGGTTTTTTCCGCCAGGATACCGTTGAGCCGGCCACGCAGATAAAGAATTTCCTTGGCCTGAATTTCGATATCGGTCGCCTGCCCTTGCGCACCGCCCGAAGGCTGGTGAATCATGATGCGCGAGTTCGGCAACGAGAAGCGTTTGCCCTTGGCGCCTGCAGCCAGCAAGAATGCACCCATCGATGCCGCCAAGCCAGTACACAACGTCGAAACGTCTGGCTTGATGAATTGCATCGTGTCGTAAATCGCCATGCCTGCCGACACCGACCCGCCGGGCGAGTTGATGTAGAGTGAAATATCCTTGTCGGGATTTTCACTTTCCAGAAACAGCATCTGTGCCACGATCAGGTTGGCACTGTGGTCATTGACCGGGCCAACCAGAAAAATTACCCGCTCCTTCAAGAGCCGCGAATAAATATCGTAAGCCCGCTCACCGCGACCGCTCTGCTCGATCACCATCGGCACCATGCCGAGCATTTGCGTGTCCAGCGCCGGATTGTGGTTCATCCTGTTCATGTAACTTCCTCTAAGTGAGACCGGTGATGCATTACGCGTCGTTGTTCGGGCTTACTACTAACCGGCTTGCTGGTTGTTGGCCATCAGTTCGTCGAAGCCAACCGACTTGTCGGTGACCTTGGACAGACCAAGCACGTACTTGACGACGTTTTCTTCCAAAACAAGCGCTTCCACTTCGGCAAGGCGCTGGCGGTCACCGAAATAATATTTCAGCACCTCTTTCGGGTCTTCGTAACTCTGGGCAAATTCTTCGACCTGTGCCTTGACTTGCTCCGACGTCGCCTGCAAGTTGTTGGATTTGACAACTTCCGCCAAAATCAGCCCCAGCCGTACCCGACGCTCCGCCTGCGTTGTAAATAGCTCTGGTGGGAACGGAATTGATTTCACGTCCATGCCGCGCTGGGTCATGTCCTGGCGGGTCATTTCCGACAACCGCTCCACATCCTGATCGACCAAGGCTTTCGGAACATCCAGTTCCGCGACCTTGACCAAGGCATCCATGACGCTGTCCTTAGTCTTGGCTTTCGCCCGGCCACTGACTTCTCGTTCAAGATTCTGCTTGATGTCGGCGCGCATTTTTGTCAGGTCGCCATCTTCGACACCGAGCGATTTTGCAAATTCTTCATTCAACTCGGGCAGGTGCGCCCATTCCAGCTTCTTCAGCGTAATGGTGAATTCAGCAGTCTTTCCGGCGACATCCTTACCGTGGTAATCGTCTGGAAACGAGAGGGGAAAAGTCTTTGCCTCGTCGACCTTCAGGCCGACAGTCGCGGCTTCGAATTCCGGCAGCATGCGTCCCTCACCGAGCACAAACGCATAGTTATCGGCTTTACCGCCTGGAAACTCCACGCCATCGATGATGCCGACGAAGTCGATGGTCACCTGATCGTCGTTCTGCGCAGTTTGCACCGGGCCACCGTCACCATGCGCGCCGTGCTCGCCCTTGACGTGGTAGTGCACACGCTGCTTGCGTAAAATCCCGATGGTCTTGTCGATTTCGGCATCCGACACGGTGGTGATGGTGCGCTCGACTTCTGCCTGGCTCAGGTCACCGAGCTTGACTTCCGGATAGACCTCGAACGTCGCATCGAATGCGATCGTGCCTTCCGGCGCATCGGCGCTGGCTTTCGGCTCGATCCTCGGATAGCCGGCAACCCGCAGGTTGTTTTCGTTGGCAGCGCTATTAAAAGCGTTGCCGACCTTGTCGTTCAGCACTTCCGTTTCCACCTGGTAGCCGTACTGGGCGGCTACCATTTTCATCGGCACCTTGCCTGGTCGGAAACCAGGCGCCTTGGCGTTTTTGGCGCGGACCTTCAGGCGCTTTTCCACCTCTGCCTGGACTTCGGACATGGGCACGCTGATGGTGATGCGACGTGCGAGTTTATCCAGTGTTTCGACTGCAGTTGCCATGTGAATCGTCCAAAAAATAAAGAATTCGTGGTGCGAGGAGGGGGACTCGAACCCCCACACCATTTCTGGCGTCAGGACCTAAACCTGGTGCGTCTACCAATTTCGCCATCCTCGCGGTGAGCCGAGGATTTTACTGGATTTCTGAACCTGCTGCGTTGATTATCCACATTGACCTACCATTACTGCCCTGTCGGCTGCGGTTTCTGCACCCGGAAACAGGCCGCATACAGCGCCGGCAGAAACAACAGCGTCAACGCGGTAGCGACGATCAGCCCACCCATGATGGCGATGGCCATCGGTCCCCAAAACACCGATCGCGACAGCGGTATCATCGCCAGCACTGCCGCCGCGGCAGTGAGAATGATCGGCCGGAATCGCCTGACTGCCGATTCGACAATGGCATTCCATGCCGGTGCGCCATCGGCGATATCCTGCTCGATCTGATCAATCAGGATCACGGAATTGCGGATGATCATGCCGAAGAGCGCGATGACGCCGAGTTGCGCCACAAAACCGAACGGCCGCTGCAGCACTAGCAAAGCGATGGCTGCACCGGCAACGCCGAGCGGTCCTGTCAAAAATACCAGAAGTGAACGGGAGAAACTGTGCAGCTGAAGCATCAGCAATGTAAAAATAATGAAAATTACGAGCGGTACGTTGGCTGCGATCGACGCCTGCGCCTTGCCGCTATCAGCGGCGGCACCGGCCAGGTCGATTCGATAGCCCTCGGGTAGATTAGCCCGCAGCTTGGCCAGTTGCGGGTCGATCTGGCTTGATACGGTCGGCCCCTGAATGCCGTCGGCGACGTCGGTCTGGACCGTGATGGCCCACTCCCTGCCCTCGCGCCAGACCACACCGGGCTCCCAGACGAAAGCGAAACGCGCCAGTTGAGAAAGCGGCACGGCCTTGCCTTCCGGCAGCGGTATGGTGGCGTTGTTTAAAGCCGACAGTGTCGAACGCTCTTCCACCGGTTGGCGGGCAACGATATCGATAAGCTTGTTACCCTCCTGATATTGACCGATCGTGGTGCCGGTCAAGATTGTATTCGCGGCACGCATGACAGTTTGCGAACTGATCCCTGCAGAGCGCAACTTGTCCTGATCCAGATCAATCCGTAAGACCTTGACCGATTCATTCCAGTCATCGTTGACGCCGACCGCATTCGGATTGGCGCGCATGATTTCCTTCACCTGATCAGCAATTGCCCGGACCTTGGCAACCTCGTCGCCGCTGACGCGAAATTGCACCGGATAAGGCACTGGCGGCCCATTCGGCAGGAGTTTCACTCGGCCACGCACTTCTGGGAAGTCGGTCTTGAATGCGCTGGCAATTTTCAGGCGCAGGCGCTCGCGCGCCGCCAGATCTTTCGGCAGCACCACCACCTGGCTGACGTTCGTTTGCGGGAAGATCTGGTCCAGCGGCAGGTAGAACCGCGGGCTGCCGGTGCCGACGTACGTGGTCACGCTTTCCACGCCAGGATCCCGGCGCAGGAAAGCTTCGAATTTTTTGGCCTGTGCTTCGCTTGCCTGGAAAGATGCGCCTTCCGGCAACCATAATTCCACCATCAGTTCAGGCCGACTGGAATCAGGAAAAAACTGTTGTTCGATAAAGGTGAAACCGAACACGCCTAGACCGAACGCTCCCATGGTCAAAGCGATGGTGGTCTTGCGCCATTCGACGCACCAGTCGACGATTCGGCGGAAGCGGTTGTAGAACGGCGTGTCGTACAAGTCGCGATGAGCGTCGGGGCCGGTGGGCGGCTTCGCGCGCAAGAGCAGGTAGCCGATATAAGGCGTGAATAGCACTGCCACCAGCCATGAAAGAATCAGTGCCAGGGCATTGACGGAAAACATCGAGAATGTGTATTCCCCGGCAGTCGATTTCGCCAGGCCGATCGGCAGGAAGCCGGCAGCCGTGATGAGCGTGCCGGTGAGCATCGGCATGGCTGTGGAGCTATAGGCAAAAGTCGCGGCATCGAACCGCGAAAAACCTTCTTCCATTTTTCGCACCATCATCTCGACGGCGATGATCGCATCGTCGACCAACAACCCCAGTGCAATGATCAACGCACCGAGCGATATCTTGTGCAAATCGATCGACAGGATGTACATCGCCAGAAAGGTCACTGCCAGCACCAGGGGTATCGTCAAGCCCACTACCAGGCCAGGGCGCATGTCCAGACGCAACGGCCGGGTATGCAAGCCGAGCGCGACAAAACTGACCGCCAGCACGATCAGTACTGCTTCGATCAGCGTATGGATGAATTCACTCACCGACAACGTCACTGCCCTGGGCTGATCGGCCACCCGTTGCAGTTCAATGCCGACCGGCAGCTTGGCGCGGATCTGGTCCGCAGTGGCCTGCAGATCATGGCCGAGGGCGATGATGCTGCCACCCCGCTCCATCGATACGCCCAGACCGATCACTTCCCGACCGTTATAGCGCATCTTGTCCACCGGCGGGTCCTGGAAGCCACGCGTGATGGTGGCGAAGTCACCCAGGCGAAACGTGGTGTTGTTGGCGCGCAGTTGCAGGCTTTCCAGATCTTTAACCGATGTCAGGGCGCCAGTCACCCGCACCTGCAAATTATCTGTGCGAGTCACCAGAATGCCGGTCGCCTCGACAGCATTCTGCGTGCCGATCTGGTTGATCAGCGATTCAAACGGAATCGCCAGCTGGGCAAACTTGCTTTGTGAAAAAGTAATGTAGATCTTTTCGTCCTGCACCCCGTACAGTTCGACTTTCGATACCTTGGCTACTTTTAGCAACTGCTGACGGACGAAATCGGCATAGACCTTCACTTCCGCATAGCTGAAACCATCGCCGGAAATTGCAAAGATCGAACCGAAGGTGTCACCGAATTCATCATTGAAGAACGGCCCGACCACACCTGGAGGCAGGCTGCTGCGAATATCACCGACTTTTTTTCGTACCTGGTACCAGGAAGCAGCCACGTCCTTGGGCGGCGTCGATTCTTCCAGTTCGAGCAATATAAGCAACTCACCTGGCTTGGAGTAACTGCGAATCTTTTGAATATGCGGTGTTTCCTGCAGCTTTTTTTCCAGCGCATCAGTGACCTGCTCTGCGACCTGCAATGCGGTGGCGCCTGGGTAAAATGCCCGCACCACCATCGCCCTGAACGTAAACGGCGGGTCTTCGTCCTGGCCGAGCTTGCTGTAACCGTAAATTCCTCCGAGAAGCAGCGCTACCATCAGGTAACGCGTCAGTGGCATGTGCTCGAGTGCCCACCGCGACACGTTGAAGCCACCTTTCATTTAGCAACTCCGGTGGCCGGCGATGGCGAAGGTGGGGTTGTTGCCGGCGTTGCCGGAGTTGCCGGAGTTGCCGGAGCTGGAGCAACGGCAGGCGTTGCTGACTTCGGCAGTTGTTGAGGTGCACTCGGCTGCATGGGCAGTTCGGCCGTTGCAGGCGGCGTCGTTTGCCCCTGCACTGGCGGCTCCTCACCCAGTATGCGCACTTTCTGCCCTGGCTTGAGGGAATTCACGCCCGCCGTGACGATGGTCTGTCCGGCAATGACGCCACCGGCCAGGAGAACGTTGTCGCCGGTGGTGCCGTCGATCTGCACCGGTGCCAGACGAACCGCGCCATTTTCAACCACCCATACTGCGCTTTTGCCCTTTTCCTGGAATATTGCGGTCAAAGGCACGCTAATCATAGTGTTCAAGGGTTTGGCAGCAAAGATCACATGCGCGGTCATGCCCAAGCGCACCTCCGGCGATGCAGAGGGTATGGCGATCTTGGCGGCGTAGGTGCGAGTACCGGGATCGGCCACCGGCGAGAGCTCACGGAGCTGGCCCGGTATCAGATTCTTCGGGTTGGCCCAGATCCGCACCCGAATATCCGACACCCTGCGCAGCGTGTCGACCTGATCTTCCGGAATTGCGATGACGATTTCCTTGTCGGTTGTCTGGGCTACCCGGACGACCGGCGACCCGGCCACTACCACTTGCCCGATTTCCGCATCAAGTGCCGTGACGACACCATCCACGTCGGCTACAAGCGTGGCATAACCGGCCTGATTGCTTTGCCCTCTGTAGGCCGCCTGCGCCTGGTCGTAGCTGGCTTTGGCCGCACGGTAAGCCGTTACCTTGGCATCGAGAATCGCCGGACTGACAAAATTTTTCTCGCGCAGATCTTCATAACGCCGCAGTTCGGATTCAGCAAGGTCGTAGTTGCTTTTAGCCGATTGCAGACCAGCATTGGCCTGGGCCTGGGCCAGCCGCAGATCCTGTGGGTCGAGCGCCATCAGCACCTCTCCCCGCCGGACGGTGTCGCCCATGTTGACCTTGCGACTAATGATCTTCCCGCCCACCCTGAAACCGAGTTTCGATTCGACCCGCGCCCGGACATCACCAGGAAATTCAGCGACGACGTCGGCTTGATTGGTCGCCAGCTTCTGCACCCGCACCGGACGAATATCCTCGGACTTCTCCACCGGCTTGGAGCAGCCCGCAAGGGAAAACGCCAGAAGCAGCGACAGCGGCGCGCCGAAATTCAAAGATCGGATCGATTTAGGGGATGTCACAGAAATTCCTTTACTATCTTGCGGGCTGATGAGCACCAGCAGGGACGCATGCTTCGAATTTGTGTACTGACCGGGCAGCTGTTAATTATAGACAACTCCCTAGCACTTCGGACAAGATTTTACCGTTTCAATAGGGAAATATGGCTGTCGATCACTACGAAAACTTCCCGGTCGCCTCCTTGCTACTGCCAGCCGAATTGAGATCGCCTGTGCAGGCGATCTATGCTTTCGCACGTAGTGCCGACGATCTGGCCGACGAAGGCGATGCGACACCAGCACAGCGTTTGCAGGCGCTCGAAGATTACGAACAGGGCCTGCGTACCATCGCCGGGCAACGTCCTGCCCTGGTAGAGCCAGCAATGTTTGCCGCGCTAAAAGTTGCCATCGACACCTGGCACTTGCCGATGCAACCGTTTCACGATCTTCTGTCGGCATTCAAGCAGGATGTCGTCACCACGCGCTATGCGGATTATGCGGCACTAGCCAACTATTGCAGCCGCTCGGCAAATCCGGTCGGCACCCTGATGCTGCAGCTGTATCAGAGGCCTACGCCGGACAACCTGCGAGCGTCGGATGCAATTTGTACCGCCCTGCAGATCATCAATTTTCTTCAGGATGTCGGCATCGACTGGCAAAAGAAAAGGGTTTATTTGCCGCAGGAAGACTTGCAGCACTTCGGCGTGGACGATGCCCAGATCGGCGCTGCCTGCCGCGACGAAAACTGGCGTGAGTTGATGGCGTTTCAAGTCGAGCGTGCGCGTGCCTTGATGCTCTCCGGAGCCCCACTGGCTCTGCGCCTTCCCGGGCGGATCGGCTGGGAATTGCGCATGATCGTGCAGGGCGGTCTGCGAATACTTCGGCGTATCGAACTTGCGGATTACGACGTTTTTTACCGGCGCCCGACACTGGGCATGGTCGACTGGCTGACGATCGCCTGGGCGGCTATCAATATGGCGCGTCGATAAAAACTGCGCAATCAGTAAAACGGAAAGCAGGTCGACGGTGCTGCCTCGGGTTAGCATACTGACTTTTCATTGCTTCATGGCGCACAGCCGGCCTGCCCTTATGTCTCCAGACGACTACTGCCAGCAAAAAGCCGCCAAGAGCGGTTCCAGTTTTTATTACAGTTTCCTGTTCCTGCCAACCGAACGGCGTCGTGCGATCACTGCACTCTATGCATTTTGCCGCGAAGTCGATGATACGGTCGACGAATGCACCGATGTGATGATTGCGCGGACCAAGCTGCACTGGTGGCGCCAGGAGATCGGCGCCATGTTGAGTGGTACGCCAGCCCACCCTGTGACCAAGGCATTGCAGCCCCACGTAGCCACCTACAATCTGGATGGCAACCATCTGTTGGCGATCATCGATGGCATGGAAATGGATCTGGATCAGACCCGTTATCTCGATTTCATCGGGCTTCAGAAATACTGCTGGCACGTGGCCGGCGTTGTCGGCATTCTGTCAGCCAGCATCTTCGGCGTGACCGACACCCGTACCCTCGCCTACGCAGAAAAGCTCGGGCTGGCCTTCCAGCTCACCAACATCATCCGCGATGTGGGAGAAGACGCACGCAAGGGGCGTATTTATCTACCGGTAAACGAGTTGCAGCAATTCGGCATCACCGCTGCCGATATTCTCAATGCGCGACACAGCGAAAAATTCGAGCAGCTCATGCAATGGCAGGCGACCCGTGCCCAGCAGCTCTATGACGAAGCTTTTGCCTTGCTGCCGGCTGCGGACCGCCGTGCCCAGCGGCCCGGGCTCATCATGGCGGCCATTTACCGGGCTTTGCTGGATGAAATACAGCGTGACGGATTTCACGTGTTGAATCAGCGCATTTCCCTGACGCCGATTCGCAAGTTCTGGCTCGCCTGGAAAACCTATGTCCGTGGTTGATCGACCCTCTGTCGCCGTTGTCGGGGCGGGCTGGGCAGGCTGCGCGGCTGCCACTGAATTGACGCTTCGAGGTTTTCGCGTGCATTTGTTCGAAGCTTCTAAAAATCTTGGTGGCCGTGCTCGCCGCCTGCGTCTGCCAGGCATCGACGAGGCGTCGGATGCCTGGGAAACGCGGCTGGACAATGGCCAGCATATTTTGCTGGGAACATATACGGAATCGCTTCGGCTCATGCGTGCGGTGGGCTTGAACCTGCCCGACGTTTTACTGCGCTTGCCGTTACAGATGCGCTATCCCCCCGAGACCGGCGGCATGGATTTTTTAAGTGTGAAGCTGCCCGCACCACTGCATCTGGCCGTTCCGCTGTTGCGCACACGTGGCTTGACCATTGCCGACAAACTGTCCTTGCTGCGTTTTTTCAGTGCGGCGCGCTGGATGGGCTGGCAGCTGAATCAGGACTGTAGTGTGGCTGATTTTCTGGAAATTCATAATCAGACGGCACGGGTGATCGATCTCCTCTGGCGTCCGCTTTGCCTCGCCGCATTGAACACGCCACTGGACAAAGCCTCGGCACAAGTCTTTCTGACAGTATTGCGTGACAGCCTCGGCGCCGAACGTGCGGCATCCGACATGTTCATACCACGCGTCGACCTGAGCGCGCTGTTTCCAACGCCGGCGGCCGCCTTTATTGAAAAGCATGGCGGTCGAGTAATGCGCGGTGTCCGGGTAACGGGGATAACGGGGATAACCGGAGTAATTGCGCAGATACGCACTGCAAACCACGCTAATGGTTGGCAATTGCAGTTCCTCGACGACCACTCGGGCCAGCAAGACGGGCAACAACCTGCACGCTACGACGCAGTCGTCCTTGCGACGCCGATGAACGATACGACGCGATTGCTTTCAGGTGGCAACGACGCAAGTGAGTCCGTTGCGACAAACAAGATGGTGTACGAGCCAATCATTACCTGCTACTTGCAATATGAACCGGGTCTGCGACTTCCGCTGCCATTTTATGCGCTGCAAGACCTGCCTTCCCAGCAACGCTGGGGGCAGTTTGTTTTCGATCGGGGTCACCTCGACCCGACCCAGGCAGGGTTGCTGGCAGTCGTGATCAGTGCCGCTTCAGAAGCGGCCAATCTCGGTCAGGACGCGCTGTGCGATGCGATAGCGCAACAACTCGCGATGGATTTCCGCAATCCGGCGTTACGCTTGCCGCAACGGCTAATAAAAATCTGCGAAAAACGCGCCACGTTTTCCTGCACACCGAATCTTGTACGCCCGTCCATTGCCACCGGCATTCCTGGCATCGTACGTGCCGGAGATTATGTGAGTTGCAACGATGTCATTGAATCGGACTGCGGCGGCCTCTCCAGCGGGCGGGATTACCCGGCAACGATTGAAGCCGCCGTGCGAAGCGGCGTTCGAGCGGCAGCGCATCTTTGTCGAGGCGTTTTATTTCCCTCAGCGCGATTTTAAAGGTGTTCTGGATGCCTGGTACTGCAGGGATTTACCGATAAGCACCACCAGCATTTCGCAAACGATCGACGGCACCAAATGCAGATTGTGATGCTTCGCAGCCCAGTCACCAAGGGCAGGGTCGGAGAATGCCATTTCCCCGGCGACCCATCCCAGCAGCGCAGCGCCGATCACGATAATGACTGGAAAACGCGTCATGAGCTTTAGCATCAAGGTGCTGCCGTAAATGATGAGGGGTATGCTGATGCATAAACCCATCGTCAGTAGCACGATATTACCCTTGGCTGCAGCGGCGACGCCGATGACGTTGTCCAGACTCATGACCAGATCTGCAACGATGATCGTCTTGATCGCAGCCGCAAGATTCGAATGGCCTTCGAGATCAGTTTCTTCATCCTCAGCCTTTAAAAGGTTGATGCCGATCCAGAGAAGCAGCGCCGCGCCCGTCAGCTTCAAGTAAGGCAACGACAGAAGATAGACCGCAAAGAATGTCAGCACGAGTCGCAGCGCTATGGCACCGACGCTGCCGAACATGATCGCTTTTTTTTGTTGTTCCGGCGGTAGCGATCTGGAGGCCAGAGCAATCACCACGGCATTGTCGCCGCTCAAAACGATATTGATCAGGATGATCTGCATTAGCGCCAGCCAGAATTCCGGCATCGTAAACATGGACATCAGTAATTCCTCAATGATGAAAAGGACGGCGGCAGTCCATGAATGGCCTGCCGGGGGTTACGTAATTACGTACTGCAATTACGTGCCGCTATTACTTGCTGTAGCCACGGCAAGTCTAATCTTAAGGTCAGATGCCTTACACCAGGCTTTCAGCGTTGACAATGCTGTGTGGTGCCGGGAAAAACAATGTGAACGTGTTGCCGGTGCCATCTGCATCGTCTTCCAGAACAATCGCTGCATTGTGCAGTGCAGCAATTTCACTGACGATTGCCAGTCCAAGCCCGCTGCCCTCTGTATGCGTTCCCAGCAGCCTGTGGAAACGCTCGAAAATGCGTCGGCGCTCCTCAAGCGGAATCTTGGGACCATCGTCGCTGACGAACAGGGTCTTTTTGGCACCATCGACGACCCGCACCGTCGCCCGCACCCGCGCTTCAAGCTCGGGAAGATCAAAAGGCTTGCTCAGATAATCGTCGGCTCCAAGGTCCAGACCCCGCACCCGATCTGCCAGACCGTCCAGCGCAGTGAGTATCAGGACAGGGACGCCTGATTTTCGCAGCCGTAATTTTTTTAGCACTTCAAATCCGCTCATGCCGGGCAGTCCGATGTCGAGCACGACGAGATCATAGGTATGCGTCAGTAATGCGCTGTCTGCCTGGTTTCCATTTGTGACCAAATCGACGGCAAACGTCGACTGCGCCAGCGTACGGTACAGCGCATCGGCGAGAATGGTATCGTCTTCTGCAAGCAGAATACGCATCAGGCGGTTGCCGGCAGACTATTCGTGTTCACGAATGCGGTTCAGCGCTTCGTCGATGCGTTCCACCCCGAGAATCGTCAACCCTTCGATCTTTTGCTTTGGCGCATTCGCTTTCGGGATCAATGCGATCGAAAACCCCAGCTTGGCAGCCTCGCGCAAGCGTTCCTGACCTCGTGGCGCGGGGCGAATTTCGCCCGCCAGGCCGACCTCGCCGAAGACCACCAACCCACGCGGCAGAGGCTTGCTGCGCATCGAGGAGTGAATTGCCAGCAAAACCGCAAGATCGGCGGCCGGCTCGGTAATCTTCACGCCGCCGACGGCGTTGATGAATACATCCTGGTCGAAGGCTGCAATACCGGCGTGCCGGTGCAGTACCGCCAGCAGCATTGCCAGGCGGTTCTGTTCAAGCCCGACCGAGAGCCTGCGTGCGTTCGGTAAATGCGTGGTGTCGACCAGTGCCTGAATTTCGACCAGCAATGGTCGGGTGCCTTCCTGGGTCACCATCACGCAGGCGCCCGGCACAGGGTTGTCGTGTTGCGATAGAAACAAGGCGGAAGGGTTGGATACGCCTTTCAATCCTTTTTCCGTCATGGCGAACACACCCAGCTCATTGACTGCGCCGAATCGGTTCTTGATTGCGCGTACCAGCCTGAAACTCGAGTGCGCATCGCCTTCGAAATACAGCACGGTATCGACGATATGCTCCAATACACGCGGTCCAGCCAAAGCACCCTCCTTGGTCACATGGCCGACCATGATGATGGTAATACCAGTTTGCTTGGCGACCCGTGTCAGTTGCGCAGCGCATTCCCGGACCTGCGCCACCGAGCCGGGCGCCGAACTCAATGCATCCGAATACACGGTTTGAATCGAATCGATGACGGCAACTTCCGGCGTGTGCTCTGCCAGGGTAGCGAGAATTTTTTCCAGCTGAATTTCCGCCTGCAGCTTCAAATCCCGCGCATCGACGGCCAGGCGCTTGGCCCGTAACGCGATCTGTGCGCCGGATTCTTCGCCGCTGACGTACAACACTTTCTTTGTGCGCGACATGTTTGCCAGCGCCTGCAACAACAGCGTCGACTTGCCAATACCGGGGTCGCCGCCGATCAGTACCACGCCACCGGCCACAAGGCCGCCACCGAGCACCCGATCAAATTCCTCGATGCCAGTGCCGAAGCGCGGCACGTCGATGGCTTCGATATCGGCCAGGCTCAGCACTGGTGCGGTCTGAACCACCCCCTGGTGTTGCACTGAATAACGGTTGCCGCCAGCGCCACCGGCTTCGGCAATGGTCTCGACCAGCGTATTCCACTGCCCGCACGAAGGACACTGGCCAGTCCATTTATTGGCGATGCCACCACATTCGGTACAACTAAAATTCGTTTTAGGTTTTGCCATGGGTAAGTTCAATAGAAAAATTCGGGCACGGCTCGTCCAGTACCACGTGCACGCGTGACGCCAGTGCACACATCAACTCGTAACCGATCGTGCCGGCCATCGCCGCTACGTCGTCGATCGGCAAACCTTCGCCCCACAGCGTGACAGGGCTGCCGACGCCGGCCTGTGGTGTCGGCGTCAGGTCGACCGTCAACATGTCCATCGACACCCGGCCGACGATCCCGGTGCGTACCCCATTGACCAGCACCGGCGTGCCGTCCGGTGCATGCCGCGGATAACCGTCGGCGTAGCCACAGGCAACCACGCCGATTCGCATCGCCTGCGAAGCAACGAAACGACTGCCGTAACCGACTGCATCACCAGGCCCGATGTTCTGGACGCCGATCAGTTGTGAGGCCAGCGTCATTGCCGGTCGCAGCGTGAAATCGTCTGCACTGCCGCCACCAGGCGAACTGCCGTAGAGCATGATTCCAGGCCGAACCCAATCGGCTGCCAGCTTGGAATGCAGCAAGCTGGTTGCCGAATTGGCAAGCGTCCTATCGCCTGCAAAATCATCGAGGCTGGCAACGCTGGCTTCAAAGCAAACGACCTGTTTTGCCAGAGGCAGGGCCAGATTGTCCGTCTCGTCGGCATTGGCAAAATGCGTCATCAAGGTGATGCCGCCAACGCTACCCAGACTACGAAGACGCTGATAGGCGGCAGCGAAGGCCGGCGGCGCAAAACCGAGCCGGTTCATGCCGCTGTTGAGCTTCAGATGAAGAGCGACTGGCTCACTTATGCAGCGTTCGCGCAGCGCAGCTTCCAGCATGTCGATCTGCTCCTGGCAATGCACCACCATTTGCAGGCGGTGCGACGCCACCACTTTGAAATCGGCCATGTCGAAACAGCCTTCCAGCATCAGGATCGGCTTTTGCCATCCGTTTTCCCGCAAAGCCACGGCATTGTCGAATTCAATCAGGCTCAGACCATCCGCTGCGGCAAATCCTGCCCGTGCCGCCCGCAGCCCGTGGCCGTAGGCATTTGCCTTGACGACCGCCCAAACCTTTGCCCCGGCAACCAACCTCGCAGCCAAGGCCAGGTTGTGCCGCATCGATTGGATGTGGATGGTTGCGACAAGCGGTCTGGGCATGGCAGATATTGAGGTTAAATATTCAGCTTATGTATTGGGCTTATGAGCAATAGACAGTGCAGTGGGCAAAGCCGGTTTCTGATGGCTTCATTTTACTGCAGCCCTCGGTTGCATGAACTGACGATTCCCGAACTGTCGATATTTTCGTGGTATAAGCTTAACGATACGTTTGGCTCACCGGAAGACGAATGAAACGAGGTTTTTATACAATCATGGCAGCGCAGTTTTTTTCTTCGCTAGCCGACAATGCCTTATTGATTGCAGCGATCGCGTTACTGGTGGAGATGCACTCCCCAGGATGGATGACGCCGCTACTGAAATTGTTCTTTGCACTGTCATACGTGCTGCTCGCGGCATTCGTCGGCGCTCTCGCCGATGCTTTTCCCAAAGGGAAAGTCATGCTGATGACCAGCCTGGTGAAAATTGCCGGTTGCGCCATGATGTTCGCCAATGTACACCCGCTACTGGCATACGCGGTCGTCGGTTTCGGCGCTGCAGCTTACTCGCCAGCGAAATACGGCATCCTCACCGAACTTCTGCCCCCTGAAAAACTGGTCGCGGCCAACGGCTGGATCGAAGGCCTTACTGTCGTATCGATCATCCTCGGCACGGTGCTGGGTGGCGCACTGATCAACCCGCAGATTTCCACGTCGCTGCTGTCGATAGACATGCCTTTTGTGACAACCGGCATCGATACTTCCGCCGAAGCGGCGCTTAGCGTAATCATGGTGATTTACCTTGTCTCGATGCTCATCAGCCGCTACATACCCGACACGGGCGCTGTCTATGCGCACCAGGAGCGCAGCCCGATCAAGCTCATTGCCGATTTCAACAACTGCTTCAAGGTTTTGTGGCGCGATCGAATCGGGCAGATTTCCCTGGCAGTAACTACCCTGTTCTGGGGCGCGGCGGCGGCGCTGCAATTCATCGTTTTGAAGTGGGCGGAGCAATCCCTGAACATGCCACTGGACAAAGCGGCAATCCTGCAAGGCGTGACTGCCATCGGCGTTGCTGCTGGTGCCATTGCCGCAGCGCGGTTCGTGCCGCTGCAAAAATCGTTGTCCGTGCTGCCATTGGGCGTGTGCATGGGTCTGGTCGTCATGACCATGACACTGGTGACCGATGTGCGTCTGGCTTACCCCTTGCTGATTGTCATTGGCGGGTTGTCCGGTTTTTACCTGGTGCCCATGAACGCATTGCTGCAACATCGTGGCCATGTATTGTTGAGCGCCGGTCATTCGATTGCCGTGCAGAATTTCAATGAAAACCTGTCGGTGCTGACAATGCTGCTGGTCTATGCGTTGTTGGTAAAGTTGAATGTCGATGTCGACTACGTCATTCTGATGTTCGGCCTGTTCGTGTCGTCCGTCATGCTGCTGATCATCCGCAAACATGCGATAAACCAGCGCCAGTACGATTCGCTCTGGATGATCGGCGAAGCCAAGCATTGAGCTGATTCAGTCGGCTTCCCATTTCAACACCGAGCGCTGGTTGCGGTCCCGTGCCCGCTCACGCCAATCATCCGGCACGACGAAACAGCGCGCCGACTCTCGCGCGGATGCTACGTTCTGCACTGCGTTCTGCCCCGTGCTCTGCAACCCCTCCCCCTCCATCAGGGCAACCACCATGGGTATGGAATCGACAGCGAAATGTGCCTCTAAAAAAGCAGACATCGCGTTGTGATCCCGCACCTCGTGCAATGCTGCAGTCGCCGGCGCAAGCCAGGCCAGACGTGGAAGGTGCAGGAAACCAGTCGCGGGTGAATGCAAGAAATTCTTTTGCCTGAATTCACTCATGGAACACCAAAAGCCTCGGCAATGGCTATCTGCGACGCCACTCGACACCAATGAAGGCAAGGGCCAGCCACGATAAAAAAGCCAGCCCTTGATCAACGCTTGCGAGCAGGACACCGGCTGGGGCAAGTAGGCGCGCGCGGCAGGATGGCCCGCTAGTGCCAGTTGTCGGTGCAGGATTTTTTGCATTTTCGCGCCGAGCGTATCAGCCAGGTTGGGGCCGATGAAATGCTCGGCAGCATCGGCGCTGGGCGCAGCTTCGAACAAATAGAATTTCGTTGCCAGTTCCAGATGCAACAGACCCTCGCCTTGAAGCAGCAAAAAATCGAATTCGCCGATTGTGGCATTGCCTGGCTCTCTGACTTGTAGACCGTGCGCCATGAGGATGCCGCGCCAGCCAAAATAAAACGTCAGTAGTTTTTCGGCATAACGCCCTAACCTCGTGGTTGGTGTCGTGGCGAGGTAGGCGTGCAGCGCTGCCGGATTGTCTTCAAGTTCATTCAGCCATGTGCGCACTGCCGGCCAGTCGATCGCAAGACTGGCGATTTTTCCTTCCCAGCGCGGGGCGTGCGTATCGAGCAGATCGGGCGCATCCAGCAACCACACCAGTGCCCGGACATGCGGATCGCGTAGATGGCCCCAACGTTGGTGAAACCGGTCCTGGCAAGTCTCGGTGCCGGACACTTCAGGTAGCACTGGAATGCGTGTTCATGGCCAGGCACAAATCTTCCCATGCCTTGCGTTTGTCGACTGGTGCGCGCAACAGATACGCCGGGTGATAAGTCACCACCAGCGGCAGTTCGCCGTACCGGTGTACGACGCCGCGAAGCTTCGAGACTGCAATCGTGGGTTCGCACTCAAGCAGTGCCACACCAGCAATCTTACCCAGCGCCACGATGATTGAAGGCTGGATTAAGGCAATCTGCCGCGACAGGTACGGCTTGCAGGCGGCGGCCTCCTTCATGCCTGGTGCGCGATCCTTGCCGCTGGCGTCGGCCGGACGGCATTTCACGACATTGGCGATAAAGGCATTGCGACCACGCCGCAGCGTCATTGCAACCAGCATGTTATCCAGCAGCTTGCCGGCAGGCCCGACGAATGGCTCACCCTGCCGATCTTCGTTGCGTCCCGGTCCCTCGCCGACAAACAGCCATTCTGCTTTGGGGTCCCCGGTGCCAAATACCGTGCGCGTACGGGTTTCGCACAGACTGCAGCGCCGGCAATTATTGACGGCTGCCTGCAATGTCTGCCAGTCCATGGCAGCGATCGCTTCGTCGGTGTGCTGGCCGTTTTCAGCAAAACCACCTGCACCGACTTGCTCTACGTGGACTTTCGCGTTTGCCGGAGTGATTTCAGGCGAAATCTGTCTGGACTGCGCCGTCCCATCGGCAGCCGATAAATCCGGCGGGTTTTTCGAAGCAGGTTTCGATGCCGGTCGACGCACCACCCATTGCGGGCCGATGCCCAGCGCTTCAATCATCTGATCACGTCTGGTCATTACTGAACCTCGAATGCACGTTTCATAACGCCAGACGCATGACAATGGCATCTTCACGCTGCTGATCGGCCGACGGATAATAGCGCTTACGGATGCCGATCTGCTTGAATCCCATATGCCTGTACACCGCCAGCGCCCGCGGGTTGGAAGGCCTTACTTCAAGCAACACCGCCGGTGCACCATGCGTGCGCGAAATCATCATGGCGTGTTCAAGAAGGTGACGCCCGAACCCTTTGCCCTGCATGACTGGCAACACGGTAATGTTGAGCAGGTGCCCTTCGTCCGGGGCCAGCATCAGCAGAAAATAGCCAACCAGCGTGCCGATGGCGTCTCGCACGAGCCAGCATTGATAACCGCTGGCAAGCGAATCCTGAAAGTTACCCAGTGTCCAGGGGTGCTCATAAACTTTTCGTTCCATCGCCTCTATACATACCAGATCATCGATGCGAATCGGACTGAATGTGACACTAGCATGGCGCGCCGGCGTCGGCATTGCACCGGCATCTGCCTGCACGCCGAAGATGTCATGCCACCGCACGCCGCTCATGCAGCCGCTTCCAGTTGCTTGCGTGCCCGCTCGGCCGTGGTCAGGGCAACATCGTTTCGCAAATAGAATGGTTGGGCATCGCGAGCGGGAACTGCCTTCCCCTCAGCGAAAAGCTGTTGCGCGAGAATGGCGACCTGCGCTGCGTGGGGCATCACCCCAAACCAGATCGGCCCGGCAATCGGACAGCCCGCCAACGCCACTTCATGCACAGTGAAAGCATTGCCGCATCCCGTAACAGCGCCAACTGGCGTTACCGCAGCCGGTGCTGAAAGTCGTGGGGCGACCACCACCTCCCACGGGCCAGCAGTATCGTTACCAGCACTGCTGACAGCAGTGCCACCAACACTTGCAACACTCGATGGCCAGCGATACTGGGCCCAATACACTTCACCCATGCGGGCGTCGAGTGCGACCAGAATGTCGCAAGGATCGGTATCAGCCATTGCGTGGCGGCAGTTTAAAGCGGCAGCGGCAAGTGTATCGACTGCAACGACTGGCAAATCGCAGCCATAAGCGAGTCCCTGTGCAATGCCGCAAGCGGTACGCACGCCCGTGAAAGAACCTGGTCCTGCACCGAAGGCCACTGCGTCGCATTGCGACAAGCCGATGCCCGCTTCGGCCAGCAAAGCCTGCACCATCGGCAAAAGCGTTTGCGAATGTGTCTGCACCCCACTGACCTGCCTGGAAAGCAGGCGCGAACCCGCCTCGAACATTGCCGATTCACCGCAGTGCAGCGCAACCGATGCCGTGTCGGTCGACGATTCAATTGCCAGAATAATGGTCATCGCCCTATTTTAACGCTAGCGATGCCATATTGACAGCACGCCACATGGCTAAATCGCTTGTCGGACCCACCGTATGCCACACATAAGCCGGTACAATTCAATGATGCCTTTCATCAACCTACATCATGCCAATCGTGCCCAGGTGCATGCGCTGCTTGCCGACAGCACCTGGTGTGTCGCGTGTCTGTGTGCTGCATGGTGCAATACCTGTGGAAGTTTTCGGTCGAGCTTCGAAGCGCTGGCCGCTCGCCACCCGGACAAAGTAATGCTGTGGGTCGATATCGAGGATGAAGCGGAGGTGGTCGGCGATTTCGACATCGAAAACTTCCCGACCCTGCTGATTCAGCGCGGCACACAGGTCGCCTTTCTCGGCACTATCGAGCCGAATGCCGCGGTTGCCCACCGACTGGTAGAAGCTCAAACCAGAGCTTGGCATGGCATTGATTCTGACGGCGCCGACCACCGTAACGGCCCAGCATCCAATCTCGATCTGCGTACCAAGCTTGCTGCGCTACTGTCCACCTGATCCTGTACACCGAGGCACACGTCAATTCTTTACCAGCAACTCTTTATCAGCAACCATTCAACAGGAGTGTTAATGACTATTTCCATGCATGCCGCATCCGTACCCGTGTTTCGCCAATTGCTCAACAGCCTTTCCGAGGTGCTTGCCAAAGCTGAAAACCATGCGATAGAGCGCAAAATCGAGCCGGCCGCTCTGTTGCAGGCGCGTCTGTATCCGGACATGTTCGCACTCACCCGGCAAGTGCAGATTGCTGCAGATTTTGCCAAAGGCGCTTGTGCCCGACTGGCGGGTGTCGAAGTGCCGAAATGGGAAGACACCGAGCAAAGTTTTGCAGAGCTGCGCGAACGCCTGGCAAAAACTGTGACCTTTATCGATAGCCTGCCACAGGACCAGATCGATCAGAGCGCCGACCGAATGATCAACACCAGCGCCGGTCCGAAAAGCAAGACCTTCACTGGCCAGACTTACCTGGCCCATTACGCCTTGCCGCAATTCCTGTTCCACGCCACGACCACCTATGCGATCCTGCGTCACAACGGCGTGGAAATCGGCAAGCGCGATTTCATGGGCACTTTCTAATTTATTGCTGCTACTTCCTGCTTCCAACTTAGTGCTGCTGCCCGCCGCCCAGGTAGGCGGCCTGCACAGCCGGATCGTGTTTCAAACTTTCTGCCGGCCCGTGCACTGAAATACGGCCGTTTTCCATTACATACCCGTAATCGGCGACATTCAACGCAGCAGCCGCGAACTGCTCGACCAGCAGCATTGTCACGCCGCGCTCCTTCAAGCGCAGGATGATGCGAAAAACTTCCTCCACCAGAATCGGCGCCAGCCCCATCGAGGGTTCATCCAGCAGGATCACGTCCGGGTTGAGCATGACCGCACGCGCCATCGCCAGCATCTGCTGCTCGCCACCGGACAAGGTACCCGCTAGCTGCGTTTGCCGCTCCTTCAACCGTGGAAACAGTTCCAGCGCTTTTTCCAGATCGGCGCTGACGTCCCCGCGTGGGCGGGAGCGCGTAAACCGTGGGAATGCGCCCAGGATGAGATTGTCCTTGACCGACATCGTGGCGAACACCCGCCGGCCTTCCGGTGAATGTGCCAGCCCTGCCCTGGCGATGCGGTGTGATTCGAACCCGGTAACATCCTGGCCGGAGAGCGTGACAGTGCCGCGTTGCGGACGAATCATGCCCGAGATGGCGCGCATGGTGGTGGTCTTGCCGGCGCCGTTGGAGCCGATCAGGGTCACAACCTTGCCGCGTTCGACTTCCAGAGAAATACCGTGCAAGACTTCGACCTTGCCGTAACCGGCGTGCAAATCATGGATTTTCAGCATGGGTGTCGCTCGCTCAGGTTGGTTGCACGGCATGCACATCGGCGGTGTCATCACCGACGCTGCCGCCGAGATAGGCCTCGATCACTTTCGGATCCGCCTGCACGGCTGCCGGTTTGCCTTCGGCGATTTTCTGGCCGAAGTCCAGCACAGTGACGGTATCAGAAATCGACATCACCACATCCATGTGATGCTCGATCAGAATGATGGTGATGCCGTGATCGCGAATCTTGCGAATGATCGTCATCAGCTCCTTGATGTCCGGCGCCGTTAGACCGGCTGCCGGTTCATCCAGCAACAGCAACTTCGGGTTGAGCCCGAGTGCACGACCAATCTCCAGCAGCCGCTGCTTGCCATAGGGCAGATTGCGCGCCTCTTCTTCCGCCAGCGGCGCAAGCCCCACAAAACTAAGAATGCTGGCTGCACGGTCGAGCGCGGCTCGCTCTTCCCGCTTGTAGCGCGGTGTGTGCAGCATCACATCCAGAATCGTGCTCTTGAAGGTATTGTGCAAACCGACCAGCACGTTCTCGGTGGCCGTCATTTCCCCGAATAGCTGCACGTTCTGGAACGTACGCGCAACGCCGCCGATGGCAATCGAAGAAGGGGTGGAACCGGAAATCACGCCGCCGTTGAAGGCGACCTCGCCAGCCGTAGGCTTGTAGATGCCGGTCAGCACGTTCATCATCGTGCTTTTGCCCGAGCCGTTGGGCCCGATCAAGCCATGCACCGAACCCTTGACAATATTCAGATCAACCAGATTCAGCGCCTTCAAGCCGCCGAACTGCATCAGTATCTGCCGAGCCGTCAGCAGGTTGCTAGTGGCTTCGGTGGCCTGAGCCGTTGCGATCGCCTGCGTGCCGGAGGTGGCATCGGTCACTGCGCCAACTGAAGCGGCATCGGTAGAGGCGGCAGCAGCGGCGTCGAGGCTATCACCCGTTTTTTTCTGCATCCCGAAAGCACTGCGCAGGAAGCCGACGATACCGTCTTGCAGGTAATACACGACGAACAGTGTCATCAAGCCAAAAATCGTCAGGCGCCAGTCAATGATGTTTTCCAGGCGATAGGAAAATGCGGCCATGCCCACGGTTGCAATTACCGGCACCGCCAATTCACGCGCAGTCTTGCGCTTCTGCACCAGCAGCACTACCGACGCGATCACGGCAATGACGGCTGCCGTGGTGGCGATCTTGCGAAACAACTCGATGTCGGCCAGCAGGCTCGGCAACATCACCACGATCAGGGCGCCCACTAGTGCACCGCTACGGGTCTTGCGACCGCCCATGATGACTGCCAGCAAGAACAGAATCGTCAGCTCGAAGTTATACGTATTGGGCGAAATGTATTCTTCCGAGTAAGCGTAAAGACTGCCGGCCAGCCCGGCCAGCGCAGCGCTGATCACAAAAGCATAGACCTTGTAGCGATACACCGACACGCCCATGCAATCACAGGCGATCGGGCTGTCGCGCAACGCCTGGAAAGCGCGGCCCAGATGCGACTTCAAAATCCTGTGCACCACGATCAGGGTCAGCACCACCAAGCCGGCAACCAGGTAAAAGAATTCGACTTCGTTGAGCTTTTGCCCGAAGAATGCCGGCTTCGGCAACTTCAGACCAAGCGGACCTTCGGTGAGAAAGGTCATCTCGTTGATCAGAATCTGGATGATGGTGCCGAAAGCAAGTGTCACCATCGCCAGATAAGGACCGGTCACCCGTAACGCCGGCAACGCTAATAACGCACCGAAGAGAGCCGTGACCGCGATACTGGCAGGCATGGCAATGAAGAACGGCACACTGAATTTCAGCCACAACACGCCAGTGGTGTAAGAGCCGATGCCGAACAATGCTGCATGACCCAGCGACACCTGCCCGGTATACCCCACCACGATATCCAGCCCGAACAGCAAGATCGCGTAAATCAGGATGGTTTCGGCCAGATGAATGTAATACGGGTTGTGAACGATGAGCGGGAACGCAGCGAGCGCAGCAATGCCGACGACGGACAGGGCAATGGTCTTTTTATCCATGATCAGACTTTCTTGATTGCAGCTTTGCCGAACAGACCGGCCGGCTTGATCGCCAGCACCAGCAGCAGCAGGATAAGACCCGGCACTTCCTTGTAACCGGTGGAAATATAAAAGCCGGTCATGGTTTCCGACAATCCGATGATGAGCCCACCGACGATCACGCCCATGCCTGAATTCAACCCTCCGATGATCGCCACCGAAAACGCTTTCAACCCCAGCGCGATACCCATGGTCGCACCGGTGAGGGTCAGCGGCGCCACCAGCACTCCGGCAAACGCGGCTGTCGCCGACGACAGTGCATAAGAAAACGTAATCACCCTGCTGGTATTGATACCCATGAGCCCGGCAGCGTCACGGTCGTTGGACGTCGCGACAACCGCCTTGCCGTAGATCGACTTGCGGTTGAATATTTCCACAGCCAGCATCATGGCAATGGCACCCAGCACTACCACGACCTGCATCGGCTGCACGTTTGCGCCAAAGACCTGGAATGGCGTGGCCGTCAAGGGGGTTGGAAACGTCAGGTCATCTTTGCCCCAGATGTTTTCGGCAACGTTTTTGAAAATGATCGCCAGCGCGATGGTCGACATGATCCAGCCGAATTCGGACTTGATCTTGATTGCCGGGCGTACGCCGATCCATTCGACGAATGCGCCTTGCAAGCCACCGAAGATGATCACGATCGGAATCATCAGCCAGTAACTCATGTACGGGCCACCGTGAATATTGCCAACCAGGCTAAGACCCACGAGTGCACCCAGCATCAGCGCTTCGCCCTGGCCGAAGTTGAGAGTGCCGGAGGTGGCGAATGTCAGTTGGTAGCCGAAAGCGATCACTGCATAGATCATGCCGAGCGCGATGCCGCTGACAGCGAGTTGCAGCAGAATTTCCATGATGTTGTCCGTATGCGGCACATGCTTGCCGACGTGCTGCCAACATGCATGTCGAAATCAGTCGTAACAAAGGCCAGCCCCCCGTTGATGCGGAGACTGGCCGTTGCATGGGGACGTGCTTATTTCGCCAGAACGACCTGTCCGCTCTTGACCTCGCCGAAGACCGGCATGCCCATCTTGATCGCTTCGTGATCGTCCTTGGTGAAAGGCTTGTCGTAAGTCGCTACGACACCGTCGACCTTTTCATTCAGGTTTTCCAGGGCAGCACGCACTTTCGGACCATCCGTCGAACCTGCTTGCTTGATGGCGGCTGCCAGCAGGTAGATCGAGTCGTAGCCCTGCGCAGCCGATACTGGCGACGGGATGCGGCCGCCGGCAGGATTGTGGGTTTTTATATAGCCATCGATGAATGCCTTGCGCCGCGGTGTGTTGGGGTCCTGAATGAATGTCTGCGGCATGATCGCGCCTTCCCCATTCTTGCCAGCGTTATCGATGAAGTTTGCCATCGACAATGTCCAGCTACCGATCAACGGCACCTTCCAGCCCAGCTTTTCCATGCCATTGGCAATCTGCGCCAACTCAGGCCCGATACCGTAGGTGATCACGATCTGTGCGCCAGCGGCTTTGGCTTTCAGCAGCTGCGCCGTCATGTCGACATCCTTGATGTTGTACTTCTCAACGGTGACGGCCTTGATGCCCTTTTTGTCGAGTGCCTTTTCCAGATCCTCACGGCCTAACTGACCGTAGTTGGTCGAATCCGCGAGAATGGCGACTTTGGTCAGCTTGCGCTTTCCCACAACTTCATCGACGATCATCGCTGTCTGGATCTGATCGTTGGCGGAGGTACGGAAAACGTAATTTTCAGGTTGATCGGCAAATTGCTTGGTGATGATGGAGCCGGTCGCGACATTGTTCATGACCGGGATTTTTGCTTCCTGATAGAAGCGTTGCGCAGCCAGTGCCACACCGGTGTTGGCAAAACCGACCGTAGCCACTACCTTTTCCTTATTGATCAACTCTTGAGCGACTTGCACGCCACGTTCATTCTTGGCTTCGTCGTCACGCTCGATCAATTGCAGTTGACGACCCAGCACACCGCCCTTGTCGTTAATTTCCTTGACCGCCACTTTGACGCCATCGCGCATCGAAACACCCATCGGCGCCGAGCCACCTGTGAAGGGACCGGACACCCCGATCTTGATCGGCTCCGCTGCAAAGCTATTGAAGGACAACGTTGCAACTGCCGCGGCCACGAACAAACTCAATTTATGTGACATGTCGATCCTCTGTAGTTATGTTTACTTGACAAATATACAAACGTCTTGTTATCTACCGGCGATCAATTGTATGTGGCATAAGTCGTCGCAGCAACAAATACCTTTGTTGCAATGCAATACGATGGTTTCGATAATTTTGCGAGAAAAACAAAGTGTTAGCCAAAAAAAATCCCCGGCTGGCCGGGGATTTTCAGGAAGCTTGTGTTACGAAAGCTTTTACATCCTGTTCAGCTGTTAGATAGGCTGAATGTTCGATGCTTGCTTGCCCTTAGGGCCAGCAGTAACTTCAAAAGAAACGCGTTGATTCTCTTGGAGTGACTTGAAACCGTTCGACTGGATAGCCGAGAAGTGAGCGAACAGATCTTCGCCGCCTTCGTCAGGGGTAATGAAGCCAAAACCCTTCGAATCATTGAACCATTTTACGATGCCAGTTGCCATTACAATTCCTATTTCAGTTAAGTTGGGCAGTTGCCCGTTAAGTCGTTTCAACCAAGACAAGAATGACAGCGTGACTGCACCACAAGCTCGAATCTCAACGATTTCTTACTATAGCAGATAAAACTCAAAAAAGTAAATAGTGTTTGCTTAACTATTTGACACCTGCCTCACCCTCGCCCGCTCAGGCAAAAAAGAGTGAACTGTAAAAAGTATTTGCGTATTGTTTTGGGTTCGGGCTATAATCTCGCTTCTGTATGTAATTGTAAGTCTTTGATTACTAACACTATTCCCTGATAGCTCAGCTGGTAGAGCGACGGACTGTTAATCCGCAGGTCCCTGGTTCGAGTCCAGGTCGGGGAGCCAGAATTTTGAAGGGGCTACGTGCAAGCGTAGCCCCTTTTTCATTTCTGGCTATGTGCCGTATTTGTGCCGTAAAGCAGATTTCCGGCGACAGCCGCGTGTTTTGCATTTGCGCACGACCTTTCCGGTTTCGGAATTAAATCATCAACAATCAAAAAGTTAGACTCGACAATCGATTGGATGCGCAAACGTCCGACCGTGACCTCAAAGCATGAAGCGAGATAGACCAGGTCATGGGGCTTCTAACGTGGCCAAGCCTTTAACGCTCGCGCCAACAGCTTGTTTGAACGCTGCAAAATCGCCGCTTCATCCCACACCTCGACGTTGTGCAATTGCTGGTTGATTGGAAGTAGCGAGTGCTTTAGCAGCTGCGGCTTTTTTATGGCCCATTGGCTGTTTGACACTGTCGAATTTAGGCTTTGCGTGAGGATAGTCAAATTACCGAAGGTCTGCAGTATTGCATTGCGATTGCGGGTAGATTCGGCTCTTATATCACCAGCTGGCGCCTTTGCAAGATCGATAAAATTCATTCCAGTTGACCCATCGGGCAATTTCCATTTATCCAGCCATTGCTGCGGGAGAATATGCTCAACGGTTAGGGCGCCTTCAACGCTCATCGTTTCGTTCTTTTTCGTCAGGTATGTATCGTTTAGGTGCTTGAGGATGTAGACAACCTTCGGGTTGTTTAACAAATGATAAGCGTGCTGAGCTCGCCAAGCCTCGCCGACTCTTTCATCGGAGGGCCATTCTGTGGAATCCCCACTTTGCGCACGCAACTGTTTTTCTAGATTGGCTGCTGTTATACCTTCGCGTCGCAAAGTACGAGTCAGTCCCAGGAAAACCCGATTGTAGTTTTTGGTTGTTAACCCACAGATTGCACGGCGACACAAAAACGATTCCAACATTTTCGACGCTGCTGCCAACTCCGCGTCGTCGATGCCTGCATCCAGCATCGCCAAAAGTAACGGGTAGCACGTCCGAACATCGAACGCGTCGATAAATTTAACTAACTGGAAGAGCGCGTCATCTGCGACCGGCGCAATGATGCGACGAAAATCTTCACCCTGCCGAGCAAGGCACGCCAGCTCGTCGCTAACCGAAAAAAACGGATTTTCTCGCTCGATCCAAAATTTATACTCCGCGAATAAATGAGTTATTGGAATATCGGTCGTCAGGCGACTTGCTAAGAAGTGCTGCAAAAACAGGTCGCTACGGGGTCGTAACAAACGCCCTTGCTTGACTTCTACCCGCCAGAATGGATCGTCAAACCGCGCCCAAAATTGCTTGTATAGTGATTCTTGCGGTTCACCGCGTCGTGCGGCGCGCAGAAAGATAAAATTCCGAAGTAAGTCGGCGGGCAGCAGCGGAACGCCTCGGGCGTTCAGCGTTTCAAAAATGACTTGGGCATCATCACCATGCTCTAAATCTATCTCCACGACCTGTAGTGAGCTTTTCAGTGCTTGGAAACATTCATCAAGTCGCTGCGCCAATGGGGCATCAGCGGCGAGCGGATGTTCGTCCCCAACACCAATGAAAAATTCGTTGAACTGTTCGTAGAAGAAAAAGTAAGCTTCAACCATTAGTGGGCGACGTTCATAGCTGCGCGCATAGGGACGTTTGCGCAGCGGATGGCGTTTCAATAATTCGGCTCGTGATCCCGCACACATCACATCGGCAAACTGCGCTCGATCAAGTTGGGTAGGCCAAACTTTGAATTTGTCCACATCAGGATCGGCCATCATGCCCTTGTTTAGGGTAAAGCCGGCGCACTCCTTGGCCATGTCGTCGCATTCATGCTCATCACAAAAGTCTCGAAAAGCAGCAAGGAAAATCTGCAACGTTGTAAGGCGTTGCTGTCCATCGATTACCTGCCGCTTTCCGACATGGGTAGCGGGTGTTTGCTTCAAATCCAAAACCATCGCACCGAGAAAATGAATCGGCGCATCCTTACGGCCGTCTAGGTAGTCGGTGAATTTTCGCGCAATGTCTTCCCATAGAGGCTCCCAGTTCCGTTCGCGCGACCAAACGTACTGCCTTTGAAAGAGCGGCACCTCAACTTGCATCTTTGTTTCAAACAGAGCGAGCAGCGATACGGCAATTGCTTTCATTTGCAGATACCCTTCTTTTTGTTTAGCAAACGTTTGTAACCGCCAGCGAGAAGCCTACGTACTCGTCGGAATCAGGTTTCATGCATGCCGAACCTGCACCGTGAATGGATCATCCGACTATTTTGCATTTGCGGCCTCAGACGCGAAAGGTCAGCTTTGTTTCAAACCGAGCAAACGATTCTGATTGCCGTAATCGGGCCAAATTTAATTTCACTGACCGGATGACCTTGACCGCATGCACTCGATCTTCATAGTCCCAACCACGTGCATTTTTGAAGTGTTTGAGAACTGCCGATTTGGGCTGCATAACGCGGTCAGGCTTCTTTACACCATTGACTTTGTATGCATGCGCTGCGGTGGAAAGATATTCGGCGAGTTGCGCTTTGTCTGCAAGCAACCAGCTTTCTAATTCTTGTTCAATGCAAATTAAAAAAACCGGCTTGTCAACTAAATTCTCTTTATCAAGTTCCCCCAAAATCGCCTTGCACTCAGCGGCCCGACATGCCTTCTTTTTCGTGTCTGGCCAGGCCGGGCGCAAGTCCCACACAATCAAAACACGCTCACAGCCATCGGCCAACAACGCAGCTGCAACTTTCGCACCGTTTGCTAACAAATTCGGTTTGTTATCCAACGTCTGGGATTTCACACTCACACCAGGACGTAATTGGCTTACTAAATACTCACAAACTGCCTTATCAGCCCCCGCCGGTCCGCACTCAAAAATCATCCCGACCTTTGGCCCGATCATTTAGCTATCCCGGTTAGGTTACCCATCGTGTACAGTTTGCCTGGTGCAAATTCCGATGCCCAACGCTGTAGGCCTTCCTGATCTCCCGGACGAGTGAAGCGAGGATGGCCGTCAGCGTCGCGTTCTACCACCACCAAATGTTCAAGCGTCAGCAAGTCCAATAAGTACGGAGAGTGCGTCGTTATGATGACTTGGGTCCTCCCAGACAGAACGGCGGTGCGAATCTCGTTAACAATCAAATGCACACTTCTCGGATCAAGTCCATTTTCCAGCTCCTCAACTACAATCAACGGCGGCGGCGTTGGATGACGAAGCAATGCCAGCAACGCTAGCATCCGAAGGGTCCCAGTTGAAAGCATCCAACCTGGAATCTTAAAGTTTGCTTCGGTTAGCTGGAGCCACGCTTTGCGTTCAAGCTCTGACGTAACTGCCGGTTGCAGGTCACGCCCGTACGGCAGAACAAACGTCATGGCCTCGATGATGCCCTCCATGGCCTTTGGGTGCTGATCGCGCAATTCAAGCAAAAACTCTGCAATGTTGGAACCGTCACGCGCCATCCGGGTTCGACCACCCGTACGCTTCTGCGGTAGCGGGTAACCCATTCTCTCGGGAGTGAGCGTGAGAAACTGCCATGATTCCACCAAATTGGCATATTCCAAAAGGTAGACACTGCTGACGAGCATCGAAAATCCGGCGTTCCAACGGGTCTTAAACTTTACCCGTTCGTGCTCAAGTCTTTCCAGCATCGTGCGATCTCTGCATTCGATCTTTTCGCTTTTGATCGCGTATGCACTACGACTTTTATCGCTTTCAACTTCCATGCTGAGTTTTGCTTTGCCAAACGGCCCGCGTAGGCGCATCTCGAAACTCATAGCAGTGTTTGGCATGGCGTATTTATTCTGCACATGTTCAATGCCCATGAAGCGTTGCATCGCCTCGTCGAGACCGCGTGCCACAATCGCCTGGTAGGTCTCCAATGCTTCAATCAAGCTGGACTTGCCAGAACCATTGTTCCCGATGAATGCGGTCAAAGGCCCGAATTTGATGGAACCTGATTCACGTACCGCTTTGAAGTTGCGAACCTTAAGTGAGTCTAAAATCATTTAATTAGCCCTCTTTCTACATCACGAAAGGCATTTTGCGCGGCTATTTTGACCGGGGCAGCCACGATGGGGAAGGTGCCCAAAATATGCGCGAATTCGGATTCGCTCAAGCCGTAAAGGTGTGCAACCAAGCCGTCAAGTTCTGCACGTACTCGGCCGCGCTCTGAGGGGTCTATCGCTCCGTCTCGATAATTCAAGCCCACGATTTTAGCGAGGTCCTCGAATTCCGGAGTCGTGCAGGTGAGTCGGGCAGCGCGTTGGACAATAGGTATAAAACGCGGATCTAATTTATTCAACCGGGGGACTGGGCACTGATAGATAAAGAACATTGTCAGGTTGGCCGAAACCTGTTGGCGTAAGTAGTAGTCCAACAAAAAGCTGTTCATGACTCCCAACAGAAAAAGCTGTTCGTCAGGGGCTTGCGGTTCGAACGCCACATTCAGAGAATGCCCACTGAAGACGTTTGGAGGCAAGATCGAGGAAATAAAGGTGCGCTCGTCGTTTGACCTTGCTACCGAGCGATGGGCAAAACGGTAGCGCTGATAAGATAGCGATTGCCCTTCATCCGGGCCACGTCCAATCAGCGATTTGCGCCCCCCAAGTTCGGGGACCCAATATTTATATCCTTGCCTTGCGAATTCGAACTGGTGAATCATCTTGCCTTCTACGAGTGGCAAAGCGCGTGCCTTAGGACTTGTATTGAAAAGCGGCGCGTCGTCTGTCATATGCAGTTCCCTGTGCAGCTTGAGGTTCCAGGTGCCCTTTATTTGCTCACCCAACACGGGGAACATCAAGAGCTTGTGGGCAATCATCACATCAACGGCAGACTTGAACTCCATCATCGAGTGACTATCGGGCGATAGGCGCTTTATCAATTCGACGTCCATTTGAATAGCACCTTCTTCGGGAAAACGGGCGAGCTCCTCCACGTCGAGTCGCATAAATGCAGCAGGGAAATGGGTGGTTCCCTGCACGCAAGTTTTAACTGGCGCGAGCAAATCATCCGGAGGTGCACTGGTATTAGTTTCGCCGATGTGAAGCACGCGTGGTGAGGCGGATTTCTCGAAGGTCAGCACCACAAATTTGAAGCGGCTATCCACCCCTTCAAAAATAGTTTTACGGTTTTCAAAACAAAACAAGCCTTGAATTTTAGTCTGATCAAACAGCAGGTCGCGCAAACCCTTTGCGCCAAGGTCAGTATAGATGCCGCTCGGTATCACGATGCCGCAAAATCCGCCGGGTCGAAGCAGGTTGAAGCAACGTTCGATAAACAGTTTGTACAGATTAATGTCTGACCCTACTTTACGTCCATTAACAGTGGCAACCTGGTGCCGGTACTCTGGTGCGAGACGAAAGTACTGATTCATATGCGGAAACCGGCTCTCATACTCTAACCAAGCTTCTCGTACCTCTTTAGTCTTGAGTAATTTACTTTTTTCTCTTTCAAACTCCTTGATCGCCATTTTATTCTTGCTAACGAGCGCAGAGTGGTCGGCAAAAAATTCTTTAGCCTGCGGTTTGAATACTTCCCAAGGAGGGTTAGCCAAAATTATGTCAAATCCACCTCGCACTTGCATAATCTCGTCAAATACATAGCCCCAATGCAGTGGATGCTGAGCAACGACGTCTTGCAGTGTCACTGCGCGCTTTTTTGGTTCTCCAAGGCCTAATTTAGACACATCCCAGGTAGCTTCTTCAAACTTGATGCCGCGCTGGAAAAACTGGTCTTGCACCAGCTCGCTCATGACGTTGTTGGCCTCATCCATGGCCTTTTCTATTCCATCACGAATACCACACAAATTTGTGGTCTTGCCGAAGTCGCTGGCGGTTGAGCGGTAGATGGTGAGCTTTCGATTTTTCTCCACGAGCAGTTCGCGAAAGCTCTTGCGAAACATGTCTCCTTGGTTCTTGTGATCAAATTCATGCTCAACCACCCGCATTAGTCCCACTAGCGAATTGCCAGGCAAGATGTTGAAATCAATATTTGGCAAGGGCTCCAAGTGTTCCACGTTACGGACACTGGACACCATCGCGAGAAAAAGGCGCAGCTTGGCGATCTCACAAGCTTCTTCCATGATGTCGACGCCATATAGATTGTTGGTGACGATACGGCGTTTAATGTAATAGCCCACGCTTGTGTGGTCTTGCTGGATAATGCGCAGCCAGTTTTGCAACTCGACGCTGGCTCCCAACTCAGCACGACCTACGACGGCCGAATAGACATTTATGAAACATTTAAGCGCGGCCACTAAAAAAGCACCAGACCCGACCGCTGGATCCAATACGGTGATGGAAGGCAGCACGTCGTTAACCAGTTTCATAGCTGTGCGTGCGTCCATGCGGGCAAGCAGGTCGGCGACAGTGTCGAACTTAATTTCTTTAAGGTTGAGCTCGGAAATAGCGGGCTCGTAAACTCGCTCCAGAATCAATGCATGAATGCTGCGTTCTGCAAGGTAGCCAGTAATTTCCGGTCGGGTATAGTAGGCGCCAAAAGCTTTTTGGTTGATGTATTTTTCAAATATGTAACCCAACACATCCGGGTTAATTTCGTCCGCATCGCCGCCGGGCGTGTCGTCAAGATGCCAGGTATAGGCGGCAAAGACTTTGAACACGCCGGCAAATGCGGCGTCTGGAATTCGCAACGTGGTGCCGATGCGTGATTGGTGCGTGCTGGAATCAAGCTCCAACTTGTGGTGCAAGAACAAGCCGCCGTTCAAATATGGAATTTGGCCACAAAGCTGTTGCGCCTCCGTGCTACGGTCGACATCCGGTTTTGCGAAGGCTTCAAAAAATAGCGCATTTAAGAATTCACCAAAAAAGCGGTCTTTTCCTCTCTTTCTTGATTCAACCAATTTGGATTGTAAATAGTCGGCATTTCCACCGTCCAGAAAGAATTTCTTTTGCATGAACCACACAAACATCAATCGGTTCAATATCACCGAGGCGTACCAACGCCGGGCGCGATCGTCGCCTATGCCTTCGATCTGATCCAACAGCTGGTCATGTTGCTGCGAATAGCTGGTGAAAAACTTCTTGGTGGTCTTGTCCACGTCCAGCGCGGCTTGAATCCTTCGCGCGGCCTCCAGCACCGGCAAGCGACCCGTAGAATCGAGTTCGGACAGTTCCACCACCATTGCCTGCAGTTTCGATGCAAACAAGTCCACTGGCTGACCACGGAAATATTCATGGCGTCGAGCTCTCAGTTTGGGTTTCCCAGTAATTTCGTCTTTGCTGCGCTTAACCCAATACCACTGACTTTGGCTCGCCCTGTCTTTTTTATCAGTAAATATGATCAAGTTTTCGGCCTGGCTATGCGAAACGTGTTTCCAGACGCGCATGCGTTGCGCTTCGTCGGGCCACCCGCCATCCATCACAACTTGAATGACGGCCACACCGCCGAGCTCGGCTACCATACGACGCACAAAAACATGGATGCCTGCGGCGTCGCTAGCGTCGTTACGCCAGGCGCGGTCAGCAGGAGCACGATTCCAGCCGAGAACGTCAACAAACAGACGTTCGAAATCGAAGGATGAAAGATGTTTCTGAAAGTTCGGGAAGTCGAGTTTGGCCATTGTGTTATATTTTTGGAATTAATCCCAAGGAGCAAACTACACGCGGTTCACGCAGTGCTGCATCTTCCTCGGCATACGTCAGGCGACCTTCTTCACGGACGGACTTAACAGCTTCGGCTAATTCTTCGTCGTTGATGCCACTTCGCATTAGACGATTTAGCAAATCAGCCGCGGTTTCTAATAATGGCCGTTGATAGATGTCATCAACCGCACGTTCCAATTCTTCGTCGCGAAACAGCGTGTTTTGCTGCAGTTCTGCATAACGCTTGAGTCGTTCATATGCGCGTCTGCGCGGGCTACTAGGACGGCCGAGGCCGCCACCCACACCTTTATCCTGGGAAATGGCCAAATGCAACCCGTTAGCTACAAGTTCGTGATGATTTTCCGTGCGGCTTTCGGCGGGCGTATCTGGCTCGCACTCTGCGGCACGAAGCACTGTGTATTGCGATTCGGTGATGGTCTCGCCGTCCTGGCCGATCCAAGCCAAGTGATCATTTCCTTCGGGAGATTTGACGTAGACGAGTACACCACCCTTCCCCGCCTCGCGGTCGAGTAAAGGAAAGCGCCCCGCATCTAATTCAAAAGCTTTGGCCGAGTACACCACAGACGGCAGAGATTCCACTGCTCGTGCCAGCTCTGGATTGTCTTGAGTCGCCTGCTTCCATACTTGCCAAGCATATGAGGCAAGGTCAACCTCATCATCAGTGTCGTCTAGCACGCCTTGCTGCTCGGTGTACAAATTGCGAATTGTGTTGGCTTCTTCGTCGTCAAAAAACTCTTCATCAGTCCCGACGACCTCGGCATTTTCTTTTAATCGCTGCTTGATACGAGCACGCAATTGAATGAGTTGCTCCACCCCGTCTGAGGGCAAAAATGAGTAGCAATGAATTTCTTCTGCGCGTTGACCAATGCGATCCACACGACCCGCACGTTGGATTAGGCGAATAATCGCCCAAGGCAAATCAAAGTTGACCACGACATTGCTGTCTTGAAGATTTTGCCCCTCAGACAAAACATCGGTACAAATCAGGACACGCACCTCGTCAGACTTGCCGACTGTCTTGTTGTTGCTCTTCGGCGAGAAACGACATGCTAGGGCATAAGGGTCTGCGCTGGCGCCAGTTGCCACTTCCACGTGCGTCACGCCTCCGTTGCGAACTTCGCGTGCAAGATAGCGCGCCGTATCTGCAAATTGGGTAAAAATCAAAACTTTGTCTTTGGAATGAGTTTGGGTGATGAGCGTGCGCAGGGCGAGCAATTTTTGATCGTGGGCTGGGTCCCACTGGCCTTGACTGCGCAGCATTTCACTGAGGGTTTGTGTATCTTGCGCAAGGTGAGCGGCTAGCGACGGTTTAAATAATGCGGGTCGTATCCATTTGAAGCGGCGCTTGTATTCGTTTGCGTATTGCTGGTAAACCGCTTTGGCACGAGCCATGCTGTCTTGGACGTTGTCCTCGACGGCAACCTCATTCACAATGCCGTCAAGTAGGTCTTCAGGGTCCCCTTCGACGCCATCAGCGTCTTCGTCTACACGCTCCAAATCGAGCAAGCCAGCATCCAGTACGCCAATCGGCAAGTCCAAACCATTTTCAATCGCGTACATATAAATCTGGTTTCGCAAGATATGTCGGTCGATCGACTGGAGGAAAGAAAATCCATTCGATTCCAAACGTTTGAACAGATTGGTACGGCAGAAACCCATCAAGCGCTTGCCTGCGCGACCGAGATTTTCAATTAACTTGCGCTCAGACGCAGTCGCTGCTTTCTCCGCTTGCGGATCAACGTACAAGCCCATGCCGTAGCGCGGTACGTGTAGAGCATTGATTTCGTCAACCACTGCCGGCGAGTAAAGTCGGGCGTAACGATCTGCAGGATCTGCGTCATTTACTGCAAACTTAAGTGACTTTGGCCTTCGCACCGGAAAATACCGTTTTTCGCCGTCCTTTCCAGCGATATACCTGCGACCAGATTTGTCGGCTTCGGTGTAGTGCGAGATGATGAAACTACGCGTGCGGCGGACCATATACAGTCGGATTAGCTCGCGCCAGTCATCGAACTCCTCGCTTTTTTCGATAGCCAAGATGGAATTGATCTTGCATTGGTTCCTGCGCTCAAACTCTGCCTCGGAGAGATTGTGCTTTCGCATGTGATGCTCTGGACGAATGCCGATGTTGGCCTTTTCGTCGATAAACAAGCGAAGCTGGCTGGACAAGTCAGTCTTGGTTTTATTGTATGGGGTGGCAGTTAGCAGAATTACCTTGGCATCACAACTACGGATATAGTCGGCAATGGCCTTGTAGCGCTTGCCCTCACGATTGCGAAGATTGTGGCTTTCGTCAATGAGCACCAACCGATACCGTTTTAAATCAGGCAGTTTCTTTGTGGCCTGTGAACTGGGCATCACCTCGCCACGGAGACCATATTCCGTTCGGTAAGCCTTCCACATCGGTTCCAAATTTTTCGGACAGATTATGAGCGTTTCATACCCGAGATCATCTTCAAACATGCGGGCCAACGCGGTGGCCATCATGGTTTTTCCGAGCCCTACAACATCTCCAATCATTACACCGCCGCGACGGTGCAGGTGGCGGGCAGCGATCTTTACTGCACTCTTCTGGAATTCGAATAGCTCTTCCTCGAAACGAGCAGGCAAACGAAATTGAGTCAGTCCGGCGCGCGCCTCAGTGCTGAGATGGTACGCAATGTTCAGATAGATGTGGTGCGGCGGGATGGCTTCTTCGCGCGCCCAACTGTTCTCAATAATTTCCGCCAGGTCGGTAGACACGTCAAGTGCCCAGCGCTCTCCCCATCGATCATCGAACCATTTGCTGAGTTTACGCGTGGCGTCATGTTCCAGTACGTCGACGTTCAGTTCACCCTGGCGTGCGAGGCCTGAAACCGTCAGATTGCTGCTACCGACAAAGCCAGTGATCGGGTTATTTACATCATCACGAAATAGCAGATACAACTTTGCATGTAGCGCATAAGGGAGAAATAGCTTAACCACTACCTGACCCGCGCGCAGCTGCCTGGCTAGCTTGCGGAGCCCAGCCTCATCTTTTCCAGACGGGATACCCATGGTGATTTGTTCGCGCAAGTGCGCGGCGAACTGGATTTTCAGACGAATTGCAGCGGCGTTGTCGACGAGAGAGCCATCGTTGGTTTGTCGATAAAGCTCTCGGATTTCTTCGTGAGGGGGGCGCTGCATGCCAACAAGTACGCGGCATACTTGCCCTGCCGTCGGGTCCCAAGCTTGAACCAGATCATCTATTGACTGCCAGCCGCGTAGGTTCAAATAACCGACGCAAAAATCTGACCGTTTGGATACCTGCATCGTCGCGCGCAGAGCGGTGAGCAAGTCTTGGTCAATATTGTCAAAGATTCGCGGCATATGCCCCCGAAATATTGGAAATCTCACCGCATAGGCGCAATAATTGGAAGCCGACCGGCTTCTGGCAAACGAACATTTTAGTACACATAGTTAAAGGCTTTGCTCGCGATTAGGTGCAGAAGGCCCAAAATTCGCCTGGAACCCCGAATATTTGCGCGAATGGCGTTGACAAGCCCCCAAGAATGACTCACTGGGAGATGGCGGCAACATATTGAACCGCACCGGCAATGAACTGCCCCCCAGAGTTGGACGGTGAAGCTTTAATAGCGTGCTGCCTGTAGGCGATATTCGACTGGACTCATGCCGCCAAGCTTGATTTGATACGGTGCCGGTTGTAGTAGTTAATGTAATTTTTTAACCCGGCGCTTAGTTGCTCAACATCCTCGAAGTCAGAGAGATAGAAATACTCGGCTTTCAAGGTGGCCAAGAAGCTCTCCATGGCCGCGTTGTCGAAGCAATTTCCTTTTCGCGACATACTTTGCTTCATTTTATATCGCGCCAAGGCCGCTCGATACGGTTGCATCCGGTAGTGCCAGCCTTGGTCGGAATGAAGCAGAAGCCCGTCTGTTGCCTTGCATTTCTTTACAGCTTTCTTCAGCATGTTCATTACCGGCGAGAAATCAGGCCGATGGCTGGTCTGGTAAGCCACGATTTCTCCATTGTAGAGGTCCATAACGGGGGACAGGTACAGCTTCTTCCCGGCCACACCGAATTCTGTCACGTCAGTGACCCACTTCCGATTCGCTTGCGATGCTGTGAACTCGCGATTTAAGAAGTTAGGAACTGCCTTACCAATCTCGCCCCTATACGACCGAAACTTCTTTCGGCGCACGCGTGATTTCATTCCCATTTCGCCCATGAGGTGCTGTACAGTCTTGTGGTTGACCAGCCAGCTATTACGACGGATGGCCGCCGTGACGCGGCGATAGTCATACCCAATCGCTCAAGTTCCGATTGCAAAGGCGCGATTTTTTTCTTTGTCAGCACTGAATTATCCATTGGAGAAATGCGCTGCGGCGAACAAAGCTCCCTGCGCTCATGCTGTTGTTGCCACATCGTGATGCTATGCGCATTGCCAATATTGTATAGGGCAGCAAGTTTGCGGCAGGACAAATTCTCAGCCGCGAGGCGGTGCAATACTTCCAGCTTGAACTCGCGCGTGTACCGACCGCGCTGACGAACAAGGCCGGCACTGCCATGATGCTGGTATGCGCCAACCCATTTCCTGACCAGGCTGTCGGCGATGCTGACCTTGGCAGCACGGAGTTTGTAACCGCCCTTGCCAGAAAGATACGCACGAACTATTTTCTGTTTGAAACTAAGGTCGAACGTCCTCATGAAACCTCCAAGGTTGTGTCCAACTCTTGGGGGTCAGTTCATTGCCGGTGCGGTTCACGATTAACGGGTGCATCTCGTCAATCTGATCGCGCAGCGGATGACCAGTAATTTTTCTTTGATGAAAAATACGCCGTTTCTTGACCATAAAAACCTCGACGAAATTTGCAAGGAAATAAATGGCTATCTTCAGCTTTCTTGCAAATCCAGCGCTGACATTTTTCAAGCCAGGCCGCATTGCTGCTGATATTTCAGGATATTTCAGACCCGATTAAGCAACAGCAAACATTAAATGCCCGAGAGGTCCAGTGGTTGGCCTCACCTTGATTTCAAGGTCATAGCCAAGTCGATTCAGGCAGTCCATCAATTTGCGTTCGGATAAGTTTGTGAAGTTGCCACGCATCATATCGGATACCTTGGGCTGGGTAATTCCCATTCGTTTAGCCGCTGCCTGCTGCGTCAAGTCAAGGCGTCGCATGGCCTTCCTGTAAAGAGTCTGCTCCGAGATGCCGTGCTCACGCGCCGATACCGACACCAGCTTGTTCGATGGCGGCATCATCTGCCTCAATATCGCTTCCTTGCGTTCTGCTGAATAGCGTTTCACTGCATGTCTTTACTCCGCCCCCCATACGATTAATACAAATTAAATGACGCGACATCTGTCCTGACTCAGGGGGCCCCCACACTGGTAGGCATTCCTGACCTATGATTTAGCCATACGAGGAAGTCAATGAGTGCACCGAGATATTCGCCGGAATTTAAACAGGAAGCGATCAAGCAGGTAACCGAACGTGGTCATTCGCGTTCTGTGTCAGCGGCAGTATTATCGGCAGCTTCCGGTGTGTTAAGGGACGGATAGCACATTTTTTCGCCGTCCCATTTCTGGCCACACCAGCATTCGCCATCGGCGTTGATCAGGCAGGTATCGGTGCCACAGCAGCGCGGGTCATTCGTCATAAGAAGTCCTGTTATAAGTTGAGTACCTGGAGAAATCTGGATGCGGCTGCAAGCAAACCGGTCCGGCTCACTGTAACAAGGTTTCGGCAACCGTGAGCGGGACGTGATTGACTGCAGATTGAAGGGTGTTCTTCAAACCTAAAGAAGCGCTGATTTATTCATCATCTATGCTTTCGTGAATTTGCCTGGCTTGACATCATGAGGGTAACCCAGCAATTTCAAATTAGGCGATCATGCAACGAAGTTTTTCCGAACTTGAATATGCCGCCAAGAAAAAGCTGAAACGACGCGACCGCTTCCTTGCCGAGATCGACCGTGCGACGCCCTGGGGCAAACTGCATAAGCTGATCGAACCTCATTATCTTAAGGCCAGTGGCCCCGGTCGTCCACCGATTGGCCTTGCCCGGATGCTGCGCATGTACGTTGCCCAACGGTGTTTTGGCTTGCCCGACGAAGGCGTTGAGGATGCGATCTACGACAGCCAGGCAATCCGTGGCTTTGTGGGTACTGACTTGAACATCAAGTCGGCACCGGACGCCACAACGCTGCTGAAGTTTCGCCATTTGCTTGAAGCCCGAGGCATCACGCGACAGATCTTCGACACCATCAATGGTCATTTGGGTGACAAAGGGTTGATGCTGCGGTAGTTGTCAACGAAGTTATCGCATCACTTCGAGCAGCAAGTTTTAATAAAGCAGGATCAGCGCGTTCAGGATTGAGCCATACCTCGTTTTTTAATTGCCAGTTTCTCGTCTCCCCTGACCAGCGCTCCAGGCAACGTTGTTTGGCTGCTTCATAGACCTGCTAACGTCGGCGCGGAATGGCGCAGGATGGCGACGGCCTGTCTGGCATGGCGCTGTCCGGCGTCACGAACTTCAGGCCGCTATGCTTGTGCTGATGGTTGTAACACCGCACGAACTGTTGCACCTCCTGGCATGCTTGCCGCCACGCCGCGATTTGTTCGATGAAGAGCCCTTTGCGACGGCAGTATTCGCCCAGCTCAGCTTCGTTCAATCCGGCAGTCTCCAACATAACGCCGAACTTGCCTTTGGACGACCACTCCTCGGCATTCTTCCCATTTCCCGGCACTGGCAACCCCTGCGGTTTAAACATCCGGCGCCAGGTATAAAGAGTCTGTTGCGAGATGCCATGTTCCCGCGCCAACACCGATACCTGCTTGTTTGTCGGCGCCATCATCTGCCGTAGGATCGATTCCCTACGTTCTGCTGAGTAATGCTTTACTGCCTGTCTTTACTCCGCCCCTCTGTGATAATGATTATTCAGGTGACGCGACAACTAGCCTGACACAGGGGGCCGGTGGTAATGATTTGATATTGCATCACGGTGGTTGCCGCGCGCAAGTCGATCAAATCGACTTCAGAGTGCAGTTGGTTCGCCAACTGTTGCGACAGCTTCCACAGCGGTAGCGGCTCGGCCGAGCGAGCGAGCGAGCCAGCCAGCCCGCCAGACAGACAGCCAGCAATACTGCCAAGTCGGGATGAAACAATCAGGCCTCACGCCTAAAGATTTGACGCCTGTGATTGGCAAGTTAAACCGGGTGCACGAGATTCTGGGCTCCAAGCGCCCGCTCGCGTTAGCGATTATTCGACGGCTGTATGTCGATCTGCACATACCGGCAGACAGTCTGATTAATCAGAGGGCGCTGGTAAAAGCCCGTCCTGTTGCAGTTACAACCTAAAAAATAGCAGATGTCGAATACTATTCATGATTGCGTCCTAGGTTCTTTAAAGCAATGGATGCCGCTCATTGTTGTTATCCAATAACAAGCTTTTTTCCGCTACGCAGGCTGACGGTCGTCCCTCGCCAATCCAGGCCTGGGTTTCCTGCATGCCGAGCCGGTAGCGTGCACAGTTGAAAACTGCCAGCACGTTCAATTCTTGGGCTAGCAATTGCTCGAACTTCGAAGCGTCCTCGTCAGGCAATCCCAGGGCGGCCATTGCGTCCGCCATTGGTTGACGGCTTCGAACGACCTTACCCACCGCTTCGTTGAGTGCTTCACGGTACTTGACGCGAAAAAGATCTAGCGACCCTAAAGACTCCGATACAACCTTATATTTTGTCTGGGAGCGTCGATATGTCCAATCGAAGAGGTCTACTGCCATCGAAACATCGCAGGCCTCGTAGACACCCATCATGGCCAGCGCATAATCTTCGCGATTAACGTCGAGGAACGACAATGGTGCCTGGTTATAGAGCATCAATGGAATATTGGCGGCGATCCGACTCACGCGCTTGTTCCCATCTTCGAAGGGCTGGAGATACGCCAAGTTTACCCAAAGGAAAAAGGCTGCCTCTAAAGGGTTTTTGATGTGTTGTGCCTTGAAGATGATGTGTTCGAACATCTCTTGCAACACCGCTGGGACCTGGGAAGGAATGTAGGTGGTGCCGCTGATGTTGACTACTTTCTCGCGAATCGCCCCAAGCGACGCGACATCCGCCAACAGGTCTCGCATTAGTATTGCGTGCAAATTGCGAATGAGGCTGGTGCTAAGCCCCTGTACGGGAACGGCGTCCACGAGAAACTCAATGGAAGCTTTGTGATTGAGCAGCATGACCGCATCGCTGTCGGTAGCAACCGCCCCGCTTTTGAAGAGCTCCTCCGTGTCCAGGAGGGTATAACGGTTGCCTTCAAGATGAGAGGAAGACCATGAGAGGTCGATGAGCAGTTGCTCCAGAACCTTTCGAACGTACGTGCCAGCTGGCAGTTGCCCCGGGAGACGACCGAGCGCAACCAATTCATGTGCGAGTTCGCGAGGCAGCAGGAAAGTTTCGTTTGGCTTGTAGTCGTCAACGAATTCTCTACGATACGTTACAGGAGCACGCGCAGCCAGCGGCAGCGTCAATTGCTCCTGGAGCTTCAGGCTTTCGGTGCTCCAGCGCGGGCCGCCTCTGGCCGGCGTTACTGTGGAAGGCAACTTTGTTGCCACCTGTACCTCGACAACAGGGACATCGGTTGCCGGCAAGCGATACCGTGTAGCGCGGGCCCTGCCCGTGACCACGATCTTGCCTTCTGCTACCAACCTTGACAACATTCGCTTGACTGCAGGCAAGCTCGAGCCAGTGGCGTCGACTAATTGTGACGACGAGACAAACTCGCTCCCAGCAGTGGCCAGGTCGGTGAAGGCTTCTAGTAATACATCAATGTTCAGGCGGTTGTCGTATGGCATAAATTGGCTCGATAGTGTAAGCCAATTTTACAAAAATCGAGCCTATTTTGCAAGTATCAGCTCGTTTTTGCATATATTGGCTCAATTTATAAAGTATCGGCTGTATTTTTGAGCCGATACTGTTAAGTCAAAACGATTTTTGCTGACAGTGTCAAGTGGCCCCAAAGTGGCTGTTGCCTTGTATGAGTTCGGCTCGCCCACGTGCATTTGAAAACACGAACAGTCCGCGATACGAGGCGGAAGATACGAGGGCCTCCATCTCACCTAGTAAGCGAGAGGTTCTCGATTGAAATATTATTCACTCGACAATATTCAACCACCATGATTTCCACCATATTGGCCAAGTTCGGTAGTTCGCCGCCTGCAGCGGCTTGCAGTGCAGCTTTATCTTTGGCTCGACGCGTACACTCACCACTTATTTATTTAAACCGGCATGCTGAGGCTGGTTGCAAGCATGGCTTTAGCGCTTTGCAACGTCAAAGCAAAAGTTTTTGAAAATTCACAAAACACTCCCTGCCAGGTTGCAGCCGGAATCAATTCAAGCTGACGGTAGATTGGCAATACAGGAATGGACGCTACACGATGGATCAATACAAATGGGAATTCGCGCCCCGGTTTCGGCGCAATGCTTTTGGCTGGAAATCCCAACCACCTATTCAGCGCATTAAGGAAGCATTATCTGAAATCAAGCAGGTAGCGCGCAAGGAGCCAGTGCTGGCAGCGGAAGGCGCCGTTCTTTTCCTCTGCAAACTGGCACCAGCACTTGAGCAGGTCGACAGTTCATCCGGCGCAATCGGGTCGGCAGTGAGCCGCGCTATCGAAGCGATGGTACCAATCATCGCAAAGGCCGAAGTCGAGGCTGCAACACGTCAGAAATGGTTGGAACAGCTCTGGGCGGCGGTGGAAGACGACAAGATGCCGTACATCGAATTGCTGAGAGATTTTTGGGGCGAGCTCTGCACGACGCCTGACATCGCATCGCAATGGGCCGATGACTTCATGCCACTGGTTCAGCAGGTATGGAGCACATCGGCAGACGGATTCGGATTTTTCAAGGGAACCAGCGCATGCTTGAGTGCGCTCCATGCTGCCGGTCGGCATGAGGAGTTGTTGTCCCTGCTCGGCACGGCCCGTCATAAATGGTGGAACGACCGGCGCTGGGGGGTCAAGGCGCTCGTTTCTTTGGGCAGGAATGCCGAGGCTATCCGGTATGCAGAAGAATCCAAAGGATTGAATTCCCCGACCTGGGACATTGCCCGACTGTGCGAGGAAATCCTGCTGTCGTCGGGACTATCGGACGAGGCATACTCCCGCTATGCGCTCGAAGCAAATCAGGCCACTACAAACCTGGCGACATTTCGCGCTATCGCAAAAAAATACCCTACGAAATCAGCTGACACGATTTTACGGGACCTTGTTGCAAGCCAGCCCGGACAAGAGGGAAAATGGTTCGCAGCAGCGAAACACGCAAATCTGTTCGACTTCGCAATCGAGTTAGCTAATCAAAATGCCGGGGACCCAAAGACACTCATTCGGGCAGCCAGAGATTATGCGCAAACCTCTCCGGAGTTTGCGATGGCTGCAGGGTTGATTGCGATTCGCGACATCGCGCTTGGGTACGGCTATGACATTACGAGTTTGGATGTGCTCGATGCCTACGATGCGCTGATACAAGCCGCTTCTTCAGCAGGCATTCAGCATGGTGTAATGAACGCAAAAATCTGTGCCTTGCTACCGGCTGACCAGACTCGTAGTGAATTCGTCCGGAAAACGCTTGCTTATCGTTTCGCCTGATAAATCGAAGGTAACAAGGGCAACGAAGGTGACAGGGTCGCTCGTCTTCGCATATTGAACTGGGCAATACCTCATTGCAACCTAGGCGGCCGGTCGGTTGGATGGTGGTCAATATCGTCTGCAGGCCGTTAGGGGTGTTTGTTGATCCCGACGGGATGGGGCTGCAAGAACGCTTCAGGTAAAAGACCGGCTTCGTGAACAGTTTCTTCATCGGGCCGGGTTTTCTGAACTGATGAAGCCTGCCATACGCCACCACGGCCCTTGAATAAGCCAAATCCCAGACTTGGCCAAAAGCCTAGGACTGAGGAGAATACCGTGGAAGATTGATGGAAAACGTACATCCCGAACCCGGCGCATCTTTTACAGTCAGGAAGCCGCCATCAGCCGTGATGCTTTGACGGGCAATGGTCAAACCCAGACCAAGCCCGGTTTTATCATCCCCGCGTTGCGTGAAGGGCACAAACATTTTTTCAGCGTTGCCGGGTGGCAGACCACCGCAGTGATCCTGTACGTCGATGAAGACACGGTCGGCATGGCCGTAGGCGGTTAGTGTCACTTCAGTGTGGTGACGGGTGAACTTGAAAGCGTTTTGCAGCAGGTTTGCAAGGGCGCCGAGCAACAGTGCCCGGTTCGCGTTGATCCGCAACAGTGTGTCAACGGGCGCAACGATAAATACACATTCCTGCTTGTTTGCTTCAAGACCTGCTGCTTCGGCCGCCTCATTGATAAAATCAGCTAAAGAAAATATTGCGCTTTGCGCTGCCTGTTCACTCTTGGCACGTACTTCGACAAGCGAACGATCGATCAGGATGCGCATGGCCTCATGACTGCGCTTCAGTACTGAGCCGGTCGCGCCACTGATGCTCAAATTTCCCGTCTCGAGCGCTGCAGCGGCAAGCTTTGCAGTATTGAGCGAATTGCGAAGCTCGTGCATGAAAAAGCCCAACTGCTCGTTGACGTCGATCGACTGTTTTTGCGCCAATACCGTGTCGCGTTGAGAGCTGAACTCGGTAACCGCACTAGCGATTGCATTGTCGAGACAGCGGTTAAGTATGCGAAACTCGTCTGTTGCAAACGGTGCGTCACGTTCGAAAGCCAAATCTGTGATTGCCTGGCAAAGATCGCCATAGTCGTGCACCACCTGATCCACCGTATATTCCAGATCGAGCAATTGCTTGCCGTGCGCCGCTGCGCTAATGCCCATTTCAGACAATGCGGTGCCATCGCCTCCCGATGCGCCAGAGATTTTTTCGCCATCACCATCGCCGTCGAATTCTGCTTCTAGCGTTCTCTGCAATTGTTCCAAGAACATCGGAACGCCATTTTCCAACTGTCTTGGCGTGGCATTGCGCTTGGGCCTTTCTGCAACCTTGGCAGTGCATCGCGCGATCAAATCATTGCGATTGTTTGCCAGAAAATCGTGCATCATATGATCACCTCGTTTCTCGCCAGAATCAATCACTTCACCCTGGCCGATCAATACTTCCCGTGGCGAAATACCACGCGGCGCGTTGAATGGGGCATGATAACCAACTTCACAGCCAGTGCTGAAATTTGCCAATGATTCTCGGAACATCGCATGATTTCTTGGCTGAAAAAGTGCCGTATCGCAGTCGGCAAATGCAGGAATTTGTTAAGTTGGCCTTGCGTCAAATAACATTTTTCGAATGGGTATAGCGCCGGTGTCGGCCGGCAAAGTGGAAGGCATTGAACACCGTCATATCCTGATCACCGTAGCTTTCCGATGGATATCAAGGCACCGGTTCCGGTCGACAAGCAGGCGAATTCGCCAACCAGCAATACAAGCACTCTGGCAAAACCGAAACCGTGCTCGGATCACCGCCCGGCGAGCACACGCTGCCATTGCTGTTGACCGACGATCAGCATGTTCCTTACTAGATCAAGAGCGACATGCTGAATATTGTAGTGGCGGAATAGACAAAATTAAACATGTCCAGATATTGCTGGCGATTGATCAATGTATAATTAGCAACACAATGTGCAGGCCTGCGCATTATTTTTTTATCTACCTAGAGGAAAAGCATGAATTCGATTATCTATATTGTTGGACTTGTCGTGGTAGTTGGTTTCATTCTTAAATTTCTCGGAATATTGTGACATAGTAAAGTGACCGCCTCGCGGTAGCAGCGGCTTGGGCGTCTCCGGCTCGGGCAGTACCCAAGTTGGTATGATCGGCGGCCTCGCAGCACCGGGGCAACGCAAGATCAGGCGCGCCCCGGGGGTTATCTGGCCCGGAAAACATCTGGTGAAATTCCATAGCCGATGCGTGCTCCTGCACCGATCTGATTACGCGTAATAAATGTGCTTGGTGGCATCGGTTGCTGGCTCTGATAAGATCGTCGTCAGAACCAAAACAACAGCCGAGGCCCCCGACATGACCGCACGCACTTCCTGCCACCGCCTAGAGGTGGCAACCGTTCTCCATCAATTCATTGAAAACAAGGTATTGCCCGGCACTGGCGTTAGCAGCGACGATTTTTGGCGCGGGTTCGATGCGCTGGTGCACGACCTGACCCCGAAAAACAGGGCGTTGCTGGCTGAACGCGACCGGCTACAGACCGAACTCGACGGCTGGCACCGGTCCAATCCTGGTCCGATCACCGACATGCCGGCGTATCGCGCCTTTCTGGAATCGATCGGCTACCTGGTTCCACGGCCTGGCACAACGACAATACGCACGGCCAATGTGGATGCCGAGCTGGCGTTGCAAGCCGGGCCACAGCTGGTAGTGCCGGTTTTGAACGCTCGATATGCGCTGAACGCCGCGAATGCCCGCTGGGGATCGTTGTACGACGCTCTTTACGGCACCGACGCCATCAGCGAGGCCAATGGGGCGACCAGGGTTGCAGCCGATGGCGCAAGCTACAACAAGCTGCGTGGTGCCAAAGTGATGGCTTTCGCCCGCAAGTTTTTAGACGAGGCGACACCGCTGGCGCAGGGTTCACATGCAGATGCCACCGGTTATCGGGTCGACGACGGCAAATTAGCCGTGACGTTGAAAAATGGCAGCGTCACCGGCTTGGCCGATGAATCCCGGTTTGTCGGCTACCAGGGCAACGTTGCAACGCCCTCTTCCATCCTGCTGCGTAACCACGGCCTGCATATCGACCTGCAGATCGACCGCAGTAAAGGCATTGGCAAGGATGACAGCGCCGGGATTGCCGATCTGGTGCTCGAATCGGCACTCTCGACAATTCTCGATCTGGAAGATTCGGTGGCGGTGGTGGATGCCGACGACAAGGTGCTGGCCTACGACAATTGGCTAGGCATCCTGAAAGCCACACTGACCGAAAGCCTGAGCAAGAACGGCAAGAACATTACGCGAAGCCTGAACCCGGATCGTCGCTACACTGCTGGATTCGGCGCTGAAAATGCTCGTGACGGCGTTGTGACCCTGCATGGCCGGTCGCTGCTGTTTTTGCGTAATGTCGGCCATTTGATGACCAATCCGGCAATTCTGGATGCCTCTGGCGATGAAATCTTCGAAGGCATTCTGGACGCGGTAGTCACCGTTGCCATTGCCATGCACGATCTGAAGCGCCCTGCCGATCAGGCGATTGGCAACTCGCGCACCGGCTCGGTGTATATCGTAAAACCGAAGATGCACGGACCGGCGGAAGTGGCATTCGCCAGTGAACTGTTCGGTCGTGTCGAAGCGTTGCTGGGCTTGCCGGCCAATACTGTAAAGCTGGGCATTATGGATGAGGAGCGGCGCACCAGCGTCAACCTGAAGGCGTGCATCGCTCAGGCAGTCGACCGCGTGGCCTTCATCAATACCGGTTTTCTGGATCGTACCGGTGACGAGATGCATACCGCGATGCAGGCAGGCCCGATGCTGCGCAAGGGTGACATGAAAACCAGTGCCTGGCTGACGGCTTATGAACGCAGCAATGTACTGGTTGGTCTCGCTTGTGGCTTGCGCGGCCGGGCACAGATCGGCAAAGGCATGTGGGCAATGCCGGACCTGATGGCGGCGATGATCGAACAAAAAATCGCGCACCCGAAAGCCGGTGCGAATACCGCATGGGTGCCATCGCCGACAGCAGCCACACTGCATGCCCTGCACTATCACCGTGTGGATGTTGCTGCAATTCAGGCAGATATGGAACAGCGCGGTGCCGAAGTCGAAGCCGACCAGCTGCTGCATGGTCTCTTGCAGATTCCAGTGGTCAGCGACAAGAAAACCGATGCAATCTGGTCTGCCGCCGATATTCAGCAGGAGTTGGACAACAACGCCCAAGGCATTCTTGGCTACGTCGTGCGCTGGATCGATCAGGGTGTGGGTTGCTCGAAGGTGCCGGACATTCACAATGTCGGGTTGATGGAAGACCGGGCGACATTGCGCATCTCCAGCCAGCATATTGCCAACTGGCTACTGCATAGCGTGGTCAGCAAGGAGCAAGTGACCGAAACCATGCAGCGCATGGCAAAAGTCGTCGATGGTCAGAACGCCGGGGATCCACAGTACCGCCCGATGGCTGAAAATTTTCAAGCATCATCGGCGTTTCAGGCAGCATGCGATCTGGTCTTCAAAGGTCTGACGCAACCAAGCGGATACACCGAACCCTTGCTTCATGCCTGGCGCATAAAAGTGAAAGCGCAAGGTTTGTAGAAACCGTGGTGGCTCAGGAGATGCTGGCTTGACCTGCCGACATCTTTTGGGTGTCCCATCGACCGAGGGTCTCGGGCGAGGACCACACTTCAAAATGCAGTTGCGAAAGACAGGCAGAATTGTCGAGCAGCAGCGCTTTCTGTGCCTCGTCCAGGCTGCTCGGCCCGCTGGCAGCGACGGTGCGGATCAGCTTGCTGTTCATGCGCTGTCCATTTCCGCCCCGGCCTGCGGCACAAGCCAGTGCATTGACCACCGGGTCCACGACGGCGTCGTCGAAGCCGGGTAGCCGCGGGGTATTTTTCTGATACATGGCAGTTGCCTGCAACTCTACGGGCGGCGCAATCTCTTCAGGAATGACGAACAGGCAAGCACGGCGGAACCACCGTCCCAGGGAGACTCGACTGGAGACGATCGAAATCGGACCCGACAAGATCAGGCCACCGGCAATCGGCGCGAGCCAAGGCAGAAACGCCGGGCTGAGCACATACACACCAGCAGCCCAGGCAGCGCCCACCAGCATATCGAAGCCATGTTTGCCGAGCGCTTCGCCGAGATGGGTTTCGGCATCGCCCCGCGGTGGTGATTTCCAGTGTAACGCCCACCCCAAAAAAGCCGCGGCAACGAAGCGTGTATGAAACATCATCCGCACCGGCGCCAGCAACATTGAAAACAGCATTTCAAGCAGCATGCTGACAATGACGCGCAAACGGCCGCCATACTGGCGGGCGTCCTTGATACATACCAGCAGCACCCCCAGCAGCTTCGGTAGAAACAGCAAAGTTGCGGTTGCGGTGAACAGTGCAATGGCTTTCTCGGGATGCCATTGTGGCCAGATTGGAAATAGCTGACGCGGTTGCACGAAATATTCTGGATCCGTGAGCGTCTGCATTGCCAGCAATCCGGTCGAAACCGCCAGGAATAAAAACCACAGCGGCGCGGAAAGATAGGCCATGACGCCGGTCGCAAAGACCGCACGATGCACCCGATGCATGCCCCGCGCCGTAAACAGCCGGAAGTTCATCAGGTTGCCATGGCACCAGCGTCGATCGCGCTTCAACTCTTCCAGCAGGCTCGACGGCATTTCTTCATAGCTGCCCTGCAGATCGTAGGCGATCCAGACGGACCAGCCGGCGCGGCGCATCAGTGCCGCTTCTACAAAATCATGCGACAGGATATCCCCGGCCAGGGACCCACGGCCCGGTAAGGCCGATAAGGCACAGTGGCGCATGAACGGCGCGATGCGAATGATGGCGTTGTGGCCCCAGTAGTGCGATTCACCCAGTTGCCAGTAATGCAGCCCCGCCGTAAATAGGGGTCCATACACCCGCGTGGAAAACTGCTGGATGCGCGAATAGAGTGTTTCCCGGCCAGCCGCCACTGGCGAGGTCTGGATAATGCCTGCGCCCGGATTACCCTCCATTAAACGCACCAGGTTCGTCACGCACTCGCCACTCATGACGCTGTCGGCATCGAGCACGATCATGTAGGCATAGTTTTTGCCCCAGCGCCGGCAAAAATCGTCGAGGTTACCGCTCTTGCGCTTTACCCGCCGCTTGCGATGCCGGTAAAAAATGCGTCCGAACCCATTGACTGCCTGGCACAACGTTCCCCACGCCGCGAGCTCGGCGGCACGCACGTCCGCCTGGTTACTGTCGCTGAGGATGTAAAAATCGAAATGGTCGAGTTCGCCGCTGCGCCCGACCGACTCGTAGGTCGCGCGCAGCCCTGCGATCACTCGCGCCACGTCCTCGTTACAGATCGGCATGACGATGGCAGTTTTGGAATCGACCGGCAGTGGCGCGGCTTGCCTCAAGATATGGGAAATAGAGAACTGGTCGTCGCCCCGCGCCAACACCAGAAAGCCGGCCATGGCGGTCCAGAATCCGGCCGACACCCAGCAAAAAAGTACTGCGAACATCGCCAGCAAAAGAATTTCGATGGGAGCCGTTCCCTGATAAGGCAGTACCGTGCGCATGTAGTACGTGGCAAACCCGGTTTGCGCCAGCATCAAGGTCAGCAAGGTGATTCGACGAACATCGCCCAGGTGCTGCCAGATATTGCTCCGGTCAGGGGGTGTCGGCTCAAAAGATGAATCGGGCGACGACGATGTATCGAGCAACGCAGATGTGTCGCAGTCAATTGGCATCTGCTGCGCAGGGGGCAGCGCAGCCGGCCAGGGATTGCGCCCGTCGGTATTTTTACGCTCTACCCAATGACGTCGACGCCGCAGCAGAGTCTGGAACCAGCGCGTGATCGGGTTGAGGGTACCCCAGGCGGTCGGCACCATCGCACCCCGCCGCAGGGGTGGGGTCAGTGGAAACTGCGGGCCGCTGCCGCATGCGGCCGGCGTTTCTGGCATCGCTGGGTTGCAGTCACCGCCGGTACCTTGCAGAAGCGCCGTTTGTAGTCGACCAAGTACCGATCCCTGCGCGGGATTGTCGGCAAGTGCCTGATCCCCGGCCAGTGCATGATGCATGTCGTGCAAGGAGGCGCCAGCAGCGTCATCCATATCGGTCGCGGAAGCATTAGGTGCCAGCCGCTCCAGATAACGGCGTTGATCCATGGTGTTGATACCGGTGCCTGTCATTCCGGCGGCAGTATGTAACTCCACGTTTCGGACAGCGTGTTGTTACCCTGACTGAGATAGCCGCGCAATTCAACCGGCAGTTTGTCGTCGATACGGCGCATGCGCACGGTCATGCGGTAGCCGTTGGAAATCTCGTTGCGGATGATATTGGTTTCCATGATCGTACCGTTCGGATCACTGGTGACAACGGCACGTATTTTATCGTCCGACCCGAGATTTTTAAGCGCCGGCCCTTCGAAATCCACCATCATGGCGATGCTGTCATCGGGCTTGCGTATCCAGCCGTGACCGCGCCGGGTCTGGACAACGTAGGACAATGGCGGACGCTGTTCTATCTCTTTCTGCCATAGCAAACGGTATTCCATGTCGAACGGCACACCCGGGCGCGGCGCATTTGCCGGTACCCAGAACGCGACGATGTTGTCATTGGTTTCATCCGGCGTCGGAATCTGAATCAACTCGACTCGCCCTGCACCCCAATTACCTTTTGGTTCGACCCAGACGCTCGGGCGCGCTTCATATCGTGCTTCGAGGTCTTCGTAGCTACTGAATTTGCGATCCCGCTGCATCAAACCAAAACCAGCTGGGTTATTCAACGAATAGGACGTCACCAGCAGGCGCTTCGGGTCGACCAGCGGCCGCCAGATCCACTCGCCGGTGCCGGAATGAATCGACAAGCCATCCGAGTCATGCACTTCGGGCCGGTAATCCTCGGTCTGCGAGCGCTGGTTTTCTCCGAAAAAATACATGCTGGTCAACGGTGCGATACCGAGCTTGGTCACGTTGGTGCGCAGGTGCAGTTGCATCTTGACGTCGAGAACGGTGTCGGTGCCGGGTTTGATGGTGAAGCGATATGCACCAGCCACACGCGGCGAATCGAGCAAGGCGTAGATTGTCAGATCCTTGTCATTGGCTGTCGGCCGCTCGACCCAAAAATCGGTGAAAAATGGAAATTCTTCGCCGGAACTCAGTGCGGTGTCGATTGCCAGCCCACGCGAAGACAAGCCGTACAGTTGACCTTTGCCGACCGCCCGAAAATAACTCGCGCCTAAAAACGCCAGCACTTCATCTTTATATTTGGGACTGTTGATTGGGTAGTGCAACCGAAATCCGGCAAAGCCCAAGCCAGCCAAATCCTTTTGGGTCAACGTATTGGCGCCGTAACTGAAGGATGCAGGATTGAACTTGATTTCCTTGACGGATTTGCCGTTGATCTCATGAATGCGCACCGGCGTATCGAAACCTCGACCCTGATGGAAGAACGCCATTTCGAATGGTAATTTCTGGTCACGCCACTGCGACTTCGCCGGATCGAAACGAATATCGCGATGCTGGTCGTAGTTGAGGTCGGCAATGGCACTGGAAATGTTTTTTTGCGGCTTTGCGTACGGCGCCGCAGCGATTTTTTTCGCTCGGTTGGCGACGTCGTTGAAGTCAAACGCTTGAGCATTCGCTGACAAAAGCAGAACCGACAACAGAGGCAAAAAGGCCAGGCGCAGGGGCGAGCAAATACTGAGGAATGATTTGATATGCATGGATGTAATGTTTCAGTACGAGATGACCGGCAGCGGCACAAGCGCCGGCGCCCTGTCGAATACGGCTTCAACCACGCTGAGGAGTCGATGCTGGTTGACTAGTTTTTATCAAGCTCGCGAACGACAGGATAACGAGAGCCAAGGAATACGAGAGTCAAAGAATACGAGGGCCAAAGAATACCTGAAAACGTGATGAAAACCAAAATGGCATTTTTATTACGTCATAATAAGGTAAATTATTTTACATATTTTTCATTTTAATCGAGATTGTTGAAGTTATCTCGATCATTTTTATTTGTGAGGATCAATCAATCCGGTTATAGCGGATTTTACGAGCGAATGTCGATAACGTAGAAGCTTGTTGCAAACAGTAGCGATTTGGCGCTATTCCCACTGACGCCGACAATATCGAAAATCCCGGCAATCACATCGACAGCGCGGCAAGCGGTGTGAGTCAACGTTGCAAATTCAGGAAGGAAGGAAGGAAGGGAGGAAGGAAGGCAAAGCAAGGCAAGGCAAGGCAAGGCAAGGCAAGGCAAGGCAAGGCAAGGCATCGTTCATCGCTTGCCCTGCTGCAAATGATATCTTACTGCGTTTTATTCTCGGTTGAAACAGGCGCCGGCGCGGGTCGCACCTGTGCCGCGAGTCGAGCATTGTTTTTGGTCAGGTCGATCTGGTCAGCTAGAATTTCCGCTGCTTCATTCAGGTAGATATCCTTGCGCTCCTTGCGTGCCTTTTCTGCTGCAAGGCTGGCAGTGATGTTGCGCTCGTTGCTTTGCAAGCCGTCGTCCTGCATGGACAGCGCGTCGGCACTATTGGCACCCGCCTTCTCGGATTTCTCGGCTTTTTTGACCAGTTTGTCAGTTGAATTCTCCACACCAGCGGCTGCTCGTGATTTTGAACGTGCCTGCTGCGCTTCACGCTCCTTGCGCCGTACCTGCTCGTTTAGCGAGATTACGTTGCCCTTGCGCTTTGCTTGCATTTCGGCAATGTCTTCAAGAAGAAAGGCGAAATCCCGATCTTTTGCAATGCGCGCGTCGTGGCGAACTTTCAACATCGGCAGCAATTCACTCAAGTCACCGGCAGGCCGATAGGTAATGGGTTGAATCTGCGTCCAAGGCAGTGCATTGCCGAGACTGGCTTCGCCAAAGTCTTCCGCTTCGGTTGAACTTGGCAACTTCAAGTCCGGCACTACTCCTCGCAGCTGCGTGGTGCCGCCGTTGACCCGATAGAACTGAGCGATCGTCATTTTCAATTCACCGTAACGTGGCTTCTCGCTTTTGACTAGTTGATCCAGGCTCACCAGCGTTTGCACAGTGCCTTTGCCGAAGCTGGTTTCACCGATCACGATTCCCCGCCCGTAATCCTGGATCGCCGCCGCAAAAATTTCCGATGCCGAAGCAGAACCACGATTGATCAGCACGCCGACCGGCTTTGTCCATACCGGTGTGGCATTTTCTGCGCTTTCCACGCGTAGGGCGCCGGAAGAATTACGCTGCTGTACAACGGCGCCCTTGCCAATGAACAGGCCAGTCAGTTCCACCGCCTCGGTCAGTGCGCCGCCGCCATTGTTGCGCAAGTCGATCAGGACGCTTTCGACGTTTTCCTTTTTCAACTCTTCCAGCAGGCGTACCACGTCCCGGGTAGCGCTCTTGTAATCGGCGTCACCACGATTGCGGGCGTCGAAATCCAGGTAAAACACCGGCAGCGAAATCACGCCGACGCGGCGAGTCGTGCCATCGACCTTGGTTTGTATGATGCTTTTCTGAGCTGACTGCTGAGCGATACTGATCTTGTCGCGTACCAATGTCACCCGCTCCGGCTTACCATCGAGGCCCGCTACAGCCGGCAATATTTCCAACACGACCTGTGTGCCTTTCTTGCCGCGAATCAGGTCGACAACATCGTTGATGCGCCAGCCGACTACGTCGGTCAGCACAGCGGTGCCCGCGTCACCCACACGCACGACACGGTCACCGACCTTGAGCTTCGTCGACAAGGCTGCGGGGCCGCCTGGCACCAGCTCGCGAATCGTCGTGTATTCCTCGTTTTCCGACAGCACTGCACCGATGCCGAACAGGGACAGGCGCATCGAGATGTCGAATTCCTCAGATGCTTTCACTCCCAGGTAATTTGTATGCGGCTCGATCGACATCGTGTAAGCATTCATGAAGAGCTGGAACACATCGTCGCTCTTGACTTTCTTTGCCCTGGCCAGTGCGCTCTCGTAGCGTTTGGCAAGCGTCGCACGGATCGCCTTGTCGTCACTACCGGCCAGTTTCAGGCGCAGCCAATCACTTTTCACCCGCTTGCGCCAGAGATCTTGCAACTCGGCCTGCGACGCGGGCCATGGCTCTTTCTCGCGATCGATCTGGTAGTTTTCCTTCTCGGTGAAATCGAAATTCTTCTTTAGCAACTCGCCCGAGTAGGTCAGCCGTTCCGCGATACGACGCTGATACAGATTGAATATCGCAAACGGTATCGCCAACTCATTCTGATATATCGCATCGTCGAGCTTGTCGCGATTGATGGCAAACGCGTCGATGTCGGCTTGCATGAAAAACAGCCGTTCGCCGTCTAGGTCTTTCAGGTAGCGATCGAAAATCTTGCCTGACAACGCATCATCGAGGGGTACTTTTTTATAGTGGGTGCGCGTCAGGATTTCAGCCGACAGTTTTGCTGCCTGTCCTTGCTGGACCAATGGCGCCAGGGTCGGGGTCGGGGTGTCGAGTGCAGCCGCTTGTACGGCACTGCTGAGTACGAGTAGCAACGCCAGAAAAATTTTACTTGGTATTTTCATTTTTGCTCCAAATCATTACCCGGATTGCACCACCACATCAGTGGTGCAAATTACCGGTAGTCGTTCATAAACAATGGAGCATCCTATCAGAGGCGCAACTTATACAATTTTTAAGGCACACGCGGCGGGCTGGCGGGACAACCTTTTGTCAGCATTGCACAATTTCCCACCTTCATTTGCACTGTTATGTAGCCGTTTCACCACTATGGCGCAATGAACGATGCACTTGACTGAGAATAATTATTCTCAATTAATTTTTGGATATTTCGCCAGCCAGTTTAGTTAATTTTCATAAAGAAATAAATTGGTTCGCAAACGGCATGCCTGAAAGTAAATTGGGGATAACAGCCCGGGCTTAAGCGATGCAGCACTCGTTTTTCTGGAATTGCGTATGCGTATGCGTATGGTGCAACAACAGCCAGAGCGCGCACAAAAGTTTGTGCGCAGTGCTTGACGCGTTCCCGACGCAGATGCCACCGACTGCAGGCGTCGGCGCTGCAAAGTCCAACCGACCCGGCTTGCCGAAACAAAGCGACGTAAAAGCCGCCGCCAGCACACCCGCCGCCGCACTTCCCGAATATATGAAAAGTCTTGATAGGCTCTATCAGCCCCGAAGCTTCGCGCTTACTTCTCGGCTTCCTCGGTCACTTCCTCCTTGTCCAGCGTCAGGCTGACTTGTTCCTGCTGGCCAGAGGGCTGCCCACGATTGCCCTTAAGCTTGATATTCAAGCGTAGCTCATTAGCGGAATCGGAATTGCGCAGCGCTTCTTCATAGCTGATGTGACCGGCATCGTAAAGATCGAACAGCGCCTGATCGAAGGTGCACATGCCCAGTTCACGGGACTTGGCCATGATTTCCTTGATCGATTGAAAGCTGCCCTTGAAAATCATTTCCGCAATGGTCGGGGTATTGAGCAAGATCTCGATCGCCGCTTTGCGGCCATTACCGTCTTCAGTTTTTACAAGGCGCTGGGAAACGATTGCCCGTAGATTCGACGACAAATCCATCAGCAACTGATTGCGCCGCTCTTCAGGGAAGAAATTGATAATGCGGTCCATGGTCTGGTTGGCATTGTTTGCATGCAACGTACCCAGGCAAAGATGGCCGGTTTCTGCAAAGGCAATCGCATGCTCCATCGTTTCGGTATCGCGAATTTCGCCAATGAGAATCACATCCGGTGCCTGACGCAACGTGTTTTTCAAAGCGCCATGCCATGAAAGCGTGTCGACCCCTACTTCCCTATGCGTCACCAGGCACTGTTTATTACGATGCACATATTCGATCGGATCTTCGACCGTGATGATGTGGCCGGGGGCGGTACTGTTGCGATGATCGATCATGGCTGCCAGAGTGGTCGATTTTCCCGACCCGGTGCCGCCCACGACGAGCACAAGTCCGCGCTTGATCATCACCACATCTTTCAGGGTGCTTGGCAGCTGAAGCTTTTGAAATGTCGGTATTTCCGAAGCGATCGTACGAATTACCATGCCCACATGCTGTTGCTGTACGAAGACGTTGACTCGAAAGCGGCAAACCTCCGGCAATGAGATTGCGAAATTGCACTCCATTTCAGTATCGAACTCACTGCGTTGCTTGTCGTTCATCAGGCTTGCTGCCAGGACGCGTGTCAAATCTCCCGTGAGCCGCTGCTGTGTCAACGCCCGCATGCCGCCATTTGCCTTGACCGTCGGTGGAAAGTCCGCAGAAATGAATAGGTCCGAGCCACCTATCTGGTGCATTGCGCGTAACAATTGATGCATGTAGGCACGGGCTTGATCAGGGGTAAATTGTGTGGACATGTATGGGCTTTGGCTAAGGAGATTGGTGGAGACGTACCGGCAAAGTGTAGTACGGCAAACCATACGATTGGTTGCCTAAAATCATCATATTAACGCTGCATCGTCACGACTAATCGCATTTTCCTGTGGCTGAAAAGCAAAACCCGCCGAAGCGGGTTTTGGTTACTGGATATGCTGGAAGCAGCGGTGACTTGGACGAAGCGTTAGTGCACGATCATGGTGCGGTTTTCAGATTCGTCGCCATATGCGTTGGCCGCATCATAATCCGCAGACACGATAACGGGCTTTTTAGCGCGCTCCACTTTCGGCAACCATGCCAGTATTGCCAAGCCCACCAAGGACGTGGTGAAACCGATCGCCATCCAGACATAGAGTCGCCGGCCCTTCCAAGTGTCAGCAAGCATGCCGAGCCAAATTCCCAGCACAATGTTTAAACCGACCATCCAGCGCAGTTCATCCATGTTTTTCACTCCTATCCGATACGATTGAGTGATCCTCGCATGGATGCGGCAAGCCCGTTTTCCTGATTACAATGTTTAACATCTTCCATGGTCGAGCCCGCAAATCTGGCATGACATGGGCATGAAACACTTTGGAATAAACGGGGAAAACATTGCGACACGTTGTTGATAAGGCTCAATGCCCCTGATGCTCAATGCCCCTGAGACTTACTACACTGGGTATCACCGGCGTGAATCGGGATTTTCCAGGACGCGGGTAACGACTTCAGTTTCAATCTTTTTTTCATTCAGAAATGCCGCGGCAAAGTCTGTTCCATGCTGACGTTGCAAAGAAATGCCTTCCTCCACCAACGTCGCTTTGAACCAGTCAAGACGGCGTGCCGAAATGACGCGGAAAGTGTTGATTTCATCATACTTCTCTTGTTGTTGCATTGTGCTTCTCCCTGACCTGAACATCCGATTCAAAGCAGATCGACGGCGTTTCCGGGCCGATCGGCGGGTACCGCATTACTGTTTTTATTGATAATTCATACAGCGTTTGAGCGTTGCCTATTCTGCACTTTCGCCCGAATGATTGGGTGGATGTCACAAAAATTAACACATCAGCTTTTAAGATATCTCAAACGCACGACGTTGTGTCGTCGTTAAGACGATGCAACAGAACGATTAATTTCATGCCTCGACTGCAGCGTCGTAGGTCGACAGAACTTCATCCCGATGGCGTGGCAGATAAATACCATTGCCCTCGTCGACGACTGCCTCGATGGCAATCACCGGAGAAGCTGATGCAACGGCGCCGAATACCGTTGCGAATGCTGCATCGGCTGCATCCCGGCCAGTCGCCAGCCTTAGCAAGCCCATCGGCGGCGATACCCCACTGGGTTCAAACAGATACCAGCGGCCGCTTAGCATCACTTCTACATAAGCATGAAAATCCGTCGGCCCCAATGTCGGGTCGGCACCGTAGTCGATTCCCGACACAAACCGCGCTGGAATATTGACGGCACGGCATAGGGCAATCATGAGGTGGGCGAAATCGCGGCAGACACCGACCTGGTCGGTCAGGGTATCGATTGCAGAAGTGCTCGCATTGGAACTGTTCGAGGTAAATGCCGTTCGACGGTGCACCCAGTCCTGGATCGCCCGTACACGCCAGTATCCTTGCGGCATAGCGCCGAACTCGGTGGTGGCAAATTTGCGCAGGCGGTCTGACTGGCAATACCGGCTCGGGTAGATGTACTGCAGCGCCTCCATCGGCAGGGCGCCAATCGGCATTTCTACCAGTGTGTCGGGATGCGCTTCGTGGTGGGCAATATCGACCGTCGCAGTGTATTGCACAGTCAACGGGCCGTTTGCCGCCTGCAGACGAATCAAACGCGTGCCGGAAGTTGGATCGGTGTATAGCTCGGGTTCGACGGATTGACTGATTTCGAGTCGTTCGTCGACGACAGCCTGACAACCGGTCCGAGCGGCCTGGATATTGAAAATAAAGTCGCTGGCTGAATCGAGAATTTGATAAGAAAGCGAAATCGAAAACTTTAGTCTGACCATAAGAGCACTCGTGTGCAGTGATTTAAGAGGAGAAGCGAGAGGTGAAGCCGGGCAAACGGTGTACGGTGGCAAGATTAAAAGCCGCTGAGAGGTCACTGGGCCAACCCTAACTGATCGTACCAGCAATCTGTTTTAAGCAAATTTATACCGGAGATCTGGTACAAGCTTGATCCGCTACAATTCACACGTTGCGCTGATCATGTCGACGCGCTTTTTTGACGTCGAATATTCCTAAACTATAGTAGTCGTTGCATGCACAATCCGTACGATAGCCAACACACGGCGCTACAAAGGGATAATTATCCGGGATGTAGAGCTGGATGAGATGCCCTCCCCTTCTCTCGTTCGGCTTGTCATCTCTTGCATGAAATTTGCTAGGAATATCAGGTTTTACACTTACACGATCACCCAGACCACGTCGGTTGGCGTCGGTCACCAAAGAAAGGCTGTACGCAATGGCGATTCGTGTTGCACTTCATCACAAGACCAGTTACCGCTACGATCGATTGGTTACCCTGTCGCCGCATGAAGTGCGGTTACGTCCGGCTGCCCATGCACGCACGCCGATCATGGCATATTCCCTCTCAGTTACGCCGGCAAAGCATTTCATCAATTGGCAGCAGGACCCCTACGGCAACTATATCGCCCGGTTGGTGTTTCCGGAGGTATCGAACGTACTCGAATTTTCAGTCGACCTGATTGCCGACATGACGGTGATCAACCCGTTCGATTTTTTTGTCGAGAGTTACGCCGAGCACTTTCCGTTTTCCTATCCGAAGCAGCTGCGCAGCGAACTAGCCGCTTATCTGGAGGTGGAGCCGGCAGGACCGCTGCAAACTGCCTGGATCGGCGCGGCGCTGGCGGCGCTACCGCAGCCGCAGATGGGTATCGCCGATTTTCTGGTGAACGTTAACCAGCGGCTGCAACAAGATGTTGCCTATCTGGTACGCATGGAGCCAGGTGTACAGGCGCCAGAATATACGCTGGAATGCCGCTCCGGCTCCTGCAGGGATACGGCCTGGTTACTGGTCCAAGTACTGCGGCAGATAGGCTTGGCGACGCGCTTCGTTTCGGGTTACCTGATTCAGCTCGTGGCCGATATTACAGCGCTGGATGGGCCCAGCGGCACGGCGGTAGACTTCACCGACCTGCATGCCTGGGTCGAGGTCTATGTGCCCGGCGCTGGCTGGATCGGCCTCGACCCGACCTCGGGCATGCTGGCCGGCGAGGGGCATATTCCGTTGGCTTGCACCGCAACGCCCTCCTCCGCCGCACCCATTTCGGGCTTTACGGACCCGGCAGGCGTCGTATTCCATCATGAAATGTCGATCTCCCGCATTCACGAAGATCCCCGGGTTACCAAGCCGTACAGCAACAGTGACTGGGCCCGAATCGACGGCCTCGGGCATCAGGTCGATGCAGATCTGGTGCGCCAGGATGTACGGCTGACGCAAGGTGGCGAACCGACTTTTGTCTCGATCGACGACATGGAAGGTCTCGAGTGGAAAACCGAGGCGCATGGTGAAAAGAAGCGGCAGCTCGCCGGCAATCTGGCGGCCCGGCTCAACGCGCATTTTGCGCCCGGCGGCATGCTGCACTACGGACAAGGAAAGTGGTATCCCGGGGAACCATTGCCACGCTGGGCTCTAAATATCTGCTGGCGCGTCGACGGCGTGCCCATATGGCGCGATCCGGCACTGTTTTCAAAGGAGGGGCAGCAAGACGGTTACGACGCCGCAACCGCCCTGCAATTCGCCAGCCGGCTCACGGCCAGCCTGGGACTACCTTTGGCGGCATTGATTCCGGCTTATGAAGACGTAATCAAACAGGCACAGATCGAGGAAGCGCTTCCCGACAATCTCGATCCGCTGAAAGCGGACCTGGGCGATGCGCAGCACCGGCGCCGGCTGGCGCGTTTGCTAGCGCAGGGCTTGGGCGCCGTGGTTGGCTATGTGTTGCCGATCAAGCCGGCGCTGCCCTTGACACCCGCAGAGGATGAAAACGATCCGGAGGTTGCCGCACGGGCGCTGGCAAAGGCGCCAATCGAGCGCAATGAATCCGGGGCGCCGATGCGCTGGAGCACCAGTCGCTGGCCGTTGAAGCGCGAACACCTGTATCTGATTGCCGGCGATTCGCCGCTCGGGCTGCGCCTGCCACTGGATACCCTGCCGGAAGTCCTGCCGGAAGACATGGAGCCGGAATTCCATGTCGATCCGTTCGCTGCGCTGGAAATGCTCCTGCACCCGGCCACCAGCAGCGACCCATCCACCATTGCTGCGCTTGCCGAGAAGCCTGCTCCCCGAGAAGTGATCCGCACTGCCCTGGCCGTGGAAGTGCGTGCCGGACGACTGCACGTGTTCATGCCGCCTTTGAAACGGATTGGCGACTACCTCGCGCTCGTGGCCCTGATCGAAAACACGGCGGCGTCGCTGGGCGTGCGACTTTGGCTGGAAGGCTACGCGCCGCCACGTGATGCGCGAGTAAAACTCCTGAGCGTGACCCCCGACCCTGGCGTCATCGAAGTCAATGTACACCCTGCATCGAGTTGGGCGGAACTGACGGCGACGATCACGACATTGTACGAAGAAGCCCGGCAAGCACGTCTGGGTACGGAAAAATTCATGCTCGATGGCCGCCATACTGGCACCGGTGGCGGTAATCATGCGACCCTGGGGGGCATGACGGTTGCCGACAGCCCGCTGTTACGCCGGCCGGACCTGCTCCGAAGCTTGATCACGTATTGGCAAAACCACCCCGCTCTGTCGTATCTGTTTTCCGGCACGTTCATTGGCCCGACCAGTCAGGCGCCTCGGGTGGACGAGGCCCGCGACGACAACCTCTATGAACTCGGCATCGCATTCCAGCAGATGGCGCTGGCGCTGCCCAACACCGACGAGAGCAAACGGCCGTGGCTGGTGGACCGCCTGTTGCGCAATCTGCTGGTCGACCTGACTGGCAATACGCATCGCTCGGAATTTTCCATCGACAAGCTGTATGCGCCGGAAGGCCCGACCGGGCGCCTGGGCCTGGTGGAATTGCGAGCATTCGAAATGCCGCCGCATGCTCGCATGAGCCTGGTGCAAATGCTCCTGTTGCGGGCACTGGTGGCACGTTTCTGGCGTACGCCTTACACGGGCAAGCTGGTTAACTGGGGCACGCAACTGCACGATCGCTGGATGTTGCCGCACTTTATCGCCGCCGACATGCGCGATGTCGTCGACGAACTGCGCAGCGTCGGTTACGACTTCGATCCAGGGTGGTTCGAGCCGTTCGTGGAATTCCGCTTTCCACGTTACGGCACCGTGGCTTACGAAGGTATCGAGATGGAATTGCGACAGGCAATCGAGCCCTGGAACGTGCTCGGCGAGGAAATCAGCACCAGCGGCACCGCACGGTATGTCGATTCCTCGGTCGAGCGCATGCAGCTTCGGGTGCGCGGGCTCGTCGATGGCCGCCATGTCGTGACCTGCAACGGCCAGCGCATGCCACTACAGCCGACCGGCATGCCGGGAGAGTATGTGGCCGGCGTTCGTTTTCGAGCATGGAGTCCGTGGTCAGGACTGCACCCCAGCATTGGTGTCCAGGCACCGCTGCGTTTCGATCTCGTCGATACCTGGAATGACCGCGCAATTGGCGGTTGCATGTATCATGTGGTGCATCCCGGAGGGCGCAGTTACGCTACATTTCCGGTCAATGCGAATGAAGCGGAAGCACGACGGTTCGAACGGTTCGTGCCCCACGGCCACACGGCCGGGCCAGTGCAAATTGCCGAGTCGTCGCTCAACCCTTGCTTTCCGTTCACGCTGGATCTGCGCTGGCAACCTGGATGATTCGCCTAACCTATGCCAATTTTCGATAACGACCCTTTTGCCTCCGACCCGGCGTCGGACAGCAGCGGACAATATCCGAAAGCGCAGCAGCGCTATGACGAACTCTTTGCACCAGACGGCACGACGCGGCCTCATTGGCAATCCCTGCTTGAACAGGTAGCCACGCAAGGCCCTGCGGCGATGGACGAGCGAGTCGATGCTGTAGAGCGTCGAATTCACGAAAACGGCGTAACCTACAACGTCTACGCCGACCCGATGGGCATGCAACGCCCGTGGGAGCTCGATGTTCTGCCGTTCATCTTGCCGGCGGAAGAATGGGCGTGGATCGAGAAAGCAGTACAGCAGCGGGCAACGCTATTGAATCGCATCCTCGGCGATGTCTATGGTAACCAGGAAATGTTGGCCGAAGGATTGCTGCCGCCGGCACTGGTACACGGTCATTCAGGTTTTTTGCGGCCGTGCCACAACATTCGCCATCACGACGACATTGCCCTGCACATGATCGCGGTGGACCTGGCCCGCTCGCCCGATGGCCGCTGGTGGGTGGTGACCGACCGCACGCAGGCGCCTTCCGGCACCGGTTATGCGCTGGAAAACCGTAGTGTCATATCGCTGGCATTTCCCGACCTGCTTCGGGAAATGCAGGTGCGACCGATTGGCGGGTTCTTCGATACTCTGCGCGAAAGTCTGACGCACTGGGGCCGTCAATGCGCGGCAGTCACGACCGAACCGGCCAGCGCCAGCAACGCCCGCGGTGGCGCGGGAAGCGATGCCGCCCCATTGATCGTCTTGATGACGCCGGGGCCATTCAACGAAACCTATTATGAGCAGTCCTACCTCGCGCGCCATCTTGGTTTTCCGCTGGTCGAAGGCAGTGATCTGACAGTACGAAACGGTCTAGTGTGGCTAAAGACACTGTCCGGCCCGCAACGGGTACACGTGATCCTGCGTCGCGTTGACGACGATTTCTGCGATCCGCTTGAATTACTCCCGGATTCCGCGCTCGGTGTCGCTGGCCTGACTGAAGCGGCGCGGCGCGGCACGGTCGTCATTGCCAATGCCCTGGGATCGAATCTGCTGGAGTCAGGCGCCCTGCTCGGTTATCTGCCGGGGTTGTGCCGAAGACTGCTCGGTGAATCGCTGCAAATGCCGTCGGTCGCGACCTGGTGGTGCGGCGAGCCTGCCGCAATGGAAGAAGTGGTAGCGGAACTGGAACATCTCATCATCAAGCCGGCTTTTCCACAGCTGCGCCTGGCACCGATTTTTGTGCAGGATCTCGATGCCGCGCAGCGGACCGCCCTGATTGCAGCAATGCGCGCCCAGCCGAACAATTATGTGGCGCAGGAAACAGTAAAGTTCTCGCAGGCACCGGTCTGGCGCAGTACGCAACGACAGTTCGATCAAGCAGGTTTGGAAGCTTCCGCAGTGGGCCTGCGCGTGTTCGCCTGCGCGACACCGAACGGATACGTCGTGATGCCAGGTGCGCTGACACGAGTCGCCACCGGTCCGGATGCGCGGGTAATCGCCATGCAGCGCGGGGGGGCAAGTAAAGACACCTGGGTGCTGGGTGCTGACGAAACCGGCCTGCCGCCCGTGCCACATCGCACCATCACCGCTGCAGACCTGATCCGTGGCGATACCCGTCTATCTTCACGAGTCGTGGAAAACATGTTCTGGTATGGCCGCTATTCGCAACGGTGCGATAACATCACTCGCTTGTTGCGTTCGTCGCTTGAATTCCTGCTGAACAAGCCAGCAGCTATCCGAGGCAGCGAATGGCCGGCGCTGAAGGCATTGTGCGTCTGGAGCAGCCTGATCAAACCCGCCAAAATCGCGGTCGATGCCGCTGGCGCTAGTACTGGTGCTGGCGATCCGGATTGCCTGACGGAACAGGCGTTGCTCGATGCAATCGTTGCCGCTGACGGGTCCGGACTGGACGGCAACCTGCAGCGTCTCTTCCGAGTGGCGAGCCACTTGCGCGAGCGCCTGTCGGTAGATAACTGGCAAACCCTTAACCGGGTTGCGCGCCGGGATCCCGGCCAGCAGCAACGTCCCACGCTGGCTTCGGCAATCACGACCCTGGACGACACACTGACTTCGCTGATGACCTTGTCCGGCTTCGCTCTCGACGGCATGACCCGTGATCAGGGCTGGCGGTTCATGTCCATCGGACGCCGGCTCGAACGTCTGCAATTCATCAGCAAGGCGCTCGAACATGCCTTGGCGATGCCGGTGGACGCAAGGCTGGACTGGTTGCTGGAAATTAGCGACAGCATCGTGACCTATCGGGCACGCTACATGGCCCAGCCCGAGTGGTTGCCGGTGCTCGATCTGCTGCTGCTCGATGAAAGCAACCCGCGTTCCGTGGTGTTCCAGTTGAATGGCCTGATGAAATTCCTGCCGCGCTTGTCCAGCAACGACGGCCACGGCAGTGGTAGCGGCGCAGCCCTTATTGCCCGCCTCCATGCGCGATTGCTTGCGCTCGACCCGCAACAACATTTGCAGCCCGGCAGCGCGGTGCTGTCGCAGCTGCTGCGCGACCTCAATAGCGCCTGCGCGGCAGTGTCGGAACAGTTGGGCCAGCGTTTCTTCAGCTACACCGGCGAACTCAACCACACGAGCTTTGCACTATGAGCGCCGACCAGACCTCGCCACTGTCGACAGCAGCGGATACAAGCCGTGTGCTTTATCACGTATTGCATGAAACGCGACACGAATACCAGCGCGGGGTGACGTTGTCGCAGCAGATGCTGCACATGACACCCCGCAGTTTCCGTCATCAGGAAGTAATTTCGCACCAGATCGATGTCACCCCAGCGCCGCAATACTGGACCGAGCACATGGATTTTTTCGGTAACGTATGCCGGGGCTTTACGCTCGGCACGCCGCATCGCGCACTGGTGGTGCGTGGCAGCGCCACGGTGGCGCTGTTGCGCCGTCCTGACGCATCGCATCTGTCGGATTCACCAGCCTGGGAAAGCAGCGCGGCGCGCTTACAAGACGTTTTGCAAGCGCAGGAGCCGTTGAAATACCTCTATGCCTCGCCCCACGTGATGTGCAGTGCAGAGCTGGCGCAGTACGCAAAGCCCAGCTTTGCTGCAGGCCGTCCGCTGCTGGAAGCGGCATATGATCTGACTCAGCGCATCTACGAAGAATTCGAGTTCGACAACGAAGCAACCACGATTTCCACGCCGCTGCACGCAGTGCTCCTCGGCCGGCGCGGCGTGTGCCAGGATTTCGCTCATTTGATGATCGGCTGCCTGCGTTCCTTAGGTCTGTCGGCACGTTATGTTAGTGGCTATATCCTTACCTCACCGCCACCGGGCAAACCGCGTTTGATTGGTGCCGATGCCTCGCACGCATGGGTATCGGTGTATTGCAGCAAGGCCGGCTGGGTGGATTTCGATCCGACCAATCGCCGGCTCGTGCAAGCCGAGCACATTACCCTCGGCTGGGGCCGCGATTTCAGCGACGTCACGCCGATGCGTGGCACGGTGCTTGGCGGGGGGGAACAGCATCTTGATGTGAGTGTGACGGTTACGCAATTGGCAGAACGCGTGGGCGGTAGCTAGATTGGCGTTTCGCGTCTCTCGAACGTGATGCGAAAACGACATTCCATCTGCAGTTGAAATTGTTTGCAATGCATGTCGTAAAGCTTGTCTTACCACCCTCAAACCGGCACGCTTATCTTTACCGCGCCGGACATCGGCATGCCGTGTTTTCCACCTATTGAAGTGTCCGGGCAAATTAGACCACCGCAGTCTGGTACTCCTGAATGCATGCGTACCTCACCCGGACATCTTGGCAAAGTACGCGGCCTTTTTTTGGATGTCACGCTCTTCAGTGACCCGTTTCAGTTCGGCTTTGAGGCGCCGCATCTCCGACTGCTGATCTGCGGCGATGACACGATCAGCGGGTGACACGCTGTAGCGTTTGATCCATTGATACAGGCTGTATCCGCTCACGCCAAGCCTTGCCGCGACTTCTGCAACAGGATGGTTACGTTCGGTCACCTGTTTGACCGCTTCGATTTTGAATCCTTCTGTAAATCGCTTCTTGTTCATGACACCTCCGTCGACCTAATTTATAGGCTCTGAGGTGTCTAGTAAACCCGGGGCGATTCACCTACGTGCTTTCGGTGCGGTTCAAGTCAGCTAAATTTAGCTTGGTTTGCTCGACCATTATTTTGTTAAATGCTACGGCTTCCTGTGCACTTTGTTCTTTACAAGCTGCAATGTACTCGCCGCTAGTCATATCTTTGGGTGGAATCACCAACCAATCACGGTCCGCTGCGGTTTTTACTTTCAGCGCTTCAAAAACTTCTGGATAACGCTTTTGCATGGCAGTTTGCCATGGATTCCATTGTGCGAGAAATTGAAGATCTGCGCCGTTATGCTCTTGGTCTAGTATCGACTTTTCGGCATCTGCCAACTCTTCCGGGGAAACGTTTGCCGATGAAAAGTAACGCATGTCATGCGCCACTGCTGGCAAATCGAGTTTCCCGGCAAGCCTGGATTGGTAGGCAAGATGCACTTCAACCTCATCGACCTCTGCACTAGCATCAATTTCGCCTGCCATGGCGGCCTGTAGATAGAGCTGCGACTGTTGTTCGATGTTTCCCAGGGCAATTTTATCGAGCGCCTCTAGCCGAAACAGCCCACGTCCCATTTTCAGCAGCGTCGGCAAGGTGTATTGACCTTTATCGGCTTTGTAATTGATCAGCGCAAAAGACATGTCGGTAAATGCCAGGGCGACTCGGTCGTGGCATGAGTCCGAGCCGGTCAAAGCGGCGGAAAAACACAATGTTCTGAATTCCGGCGACCTGAACACCTCGGCCATCAATTCTTCAATTTGTGCTTTGACTCCGGGGCGCGTTACCGGATTTTTGTAAGCCTCGGTCGACTTGATGTTCAACAAAATATCGGCGAACTGCAGCGCATTAGGCTCGTGCGCAATCTTCGCCCATTGTTCATTGACAGCGGGCTGCGACGAAAGTGATTCAGGTTCCCACCGTTTCATCACCTTGAAAGCCTGCATAGCCGTCTCTACCTGCACAACCCCAAATTGCGTAGTGTTGGCATCAGCGCTGGAAAGTAGGTTTGTAAGTTCGTCAGAAAGCGGGTTGTCCTGCATAGCGAGAAGTTGGTCGATCACCGCGTCATTAATCGATGCATCGACCAAATTGAAGCCATTGGCCGCCATCCAGGAAGCTTCGAGTGACGAAAGCTCAGCAGCACGGGGGTCTAAAGGCTGAAATTGTGGGTGGTTGTTAAGATTGCGGGGTACAAGATCGCCGTAGCGTGAGCGGGTATCATCGCCGAGATTCGATTCGTCGCCTGCCTGCCCGTCGAATACGGATTCCACCGGTGACGAGGATGATGCATTGGCCGTATTGGCAACCCCAGTACGCTGACCGAAACTGCCCAGGTGTAAAGGACGGCCAACGCTTGTTCGCAGTTGTCCTCGAATTTGCGCAACCAAGCGCGGGGGGTTTGCCAAGTTTTGCGGCGATACAGGCTGCGCAGCGACCGCGTGCGGTGTCGAGGGCGGCGTCGAGGGCGGCGTACCCAAAGGTGGGTTACTGGTACTTGCCCCAAGTGAATTGTAGTTAATTGTCATGGTAATGGCTCAAGTGGAGTAATTCAAATGGTGGGAATCGGGTAAACGTTTTTCGTAGCGAATATTGTCACAATGAAGATGTTATTTTATCAACAATTGGCAAAGTAGTATATCGTTAGACGAAGGGGTTGCTCAAATTAGAAGGCCAGTACAGGCCCCCCAGTGTCAGGATAGTTGGCAAGTTGCCGATTTGGCATTCTTACCACTGCCGGGGGCCGGAACTCCACGATGTCACGCATACCGATTGCCCGCAAAGAAGCCATTCTGAACAAGATGCTTTCACCCCATCCACCCACGGTGAGTTCGCTGTCCAAACAGGAAGGCATCTCAGAGCCGACCTTATACAATTGGCGTAAGCAATTACGCCAGACAGGACGTGCCGTGCCGGTGACCTGCTCCCCGAGATTAGTACGGCGCTAAACTGGAGCCTGCCCATGGGAGGCAGATAGGAAGAAGCGTTTTACAGAAGAGCAAATCATTGGGGTTCTGAAGGAAGCCGATGCAGGGGCGAAGGTAGCTGAGTTGTGCCGCAAGTACGGTATCAGCGATGCGACCTACTACAACTGGAAGGCGAAGTTTGGCGGTATGACCGTCTCGGATGCCCAGCGGCTGAAGGCGTTGGAAGCCGAGAACGCAAAGCTGAAGCGGTTGTTAGCGGAATCAATGCTGGACAATGCTGCCTTGAAGGATGTTGTTGGCCGAAAGTGGTAGGCCCACAGGAACGGCGTGCGGCAATTACGCACATGATGACAGCCCACGGATTGGGCGTCACCCGAGCTTGTGGGCTGATTGGCATGTCGCGTTCGTTGTATTGCTACGAAGCGAAGCGGCCGGATGATGAAGCATTGAAGACCCGTCTGACTGCTTTGGCAGCTCAGAAGCGCCGGTACGGCTACCGTCGGCTGCACGTCCTGCTGTGCCGCGAAGGCTGGGTCATCAATTGGAAACGCACGTACCGGGTATACCGCGAAGCCGGGTTGACCGTGCGCCGTCGCAAGCGCAAGCCAATTGCAGGAGTCGAACGCCAGCCAAAGGTAATTGCCTTGGCGCCGAACGTCAGTTGGTCGATGGATTTCGTCTCGGACAGGTTCGTCGACGGACGCAGGTTGCGTTGTCTGAACATCGTCGATGATTTTATGAAGGAATGCCTGGCCATTGAGGTTGATACATCGTTGCCAGGCAAACGCGTCGTGTCTGTGCTGGAACGGCTGGCAGAATGCCGGGGATTACCGAAATCAGTGACCGTAGACAATGGCCCCGAATTCATCAGCAAGGTGCTTTACGAATGGGCTTACCGCCGGCAGTTGCAGCTACGATTCATCGAGCCAGGGAAACCGCAACAGAATGCCTACATTGAAAGCTTCAACGGAAAGTTTCGGGACGAATGCTTGAATGAACACTGGTTTTTATCGATGCGCCACGCAAGGCAAGTCATAGCGGCCTGGCGCGAGGAGTACAACCAAGAACGACCGCACAGCTCGCTCGGCTACCTGACGCCAAGTGAGTTCGCAGACAGATTTTTAACCGCAGACTCTATGTCGGTTTCGTACTAATTTGGGGAGCAGGTCAGGTACTCCTGAATGAATGCGTACCTCACCCGGACATCTTGGCAAAGTACGCGGCGGTGGGTTCAACCGGTCAGCGCAACAGTTCGGCTTTGAGGCGCCGCATCTCCGACTGCTGATCTACAGCGATGACACGATCAGCGGGTGACACGCTGTAGCGTTTGATCCATTGATACAGGCTGTATCCGCTCACGCCAAGCCTTGCCGCGACTTCTGCAACAGGATGGTTACGTTCGGCCACCTGTTTGACCGCTTCGATTTTGAATCCTTCTGTAAATCGCTTCTTGTTCATGACACCTCCGTCGACCTAATTTATAGGCTCTGAGGTGTCTAGTAAACCCGGGGCGATTCACCTACGTGCTTTCGGTGCGGTTCAAGTCAGCTAAATTTAGCTTGGTTTGCTCGACCATTATTTTGTTAAATGCTACGGCTTCCTGTGCACTTTGTTCTTTACAAGCTGCAATGTACTCGCCGCTAGTCATATCTTTGGGTGGAATCACCAACCAATCACGGTCCGCTGCGGTTTTTACTTTCAGCGCTTCAAAAACTTCTGGATAACGCTTTTGCATGGCAGTTTGCCATGGATTCCATTGTGCGAGAAATTGAAGATCTGCGCCGTTATGCTCTTGGTCTAGTATCGACTTTTCGGCATCTGCCAACTCTTCCGGGGAAACGTTTGCCGATGAAAAGTAACGCATGTCATGCGCCACTGCTGGCAAATCGAGTTTCCCGGCAAGCCTGGATTGGTAAGCAAGACGTACCTCAACCTCATCGACCTCTGCACCAGCATTAATTGTGCCTGACATGAGGGCATGTTGGTAGCGCTGCGACTGTTGTTCGATATTTCTCAGGACAATCTTATCGAGCGCCTCTAGCCGAAACAGCCCACATCCCATTTTCAGCAGCGTCGGCAAGGTGTATTGACCTTTATCGGCTTTGTAATTAATTAGCGCAAAAGACATGTCGGTAAATGCCAGGGCGACTCGGTCGTGGCATGAGTCCGAGCCGGTCAAAGCGGTGGAAAAACACAATGTTCTGAATTCCGGCGACCTGAACACCTCGGCCATCAATTCTTTAATTTGTGCTTTGACTCCGGGGCGCGTTACCGGATTTTGGTAAGCCTCGGTCGACTCGATATTTGACAAAATACCGGCGAACTGCAGCGCATTAGGCTCGTGCGCAATATTCGCCCATTGTTCATTGGCAGCGGGCTCCGACGAAAGTGATTCAGGCTCCCACCGTTTTATCGCCTCGAAAGCCTGCTCAGCCGTCTTTACCTGCACAACCCCGTATCGCGTAGTGTTGGCATCAGCGCTGGAAAGTAGGTTTCTAGGTTCGTCGAAAAGCGGGTTGTCCAGCGCAGCGAGAAGTTCGTCGATCATCGCGTCATAATTTGATGCATCGAACCGATTGGAGCGATTGGCCGCCATCCTGGAAGCTTCGAGTGACGAAAGCTCAGCCGCACGGGGGTCTAAAGGCTGAAATTGCGGGTGGTTGTTAAGATTGGGGGGTACAAGATTGCCGTAGCGTGAGCGGGTGTCATCGCCTTGATTCGGTTCGAGATTCGATTCGTCACCTGCCTGCCCATCGAATACGGATTCCACCGGTGACGAGGATGATGCATTGGCCGTATTGGCAACCCCAGTACGCTGACCGAAACTGCCCGAGTATAAAGAACGACCAACGCTTGTTCGCGGTTGTCCTTGAAGTTGCGCAACCAAGCGCTGGCGGTTTGGCGAGTTTTGCGGCGATACAGGCAGCGCAGCGACCGCGCGCGGTGTCGAGGGCGGTGTCGAGGGCGGCGTACCCAAAGGTGGGTTACTGGTAATTGCCCCAAGTAAATTGTAGTTAATTGTCATGGTAATGGCTCAAGTGGAGTGAATCGGGTAAACGTTTTTCGTAGCGAATTTTGCCACAATAAAAGTATCGTTTTATCAACAATTGGCGAAGTAGTAGGTCGTTAGGCGAAGGGGTTGCTCAAATCAGAAGGCCAGTACAGGCATCAGGCCTTGATTAGTGTTTTAAAAAGTATTTGAAATTTGAGATGATTTGAAACAAGTGAATCGCACCGGATTTTGTAGGGGCGCTAGCCTCTAAGAAAAGTAAGCACCGAGGAATGCATACGTATCAAAGCGTTGGAGCGCGAAGTCAAGATGCTGCGCCGGGCCAATCAAATTCTGAGGGTGGCCAGTGCTTTTTCACCCAGGCGGAGCTCGGCTGCCGCATCAACTCATAAAGCCCCGTGGCCATATTTCGCCAACGCAAGCTGAGGCAAACTACTGCAACCAACTCAGAAATGGCATTGCCGAACCTGTATTAACTTAAACCAACCAGCCTCCGCGATTACCCATGAGAGGCATTTTTTGATAGATGGTTGAAACACCAGACTGCGTTGGTGCAAGGAGCGTTTCAACCTTGGACGAGGCAATGTACACAGTACGGCGCCGAAGTTATGCTTCATAAACTTGAAACGCCAGGCTGCAGTACGCCGCGCCGCGGACTCCTCCGCTGGCGCAGCGGCGACCCACAGGTCGAGCGTGCGTTTGAAGGACGTATGGCTTTTGCCTGCGGCTGGTTTGGCAAAGGATCTTGCAATACGATGGCCGCTATGGTTGGCATTGCTCGAATCTCAGCCGCCGCCGCCGCCGTCGGACCGGTTGCCATCCTGAGTTATTATTTCTATTGTTGCTCCCCTATAGCGTAGATTACGCAGTCGCCCCCAGCCCAGACAGGCGTCGCAGTTAATGACACTAAGCGTAGTGAGCTTCGGGAAATGATTTAACGCTATTGCGTTAAAAAAAAGATTGACGCTTTCCTGGTCTAAGTAATTGTCATCAAGGATGAGCGTCTCCAGATTTCGAAAACAAACCGGGGCAATTTCCAGTAAGGGTCGCAGTTGAAAATTGCTTATGCTGTTTTTAGACAAATTTAGTGTTTGAAGCTGATGCACTTGGCCCTCGCTGAGAGCTTGGGCAAATCGACTCATCGAAAATTGACATGACGAAAAATACGCGTGAACTTGACACCCTTCTACGCGGCTAAAGTTAAGGTGACGTAGCGAAGCAAGGCGCCCGGAGGAGACGATCTCCATAAATTTTTCTTCCTCCGGCGCACTTAATGCAACGTCATCCATTTCCAAAATCTGAAGACCGGTAGGGTTGTTGATACCATATGCATTTCGCGTTTTTTGTTGAAGTGCTACAGCTCTCTTTTGATATTGGTCTAATTCACCTACATATCCTCCGGGATGATCAGTAGCTACCTCCTCCCGGCCTAAGCATAAGACTTTTAGCTGGGGCAGTTTTTGGGGCTGCAAAGCTTGATCGAGTAATGACACAATTGGGCCAATCCCACGGCCTCTTAGATCAAGCGTTCGAAGTTGCTGCAAATTCCCATTCTGTATTGCGCGGCAAAGTGCCAAGACTCCAGGATCTTCACTTACCTGGTATTCACGGCTCGTCAACCTATTTTCTGAAAGAGCAAGCTGAGCTAACGTCAGAGTCGGATCGGCAATCGTGTTGAGTGCCCGGGTTACAGTATCGTCATTTCCTTGGTATCGAGAGTCCGTCAACCTATTGACTGGAAAAACAAGCGAAGCTAGTGGCAGAGGCTGATCGGCCAGCGCGTTCATGATGTCTAAGGTATCCTGCGGCTTTAACCCGCTTCTCGAAAGGTGCACGACTTGAAGGCGCGACAGATTTCCTGAACGAATAGCAGCGGCAAAACGTTTGGCACTGTCAGCCGAAAATGCAGATTGCCATCCGCCTATATCAAGACTGGAAAGGACAGGCAGATGACCAGCGCTGATTGCGTCGAACAATAAGCTGATGCAGCCATTGCTTAAATCTGTATCGCGAAGATAGAGTGTTTCAAGCGAAGCTAAACGACCAGATTCAATCGCGCGCACAAATCGTTCCATACAATATCGATTCAAATGCGGATTATTTCTTAAATCAAGATAGCGAAGCTGTGACAAATGTCCGGATTCAATTGCCTGTGCTAGTACTACCATGTCTTTTTGCTGAAAATTGGTAGCAGGGAGCCTCAATTCCTGAACCGGTAATGTCCATGCCAAGCGTAACCCCTTGCGGGCCAGCAATTTTTTGGTGAGCGCTTTAAGCTCGCCAATTGGCCTTGGTAATGCTGGTTCGCACGGCATTGCTGGCTGCGCACGGCCAGCTTTTATTTGGTGTGGATAATTTCTGCCAATCGTTACTAACCCGGCTAGGAACTGCTCCCTACCACTTTGGTTATGTACCTCCAGCTTTTTAATCCGGTTAATCGTTTGCTCATCGTGTGAGCAAAGGTCCTCCTTAATAAAATTCGGGCGATGAAGCTGAATAGACCATTGCATGTGATTATTCCCCTAAAAGATTTTGTAACGATAGTCGAGGCCGGCGAACGCTAAGGAGTCACATTAGCATCCAGCTGAAAATAATAAAAATTGGGTGTACGTCTCTATTAATTGTCAAAATAATATCATAAATTCAAGGCTGGTATTAGTCAAAATAGACTACAGGCAAAACTACTTGACGGTGACGGCCATGGGCAGTGCGCGCAATCTTCCCAAGTTAAGGAATGTGCACCTGGTCACCCGAGCTCGACAGTTACGGGCACAAGTGTTTGATTTATATAGCGGCGCACTTAAAAAATGCCAAGACCAAAACAGAACTTGAAAAAGACGACTTGGCATTTGCCGAAACGTGCCTACGGTATATATTTCAAGATTTACTTCGATGTCATATTTTCCGAGGTAAAGTCGTTTTTTGTGGAGTGGGTAAGGTAGTTGAGGGGATCTCATTAGAGGTGCACCCAAACTCCGTTCGTCATCAGGAAAGGGCTCTTTGAGGTGCACCAACTCCTCTTATAGTACGACGGTCACTGCGGTCAGCATTGCTCACATCTCAGCCACCGCAACCGCCGCCGCCGCCATCACCGGCCGGTGAATACATAATATTATTATAAGGATGAGGGAAAGGATTGTTTTATACAAGCATGGAATTCACCGCATCTGGAATGCTGGAATGCTCGGTCAGGCGGTTATGCTCAACCGATATTGCGCGAATCGAAGTAGGTAGCGGAGGAACCGATGCCAGTAGATTTTGTGACATATCCAAAACCCTTATAAACACCGGTAGTTCGGGAAGATGCGTTATGAGGTTGCACCGTACAGTAAGTTGTATTAGCCCTGGGGGTAGGCAAGGTAATGCGTTCAATTCATTCTGATCGGCGTCAAGTCGGCGCAAATTTACCGGCAAACGTGGCAGATGCTGCAACCGGTTACCACTGACGTCTAATTCAGACAGCCAGTTTAATCGGTCAAGGCAGTCAGGCAGCGAAGTTAGGCCAAGGTTGGCTAGTGAGAGACACTTTTTGACAGATGGTCGAAACACTAGACTGCGTTCTTGCACGGAGTGTTTCAGGCTTGGATGAGGCAATGTACTCAACGCGGTGCCGACAATATACTTCATGAATTTTATACGCCGCGCTGCCGTACGCCGTGCTGCGGCTTCCTCCGCTGGCGCAGCAGCGACCCACAGGTCAAGCGTGCGTTTGAAAGATGTATGGCTTTCGCCGGCGGCTGGAATCGGGTCGGGTTTCACATACTGTCGTGACAAGACCGCACCGGGAACGCTCCAACCCATGATTCTCCCAGCTGGCGCACCTTGCACCAGTTCGCCGTAGTTTGGCACCGGATCTTGCATTCCAATGGCCACTGCGGTCGGCATTGCTTGCATCTGAAGCACTGCCGCCCGTGACCAATGATTACGCCCTGCCATTAGCGTCCCGCTGGTAAGGTTTCCTAATTGACCAAGTTCGGTAAAGTGGTTGTCGTCAATCCAGATAAGCGCAGCGGTGCCCGGCATGGCAGGCAGTTGCGATAATTGGTTCCCTTGTACTTTTAATTCCACTATACCCGCCGGCATTGATGGCAGGCTTTGAAGCTGATTACCGGAGGCATCGAGACTGACGAGCGAATGCGGTAGCTGGGGTAAATTATTTAGTAAATTGCCGGGCACGTACAAATGTGCCAACCCTTCATGCAAATAACCAATGGCTCTCAACTCATTGTGGCCAATTCCAAGGGTCGTCAAGCTACCAGGCAGCTGCGGAAATTGTGATAACCGATTATTGCCAAGAAACAATTTTTCTAATCCATCGGGGAAATTTGGCAAGGTTTCGATCTGGTTACCGTCCAACATCACCATGCGCAGTGAAGCAGGCAACTCAGGCAGCCAACTTAAGCAGTTGTAACTTGCGTACAAATTTTCCAGTGCATCCGGCAATGCCGGTAAAGCAGTAATGGCATTGTTACTTACGGAAACGTTTTTCATCGCAGCCGGCAGTCCTGGCAGGCTTGTCAATGCATTGCTATTAGCGGCCAAATATGCCAACTGGGGCGGTAATTGCGGCAGCACCGCCAAATTATTTGCACTGACCGACAGGCTGCGCAGTTGCAGCGGTAGCGCGGGCAGTTGCATGATGTGGTTTGAGTCCACATGTAAAACAAGTAGTGAAGACGGTAAATTTGGAACTTCTGTCAGATTGCAGCCCGATGCTTTCAGTTTTTCTAAAGCAGGAGGCAATGTTGGCAGGTTTGCGATCAGCGTACGGTTAAGTTCCAACTCATTGAGCGATCTCGGTAGCGGGGGAAGCTCGGCAAGTGGATTGCCCGACAACGATAAGCGCTTCAAAAACGGCGGCAAAGGCGGCAGTTGCGTCAATAAACTATCATCAACTGACAAATCTTCAAGCCATTGCATCTCCACCAGACAATCCGGCAAACTGCGTAATCTTAAGCCGTTCAAATTTAAACTAGGTTGTCGAGTCGCGCAGGCAGCGCGAATTGCATATACGGCTAACCGCCGTCGCATTTCTTCCTTCGGCGACGAATATTTCTGCCAGTCGTGCAATTGTTGGTCAAAGGTACGGGTAGGGGCTTGCTGCTCACGGGCACGGGTAGAGGCGCTGGCAAAACGACCAGAAAATTCTGTCAGCGCGCGGCGTGCGCGTCGGACCGGAAAGGGAATCCAGCCGGCCGGCTCCACCAGACACTCGGCAGGAGCAGTCAAGCTAAACAGTATTGCGGCTCTAATTGTGCTGTCCGCGCGCTTCGAAATATTGAATATTGTTTTGGGTTCAACATTGGGTTCAACTTCAGGAGAAATCACAGCTCGAAGTACATTACCTATTATTGCGTCCATTTGTTGCCTTATTCATTAAATGATTTTTTGCGCAGCATATTGTAGCCTTTTAAATTGCGTTTTTTACAACAAATTTTTTGACAATTAATCAGCACTAGAGCCTCTTGTAAAACTCCGCTGAGTAACGAATCGCATACGTTATCTGTTTAGTTTCGGTATTTGTCAACGTAGTTGGTAAGATTTTCAGTCAAGCAGCAATAATTTCTACTGCCGTTTCCAACGGCTGCACACGATCGGGATTCAATTGCACCCGATCGATCCACGACCAGTTGCGTGTCGCACCGCTCCAGCGCTCAGGGTGGGCAAGGCGAGCGGTCTGATACACCACGTGCCGGCGCTGCAGTAAAGTTTGATCTTGTCCCTGATGCCGCTGCGCCGGCGTGACGAAACGTATGCCGCTGTGCCGATGCTCGTTGCTGTATCGACTCTTCTTCATGACGCCCTCACTTTCGTAAGGAGCTATCTTCTCAAATTATTGGCGGTCCGAAAATCCTGGTACAGGTCAAACCCTCGGGAACTCCAATGAACACGCGGGTATAGGCGAAAAAAATCCAACCAGATGAGTGGTTGGATTTCATATTTGGTGGTGGAACACGGAACCGAACCCAAACCGCCTCTCCCAACGCCTGAGGAAAGTTTAGGGCGCATGTCCCCATGTTGCGAATTGCGCCCGAAAGCCGTAAAGACCGCAGTTCAGCAAAATTTGAAGTTGGCGAAGTCGCATTGTCACTCGATGAGAAAATTGAGACGCGATACGCTTACGCGCGCGGCCTGGGGCAATATTGTGTGAGTCAAATTTATGCCGAGTGGTTTGCAGTGCTGCGTTAGCAAATGCTTTGCAATTCGCACTTTGGCGCATTGCGTCGCGCAACCCAATAAGTTGCGCCTTGTGAACCGTAGCGCTCGGAGTGAGGCACTTGACGCCCAATTGTGAAAGTGTCCCCATTAGAAAGATGCCGCGTAACATCATCGCACGTCAGCCACATTTCGCCTTGTGTGACGACTGCTTCAGCGTCGAAATTGTGTGTGTGCACGTCGAGTTCCGTATCGGGCGCCCAGCGACGCTCAAGAACCTCATCGAAACCGGAAACATGGGCTGCGGCTGTAAAGTCCTCAAAAGTTTTTGCGTTCATGATGACATCCTGCAATCAATATTTGTTTGATCTTGTCTCCGCCGCAAGCTACGACGGGGTAATCCGTGCGGCGGCACATCACCCCTGACCATCAACCAGCTAGGAACTCTAATAGCGCCTGGTTGAATTCCGCTGCATGCGAAAGATTAAAACCGTGTGGCGCACCCTTGATTACATGCAATTGACTGCCTGCAATCGCTTTGTGAGTCCGCGCGCCACTCACCTCGAATGGAACAATCGCGTCGGAATCGCCGTGAATCACCAGCGTGGGTAGCTTAAATTTTGCCAAATCGGCGCGGAAATCGGTATAAGCAAAAGCGTGGATGCAATCGAGTGTGCCTTTAGGCGAGGCGAACGTGGCGATGTCGCGTGCATATACGCGCTGTGCTTCACTTACCTGCAGTTTGCCGCCCGCGCTGAAGAAGCCGTGGGTAAACTCGTCCAGAAATGCCATGCGATCCGTGGTAACCCCTGCTTTGAACTGCGCAATGGTAGCGTCGTCAAGGCCGCCTTCGAGATTGTCGGCACTCTTGTATAGGTATGGTGGAACCGCTCCGGCAAACACGGCCTTGGCTACACGTTCCGTGCCGTAGGTGGCGACATAGCGCGCTACTTCGCCACCGCCCATGGAGAATCCAACCAGGGTTGTGTTCTTCAGGTCAAGGTGTGTCATCAAGCCGTGCAAATCAGCCGCCAGTGTGTCGTAGTCGTATCCCTTCCATGGCTGCGACGAACAGCCAAAACCGCGGCGGTCATAGGTGATCACGCGATAGCCGGCTTCGATCAGCGCCGGCACCTGCGCTTCCCAAGACCGTCCACTGAGTGGCCAGCCGTGGATCAATACGATCGGTTTGCCGCTACCGTGATCTTCGTAATGAATTTCTACAGGAGTGCGGGCGTCGGTATTCACTTTTAACATTGGCATGTTGGATCTCCGGAATCAGATTAATGAATTGTGCAATCGGTTTAAATCAGATGTGTGTATCGTTTTTTAGTTACGAATGCTGCCCGAAATTTTTCGTCACAGGCAGAATTGCGTTGGACAAAAAAGCCCCGCGAGCGGGGCCGGGCCGGCAAGCCAATTTACTTTTATGCCAGTGTCAATTCGACGTCAATATTGCCGCGCGTCGCATTTGAGTATGGACAAACCTGATGCGCAGTGTCGACCAGATCTTGCGCAACGGTACGATCAAGGCCAGGCAAATGAACCACCAATTTGGCAGCGATGCCGAAACCGGCCGGGATCGGGCCGATGTCGACACTGGCATCAATAAATGCATCGGCAGGCACGGCAACTTTTTTTATGCCGGCCACGTGTTTCAGTGCCCCCATAAAACAGGCGGAATAGCCCGCTGCAAACAGTTGCTCGGGGTTCGTCGCATTGCCTGCGCCCCCCATCGCCTTTGGCGGGGAGAGTTTGACGTCCAACAACCCGTCATCGGTTACGGAGCGGCCATCGCGGCCTCCGGTGGTGTGTGCTTTGGCGGTATACAAGACTTTATCGAGTTTGGTGGTCATCGTGTTTTCCTTTTGTTAATTAAATGAGTGAGAGTGAGAAAAAATCAGTCCATCAAGCGTTGTCGAAATTTCTTGATGTTTTGAGTGAGTGAAACTAATTCTATTAATGAACAACCAGTCATATCGTGGATGCACGATGGTATATCTTCAGCTTTCACTTTGAGGAGGCTACCTGCCGCTGTCAGCTTGACGTGGACGCGACGTTCGTCTTCACTATCGCGCAGCCGAGCTAATAAGCCGTTCGCCTCCATGCGCTTCAGCAAAGGTGTCAAGGTGCCTGAGTTCAGGAACAGATGTTCACCGATTTCGGATACCGTGAGCCCATCCTCCTCCCACAACACCAACATCACCAGATATTGAGGATAGGTAAGTCCAATCGCCTCCAGTAATGGCTTGTACAGTTTGGTCATGGCCAATGAGGTCGAATAAAGCGTAAAGCACAACTGGTTTTCCAGGTGCAGCGCGTGATCGGCAGGTTTCTTTTTGTTTGGCATGGGAACAATATAGCGAACAATTAAATTGTTCGCAATTTAAAATAATAATCGCAGTCATTGTTCACGCCTATTGAAGTTGCAAATCAGCATGGTTGCATGCATGAACGGCTGCATTAGTGCCAATCAGCACTGTCACGTGACCAAGCGGTTGACTACCAAGTCGACATTCAAAGATAACGCTATCGCAGAGATAAGAATTGCCAATCCACCCGCGAAAGCAATTCAATATAATTTATCGACTCTCTTTACTTATCCCTTTACTGTAAACAACAGGAGCGCTGCAGATAGACATGCGTGAAGATATTGTTGCCACGTGGACAGCACCAGAACGACCCTTGGTTGACATCGAGGCTTATTTGGCGGATGCAGAAAAGTGATACGTGACGGACGCCTATCACTCGCTGTCGATTGAAGGATATCGCGTGATACCGGAGCTTATCGAAAAGGTGCGCGACAATGCCTGGAAGCCGGAAACTACCAATCGACACGACACTGATGCGCTTGCAGCCTGCGGTTATTCGCGGTTATTACCAAGCGCATCTGAAGCCATATGAAAGCGTGCGAACCGTCTTTACGGGAGCAAATGCTGGAGAGGTGTTACGTCAAGGACTGCAATCCTGGGATCGCGCTATTTGGGGCCCTTCCCTCCGGGTAGGCATTTTCCAGCCGACCGATTTAGCTGGCTAGCGGACCTGGCCGATCTACATCCGGAATTCGGAACATGTTCCTTTGCCGGCAGATGCTGTCCGAGACGCCATGCCCTTACTATTTGAAGTCCTGGCCACGGAAACCAAGCCCGAAGTGCAGGCTGTCCTTGGACATTTCGTGTTTGTGTTCATCCATCCCTACAGGGAGGGAAACGGGCGGCTGGCCCGATTCATACTTAATCTTATGTTGGCACGATGTGGATGGCCATGGAACATCGCCACAATAAAGTCGCGCAAGCATTGCCTGGATGCCCTGGAAGAAGCGTCGGTACGTAAAAACGTAAAGCCTTTTACGAAAATAATCAATGACCTAGTCGCCCATCAGTGCTTGACATCCCTTTAACGTACAACGGAGTCATTAAATTGCATCCGGTAATTTTCACGTATTTTCTCGGCGCGTTGCAACCAGCCACGGTGCAGTTGAACTATTTCTTGCAAGACCAGATTGATTCACGATCAACATCGGTCAGGCGAAAAAAAGCCCGCTGCGGTAGCGGGCAAAATCCATATCTTTGGGATACAGAGGAGACGAGCAGATCATATCGAGCCGCTGAGCTGATCGCCAATCCTGAATTGTCATAACAGCTATATGATTTATGAATGAACTCCAGCACTCGGAACATTTGGCCGCCGCTGTTACAGCTTGACAACCAAAAATATCACCACTGCAATCAAGAAAATCTTCGTACAGAGATAGACCGTCCGATTCCAGTTCTTGAACCGGCGCCGATACTGCCCGGCAGACCAAGCCAAGTGAAACAGCTTGTTGATGCCGCCGGTGTCGTCACCGGTATCGTTGGGCGAACTTGCCGCGGTCATCATCGTGCGACCCAGCCAGCGGTTCAAGCTCTGCGCCCAGGCAAAGCGCATTGGCCGCTCGACGTCGCAAAACAGAATGACGCGGTTGGCGTCGCTGCCATTCTTCGCCCAGTGAATATAGGTTTCGTCGAACATCACTGCCTCACCATCACGCCAGCTGTATCGCTCCTGGTTGACTTCAATAAAACAGGCATCGTCGTTCGGTGTTACCAGACCAAGGTGATAACGCAGGGAACCGGCGAACGGATCGCGGTGCGGATTGAGAACCGCACCCGGCGGCAACTCGGCAAACATGGCCGCCTTTACCGACGGCATACCTTTGAGTAACGCATAAGTTTGTGGGCATAGTTCTTGCGCTGATGGATGGCTAGCGTCGTACCATTTTAGATAAAACCGTTTCCAGCCAGTTTTGAAGAAAGAATTAAACCCGGCATCGTTGTTTTGAGTCGCAGCGCGGATTTTTTGTGTTGCGAGCAAGTGCAGCGCTTCGTCACGAATCAGGCTCCAATTTTGTTGAAGCACAGCAAGATCGCGAAAATCCTGTACTGGCAGATAGGCTTTCGACGGCACCCGCGACAGCGCATACATCGCCATGTTGATCGGTGCCATGAACGTGGAGTGATCGAACAATTGCCGCAGAAATGGCAGGCGCGCTCGTCCACGAAAGTGAACGAACAACACTGAAGATAGATACAGACCGACAAACCACCATTTCATGACGGATTTCCATAAATTAAGTTGAACATTCCAAGACAGCCCGGGTCAATGCATGGCTGATGTTGGCGCGGATTATTTTTCGCGCTCAAGCATTTTCGCTTAAATGGCGCAGTGATGCCCAGCTGTGAACAGTTCACAATTTAATCAAAGAGATTTGCCGAACAGACGATGATCCGCCCGTACGATTTAATGCAGCTCTTGGAAAAAGGGATACAGAAAAATGCAAAGCCAGTTCATCGTGCCGTCAGCCGGTTACGACCCTAATCAGCTGCTCGACACACTTATTGCACGACTCCATTTGAAAAACGATGCGGCACTCTCGCGCGCGCTCGACATCGCCCGGCCAATTCTAACCGGCATCCGGCTCGGCACTTTGGGCGTCGGCGTATGGCTTCTGCAACGCATGGCTGAAATCAGCGACCTAAGCATCGCCGATCTTCGGCAATTGATGGGCGATCAGCGCTTACGACTGCGGGTAGTGGCTGCGCGTGGCCAGCGACGTGATAAAGCCGCCTGAGCAAATAAGTGTTCACAATCTCTTTTTAGGGCGTACCAACTGGTAACAATTACTCACACCGACACGCCAAAATCTCCTTATAATTCTGTGCAGCACTACTCTGCATGCACGCCGGCGCATTCGTCAAAAAGCGGCTGTGCACGTCAGACAGCCCACCTTTCTGTACTTTGCAAGCGCCTTCATGATCCCCTCTCCGCCTACCGACTTGAACGAACAGGAAGGCGTCATAGCGTCTGAAGATAACGGCTCACGACCGAAGCAACGACGCTGGTGGCTCTGGCTTGCCGCATTGAGCTTGAGCGCACTGGCAATCTATTATTTTTTCGTACGTACGCCGCAACCCGCACCGAGTGCCAGGAATGGTGTCGACAGCGTTGACGCAGGCGGTGCTGCCCGGACTGCCAGGGGCGGCCCTGAAGGCAGCAGGCAAAGTGGCGCGGGCCGTTCGCCCCGGCCAACGGCTCCTGTGGTGGCGGTCACTGCCCGCACCGGCGATATCAATGTTTACCTGAATGGACTCGGTACGGCCCTGCCGCTCAATACCGTTACCGTGCGCAGCCGCGTGGAAGGGCAATTGATGCGCACGCTGTTCCAGGAAGGACAAGTCGTAAAAGCTGGTGAGCTGCTGGCGCAGATCGATCCTCGGGCATTGCAGGCGGAGCTGGCAAAGGCAGAAGGCCAACGGGGGCGTGACCAGGCGTTGCTGACGAATGCCCAGGTTGACCTGGAACGCTACAAGCTGCTGTTCCAGCAAGACTCCATCGCCCGCCAGCAACTCGATACGCAACAAGCGCTGGTTCGCCAATACCAGGGTTTGGCGAAGGTGAATCAGGCGCTGGCCGACAGCGCAAAGCTGCAGCTCAGCTATACGCGAATCACTGCACCGATCAGCGGGCGAATCGGCTTGCGACAAGTCGATACGGGCAATATCGTGCGGGCGAGCGATGCCAACGGGCTAGTCGTCATTACGCAATTGCAGCCGATATCGGTGCTATTCACCATCCCGGAAGACAATATTCCTGCGGTCATGAAGCAACTGCAAAGCGGCGTCAGGCCACCAGTCGATGCCTATGATCGTGCGCGACAGCACAAACTTGCCAGCGGCACGTTGCTGACAGTCGATAACCAGATCGATGTCACCACTGGCACCGTCAAGCTCAAGGCACAGTTTCCGAACAAGGATTACGCACTGTTTCCCAACCAGTTCGTCAACACGCGCATGTTGATCGAAGTCCGCAAGGATGTCGTCATCATCCCCACCGCCGGCGTTCAGCGCGGCACGCAAGGCACGTTTGCCTACGTGGTTGGCGCCGAGAGCACGGTGTCGATGCGATCGATAAAAGTCGGCCAGGTGCAGGGTGAAGACAGCGAAATCTACAGTGGCCTGAAAGCCGGTGACGTCGTCGTCACCGATGGGGCGGACCGTTTGCGTGATGGCGGCAAGGTCGAGGTCGCAAGAAAGGATGGCGCAGCAGTCGAAAGTAGCGGACAAAGTAGCGGACAACGCAGCAGGCAAGGCAGCAGGCCGGACGGGAACGATCGGCGCCGCGGAAATAGCGCTTCGCCTACTGCAGCGCCACCTGCATGAGCAACAGCGAAGGCGGCCAGGGCAGTACCAGTGGCGGCTTGAACGGCGGCTTGAACGGCGGCTTGAACGGCGGCCTGAACATCTCCCGGCCGTTCATCCTGCGGCCGGTAGCCACTACGCTGCTGATGCTGGCTATCCTGCTCGTAGGCATTCTTGCTTACCGAATACTGCCGCTGTCGGCCTTGCCCGAAGTCGATTATCCAACCATCCAGGTCGTCACACTCTACCCCGGCGCTAGCCCGGAAGTGATGACCTCTTCGGTCACCGCGCCGCTGGAGCGCCAGTTTGGTCAGATGCCGGGCTTAACCCAAATGTCTTCGGCAAGCTCTGGTGGCGCATCGGTCATCACGCTGCAATTCGATCTGTCGATGGCGCTCGACATCGCCGAACAAGGAGTACAGGCGGCGATCAACGCCGGCGCCAATCTACTGCCGAACGACTTGCCCGCGCCACCCATCTACAGCAAAGTCAACCCGGCAGATACGCCGGTCATGACGCTGTCGATCACTTCCAAAACCTTGCGGTTGCCGCAGTTGCAAAGCTTGACGGATACACGACTGGCGCAAAAAATATCGCAATTGCCGGGCATCGGCCTGGTTACGCTGTCCGGCGGCCAGCGCGCTGCCGTGCGCATTCAGGCCAATCCATCTGCGCTGGCTGCCTACAATCTAAACATAGAGAATATCCGCACTGCCATCGGCAACGCTAACGTGAATCAGGCAAAGGGCAGCTTCGATGGCCCGACTCGGGCCTACACGATCGATGCGAACGACCAGTTACGCTCGGCCCAGGAATACGCCTCCATCATCGTTGCCTACCGCAATGGCGCACCGGTACGTCTGACCGATGTGGCCGATATCGTCGACGATGCAGAAAACCTGCGACAGGCTGCGTGGGTCAATATGCAACCGGCGATCATCGTCAATATCCAGCGCCAGCCTGGCGCCAACGTCATCGATGTGGTCGACCGAATTAAAACGCTGCTGCCGAGCTTGCGTGCTGGCCTGCCGGCCGATGTGGAAGTATCGATTCTGACCGATCGCACCACCACGATTCGTTCTTCATTAAAAGACGTGCAATTCGAATTGTTGCTGTCGATCGCGCTGGTGGTGATGGTAATTTTCCTGTTTTTGCGCAACCTGGCTGCTACCGTCATTCCCAGCGTTGCCGTGCCGCTATCGTTGATCGGCAGTTTCGGGGTGATGTACCTGGCTGGTTTCTCGCTTAACAACCTGACCCTGATGGCGCTGACGATCTCTACCGGTTTTGTAGTGGATGATGCAATCGTGATGATCGAAAACATCGCGCGCTACATCGAAAAAGGCGATCCGCCGATGGAAGCGGCGCTGAAAGGCGCTTCGCAGATCGGCTTTACCATCCTGTCGCTGACGATTTCACTGATCGCGGTGCTGATCCCGCTGCTTTTCATGGGCGACGTCGTCGGCCGGCTGTTCCGCGAATTTGCCATTACGCTGTCGGTGACGATCCTGATTTCGGCAGTGGTGTCGCTCACCCTCACGCCAATGATGTGCGCGCGCCTGCTGCATTACGTGCCGGAAGAAAAACAGGGCCGCTTTTACCGGGCTTCCGGGCAGTTTTTCGATCGCGTGATCGGCACCTATGGGCGCTGGCTGACCTGGGTTCTGGAACGCCAGACCGCCACCCTGATCGTGGCCGTTGTCACATTCGGGCTAACGGCGCTGTTGTATGTGGTCGTGCCCAAGGGATTTTTTCCGTTGCAGGATACCGGTGTCATACAAGGCATTTCGGACGCACCGCAATCGATTTCCTTCGATGCCATGACGCAACGCCAGCAAGCCTTGGCAAAAGTGATTCTTGAAGATCCGGCTGTCGACAACCTGTCGTCCTTTATCGGCGTCGATGGGCTTAACACTACGCTCAATAGTGGCCGTATCCTGATTAATCTCAAGCCGCATGCGCAGCGCAGCGACAGCGCTTCGGAGGTAATCGCTCGCCTCAACTTACGGCTGGCGCAGGTGAGTGGCATCACGCTGTTCATGCAACCGGTGCAAGACCTGACGATCGAGACCCGAATCAGTCGCACCCAGTATCAGATGACCGTCGAGGATACCGACGCCAAACAGCTCAGTATCTGGACGCCTCGATTGGTGGAGCGCCTCTCGCGCCTGCCGGAGTTGCGCGACGTGACCAGTGATTTGCAGGACGCCGGCCTGCAAGCGCAATTGACAATCGACCGCGCCACCGCGGCACGCCTGGGCGTTACACCTGCAGTCATCGACAGCACGCTGTATAGCGCCTTCGGACAACGCATCGTCTCCACGATATTTACCCAGACAACACAGTCGCGAGTGGTACTGGAATTAAAACCGGAGTTCCAGCGCGGGCCGGAAGCGCTCAAGCATCTCTACGTGACCGGTGCGAACAACACTCAGGTGCCGCTCAGTTCCCTGACCACGCTGACCGAGCGAACCACCCCGCTATTGATCAGCCACCTGGGCCAACTGCCGGCATCGACAATTTCATTCAATCTGGCACCGGGCGTGGCGCTCGGTGATGCTGTCAAGGCAATCGACACGGCACGGGCCGAAATCGGTCTGCCAGCCAGTACCCGGACAAATTTTCAGGGCGCAGCCCTGGCGTTCCAATCTTCGCTCGACAATCAGTTGCTGCTGATTTTAGCGGCGATCGTGACTGTCTACATCGTGCTCGGCGTGCTGTATGAAAGCTATATCCATCCGATCACGATTCTCTCTACCCTGCCCTCGGCCGGCATGGGTGCATTGCTGGCGCTGCTGCTGGCGGGAAGCGACCTGGGCGTGATCGCCGTGATCGGCATCATCCTCTTGATCGGCATCGTCAAGAAAAACGCCATCATGATGATCGACTTTGCGCTGGACGCCGAACGTAACGAAGGCGTGCCCGCGCGCGAAGCGATCTATCAGGCTTGCCTGCTGCGTTTCCGACCGATCCTGATGACAACCATGGCGGCACTGCTGGGCGCACTGCCGTTGATGCTGGGCGGTGGCGTCGGTTCGGAGTTGCGCCAGCCGCTGGGCATCACGATCGTCGGTGGCCTGATCGTGAGCCAGATATTGACGCTCTTTACCACGCCGGTAATTTATCTGGCTTTCAACCGCCTGGGTCAGCGTTTCAAGAAGCCCGGCACCCCGGCGCCGGAAGTCACATGAACCTGTCCGAGCCGTTCATTCGCCGAACGGTTGCCACCACGCTACTGAGCGTCGGCGTAATCCTGTCGGGTATGGCCAGCTACGGCTTGTTGCCGGTGTCGCCATTGCCACAAGTGGATTTTCCGACGATTTCCGTTTCTGCTTCGGTGGCGGGTGCCAGCCCGGAAACCATGGCGGCCACGGTGGCTACGCCACTGGAACGCACGCTGGGACGCATTGCCGGCGTCACCGAAATGACTTCTGGAAGCTCGCTCGGATCGTCCCGCATCACGCTGCAATTCGCGCTGGACCGAGATATCAACGGCGCAGCGCGCGATGTGCAGGCGGCGATCAATGCGGCGCGTGCCGACCTGCCGAGCACCCTTCGCAGCAATCCGACTTACCGAAAAGTCAATCCGGCAGATGCGCCGATCATGATCTTGGCGCTGACCTCGCCCACCCTGAGCCAGGGCCAGATGTACGACGCCGCCGCGACGGTGCTGCAACAAAAGCTGTCGCAGGTGCCTGGAGTCGGGGAAGTGCGCATTGGTGGCAGCTCCCTGCCGGCAGTGCGGGTGGAGCTTAATCCGAATGCCCTCAACAAGTATGGTGTCGGCACCGACGAGGTGCGCACTGCGCTTGCCAGCACGAATGCCAACGCGCCCAAGGGCACCCTGGAACTGGGTGATCGCCAATGGCAGATCGGCGCCAACGACCAATCGCGCAAGGCAGAAGATTATCGTTCGTTGATCGTTTCCTACCGCAACGGCGCTGCGGTGAGGCTGACCGATGTGGCAGAAATCCGGGATTCTGTGGAAGACGTACGCAATGCCGGCATCGCCAATGGAAAACCCGCAGTGCTGGTAATACTAAGCCGCCAGCCCAACGCCAACATCATCGACACGGTCGACCGCGTACGCGCGTTGCTGCCACAACTGAAAGCGTCGATTCCCGCAGCTATCGATACCGACATCGTGCTTGATCAGACCACGACCATCCGGGCGTCGCTGCACGATGTGCAATTCACCCTCGGATTGTCCGTGGCGCTGGTAATTCTGGTGGTGTTCCTGTTCCTGCGTAACATGCGCGCCAGCCTGATACCCAGCGTTGCCGTACCACTGTCGCTTCTGGGTACGTTCAGCATCATGTATCTGCTCGGCTTCTCCCTGAACAACTTTTCCCTGATGGCGCTAACCATTGCTACCGGTTTTGTGGTCGACGACGCCATCGTTGTCCTGGAAAACATTACCCGACACATGGAAGATGGCATGACGCCGCTCGCCGCCACCTTGCGTGGTGCGCAGGAGGTCGGCTTCACGGTCCTGTCGATGAGCATCTCGCTGGTGGCGGTGTTCATCCCGATGTTGCTACTCGGAGGTATCGTCGGACGGCTGTTCCGGGAGTTTGCCATTACCCTGTCGGTCGCGGTGCTGGTGTCGCTGGTAGTGTCGCTCACCGTCACGCCGATGATGTGTGCACGCCTGTTGAAGCCAGAGAAAAAAACCCATGGCCGGCTATACATGGCATTCGAGCACGCCTTCACCTGGCTGCACCGGCGCTACGCTACCTCGCTGGAGTGGGCGTTCAAGCACTCCTTTTTTACGCTGATCGTGATGTTGTGCGTGGTGGCATTGAATATTTACCTGTACGTCGTCATACCCAAAGGATTTTTTCCGCTGCAAGATACCGGGCGCATACAAGGCTCGATCCAGGCCGATCAGGCAACCTCGTTCCAGGCGATGCGGCCCAAATTGCAGGCATTCATCGATATTGTGCGCACCGACCCGGCAGTCGCTAGCGTGACCGGCTTTACCGGCGGCAGCCAGCGCAATACCGGGCGTATGTTCATTTCCCTCAAACCACTGGCCGAACGCGGCGTCGATGCAGATACGGTGATCAACCGCCTTCGTCCAAAACTCGCCGTCGTGCCGGGGGCAACCCTGTTCCTGCAGGCAAGCCAGGATATTCGGGTCGGCGGCCGCGAGGCCAACGCCCAATACCAGTACACGCTGCAGGCAGACGATCTGGAAGAACTGATCACCTGGGCGCCGCGGGTGTTGACGGCTCTGCGTGGCGTCAAGCAATTAACCGATGTCAACACAAGTCAACAGGAGAAGGGACTGCAGGTCACTCTCACAGTAGATCGCGACATGGCTTCGCGCCTGGGCGTGACCCAGCGCATGATCAATTCCGCACTCTACGATGCCTTTGGGCAGCGCCAGGTGTCGACGATCTACGCCGAGCGAAACCAGTACAAGGTGATCATGGAAGTCGCACCGGAATACTGGCAGCAGCCGGAAACGCTGAATGCGATCCATGTCCGCACGCCTGCCGGCGATATGGTGCCCCTGTCGGCAATCTCGCGTTTTGCGCCCACCACCACCACGCTAAGCGTGAATCACCAGGGGCAATCGGCAGCCCAGACGATTTCCTTCAATCTTGCACCCGAGGCCGTACTCAGCGACGCAACCACGAGCATCGATCGGGCAATTGCCGAGATCAGCATGCCGACCTCGGTGCGCGGCAGCTTCCAGGGTACAGCCAGGTTATTCCAGGAATCACTGGCGAGCATGCCGTTTCTGATCATTACCTCGCTTCTGACCATTTATATCGTGCTCGGAGTCCTGTACGAAAGTTATGTCCATCCGATCACGATTTTGTCGACACTACCGTCGGCTGGCGTCGGTGCCATCCTCGCGCTGATGCTGGTGAAGATGGATCTGAACATCATGGCCTTCATCGGCATCATCCTGCTAATCGGCATCGTCAAGAAAAACGCCATCATGATGATCGATTTCGCGCTGGTAGCACAGCGCGAACAGGGCCATACGCCGATGGCAGCGATTCGCCAGGCCTGCCTGCTGCGCTTTCGACCGATCATGATGACGACGATGGCCGCGGTTCTGGGAGCGCTGCCGCTGGCAATTGGCAGTGGCACCGGTTCGGAATTGCGCCAGCCTCTGGGCATCACCATCGTTGGCGGCCTGTTGTTCAGCCAGCTGCTGACTCTTTACACGACGCCGGTGGTCTATCTGTATCTCGATCGATTCAGTACCTGGAGCACCCGGCAGTGGCAAATCATTCGCGGCACGCGTGATCTGGGCGCGCGGGTTCGCACGCCAACATGAAGAGAGCTACCGTGAAACCTCGATACGACAGCAGGCCCATCGTGCACGCGCCACTTCAACGGCGGCCGTGGCTAGCGCTGCTATTGCCACTGCTGCTATGCGGCTGCACGATCGGACCTACATTCGTGCGCCCGGCAATCGATGTGCCGGTGTCCTACAAGGAGCAGGATGGCTGGAAGCCCGCGCAATTGCAGGACGCGGTGGTTCAGGCAGCGTGGTGGCAAGGCTATGGCGATCCGATCCTGAATGAACTGGTCGATCAGGTCAGTGTCTCCAATCAAAGTCTGGCGGAAGCAGAAGCGCGCTTTCGGCAGGCGCAGGCACTGGTCGGATCAGCACGCGCGGGGCTGTACCCGACTGCCGGGGTCGATATTTCGTCGACCCGTTCCAGCGCCAGGCAACGGTCTACTCAAAACCTTACGACCGGCACTGGCACAGGCACGGGAACAATCGGCCAGGCGGGATCGCGCACCAGCAACACCCTTAATCTGAGTGCCGACTGGGAAATCGATCTTTGGGGTCGGTTACGGCATACCGTCGAATCGCGCCAAGCCGACGCACAAGCCAGCGCTGCCGACCTGGAAGCAGCGCGGCTGTCCGCTCAAACCGAGGTTGCACAAAACTATTTTTCAATGCGCAGCATCGACACCCAGAAGCAGCTTCTGGAACGCACCCGGCGCGACTACGAACGTTCAGTGAAGTTGACACAGAATCAGTATGAAGCCGGCATCCTTGCAAAAGGTGACCTGATCCTGGCGCAAACACAACTCAAGTCGACCCAGGCGCAAGCACTCGATCTGGAGGTGCGCAGGGCAGAACTCGAACATGCAATCGCACTGCTGGTCGGCAAAGCGCCCTCTGCGCTGTCCATCGGTCCTGCCGCGCTGACTGCGGTAGTGCCAAATGTTCCTGCAACACTGCCGTCGGACTTACTAAAGCGCCGGCCAGATATCGCAGCAGCTGAGCGCCGGGTCGCTGCAGCGAACGCCGACATTGGCATTGCCGAGGCTGCCAATTTCCCCCGGTTATTGCTGTCCGCATCGGGAGGAGCGCAGAGCAGCGCATTGGCAAACCTGCTGTCCCTACCGAATCGGTTCTGGACGCTCGGACCAGCGCTGGCAACCACACTGTTCGACGGTGGCCTGCGTCGTTTCGAGGTAGAGCAGAGCCGCGCCGCTTACGATGGCACGGTGGCTGCGTATCGGCAAACCGTACTGAACGGATTTCGGGAGGTCGAGGACAATCTGGCCGCATTGCGCATCCTCGACGAGGAAGCCCGGGTGCAGGAAGAAACGGTGCAATTGTCACGGCGATCGGTGGAACTGACGAATAATCAATACCGCGCGGGCATCGTGTCGTACCTGAACGTGATTCAGATTCAAGCTACTGCATTGAGTAACGAACGCGGCGCACTCGATATTCTCAACCGCAGACTTGCCGCCAGCATATTGCTGATCAAGGCACTGGGTGGGGGCTGGACGCCGATGTCTGCAACGGCGCCGTCGGCACTTCCAATTTCGTCGCTAGAACGGTAGTTCCTGTGCGTGCACCCTGCAGGCATGGCTCGAGGTGCAAAGTAACAACATCGTTGGCATCGTTCGACAGGCCTGGTAGATACGCGATCATGTGCGAAGCAAATTCTTGTCGGCTTAGCGAGTCGGGCAAGCCGGCCAATGAAAAACTGACATATTCGATCGTGGCGCCGCGTTGCGGTTCGTTTGTCGACGCAACCGCTCCATTCCACATTTGCTTTAAAAATGTCAGACGGGCTGCGTCGCCGACGTAGGCACCAGCTTCCGCCTCTAGCGCCGCAAAGACTTTGTGGTAAAAAGCGCGCCGGTCATGTTTGTTATAGACGATACGAGCGATTTCAATAAAACGACCTTCGGTTTCGCAGGCTTTCTCCAAAAATTGCTGGAAAAAACGATGGTTCGAATAGCGCTTGCAATCGAGGTCAGCGGAGGATTCGAACAATGCCGCGGATTGCTCTTCGGTGAGTAGATCCCTGATTTTAGCGGCTATGTGTGTAGATAATCGATACTGAAGCTTGGCACAATCGACTCGCGCGAGCCTGATCGCTTGTGAAATATTGTCCACTGCATTGATGCGCCCTTCGGGAATATACAAATCCTGGAATTCGACCGCTTGAATCAATTCATTCACGATGCCCTGTTCGACCTTCGTTCTGGAAAATTTTTTGTCGCCGCTTCTGCCGATGCAAGGTAACGGCACATTGCCTATCAATGGCATCACGAATTTTCTTTGCTGTGCTGCGCCTTCCCGCGATTCAGCATCGGCCTCTGCAAGACCTCTGTTGGGCAGCGCCACTGGACGGGAAACTCGCCCAGTGGCGTAAAACGGCGCGGGCGCTGATTGCGGCATGGCTGAGGACGTGCTGCGGTCGGGCAATGCGTCGGCACCCATGACACTTCGCGTCGCGTGTGCAGGCAGTGTTTTCATTCAAACCACCCCCAGTGCTTGCAATATCGGCAATCGCTTCAAGGCGAATTCATTAGCCTGGGCAAGTAGTTCTGCAATGTTCTCGCCCGCTGTCTCCAGTACCACCCCGTCCTTGACAACCTTGCGACCGGCGCCAGAGAGGCTTTGCCAGACAAATTCTACCCATACGGCGGGGTTGGCGTCTGCCTGCCGTGCGAAGAGAAAGAGTTGTTCCATGCGTACCACCCTGAAACCGCCACCCGTAACCGGCGAGGCCAGGCAAACAATATCTTCACTGAATCGTGCACGATTGATGATGTGGGCATTCAGCAAGTCGCAGCGGGGCTGCGCCCGTTCGACAGACTCTGCATCCTGCGCCGGCAAGACATGCCCACCACCGTATAGCACCAGCAATGCTTCAGTCAGGTGTGCCAGTGGCTGGTTTTGCAATGCGTCGGTGCTGGCGATTTGCCGCAACGATTTTGGAGCATGACCCTGGTCAGCCAACGCAGCGACCAACGGCTTGTAAATATTCTCGTCGAAAACCAGTTCGTCGCCGAGTCCTTCCATTCTTGTTGGTACATCTTCAGGCATGCTCACGAGAACAAAGCGTCGGGCAAGGTAAGCCTCGTTCTTTTGTACCGTGTTCATCTCGCGACCGCCCTTGACAAACACATCTCGCCGAAACTGTGCATTGACGATGTAGTCCCGCACCGTTTCACGCAGGATCGGGTGGGCGATTCCAGCCAGAAGCGCCTGTCTTGCCGGTGTCAGATTCACGGCATCGACATGGTCCAGCAGCGTAGCCGATGCCGCAAACGTCAGCTTGGCATCGGTAAACATTTCACACACATCGGAAAAAGCCATCAGTTCCCAATGCCGGTTGAAATACTCATGCGCCAAGTATTTTCTTGTCAGCCCTCGCATTGCATTCAATTTCGATGTTACTGCGGGATTGAGCAAAAAATAATGTGCGCCACAATCGGCGATGCTACCGGCAAAATCCAGCGATTTGTCGATGCGACCTGCCAATCCCTGATCGCCAGACCCGGACATTTCCGCATGAAGGCTCAACAGGTGCCGCAATGGAGCCATGGGCGCAGAACCGGGAAAACAGTTGTAGCTGATATACAGAACACCGCCGAACGCAAGCTTGCGCCGCGCCAGATCAACGATTACCGCCCGACTTTCGTCGGACACCCAGGACCAGATGCCATGCAGCGTGATCACATCGAATTCGGGCAAATCTTCACGGGCAGCAAACTCTTCGAAGGATTGGTCGTAAATGTGTTCGCCCGCACCGAAACTTTCGGCCAGTTCCTTGGCATTGGCCGCCTGGCCGGGGTTGAAATCGATACCCCAGAACTCTCCTTCGCAAGCAGCAGCATGAATTGCCAGCGACAGGCCTTGCCCGAAACCGAGTTCCAGGTATCGAAACGGTCGGCCGCTGCGGGTGGCAATGCCCTTGTTCAACGTCGCCAGGGATAGCACATTGGGCGACAGCTCTTGATAATAACCGTGCGAATAATCGATATCGGTGACGTAACCAGCGGTCCAGTTTGTCATGGGCGTAACTATTGCCTAATTGGTTAGAGGTTGATTGAAAAAGCGGACGTCGATAGCGATGAAATTGCGTTCTGCTTTACACTCGACGTATCAGGTTCATGTTCACTTGCACCAAAACCAATGTTCTGAAGAAATAAATATATCGTTTGATCGAAATGGCTTGACCTGGAATCCTGCAAAGATTCGCCAAAGCATTATTGCATGCAAAACAGATATCATTGCGTTGGCTTGTTTACTTGTCGACAATTTGTAAGCAAGGCGCGTTCCAGCCGATCGGCCTAGCTGAAAAATCAATGTATTTCCGTACTCCATTCTCATTCGTCAGGGTTCGTTCTGTGTATCAAAAATTCTTTCTGATTCTACTGTTGAGCATCGGTTTTGCAAACTCTTCGATCGCCGGTTTGATGCCCAAGGATGCAGGCGATCAATATGAATTATCGTTTTGGGAATCGGTTCGCGATAGTCGGCACGCCGGCGATTACGATGCTTACCTGCAGGCTTATCCCAGCGGCCGCTTCGTCGCACTGGCACGGTCCAGGATAGAACGGCTGCGTGCGGGAAAACCGAAGCCGATTGCGACGTCCAGGCAATCGCGTGAGGCAACAGCACCTGCGGCGCGACAATGGCGACGTTCTCAAGCGCCGCCAGTGGTACCCGGGCGCCAGCCCGACATTGCCGCGGCAGCCGCAGCCACCGCTGCCTTGACCGAACTGGAGATTGCCGCGGCATCCGCTACCCCGCCTCCGACGCCGAAAACAGCGTTGGAGATGAGCGACTGTCCAACCTGCCCAGTGCTGGTCGCCCTCCCCGACGACGGCTTCAGAATGGGCAGCAACACCGAAGACGCCACGCAGCGTCCGGCATTTCATGTGTCCATCAATACGCCATTTGCCATTGGCAAATACGAAGTCACACTGGGGCAATGGAACGCCTGCATTACCGACGGCGCCTGCCCGCGTTTGTCGAACGACGCCAGCCGTCCGCTTGACACGCCGGTGCGCGACGTCAGTTGGGATGATGCACAACGCTATATCGGGTGGTTGAGCAAGGTCACCGGTATTGCCTATCGGCTGCCGACCGAAGCGGAGTGGGAATATGCTGCCAGGGGCGGAACATCCAGTCGATACTCATGGGGTGAGCAGATGATGACCGGCATGGCCAATTGCCGAGACTGCGGTCAACCCTGGTCGGCAGAAAACCCTGCCAGCGCAGGTTCATTCGCTGCCAACGGCTTCGGTATATACGATATGTCCGGCAGTGTCTGGGAATGGGTCAGCGATTGCTGGCACAGCTCATACCAGCGTGCGCCGTCCGATGGTACGTCTTGGGAGGAACCGAATTGCCGGCAGCGCGTGCTGCGGGGTGCGTCGTGGCGCGAGGGCACGACGCTCATGGCGGTAACGACGCGTTTCAAGGCAGACGCGAACGTGCGCCAGGAGCAAAATGGTTTTAGAGTGGCACGCAACCTGGAGTGATGCGATGGCCTTCGGCTTGCCGGGTCGAGCGTCGGGTTATTTTTTCGGCTGAGTCTGAATCTGCAGGAATTCTACCGTGATGCGCTCTGCGCCATTGGCCGATTCGATCTGACGCAACTGCGTTTCAAGCGCCGCCAGGTAACCCGGAGTTCCTTCCCTCTCAGGCCGCACGTTGCCGAATAGCGGTGTCGGCGTGGTCAGAAGCACTACCATTTCGGTGCCGAATGGTGGGGAAACAATCCAGTTTCCGGCGCTACCGACGGTCGCCGAATAAGACGGTGGTGCCTGGTTGTCACGCGCGCGCAGGCTCGGCAGCAGGTGAATCACGCCGCCGTCGAGGGCGTAATAATCCGCGTACACCCATGTACCATGATCCGGGGTTTTTATGTCGACGACCAGGGCGTCGCCCTCGGTCATGCGGGTATCGCCCGAGCGCGGGCGAACAGATGCGCCTGCAGCGCGGCTTTTCTGCCAGTACGGTGCAAAAAGCTGCACCACCGCGCAATCCTTTTCACCAATTTGCTGCACATCCAGTTTCATGTTCTCCACGCCCGGAATTTTCGCCAAGGTCGTATTGAGTTGAGCAATGCCGTAACCACGCGAGACAAATCCCTTGACGTCAATCGTGTTGTCCGTAACGGTCGCAGCAAGCGCGGAACAGGGAATGCCTGCCAGAACCGGCGTGACCGAGGCCAGCGCGAGTGGTTGCGCCGGAATTTTTTCAGGAAGTGCCGGTGCCGTAACCATGGCAATCGGATTGGCCGACGACGTAGCCGTTACACCTGCCGTACCGCTCGGGCCTGCTGAAGTCGACGTGGCGCTGCCCGAAACACTCACCAGCTTTGCCACGATTCGCGTACCGATACCGCTGATTTCCGCAAAAGCTGCCTTGGCCTCCGCCACGGCATCCGTAGCACGATAGTGTTGAACCGCGACAAGCGCGACAATCGACGCCATACCCACCATCGCCAGGGCGGGAGCACCCATGCCTTGCACGCGTGGGCGCGGTGTGCGCGGCATGTCACGCAACGCACTGAAAAACTGCATCAGGTCCGGCGTCCGGGCTTGCCGCTCGAGCACTAGTGCATTGCGCAAGCCATGCCACTGCTGTGGGCTCAATTGCTTCGGAGGAATCGGCTCGAGGCGCATCTCGCGTGCCTGCGTTGCCAGCATATCGTGAAAGGGATGACGTCCGGTCAGCAGCTGATAAGTGATACATGCCAAGGCATAGATGTCGTCGCGTGCATCCGGCGGCTCGCCTGCGAGAAGCTCGGCGCTGACATAGGCGCGGGTGAGCCCACGGAGCATGGAAGTGTCGAGGACACTCAACTCCGTTTTTTCCTTCGCCTGTTGCAACACCTGCGCAAGACCGAAATCCATGACCTTGACATGGCTGGCCGGCGTGAGCAAGATATTTGCCGGTTTCAGGTCACAATGCAGGCATCCCTGCCCCTGGGCGTACGCTAGAGCTTTGACGATGCCGCCAACAATCGGCAACACCTGCTGAACGGGCATACCGGAAAATCCGGAAGCGTTCAGTATCTGGTTCAAAGAGCTCCCGGCAACATACTCCATGGTGAAATAGGCCAGGGAATCATCGAGGTGAAGCGCTTCAACTTCAAGGACATTCGGATGCCTCAGCGCATGGAGCTTTTGAATCTCGCGCTCCATGGAGTGTTGCAGATCCGGGTCGCTGTGCAATGACGTGTTGAACACTTTAACGGCGACGTAAGGTTTTCCGGCTGCTCCTTCGAGCTGACGCAGATCGAAGGCTTTGTAGACCGTGCCCATGCTGCCGAAACCAATGCATTTTTCGAGCACGAAGCGTCCATTCAGCGTTTCCCCGACACCTTTCATGCGGGAAAATTCAGCGGCTTCTGTCAACGTCCCGGCATTGGCTGCGACCTCGACAGAAGTCGCCGGAGACGGGCGCTCGCTGTCGGCGCCGCCGTGCAGAGTTGTATTCTCACTGTCCATGCGATGGCTCTCGCGAAAAATCTTTCAATAGGGCCCGGGCCAACAACCCGAATTGCCCTTCGGTCTGAACAAAAAACGGGCCTCGATCAAGCCGCCCTCTGGCAACGACTTCGATTGCGACGCGTAATACGATTTCAGTGTTCAGTGACAGATTCCTCGTCAAAAGCTCCTGCCGAATTCGTGTACGCGCAGCCAGAAAGCTGATCAGCGTACCGGTACGACCCATGCCCGCCATGCAATGCACGAAAATTGCACGCTTCGGGTCGCGGCCAAGGGCATCAACCTCGTCGGCCAGGGAAATCAGTGTATCGGACGCAATCACGCCATGATCCGGCCACTCGAGAAAATGCAGGCGTTGCACTTCGTTAATGAATTTGCCATTGTTCATGCGGAAATATTGGCCCACAGCCGTCAAATTCTTTAACCGTTTGATTTCACTGCACAAAACCAGCACCTGACAGCCATCCGCATCTATAAATTTAGTTTTATGTTCGGGAATATACACACCCGCTTGCTGTTCTTCCCTGCTACGCGTCAGGTCGACAATCACGCCTACATTCTGCTCGATGAGCATCTGCTGAAATCCAGGTATTTCTCCGGACACCGGCTTCTGGCCGGCAATGAAGCGCCGTCCGCATCCCAGGTCGACATGATTCGCATGCAAAAAATGGCGTGTCCCCTGGTCTTTCGAGCGGACCCGATCCGGCAATGCCGAATTCCTGACCAGCAACACATCGCGAAAGCGCCCGAATACGGCGTCGGGAGTGTCCATCGATTCAGGAATGAGATCGTCGCTGTAATCGAATCGCCCATCGGTCTCGACGAATTGCCAGGTGTGTTCGTGTTTGCGCGTATTGGCTTCCAGCGTTCGCCATAGCGCGGCGATCAGGCCGGACGGAACGACTGTCGTTGCCGAGAGATCTTTGAGTTGCTGATGCAGCTCTGGTGCCAGGCTCAACAGGCGCTGCACGGGTAGCGACACGGCAGCCTGCTCGTTTTGCTGCTGCTTTTTTACCAGAAACTTATCGATCCACAACGCATCCCGGCCCTTGGCAGCAGGCGCCGCGACTGGCGAAGGTAATTTGACAGGCGGCGGGGTCGTCAACCCGGCTGCAACGCTGGAAACACGCAATGTAGGCTCGACGCGCATCCGCAACGCCACGTCGGGCGAATCGGCAACCCCACCCGTCGACACCGATTGCTCGTCGCCCTTGACTTGAATAGTCGGCGGCACGGCGCACTCACCCGAAGCCAATGCCGGGAACAGTGGCGATGGCAATGGCAGTGGCGCTACAGGGTATTTTCCGCGAATTCGGGACGATGGTGCACTGGCAAGGCGGCAGGCGTTCCAGCGTCGTAAAAAACTGGCTAGCTTTTTCAACATAGCAATATCTTAACAGAACGGTAACACGCGCCCTGCTCCAGCCTACTGTAATCCAGTGACTGCCGACCTGGCTTTGGGCGATGTCATCAGGCGTGTTTCCTGCACTGCTGATAGAGTTTGCCGCTGTTACTTCATTTGACTCAGCAAAGGACGCCAGCATGGCACTCGCTCTTAATCATTACACGGTCCGCACACCGGACGTCGATCGTTGCCGCAATTTCTACGAAACCGTGCTCGGGCTAACCAGCGGCCCGCGGCCGGCCTTCGCTTTCCCGGGTGCATGGATGTACCGCGCCAGCCACGACGATCACTCGCATGCGGTGGTACATATCATTGGCACCGGGGGGAATCCCGTTGACATTAGCCCAGCATTTCCGGATCAGTCTACAGACCAGCCGCCGCAAGGCAGTGGCGCTGTCGATCACATTGCTTTTTCGGCAACCGGCCTTGATGAGATGCTCACTCATCTGAAGAAAAACAATGTGCCTTACCAAGAACGCACCGTCCCAGGTCTGGGTTTACACCAAGTATTTTTGCACGACCCGTTGCAGATAAAAATAGAATTGAATTATCCGAAATCGGAAAAAGAAGCGCTTGATCGGGCCGGCTGAATTCGAGCGGCCGTTTTACATCAGAAACACGATATCGACAAAAATACTTTGCGAGAAAAGTCGGTTCATATGTTAAGAACCGCCACTACGTGCAATCGTGGTTTGCTGATAATGATACCTCGCTTTCAAAGCCATTTAATCAGGAGACATCATGTCATCCAGCAGCCTTGATCCAGATAACATCCCTGAACACGATCGCCAGCTCGGCAAAGGCCATGGCCTCGATGCACTCGGCCCGAGCGATATGTCGGACACAGGCAGCGACGCCGTCGGAGCTTACGCCGGCGGCGACGCTGCCGCAGGAACCGAAATTGGCCTCGACAGGCTTACCACGACCGACGCGCCTTACGATCCAGTACTGGAAGCCGATATCGCCCGTGAGGCCGGCGTCGACCCGGACGTCGATGCGGAACTGGCGCTCGATCCGACCATGGACCTCGATCTCGATGCGCTACCAGATGTTGATCCGGAAGTGGACGGGGATGAATTGCTTGAAGACGAGACCGCAGAAGGCGATGCTCCGGCCTGAGCCACTGCACCCGTTTCGCTCATGCGGTTTGGCTTTTTGGCTGGTGGCAACCGCATTTGCCCCGCCCGCTCTCGCTCAGGCCGGCAGCAGCGACGTGTTTCGCCCCGAAGTCGTTGCGCGTGGATTCGACCATCCATGGGCGTTGGCATTCATTGACGGCGGGCGGATGCTGGTAACGGAACGGCGGGGTGCATTGAGAGTCGTGCAGCCGGACGGTCGAGTCGACAGACCGGTGAGCGGGTTGCCTGAAATTGATGTCGGGGGTCAGGGCGGCTTGCTCGACCTCATAACCGACAGTGAATTCGCCCGTACCCGGGTCGTCTATTTTTGCTACGCCGAGCCTGCTGCATCGGGCACCGGCAATTCTACTGCACTGGCATCGGCCCGATTATCCGAGGATGCCAGCAAACTGGAACAGGTCAAGGTTCTTTTCAGCCAACAACCCAAATTCCGTAGCGCTGCGCATTTTGGCTGTCGTATCGCTGAACGCGGTGACGGCACCCTGTTCCTGACCTTGGGCGACCGCTACTCCCGCAAGGAAGATGCGCAGACCCTCGACAATCATCATGGCAAGGTGGTCCGTATCGGCAAGGATGGTTCGCTACCGAAGGACAACCCTTATGCAGAAAAAACCGGTACGGCGTTACCTGAAATCTGGAGCTTCGGGCACCGCAACGCCCAGGGCGCCACGCTTGGCACCGATGGCCGGCTATGGATACACGAGCATGGCCCGCAGGGTGGGGATGAAATTAACCGCCCGGAAGCCGGCAAAAACTATGGCTGGCCGGTAATCACCTTCGGCGAAAACTATGGTGGTGGAAAAATCGGAGACGGCATCAGCGCCAGGCGCGGCATGGAACAGCCGCTGCATTTCTGGACCCCCTCGATCGCCCCGTCCGGGATGACGTTCCTGCGTAGCGACCGGTATGGCAAATCATGGCAGGGCAATCTGTTCGTAGGGTCGTTGAAATTCAAATACCTGGACCGGTTGGAATTGAAAGATGGCAAGGTCGTCAAGGAAGAGAAATTGTTGCAGAATTTAGGCGAGCGTATTCGCGACGTGCGTGAGGGGCCAGATGGACTGCTTTATGTGTTGACCGACAATAGCGACGGCCTGCTGATTCGCTTGCGGCCTAAGCAGTAACGCAACCGGGAAAAACTCGCAAATTTCTCTTTGAGCCACAAGCTGGCAGTCCGGTGTTTACTCCCGCCCTTTGTGGATGCCTGCTGCAATTGAACAGGCACGATGCCGCCTTCAATCGAGTCGCGGACAGTAGCACGCGGCTCGGGGATTCATAAAAGCAATGCGCTTAAGTGCGCTATCCGCTAACCAGCGGCTCATAGTGTCTTCAAGCTATAGGCCGCGACTGAAACAAAACCACGTTTGGCATAAATGGCCCGCATCAGGCAGGCGCATTATTCAGAATTGCCATGTTTCTCATTGTTAAAGTACTATTAATCAGAATACTCAACAAAGATGCCAGAATTCGGCCCTGTTGACTCCTCCTTACGCACCGCACTCCCTTTTTAACTGGCTGTCACGGCACATTGCAATCGGCCGTTTTCCGAAAATCCCTATGCCTATAGCAACTCTCATCGCACCGCGCATCTACTACCTGTTTCCTGCCCTGACAGGCACGCCCGAAGCATTGGCAACACATTTGGGCAAGTGCCGGCAGATGGGGTTCACCCATGTCATGGTCGCTGCCACACCGGCCCCCGAGACTGCGGACCAGCCCATGATCGAATCCCTGTTCCGGGCTTGCCAGGCGCACGAACTTGGGCTATTGCTCGACATCGATTTTCACGGTGGCTTCCAGGAAAAAGCGTCCGAAGCGCAGCACAACGCTGCCATGCCGGACCCCCGCAGCCCAAACAGCATGGCTTGCGCCAATCGTCCAGCAAGCGGGCCCAGCCTCCTTCCTGCGCCCGATCTTGCATTTTGGAACGACCAATTGCAGGCATGGATAAGTGCCGGCATCGCCGGCTTCTGCTGCCGTGCGCTTGCCACACGCTCAAGAGAATTCTGGCAAACGCTTGTGAAGCAGGCAAAAAGCATCGATGCGAACGTTTCTTTCATTGCCTGGACACCCGGCTGCACGCTGACACAGGTCGGCGCGTTGGCGCATTGTGGTTTCGACGCCACGATTTCTTCGACTGCCTGGTGGAATTACTCGGCGAAATGGCTTGAAGAAGAAGCCGAACGCCTGCTGCCGATCGCCCCATCGATTGCGACCGTCGACGATCTGGTGAGCGCGCTGCTGCATCGCGGCCGGCATGATGAGGACGGTGCCGCATTTCGTGCACGCTGCACACGCGCCCTCAGCCTGGCTGCGGCAGCTGGCTGCGGCACGCTGGTGCCGATGGGAATGGAATTCGGGTACTCCGGCATGCGCGACCCGCTGACCGGCGTTGCACATGGTCTCGAGGATGTGAATGGAGCGGCCGAATTCGATTTTTCAAGTGAAATCTCTGCTGCGAATGCTTTGGTGGCCCGACTCGCTACAAAGCTTCCTTTGCTACAAAGGATGTCGATCATCGGTTCGGCGACAGCGCAACCAGGCGTCACAGCCATCTTGCGCCAATCGACCCAGGGCGGTGGCAAGAATGCTGACGAAGCCCTGCTCGTGATCGTCAATCAACACATCACCACCCGGACCAATGTAGCGCTCGACAACTACACCGACTGCATGGCCGGACGCACTGCTCAGCAGGTGCTGTGGCCTGAGGCCGAAGCGGCACCGGCGACCGTGGCGCCGACGCTCGCACTGGACCCGGGCGCCTTGAAAATATTCGCTGCCCGCCATCTACCTGCAATCGTCAGTCCGGCTTCGCGTGGCAAACGCTCTGCAGAAACTGCCAGCCGCGCACCGCGTATCGCTATTGAAGCCGTCACCCCGGTAGTCGATGGTGGCCAGTTTCCGGTAAAGCGCACCGTTGGCGAGCATGTCGACATCGAAGCCGATGTTTTCATGGATGGCCACGACAAGCTCGGTGTGATATTGCTCTGGCGCCCCATGGACACGGTCGGCTGGGAGGAAGTCCGCATGACGCCGGTGGGCAATGACCGCTGGCACGCGGCATTGCCACTGCACCGCGTCGGACGCTACAAATATACCGTGCTTGCCTGGCGCGATGCCTTTGCCACCTACCGCGATGAATTGGGCAAGAAGGCTGCTGCCGGTCTGAATGTCAGCCTTGAGCTCGAAGAAGGTCGACACCTGATCGAATCGGCTGCCGCGCATGCGGCGGCGACTGGCCGTGCCGACGCAGCGGCAATGCTGTCGACCGTTGCTGCATCGCTCGCATCGGTATCGGCATTGGTATCGGCATCGGCCACCGGCGGTAAAACGAAACCTGTGGTCAACCCCAATACCGAGAGTGCATCGCAATCGCAACTGGTGGCCATCGTACTGGCCGATGAAACCATGCGCGCCATGCAGGAAGCCGACGACCGGCCCTTTGCAGTGCGCCAGGAACCCGAGTTGAGCATCGACGCCGAGCGAGTGGCTGCCCGGTTCTCAAGCTGGTACGAACTGTTTCCGCGCTCCCAAAGCGGGGATGTCGATCGCCACGGCACCTTCGCCGATGTCGAGAAGCGGTTGCCGGCAATTCGTGACATGGGCTTCGACACCCTGTACTTTCCACCGATCCATCCGATCGGCAAGGCCAACCGCAAAGGTCCGAACAACAGTCTCACGCCGGGCGAGACAGACCCCGGCAGCCCGTACGCGATCGGCTCTGCCGCCGGTGGTCATGACGCGCTGCACCCGGAACTCGGCACGTTGGAAGATTTTCGACACTTGTGTGCGGCCGCGCGCAACCACGGACTGGAAATAGCGCTCGACTTTGCCATTCAATGCTCTCCCGACCACCCCTGGATCAAGGATCATCCGGACTGGTTCGCCTGGCGGCCGGACGGATCGATGCGCTATGCAGAAAATCCGCCCAAAAAATACGAAGACATCGTCAACGTCGATTTCTACGCAGCCGGCGCTACGCCGGCGCTCTGGATCGCGCTGCGCGACTCGGTATTATTTTGGGTAAACGAAGGCGTACGCGTATTTCGCGTCGACAATCCTCACACGAAGCCATTGCCTTTCTGGCAATGGATGATCGGCGATATCCGTGGCCGTTTCCCAGATGTCATTTTTCTGTCGGAAGCCTTCACGCGTCCGAAGGTGATGTATCGATTGGCAAAAGTCGGCTTTTCGCAGTCGTACACATATTTCACCTGGCGCCATACCAAGGCCGAGTTCACCGACTACCTGACTGAATTGTCGACGACCGGTGTCAAGGATTATTTCCGTCCGCATTTTTTCGTCAACACGCCCGATATCAATCCGGTATTCTTGCAAAAATCCGGGCGGCCGGGGTTCCTGATCCGCGCCGCATTGGCCACAACGCTTTCGGGCCTGTGGGGTATGTATAGCGGTTTCGAGCTGTGCGAGGCCACGCCGGTACCAGGCAAGGAAGATTATCTCGATTCGGAAAAATACGAATTGCGGGCATGGGATTGGCAACGGCCGGGCAACATCATTGCCGAAATCACGGACCTCAACCGAATCCGACGTGCAAATCCCGCCCTGCAATCGCATCTGGGCGTGCATTTCGTCGAGTCGTCGGATCCCAACATCCTGTGCTTTATAAAATCCACGCCGCAACGCGCCGGCGCCGCGCGTCTCGGTAACGATGCCGTGTTCGTGGCGATCAATCTGGATCCGTTTTCCGGACACGACACCACGTTTTCGCTACCGCTCTGGCAACTCGGGCTGGCGGATCATGCCGCACTTGCAATCGAGGATCTGGTCCACGGCAACCGTTTCACGCTGCAAGGAAAGACGCACCAGCTGCGGCTCGACCACACCGGTCTGCCGTACGCGATCTGGCGTCTGCAGAACCCCACTTTGTAACTCCCACGCAATTCAAGACCGCCACTTACGAAAGACACCGCATGAATGACATGACAATCGATGCCGCGCAGGCGCAAAACGCCGACGCGTCGGCCGACAATGCCAGAGCCACGTTTGCCAACGATGCGCAATGGTACAAGGACGCTGTGATCTATCAGGTACACGTCAAGTCCTACTTCGATGCCAATAATGACGGCATCGGCGACTTCGCCGGACTGGTCGAGAAACTCGATTACATCGCCCAGCTGGGCGTCAATACCATCTGGCTGCTGCCCTTCTATCCCTCGCCTCGCCGCGACGACGGCTACGATATTGCCGATTATCGGGGCGTGCACGACGATTACGGCACCATGGACGATGCCCGGAATTTCATTAACGAAGCGCACCGACGCGGCCTGCGCGTGATTACGGAATTGGTAATCAACCACACCTCGGACCAGCATCCCTGGTTCCAGCGCGCGCGACAGGCGCCGCATGGCTCGCCGGATCGAGATTTTTATGTCTGGTCGGACAACGATCGTGCCTACGATGGCACCCGCATCATCTTTTGCGATACGGAAAAATCGAACTGGACCTGGGACCCGATCGCCAACGCTTTCTTCTGGCATCGTTTTTACTCACACCAGCCGGATCTGAATTTCGACAATCCTGCCGTGCTCGACGCGGTACTGGAAGTCATGGGTTTCTGGCTTGAGATCGGCGTCGACGGTCTGCGTCTGGACGCAGTGCCGTATCTGATCGAACGGGAAGGCACGTCCAATGAAAATCTGCCCGAGACCCACGTCATTCTGAAAAAAATCCGTACCGAGATGGACAAGTCGTACGCCGGCCGGTTACTGCTGGCCGAGGCCAACATGTGGCCGGAAGACGTGCAGCAGTACTTCGGCGATGGCGACGAATGCCATATGGCCTTCCATTTTCCGCTGATGCCGCGCATGTACATGGCGCTGGCGCAGGAAGACCGGTTCCCGATCACCGATATCCTGCGGCAGACGCCCGCCATTCCTGCCGACTGCCAATGGGCGATTTTCCTGCGCAACCATGACGAGTTGACCCTGGAGATGGTGACCGACAAAGAGCGCGACTACCTCTGGAATTATTACGCGTCAGACCGCCGGGCCCGCATCAACATGGGTATTCGTCGCCGCCTGGCGCCATTGCTGCAACGCGACCGCCGGCGTTCGGAGCTGCTCAACAGCTTCCTGCTCTCGATGCCTGGGACGCCGGTGTTGTACTACGGCGATGAAATCGGCATGGGCGACAATATTCATCTGGGGGACCGTGACGGCGTCAGAACGCCGATGCAATGGACGTCGGATCGCAACGGCGGGTTTTCACGGGCCAACCCGGCCAGCCTGGTGCTGCCGCCAATCATGGATGCCCTCTACGGCTACCAGGCTGTCAACGTCGAAGCCCAGACCGCGGACCCGTATTCGCAATTGAACTGGATGCGGCGCATGCTTGCAGTGCGCAGCAAGCATGCGGCGTTCGGACGCGGCACCCTGAAAATCCTGTACCCCTCTAATCGCAAGATCCTGGCTTACCTGCGTGAATATGACGATGGCAGCGGCAATGGCCCCGAAACCATCATGTGCGTGGCCAATGTCTCACAGTCGGCGCAAGCGGTCGAACTCGAACTTTCCGACTTCGCGGGTCGTGTGCCGGTCGAAATGCTGGGCGGTTCGGCTTTTCCACCGATCGGCCAGCTGAATTATTTACTGACGTTGCCGCCTTACGGCTTCTACTGGTTCGCACTGGCGGCGCAGGCGAGCATGCCTTCCTGGCACATGCCTTCGCCGGAACCACTACCCGAGTACACCACGCTGGTAATTCGGCACAGTGTGGTTGAAATCATGAATTCACCGATCCGCGAACGCCTGGAAAAGGACGTGCTACCGGCGTACCTGCCAAAGCGGCGCTGGTATGCCGACAAGAGCGAGACGCTGTTGTCGGCACGGATTGCTCTGACGCTGGAATTACCCCCATCGCCATCGCGCACCAGCATATTGCCGATGCTGTTGACCGAGATCGAAACCACTACCGCCAAAGGCACCCACCGCTATACGCTTCCCATGGGATATTTCCGAGAAGTCGACCTGGCTGCGCCGCTGCCGCAACAGCTGGCACTGGCACGGGTGCGCCGCGGGCCAAAGGTGGGCTACCTGACGGACGCGTTTTCGCTCGATGCATTTGCCTGGAGCGTGCTGGAATTGCTGCAAGCAGCAGCAGTGCTGCCCTGTGAAGATGGCGAAGTGCGCTTTATTCCGACCAAGAACCTGTCGGACATCGAACTCGGGTCGACACCCGAGATTCGTCGTCTATCGGCCGAGCAATCCAACAGCTCGCTGGTGATGGCTGATCTGGCAGTGCTGAAAGTGATTCGGCTGTGCCAGGGCGGCGTGCATCCGGAAGCGGAGATGGGACGTTACCTGACCGAACGCGGTTATGCAAACACCCCACCGATGCTTGGCGAAGTGACCCGCGTGTCAGCCGATGGCACACCGCATGCCTTGATCCTGGTGCAACGCTTCATCCATAATCAGGGAGATGCCTGGCAATGGACGCTCGACACGCTGGGGCGAGTGCGACAGCAGGCAATTGTCCAGGCAACCGTCAAGGCAAACGCGACCGGCGCAGGCGATACGACGGCGACACCGACACCGACACCGAGCGTGGCCGAAATCATCGATCCGATGAGCGAACTGATGACATTTGCAGAATCGCTCGGCCGCCGCCTTGGCGAACTGCATGCGGTACTTGCGCTACCGACTGACAACCCGGATTTCAAGCCGCGCCCAGCCACCGAGGCGGATGTTGCATCCTGGACGGCAAGCGCTTGTAACCAGATCGAAGCCGCACTGCAGGTGCTAAGGCAAACCAGCAACTGGAGTAATCCTGTCGAGGCGGCCCTGGCAAGCAAGCTGCTTGCGTTGCGCGAACCGTTGCTGGCACGTGCAACCACGCTTGCTGCAGCTGGGCTAGGTACCACGTGTACGCGGATTCACGGCGATTTCCATCTGGGGCAGGTGCTGGTATCGCAAGGCGATGTCTATCTGGTCGACTTCGAAGGCGAGCCGGCCAAGGCGATCGACGCCCGGCGGGAAAAAGCCAGCCCGTTGCGCGACGTGGCGGGACTGCTACGCTCGTTCGACTATGCCGCCGCTTTCGCCATTCGCGGCGCATCGGTCGATGTCGGACCGGATGCAGCAGCCCTTTGCAACGAATTGATGGACCAGTTCGTGCCACGCTCAAGCGCCGCATTCCTGGCTTCATATCATGCTGCCGCCAGCCTTGCTGAAAGCGGGACCACTACGCAACAGCCGTCCGAGCTGCTGCAGTTGTTCGTCATGGAAAAAGCTGCTTACGAAATCTGTTACGAAGCAGCCAATCGCCCGACCTGGATCGGCGTGCCGCTACAGGGTCTGATGACCATTGCAGAGATGCTCCTCGGATCGCCAACTGATAACCCCACCGATGTCGTACCGGGAAAAACTTTCAATGACTGAAACAATTTACGCTTCACCTGTCGGCACCATCAACACCACCGGCACCATTGGCCATTCGGTCACGGCTGCAACCATCGACGCGCTCGCGCGTGACCGTTGGCCCGATCCGTGTACCCTGTTCGGTCCACACACACAAGATGGCCTCACCACGATTCACACGTTTCAGCCGGGTGCCGTCAGTGTAAAAGTACTACCGCCCGGCGCCACCGGGTCGAGCACCGATCGACCCATGGCGACGCTTACCGACGCGAATGGCAGCGGCGTGTTCAGCGGCACGTTCATCGCCCCACCGTCGATCGGCAAGTACGTGCTGTGCGTCGGTTGGCCTCAGGCAGGGTCCGGTGGACACACTGCACAGACATCGACCGCAGAAATTTTTCAGTACACGGAAGACGCTTACGCTTTCGGCCCTCTGCTGGGTGAACTCGACCTGTATCTGCTGGCCGAAGGTACTCACCGCGAGCTTGGTCGCTGCCTGGGCGCACAGGCAGTCACGGTCGATGGCGTCGCCGGTACGCGTTTTGCAGTGTGGGCACCGAATGCCTGGCGCGTCTCCGTAGTCGGTGACTTCAATAGCTGGGATGGCAGAAGGCATCCGATGCGTTTGCGCCGCGAGGCTGGCGTATGGGAATTATTCATCCCGCGTATCGCTGCTGGCACGGTCTACAAATATGAACTGATCGGTGCCGATGGCTCCCTGCTGCCTTTGAAAGCCGATCCGGTCGCGCGTTCGGCAGAATTGCCGCCGCTAACCGGGTCGATCGTTGCCCAGCCGACGCCCTTCATCTGGCGCGATGCGGCCTGGATGGAAGCGCGTGCCGAGCACCAGCAACCGAACCGGCCGATATCGATCTACGAGGTTCATGCCGGCTCGTGGATGCGCGTGATGGAGGATGGCGCACGCAATCTTGATTGGCATGAACTGGCGGAGCGGTTGATTCCGTATGCGCTGGAGATGGGGTTTACGCATGTTGAATTTTTGCCGATCATGGAGCACCCCTTCGGCGGCTCCTGGGGCTACCAGCCGCTGGGTCAGTTCGCACCGAGCGCACGTTTTGGCGCGCCGCACGCCTTTGCCCGCTTCGTCGACAGCTGCCATGTCGCCGGTCTTGGCGTTATCCTCGATTGGGTGCCAGCGCATTTTCCGGCGGACACACACGGGCTGGCACGCTTCGACGGCACTGCGCTCTACGAGCACCAGGACCCGCGCGAAGGCTTTCACCAGGATTGGAATACGCTGATCTACAACCTCGGGCGCAACGAGGTATGCGGTTTCCTGATCGCCAGTGCGCTGGAGTGGCTGGAGCATTACCACATCGATGGCTTGCGGGTCGATGCCGTAGCTTCGATGCTGTATCGCGATTACAGCCGCAAAGCCGGCGAGTGGATTCCGAATGCGTACGGCGGACGCGAGAATCTGGAAGCAGTTGCATTCCTGCGCAATCTGAATCAGGTGATTGCCGAGCGCTGCAGCGGTGCGCTGATGATTGCCGAAGAATCGACCGCATGGCCCGGCGTCTCCAAACCGGTCAACGAGGGTGGGTTGGGTTTCGACTACAAATGGAACATGGGCTGGATGCACGATACGCTGCACTACATGGCATGCGATCCGCTGTACCGGCGTTACCATCATCACGAGATGACGTTCGGCATGGTGTACGCCTATTCCGAAAAATTCATGCTGCCGATCTCGCATGACGAGGTGGTGCATGGCAAGGGTTCGCTAGTCAACAAGATGCCTGGCACCGACCTGTCGGAGCGTCTGGCCAATCTGCGCGCCTATCTTGGTTTCATGTGGGCCCATCCTGGCAAGAAACTGCTGTTCATGGGCTGTGAGTTGGCCCAGACGCGCGAATGGAACCACGACGCATCGATCGAGTGGGACCTGCTGGACGACCCACGTCATAGCGGTGTCCAGCGACTGGTGCGCGACCTTAATTTTCTATATGCGGCCGAGCCCGGCTTGCATGAAAGCGATACTTCCCCGAATGGCTTCGCCTGGGTGGTCGGCGACGACAGCAGCAACAGTGTGTTCGCTTTCCTGCGGCGTGCCAGCGATGGCTCCGGCACACTGCTGGTGATTAATAACATGACCCCGGTGCGCCACGACGGGTACCGCATCGGCGTACCGCGGTCTGAAGGCATCGAAGGGATCAACAGCGCGCGCTGGTCCCAGGTTCTTGATACCGATTCATCGGATTACGGCGGCACGACCCAGAGCGGTACCAACATCGGCATTTCAGCTGAAAACATTGGTAGCCACAGCTTTGCCCAGTCTCTGTCGCTGACACTCCCTCCCCTATCGACCATCATTCTGAAAGAAATCCGTTAGACATGGCTACAGATTTTCCCCGTATTGCCAACGTAGAGAGCGGCAAGCCTTATCCATTGGGCGCAACATATGACGGCGCGGGTACCAACTTTGCCGTTTTTTCAGCCAACGCCACCAAAATCGAGCTGTGCCTGTTCGATCTGGCAGGGCGACACGAAGTCACCCGCATCGCGCTGCCCGAATGCACCAATGAAATATGGCACGGCTATGTACCGGGATTGCCTGCCGGGACGTTGTACGGCTTGCGTGCCTACGGACCTTACCTGCCCGAGCAGGGCCATCGCTTCAATCCCAACAAGCTTTTGCTCGACCCGTATGCAAAATTGTTGCGTGGCCAGGTCAAGTGGACCGACGCTTTATACGGCTATCGTGTGACGTCGCAGCGTGCCGATCTGTCGTTCGATCGCCGCGACAGCGCACCGGCCATGCCCAAGGGTGTGGTGGTGGATCCCTGCTTCAACTGGCATGATGACAAACGTCCGAAGATCGCCTGGAACAAGACCGTGTTCTACGAGGCTCACGTCCGTGGCTTGACCATGGGGCGGGACGATATCCGCCCGCAATATCGGGGCACCTTCGCTGCGCTGGCCGATCCATACGTGCTTGATCACCTGGTCAAGCTCGGCATTACATCGCTCGAACTGCTGCCGATACACGCAATCGTGCAGGACCGCCGTTTGGTCGCCAACGGCCTGGTAAATTATTGGGGCTACAACACTCTGTCCTTCTTCGCACCCGAGTCGCGATATCTGGCAAACGGTACGTTGGACGAAATGCGCCACGCGATCCAGCAGTTGCACAATGTCGGCATCGAAGTCATTCTCGACGTGGTCTACAACCACACTTGCGAGGAAGGCGAACGCGGGCCGACCCTGTCGTTCCGTGGCCTGGACAACGCCAGCTACTACCGGCTGCAAGCCGACAATCCGCGGTACTCGATCAACGACACCGGCTGTGGCAACACGGTCAACATGTCGCATCCGCGGGTAATCCAGATGGTGATGGATTCGCTGCGTTACTGGGTGCAGGATTTTCATGTGGACGGCTTCCGTTTCGATCTCGGCGCCACGCTCGGGCGTGAGGCCACCGGCTTCGATCCCGGCTGCGGATTTTTCGATGCCTTGATGCAGGACCCGGTGCTGACCCAAGTAAAACTCATTTCCGAACCATGGGATATTGGCCCGGGTGGTTACCAGGTCGGTAACCACCCACCGGGTTTTGCCGAATGGAACGACCAGTATCGCGACGATGTGCGTTGTTTCTGGAAAGGGGACGCCGGCATGCGCAAGGTCGTGGCCGCGCGTCTGCTGGGCTCGCCCGACCTGTTCAGGCATCACCACCGCCGGCCTTGGGCATCGGTAAATTTCCTGACGGCGCACGATGGCTTCACGCTTCAGGATTTAGTGTCCTACAACGACAAGCATAACGACGCCAACGGTGAAAACAACCGCGACGGCACCAGCGACAATCGTAGCTACAACTGGGGTGAGGAAGGGCCGACCGAAGACCTCGGCATCATTGAAATCCGCGAACGTATCAAGCGCTCGATGATGATGACGCTGATGTTTTCCAACGGCACGCCGTTGCTGCTCGGCGGTGATGAATTCGGCCGCACCCAGCGCGGCAACAACAATGCCTATTGTCAGGACAACGAGATCTCTTGGTTCGACTGGAACGCTGTGGAAAGCGATGCCGGGCGCGCCTTCAACGATTTCACCCGGCGCTGCATTGCGGTACGACTGGCACGTCCGACCCTGCGCAGCGACCGGTTCTATACCGAAAAAGCCCGTGTGGTGCCCGACGTCCTGGATATTGGCTGGTTCGACGAGAGCGGCGATGAAATGACGCCTGAGAATTGGGAATTCGATGAAGGGCGGCTGCTGGCCTTGCGGCGCATCGCCCCGGTCGACCGTGGGCCATCGATGGGCAAGCGTGCGGCGGTATCGATTCTGCTGTTGAATTCCTCATCCGAAGATCGGGAATTCATCCTGCCACAGCCGATACTGAGCTGGACCGTGATTCTGGATGCTTCCTGCCCACCCGACAGCGGCAGAATCAATCCCAACCTTCCGAATGACAACAAGATTACCGTGTCTGCCCACAGTACGGTACTGATCGTAGCCGAACATGACCTCATCTCAACTTAAACATAGCCAGACTGCCAGACATACTTTCGGTGCGAAGGTACTTGGCAACGGCCGAACCCGGTTCGATTTCTGGGCGCCCGACAAAAGCGCCGTGGCACTCGAAATCGAGGGCCGTGCACCGCTGCCGATGCAGCCGTCGGACGGTGGCTGGTTCGCGCTCGAAGTCGACTGCGGCGCCGGCACGCGATACCGTTATCGGGTCGACCCGTCGCTTGCAGTACCCGACCCTGCTTCGCAGGCGCAGGCCGGTGACGTGCATGATGCCAGCATCGTGGTCGACCACCTGGCCTACAAGTGGCAGCACCCAGAATGGCCCGGTCGTCCCTGGCATGAAACGGTGCTTTACGAATTGCATGTCGGTGTCTGCGGCGGCTTTGCCGGCACGATGGCACGCCTGCCGGCATTGGCGAAGCTGGGGGTGACCGCAATCGAGTTGATGCCGGTAGCCGATTTTCCGGGCCAGAACAACTGGGGCTACGACGGCGTATTGCCATATGCGCCCGATGCGGCATATGGCACCCCCGACGAGCTCAAGGCACTGATCGATGCGGCGCACGGCCTGGGCATGATGGTGTTTCTGGATGTGGTTTATAACCACTTCGGCCCCGACGGCAACTATCTCGGCGCTTATGCCTCGCCATTTTTCAGGGATGACATTTCCACTCCCTGGGGACAGGCGATCGATTTTCGCCTTCAGGAAGTGCGCGATTTCTTTACAGGCAATCTGCTGCACTGGATACAGGATTACCGTTTCGACGGCCTGCGCCTGGATGCCGTGCATGCGATCAGCGAAAGCGACTGGCTACCGGAAGCTTCCCGTGCCGTGCGCGCAACGACCGCGCCTGGGCGTCACGTGCATCTGGTGCTGGAAAACGATCACAACGACCCTACTTTGCTCGAAGGACCGGCGGCCGGCCTGTACGACGCGCAATGGAATGACGACGGCCACCATGCCCTGCACGTGTTGTTGACCGGAGAAAGCGAGGGCTATTACAGCGCCTACGCCACCGAACCCGCAGAGCAACTGGCGCGCTGCCTGGCAGAAGGCTTCATTTTTCAGGGACAGGCAGCGCTGCACCCCGGCGCAGCATTACGTGGTCAGCCAAGCGGCCATCTACCGCCGACGGCGTTCGTATTTTTCCTGCAAAACCATGACCAGATCGGCAACCGGGCGTTCGGCGAGCGCCTGACGGCGCTGGCAGATCCGGATGCACTGCGGGCAGCGCAGGCGCTGTTGCTACTGGCACCGGCGATACCGCTGCTGTTCATGGGGGAGGAATCCGGCTCGACCCAAAATTTTCTGTATTTTACGGATCACGGCACACCGGAGCTGGCCGCTGCGGTGCGCGATGGCCGGCGCCTGGAATTCGCCCGTTTCGCCGCCTTCGCCGATAGTGCCACGCGCGACCGGATTCCCGATCCGAATGCGCCCGAGACATTCGAGCAGTCGATAACGGTACCGGCCTCAACCGACGCCTGGCCACCGGAATCGTGGGAGACATGGGTCGCTACGCTGCTGGCGCTACGGCACGCGCATGTCGTGCCTGGGTTGCCGGGTGCGCGCTCGCTCGGCGCCAAAGTACTGGGGCCGGCAGCAGTGCGGGCCGACTGGCGTCTGGGTAACGGTACGGTGCTCACGCTAATGCTCAATCTCGCGAAAGCGCCGCTTGTCATTACTCCAAACGACACGACGATCGGCAATCGTGCCGTGGTTTTATTCGATTCGAACAAGGCTGTCGATGCCATGTTGACGGGACACCTGCCGGCCTGCTCGCTGTTAGCTTTCCTGGAGCCAGCAACGTGAACAACGCAGCGAACACCTCCAACGAAGATATATTCGCCCTCGCCGCCCTGGCTGATACCGCTGGCGTAGCAAGAGAGTGGACTGATGCTTCAGGCGATCAAAAGGGCGTCACCGACGACAGCTTGCGGGCCGTTCTTAACGCTCTGGGCCTTCCCTGCAACACCGCCCGACAATGTCGGGAAAGCCAGGCGGGGCTGTTGGCTATCCACGCTGCCGGTCTGTTGCCGCCCTTGATCACGGCAACATGCGGCATACCGGGACGCCTGCCGCTACCGGCATCGGTTGCCGGTACGCCCTGCCGTATCGAACTGGAAAACGGTGGCGTGATCGAGTCCACGGTGACGCTCGATGATGGCGGCATGCCGTGCCACATCGGCGTTGACCACCCCGGCTATCACCGGCTACTGATCGGCGACGACTTAACCATCCTAGCAGCAGCGCCGGCACGTTGTTTCAGCGTTGCCGACGCATTGACCGGCGTGGCGGCTACGGCAGAACGAAGTGTTGTCACCGGCACCAGCGCCCCAGAACCCGTCCGATGCTGGGGACTGGGAGTACAACTGTATTCGCTGCGCCGTCCTGGCGATGGCGGCATTGGTGACTTCACTGCATTGAACGCTCTGACACGGCAGGCTGCCATGGCGGGGGCATCAACATTGGCGATCAGCCCGGTGCATGCCATGTTCTCTGGCGACACCACACGCTACAGCCCCTACGGGCCATCGAGCCGATTGTTCCTGAATGCGCTGCATATCGATCCGGCTGCCGTGCGGGGACAGCCAGCGTTGACCGCTGTACTGGCAACTTTGGACACCGAAACCCGCGCCGAACTCGAACGAGTCGAGCAGGCGACGCTGATCGACTGGCCCGCAGCTGGTCGCATTCGGCTGCGGCTACTGCGTGCCTTGTTCGACCAGAGCGCTATATCAGCCGACCCCGATGCGGCATTCGATGCGGAATTTTCCGCTTTCCGCAAGCGCGGCGGGGAGGCGCTGGAAGACCATGCGCGATTCGAAATGTTGCATGCCTTACAACTGCAACAAGGTGGTACCGGCGACTGGCGAGACTGGTCGGCCAGCCTGCAAGACCCGCGCAGCGCCGAAGTCGCCGCATTGGCTGCGGCCCATCGCAGCGAAGTCGATTTTCATGTATTCCTGCAATGGCAAGCAGCCAAAGGTCTGGCGAACGCTCAAGCCAGCGCCCGGCAGGTGGGCATGCCCATTGGCCTGATTGCCGATCTTGCCATCGGTGCCGACCGCGGCGGCAGCCAGGCATGGAGCCGCCAGAAGCAAATGATCAATGGCTTGTCGGTCGGTGCGCCGCCCGACATCATCAATACTCGTGGTCAGGACTGGGGTCTTGGGGCATTTTCGCCGCATGCGATGAAGGCACAGGGGTTTCAGGCCTACATAGAAATGCTGCGGGCGGTGTTCGCCCACTGTGGCGGCGTGCGAATCGACCATGTGCTGGGCCTGGCGCGGTTATGGCTGGTCCCCGACGGTCGACCCTCGTCCGAAGGTGCCTATCTGCAGTACCCACTGCAAGACCTGCTACGCCTGATCGCGCTGGAATCGCATCGCCACCGGTCGATCGTCATCGGCGAGGACCTGGGCACCGTCCCTGCCGGCTTCGATACGCGGCTGGCGGATGCGGCATTGCTGGGAATCCGCGTGCTGTATTTCGAGCGCGATCAAAATGGTTTCAAAACACCGGCATCGTGGTCCGACCAGGCAATGGCCACCACTACCACGCACGACTTGCCGACTGTGGCCGGGTGGTGGGCCGGGCATGACATCGATTGGCGCGCAAAACTCGATCTGCTCGCAGTCGAGCAATCCGTGGAGCACGCGCATACCGAACGTGCCGGCGAGCGCGAGGCATTATGGAAAGCCTTCGTTCGCGATGGCGTCACTACTGCACCGATGCCGGCGACTGGCGATGGCGCCGACGTCATCGACGCTGCCATTGCTTACGTTGCAGCCACGCCAGCACCACTCGTGATCATACCCATCGAGGATGCGCTAGGCCTGGAACAGCAGCCCAACCTGCCGGGCACGGTCGACACCCACCCCAACTGGCGCCGGCGCCTGCCGCAACCCGTTGCCAACCTTTTCGACGATCCGCGTGTTCGTCAGCGCTTCGCCGTGCTCAACCGCACCCGCGCCCTACCGAAAGTTTCCTGATGTCGATACCCCGCGCCACCGCACGTTTGCAGCTGCATGCAGAATTTGGCTTCGATGCTGCCATTGCAACGGTGGATTACTTTGCAAAGCTTGGTATCAGTCATCTGTATGCGTCGCCAATTTTTACCGCGCAACCCGGCTCCACCCACGGTTACGATGGCGTGGATGCCGAATGTGTCAGCCCGACACTGGGTGGCGAGGCCGGCTTGCGTCGTCTGGTGGATCGGCTGCATGCAGCCGGCATGGGCCTCATCATCGACATCGTGCCCAATCACATGGGCATAGCCGGAGCCAACAATCCATGGTGGCAGCATGTTCTGGAATGGGGTCCGGCCAGCCGTTACGCCACGTGGTTCGACATCGACTGGCAGCGCGCGGACGAAGCGCTCTGCGGCAAGGTGCTGCTGCCGTTTCTCGGTCAGCAATATGGCGAAGTGCTCTCCGCCGGCGACCTGACATTACAATTCGACAGCAACGAGGGCAAGATCTTCGTCGGGTATTACACAAACCGGTTTCCGATTGCACCTGGCAGCTATCCCGGCATATTGCACCAAGCGCAGTCGCCATTACTGGCGCCGGCAATCGTAGCATTCGAAAACCTCGAAGCCTCATCCGTTGGTAGCAAATCGGAAACCGTTGGTAGCAAATCGGACCAAGTCTTTACAAGGTTGAAAGACATCGCTGCCGAACCGGCCGGCCAGGCTGCGATCAATGCTGCACTGGCGTTTTTCAATGCCGCAAAGCCCGCCGGCGCTACGGCACTGCATGCGCTTCTCGAAGCGCAGCACTACCGCCTTGCCTGGTGGCGTTATGGCGCCGACGGCTTGAACTGGCGGCGTTTTTTCGAAGTCACCGACCTGGCTGGCATGCGTGTGGAAAACGATGAGGTTTTCGACGCCACGCACGCACTCGTGCTGCAGCTGTACGAGCAGGGGCTCATCGATGGCGTGCGCGTCGACCATGTCGATGGCCTGGCCGATCCCACTGCCTACTGCCAGCGGCTTAGGCAATCCCTGGCTGAACGCGCTCCTTGCCGGCCGCAGGGTGACGACGGCCCAGCCTACGTCGTTGTGGAAAAAATTCTGGCGGCTGACGAATTGCTGCGCAGCGACTGGCAGACAGACGGCACCACCGGCTACGATTTCATGGATCAGGTCGGCGCGTTTCTGCACGACCCCGAGGGTGCTGAAGAACTCGACCGAGCCTGGGCCGATGTCAGGCCCGATGCTTTGCACTTCGATGAAGAAGTGTGCAAGGCGCGTCGGCAATTGCTGGCATTTAACCTGGCAGCCGAATTCGATGCAGCCTGTCAGGCTTTGCTGGACCTGGCGCGAGCCGACCTTGCCACACGCGATTATTCCCTGAATGCGATCCGACGTGTCTTTACCGAATTGCTGGTGCAGTTTCCGGTGTATCGCACTTACGTGCGCGACGATGTACGCGAGCCGCTCGACAGTGAAGCGTTTGCACGAGCCATGGCGCAGGCCCGCCCGCATATCCGGCGTGCCGACCTCGATCTTTTGGCGCAGCTCGAGCGCTGGCTCGGTGGCGAGGTGATGTCCGCCCCGGATGCATTTGAAAAACAGGCGCGTGCGATCAGGCGGTTTCAACAGTTGACGCCACCTCTCGTGGCAAAATCGGTTGAAGACACGGCGTTCTACCGTTATGGACGCTTACTGTCGCGCAACCAGGTCGGTTCCGACCCAGGGCAATTCGCCTTGTCGCCAGCCCAGTTCGATGCTGCCACCAAAATCAGGGCGGCCAGCTTTCCCCATGCCATGCTCGCCACCGCCACCCACGATCACAAACGCGGTGAGGACGTGACCGCGCGTCTGGCAGTGCTGAGCGAAGTGCCGAAGCAATGGCGCAGTTGCCTCGACCGTTGGCGCAAGATGAATGCGCGTCATCGCACATCGCAAGAATTGCAAGAAGTTGACGCACAGGCGCCATCACCTGTAGACGAAGCCATGCTCTACCAGACCCTGGTCGGTGTATGGCCGATCGGGTTGACGGCAGCGGACGCAGCCGGCATCGCTGAATTGAAAGAGCGGGTTGGACAATGGCAGCAAAAGGCCCTGCGTGAAGCGAAAGCCGATACCGATTGGGTCGAACCGAACCTGGTTTATGAACAGGCCTGCAGTGATTTCCTGGATGCGATCCTGTCGAATCCGGCGAGCAACGTGTTTCTCGCGGAATTGACTGCCTGGGTGGGCGACATTACACCCGCCGGGGTTCTCAATAGCTTGACCCAGACGGCCCTGCGCCTGACGTTGCCAGGCGTGCCGGATTTGTATCAAGGCACGGATTTCTGGGACTTCAGCCTGGTCGATCCGGACAACCGGCGTCCGGTCGATTACCCGGCACGCGACGTTGCGCTAGCAGCCCACGCCACCATCGATATCGAGCAGGTTCCGTGGCAAACCGGAGTTTTGAAGCAGCGCATCATTCACGACATCCTGGCGTGCCGCCAGCGCTACCCGGACGTATTCGCCAACGGCAGCTATGAGCCGCTTGCTGTCATCGGCGCCCAGGCCGGTAGCGTATTTGCTTTCAGACGCCACAAGGATGGCATCGACATCGTGGTGATCGTGGCCCGGCTCGCTGCTGCGCTGACTTTGGGCACTGGCTCGCCCCGCATTCCGGCAGCTGCCTGGGGTGACACGACGGTGGTCCTGCCTGCTGGCGACTCCACCGCATGGGCCAATGTGGCGACAAAGCTGCAGCACCGCCCGCATGATCGTGGGCTGTCGGTAGGGCTGGCGCTGGCCAAGGCAACGGTGACGGTTCTGGTCGGGGTCGGGGTGAACGCAAAAAGTGGGATTTAACGCACGATAAGCATGAGGCGGGTGCTCCTGGAGCCATGAACAGAGGATGGCGCCTTGAGTCTATGCAATCATCCGGGATGCGACATCTATGTGGCACCTGAAAAGTAGGCAAATGAACTATCCGTAACGGTGTTCTGTTGTTATTTTTTAGTGACTTAAAAAATATGTAGCTCAGCATGTTTCTTTGAGGTATCTTTGATGCACGGAAACCTCTATAAGGAAATCCATGTTTAAGCTCAAATGTATGCATATCGCTACATCACTCGTTTTAATTTCATGCGCCAGTTTTGCGTCTGCTGCCGATTGCGTTTTACAGGTCACCCGCACTGCATGCGCTGGTGAAGAAAAGGAATCTTTTAGTAAATGCGACGGCAAGGCGAACTGCGAAGAAAAGAAGCCAGCTGTCAGTGCAGCTCAGTGCGCCAGTAAAGCCAAATCCGGTTGTGCGAATAGTCGACTGACTGTTACCAAATACAAAAAAATTACAGCCAAATACGATAACGTCGACGTAGAAGGCGGCAAGGATTTTTGTACCGGACACCCTGACTATCCCTATGCAAGCAAACCGAGTTGCAAAGAGTGATTCCTTAACTGTGTAGCAATTCCCTGTTCTTGGTTATCAGGCGCAACTTGGATTTTTTAGTTGCGCTATTTTTCGTGGCGACGTCTTGAACAAACGCATTGGATTGCATCTCGTGGTTCGGCTCGCGTAGCTATGGAAACACTTTTGTCATATAAAAATAACATCAATGCTTGTATGAAGTAAGGGGAAAATGATGAGATTTTTGAAGTTGAATATCAGTACTCGGCTCATTGGCGGCTTTAGCATAGCGTTTTTTTTCCTGCTGGTGATAGGCGTCACAGGGGTTTTTTCCATGAAAAAACTGAATGACAAAGTCAATGAAATCGTGAATTTCAATAATGCCAAAATGGAATATGCAGGAGCCATGTCTTTGGCACTTTCACGCACGGAATCGGAAATCCTTAAATTGTTTCTTGCTTCAAGTGCGGCTGAGCAAAAGAAAACTACAGAAAAACTAAAGTGGCAGGCTACCCAGTACGAAGAGGCAAACAGCGGTTTGGCAGAACTGTTCAAGGCTTCCACATCTACAGCGTTGGAGGCAGGTATTCTGCCAAAAATTAAAGCTGATGCAGAAAAAACCACAGGATTATTTGGCCAGCTCTTCGAGTTGGTCAAAGCAGAAAAAAATGAGGAGGCACAAAAATTTTGGCAAGACAAAACCAAACCTGGTCTCGATCGTTGGCAAACGGATATTGACGAATTGTTCTCGATAGAGAAGAATTTAAACGACAAAGCTATTGCTGACGCACAAAGCAGTTACATCTGGAACAGAAATTTGGTACTTGGTTGCCTGGCTCTGGCGTCCATTTTTATGGCTGGGGTTTCGTGGATATTAATACGATCCATTGTGCCGCCATTGAAAAGGGCGATCGATATTGCCGAGACTGTGGCCAAGGGCGATTTGACCAGTGTTATCGAAGCTGACCTTTTAAGCGGTGAGGCAGGTCAATTAATTCACGCGTTGAAAGATATGAATGAAAATTTAATAAAAATTGTCGGTGATGTGCGTACCAGCGCCGATACCATTGCGACAGCTTCGGGGCAGATCGCTAGTGGTAATCTTGATTTATCCTCACGCACTGAAGAGCAAGCCAGTTCGCTAGAAGAAACGGCTTCTTCAATGGAAGAGTTAACCTCTACCGTAAAACAAAATGCGGACAACGCAAAGCAGGCGAATGCCCTGGCGGTGACTGCCTCTGAAATGGCGGAAAGAGGAGGATCGGTTGTCACACAAGTCATTCAGACGATGAATTCAATCAATACATCTTCTAAAAAGATTGTCGATATCATCGGCGTCATCGACGGCATCGCATTCCAGACTAATATTCTGGCATTGAATGCTGCTGTTGAGGCTGCGCGTGCTGGTGAGCAAGGGCGAGGTTTTGCCGTGGTTGCAACCGAGGTGCGGAGCCTGGCGCAGCGTTCTGCGGCCGCCGCCAAAGAAATCAAGACACTGATCGGTAACTCGGTAGAGCAAGTCGATGCCGGTTCCAAGCTAGTGGATGAGGCTGGTGCCACGATGCAAGAAGTGGTCACTAGCGTCAAGCGCGTGACTGATATCTTCGGCGAGATCTTATCGGCAAGCCGGGAGCAGACGGCCGGAATAGAGCAAATCAATCAAGCCATCGGACAAATGGACGAAATGACGCAACAAAATGCTGCACTTGTCGAAGAGGCTGCTGCCGCTGCTGCCTCACTGCGAGATCAGACTGGAAGTCTGATCAATGTCGTGAGTGTATTCAAGCTCGCTTAGATATTAGCTTCGACAACGTAATCGTGGCTATATGCACATAGCTGAAAATTCAGCCAGATAGGAATGTATGTTCCTGTCTGGCTGAGCCCGGTGCCTCTCGGGATGCAAGAATCGACCTTTTTTCCTGGGTTGCTGTAATGATGAAATAAAAGACGGTGGTAACACTTCGGCTCAAATACGGGCAGAGCAGATACGGATCACAAGGCGGGGTTGCTGCTGAGAATGTACGTTAAAAAATGGCAATCATGCTCTGCTAGCCTGATCGACATGAAACAACGGTCCCTGCAAAAAGCGCTGCCAGCAAGCGTCGTACGCCGCACTCCCTGGCGGCCATTGGCGCAAGAACGAACCATGTGCCTGCTCGATATCGTACGAAATCGGCATTGCTTCAACCACCACGCCGGCGTCGTCGAACCACTGCCGCGCCTGTTGCTGCCCGGTGGCACCTGCCAGGGTTTCGACAGCAAAGCCCCAGCCTGCCAGCGATTCCGCATCGCCATGCACCACGCCGACCACATACAGCACGTCTGTCTCGATGCTGGCGGGTTGGCGAAACACAGCAGGCCCGTACCGGTATGAAAGAGGACAACTGCGGCCGGCACTCATGCGATGTCTGCCGCAGCCTGAACTGTTTTGCCGTAAAGCGCATCGAGCTTTTCCGAAGTAATTTCGGCCACTGGCAGATCGAACGCAATACGACCTGCAGCGAGACCGATCACCCGGTCGGCTAACAGCGGCAACAAGCCCGGCTCGTGCACGACTGTAATCATCGTTACCCCTTTAGCCTTCGCCACTTCTGAAAGCATTTGAGCAATAGCGACCGAGGCGACCGGGTCCAGCGCCGAGGTCGGTTCGTCAGCCAGGATCAGTCGCGGACACTGCAGCAGCATGCGGGCGATCGCAACTTTCTGCCGTTCGCCGCCGGAGAGCCGATCCGCGCGCACATGGCTGCGCATGGCAAGTCCGACATCCTGCAATAATTTTTTTGCCCGTTCGATCTCGACGGCGGGAAACAGGCGTGCCCACGTGCGTAGCGACCGGTTGCGGGCCAGGCCACCAACCAATACGTTTTCCAGGGCGGTAAGCCGCGCCACCAGGTTCAGCCCTTGAAATATTTGCCCGACTTGCGCATGCAGGCGTTGCCGCTCCAGCCTGGCCAGGGGTTGCCGGAGATTTTGGTCCAGCACCATGATTTCCCCATGGTGGGCCATCACGGCGCCCGTGAATAACTTCAATAGCGTGGACTTGCCAGCGCCGTTATTGCCCAGGATGCCGATGCATTCCCCATGATCGATCCTGAGATCGATGTCGTGCAAAATGGTGTTGCCGCCCACGCGTACCGAAACCTGCCGTAAATGGATGGCGCAGCCAGAAACGCTCACTGCAGCGCCTTGCGGACACGCCGGCTGCCGGCATCGAAAAGTGTTACGAGCAGAATGACTACCAGCAGGGTGGTTGCCAGGCGATCCCACTGAAAAAGAGAAACCGCTTCGGAAATCAATAACCCCAGCCCGCCGGCACCGACCATGCCAAGGATGGTAGCGTCGCGAATGTTGTATTCCCAAATGTAGAGGTGGCTCGACATCAGCTGCGGCAGTACCGCCGGCCATACCGCTATAAAGAACACCTGCATGGGGCTGCTCCCCACTGCCCGCACCGCGTCGATCGCTCCCATGTCGAGCGTTTCAATGCTTTCGGCATACAGCTTGCCGTACGTGCCGAGCGAATGGGCGGCGATGGCGAGCAGTCCGGCAGTCGATCCCAACCCCATGATGCCAACGAATACCAGGCCGAACACCAGCGTATGAATGGCGCGCGAGGCGTTGAGCAGCGCCGTGACCGCACGTTGCAGCAGGCGCGGCGCACCCAGGTTGCGTGCGCTGAGCAGCCCGAGCGGCAAGGCAATCAGGGCTGCCAGCAATGAACCCAGCGTGGCGATCTTGACGGTCGCCCAAGTCGCTTCGGCCAGGCTCGCCAGGAAGCGGCGCTCCATGAGGCGCTCGTCCTCGACCCGCAACACGGTGCCGTCGTCGCTCCGGTATTCCAGACGCGGATTACCGTTCCAGGCGTTCAAAAAGCTGGGATGAGCGAATTCGACGGCGGTTTTTTGCAGATTGCGCCAAGGCTGGCGGCCCAGTGACAGATCGTCGGCTGCCACCAGACTCCACAGGCAAGCCACGGTCAGAACAGCGTACGCCAGCACCCAGCCGACAAAGCGCAGGCGCGGGTTTGAGCGCGGGTTTGGGCCTGTGTTTGCGTGTGTCGACCCACGGACCAAGGCACGGACCAAGCGCTTCATTTCGGCTGCAGTTTTCCGGTAGCCAGCCCGGCATCGCGAATCGGCTTGTAAAAACTGTTATCTCGCGAAACGAATCCGGTGTAATGCGCTGGAAGTAATGCAGGATCGGCCTGAAGCGCAGTGCCGACGGATTCCAGCGCATTCTGCAGCCGGGTCATGAGCGCCTTGTCCTGGAATAACGGCTTGCTCACGGCGAGCGCATCGTTGGGCAGCGGTGCCGATTGCCAGATGATGACGGAGCGATCCGCCTTGATCAGCCCGGACTCGATCATCGCGTTGCGGTTGCGGTTGTAATCCGCTCCGGCATCGAGGGCACCGGCGCTGACCTGTACTTCGATTGCCTGATGCTTGGTGTACAAGACCTTGCTGAAGTACGTTTCGGGATTGATTCCCTGTTGCATGAAGTAATGCCATGGCACGAGGTAACCCGAGGTCGATCCCTTGTCGCCAAACGCGAAGGTCTTGCCCTTCAGATCGGCCATGCTTTTGATGCCAGAATCGGGATGAGTCACGATGATGCCGAAATACTCGGGCTTGCCGTCGTAGAGAATGGTCGACACCGCCTGTGCGCCCGATTCATTGTTTGCCAGCACATAGCCCCACGGCCCGAGTAAGGCAATATCGGTTTCGCCGTTGGCTAGCGATTTAGCCAACCCTTCCCAGGTGTCGACCGTGCGAAGTTCGACCGCCCGCCCGAGCTTTTGCGACAAATAGCGCGCCAGAGGCCGGTAGGTCGCATCGTTTTTTTCCTTGTCCGGCTGGAATAATCCGACACCAAATTTCAGTGCCGGCAGTTCCGCTGCCTGGATAGCGCCCGCCGCCAAGGCAAGGAGGGAGGAGACGAGCAGTCTTGCAATCATGAATATTTTCCTTATTGAGGTTGGTTGTAACGCGCCAGAAAACGTCGGTCGATGCGCTGCTTCCAGGCATACACCCAGGCACCTTGCCAGCCGAGAGGCCCCCACGACGCCACCGCATGTTGGTCCCCGGTTCCGAGCAGGACCAGATAACGCCGCTGTGGCCGATACGGCGCAAGCGGTTCATGGTCAATCGATGCCCGCAGGTTATACGCCAGCACCGGTCCCATGCGCACAGCATAGACACCGGCTTTTGGCAAAGGATCTTCCCAGGCCGCGCAGTCGCCCGTGGCAAACACTTCCGGATGCGAGATCGATCGTAACTGCGTATCGATGCGGATAAAGCCATCGGCACTGATGGCCAGGCCACTCGAGCCTGGCCAACCGAATGCGTGGGCACCAGTTGCCCACAGCACTACGTCGGCAGGAATCGACCGGCCGCCATTATCCAGCACGGCGTCGCTGCTGATGTGTTTCGCAGAAAATCCCGTCTGCACCACGATACCGCGCCGATGCAGGTGGTTTTGCAAGATCTTTTCGGCAGCCGAAGACAGGCCTGGCGCGAGCGTTTGCCCCTGGGTAGCCAGGGTGAACCGGAAAGCCATTCTGGGCTTCAGGGTCGTCAGCCGGTGATGCACCGAGAGAATGCTTTCGATGCCGGCAGCACCGCCGCCGACCATAACGACCTGGTAGCCAGCATCCGGCGGATGTCGTTCGACATCGTCCAGCACGATTTGCCAATGCTCGCACAATGCCGACAGCGGCCGCATCGGTACCACCCTTACGGGTACCACCCGCACCGGATTACCCGTTGCAGGTGCTGCCGATGCGGCCGCCGGTGCATGCAATGTCGAACCGATATTGATCGACAGCCATGCATACGCCACCTGCATCCCGCTTTCGAGCAACACCATCTTCGCGTCGAGATCGATACGTGTCACGCTGTCATCGATCAGTCGGGCGCCTACCCGCTGGCAAAGCCGATTGAAATCGATACAGCAATCCACCCAGTTGTGATCGCCTGCAAGCCAGGCCGGCATCATGCCGGAATACGGCGCTTGCGTAGTGGGTGAAATCACGACGATGTCGAGATTGTCGATCGGCTGCTGCGCAAGACTGAGCAGCACCTGCGCATGGGCATGGCCGGCACCGATCAGCACCAGCCGTTGCAGGCCGCTCTTGGATGGCGTATCGGCAAAACACGTTGTCATCGAGCCGGCCCACCGGCCGGCGGCAGGAATTCGATATCGCTGTACCAGGCGCTGGCAGTCTCGCCGGTATTGTCGGTATCGGTGGCCAGCGCCACAGCCACGATGGCAGGCGCCTCCTCGCCAAAAGCAGCGCGAAAGTCCGCTGCCAGATCGCGCGTCTCCGTGACCCACTGCCCTGCCCGGGCATCGCCACTTTCGACCACCACCATGCGTGCCCGGTCGGTGTAGGCGTTCGGTGCGATCGTGCCGACTGGTTGGCGGTTGTCCCACACATAATTCAACGCTGCAGTGGGTATTTTTTGCCCATAAAGGGTCTCTGCCAGTTTCAGTTTCGCTCTAGTCGCAAATGACAGCTTCTCCGAAGGATAGTCGAACATGACATAAAGTCGTGCAGCGTAATCATCGCCCGCCTTGGTGCGCATGTCCGCACTCGCGACCGGTGCAGCGATCTTCCAGCGCCAGCGAATGCGCGGGTACTGGCGTACGTCCACACGAACCGCATGGATCAGGCCCGACATCGACTGCCGTGCCTGGGCCCTCAACACTGTTGTCTCACCGTCGCGCACCAGCGTGTAGACCGTGTCCTCGGCTTTCGGCGCTGGCTTCAATACGGTCCAGCCGGCAACAGTTCCTCCGGGTGCCATGCCGGAAAATAGCGGCACCGGCGTATCGGCATGTGCCGCTGACATGGCAAACATGGTCGATCCAGCCATCATCATCATTAATATTGCAAAACGAGTAAGGTTCAATCCAGCCACTCCCGAGGTAGGTGTATCAGGTCGGCCGGCAGGTCGATATCCTGCATCGGCGACAATTCGGCAGCGACGACACCGATTTGCGCCAAGCGCTCGCGGGTCTGTGCCATCACGACATCGGTACTCCATGCAATGGATTCGAACAGCATGGGCATTGGCCTTGCCAAGCCGGCCAACACATAGCCGCCATCGGTTGCCGGTATGAAAACTGCCGGTGCAGCCTGCAGTGCCTGGGCCGCAAGTCGCAGGTGGGGCGCATCCAGAGTCGGGCAGTCAGTGCCGATCACGATCGCTGCTGCACACCCCTGCAATGCCGTCGTCAGCGCTCGATGCATCCGCGCACCGAGATCGCCGCCTCCCTGCTCAGTCGAGACAACGCCGTAGCGACGGGCGGCGCTGGTGAATGCCGGATGGTCGATGTCGGGTGTGCAGCACAAGATCACCGGTCCAACATCGGCTTCGGTTGCTGCCGCAAGCGTTTCATCGAGCATGCGTTGCGCCAGCCTTGCCGCGCCCTGCGCGCCGAGCGCAGGAATGAGCCGGGTTTTCGCCAGCCCGGCTACTGGCGCCTTGGCCAACACGATGATCGCGCAGCACTGATTCACCGGTATGCCCGTTTTAATCGTTCCGGCGACGCACCGAGCCAGTACTGCAGGCGCAGCGTCCACATCAGCAGAATCGTGCGCCAGACGCCATTGCTTTCCCAGCGACGCCCAGAGGTAATGACCTTGTCCGGCAAGCACAATGGTGCCGATCGACGCTTTAAAATGCGTGACAGCGCGATGTCTTCCATCAGCGGCTGGACCGAAAATCCGTCGGCATCGACAAATGTCTGACGCATCACGAAAATGGCCTGGTCGCCGGTGGCGATACCGGTCAGGCGAGAACGCAGGTTCATGCAAAATGCGACGACTTTCAGCATTCGGGCGTGGCCCTCGATGTGCACGTCGAAGCGGCCCCATACCAGCGATTTTTCTCTAAGCCCATGGATGATGGCTTGCCCGGCACCAACCGGCAACAGTGTGTCGGCATGCAGAAACAGCAGCACATCGCCGGCGGCCATCGCAGCACCGGCGTTCATCTGATTGGCGCGACCTCGTTGGGATTCGATGACCGTAATACGACACCTTTCCTGCATCGCAAAGGCTTCGACCACAGCCCGTGTGGCATCGCTGCTGCCACCATCGACGACGATGATTTCCGTCTCGGCATCATCGGCATCATCGGCATCATCGGTAGCGGTGGCAGCAACGGCAAACGCCAGCGTGCGGCAGATGGCAGCTACTTCGTTGAAAACCGGAACGATGATGGACAGTTGCATGATTCGTGGTTCGAGGCCCTAGGACGGCGTCTTCTGGATTGCCGTTGGCGGCACAGGCCCGCGTCGCCAGTCATGGTATTTCCGTACCCATTCCAATAATCGCTGCGGTGCATGATTGCGTTTCCAGACGCCTGCCGCATATTTGTTGGCTTCGGCCATGGTCGGGTAGACATGGATGGTGCCAAGAATCTTGTTCAAACCGAGGCCATGTTTCATTGCCAGCACATACTCGGCCAGCAGCTCTCCGGCATGATCGCCGACGATGGTGACACCAAGAATCCGGTCCTTGCCAGGCACGGTCAGCACCTTCACGAAGCCATGCGCCACCTCATCGGTAATGGCGCGGTCCAGTTCACCGATGTCGTAGCGCGTGACTTCATAGGGAATTTTCTTTTCCTGAGCTTCCTGCTCCGACAACCCCACGCGTGCCACTTCCGGCGAGGTGAAGGTGCACCAGGGAATGACGCTGTAATCCACCTTGAATCGCTTGAACTGGCCGAACAGGGCATTCACGGCCGCGTACCAGGCCTGGTGTGCCGCGGCGTGCGTGAATTGGTATGGCCCGGTGACATCGCCGCAGGCAAAGATGTTGGGATACAAGGTCTGAAGCCAGGCATCGGTTTCAATGGTTTTACGCGGCGTCAGTGCGATACCCAGCTCTTCAAGGCCGTAGCCTTCGGTGCGGGCTACGCGCCCGACTGCGCACAGCAACAGATCGAATTCGATGCTCTTTTCCTGCCCGCTATCGACATGTTTAACGAACAAGCGCCTGACCGCACCCTTACCCTCACCTTCACGCTCGCAGCGCACAGCTGCATGTGCCATCAGGATCGTCACGCCGTCGCCGGCCAGCGCCGCCGAAATTACGGTGGAAACTTCCGTATCCTCGCGACTCAACAAACGTGGCGCCTGCTCCACCTGCGTCACCGTGGAGCCCAACCGTGCAAACGCCTGCGCCAGTTCCGAACCAATCGCCCCGCCTCCCAGCACTACCAGGCGCTTCGGCAATTCGGTCAGTTTCCAGAGTGAGTCAGAAGTAACGTAGCCGACATCTTCGAGGCCGGGGATATTCGGCACGACCGGGCGGGCGCCTGCTGCGATCACGATCGAGCGTGCAGTCAGTTGCTGTCCGTTGACTTCGACTGCCCATGGCGAAACGATCCGCGCATGGCCCTTCACCACATCCACGCCCAGGCTTTGGTAACGCGCCACCGAATCGTGCGGCGCAATGGTGTCGATGACGCGGTGCACCCGCGCCATCACATCCGCAAAATTCACCTCGATTTCCGCTTTGCCGACACCGAACGTACTGGCGTTCCTAGCGTCGTGTACAAAACGAGCAGAGCGGATCAATGCCTTCGAAGGCACGCAACCGTAATTCAAGCAATCGCCCCCCATTTCACCGGATTCGATCAGAGTAACTTTCGCCTTCACTGCCGCCGCGATATAGGCAGTCACCAACCCACCCGAGCCAGCGCCGATCACAATAAGGTTGCAATCGAACGATTTCGGCTGACGCCACCGCCGGGTCAGCTTGCGTTGCTTGAACATGGCCAGCAGTTTCTTTGCAATCAGCGGAAACAGTGCCAGCAGCACGAACGAGCCGAGGATCGCCGGCGTGGCGACGTCGCGCAGGCTGTTGATGGTTGCCAGCCTGGTGCCGGCATTAACGTACACCAGCGTACCGGCGAGCATGCCGAGTTGGCTGCCCCAGTAGTACGGCCATGTGCGCATGGTAGTCAGCCCCATGAGCAGATTGACCGCGAAAAATGGAAACAGCGGCAGCAAGCGCAGGCTGAACAAGTAAAACACGCCCTCGCGCGCCACGCCGGTATCGATGGCGTCGAACTGCTTTCGAAATCGCGCCCTGACCCAGTCTCGCAACAAATAGCGTGACACCCAGAATGCCAGCGTGGCACCGATGGCCGAGGCAAACGACACCACCAGCGTACCGATTCCGAGGCCAAACAGCGCACCCGCGCCCAATGTGACGATCGTTGCGCCCGGAAAGGAAAGTGCCGTAAGAACCACATAGAGACAAAAATACAGCGCAATTGCCTGAAAGGGTTGAGCTGCGTAATACGCCTGGAACGTCGCCTGTCTGGTCTTGAGATAATCGAGATTGATATAGTTGCCGACATCGAAGGCGAAATATGCCGCGACTGTCGCCGCAAGCACACTGACGATAATTACTTTGATGGCAACGTTTTTCATGAAATGCGCCCCTCCGTTATGCCGCCAGAGCACCGCTGCAGCTACTGCCCTGCCCTGCGGTACAGCCATAGCAATGATCGGCAACCGTCACCGGCGCACCGGTAATATCCCGTTCCAGAAGATCGCGCAGATGCATGCTGCCGGTACTTGGCAAATGCAATGGCATTTCCAGCATCTGGTTGAAATCGCAATCAAACAGATACCCTTGCCAGTCGACGCTGACCAGCGTGCGGCACATCACCGATTTCAAATTGTGCAAACTGAAGTTATCTTTTAATAACGTCATGTAGCCAGCGAACGTTCCCTTCGATATCAGCATGCTGCCAAAACGCTGGATCGGCATATTGGCCAACACATAGAGTTGATTGAAAACGATACCGAAGTGCGCAAGCAATTCGCGCTGATAATCTGCTTGCAGTCCGGGCTGTGGCGGTGGCAAGGACGCCCCCTGCGGGTTGTAGACCAGGCTCAGGACGAGATTACTTCCCGGTTTCCCATAACCCAGGGCATTAAGTTTCTGCAAGCCGGCGATGCTTTTGTCAAAGACGCCGTCACCTCGCTGGCGGTCGACGTTTTCCTGGGAATAACATGGCAGCGAGGCGGTCACCTCCACCTGCTGCGCCGCCAGAAACTCTGCCAGGTCTTCATGACCCGGCTCGAACAGAATCGTCAGGTTACAGCGATCGATCACCCGCACGCCAAGCGCTCGCGCTTCGGTCACCAGCCTGCGAAAATGCACATTCATTTCCGGTGCACCACCGGTCATGTCCAGCGTGGTGAATTGCCGTTCGCGTAGCACCTGCACGACCAAATCGATGGTGCGCGCGTCCATCATTTCGGTGCGGTTGGGCCCGGCATCGACGTGGCAATGCTGGCAGGTTTGATTGCACATGTAGCCAAGGTTGACCTGGAGGGTGTCGGGTGTGGAGCGCCGGATCACCGGGAAATCGGTATCGCGTAAGAGTGGAAAGGTCGCGTGCATGATTTTTTTCGATCAATATGGTTGGTTGGCAAGCGGGCGCGATTGAAACACCGCCTGGTCAGCGCTGCAACACTTCAAGCCAAACACGCTGTTGTTCCGACAGGCTTTCCGGCGGTGTCATCAAGGCGTGCGACAGCGCGGCTCGAATTTCCGGCTCCTGTGCTGGCAGTTCATCCTGAAGCAGCGCGGCCAGCAACACTTTCGCCCGTTCCAGGCTACTACCGTACAGCGCAAAAATTGCATTGGCAGTGACGTGTTTGGAGGAATCTTCCATCCAGCAATCATAATCGGTTGCGATGCCGATCGTGGCATAACACAGCTGCGCTTCGCGCGCGAGAAAGGCTTCCGGCACATTGGTCATACCAACCAGATCGCAGCCGGCTTGCCTTAAGAATTGACTTTCGGCGACAGTACCCAGGCGCGGCCCTTCGACGCAAGCGTAGGTCACGCCTGCATGGAGCCGAATATCCAGTCGGCGCGCGTGTGCCGCGATCCAGTTGACTAAATTCTCGCTGACCGGCCGCGCCGTGGAAATATGCGCAGCGACGCCGTTTCCAAAAAACGTCGACTCCCGGCGCCCGCGTGTCCAGTCGAAATATTGCAAAGGAATTGCCAGATCGCCCGGTGCAATCGCTTCGCGCAGGCTGCCGACCGCAGAAATACCGATTACTTGCGTAGCTCCCAATGACTTGAGAGCAAAAATATTGGCGCGGTAATTAATTTCATGCGGCAAATGCCGATGACCCGCGCCATGACGAGACAAAAATAGGATTTCCCTGCCGCCCAGCGTACCTTTAAGCACCTCGGACGACGGCGTACCAAAGGGCGTCGAGACCGACACTTTCTCGATGTCTTGCATATCCTGCAATGTGTATAGGCCAGTGCCGCCGATGATTGCCAGCATGTTTTTCTCCGGAAAGCAGCAGTTTGCCATGTTTGGCCTGATTCTTTACGTTCGGCACTTTTAGACGCAGCCGATTTCTCTTTACATGCTGCTAAACGATTACGATGGCAGCTGCAGTCGCTGGAGGACGTTGCAGAAGGGCACGGACGGTCTTTGTCATACATATAGAATTTAACAAAAATTCCTAATCTGTAAGTAGATATCATCACGTTTTTAGTGAAATTGGTGGCAATCTGCCTTCACCACGAAGTGCTAGTTGCCTTTCGCATTGCCGAACGGAGTTGGCAAATCCGATAAAAAATACCTACCAAACTATACGTAAATCACGTACATTCAGGCGTACAGGCATCTTTCTTCGAAACCACATCGCTTACTGTTTTCCTCCCTTCTTACCTTTCAGATGAAGAGTACCGGGCATTTCAGTTGGTTTTATTAAGCAACCCAGAAACTGGCACTATCATGCCCGGCACCGGCGGTTTCAGAAAAATGCGCTGGGCCGACGCCAGGCGCGGCAAAGGTAAGCGCGGCGGCTTGAGAGTGATTTACTACTGGCTTGGACCTGCTAACCAGATCTGGATGTTTGCTATTTACGACAAAGACGAAATGTCCGACCCGAAGCCCGCAGAGAGAAAAATATTGAAAAACGTGATCGACAAAGAATTGAAAGCACGGGGTGGAGTATGAAAAAACGGAGCTTATTTACCGAACTGGCCGAAGGTATTGGCAACATGCAAGACGCGCGCGAAGGCAAAATAACGTTGCGCAACTTCAACGTCGAGGCAAACCCAGCGCCTGACGTAACGGCATCCGACATCGTTAATCTGCGCGAAAGCCTGCATGTTTCGCGCGCGGTGTTTGCTCGGTTCCTCCGTACAAATCCGCGCACGATCGAAGGGTGGGAGCAAGGCAGAACGAAGCCAAATGCCCAAGCTGCGCTACTCATCAAGCTAGTAGGTCGGCATCCGGAAATGATTAACGAGATTGCAACGCTTTAAGTATCTGTTGCGTTCAAATCACCGTTTCAGCATCACGGCACCGACATGCTTTTACACTCCCCATTTACAACACAAATCTGCTATTAGTCTCTTCGTCAGGATCGGCGGGAAAAAAATTATAAATACGTGCTAACCGGGCGCCGTTGCATACGACTCTTCATTTGTGACGCGTCGCATGCGTTGCTATCTAAAGGGTTTAATTGCAAGTAAGATAATATTTGCGCTGATTAATATCCCGCTCACTTGGAGAAATACTTATGGGCAACTGTGTAGGGAAAATGCACAAATCAGCGCCATTGGCGTTGCCAGGCGATTCAACTGTTGAGGACCGCCAGACCATCGATTACAGTGCTGCGCCCACCCAGTCTGCGTCCGTCGCGCGAAACAGTTCAGTACCACCCGGTCTACGCGAACTGCCACGGGGGCATGGGACGCATTCTGCCGATGTTGTCTCGCAACAGCGTAATTTGCATAATCTGTTTCCAGAGCTTACGACCCTCGTCGCCAGCTATCTCGACGTGGACGCTGCCAAGGCACTGCGGCTGACGAACAAGGCGTTCAGGGTACCAGGCGCCTCGTCCTTTACCGGTGTAGCAGTTTCCAATACCGCAGAGATCGACGACATGGCACAACTTTTCGTTGATGCAACTAATATTGATACGCTTTGCATTACGGATAAAGATAACTTCAGTGACCAAAACTTGGAGCAATTAATCAGGATGTTGCCTGAACATGGCGCGAAGATCAGGCGACTCGATTTAAGCGACTGCAAGCAAATTACCGACGGCGGGCTCCATCAACTTAGCAGCATGACCGTGATTCAAAGGTTGGATTTAAGTGGCTGCAATCAAATCACCAATGCCGGACTCGATCACCTCAGGGGCATGACCGCGATGCAGTCGCTGGATTTGTCCGAATGCACGCAGCTCACCGATGCTGGGCTTGGGCACCTAAAGTGCATGACTGCAATGCACAAGTTGAATTTGAGGCGCTGCGATCAAATCACCGACACTGGGCTCGATCACCTCAAGGGCATGACCGCGATGCAGTCGCTGGATTTGGCTTACTGCAGGCGCATCACTGACGCCGGGCTTGATCACCTCACGTGCATGAACGCGATGCAGAAGCTGAAACTGGGTCTCTGCGATCAAATCACCGACGCCGGACTCGCGCACCTTAATGAGATGACCGCAATGCAGGTGCTAGCGTTGTGGGGCTGCGATCAAATCACCAATGCCGGACTCGATCACCTCAGGGGCATGACCGCGATGCAGTCGCTGGATTTGTCCAAATGCAGGCAGCTCACCGATGCTGGGCTCAGGCACCTCAGGGGCATGACCGCGATGCAGTCGCTGGATTTGTCCGAATGCACGCAGCTCACCGATGCTGGGCTTGGGCACCTAAAGTGCATGACTGCAATGCGCAAGTTGAATTTGAGGCGCTGCAATCAAATCACCGACGCCGGACTCGCGCACCTTAATGGGATGACCGCAATGCAGGTGCTAGAGTTGTACGACTGCAATCAAATCACCGACGCCGGACTCTATCACCTCAGGGGCATGACCGCGATGCAGTCGCTGGATTTGGCTTACTGCAGGCGCATCACTGACGCCGGGCTTGATCACCTCACGTGCATGAACGCGATGCAGAAGCTGGAACTGGGTCTCTGCAATCAAATCACCGACGCCGGACTCGCGCACCTTAATGGGATGACCGCAATGCAGGTGCTAGAGTTGTGGGAATGCGATCAAATCACCGACGCTGGACTCTATCACCTCAGGGGCATGACCAAGATGCAGAGGCTGAAGTTAGAGCGCTTTGATCTCATAACCAACGCTGGACTCGAGCACCTTAGCGGGATGACCGCGATGCAGACACTGAGTTTGTATGGCTGCAGCCGCATCACCGATTCCGGGCTCGGGCACCTGAAGGGTATGAAAAGTATGCAGAACCTGAATTTGTTTGGCTGCACCCAAATCACCGATATCGGGCTTGATCATCTCAAGGCCATGACCGCGATGGATTCGCTAAATTTGAATGGCTGCAGCTATATCACCGATGCCGGGCTCGAGCATCTTCAGGGTATGACCAAAATGCGGACACTGATTTTGTATAACTGCGAACAAATCACCGATGCCGGGCTCGATTACCTGAAGGGTATGACTGAAATCCAGATACTTAGTCTAGAAGGCTGCAACAGGATTTCTGAAACTCAAAAGGCGCAAATGAGAGCACGTGAAATATTGCTTTGGGATTGAGTACATCTAGTTTACCAGCCCGCTCGATGTAAAAGCTCCCCCTCCCCACCAACAACAGTGGCCTTTGGTTGCCCAGCACTACAGTGCATACGGAACTTTCACCGGCACGGTCCCCGACCAGGATCCAAGTTGAGTGGATACCGCACGGTGTAAATCCGGCAGCGCAGAAACGTATCACCAGGTAGCCTTGCTGTCGGGACCAACCACCAGAAGATTGACGTCGGGGGCGATGGTCAACAGCAATGTTTAGTCGGCCTGATCAGTTATACTTTCGGCGGGTGCTTTCATTTATCTGTGAAGCAGGTTACGCGATGGTCGGGCCGCCACGCGGTCCATATACGAGCCATGAATACAAGCACCCTGATGACTACCATAAGCCGCAATCTATCGAAATCCTTTAAACGTTTTTACTTGTCGAAAAAGGCAGGCGGGATCGTGTTGATCGCCTGTACCGTCATCTCGCTTTTACTCGCCAATTCTCCGGTAGGAGACAGCTATCTGAGCATGTGGCAGATTAAAGTTGCTGGCTTGACGATCGAACACTGGGTCAATGATGGGCTGATGGCAATTTTTTTCCTGTTGATCGGGCTTGAACTCGAACGGGAGCTGTACAACGGCGAACTGTCGAATTTTCAGAATGCGCTACTGCCGATCGTTGCCGCAATCGGTGGCATCTGTGCACCGGCTTTGATTCACTTCGTATTGAACGGTAGTACGCCGACCCAGGCCGGCATCGGCATCCCGATGGCAACCGACATCGCCTTCGCGCTGGGCGTGTTGGCACTTCTGGGCAGCCGCGTGCCCGCTTCGCTAAAAATCTTTCTATCGGCCCTGGCCGTCATGGACGATCTGGGTGCCATCATCGTGATCGCCGTTTTCTACACGGCGCAGCTGTCTGTCGCTTACCTTCTCGGCGCCTTGGCCGTTTTCGGGCTGCTTTTGTGCATGAATCGTTTCTTGCGCATCATGGCGCTTGCACCCTACTTGATCGGCGGCGCGCTGATGTGGGTCTTGATGCTCAAATCCGGTGTACATGCGACGATTGCCGGCGTGCTGCTAGCGTTTGCGATACCCTATTCCGCGAAGGAGGACGACGAGGAATCCGCCTCACATCGACTCGAACACGCGCTGCATACGCCGGTTGCTTTCCTGATTCTGCCTATATTTGCCTTTGCCAATACCGGCGTCATTCTCAGTGCCGATTGGGCGCAAGACCTTGCCTCGTCGAATAGCCTAGGCATTTTCCTCGGTTTGGTCATCGGCAAACCACTCGGTATTTCATTGTTGTGCTTTTTGGCTGTTGCGATCGGGATTTGCAAGCTGCCGCTCGATATGCGCTGGCGACATGTGTTCGGAGCCGGTCTGTTGGGTGGCATCGGTTTTACCATGTCGATCTTTATCGCCAACCTGGCGTTTCCCGGACAGACAGATATAGTCAACGCCTCCAAGATCGCCATTCTCATGGCTTCCCTGATTGCCGGCGTAATCGGCTTCACCTGGCTAAAAATCTTCGGAAAACCGGTGGATACGGATACCGATCTTGATACGATGGATTTCCAGCGTCCGTAAATACCGGCCGATCACGGCGTGGCGGCACATGCGACGGCGGTAAGCCGCTTGATCAGGGAAGAAGTGCTGGGATTGTCGACATACACGCAGCGCTTGCCGGTGCGTTTGCAAAAATCTTTTACTTTCCAGTATGCATTATGGCTGATGCAGCCGGTCTGGCAAATCACCATGTCGGCAGCCGCCAGCCCGGATTCGAGCAGGCTCTGGTTGTCTTCGATGCCGCCATCATGATGGACGAACAACGCCCCCGCCTTTTCAATAACTTCACGATAATCCGGCACATTGCCAGCCCGCCCACCGACACACAGAACCTGGCGCGCCGATAGCCGTAATAAGGCGACCTCATTTTCCGCTGCAGGCGGCAACGATTGATGGCGAGACTGTTCCCTGCCAAGAGCATCTTGCCGGTCAACGTGCAACCGCGCATCGTTACGCTGGAGCTGGCGTTCGAGTTCCCGTATTTTCTTTGTGAATGCCTGGTTGCATGCGGAGAGTGTGCGGATTTTTTCTTGCAGCACATTGCCGGCTTCCACGTCACCCGGTGCGTTGCAGGCGGCTTCCAGTTGCTGTGTCAGTGCCAGGATTTTACGGTCCCTGGCTTTGATTTCTCCCAGGGCCTGCGACAAGTCTTGCTGCAAGCCGAGGATGTGCACGCTTTTTTCGGCGATCTGTCGGGATTGCCGATCCTGGGTCTGGCTTGTTTTGGCAGCAAGATCGGCAACGCGTTTTTCCAAAAATTGCACGTCTTTCGAGTCGGACCGGAACATGGCACACGCCTGATGCTGGATCAGATGCATGTCGTTGATCATGGCTTCCTGAATAGCCGGCGTACAAAGCGGGTGGGTCAGCGCAGCCCAGAAAGGGCCAGCCACGTCGCCGTCGTCGATGGCGTCGATCCACATCCTGACCAATGCCTCTTTGGTTTTTGCCGCCTGAAAGACTCGTACAGCGGGCGCGAAGCGTCGATCCAGCAATTTTTGCAGGGCTGTGGAAATCGGATTGCGTAGTCGGCAATGACCGACCGCACCGACATGAAAATCGTAATCGCTCATCGACAAGGCGTTGTCGATAATCTTCTTGAGGGTTTTTCGTAACAACTCAGCCGGAATGCCGACGCCGATCACTGAGCAATGCGCCGCAGCCGGCAATTCCCAAAGCCGCTGCCGGCGCGAACCACTACAAGCTAGCCCGGCGTCACCACGTAACTCGTTGTTCTCGCCGATGACTTCTACATCGGTGACGTCCTTGGGGGATTGAATTGCGTCGAGATTACACATATGACGAGCTCCTTTTACGTATTCGCATCAACACTCTGTTTAACCAACTGCCATCGCTTCGAACAGTATAAACGATAATAGTTCTCATTAAGATCTAAAAGTGCAGATTGATACGTTGTCAGCCGCCCTGTCGACTATTTAGGTGAGCGCTGCAGTCGCAATTTCCATCCAGCTAGTGCCGGGCTGTTTTTCGACGAAGATACGATTGCCGTCAAGCCGGTAGGTCAACTGGCAGTGGTGCCCCGGGTTGGATAACACGCCAGGATTCAAGACCACATAATTTTGCCCAAATGAATGGCGTACGGATGTTGTTACGAGACCTGGGTGACCTTCACGGTGAAGTTTTGCGCCGATCGACTGCGTCGAGGTGTAGTCAGTCTTGTGATTGAGATCTGATCGCTTCGCTGCCAATGGCCGCAAATCCACGAGCGCTGCATCGCATGTAACGTTATACAACTTGCGCTCACCGACAACCTTTTCGTTTTGAAACCCAGCGTCGGCCAGAAGTTGGCTGAACCAATGGTATGCAGTTTCATAGACGGACGTTTCAGCCGAATCAGATCCGTACCAAACCCCAAATGAACCGTCAGAAAAGCGGCTGGCCTGCCAGTGCGTGAAGGGCCACTCAATCGCATTAAACCAATCGGCATCTTCAAACGGCCTGTAAATGACGGGGGTTTCGGATCGATACGGCGGTGGTTTGACGTCGCCTTCGACCTGCTGGGCAATTGCCCATTCTTCGGGACTGTTGGTCAGATCATCGAATAGGTCTTGCGACGATCCGATGGAAACGATATTGCATATGACATCGCAGTCAATATTTACCAGCGCAAGAAGCGAGAACAAGTGATTCATCAAACGCCACGTGCCCGATCCAGGTAGCCGCGTACCATCAATAACCCTGCAAAACCCCAATCTCTCACGATTTCCGCAGGGGTAAGGTTGTCGAACGCCGTATTGCGCGTCGACATCCAGCGATGAGCCAGATCTCTGTTTTGCGGGAATAGCAAGCGCAGGTTCTTATGGATACCGAGTAAATGGCCGACACGCTCGAAACACTTCGCCGACAAGTCGCTTGAATCTGCCAAAGCCAAACTCTAACTAAAGCTTGCTACTTTACTTCTGTCCACCAATGTCGGAATTGCTGATCTCCATCGCCTAGATACACAGGCTCACCTATAAGCGGTGTCAGTAGCCGGTAGCCCTTACCTTTGCTGGCGGCAACCGCTCGTTTAAAAGGTTCATCCCACGCATGGCGGGCCAAGGTAAAACGGCCTGCGTGCGCTGTCAACAGTGTACGTGCGCCCAAAAGCTCCGCCGCCCGAGAAGCTTCTTCCGGAGTCATGTGAATGTCTGCCCATTTCTCGTTGTACTGTCCGGAATCCAGTGCCACCAAGTCAAAGCTGCCGAAACGTTTAGCGATGCTTTCGAAATGCGGGCCGAAACCTGTATCGCCGCTGAAGTACAACTGCCGCTGCGGCGACTGCACTGCATAGCTGACCCACAGGCTCTGGTTACGTTTCATGAAACGGCCGGAGTAGTGCTGCGCCGGGAGTGCATGCACTTGCAGGCCAGGTGCAACTTCCAGGCTGGTAAGCCAATCCGCTTCTCGAATCTTTGCTGGAGAGTATCCCCAGTGTTCCAGATGAGCGCCGTTTCCCAACCCGGTGATAACCAGCTTGGTCTTCGGCTCGAGGCTTTTCATGCTTGCGTAGTCCAGATGGTCGTAATGATCGTGTGTGATCAAGATGACATCGATTTCCGGCATGTCTTGAACTGAGTAGAGGCTAGTGCCATCGAACGCACGTACCATCCAGGGCAGCGGTGCCGCATAGTTGCTGAACACCGGGTCGATCAGCAATCGCTTGCCGCCGATCTGTACATAATACGAAGAATGGCCGAGCCAGATCACGGTATCCTCGTCCAGAGGCAATGCGGCCAGGTCAGTCTTGACTGAGGGAATCGGCGCAGGCGGGGCCGGCCGGTCTATTGGCTCGAAACGACCACGAAATACTGCCCAGATGAATTTCAAGCCGCCAGGGCGCGGTGGCGAGGCGACCTCATTTTGAAACACACCATCGCGGTAGTGCGGCGATGCTTGCACTACCTGCAGCCGTTCACCCTCGGGTAACTGCCCGAGCGGATGATAAACATAGGCACATGCGCTCACAACGAATGCGCAAACAAGAGCCAGGCTCAACACCAAGAGTTGTTTCATGTATTTTCCGTTAATTAATGCCTGTCGAGGGCAGCATGCAAAACGCAGAATCGTATCGGCTTGAGCAGGAAACCGAAAACCTGAGTCTCGACCATTTCTGCTGGCTGTTGGCGCTGATCAACCGGCGCCAACACCTCGGTAAAAAAAATTCTGACCTTACATTGCAGCGCGCACGGTACCTCGGGTAACAATTTGCCTTGTTTCTTCATGGCTCTGTTGCCTCAAATACTGGCACCTCCTCGAATCCCGCTGCAATTGAGTCTCCGCGCTCGTCGATTTTGCACGATTCGGCAAAACAACTTCGGTATCATGAGGGTGGGCACTACCGCGAATTTTTCAAACCATAAAAGAGAAGCCATGACTTTCACAGAATCGATCCGAACTTGCCTGAACAAATATGCAGACTTCAAAGGGTGCGCTTCACGTTCCGAGTTCTGGTGGTGGGGCTTGGCTATTTTTATCGGTTCGATCGGCTTTAGCATGATCAGCCAGAGCCTGTCGGGATTATTTACATTGGCGACGATTGTTCCATCGATCGCCGTGGCTACGCGCCGGTTGCATGACACCGATCGTACCGGCTGGTTTCAGTTGCTGGGTTTCATCCCAATCATCGGCTGGATCGTGCTGCTCGTGTTTTACGTGCAGGAAGGAAAGCAACCCAATCGCTATTCAACGCCGTTGATCGATCACTCGGGCACATAACATCTGGCAGTGCTTTTAAGAATGTATTAGTGAAATTTGGGGGAAGCCCAAAGATCAGCAATCACGTGTTGGCATAGCTTTGACTTAACGCAAGCCTGGCTACTTCGCGGCCGAAGGCAAAGCACCCATTGCGCCGTTACTGGTTCGAAGGGCGCGGTGCCGCGCTGCCGGCCGGATTGACGGCGGTGATTTTGGCGCTAGCAGCAATGATCCGTGAGATACCAGCCTGACGTTCGAGCTCGGTCAGCCAGAATGCATAACCAGCATCGCTAGGATGCAAATGGTCGCTCGCATTCATGCGCTCGGGTTCCTGCGCGAATGGATCAACGGCACGTTCACGGTACACATCGACGAAGGTTGCACCATGCGCCCGGGCACTTTCGGAGGCCAGGCGATGTAGCAGGCGCGTCCGCTGCGACATCAACCACGACACCGGCGGAAAAAAGAACGGTACATTGCCGACGTTCCCGGCCGGCATGACGATCACGTGATTGGAACGTGCAACGGCGCGCAACACAGCGCGATCGATGTCGTCGCGAAGAGTGGATTCGCCGGTGAGGCGAATCACATCGTTGCCACCGCCTTGAATCAAGATGATGTCGAAGCGCTCGGTAGCAGCCAACTGCATGGCAATTTCGCCGAATTTAGCGCCGTTCCGGGCTAGATTGACGATCCGAAGATTCGGATACGTCCTGGCAATCTGCCCAGCCAGGCTGCCCTGCGGATTGCTAGCGCCGGTGCCTACGGCGGTACTGTCGCCAACTACTAACAGACTGGCGGATTGCTGCGGAGGCGTTGCGTTAAACGGTGCACTGGCGCGCACCAATTGCTTCGACTCATCGAGACGCCAGAAAGCGCAGCCGGAGGCAGTCAGCATGGCAAGGATTGCGATTAGGGATATCGCATACCGGCCAAGCGGTCGCCCTGCTTTGAGTAGGTGCATTTTAAGTATCTTCAAGAGAGATGCGGGGGGCCGCCGGACGCCGCACGGCGCAAAGCGCCAGCGAGAAAAATGCAACCATTTTTCAGTGTAAGTGGTTAGTGCAATCCCGGCATTAATGATCGATTATTAATGATCGATTATTAATGATCGATTGCGCAGGGGCGAGATCAAAATCGGTTCGGACTCCCGATGATAATTGTTATTTCCACTGTTCGCTTACCACCACCCTCACCGGTCCGCCCCCCAAGTTTATTGGCCTGAACTAAACCATCCGTTTCAAATTTCCGTCGATGGTCTTTGAAATCTTGCCACAAGTTAGTCGACGAATCTCATGTTCCTTTGATCTTGCTTTAAAGCTGTTGGCGACCGTGGAGATACGCTCCAAAACGCCGGATGCCCACGCGGCTCCCAAGCCATTTGTATAAGCCAGTTGCATAAGGGCGGTTTTACCAGGGTTACGGCCCTCGCCCTCGATATCCATCTGGTGCTCACCACCAGGTCCCTCGCAATACGTTAAGTCGTAGCAAGGAGCAAGTTTCCACGATAGCCTCTCATCCATACGAAACGAAAAATTCTTGGCGTGGTCATCCCGGTTGTTGAATATCACATTGAAGACACAGCGTTCGAAAGCCTTTTCCACCTCACGCTCGTCATGCGTAAAGAAGCGTGTACTTCGCAGTAGCGTTTGATAGCCAAGACTTGGCAACCGAAAGTCTGCATGCAGTGCCCCGGCCAGCGTATGTATTGGCACACGGTTTCCCAGATGACGGTCAAAACGTTCGATACCGAAGGCGGCGTAGCTTCCACCCAGGTCAAAATACTGCGTTTGTGGCATATCCAGGCCACAATCACGGGCGAGCATGGCGTAGCAATGTTCGATCGCACAAACTTCTTTATGCTCATGTTTGCCAGGAAATTTGACAAGCCATGGGATGCCAAGCGCCCCCTCCCGCGTGCTGATGAAATTGGTACCAGCGTCATAGTGCACCAGCGCTTTCGGTCGTGCTCCATGCGGTGAGCCGCCAACCATGAGTAACTGTTGTAGTGCGACAGTGTCCCGGCCGGCGACCACGGTTTGTACCTCCCTGGCTAACTCAACCATTTCAATGTCTGGCTGCGATAGATCGACGTCCGCAGCGGGCTTGAACGTGAATGCACCCATGGCGCGTTCGCCTATAAAGGCGAGCCGGTCGAGAGGGGATAGTCGATGCGGTTCCCGGCCAAAATGCTTTTTATAGAAGCGGTCCATCAGCATCAAACCCCAGCCGTCAGGCAAGGCATCCGCTACCAGGCCCGGCAATTTGAACTGGTAAGCTGGAAAGTCGCTATAAGCGGCTGCCCGCAACTTGAGGTGTCGTGGTGAAAATTCGATGCCAGCCGTTAACGCCTGAGGTGAATATTCAAACAGCAAGTCGGCACCGTTGTCCGCCAAAGTCCCAAGGGGCCATTGCTGGCCCCAGCCGCAGAAAATTACGTCGATTTTTTTCATACAGGCCGTTTGGTAACAACCGATTTACGGGGCGCACGAATGCGCTTGCCTTGTTCAGACCGTTCCATCTGCGCTATGGATTTAATTTCAAGAGCAAACAGCGATTGCAGTTCGTCTGCCAACCCTAGCCCCATTACCGTGCGGATGAAGCTTTCGAGCGTGCATTGCCCTTTGCTTTCGAGTGGCCCCAAAGTATTGGTACTGATACCTGCTTGCTGGGCTAGCTCGACTTGTGTCAGACCTTGCGCTAAACGCTGCTCCCGCAGACGTTTGCCGAGTTCGGCGCGAATTTCCTGCTCTGTTGCAAATGCAAAATCCAGCATGATTGTCTGCCTGTGCCAAATGCCAAGTTTTTAATATAGCAATCGTGGTGGGCAAAGTAAATTTAAAACACAATTATTTATGTCTTAAAGCAAAAATATGGCGATAATTTACACTTTTACATAGATTAAATACTTGGCAGGGTGACCAGGCGCAGAAAAGATCACAAGCTCTATTGCAAAAAGAACACTTTATTCTGAGTAATTCTTTAACCTCATTCGAAGTACTCAGATGATTTATAGTGAAGGTGCCTACCCCCGGTGTCAGGATAGTTGGTAAGTTGCCGATTCGGCGGCTACCTCGCAAGGGCTAACGATTCACCGCCAGGAAATATTGTCATGTGGCGAGGCATGCGTCGACTGGCTGACATGCAATTTGGTTTTAATCTCGCCTCAGAAAGATATGGGTAATTGGAAGGCTGATGCGCCGCTTACGAATCATCTCAGAAATGGAATTTTGAAACGGATCGCTTTTGGCTCAGAGTTCCAATTTTTTTCAAGTTTTGGGCGACTGCAACGCAGCGGATCCAGTCACAGGATTTGACGCTGTTGATGACTCTTATGGGCTGTTAGGAGTCAGTCGAAAGTTTCCAATGGTGGTCCGGTTAGGTCCCCTTTGCGGTCATTCGCGGGGGCTTTTTCTAGGGCAGGCATGCAGCGATTGCCGCAGGTCGCGTCCGTCTGGTTACCGGCTCGCCAATCTCGCTACCAACCACTGCTACCAGGCTCGCCCTTGAACGGTCCAGTCAACTCTGGCGTGATCCACCCGCCATAAAAACCGCCAGGTTGTGCGAGAACCTTAGCGCCGCCCACGCTGCACTCGAGATCGTGAGCGTAAAAAGCGATGCACTCAGCCAGCGGCTCTGCCCCTGCTAAGGGCTGCGGGTAGCTCCAAGCGACCTTAGCCAAGTGACGCACACCATCGAATAAGTCCCAATATTGCGCAGGGCCTTTCCATTCGCAGAAAGAGCCGCCGCCTGCCGGACGCAAAAGCGAACGCTGAACATCGACCAGCGGCAAGTAAAAGGTGGGCGGGTGCGCGGTCTCTCTTAACGCCCAAGCGGTGCACGTTCGAGCTACTTCGAGTTCTCCCCAGCGCACCACGATCTCGCGCACTTCAGGAACAGCATCGGGTGGGCGCGGGAAATCCCACACAGAAATTTGACCTTGCTCAGGAATGTCTGCAAACGGTGGACGGCCTGTTCCTCGCCAGTGCCATTGAGCGCGGGCCCGTGCCAGTAGGTCGAGATTGTTACCTGTCATCGTTAAATTTTAACCGGCAAAGCACGCCCAGTTCGGTACAAAGCTTATGGCCCAGGGTGCGTGCAATCATGTCAACGCTCCCACCAGCCGGTAAGGTCACAATGAGATTGACGGGTCATTCATTGCAATTCATATGCTAATCACTCTGATACATTATCATTACTTATTGAAAACTTTGTGGGCCCTGCGTCTGCCACCCTCCCGCAATTGACACCTTAGCCCAGTTTCTCAGGTAGTATGCCATTGTCTCTGCGCACAGTGTTGCACTATCCGCACACCTGTCTGATGAAGACCAATGTGTTCAGTCGATGCCTGATGCCAGCCCCACCAAATGGCACTTGGCGCACACGACTTGGTTTTTTGAGGCGCTGGCGTTGCTGCCGCACGTTGCCGGCTATCAGCCTTTTGACTGCCAATACGCCTACCTTTTCAACTCATATTACGAGGCGCTGGGACCGCGCCACCCCAGACTGCAACGCGGCTTGCTAAGCCGCCCATCGATCGATGAGGTTCACGCCTACCGCAACCATGTGGATCAGTCAATTTTGGCCTTAAGCCTGACGAATAATAATCAGGTCGCTATTGATTTTGAAGCATTGCTGGGACCAATGGAACTTGGTCTGCACCATGAGCAACAGCACCAGGAACTGCTGCTTACCGACATCCTGCATTTGTTTTCGTGCAATCCCCTTCTGCCGGCCTACAACCCAAGCGCGCAACTGTCACCCCAAGAGCAAACGCCCGTGCAATGGCTGGCGTTGCCCGGCGGCATCGTCCGGATCGGCCATGCAGGACCCAACCCAAAGCATGCGGCACCTGAGCAGACCGGGTTTGCTTTTGACAACGAAACCCCCCGTCACCAGCGCCTGTTGCCAACATCAGTTTTTTTGAAGCCTCGGCTTACGCAGAGTGGGCGGGTTCGCGCCTGCGGACCGAGTTCGAGTGGGAGGCAGCCCTTGGCACCCCCGGTCTGTTCCAGATGTTGAGCTACGTTTGGCAGTGGACCCGCTCCGGCTATGAGCCCTACCCCGGCTTTTGTCCCCGCGCGGGGGCTGCACGCGAGTACAACGGCAAATTTATGGTCGGCCAGCAGGTTTTGCGCGGCGCAAGCCTGGCAACACCCCACAACCACAGCCGGAGCACCTACCGCAACTTCTTGCCGCCCGCAGCCCGCTGGCAGTTTTCCGGGCTGCGACTAGCCAGAGACGCAGCCTGATCATTGATTTGAGCGCTTGTGATTAAATAGATACCCCGGACATTACAAAAAGGATCCCCCATGCAAGCCATCTGGAAAAACACTGTCATAGCCGAGAGCCCCGACACCGTCGTAGTCGAAGGCAATCACTACTTTCCCGAGAGTTCACTCAAGCGCGAGTTCATCACCTTGAGCAACCACAAGACCAGTTGCGCGTGGAAGGGGCAGGCCAGTTATTACTCACTCAATGTCAACGGCGAAGTCAATACTGACGCCGTCTGGTACTACGCTGACCCCAAGCCCGAGGCGGCTCAGATCAAAGGTCGGGTGGCCTTCTGGAAGGGCGTCAAAGTCAGCTGAAACAAAAGGCCTGAGGGTGCCGCTGTTTGGCGGTGGCGGTTTTTTCACTAGGCCAGGACCTCAGTTCACCAACTGAATTTGCGGGGCCACTTCTTTCGGGCGGATAGCGGAAGCCGCTGTAAATAGCTTTATTTGGATTCTTTAAAAAGGAGTCGCGTGTAGGTAACAATCCGAAGCCAGGAACGCTGTGCGTCCCGCGCTCTACCTCCCCGGCCTGAACGCCGTGGTTTCACGCGCACAATGATGAATGAATATTCTTTAAACGTTCTCGGCCAACCACTTGTGCCCTGCTCATACGACCCATTGACAGGTTATTTTCGAGACGGGTGTTGCAACACAGACGAAAAGGACCAAGGTAGTCATGTCATTTGCGTAAAAATGACGCAAGAATTTTTAGATTTCTCACTTCATCAGGGAAACGACCTGATCACCCCACGACCAGAGTATGAATTCAAGGGGTTAAAAGCCGGCGATAGTTGGTGCTTGTGCGCATTGCGATGGAAACAAGCCTACGAGGCTGGAGTCGCTCCGAAAACTGTACTTGAAAGTACCCATGTTCGAGCCCTCGATTACGTCACTCTAAAGCAGCTTAAATCATGAAAACCCAAGCTTCTATTGAGTTATTTGATCTCGAATTAATCACAGAAATTGGGACCTATGGTTCTGGCGATATCAAGCCAGGCGTGTGTGCACGATGGGCCGCCGGCATGTTGAGAATTGCTTAAAACTGGACCACTGGGGGTCAGTTCTGGGCAATCGTCAACACGAAGAAGGCCTGGAGCTGCTGCTCAAGGCCACCATCGACACCGCCGTTACCATTGATGCGGTCAAACCAAAAGACCTGGAGCGCGTCATTGTCGACACCACCGTCCAGGAGAAAGCCATTGCGCACCCCGTGGACAGCCGCTTGCTGGAGATCGCCCGCCACAAAGTGGTCAATGCTGCCAAGCGCGCAGGCATCCAGCTTAAGCAGACGTTCGCCAAAGAAGGCAAAGCGCTGCGTTGGCGCGCCGGTGGCTACGCCCACGCCAAGCGGTTCCGGCGCATGCGCAAAGTGGTCAATCGCTCAGCGTATCGCCCGACTACTGCAACTCGCAGGCCTTGGCTGTGGAGTTGATGTGCAAGAGCCCTGCCAATGCCGCCACTAGCGCCTGTAATGAGAACGATGGATTCCATGGTTTGCCTTGTGAAACTGGAGTGAAAAAAATAAGCAGTTGCTTGACTGGAGGATTGAGGCTTTGCTCAGCGGTGTCAGTCCCAGCGTGCTGCCCAGCGCTGAAGCATCGGCCGCCACCTTAAAAACAGCCGGTACATTCGCTCCATCGCCCAGCCAGCTCCCGGCACGCGTCCTGCCAAGGCCAACCAGCGCCAGCCAGGAAGAGCGGCCCATAGAGCCAAAAATGCCTGAGCGCCGCTGAGCAGTTGACCATCGCGGCCTTGCACATGAAACCGCGCCAGTAACTGTTCTCGCGTAGTACCGGCAGGCAGTGGCACAGCGGTGTTACTGATATCGGTAAAGCACACTAGGGAGCCTGGTTGTAGCGGTTGCAGGTCACGGTAGACGGCAATTTCGCGCCTACACAACGGGCAGGCGCCGTCGAAGAGAACGGTCAGCGCCGGAGGGCACTGGCTTGTTGTGGATTGGTTCGTCTCGTTCATAGTCTGGTTCAAAAAGGTTCACCACGCTTGCGCTTGTCGGGCAGCTAGTAAATCAGACGCTGTCGCAAAGCCGCGCGAAGCACGAGTCCACCACTGGCTAAATGAGTCGCAGCGCCTAGGTACATCAGGGAAAAGCTTGATCTGCGTTTCGCAAACCGCCAAGTTCGCCAACCAAGGCGCTAGATGCGGCTCGTCCACACCGCGAACCTGCGCGGCGCCCTGCAGTGCTGCGCCGAGAGCGGCCGCATCACCTTGCCAACGCAGCGTAGCAAGTTCAGCCATTCGGCTGGCAACAAAACGCCAGCGCCGTTCGCTCCAAGGCCAGGCGCGGTGGAAGTCGGTTAGGAAGACGCCCACCACCACCGTGTTGGCTGGCAAGGAAGCGGGCAGATCGCCCAGGTTCCAGGGGTGCACCAGCCAGACCTCGCGGCCCGCCACTGCTGACGGGTCAGGCTTTGTAAAGCCCAGATCGAGAGGCGGTTCTGCCAGAAGGCAAGGCTCGACTTGTGTTTCTTTGACGGACGCGTAGTGTTCATTACGGGCGTGGCGCATAGGTTGACGGGCGAGTCGGTCCAATGCTTCATAGGGCTGGTCGATCACACTACCTGGGCTGTGCCAAGCGGCAGGCGCGTAGCGGGCAACGTTTTCTGCATTGAAAAGGTAAGGCTTGCTGCTGCCGGTGCCAGCCACCCACTGCCAACTTAGGTGGTTGCTGGCAAGATCACCGTCTAGCAGGTGGCCGTAGAGCCAGTCAGCTGCAATCCGCCATTCCACCTTGCGCACGTGCACAACATAGCTGGCCAGCCACATGCGGGCATGGTTGTGCAAATACCCTGTGGCGTACAAGGTACGCACCGCCATATCGATAACAGGCACACCGGTATTCGCCTGACGAATATCTTCGGGTAGCAGCGCCGAGTAGCTTGTCTTGGGCAGCAGGCCCTCGCGCAAAGATTCAAAAATTTCTTCCCCCCGAAACGCCCAGACATGGCGAAAGTATTCGCGCCAACCTAACTCGAACACGAACTTGTGTTGCACATCGAGCGAGTGCTTGGCGGTCACACCGGCCAGAACCTCGGGCAGGCTGATCAATCCATGGGTGATGTAGGGCGACAAGCCAGTGACTGCGCCCTCAATGGCGTTACGGCTGCGTGCATAGTCGCTAGGATGAACGGCATTGAGGCGATCCAAAGCAGCTTGGCGCGTGGGCGGGAAAGTATCAATCATTGTCATTGAGCTACCAAGCCACCGCCGCATCCCACGTCCAAAATTCGCAGCCCGTTCAGCCCGTTGGCGGTATCCCGACCCAAATGCGAGGCGATTTGTTCGACCACGTAGTCAAGCCGTAAAGCGTTGACAACGTGCAGTGGTCGCATCGGTCCAAGGCTGTCCCACCAAGTTGCACTCAGGCGGTTGAAGCGTTCGATTTCGGCTGCGATGGCGGTCATGTGTGCGTCACTTAGATGTGGCGGATCAATGACACCGCAGCTTTTGAGCCTGCGCCCACCATGGCGCACCAAGATCGAAGCACCCAACCTGACTGGCTAAGGCCCCGAGCAGCAGCGGCCTCGTCGCGGTGAGCTACTTCGTCAGCTTGGCAATCGAGCAGGGTCTGGCGCAAATCACTGAGGTCCGGCTGTGAGGCCAGAGCAAGAATCTGCTCCTCATAGTGGTTGTTGACAAAGGTCTCAACTGCCTCGATCGTTGCGTAGACTGCCTTGGGGCCGAACAGCGTGGGCAGGGCGCCAGTGAGAAACCCGGCCAGTCGCCATAGCGGGAGCAAGCGACTGTAATGGGCCGGTGGCAACCAGCCAGTGATGAGACGCAGATGCTTTTGCTCGGTGGCCAAGTGATGCTCAGCAAAGGCCCGCAACACCGGGTCTCGCGCGAATCGAAGAACCCCTTGATAAATACAGACGGCGCCAACTTCGCCCGCGTGATCGGTCCGCAAATCAGCACACACCCATGCAGGAAGGTTGTCTCCCGAAGTGAGAAGTACGTGACTGGAGTTGACGCTTTGTGCTCGGTCCGCACCCGATAGCGGCACTGCGGCCGATTCAGCCATCATCAGCCTTTCTTGGCATAAGCACTGCACCAGCCTTTGCCGGAAACTTGCTTACCTGCAAACAGCGGGCAACCACCCCAGGCATCGCTGGCTTTACCTTGATACAAGGCACAGTTGGTACAAGCTTGACCGGCAGCGTATTTAGGGTACCTTTTGGTGTCGGTCTTGGTGGCATCAGCCACATAGCCCAAGGCCAAAGACTGTGGGTCTTTCTCGTCAGCCTTTGCTTGGCTGTGGGCAGAAGTAGCCAAAACTAAGCCGCCAGCGGCCAGAGTCATCAAAAAAGTGCGTCGATTTGTATTCATGAAGAATCCGATTGAAGGCAAGCCTGAAAATTTAAATCAACACCAAGGACTTGGAATCTTGGCAATTAAATACGTCAACACGTTAGGAGTCGACCTGTCTGAAATCGTGCCGAGGCAAAAAAATGATCGAAGCCGGTTTGATGAACGATTTCGACAGCGAGAGTGAGTTTAACTTGAATCGATATCGTAGCGTTTAAAAGAAAACATTTAACTCAAATCATGAAAAAAGATGCTATAAACAGACTCATATCTAACTCAATCGGTAAAAAATGCCTTTCCCCAACACTGCGGGTACATCCCAAGCACCGCAGCTAAACAAATCCCAGCCGACTTTTAAAGCCGGAGCTGTAGCGCGGATTGCAGGCATGCCCGTGGCCACGTTGCGCATTTGGGAGCAGCGCTACCAGGCTGTGCGGCCCAACACTGCAGCATCAGGTCACCGGTTGTATTCGTCAGCAGATGTTGAGCGAGCCACCCTGCTGCGTCGGCTGACCGTTCAGGGTCATGCCATTGGATTGCTAGCTTCGCTCGAGACAGAACAAATGCGCGAGATGATGCGTGCCCCTGAGGTCCCTCAAGTTAACTGGGTTGAAGCACCCTTGCAAACCGCATTGAAGATTGTGGTGGTAGGGCAAGCCTTGGCAAGCCGAATGCAGCGCTTGTTTGAGCGCCAGCCCTTTGGGCCAAAGCTCCGATTAGTGGGGGTATTCGATAGTTTGGTCGCATCAGCTGAAGCGGTAGGACATCATGATGAGTCCACCGCCGACATACTGATCTTGCAAGCTGGAAGCCTTCACACTGGCATTCGCCAGGAACTACGCCATGCCCAAGACGCATGGCGTGCCCCTGCAGCAGCGGTTTTTTATCGATTTTCAAGTGCCGCAGCACGAGCAGAGTTAACGCATGTTGGGGTGGAAGTCTTATCCGAACCTTCAGATGACAATTCACTGCGCCAATGGCTGGCTTCCTTGCAGCGCACTGAGGCATCACGAAGTAAAGCTGCTGACGTTCGAAGTTCAAGCCTACCCGTTTCAAGGAGCCTCAGTGAACAAACCGTCTCACCCCCCTTGTTTGACGATGCTGCCCTGACTGAATTTGCTGGACTTTCCTCGGCAGTCGCTTGTGAGTGTCCCAGCCATTTAGCAGAGTTGCTGCTGCAAGTTTCCTCCTTTGAAAAATACAGCAGTGAGTGTGCCTGCAGAAGCGCTGCTGACGCGCGTCTGCACGCCTACTTGCAGCATGTCGCTGGCTCTGCCCGAATGCTTTTTGAAAAAGCGCTCGAACAAGTAGCCATCGCAGAAGGCTTGCCACTGCCACCTTCAACCAATGCTTCCTCAACTTAAATTGCTCGATATGACGCACTCATTAGCAATACTGGTCACTGCACTTTTGTTCGGCGGCATGACCCTGTACTCCTTTGGTTTTGCTGCATTTTTATTCAAAGCACTGCCAGCCCCATCTGCTGGCGCTACGCTGCGGCTTGCGTTTCCTTGGTTCTACTTGTTTGTTGTGTTCACGGCGGCCGCTGCCGCCTTGCTGTGGTGGTCGCATGACACCATGGCTGCTGCTGTGATGACTGTTGTTGCTTTAACGACCATTCCCGTGCGGCAGTTGCTGATGCCGGCAATTAATCGAGCCACGGACTCTGATGACCGGTTGCGTTTCAAATGGCTGCACGGTGCGTCTGTGCTTGTGACGCTGAGCCATATCGCTGTTACTGGCTGGATCTTGGCGCGCATTGTTTAAGAACGACCATGCAACCACAGTTACAAATGGCTCAAAATAATGTATCTCTCCAGGAGATGCTGCAACCATTAGTCGGTACAAGGCACCGCCCCACACCCACAAAATACGCTGGTCCAGTCCGTGACTGAATCGCATATCAGAAATAATCTAATAATTAAAGTTTTGAAATCCTTTCAGTGTTCAATCAGCAAAGTAAATTTTTTAGGAATTTAAATGTATTCAATTTTAAAGTTTTTTTATTTAGTATTTAAAAATGGTCGTAAACTTATAGACCCTAACCTCAATCCACTAAGGCACGCACCATCTCACATTAGATACTTTGCCACCATTCTTTTAGCTTGTTTTTGGTGTTTGGCCTTTGGGCTGTACTTTGGCGATTTCCTATTTATTGGTTACAACATGATGGGACATATAGCTGTAATAAGCATGGCGTTCGTTACTTGGGTTGTGTTCAAACAATCTGATCGAATTTATGGGCCGAGGAAAGGGACGCAGGACTGGCTTCGTATGCCAGATAGAAGCAGTCGCTGTGATGAGATGACAGAAGAGCAAAGACTGGAGAAAGTCAAAGAATTTAAAAATTAGACTTTAAATTCTTTAATCTTGTAGTCTGCTCCGAATAACTCAATGATGAATACCTCGTCAAGCAACAAACAATCGCCCAAGAATCCACTGCCGTTTCGAACTGGTGCCATTCGCAGGCAACCAGGTGGGTTTTTCTGCACACTTGCGCCAACATGACCGAGCGATTCAACGGGCGCATCAACGAACTGGTCAAGCAAACCTATTTTGCCAATGCTGCTGAACTGGAAACAACGTTGCAGCATTATCTAAAGCTATACAACCACCATATCCCGCAACGAGCGATTGGTAGCAAAACACCTATCGAATCGCTTAAGCATTGGCAGGGATTGAGGCCCGAGCTTTTTGTGAAACGCGTTTATGATCAAGCGGGACTTGACATGTATCAAGCCAGCGAGTTGCCATCGAATGAAGTCAGCACCAAACATCTGAGTCAGCAGTGCCACGCTTGTATCTCGTATCAATACACGATACACTTACTAGATGATCAAAAGCTTTGAACACAAAGGCATCAAGATGTTTTTCGAGACCGGATCAAAGGCGGGAATTCAGCCCCATCACGGTGATAAACTTCGTTTGCAACTGGCGGCTTTGAACCAAGCAAAAAGGCCGGAAGACATGGCCGTGCCCAACTGGTGCATACATGCATTGCAGGGTAATTTAGCTGGACATTGGGCAGTCACCGTGAATGGAAACTGGCGATTGACCTTCAGATTCAAAGACGGCGACGCGCTCCTGGTCGATTACCAGGACTATCACTAGGACTTATTGATGATGCAAATGCACAATCCCCCTCATCCTGGCGAAGTTCTACGGGAATGGCTAGGAGACATGGAAGTAACAGAAGCAGCCACGCACCTCGGTGTAACGCGGGTGACGCTTTCGCGGATCTTGAACGGTGCTTCCGGCATTTCGGCAGACATGGCGCTGCGTCTTGAGGCTGCGTTAGGTACCAGTCCGGAGATGTGGATGGGGCTACAGTCCGCGTTCGAATTATGGAAGGCTAGCAAAGCAACGCGGCCGCCAATTCAAAAGTTCCTCCAAAAAACTTGCTGAGGCATGCAGTGGTCAATTAATTTCGGACACTCCAATAGGGTTTTGCTCTGCCATTTTCCGTTCGTAGACGATGAGCGGCAAATTACCCGGTACTGAGTTCAGTCGTTCAAAGTTGTAGAAACTGACAATGTAGTCGGCGACATTATTTCTGGCCTCCGCATGATTGGCATACTGGCGATGCCAGACACGTTCCATCTTGAGGTTCCGGAAGAACCGCTCCGCGATGGGATTGTCACAGCAGTTGCGCTTCCTGCTCATGCTGCAAACGAAGCTATGCTCGTCCAGTAGACCCTGGCAAAGCGCGCTGGCATACTGGGCGGATTCAACCGGTCGTAGCAACACCATGAATTTAGGAGGTATTTCATGGTTTCGACGGCATCAAGGCTACGAAAGTTAACTGGTCGGAAAGCAATGCGCTCGCCGTCTACGAACGGAAAATGGCAGCGCAAAACCCTATTAGGGTGTCCGAAATTGCTTGACCACCGCAGTCTGGATTTTCCGTGCTTGTCGCTGTACATTTCCCTAATGTTTTACACGAGTAGTTCGCAATAACTAATTCATGAGCCGGTGCAGGATGTGCACTGTCCGGCAAAAGCCTTCCCTGTCAACTTCGCTGATTTTTTCGAATAGCAATCTCGCGTGCCAAACTTTTTGCATATCGAAACGTTCTAAAAGTCGGTAAAAAACGTCTCCCGTCAGCAGCCCCTGTTCGAATGTCCACATTGACGCAAAAATTTCATAGAGTTCAAACGCAAAAACGTCGTCCAGATATTCGCAATAATTAGGGGTGTCGCTTGCACAAAAAGCGTCGGCTATTTCAAGCTCGTCGTCATGAAATTCGTGCTGTCCTAGCCAAAAGGTTTGGACAAGTGATGTTTCTCGGATTTTCAACATTCACGTACCCGTTTTAATAACGCAGCAGACCGGATTTCAGTAAATAAGTGAAGCGTCGATCGCAATGTCTCAAATCCTTGAGGCAAGACACTTCAGTTCGGCAGATGTGATCGCTGCAAGGTTTATGGATATCGACAGTCCTCAATCGTTGTCGCATTTATCGCATATTCTGGATATTTTGCAGGTGAACCACTTGGCGGAATTTAGAGCATCGTAATAGTTTCAGGGACGCATTGCTACCTCGAGCAATGCGACGAGCTTGAATGAAATACGAGATTTGAATCTGTTTCGCAAAAACGTCGCGCGAGTCACAGCATTAAAAACTGTGGGGGTGATTGTGGGGGTGATTTATCGGACTTAGCCCAAAAACCAAAACGGGCCAGCTCCTTTCAAAGCTAACCCATTGATTATATTGGTGCGGCTGGCAGGAATTGAACCCACGACCCCTTAGTTCGAAGGGCAACACATTAAAATAAATAGTTAATATAATCAACAAGTTATAGATTGCAAAACCTCACTGATCAAGCACACATTGGTACAAAACTGGCACACTAAGTTTGTCAAAGACACAACATCAGTTTTAAGCACATTTGTGTCAAACAAAAGTTATATATTGTTGCCTTTCATCCTCTTTCAGAAAAAATAAACCGTCGAAATTTTTCTCGAGTAAGTCTAAAAAACTGTTTAAGACGCGGTTTACTGCATCATATCTATCCCGAAGATCATTAGAGCGGCCGGACCCGCCTACACGTAAAGGGCTAGCCCGCCCGTGAGCAACTTGATTACGCTTCTCCACAACCTCGTCCAAATAGAGCAGGTCACGAGTATCTGGCGAGATCGAATCGGAGATACCGAGATACTGTGCTATTTCTGTTAAACGTTTAGGTCTTGCATTCTGCATTAGCATTTCAAAAATCGTGTTGTTGACCTTGACTATTTCTACTGATTCCATTTTTTTTATAAGCCTAACGCGGCCATTCCATGCATTAGCGTTACCCAACGAAGTGAACTCTGGCGCTAATATAGTAGGAAGAAATCCGGGTGCGGCATGAGCCACGCTTACTCGAAGGGTATTGATTTTTTGGAGATAAATTTCTAATCCCTCGTTGACTGATTTTTCAAAAGCGCCGTAAAGATGAACAAAAAATAATCCACGTATGATTTTTACCTCATTAGAGTCAAGTGGCGGTGTTTCTCTTGATTCCGCCGCTTGAATATAACTTAGAAGAGTACGCACCTCTTGCATTCGGCTCGCTAAACTTTTTCGAGGAATAGTGAACATTACTTAAATGAATCGCGAACAAAGAATATCCTTTTTTCAACCATGCTTTTACTGTTTGTTGCTCCAGTAGTAATAGTCTTTAAATAACCATCCGATGCCAGTTCCTCTAGAATTCCTGGCAATATTTTATAGTTCTTTTGAATAGCTAATGCTAAACCTACACTTAAAGCTTCATATAGATTGGCAGCAGTGATACTTGATTGACCTCGTTTAATTCCATTAGGATATGCTTTAGCCAAGAAAGAAAAGGTTGTTTTAAAAAGATCCAATTTTTTCTTCGACAAGCGAACATCTGCGTGTTTTTTCATGTAAGAATTTAAAAACCCTTTTACGCTATGTTCAAATTCAGCATGTGTTTCCAGATAAGCAAAATATCTAAGTACATATTCCTCAGCCATCCCGTTTTTTTGATCTGACTCTTTCAATTTAACTGCGGTTAGGAAATCTGGATGTTTTGCAAATTTCTTCAGATCAAGGTTAAATGGCCCTCTAAATATGCAGTTTCGGATTTCTTGATTGGTTAATAAAATACCGCCAGTATTCAGGCGTTCAAATAAATCAAAACGGACGTTTGTGTCACTTTTGTCATTTAATACGGTAACCCGTATTGGCCTTGTCAAAAACATCATCTGGTTTGATTTCGGCAAATCTGAAAACGTCATTCCGTTTAGAGCCGTTAATTTTTCCAACCCCTTTATTTCGAGAGGAGCCTTCCTGTTGATTTTTGCGATGTCAAGGTCGGTCCCAACAAAGTGGGCCACAGTGGATAAGCGTTGAACACCATCTACTATTTCCCAAGTTGCATCTTGATTAGTGGCCATAAATAAACTCGGCACAGGAATTCCAAGCATAACGGATTCAATTAGCTCTGACTCTCGTTCATCTCTCCAAACAAACTGTCTTTGGTATTCAGGAGGAATTGAAATTGCACCCTCTGAAAACATTTCGTATATTTGTCTTATCGACATATCATAGCTATCAAACGAAACCAAACGACGCTCCTCAGCGAGCTGATTTTGTAAAACTTCTAGTTTTTTATCAAATGAATTCATTTAGTTTTCCCAGCTTCCGTAGTCGGCAATTTGGCGACTTAAGTTTTAAATGCGATCAAAATTGCATGGTACAGCAACATTTATTCACGGCCCTCGGTGCCGGCGCCTAAATAGCTCGAGAACGTCGAACGCAGTAGGTATGTAGCGCCCATAGGGTACAAGTTGTCGAATACCCCTCATTACATTATCCTTGCGCCATCTAGGAGCAAATCGATGGCAAACAAGCCGAAGCACCCTACCCCGCCAGTTGCCCATGTCCATCCTGCCGACCGAGCAACTGACCTCACCCAGATCGTGAACGACGCACTCGACCGTTATACCGGTACCTTCGACGAGCTCGAAAAAGCCATAGGCCTTTTGATGTTGGGCGACTACGTTGGGTGGAAGGTCCTTGTCCTGGTCCATAACAAGCGCACGATCCGCAAGTACGAAGAGATCCTGGGCATCAATGTCCGCGAATTTTTCCCGGAAGAAGGCCCTTCCGCGATGCGGTCCATCGGATACGTCATGGCTTTGAAGCTTGGCAGTTTCTGGAAAGCCGTCAGCGGCGACGTAGCGATCGAAAATCGCCGCGAGATCAACAGCAAGTCTTAAATCTGAATAGGGGTATTAAATACCCTTGACAGAGGATATTCAGAACCCCTAGTATAGTGGCTATGAATACCCCTTACTTCCTTTTAAACACATTAGGTACAAGCAACGACTCGGCGATCGAGTCGCCCGTAGCGCGGGCGAGAGGCGCCGGGTCGGCGCTCCCCCCGCCTGGTAATACGGGGGGAAAGAATAACCATCCTTCCTACACACACACTAACCCGATTACCGGGGAGATATCCCTCATCGTGCCGACCGGCCTGTCGTATGGCGAATGCTTGCTCGTGCCGATCGCTCACGATCAAGTGCATCCCTAGGCTGCGATCACTGATTACCTCAACACGACTTTTAAATTCGACTCGGAAAATGAATCGCTCGCCGATCTGTTCCAGGAATTATTTGCATTGCTCGGTGCAAAATTCGCCCCTGCAATCGAACGCGCATTCGGCAAGTACAACTACAAGAAATCCTACGGCCTGGGAAGTTCGTCTGCCCTGGTGTGCATCGGTGGACAGGCTGGAACGGTATTGGTCCCGTTGCCTGGCGGCGCCTGTTCGCTCATCAAGGACTGGCCTAGCGTCATCCAGTACTTTGCTCATAAACGAAACGCTCGCATCATCCGATGGGATGGTGCCGTTGACGAGTACATCGGCCTTCACTCTGTGGACTGGGCCGCAAGTCAATACTTGGCGGGAAATTTTCAATGCGGTGGAAACAAGCCGGGTTGCAAAAACGCCGGCAACTGGACTGATCCGGACGGGAAAGGCCGAACTTTCCATGTAGGCAATAGAAAGAACGGCAAGATCATCCGAATCTACGAAAAGGGCCAACAGCTTGGTTGCCCGTGGCATCCGTGGGTACGGTGGAAAGTTGAACTGCACAACGTTGATAGAGTAATTCCGTGGGAAGTGTTGATCGAGCCCGGCCGCTACCTGGTTGGAAGTTATCCGAAGGTACTTGCTTGGGTTCAAGAGGAGATGACGCCGATCCGTACGATCCAAAAGCAACAGCAAATCGGATACGACCACCTCACGGCGACTTTAAAAAATGCGTATGGCCCAATGCTCAACGTGATGCGCGAGGTCGAAGGAAGCGCCGAAGCGGTCCTTAACAAGCTTGTTCGCCCGGGCGCGCCACGCCGTCTGCGTCATCCCGCAGTAGATAAGCCAGGCGACTTCATCGAATGAATACTTTCAATCTTTTCGAAGCTGCGCAATTTCTGAAAATGCACCCTGAAGAAGTCAGGCCGCGTGCGAAGCAGGGAACCATCCCCGGCGCTAAGGCTGGCCGAGCCTGGGTCTTCATCGACGTTGACCTTGCTGACTATTTGCGGTCCCTCTATGCCCAAAGCCGTGAAGTGTTGCGGGTAACTCTTGGAAAGGAAATCGAACCGTGTCACTCCGCAAGCGCAACCAAACCTGGTGGATCGACTTCATTGCCCCGAACGGACAGCGAATACGCCGATCTGCTGGGACTGACAACAAAGTGCTCGCGCAAGAACTCAACGACAAGTTGAAGGCGGAAGCTTGGCGTATCACGAAGCTTGGGGATCGGCCTGAACGTAGCTGGAATGATGCAGTGGTGCGCTGGCTGAAGGAACAATCGCACAAGGCGTCGATCGAGACCGACAAGATTCATTTACGCTGGCTGGATGCACATCTTGGTGGCCGCCCGCTTGTGTCAATCAATCGTGCGCTAGTGGATCGCATCACCGAAATCAAACTTTCCGAAGATGTGTCGAACGCGACTGTCAATCGCGTGCTTGAAATCCTTCGTGCTGTTCTGCGACGTGCGTTGAACGATTGGGAATGGCTGGACAAGTGCCCGCAGGTTCGCATGCTGCGCGAGCCAACGCGACGAATCCGGTTTCTGACGCGAGAGGAGGCGCAACGCTTGCTAGCTGAGCTGCCGATGCACCTTGCTGACATGGCGGCTTTCTCTCTGGCAACGGGGTTGAGGCGTGCAAACGTCACTGGCATGCAGTGGAAACAGGTCGACCTCATACGACGGTTAGCGTGGATTCATCCCGATCAGGCCAAGGCACGCAAAGCAATCGCAGTTCCCCTAAACGAGGAGGCAGTCTTGCTTCTCTCGAAGCAGGTTGGTAAGCATGTTAGTTACGTTTTTACGTTCAGGGGAAAGGCAGTCACTCAGGTCAGCACAAAAGCTTGGTACAGCGCTCTCGAACGGGCTGGCATCGAAGAATTCCGCTGGCATGACCTACGCCATACCTGGGCAAGCTGGCACGTTCAGGGGGGCACACCACTGTTTGCGCTACAGGAGTCGGGCGGATGGGAAAGTTCGGACATGGTTCGACGGTATGCGCACATGTCGGCGGATCATTTGGCACCCTATGCGGATCGACTGTTACCACTCCGGGGGCATGATGACAAAGCTGACAACGCTCCTCCGGCCGAAGCCCTGGATAGGAGAGACCCTGGTTAGAACGCCGAACAAAATCTCCCGCTTGTCCGAAACGCATCCACCTCGTGGACTGAGCCAGTCAAAACGTCTGCCACCGACCCATTGCGTTCAGTCATTACTCCCGAAAGTGGCTTTGCAACTTTCAAGCTGAGCCGCAAGCAACGACTGCACGAGTCGGCTTGAGCGATTGATTAAACGTCGGTTTAGCAGTACTCATTCTTTGAACGAAACTCTTCCACTTCCCGCGTGTTTAGTAGGTTTCGGGATCGGTAACTCTTTCGACCCGCACTTGCAGACTTCGTCAATGGAAAGACTCCGCGCGATACCCAGCAGCCGAGCAGACTCAGCTTCAATTTCCTGGCTAATTAGAGCAAGCAAGATACTAGTTAGCCTCCCAAGAAGCGCTGCAGCGTCGCTGCCCGGATAAAAGCGACCAGGGCTAGAATCCACGCGCGTTACCTGAGCCCCCAATGTTCCGTAGCCCCTAACCCATGCAAAGACTTGGTTGTCCTCGAGAGGATTCACCGAATGGGCAATGAACTTGTCGCGAAGATTCTTAAAGTAAGTGTGGGCGTCGCGGAGATCAATCGGCAAGTCTTCAACCCACGAACTAGGAATGCCGCTCCGAACTCCAGTGCCATGCGTTCGCATATAGCGGACAATCGCTGCGCAAACTAGATCAGCGGCTAGCATCCGTTCATATATCATCGCCACAGCATTAACGTCGGGTCCGAACCTGAAATTGCCAGCGTCGTTCTGAACCCGCGCGCAAATTCGCGCGACCCCTTCAAGATCGTTCCGAATACCAGTTAAGTCTGACAGCCACTTCGCCTCTGGAACGCAGAAGTCGAAACGTGTCGTGAGTTCCTCAGGGGTGAACATTCAAAGTGCCTACCTTTTTCTTGAACGGCGACTCCTGGCCGATACTAGACGGTCGGGATGGCTCAGTGTACAGAGTGGTTACCATTAGGAACGCCCGAGTTGACAGTAACGAGGTTGTTGGATAAGAACATATCGAATGCCGTAACTTACGGCACAAATCCGTCACAACCCCAAAACAAAAAGGGCCCACATCTCTGTGGACCCCTTGCTAATACTGGTGCGGCTGGCAGGAATTGAACCCACGACCCCTTGGTTCGTAGCCAAGTACTCTATCCAACTGAGCTACAGCCGCTTAAAGCGAGACTATAGCAGGTTGCCATCGGCTTTGGAAGCCCTGCCAAGCGGTAGGCGAGAATTATCGGATGAAGCGTGGCGCTGGTTGCCGAAACACATCGGACTTGTGAAACCGGGACAGTAATTTCCCAGGAGATATGTTACTGTTTCCTCTGAACAATTTATTGTTAGACCGTGCGTTGTCGGCCTGCCAACGCCGTTTGTCAGTATTCCGGGGTGTGGAAGATGAGTTTTATAAAAACGATCACGGCACGCTCACGGCTGACTTGGTCGGCGCTGCTTGCACTATCCGCAGTGATGTCGTATGCCCAGGCGGGCAATGTTTCGGTGAAGGTTACCGACGCAAACGGGCAGCCGCTTGCCGATGCAGCAGTGTATCTGGAAGCAACTGGCAAGCAAACCTTACCGAAGGCGGTGCTCAAGGCTGATATCGAACAGAAAGCCCGCACGTTTGCGCCGTTGGTGACGGTGGTTCAGGTCGGTTCGGAAGTCTCGTTTCCCAATAACGACACCGTGCGCCACCATGTTTATTCGTTCTCAATGCCCAAGGTATTCGAGCTCAAGCTGTATTCCGGCGTTCCGGGAGTGCCAGTTGTGTTCGACAAGCCGGGCACGGTCGTGGTGGGATGCAATATTCACGATCGAATGGTTGCGTATATCCACGTGGTCGATACCCCTTATTTCGCCCGTACCGATGCTGCTGGCATGGCGCGCATCGAGAATGTCGTTGCCGGCAAATTTACCTTGAAATCCTGGCATTATCTGCAGGCTGACCAAAGCCAGATCCAGAGCCAGGCAATGGTCTTGACTGCAGCCGACGCAACTGCCAGCGTTCGGGTTACCGTCACATCACCGACGCCACGGTAAGGGGGGCACAATGCGATTTCGGAGTTTCGAAGGCCGGATCGTCGGATTATTCCTGGTCATGATTCTGTTGGTGCAGCTGATTGGCTTCTTCGCCACGCGCAGCGGTATCGATCACAATGCCCGCGCCGCCATTCGCAGCGAGCTGGAAATTTCAGAGCGGGTCTTCAAGCGACTCATGCATCAGAATGCGCAGCGCCTGACCGAAGGTGCGCAATTGCTAGCGGCAGATTTCGGGTTCCGCGATGCAGTGACCAGCAACGACCGGGACACGATCGCTTCGGCGCTGGCAAATCACGGCGCGCGCATCGGTGCTTCGACCGCCGTGTTGATCGGTCAGGACCGCACTCTCAAGGCATCTTCACGAGACCAGACATCACCGGCTTTGTTGAACGCGATCCTGGGGTTGGTGGATCGCACTTCCAAAACGGGAAGTGCGAGCAGGAATGCTTTGATCGATCGTCGCCCTTACCAGCTGGTCGTGGTTCCGGTTAAAGCACCACTCACTGTCGGATGGGTGGCGATGACCTTCCCGATCGACCTTCAGCTAATAGCCGACATGAAGGCGCTTTCCGGTTTGCAGGTATCGATACTGACTTCCGACCGGGATGGCAAATGGATCAGCGATGTGTCTACCCTTCCGGATGCTGAAGCAGTGACGGTTGCGCAACAGATGCAAGTCGTCGCCGGTTCGTCGAATACTTTTTTGACCGACATGGCGCTACCGAGCGGTCAATTCACTGTGCGCGCCCTGCCGATTGCCCGTGACGCCGACCATATCGCTTTGGTATTGCTGCAGCGTTCCGTAAGTGAAGCCATTGCCCCCTATCGCGAACTGCAGGCTACCCTGCTACTGATTACCGGGCTGGGCATCCTGATTGCCGTGGCCGGCAGCTTCCTGACGGCGCGCCGTATCACGACACCATTGAAGGATCTTGCGCACGTTGCAGAACGTTTCGGGCGCGGCGATTACAGCGCTGGTGTTGCGGCAAAAAGCAATGATGAAATCGGTGCATTGTCGCGCGCGTTCGAGACCATGCGTGTGGGCATCTTGCGGCGGGAGCAGGAAATCGGCCGGCTAGCTTACTGGGATACGCTCACGAATCTGCCCAACCGTGCGCGCTTTGCAATGCAGTTGTCAGAAGCCATCCAGAAGGCTGCGAAGCATAACCGCTCTCTCTACATACTCCTGATGGATCTGGACCGCTTCAAGAACGTCAACGACGTACTGGGCCATACCTTTGGCGATGCGCTGTTGCGTCAGGTCGGCGAGCGGCTGAAGTTGCAGGTTCGGTGTGAAGGCGATCAGGTGGCTCGTCTCGGTGGCGACGAGTTCGCGATCCTGCTGGAAATGACGTTGCCCGAAGCGCAAGCTGTGGCTGCGCGCATTCTCCAGTCGCTGGAAGAGCCGATCTCGCTGGAAGACCAGACCGTTGACCTAGGCGCAGGCATCGGCATTGCCGGATATCCGGATCACGGCAACGATGTCGAATCGCTGCTTTCCCGTGCAGAAATCGCGATGTATGCAGCGAAAAAAACCGGCAACGAAGCAGTGGTGTACGACCCTGTCCTGGACAAGGGTAGCCAGCAGAGCCTGTCGATGCTGAGCGAACTGCGACGGGCGCTGGATCGCGATGAATTCCGGCTTTACGTGCAGCCGAAGCTTTCGCTGTCGAGCGGCAAGCTGATCGGGCTGGAAGCGCTGGTTCGTTGGGCCCATCCTGAAAAGGGGCTGGTATTTCCCGACAATTTCATTCCCTTTGCTGAAAAAACCGGCTTCATCCGCATGCTGACGCGCTGGGTGCTGGAGGAGTCGGCAATGCTGTGCCGCGCTCTGGCACTGCAGGGCATTCATGTGAAAATATCGGCCAACCTGTCGACGCGCGACTTGCTGGACCAGGAATTGCCTGCAAAGTTTGCCGAGGTGCTGGCGCGCCACCAGGTCCAGCCTTCGTCCTTTTGCCTTGAAATCACTGAGAGCGCGATCATGGACGATCCGGTGCGTGCACAGCTGACGCTGGAACGATTCAACGCGATGGGGGTGCAGTTGTCCATCGACGACTTCGGCACCGGGTATTCCTCCCTCGCCTACCTGAAACAACTGCCGGTCGACGAACTGAAGATCGACAAGTCGTTCGTCATGAACATGGAAAACGGTGCCGACGATGCAACGATCGTGCGTTCGACGATCGATCTGGGCCACAACATGGGTTTGCGGGTAGTCGCTGAAGGTATCGAAAGCGAAGCGGTATGGAAGCAATTGGTAGCGATGGGTTGCGACCAGGGCCAAGGGTATTTCATGAGCCGGCCCATCCCGTCGGACCAGCTGCCGCAGTGGATCAGCAACTGGATTGCACCGGTGATTACAACCGAGCATCCAAAAATCTCCCGGATCACGTCATCTGCCCCGATACTTTGAGGCAAAATATGAATCCTGCGAGCAACAAATCAAGCGGTAATCAGATGATTTCCATCAGCCCGGCAAAATCAGTGCCCGGACGAAACCAGGCCATGTCGTCGCAGGTGGCAAGGCAGGCGGAAATTGCCAGGGAAGAAGAAAGGGCTCGCATCGCCCGTGAGATACACGATGAGCTGGGCGGCAATCTCATTGCAATCAAGATGGCTTTGGCGATATTGACGCGAACTCTGCCCGCAGAGCCCGCGCTCACGGAAAAAGCGGCCTATCTCGACAGTCTGGTCGATCGCACCATCGAGGCCACGCATCGGCTGGCAACCAGTCTTCGGCCGAGCGTGCTCGATTTCGGGCTGGTTGCGGCCATCGAATGGCAGGTGCGCGAATTTCGCAAGCAGACAGGCATCGACTGTACCTTTGATGCCGGCGACGAAACACTGGTTGTGCCGGCCGAGCTGGCAACTGCGCTGTTTCGCATCGTCCAGGAATCGTTCACCAACATCATCAAGCACGCACACGCTTCGCGAGTTTGCGTGACATTGGCAGGCAGCCGGCGCACGGTGCGCCTGAGCGTGACGGACAATGGCCGTGGTGTCGGCGAGACCGCCCAGAACCCGGCGAACTCGCAGGCCCTGGGCATTCGCAGCATGACGGAGCGCGCCAGTAGCATCGGTGGTGTATTGACGGTCACCGGCAAGGCCGGTGGCGGCACCGTGGTTTCTATCAAAGCGCCACGGGCAGTGCAATGACGAGCGCCACTGCCTTGCAGGTGCTGATTGCAGACGACCACGCCATCGTGCGCGAGGGGCTGCGACGCATACTTGCAGATACCAGCGATATCGAGGTGGCCGGTGATGCAGCAAGCGGTGTAGAGGCGTTCAAGCTGGCCCGCCATACCGAGTTCGATGTACTGCTGCTGGATATTTCGATGCCCGACCGGAGCGGCATCGAAGTGTTGAAACAGTTTCGTCTGGAGTTTCCGAAACTGGCGGTGCTGATGTTTTCGATGCACCGGGAAGATCAGTATGCGATTCGTTCACTCAAGGCTGGCGCCTCCGGGTATATCAACAAGCAGAGTGCGCCGGCAGAATTAGTCAATGCGATCCGCCAGGTTGCCAAAGGTCGCAAATACATCAGCATCGAACTGGCGCAACAGCTTGCCAACCAGGTCGGCGACGATCGTGAAATTCCGCCGCATGAAACGCTATCGGATCGGGAATATCAGACCTTGCTCATGATTGCCGGTGGCAAAACCGTTAGCGATATCGCGGTGGACCTAACCCTGTCGGTCAAGACGATCAGCATGTACCGCTCGCGCCTGTTACAGAAAATGAAATTACGGCACAATGCCGAACTGACGCACTACGCGATCAGAAACCAGCTGGTGCAGGAAGAATAGTATGTCGATGCGCGACACGCCGCCGCCCCCTCCGAATCCTGCTGAAATCGCCCGCGAGGCATTTAGCCGCCTCGCGCGCCAGCGGATCGCGCCGACACCGGACAATTATCGGGATATCTACAACGATATCGTCGGGATTGCCGCAGAATCTAATGCAGAAACCGTGCTCCTGACCTTTGCCCAGCAACTTACCGCCTTGCAGGGCGCTCTCGGCACAACTGGCCAGCAGCTGGCGCGAGCAGCGAAAGTGCGTGACTGGACAGATTACAGCGCCGGGCTGACCGCGCTTGGCAAAAGCCATTTGCTCGGGCCGGCTGCAACAGTGCCTGCACCGTCAGCGCCGGCCACGGTACCAAAAACAGTTGCCACCGCAGCGGCAACATCAGTTGCGAGTGCGGCACCCATGCCACCGCCGGCACCGGCCGACGTCGATATCCAGGTCAGGATACTGCGCGAAATGTTGACCCGTACTCTAGGTTATGCGGTGCCGCCGCTATTGATCAACGCGCCGGACCTGGTAACGGAAGCTGAAACGCTGGCTGCCGGCACCAAGGAGGCACGCACCGAAGCAGCCCTGATGGATGTCGCGGCGCGATTGAAGAAGCTTTGCTTCAAGCTCGACACCAAAGGTAGCGATCTGGCCGAGCAACAAGAGTTATTACTGCGGCTGTTTCGCCTGTTGCTGGAAAATGTCGGTGGGCTGGTGGAGGACGACAGCTGGCTGCAAGGGCAGATCGAGGCGGTCTACAAGCTTCTGGAAGGGCCGATCACGCATTTGGCGTTGAAGGATGCGACCGCCAGTCTGAAGGAAGTGATCTACAAGCAGGGCCTGCTCAAGCATAGCCTGTCGGATGCAAAGATCACGGTCAAGAGCATGATGATGACTTTCATCGACCGTGTGGGCGCCATGGCGATCAGCACCGGTGATTATCATCAAAAGATCGACCAGTATTCACAAAAGATCACGGCAGCCCGGGATGTGAAAGACCTCAATGGCATTCTTGAAGATGTGATGCGCGAAACCCGCAGCGCGCAAGATGAAGCGCTACGCTCGCGAGACCAGATGGTCAGTGCCCGCCATGAGATGCAGGAAGCAGAAAATCGCATTCAGCATCTGGAATCGCAACTGGAAAAAATGAGCGAACTGGTGCGGGAAGACCAGTTGACCGGCAGCCTGAACCGACGCGGCCTGGACGATGTGTTCGAAAGAGAGTTGGCCAGGGTCGACCGCCAGGGCGGAACCCTGTGCATCGCGATGCTCGACCTGGATGATTTTAAGCGCCTGAATGATACGCATGGCCACATTGCTGGTGACGAAGCCCTGGTGCATCTGGTCGGGCTGGTGAAGGAAACGCTGCGCACGATGGATGTCGTCGGCCGTTTCGGTGGCGAGGAATTCCTGATCATCCTGCCGGATACGCCGTTGGAATCAGCTACGCAAACGATCACGCGCTTGCAGCGGGAACTGACCAAGCGCATATTCATGGTCAACCACGAGCGACTGTTGATCACCTTCAGTGCCGGTGTCGCCTTACGCTTGCCGGGCGAGAATGCCGTAGCGCTCATCAAGCGCGCCGATGGCGCTCTGTATGCCGCAAAAAAGGCTGGCAAGAACCGGGTGGCGCTCGCCCCCTGATGCTCGCCTTTTAATTACTAGCTGCGGCAGTAAAATAAATACGTGACATCCGAAGCGTGCAAAAAATCACGTTGCCGCGGCGTCCACGGGCAACGGTGTTTGCGCGTTTCCAAATACGTCGGTCAGGCAAGGTACCAGACGCCAGGGCCATTCGCCTGTTCCATACGGCATCAACACCCTGCCTGAGCGCAGCACACGCCACCGGCCGCGTACAGGCTGGTGGCCGCCAAGGCTTTGCCGACGGGCTTTTCATGGGCACGGTCGTGATGGTGATCAATACTGTGAATTAGTTTTTACAACGCGCCATATTGACCGTACCAGTTTTTTTGTAAAAAGGAGAGCGCCGCGCCTGTCGCCAAGCATTTCTGATGCATAAACTGCCTGATTAGAATAACTGGTGGTGATTTTTCAAGGATACCCGCTCTCAAATTGTCAATTCTGCAACCCTGAGCATGATGTTTGTGTCCATTGGCGCTCAATCCGCACTCGAAGCAGTGAAAAGAACCCTACAAATGCACTTGTAGACGGCTTTGAAGCACGCAAGCCGACGCTAAGATGGGTTCATACGAGACGGCAGCACAATGAAAGGCGAAGCGAACAGGATACAAGGGCTTATGGCCGAACCACAGTAGACAAAATCGAAAATAAATTGCTCAAGACGCTAAATTTTTCCTAAAAGAAACCGATAAAGAAGTACAGCGGCGGTTTCCGCCACTCGCCATACAAGTTAACAGAAGGCTGACAGTAGTTTGACAAATGTCATCGCCCCCGAGCATTCAAGGATCTTCAGCATGACCGCACACATCATTACCAACATCGCTTCGTCAAACGCACGACGTAACGTCAATGCGTCGCAGTCGCCGCTGACAACCTTCCTGAAAAGGCTGTCAGCGGACATGCGCATCAACAGTGCAAAAGACGACGACGCCAGTATCACGAAGCTGGCATGGGCGAACTCGTTGCCACAGGGCGTACCAGCCCCTCAGCGCGGTTGATCGCCAACAGGTAGACGATAAGTAGACGATAAGTAGATATAAGTACATGACAGGCGATCACCGAAGCGTCTGGTTGCAGATGCTTCGAACAGGACGAAAAGCGGTCGACCGTTTTCTGTCTGCCCACTAGGGGAAATGCATCATGAGCGCGTTTTCAGTCACCAGCTATGCAACCAGCGCGCTTTCGAGCGTGCCATTCGCGGCGCCGAGTAAATTGCCTGCGCCTGGCGCAGACGGCACACCAATTTCAGCCCTGACACAAACCACTGCCGTTACTGCGGTGAAGCCGCCGGAAGCTACGGAAGAAAAAACCAGGCTCGATCAAGCGGTCGAGAGCATCAACCAGTTTTTGAAACCGATCGCCAGCAGCGTGCAATTCAGCGTCGACGAAGACAGCGGCCGCACTTTGGTCAAGGTGATCGATACCGACACCAACAATGTATTGCGGCAGTTCCCCTCAAAGCAGGCACTTGCCATTTCCAGCGAGCTGGGCAAGCTACAGGGGTTACTGCTTCGGGATAAAGCGTAAGTTGAAAAAGGAACGATCATGGGTATTTCTTCATCAGGACTGAGTTCCAATCCGGACGCAAGCGGCATGTCCAGGACCAGCGCATTTCTAAGTCAGCAGTTGGCCAGCCTGAACAACAATTCCTGAAAGGACCATGGCAATGTTCGGATCATCCGCAAGAGGCGCCAATGCTTACGCCAGTGTCGGCATGGAAACCGGCGTCGCCGCCGCTACGCCTCACAAGCTCATCGTCATGCTGTTCGACGGTGCGATGGCCTCTGTGATTAGCGCGCATACGCACATGCAGGCGCAAAACATCGCAGCCAAGGGCCAGGCGATTTCCAAGGCGATCATGATCATCGACAGCGGGCTGCGCGCCAGTCTTGACAAGAAAGTCGGCGGTCAGATTGCCGTCAGCCTTGATTCGCTCTACGAATACATGAGTAACCGACTGCTGGTGGCCAATTTGAAAAACCAGCCCGACATACTCGAAGAAGTACACCGTCTGCTGGCGGAACTGAGAGGCGCCTGGGTTGAAATTGGCGCGCGGTCCGAGCCGGCACCCTTGCAGGCAACGCCGGCAATACAAAAAAGTCCGGTCGCCAATACCGATCTTTACAGCGCGCACTTAGCGAAGGCCTGATCCATCATGAATAATCACGAAGTCATTGCCCTGTACGAAACCGTCGCTGACATCACCGACCAGATGCTGGCAGCCGCCCGAAACGGCGATTGGGAACAACTGGCAGTGCTGGAAACCTGCTGCGCCCGCCATGTCGAGATCCTGAAAACGGACAAGCCCGTGCCGCTGACCGGCGACATCCGGGTGCGCAAGGTACAGATCATCAATAAAATCCTGGCGGACGACCGGGAAATCCGTAATATTGCGGAACCATGGATGGCAAAGCTTTCACAGATGATCAACAGCACCGGTGCCGAGCGCAAGCTCTCGCAGGCCTATGGGGCCAGCCTCGGCGGCTGAAGCCCGACCAATTCAAAGGTAAGCAATCATGGCGCTAGGCCCTACCGAAGGCGCAGGCGCCAGGCCTTTGGCAGCAGTTGAACCGGTTCGTACCGTTGCCCCGCTCGGCGACCCCACCGATGAAAGTGCCGACCGCCTGAGCCGACTCGAAGTTGGCCAGCAATTTCCCGCAAAAATCCTCTCCCGCCTCGACGACGGCACCTTTCTGCTGCGCATTGCCGATACCAACGCCCGCGTGGCGCTTCCCGGTGGCGGCAAGGTCGGGGACGCCCTGTTGCTGACGCTCTTGAACACCACACCACGCCCGACCTTCAGTCTCGATACCCTGGGCGATGCTGCTGCTGCGGCGGCTCCGGCTGCATTGTCGAATGCCGGGCGCCTGATCGCCGATATTCTGGCCGCGGCCAAGCCCGGTGACACCGCGCCCGGGCTGATCGGCAAGGTACCACTGACGACGACTCCCGGCGTCAGCGCGCCGCAGTTGGCCTCGGCATTGCACGACACCCTCGCCTTCAGCGGCCTGTTCTATGAATCGCATGTGGGCCAGTGGGCCGACGGCAAGCGAGCATTGGCCGATCTGCTGCGCGAGCCACAAGCCAGGGCTGGCGCAGGAGGTGCGGGCACTGCAAGCACTGGCGAACGCGCCGCCGACGCCGGTGCCAAGCTTGGTACGCCGGTGCTAAACACGGCCGAACTCTCGCCGCAGGTGATGCAGACCCGCCGTAATCTGATGGAATATTTTTCTGCAGCACCCTTGCCTACAACCAGTACGAATGCACTTGACCCGGGTCTGACGCAACTGGTTGGCCTGCAACTCAACGTGCTTGAACAACAGCGGGTGCAGTGGCAAGGCGAACTGTGGCCGGGCCAGCAGATGACATGGCAGGTAAGCCGAGACGAAGATGCTGGCCCGCATGAGGTAACCGACCCGGTTCGACAGCACTGGCAAAGCGTGGTCAGCTTCACGTTACCAAGTCTGGGTCCGGTCAAGGCCACCATCGATCTGACCGGCAATCAAGTGCGGATCAATGTACGCACCGACAACGACGAAACTGCGGCGACGCTGCGTCAGCATGGAGCCGGACTGGCCAACGCACTGGATGCGGCCGGCTCGGTGCTCGAGGGCCTGATCATTCGGCGGGATGTGCCTGCAGAGGATGCCGGGGATGCCGACAAATGACGCCGACCGAAGAGGAAGATATTCACGGCGCGCCATCCGTGGAACAAGAAAATGGCACGAACAAGTTGGCGCCTGGCGTCAAACCGATGCAAAACGCCGTGGCAATCACCTATCAGAGCAGTTCCGGTGCACCGAAGGTGGTGGCAAAGGGCCGTGGGCTGATCGCCGAGCAGATCATCGCGCGCGCCCGCGAACACGGCGTTTTCGTGCATCACTCCAAGGAGCTGGTGGCATTGCTGATGCAGGTAGAACTCGATGACCAGATTCCGCCGGCGCTGTATCGCGCCGTGGCCGAATTGCTGGCGTGGCTTTACCGCATCGAAACCGCCCGCGCTGACGAGGGCAAGGTATTATAGGTTCAAGCTGTTTCACGCCTTCACGCCTTCACCCTTACCTTCGTCCTCGTCCTTACCCCGACTCCCAACCTCACGCCACCACAAACCAGATGGATGCCACGCAAGCGAATCAACCCGACGATCTAAGCCCCTACCAGATACATTCGCGTCGGGAAATCATTACCCTGATGCGCAACGTCTGCGAGCACAAGCAACTCATCAACATGCAGGGTAACCTCGGTGGCTCCGCCATTGTCACCTCGATTCTGGATGTCGACGAGGATGCCGGCACGGTGGTACTCGATTGCGCCCAGCACGACCACATCAACGAACAGCTTCTTCACAGCGATACGATCTCGTTCGAAACCGCCCTGGAACAGATTCGCATCCTGTTTTTCGTGCGTCGCATCGAGCGTTGCACACACCAGAACGCGCCAGCGCTCCAGATCGACTTGCCACAATCCGTGGTGCGGTTGCAGCGGCGCGAGTTCTACCGGGTGCCGACGCCATTGGCAATCCCGGTATCGTGCTCGATCACGATTCCCAAGGTGAGCGATACCAGCATCATGTCGGTGACGGTAACGTTGCAAAACGTCAGTGGTGGCGGGCTGGCACTGATCGACGAGTATGGTGTGCTCGACCACACGATCGGGCGCATCTACCGGGACTGCCGCATCGACCTGCCTGGCGGCACTCTGGTCGTGGCTTCACTTGAATTACGCAACGCCCAAGAAATACGCCTGTTGAATGGTCGCCATGTCTGGCGCCTTGGGTGCCTGTTCATGGATTTGCCGCACGGAATGATGACGGCAGTGCAACGTTATATTTCCAAGCTCGAACGGGAGCAGCATGCGCGCTCTACCGGGCGCATGGGTTGACATCGTCCCCGCCCTGAAGGACGGGGATTCCTACGGCGATCAAACAAGAACTGCCTGATTCGCTCCAGTGGGGTCCTGCTTCGCGGAAGCGGCCTGACTGCGCCGACTCTTCGGAGGCTAACGAGCGATATCTTTGCTCTAGAACATCGATAGCGCCGACCTCGAATTTATTACTTACCTTAACGGAAAGATCAATGAGCGCGAACACCCTCGCACCCAAAGTCCTCTTGTTCGACGTCAATGAAACCTTGTTGGACATCGGCCCGATGAAGCAGCGCGTCGGGGAGATGCTCCTTGACCCACAAGCGCCCGGGCTATGGTTCGCCACGATGCTTCAGTATTCGCTGGTCATGACCGTTAGCGGTCAGTATGCTGCCTTCCCGGAAGTCGGGGCGGCCGTGTTGACAATGATGGCGCGTGACCGAAACGTGATGCTAAGCCTGGAAGACGCTAGAAAGTCGCTATCGATCATGCAGACACTCGCCCCCCATTCCGACGTCACGCCAGCACTGGAAAGGTTGAAAATGCGCAAGATTCGCATGGCGGTACTGACGAACTCATCGCAGATCGGCGTCGATGCGCAGATGGCGCACGCCGGACTCGATCACTTTTTTGAACGGCGTCTCTCCGTTGAGTCGGTCGGAAAATTCAAGCCGGACGCGTCGGTCTACCAGTGGGCTGCGCGAGAAATGGGCGTCGATCCGTCGGAATGCATGCTGGTTGCCGCCCACGGTTGGGATGTGGCAGGCGCGAAATGGGCCGGGTTGCGCACTGCATTCATCGCGCGCGCAGGGCAGCAGAAGTTTCCGCTCGCCCCGCCACCTGACATTGACGTCTCGGATCTGGGAGCCCTGGCTGGCTTGCTCAATGCATAACTTTTTGTGATTATTCAGCAAAGGTAATTACAACGATTTTGCATTGTCCCCTGCTGTGGACACGACAGGCATACCCTCTCCCGACTTTTTCAGACGAGTGCTCGATCGAATTTGTCCGACGCCCGCGCAAAAATCACAGCAGGTTCGCCATGAGCGATGGTGAGAGTCTCATCTTGTCGACCAAACCTCCATCTTTACGGTTTTTTTATATCAATGCCGATATCGTCCGAGGCTGGTCAATGGATAGTAGAAAAAAATGAAACCTGCGTCAAAAGACAACACACTAGCCGCGCTGAGCCTTGCCGCATTAGGCATAGTCTATGGAGATATTGGCACCAGTCCTTTGTACGCCCTGAAAGAGGTTTTCGCTCCAGCGCACGGCATCGCAGTCAACGAGCAAAATCTGTTCGGTGTCATTTCCCTGATCATCTGGGGTTTGACAATTATTGTTTCTCTCAAGTATGTCGCGCTTATCCTCCGCGCCGACAACCGCGGGGAAGGCGGGATCGTGGCGCTGATGGCGCTTGCGCTGTCGCCGGTTCCAAAGGAAACCTTCAGGTACAAGCTGTTGCTGCTCGTAGGACTGACCGGCGCTGCTCTTTTCTATGGTGACGGCATCATTACGCCTGCAATCTCGGTCCTCTCGGCTATCGAGGGCCTGGAAGTGGCAACGCCTGCCTTCACGCCGTACGTGATTCCCTTGACTGTGGTGGTACTGGTCGCGCTTTACGCAGTCCAATACAAGGGTACAGCCGGCATAGGAAAATTTTTCGGCCCGATCGTAGTTCTCTGGTTTGCCATTCTCGCGGTGATGGGCGCAATAAATATCGTCGACAACCCGGCCATTCTGGGCGCACTCAACCCCATGTACGCGGTCCGGTTCATGATCGTCAACGGCTGGGTGGCGTTCGTGTCGCTGGGCGCAATCATCCTGGCTTTTACGGGCGCGGAGGCGTTGTATGCCGACATGGGGCACTTCGGAAAAAAGCCAATTCGACTAGCGTGGTTTCTCGTTACTTTTCCCGCACTCGCGCTGAGCTATCTGGGTCAGGGCGCATTGCTTTTGTCTAACCCGGAGGCGGTCAGCAACCCCTTTTACAACCAGCTCGGCGCCTGGAGCGTGTACCCACTGGTTGCAATGGCGACGATTGCAACGGTCATCGCTTCGCAAGCAACAATTTCAGCCACGTATTCGATAACGCAATCTGCCATAGCGCTGGGTTTTCTGCCTCGCATGCGCGTGGTACAGACCTCCGATCGGGAAATTGGCCAGGTCTACATGCCTTTGGTAAATTGGGTCCAGTTAGCGGCGGTCATAGCGGCAGTGTTTGCGTTTGGCTCGTCGACCAGCCTGGCAGCAGCGTATGGTATCGCCGTTGCCGGCACGATGTTGACGACGACGATCCTGACATTTTTTGTTATTCGGTACAAATGGAAGCTTAACCTTGCACTGTGCTGGGCAGCCACTGGCTTCTTTTTGGTGATTGACGTTGCGCTGTTCTCGGCCAACGCGCTGAAAATTGCAAGCGGCGGGTGGTTTCCAGTGCTGATCGGTGCAGTAATGATGGTCATTTTTATGACCTGGCAAGCCGGCCGCGCTCTAGTATTTCGCAACCTCAAACAGAGCGCGATTCCCCTGCCCCAGTTCATGGAGTCGCTGTTCATGGGTCCGCCGACGCGTGTCCTGGGTACTGCCGTATTCTTTCGGGCCGAAGGGGATGGCGTGCCGCATGCGCTTTTGCACAATCTGCTTCACAACAAAGTGTTACACGAACGCACGATCTTCCTGACAGTTTATAACCGCGATATTCCTGCTGTTCCAGTTGCCGAACGCGTGACGGTAGACGACCTTGGACACGCCTGTTACCAGGTGAATCTCAATTACGGGTTCAAAGATGAACGCGACGTACCGGCAGCGCTTCAGGCAGCGCCTGGATTATCGATCGAGATGATGGAAACGTCATTTTTCATCGCACGTCAAACCGTGGTCGCGTCGGCGCACAGCGACATGGCACTGTGGCGCGACGGACTGTTCGCGGCGATGTCGCGTAACGCTCGCGATGCAGCCGACTACTATCGCATCCCGCCAAACCGGGTTATTGAATTGGGAACGCAAATTGAAATTTAGATGGCACTGGACGCAGCACAGTGATGCGTCCTGATTTACACGCGGATATCGTGAGTCGAACCGAACCTGCGCCTGAGCCCGCGCAGGCGAGAGGCTTGGGCAGTTATGTCGCGACCGTGTTGATTTGTTGTCTTGCTACCGTCGTCGCAGCGCTGCTGCGCGGCGTGTTGGCTGAAGTAAACCTCGCCCTGATCTATCTTCTGTCGGTAGTCGTAGTCACTGTGCGCTTTGGCCGCGGGCCGGGGATCCTGGCCTCGATTCTGGCAGTGCTGGCATTTGATGTGTTCCTGGTGGAGCCTCTGCACTCGTTCAGCGTCGCAGATACGCAATACTTGTTTACCTTCGCAGTCATGCTGACGGTCTCGTTGATCGTCAGCCATTTAACCGCGAATCTGCGCCGCCAGGCGATCATTGCAAAGGCACGCGCACGACGTGCGGATGCGCAGTTCGGCCTTTCCAAAGACCTTGCAAGTGCGCTCACAATTGAACAAATCAGTGAAATCGCCGTCCTGCATCTGGCCACGGCCTTCTACGGAACAGGGAACATCCTGATTGCCAACTCCGGCGGTACGCTGGATTACTCGCCGCTCGTCACTACTCCCGGGATCGGCCACGGAACTGCCAGCGTGATGGCACAAGCTGTATTTGATCGCGATCACAAAGAAGGTGAGACGGACGCTGTCAGCGCTACGGGCCAGTTGCATTTCATCCCGTTGCGTGCACCGATGCGCGTGCGGGGTGTCCTGGTCTTGTTCAACAGCGAGTGTGGCACGCCTGAACAGGTGCGGCTGCTACAGGCGTTTGCAGCACAGATCGCATTGGCCATCGAACGCGTGCACTACGTCGACGTGTGGCGCGAGACAGCGATGGAAATGGAAAGCGAACGGCTACGCAATTCTCTGCTGAGCGCGGTATCGCACGATGTGCGCACACCGCTCGCAGCCATCGTCGGGCTCTCCAGCGCACTAGCCAATACAACGCATCTGCCACCCGATACCGTTCGAGAGCTGGCGCGGGCGATCCAGGAAGATGCGTTACGAATGAACGATCTGGTAACCAACTTACTCGATCTCGCGCGCTTGCAGACTGGTGGTACGCGTTTGAATCGTGAATGGCAATTGATTGAAGAAGTGATAGGCAGTGCATTGGCAATCAGTCACCGCGTGATCGAGCCAATGCACATTGAACTGTCATTGCCGGCACACTTGCCGCTCATCGCATACGACGCCGTGCTTCTTGAACGTGTGCTGTGCAATCTTCTCGAAAACGGAGCACGGCATGCTGCCAAAGGATTGTGGATAGGCATTACCGCTGCCCTGACCGAAACCGAGCTCCAAATTAGCGTGACCGATCGGGGGCCTGGAGTACCTGAAGGCAATGAGGATCGAATTTTCGCAAAATTCGTCCACGGCATCGGCGTGCCCTCCCGTGATGGGGTCGGCTTGGGCCTGGCCATTTGCCGTACCATCGTCGAGGCACATGGAGGCAAAATCTGGGTTGAGCCGGCATTGGACGGTGGTGCGAGCTTCGTGTTTACGCTCCCCCTTGGCACCCCCCCGGACATTTCAACCATGAATTCCGGAGATCCTCAGTGACTGTCCGGCCAGTTCGTGTGTTGCTCATCGAGGACGACGGCAAAATCCGCCGCTTCCTGCGCATGACCCTGGAGAGCGAAGGTATTACCGTATTTGAAGCCGAGAGTGGCCGGGAGGGGCTGGCCGAAGCTGCACGTCAGCAGCCGGACCTGGTGATCCTCGACCTGGGTCTTCCTGATATGGATGGCGTGGAAGTGATCCGCCAACTACGTGCCTGGAGCGACGTGCCGGTTGTCGTCCTCTCCGCCCGTAGCGCTGAAACCCAGAAAGTGCTGGCGCTCGACAGCGGTGCAGATGACTATCTCACCAAGCCGTTTGGTAACCTCGAACTCATGGCACGCTTGCGCCTTCACTTGCGCAGGCGCGCCGTTGCTTCAGAAAAAGACGCGGTGCCTTTTTTCGAGTTCGGCTCGGTGAAGGTCGACCTGGTACAACGCCAGGTTACCCGCGCAGGAGAAGCGGTTCATCTGACGCCGATTGAGTACAAGCTTTTATGCGCGCTGATCAGAAAAGCCGGAAAAGTATTGACTCATGCTCATCTGCTACGCGAAGGCTGGGGTGACGGGCATGCCGGCAACAGCCACTATTTACGAATCTACATGGGGCATCTGCGCCAGAAGCTCGAGAGCGATCCCACACGACCGACATTTATCGTTACTGAAACAGGCGTGGGGTACCGCTTCGTCGCGAACGAGTTGGCTAGCCCGAGTTCGACAGTCCACGCCAAAAGTGCTCCACCGCCCCCAATAGAAACAAGCACTTAGGTGTTTAGTTTCGTGCGATCATGTCCCCTGCCATAGTCGGCGGCTGTTTCGAGCAAAGGCGGTTCTAGGCGAATTGATTGCAAGCCTTCCACAGCGGCTGTCCAGTTTGGGTGTCGTAACATTGGAGCAGTCCAGAGCATGAGCAGCATCCATCCGCAAGCCCGTACGACCCCAAAAACTCGACAGGAGATCAAAGACTCCGGCTTGTCGGATCGTGCTGCCGCCAAGGCTTTCAACATCACGCGAGCGACTGCAAACAAGTGGCTCGGTCGCGACGACGTGCAAGACCGATCGCACCGTGCCCATACCCAGCATACGACCCTGACGGCTGCGCAGGAAGCTATTGTCGTGTCGTTACGGGAAACCCTCTATTTGCCGCTCGACGACCTGCTCTACATTACCCGGCAGTACATCAATTCAGAGGTGTCACGCTCCGGCGTGGCACGCCTCCTGAAACGATACGGCATCCCAGGTTGGCTGATGTGATCCCGAAAGCCGCGGGGGAAACGCCGTTGGCCAGGAAGACCTTCAAAGACTACGAGCCAGGCTTCATTCACATCGACATCAAGTATCTGCCGCAGATGCCCAACGAGACGTCCCGGCGCTACCTGTTCGTTGCCATTGACCGGGCAACCAGGTGGGTTTTTCTGCACACCTACGCCAACATGACCGAGCGATTCAACGGGCGCATCAGCGAACTGGTCAAGCAAACCTATTTTGCCAATGCTGCTGAACTGGAAACAACGTTGCAGCACTATCTAAAGCTATACAACCACCATATCTCGCAACGAGCGATCGGTAGCAAAACACCTATTGAATCGCTTAAGCATTGGCAGGGATTGCGGCCCGAGCTTTTTGTGAAACGCGTTTATGATCAAGCGGGACTTGACACGTAATTTAAAGGCAATGGTCTTCCTGGCTTGTACTTTTATTTGGCTTAAAGTGAAATGAGGACACGCCCTAGTGTGAAAACGGCGTTTTAAATCGGAAAATTTCTAATTTGAGTTTCTAACAATTTTAAATTATCAGGAGATTTATTCGCAATGTAGTTATTAAGCAGTGTTTTATCATAACGATGAAATTCAAAGATATCGATCATGAGATTGAGTAAGTCGTGACTTCCTACGCTTAAGTGGCGCAACAGATTATCGATGAGATTTGCTTCAGAGTAAGTGATCCTGCGCCGAACTGGACAACTTTCGGAAGTCGGTTTTAGGGCGGTTTTTTTTCGAGGCGACTGTTGGCTGAGTAATTCAAGTTTTTTGTCTACAGATGGGCGCCTTGCAGGCTCCTGTCTCGAGTTGATCCCCGTGGAGTCAATTTCTCCCTTTCCTGACGGGCCAGCAATAGTCGGGGTATGGAAGGATTGCATAAAATCAACATCTGATTCGGCATTTTGTTTTGTGTTGGAAGGTATTTTTCGCATAGTTAGTTTTTTTTGAAACGAGTTGATAGCTTTTCTAAGCCGACATAAGTTTCAGCGAGATCGTTTTTTCGACTCAGATCTGAACTACATAAATCCAAAACCTTATCCTTATTGTAAATAAGAAGGTGCACTGCGCCACAAATTCCTGAAATTAATATTTCGTTAATTTTGCTCTTTTCATCCAAATCAATTGAAGACTCAAACTCTGTAAAATAACTATTTTTTTCTAATAAGTCGCTCTCATTGTGCATCGCATTTGGCTTATATTTACCTAGCGCTTTATCTACCAGAGGCAGAATGTATTTATTATAAACATTATCTTTGTTGTCTGGTATGCCGGGCTCCAAATTTACGGCGTCGGCCAGCTTAGAAAATACACTTTGCTTTTGGCCACTTCGGACCCTTAAAGCTTGGTCAATGAACATTATTGAACCATCTTGAAACATAATATTATCTGGATTTATTGTGTTTGCCATGAAAGGAACGATTCGATCAGCATTCCCGGTAAATATATCCAACACCATACTTTTTCCTAAAAGTTCAATATTTCTTTTGTTTAGTAGGAAACTTTTTAAGTCTTTTGCGCAATATTCAGACATTGCTCGACCTGAAACAGGCTCCATGACCATCATTTTCTTACTTGCTGAAGTACTAGCAAAAGGACTTTTATCAAGCGTATCTATAATAGCCTTGCTAAAGCTATTTTTTTCCACCACACCAAAAGCTGGTATCGGCATATCTAGCAATGCAAACAACTTGTTCGCCAATATTTCAGGATCTTTCACGGGTTTCAGCGCGGCCAAAATCACCCCTGCTGTTGGATTCATCACTAAAAACACACCGGAAGTTTTTCCCAAAGATGATTTATTAATTTTATTAAGCTCATCGTTGATTCTTGCCATGTCAAAAATAGAATCATTCTGTACTTCGGGGGGCGGACTTGATCTAGAAAAGGATGCTTTGTTAGAACCGTCGATTTCCTTTTTCTGAGCGTTAATCATTACGTGAGGCTTATGGAGAATCTGTGTTTTACTATCAGATGCAATAACATCCCCGAGCTTAACTTCTGCATTCCTCCCTGGGTCGAGATCACGTTGTTCTACTAGTTGTTTTGCAGAATTTGAAGGAATATTAGATGAGCGCATGTTTTTTACGGTTCAAAATTAATTGTTTTTGTCGAATGCAGTGGAAATAATAGTTTTATTACCATAACAATAAACAATATTGCCTGGAGAAATACTGAACAATTCTTTATTTTGTTCCGGCAGAATCAAGACAAGCGTCTGCAGACCAAGTCGATTCAAGAAGCGCTGAACTAACTGGTTTTCATCATCGAACGGCACAACGGATTCCGGGCCGGCATGGAGCAAGCCGGCTAAAACGTTGTTGAGACACGTGCGAGGCCCTTTGGCTTCGCGTACACCCATCAGTTACAAGGCGTCGCTAGTCGAAACTTACCGGCCTAATTCGACATTCTGGCTCCCGTAAAATTTGCGTAGTAAGCTCAAAAGCATCGGACAAGTCAGCGGCGACCGCCTCATCGGAACGTACGCGCGTGACATTCTTGGACAACTGCTGATCGATCTGTCTTGGGAAAGCTCCCGTCTCGAGGGTAATCGGTATAGCCGTCTTGAGACCAAAGGGCTAATCGAGGCCGGCGTACAGGCAAACGGAAAAACGCAGTAGGAAGCGGTCATGATTCTCAACCATAAAAAAGCGATTGAATTTCTGGTTGATATTGCCCCCCCGAGTTCGACAGTCCAGGCCAAAAGAGCGCCACCGCTTCCAATAGAAACAAGCACTTAGCAGCATTTCCCACAATTCTTGTGGTGGCACGTTTTCGTCACTTTTAATTCACTTTGTATCTGCATATCACCATTTTAAAGTGGCGGCATGTTTATCAAGGTCACCACCTCTGGCCCACGCCGCTACGTTCAAATCGTCGAGTCCTATCGGGACGAGGCTGGTCGCGTCAAGAAGCGCACCGTTGCCACGCTGGGACGCGCCGACCAGATCAGCGGCGAACTCGACAGCGTGATCGACGGACTGCTCAAAGTCACCGGCCGCAAACCCCTAAGCGCTGCGGGCACTGACTCGCCTGCAATCTTTGAGTCCGCCCGCGCCTTGGGCAATGTCTGGGCCTTGACCGAGTTGTGGAAGGAGCTTGGCTTTTTAGAGTTGCGGCGGGTTTTTGGCCGCATCCGCCACACCACGGATGTCGAGGCACTCATTCGCATCATGGTCTTGAACCGCCTGTGTGACCCAGACTCCAAGCTTGGCGTGCTGCGCTGGCTCGAGACCGTCGCCCTGCCTGATATGAATGTGCCTGGCGTGACGCACCAGCAGCTCCTAAGCACCATGGACGCGCTGATGGATCATCAGGATGCAGTCGACGCCGCCGTGTCGGGCTTGCTGCGGCCAATGGTGGATCAAGACCTCTCGGTGGTGTTCTATGACATGACGACCATCCGCGCCGAGGGACTGACAACGCAGCCCGACGTCAAACGGGGGCGCAAGCTCTCTGACAGTGGTGCCAAGGCGCGGTTCTATCATGAGGTGTGCGAAGCCCGGCTGGGCAAGATTTTCAGGGTAAACATGCCTGAAGAGCTGTTCAGCTTCGATGTTGATGAGGCCGCTTTGCAGTTAGCTCAGATGATGGATGGCAAGCTTTTGCTGGTAACCAATGTCCCGGACATGAATCCCGAGCAGGTGATTGCACGCTACAAATCGTTGGCAGACATTGAGCGGGGCTTCAAGGTATTGAAGTCGGAACTGGAAATCGGGCCGGTCTACCACCGTCTACCTGAGCGTATTCGTGCCCATGCGTTCATTTGCTTCATGGCGTTGGTGCTGCATCGGGTGATGCGCAGGCGTCTACGTGCAGCCAATACTGGCATTACGCCGGAGCGGGCGCTGCAAATGCTCCAGCACATCCAGCATCACCGCGTCACGCTGGGTGGCGCAGCGCCACTGGGCGGGGTGTCTTCCATGAGCCATGAGCACAACGATATGTTCAAAGCATTGAAAGTCAAACAGCCCACTGTAAATCGACAATTGAGCCTCTTGTAGGGGCACGTTTTAAAGTCAGACGTAATGAAATCAGGTACTTGCGGCGCTAACTGTCGAACTCGGGTGCTAGGCTTGCAACAATCGTCTAACCTCGTTGATATCTATCGAAAAGTTCGCCCTTACACCTGCATGTTCATGATGTCCTGATAAGCACTGACCAGCTTGTTGCGGGCCTGGATTGTCGCCTGAAAGCCGATGTTGGCTTTTTGCGACGCGATCATCACATCCGACAAGCTCACGCTATCGTCACCCATCGTGAAACGCTGGCCGAGCTGTGACGCACTATTCTGCGCACTGCTGACCTGGTCAAGCTGCATTTTCAGCGCAGTGGCAAAATCTGGCTTGCCCACACCGCCGACCAATCCCGCTGCAGGCTCGGCCCCCAGTGGATTGGTAACTTCCTGGGCACGGCTGGCCGTCGCCTTTAGCTGCGCCACCATCGCTTCGATGCGGCTGGTATCGATCGCCATTCCCATACATTTCCCCCTATCGGTCCATCGTCGACGATCAAGGTAACAAGCTGGCGGCCATAACCACCCTCTGATAAGCTAGAGAAACATTGCCCTATTCCAACGATTGAATTTGCGACAGGGGCTGACAATCCATGCAGGGGTAACAGGTTCGATTCGGCGAGGACAATGTGGAAAAGACAATCATGGGCGCTAAGCCCGATCAGCGGATGCAGTCGGGAGACCCATCATGGCGGTAATGGCGGAGACCAGCGGTGGTGCCTCAGGATCGGGCATGGGTGGCCTGGCCGGATTCACGGCTTCGAATGCGGCGCGCAACCTGGCTCTGGCAATCGGCGCGGCGCTGATCATCGCACTCATGGTCGGCACCTGGCTCTGGAGCCAGCAGCCAGACTACCGGGTGTTGTTTTCAAACTTTTCGGACCGCGATGGCGGCGCAATTGTCACTTCTCTGCAACAAATGAATGTGCCTTACAAATTTGCCGAAGGCGGCGGCGCAATCCTGGTGCCGGCAGCGCAAGTCTATGACGCGCGTTTGAAACTGGCTGCGCAAGGTTTGCCCAAGGGCGGCAATGTCGGCTTCGAGTTAATGGAAAACCAGAAGCTGGGCGTGTCGCAGTTTCTGGAGCAAGTGAATTTTCAGCGGGCGCTGGAAGGCGAACTGGCGCGGTCGATCCAGGCAGTCGGGGCTGTGCAAACCGCGCGCGTTCATCTGGCGATGCCCAAGGCATCAGTATTCATTCGCGACCAACAAAAGCCGACCGCCTCGGTCATCCTCAATCTGAACCAGGGCCGCACTCTTGACGCCGGCCAAGTCAGTGCCATCGTGCATCTGGTGGCCAGCAGCGTACCGGAACTGGCTGCCAAGAGCGTAACCGTGGTGGATCAGAACGGCAACCTGCTTTCCGAATCCGATAAAAGCACCAAGCCTAACGGTCTGGACCCGGCGCAATTGAAATACGTGAACGACCTGCAACAAAGCATCGTGCGCCGCATCGAATCGATCATCTCGCCTTTGGTCGGACCGAACAACGTGCGTGCGGAGGCCACTGCCGAGGTCGATTTCTCCCATAGCGAGCAGGCAGCCGAAGTTTATAAGCCAAACCAAGCTGCCAACACCAGCGCAATTCGCAGCCAGCAGACCAATGAAACCGGTGCCGGGACTGGCGCTGGCGCTTCCGGCGTGCCGGGCGCGTTATCGAACCAACCGCCTACTCCAGCTACCGCACCGATAACCGCTGCCGCACCGCCTGCCGGTGGAGCGGCTCCAGGTACCGCGCCGGTTGGCCCGAACGGCCATCGCGAATCGACCATCAATTATGAAGTCGACAAAACCATTCGCTACGTGCAGCAGCCGATGGGCGGCGTCAAACGGTTGTCGGTCGCTGTAGTGGTCAATTACAAACAAGACGTGGACAAGGCCGGCAAGGTTACCAACCGCGCTCTGTCGGAAGCAGAAAAAACGCAGATCAGCGACCTGGTCAAGGAAGCGATGGGATTCAACAAGGATCGCGGCGATTCGCTCAACATCGCCAATAGCAAATTTGCCAACACCACGCAGTCGCCAGCGGCCGACATACCGGTCTGGAAAGACCCCGGCAATCTGCAGATGGGCAAGGACATCGGCAAATATCTGCTCGGCGCAGGTGTAATTCTTTACCTGTTCTTCGCTTTTTTGAAGCCGATGCTGAAAAAACTGATGGACAACGGGCCCAAGCGAGTGGCGGTAGTCGGCAACGAAGACATCGATACCGTGGTCGATTTGCGTACGAGCGAACCTATGGGCCAGAAAGTGCGCGGTTATGCAGAAAACCTGGAGGCTGCCAAGACACTGGCAAAGCAGGACCCGAAAGTGGTGGCTAACGTCGTAAAGGGATGGGTAGAAGGCAATGAGTGACGCAGGAACCCAAAAAGCGGCGATCCTGATGCTGGCGCTGGGCGCGGATGAGGCTGCTGAAGTGATGAAATTTCTCGGACCGCGCGAAGTGCAGAAGCTCGGCTCGGCCATGTCGGCGATGAAAGCCGTGCAGAGCGAAGAGCTGGAAGCGGTGCTGGAGGATTTTCGTACTGAAACCGATCAGAACACGTCGATCGGCCTGAATTCCGACGAATACATTCGCACGGTGCTCAACAAGGCGTTGGGTGATGACAAGGCATCCTCGCTGCTCAATCGCATCCTAGGCGCAGAAGACGCCAGCGGTATCGAAAGCCTGAAATGGATGGATGCGCAATCGGTTGCCGACCTGATCCGCAACGAGCATCCGCAAATCATCGCCACGATTCTAGTGCATCTGGAGCGGTACCACGCCTGCGAAGTGATCGGCCAATTCACCGAGCGCCTGCGCAATGAAGTGGTACTGCGCATCGCCACGCTGGACGGCGTACAACCGGCGGCGCTTCGCGAACTCAACGAAGTGTTGACCAAGCTACTCACGGGTAACGAGAGCCTGAAAAAGAAACCGATGGGCGGTGTGCGCGCTGCCGCCGAAATCCTGAACTTCCTGTCGGGCGAAAATGAAGTCTCGGTCATGACCAACCTTAAGAATTACGACGGCGACATGGCGCAGAAGATCATGGACGAGATGTTCGTCTTCGACAACATCATGGATATTGACGATCGCGGCATCCAGACCATGCTGCGTGAGGTGCAGTCCGAATCGCTGATCGTGGCATTGAAGGGTGCAAGCCAGGAACTGCGCGACAAGATTTTCAAGAACATGTCGCAGCGTGCCGCCGAGATGATGCGCGAGGATCTGGAATCGAAGGGGCCGGTACGGTTGTCGGAAGTCGAGGCGCAGCAAAAAGAAATCCTGCAGATCGTGCGCCGCCTGGCAGACGAAGGCCAGATCATGCTGGGTGCGAAAGGCGACGACGCTTATGTCTGACGCACTGCCCAAAGAAAAACAATCCGCGTATCAGCGCTGGGAGATGGCCTCGTTCGAGGACCACGGCTCGGCAAATTCCAAGCCGGCGTTGCCGGCGATCAGCGCAACCGAACTTGCAGCAATTCGCGAAGCGGCACGTCAGCAAGGCTATGCCGAAGGCGTCGCTCAGGGCCACGCCGCGGGCCTCGATATTGGCCGCGTCGAGTCAGCCAGCGAACTGATGCATCTGCAACAGATTGCCGTGGCTTTTGGTGAAGAAATCCGGCGTGCAGACGAAGTGATTGCAGAAGAAATGCTCGACCTCGGGCTGGATCTGGCCAAGGCAATGCTGAAGACGGCGCTGGAAATTCGCCCGGAGCTGGTGTTGCCTGTAGTGGCGGAAGCGATTCGCTATCTGCCCACGTTGCAACAACCTGCCCTGCTGTTCCTGCATCCGGAAGACGCCATGCTGGCGCGCGAATTTATCGGCGAGGAGTTATCCAAGGCTGGCTGGCGCGTGACCGAAGATGTGTTGCTCGAACGCGGTGGCTGCAGGGTCGAGACACCCACCAACCAGATCGATGGCTCGATGCAGGTGCGCTGGCAGCGTATCGCCGGTGCGTTGGGAAAAAATGCTGACTGGCTGGCACAGTAATGAGCACGGTGACGCCAGAGGCTACAGCTACAGCCACGAACACGAACGCAACCATGCCGCCCAACCAGGCACGCTGGAAATCATATCTGCGTGATTGCCGTGAATTGCTGACGATTGCCGAGCCGCTGCAGGTCTCGGGCCGGGTAACCCGGGTTGCCGGGCTGGTGATGGAAGCGGTCGGCCTGAAGCTGGCAGTGGGCAGCGCCTGCACCGTGCCACTGCCCAATGGCGCACGCATCGAAGCCGAGGTCGTGGGATTTCAGGATGAACGAGTTTTTCTGATGCCGCAAAGCGACGTCGAAGGCATCGTGCCGGGCACGCGCGTCTTTCCGGTCGAAGTGGTGCATTCCTTGCCGCGGGTCGGAACGGTGGGCCACCCACGCCGGCGTCCGAGCGACCGCGGCCGGCATTTGCCGGTGGGCGTTGAATTGCTGGGCCGGGTGCTGGATGGCGCCGGCAGGCCGCTCGATAATCTCGGCCCGCTCAATGCCGCGCATGCAGCGCCGCTTAATGTGCGGGCGGCCAACCCGCTCGGACGGGCACCGATCACTGATATTCTGGATGTGGGCGTGCGCGCCATCAACAGCATGCTGACCGTCGGCCGTGGCCAGCGCATGGGACTGTTCGCAGGCTCGGGCGTGGGTAAGAGCGTATTGCTGGGAATGATGGCACGCTACACCACCGCCGACGTGATCGTGGTCGGGCTGATTGGTGAGCGGGGCCGCGAAGTCAAGGAATTCATCGAGCAGATTCTCGGGCCGGAAGGCCTGGCACGCTCTGTAGTAGTGGCCGCACCAGCCGATACCCCACCGCTCATGCGGCTGCAGGGTGCGGCCTACACCACGGCAATCGCCGAACATTTTCGGGATCAGGGCAAGCATGTATTGATGATCATGGATTCGCTGACCCGCTACGCCATGGCGCAACGGGAAATTGCACTGGCCATTGGCGAACCGCCAGCCACCAAGGGTTATCCACCTTCGGTATTTGCCAAGCTGCCGGCATTGGTGGAGCGCGCCGGCAATGGTCGTGAAGGCGGCGGCTCGATCACGGCTTTCTACACCGTACTGACCGAAGGCGACGATCAGCAGGACCCGATCGCCGACTCGGCCCGGGCGATTCTGGATGGCCATATCGTGCTGGACCGCAAACTGGCCGAAGCCGGCCATTATCCGGCAATCGATGTCGAGCAATCGATCAGCCGCGCCATGCACAGCATCACCACACCGCAGCATCAAGCCCTGATGCGCCGCGTAAAGCAACTGACATCGCGCTATCAGCGCAATCGCGATCTCATCAGCGTCGGTGCCTACAGCGCCGGCACCGACCCGGTACTCGACGAAGCGATCATCCTGAACCCGAAAATCGAGCAATTCTTGCAACAAGGCATCCACGAGCAGGCAGATCTTCATGAGAGCTTGGCCCAACTTTCGGCTCTGTTCTCTTGATTGCGCCGGCGTCGTCAACCCTATAATTTCAGTCAATGGCACACCCTTCCGCCCTCGAGACACTGATTGAACTGGCCACCACGGAAACCGAGGATGCCGCGAAACGGCTTGGCATGGCCATCAAGGCTGCAGCAGACACCCAGAGCAAACTCGACCTGTTGTGTGGCTACCGCGAGGAATATGCAGCACGGTTTCAAAACAGCCTGACAACCGGCCTGACGGCAATGGGATACCGGAATTTCCAGTTATTTCTGGATAAGCTCGATATCGCCGTGGCAACCCAGCAGCAAGTTGTCATGGAAGCAAACAAGCGCGTGGATGAACGACGGGTGGCCTGGCAGGCAGGTGAAAAAAAGCGCATGTCCTATGGGACCCTCGCCGCACGCGCATTGCAGCAGGCGCGGCATCTGGAAAACAAGCGTGACCAGAAAGCCATGGACGAACATGCGGCACGCCAGTATTTGTACAAAAAATAGACGGGGAAAACCATGACGCAATCCGTAATCAATACATTATTCAGCACGCCGACCAGCGCACCAGCCGCAAAACAGCCGGCACAAGTCGCGGGCGCTGCAGCACAGTCATTTGGTAACGTGCTTTCGCGTGAACTCAATGGTCGGGCGGCACCCACCCGCGCCCCTGTACCGGCCAAGAGTAGCAATAGCGACGCAGCAAATACCAAGGCGCGCCAGCAACAGCAGCGCGTGGGTGAACGTCAGCAAGCTGCCGTGTCAGCCAGACCAGGCAATGCAAACATCCAGACGACAAAAGGCGCACCGACTGCAAGACAACCAGCTGAAACCGCCAAAAGCGAAAAAAGCGATGCAACCGACAAGCCCCATGCCGTGAGCCAGGAAAAAGACGACGATAGCCCGTTGCCAAACGCCGCCGCCGCAGAATTGCTGGCGCTGGTCGGTAGCCTGACACCGAAAGCTGTGACGGCAGAGGGCGCTACAGCAGACCAGACGGCCGGCGATGCCGACACGGCCGATGCGAGTCCGCTGATCACCATTACCGCCAGCATCGGGGCGGACATTATGCCCGACGGCATACCGAGCGAGACGACCCAGGCAGGCAACGCGGCCTTTGAAGCCATGCTCGCTCAGGCGGCTCAATCGGCCCAGGCGAGCCAGACGGCGCAGAGTTCGCGCGCAGCGCAACATGTCAGCGGTACCAATACCAGCAACCTTCAAAGTCCCCGATCGGCCACCGAGGGCGGCCAGCCAGATTTCACCGGTGCCCTGGCACAGGCCTCGGCCGACACATCGGCATCGATCACGAAAATGGACCTGGCACCCGGCGCTTTTGCCGCCAGCATCAACGCATCGACCGCTACGGACCCGGCGTTATTGCCAGGCGTGCCAGGTGCCGTTGTCGTTGCAACCGATGCCTTACACGCTGCAGGAGTGACCCCCGGCGAAAAGCTCGCGCCCTTTGTCGGCACTTCGGCCTGGGAACAGGCACTCGGACAGAAGGTCGTGTGGATGGCCGCCGGTGCCCAGCAGAGCGCCTCGCTGACCCTCAATCCGCCGGATCTGGGTCCATTGCAAGTGGTAATCAATGTTCATAACTCACACGCCGAGGCAAGCTTCATTGCAGCCCAGCCGGAGGTGCGGCAGGCACTCGAAGCAGCGTTGCCGAGACTTAAAGAGATGCTGGCAGAGGCCGGCATCTCCCTGGGCCAGGCTAGTGTCAACGCCGGCACGCCGAATCATCAAGGCGGCAACGGCCAGCACGCCGCCGGCACCGACCGCGCGCGTGGCACCAAGGCTGCCGGCATCGAATCTGCCGAAGCAGCACCGGTGGTGCGCGGCAGGCGCAATATCGGCGGCAATGGTCTGGTCGACACCTTCGCGTAAGTAGCTAGTATTTGCTGAAAGACAGGCGCTTGTGCACGCGGGCCGGATTTTTCCAGGGACGGCGTGTTGCGCACGGGTTAAAAATGGTTTAATGCCGAAAGTGCTTGAAAGCATCGACAGGGAGCGAATCGCCGATCTGCTGCGCCTTCTCCCCTTTTTTCCCTGCATCGAAGTTTCGGTGGCATGGCAATAATCATGGACCAGTAATACAAGAGAACAACATGGCGACGTCAGCTCCAAAAGCAGCACCCAAGGCCGCAGCAGCAGAGGAAGTGCCGGTCAAGAAATCGAACCGAAAGCTGATGCTCATCGTGGCATTGGTCGTGCTTCTAGCTGCAGGTGCCGGGGCGTATTTTGTCTTTGCTAAAAAACCGGAAGCTGCCGGGGAAAAAGCGGTGAAAGCCGAGGCTGCCAAACCGCCTGTCTTCCTGACCGTCGAGCCTTTTATCGTGAACCTCCAGAACGAGTCCGGCGAACAGTTCCTGCAACTGTCCTTCACCCTGCAAGTTGCCAGCACCGAGCAGGTCGACCTCCTGAAACTCTACAACCCCCAGGTGCGCAGCCGCCTGCTGTTGCTGCTTTCCTCCAGAAAAGCGAGCGATATCAATAACGCCGAAGGCAAGAAAAAACTTAGCACCGATATCATGGCGACGGTCAATCAGCCGTTCACGCCGGGCGGCAAGAAGCAAGAAGTGACCGACGTGTTTTTTACCTCCTTCGTGATCCAGTAAGATCATGGCTGAAAACTTTCTTTCACAGGAAGAAGTCGATGCCCTCTTGAAAGGGGTCAACGGCGATCAGGACGACGCCAGCGCGGCGGTCGACAGTTCGGGTGTGCGGCCATATAACCTGGCCACGCAGGAACGGATCGTGCGCGGCCGGATGCCGACGCTGGAAATCATCAACGAACGATTCGCGCGTTTGCTGCGTATGGGCCTGTACAACTTCATCCATCGCACCGCGGAAGTGTCGATCGGTCCGGTGAAAGTGTCCAAATACAGCGAATTCATTCGCAATCTGGTGGTGCCGACCAACCTCAACCTGATTCACATGAAACCACTGCGCGGCACGGCGCTGATGGTGCTCGACCCGAACCTGGTATTTCTGCTGGTCGACAATCTGTTCGGCGGCGACGGCCGGTTCCATACAAGAGTCGAAGGCCGCGATTTCACCCAGACCGAGCAACGCATCATCCAACGCATTCTTGAAATCATTTTCGAGAATTATGCGAAATCATGGGAGCCGGTCTACCCGATCGAGTTCGAGTTTATCCGCTCGGAGATGAACACCCAGTTCGCCAACATCGCCACACCGAACGAAGTCGTCGTCACCACAACCTTCACCATCGAACTGGGGCCAGTCAGCGGCGAGATGCACTTCTGTGCACCGTATTCGATGATCGAGCCGATTCGCGACATACTCACCTCCAGCCTTCAGGGTGAGACGATGGAAATGGACAAGCGCTGGGTTCGCTTGATGACGCAACAAATACAGACTGCCGAAGTCGAAATCATCGCCGACCTGGGTACCGGCAAGAGCACGTTGGGCGGCCTGCTCAATCTGCGCGTCGGCGACGTGATTCCGCTGAACGTGCCCGCACTGGTTTCCGGCAAGGTCGACGGGGTACCGATCATGGAATGCAGCTACGGAAAATTGAATGGCCAGTATGCGTTGCGCGTGGAAAAACTGATTGAAAGCGCCAGCGATTTAAATCAAGGAGATAGTCATGGCTGATGACAACGAGAACCAGGTGGCAGCCGAAGACGACTGGGGCGCGGCGATTGCCGAGCAGGAACAGGCCGAGGCCGCAGCACTGAAAGCGCAGCAGGCCACAGCAACCGTATTCAAGGACTTCAGCGGCTCTTCCACTAGTGGCGCCACACACAACGATCTCGATTTCATCCTGGACATTCCAGTGCAGCTTACAGTCGAGCTCGGTCGGACCAAGATCGCCATCAAGAACCTGCTGCAACTGGCACAGGGCTCGGTGGTCGAGCTCGATGGCATGGCCGGCGAACCGATGGATGTACTTGTCAATGGCTGCTTGATCGCCCAAGGCGAAGTGGTAGTGGTCAACGACAAGTTCGGTATCCGTCTGACCGATATCATCACGCCCTCCGAACGTGTTCGAAAGCTCAGTAAATGACGATTTTGCACTCTTGCTATACCCGCCTGATTCTGGCGGCCCTGATTACCGGAGCGATGCTGCAAACCGGCCCGGCGCTGGCCGCCGTCGAGACTGCCGTGCCGACGGTTGCACCGGCACCGGTGGCTGCGCCTGCTGCGCCGACGATTTCGACCGCGCCACCGGCTAGCAATATGCCCACCGTGCCAGCTATGCCAACCGTGCCAGCAGTACCGGCTACCACCGATGCATCGGCGGCAATACCGCCGCCATCCGCCACACCAGGTGCAACGGTTGCACCCGCTACGCCCTCCTCCACCGCACGCGTAATTCAGAGCACGTCGGCGCCGGCAGCAGCAACTCCCACACAGGGTTCTGCCGCCACCGCTGCCGTGGCGTCGGCCAGCGGCCTGACGCAAGTATCGATGGTGCTACTGCTGGTGATCGGCCTGATCGCCGGCATGGCGTGGCTGCTACGTCGGCTTGGTCTGGCCCGCAATCCGACCGGCACGACGGTACGCGTGGTCAGCGGCGTCAATCTCAGTAATCGCGAACGCATTCTGGTGGTAGAAGTTGCTGACCAGTGGATCGTTGTCGGCGTGGCGCCAGGATGCATCAATACCCTGGCGACGATGCCGCGACAAGAAGTACCGCCACGCGACGGCCGCACTCTGGATCTGCCAGCCAGCAAGAATTTCGGGGTCTGGCTCAAGCGCACGATCGACCAGCGCAATAGCGGCAGTGGCAACAGTGGCAACTGAAGTCCGGCGCGATTCCGGTTCCGTGCCGACTCTGGCTTGCCGGTCGCTATTGCTCCTGACGCTACTGGCGCTTCCCGCGCTGGCCTTTGCCCAGCAAAATGGCCTACCCGCAGTCACCAGCACACCGACTGCCGGCGGCGGCCAGACTTACTCGCTCTCGCTACAAACGCTGTTGTTGCTCACATCGCTAACCTTCCTGCCGGCGGCGCTGATGATGATGACCAGCTTCACCCGCATCGTCATTGTGCTTTCCCTGCTGCGTCAGGCTATTGGCACCCAGTCCGCCCCACCGAACCAGGTGCTGGTCGGGCTGGCGCTGTTCCTGACCCTGTTCGTGATGGGGCCGGTACTGGACAAGATCTATATCGATGCCTATCAGCCACTTTCGGAAAACAAGATCACCATGAGCCAGGCGCTCGAACGTGGCGTGGCACCCCTCAAAACCTTTATGATGAAGCAGACCCGGCAAGCCGACCTCGCCCTGTACGTGAAGATGTCGAATACTCCGGCGCTACAAAGCCCGGAAGACACGCCGCTACGCATCCTGATACCGGCATTCATCACCAGTGAGCTCAAAACCGCTTTCCAGATCAGCTTCGCGATTTTCATACCCTTCCTGATCATCGACATGGTCGTAGCCAGCGTGCTGATGTCGATGGGTATGGTGATGGTGTCGCCCTCGACAATCTCCCTGCCCTTCAAGCTGATGCTGTTCGTGCTGGTAGACGGCTGGCAACTGCTCATCGGCTCACTGGCACAAAGCTTCTACTGAGGACATCATGAGCCCGGAAAGCGTAATGAGCCTGTCGCGCCACGCGATGGAAGTCACGGTGATGATCGCCGCACCCATGCTGCTGGTGGCCCTGGCGATCGGTCTGGTAGTGAGCATCTTCCAGGCCGCCACGCAGATCAATGAAACCACGCTCTCCTTCATTCCCAAGCTGATCGGCATTTTTGTGGCGCTGGTCGTGGCCGGTCCCTGGATGATGACCGTGATGCTGGACTACATGCGGGAAGTCTTTACCGGCATTCCCGGCATGGTCAGCTGATTCGATCCTGATGTGATTTCCTTTACCAGCGCCGAACTCAATACCCTGATCGCCGGCTTCCTGTGGCCGCTCACGCGCATCCTCGGGTTGCTATCGATCGCGCCACTGTTCGGCAACAAGACCGTGCCGGTGCTAGTGAAGATTGGCCTGGGCGTAATGCTGGCACTGATCATTTCCCCGACCGTGCCGGCCCTGCCCGCCATGGACCCGATGTCGCTATCCGGCCTGCTGATACTGGTGCAGCAATTGCTCATAGGCGTGGCCATGGGCTTTGTCATGCGCGTCGTGTTCGCCGCCATGGAACTGGCCGGCGAAATGGCAGGCCTGTCGATGGGTCTAGGTTTCGCGACGTTTTTCGATCCGCAGACGCAAGGCCGCTCGATCGCGATCTCGCAATTTCTCTCTCTGGTGACGATCCTGATGTACCTGGCACTGAATGTGCACCTGGCGCTGCTGGCAACGCTTGCCGAAAGTTTTACCACCATGCCGATTTCTGCCTTGCCGATGAATGGCCGGGTGTTCGAGCAGATGGCACTGTGGGGTGGCAAGATATTCTCCGCAGGAGTGCAAATGGCACTACCCATCGTTGCTGCGCTGCTGATCATTAACGTCGGGCTCGGCGTACTGGCCCGCTCGGCGCCGCAACTGAACCTTTTCGGCATCGGTTTTCCAGTGACGCTGACAGCAGGCTTCGTGATGCTGGCAGTGGTGGTGCCTTATCTCGGTACACCCTTGGCGCGACTGTTTCAGGAGGGGCTTGATATGGTGCAGATGATTGCGACGCCCTAGGCATGCGCCGACCAGATTATGAGAGTGCGTTTTTTCGGAACAGTGGCAGTGATGCACTTGTCCTAAAAACAACGTGTCTGTTCAGACATATTGTATTAATGTTTGCAACCTTTCAAGAGCAAGACCATCGGAAGCTGCATGACGTTTCACTTACCTCTTTCACTTACCTCTGCCGGACCTGTCGACGCTCACACATGGTGAGAAGGATAGCTAGATCCTGGCGCTTGTTGCCCGAGTCGAAACGCTTGCTTCCCAAGTCGAGGCGCTGACTGCCCAGGTAGCCGCCCTCGAGGGTATGCTGCGCAAAGACAGCCACAATTCAAGCAAGCCACCATCGTCCGACGGTCTTGGAAAGAAGACCAAGTCTCTGCGCGAGCCGTCCGGAAAGAAACCCGGAGGCCAGCCCGGTCACAAGGGCAACACACTCAAACAGGTGGCGCATCCGACCCGAGTCATTACTCACCCGCTACCCGATCACTGCGGGCGTTGTGGTTGTACGCTGGCGCAGCAGGAATAAGGGTTGCGCAGCGGCCCCAGGTCAATCCCAGGGCAGGTCACCTCGACCCATCCTGGAAACTTGAAACTGTTAGCTCAACTCATCTCAAGCGTTTCCAAAATTATATCTTTTTCCCACGTGATGGCTTTAGACTGCCGACGTGTGCCTGATTTTTCCACGAAAGAGTCAGGCTTCTCGTATTCGAATAGCAACATTCCGTTGCTGCCGCTAGCCTCTTGCTTCCATGCCTATTAAATCCCCTGCAGGTTTCCAACCGATTTCCTCGACCGAACTCACCACTCGAAAACAGCACCTGAAGAAAGTGTCGCCTCAGGACATTCCAGACGACCAGCCGCGTATGCCAGACCCGATTCGCAGCAAAAATCGCCTGCGTGAACAAATCGCGCGCCATCTTGGCCTCGATGATGTCGACCGCGCCCGAATGGCCTACCAACTGGCGCCGGCCGCCCATGCACCGGCAGCGCCTGAAATCAAAGACCTTTACCATCCGCGCGACCCCTCCCTGAATCAATTGAAGTATTTTTTTGCATCGCGCGAAACGGAAAAGCCGAGCATCGCCAGTATCCGGGAGTTGCCTGAAGACCAGCAAGCGTTCTACGGGACCCGCCATATCGGCAAGCGGGGCCGCGACCTGTGGACCGATAAGCCGATAGAGGGCCTGGACAGCAAGGCCGGCACATTGAAATCGAGCCCGCATCTGCAGACACAAAGCCAAGGCGTGAGGGCAATTCGTAGTGAAGCGGCGACGGCAACCATCGACAATTACACGAACGTGGCGGGCAGCTCCGGCCATTTCATTCGCAACCTGCATGCGCACGTGGTTGACCAGCTTGATTCTGCTTTCTTGAAAACCGGTGGCACAATTCATCTGGTGAGACCGACGCGCGATCATTACGCCAGTGACGCGACACTGAATTTCTTCACGTTCTGTACGCAAACCGAGCTTGCCGCATCGTTGAATGCGCATGAGCTGGCAGCTGCCAAGTCGGCAAACCGCACCGCATTTACCTTCACCGACTACAAATCCTGCGTCGGTTTGTCGCGCACGGCGCGTACCGAAGCAACCCCGATCGGCAGGCTCGTGCAGCAGCCCTACTTTACGACCGACGATATTGCCCCGGGCGACAAGGTCGTGATCGCCGACGATCATGCCCAGGCAGGCGGATCGCTACTAACCATGGCTGCGGCGCTCAAGGAAGCCGGCGCGCAAATCCTGGGGGCTATTACACTCACCGCGCATCCCTACTGTTCCAGCCTTGCGTTGAATGTGCAGGTATCGACGCACTTGCACGCCGTGCTTCGAGAATGGGATCCGCAAGGTAAAGTGCTGCGCACCCTGAACGAGATGGGCCTGCCGCCCGAAACACTGACCAATGCCGAGGCGATGATCCTGATCGCTTACGCCACCGATCCACATGCTGCAGCCAATGCCACGGCCAGCATCGCCAACTTCCGCAAAGTCGAGCAGCATCTGACTCAAGACGTGACCGTGATGGAAGGCGAACATGATTCGCTGGACCCGATTCTTTTGCAAGTGCCGCAATCACCGGAAGAAATCGTCGAAGAATTGCAAACGACCGCATCGCAAACACGATTGATGGTAAACCCCAGGCCCGTTAAAAGGGTTGAAGTGCTGGACTGGGACTGCCTGATCGTCAATGAGAAACTGTCGAACTACCAGCTGATGGCAAATGCCGTATTCGTGGCCGCGAACAGCCACGCCGCGGCACACCCAGTAATTCAACAGATTGCGGACGCGATCGCACCGTATCTGGATGGTCAAGGCTATCGCGAGGGAATGCCGCTGCTTTGCATGGGCAAGGAAGCATTCGCCCGACACGGCATTGCCGATGCATCGGTCTGGAAAAGCCATGTGCCGATCGATCTGATCGACAAGATTTCGACGATCGCGCCGCATGTCACGATGACGCAAGATGAGAGAAAACAGGTCATCAATATCTTGCAAACCGAGTTTCGCCGGCAGTACAAAGCGCTCACTCGTCCCGCGATTGCTACGATGCCGACAGCAAGGAAATTGGCAAAACAAACCGCTTCCGCCATTGATTTGCCGTTCAGCAATGTCGCGCTGGCGTACATGCCTGGTGCGCAGGATTTTCTTGAACGACATCGCAAGCCCGATGCACGGCTGGTATTAATCAGCAACAAGGGAGACGGCGATTTGCACAATGAGGTCAACAAGCTCGGGATTGCTCATTATTTCGATTCGATTTCCGGTACGTCGCAAATTACCGTCGATGGTGCGGTTACGCATCTGCACAAGAAACCTGCCCCGGATCGTTTGCAGAAGGCTTTGCTGGAACTGTCACTTCACCACAGGACTATTCCGATACGTCTTTGGGGAGATCAGAAGCAGGACGTGACACAGGCAGCGGCATTGCTCGCTGCGGGAATTTCAGATCGCATTACCGGAGAAATCGTCAATCCGGCGATGTACGATTCAGTACGCCCTGACAAACTGGAGGGCATTCCGGTTTCCTATCGAAAAACGTTGCCATGAGCCGCGCGATAGCGGCAAGGCGAATCAACAACGTCTTTATTACCAAATTTCCCGATAACTGCGCGACGACGTAATCTATAAAAGATTAAACAACGACAAACCGGAAATCTTGATGAAGGTTTTCTGCGCCGCTTCCAGGTTCGTGTTTTGTTGCGTGAAGTCGCTGATCGCCTTGTTGTAATCTATATCCTGAATGTTTTGCAACGCCTCGGCGAACTGCACATTCTTGTCGTCGCCGGAGACGTTGAGGGAGTCCAACTCTTTCAAGCGTGAACCCACCGATGCGCGAATGGTCAGGATATTGTCGAGTGCAGCGTCGAGATTACCGTTGGCGGTGGTCAGTGAGCGTTGCAGGTCGGCCTTGCCGGGCGCGCCGACGATCGGCGTTTCCAACGCCGTAATCAGGTCGCTCAATGTAGCGAACACGCTCTGGTTCTTTGGTGTGCGTACGGTGAAGGCATCGCCGGAGGCAGGCGTGCCGGTGATGACCAGTTCCTGGCCATCGAAGCGGATCGGCATGCCATCGCTATAATTTTGCGCGCTCGATACCGTGGTGCCGAGGGTTTTGTTGATCACGTCATAAGTGGTGGCGCTGGTGAATTTTATGTCGTAATCATTATTGGTCACGGTTGCGCTGCCATCTGCCCGCACGCGCGAAGCTACGCCGTTGCCGGCATTGATCGTGGCAGCAGCGGTCAATTGCGCACCGGTATTGCGAATATTTTGAAATACCGAATCGCCGGCATCGCTGATGGCGATCTGGCGCGAGGTCGCCGCCTGAGAAAAACGCTGGCCTTGATCGCCGTTATATTGGGCGTCGGTAGCCGTAGCAGAAAACGGCTCCGACGATGATTTGAATCCGCCGAACAGGTAGTTGCCGGTACCGTCGGTAGAATTTGCCTGGCCTAGCAGATCATTGAGCCGGCCACGCAGTTCGGTGGCCATGAATTTGCGGTCGGCATCGCTCAGAATTCCGTTGCCGGCGCTTACCGCGAGAATCTTGGCATCCTGCAGCAGCGAGGTGCTGCTTTGCAAAACCACTTCTTCGATCGAAAGCGAATTGATGGTCGCCTGGCGATTTGCACTGAATTGGGTATTGATTGCCTGGCTATGGGTGATCTCCAGTGCCCGCGCTGCACCGATCGGGTCGTCGGAGGGTGACAGTATCCGCCGACCAGTCGAGATCTGCTGCTGGGTCTTGACGATACCGGCCTGGATTTCCGACATGCGGGCAGTGCTGGCAGCGTAAATGGTATTGGTGCTGATGCGCATGACGACTGCTCCTGAATATGATTAGTTGCCGAGCGAAAGCAGAACGCCAAACAGGGTACTGGCGGTCTGAATGAGTTTGCCGGCAGCTTGATAGGCTTGCTGATAACGCAGCAAGTTGCCGGCTTCTTCATCCAGGTTCACCCCGGACTCCGACTGCTGCAACGTAATCGATTGCTGCAGCAGGCTTGCTGCCGCACCGCTGGTGACTTGCAATTCATGTGTCTTGTTGCCGATTGAGCTGACCAGTTGCGTATAAGCACCCTGAAATGAGGTGGTGCCGCCATCGAGCGTATTCTTGGTTTGCAGCTTGCCCAGCAATAGCGCATTGCGGTTGTCACCGACACCGTTGACGTTCGGGCCGACTTTAAAGGTGTCGCCGTCGCCGGGGTTGCCGCTCAAGGCGAAATTTACGCCGCTAAAGGCAATCGTCGCGCCAGCGGTATACGGAACGGACGTGCCGCTTGCGTAGATCGTGGAGGTGCCGTTGGCGGTGACTGTAACCGCCAGTGGCGTTGGAAAGCCGCTCAGGGTTTTGGTGGTGGCGTTGTAGGCCAGGGTTACATTCGGCAAGGCGCTAGTTGCCGTCACGGTTGCCACACCGATGGTACCGGTACCGGTATTGGTCGAGCTGGTTGTGGTGGTGGCCGGTGCGCCGACTGCAATGTCGGCTTTATTGACCAGCGCCATGGAAAAGCCCGAAGCACCGTTGGCGACTGGCCGAATCAGGAATTCGTCGTTGACCACTGGCGTGCCGGTCACGCCGATATCGACGCCGTCCACCGTCAAGGTGGCACTGGTGGCCGGTGCCACCGGGCCGCCCAGGTTGCTGACCTTGCCATCGGCAAGACGGGTAATCTTGTAGCCCGGAACAGTCGCCGGCGCAGTCGCCGCCACGACTTGCACCCGATAATCGCTGACCGTCAGTTTCGAGGCATCGCTGATGACGGCTGTGACACTGGCGGTGCTGGCGGCGCTGTTGCGGTTGCTGGCCGAGACTTGCGGCGCGCCGGCATTGAAGAATTTGCCACCGATTTCACCGGTCTGGGTCTGTCCCAGCGCATGCTGGGCGTTAAATTCTGCTGCAAAGCTGGCGGCAACCCGCCCCAATGTGTTTTGTGCGACTTCCAGGGTAGTGGAGCGAAACTCGAACAACGCACCGAGGTTGCCTCCGGGTAAGTTCTTCTCTTCGAGCAGCGTCGTCACGCCAGTGCTGGTGCGAACGCCGATCTGAGTGCGTGACGGGTCGGTCGGAGAATTGGCCGCGTAGAGTGTCGAGGTCCGCGTGCCAACCACCAGGCCCTGTCCACTGCCGATGTAGATGTTGTAACTCTCGCCCTGCTTCACCACCGATACCTTGACTTCCTTGGAAAGCTCAAACACGGCCTGGTCGCGCTGGTCCAGCAGGTCGTTGGCGGTCTTTTCGCCGCCGGCCTGGGCTTTTTCAATCGCATCGTTCAACTTGGCGATCTGGCTGGCGTAGGAATTGATGTTGGCGACACTGGTACCGATCTGGCTGTTCAAGCCTTGTCGCACATCGCTGATCTGCCCGGATAAACTCTGGAAACGAGACGCCAGCGCTTCGCCGGAAGATAGCAACGCCTGCCGTGAAGCAGCTGAATTCGGATCCGAACTCAGGCTCTGTACCCCAGTGAAAAATTCCTGCAACGCCGGTGAAAGGCCGGCGTTCTGGTCTGCCAGCAGATTATCGATCTGCTTGATCTGTGCGGTGTAGGTACTGAGCTGGCTGCTCGACGTTTGCGACGTCAGCACCTGACCGGAAAGAAATTCGTTATATACCCGGCTGACACTGATAACTCGCGTGCCGCTACCGATGAAGGTCAAGCCGGCGTTCTGGCCGCCGATGGCACCTTGCTGCACCACTTGGCGGGAATAGCCAGGCGTGGCAGCATTGGCGATATTGTGGCCGGTGGTTGCCACGCCGATCTGGGCCACATTCAATGCACTTTGGCCAACGCTAAGAATACTCATGATAGTTGCCTACTTTTATCCGATACCCTCATCAACGGCACTTCAATTCAAAACTTGAGCGCCTCCGGCCCCACCGACTCAGGCCGACAGGGAATGGGTAATGATGCGGGTGAGTTTGGCCGCATAGTGCGGGTCGGTGGCATAGCCGGCACGTTGCAAGCCTTGCGCGAAACCTTGTGCATCTTGTGAATTTGCCAAGACATTTTGATAACGCGGATTGTTTTGCAACAGTTTTGCATAATCGCGGAAGGCGTCGGCGTAATTGTCGTAAGCGCGGAAGCGTTCGATCCGCCGTTCCGGCACGCCATTGACATATTCGGTCGTTGCGGTTTCGACAACCTTGCCTTTCCAGCCGGCGCTGGCCTTGATGCCGAAGACGTTGTGGCTGTTGGTGCCGTCGGCGGCGACGATTTCACGCTTGCCCCAGCCGGATTCCAGGGCTGCCTGGCCGAGCATGAATTTTGCAGGAATGCCGGTGCTGCGCGAGGCTTCCTGCGCATGTACGCCGAGCCGATCTTCGAAGGCGCGCACGTGAGCCGCTTGCGCAGTGCGCGGTCGGCCATCGCTACCGCCCGTGACCGCAGTTGCCGCACCGCTGGCTGTAGCGATTGCGGAACCAGGCACTACGGCACCGCGCAAACCCGTCAGCGCCGCTTTAAGGACGCCGGGAATGCCGGAGTCGAATGCCGTTTGCAGTGTTGTCTGAAAGCCCGATTCAGCGGCCGATCGTGTATTAGCCGATGGCGCATTAGCCGTCTGCCCAATGGCAGGATTGAGCAAGCGGGTGCCGGAAATGAGGTCAGTTGCCGGCACGGTGCCTGCCACGGTCGCCTGGACCCCGACTGCAGTGCCTGCTTTAGCTGCTTCCGCTGCTTCCGCTCCTCCGGCAGTCCCTGCTTCGGCCCCCACGCCACGATTTCCCGACAATTGCCGAATCAGCATGTCGGCCAGACCGACGCCGCGCTTGGCAAGATTCTGCGAGAGCTGTTGATCGAGCATCGAAGAAAACATCTTGCCCTGCTCGCTGTCGAACAAACCTTCCTTGGGTGAGGCGTCGCGCATGCTTTTCATGATCATGTTCATGAACAAACCTTCGAACTGCTGAGCCACCGCTTTCAACGCATCCGGTGAATTTTCCCTGGCCGATCGGCGCAGTGCATCGACACCTTTCGGATCGATCGAGAAACTGGCGCCGGTGGCGGTAGTGCTGGCAGTGTTTGCAGTAGATGGAAGCGCCATGATCGCAGCCTCAAATAATTTAAATGATTTCAAGTTCGGCGCGCAGCGCACCGGACGCCTTCATCGCCTGCAGAATAGCCAGCAGGTCTTGCGGCGTAGCGCCGATCGCATTCAACGCCTTGACGACTTCGGCCAGAGAAGCACCGGCTTTGAGCAGCTGCAACTGACCCGGATCCTTGCGGATATCGATCTGGGCATTCTGGATCACCACCGTCTGCCCGGCAGCCAGCGCTGCAGGCTGGCTAACCTGTACATCGCTATTGATCGTCACCGACAGGTTGCCGTGGCTAACCGCGCAGGCGTCCAGCGTTACGGCCTGGTTCATCACCACCGAGCCGGTGCGGGCATTCAAAATCACCTTGGCGCTCATCTGCGCCGGCGTCACGTTGATCGCTTCCAGCGTCCCCAGAAAACTGACACGCTCATCGCTGTTGATCGGCGCACGCACGCGGATCACGCGGCCGTCTTGCGCGGCGGCGGTTTGCGGGCCGAACTGCTTGTTGATGGCATCGACTACCTTGCTGGCGGTCGAGAAATCGCTTTCCTTCAATTCGAGATTAATCACATCGCCCTGCCCCAGCGACGACGCCACGACCCGCTCCACCGTCGCACCCGCGGAAATACGACCAACGCTCAAATGATTGACGACCTTGGAACCGCCGGCAGCCGAAGCGCCGACGCCACCCACCAGTACGTTGCCTTGCGCCATGCCATAGACCTGGCCGTCCGCACCCTTGAGAGGCGTGAGCAACAAGGTGCCGCCACGGATGCTCTTGGCGTTGCCCATCGAGGATACGGTGACATCGAGCGTCTGCCCCGGCTGGGCGAATGCTGGCAAGGATGTCGTGACCATGACGGCTGCGACATTCTTCAACTGTAGTGTCGCGCCGGGTGGCAGATTTACGCCGAGCTGTTGCAGCATGCTGACCACGCTTTGCACCGTAAACGGCGTCTGGGTAGTCTGATCGCCGCTGCCGTCGAGACCGACGACTAGGCCGTAACCGATCAGCTGATTCTGGCGCACGCCCTGAATCGTCGCCAGATCCTTCAGACGTTCGGCATGGCTTTCACTGACCGAGAGCAGCGCACCCAATAGCATCAGCGCCGCACCCAGCCGTGATAACAGGCGCGTGGCGCGCAATGCCGGCGTGAAACCAACGGTTGCATGCTGCGCTCGGGTTCGCTTTCTTGTTCGCTCTTTCGTTAGCTCTTGCATTCGATACCCTCGCTCAGAGCGGCAACGCACTCAGAAAAAATCGTGTCAGTTGCGACATCACATCGGCCCGGTCGAGCCGGCTGTTGGTGCGGTATTCGACCCGCGCATCGGCCACTTGGGTCGATGGCACCACATTGCCGGCGGCGATGGTGTCCGGATTGACGACGCCGGAAAAGCGAATGAATTCCGCGCCTCGGTCGAATGCGATCTGTTTTTCACCACTTACCAGCAGGTTGCCGTTGGGCAGAACATCGATCACGGTCACGCCGATCACGCCATTGAAATTGTTGCTGGAACTGGCCGCGCCTTTGTCTTCGAATTTTGTCGCGCCCGAACCGGAAAGTGCCAGTTGCGCCGTCGTCGCCGCAGCGATGCCAAAGACAGTCGGCACCGAAAACGAGGCTTTGGTCGACTTGCTGGTCGAATCGTTGCCGGCCTTGGCTGCCGTGGTGCGTTCATTGATGGCAATGGTCATAATGTCGCCGACCATGCGCGCGCGCCGGTCTTCGAACATCGGCCGGTAAGATGCCGCCTGAAAAATTGCACCATTCTGTGCTGGTGCTGGTGCGGCCACGCGTGCCACGGCACTCGTCGGTTGCAGGACGATGGACGATGGCGTAGTCGCGCAACCGCCCAGGGCCAACAGCATCGTCAATAAAAGAAAAGCTTTCATGCGCGCCTCACGCTGCCCTTAGAGTTGCGTCAGACGCTGCAGCATCTGGTCCGATGTGGTGATGGCCTTGCTGTTGATCTCGTAGGCGCGCTGGGTCTGGATCATGTTGACCAGCTCCTCGACCACGTTGACGTTCGAGGTTTCCACATAGCCTTGCAGGATCGTGCCGGCGCCGTTGCTGCCGGGCGTGTTGGTGCTGGGATTGCCAGAGGCGCCGGTTTCGACGTACAGGTTTTCACCCTTGCTTTCCAACCCGGCCGGATTGATGAAATTGGTCAGTTGCAGGGCCCCGACCTGAGTCGGCGCAGCACTACCGGCCTGCGTGACCGATACCGTGCCGTCGCGTCCGACGGAGATGCTTTGCGTGTTGGCGGGAATGGAAATCGCCGGCTGGATCACGAAGCCGCTCGACGTCACCAGCTGGCCCTGATTATCGACCTGGAACGAGCCGTCGCGGGTGTAGGCTGCGGTGCCATCCGGCAGCAGCACTTGAAAGAAGCCTTCGCCATTGATGGCCATGTCTTTGGAGTTGCTGGTCTGCTGCAGGTTGCCCTGCGTAAAAATACGTTCGGTCGCCACCGGCCGCACGCCTGTGCCCAGTTGCAGGCCGCTGGGCAGTTGCGTTTGTTGCGACGATTGCGCACCGGGCTGGCGCAGTGTCTGATACAGCAGATCCTCGAATACAGCCCGCGAGCGCTTGAAGCCGGAGGTGCTGACGTTGGCCAGGTTGTTGGAAATGACATCCATCTGCGTTTGCTGCGCATCCAGACCGGTCTTTGAAATCCATAGCGAACGAATCATCTTTTTCTCCTGAAATCGTCTTTATTGTGCAGTAGCAACTATCAACTCAAAGACATGATCTGACTGGCTTTTGCAGCATTGCTCTCGGCATTCTTGAGCAGGCTCATGTGCATTTCGAACTGCCGGCCCAGGCTGATCATGTTGACCATGGCATCGACCGGATTGACGTTGCTGCCCTCGAGCGCACCGCCGGCAAGACGCACGTTGGCATCGACTTCGGCTTCGCCGCCACCTTTGATGCGAAACAGGCCGTCGTCGCCTCGCTCCAGCGATTCTTCGGGTGGATTGACCAGCTTGATGCGGCCGATGATGTTCGCCTGGCCAGGCTTGCCAGCACGGTCGGTAGTGGAAATCGTGCCGTCACTGGCGATCGTCACATTCACATCCGGCGGTATGCTGATCGGCCCGGCATCGCCCTGTACCGATTGCCCACCAGCAGTGAGCAGCAACCCGTTTTCGTTGGTTTTGAGGCTACCCTGGCGCGTCATCGCTTCAGTGCCATCTTCCCGTTGCACGGCAATCCATCCCTTGCCTTGCAGCGCCACATCCAGCGCGCGGCCGGTCTGCTGCAGCGGCCCCGGCGTAAAGTCGGCACCCACGGTCGAATCGACCACGAAAGTGCGGGTCGGCATGCTGTCACTGACCACCGGCACCGCCCGAAACGAATCGAGCTGCGCTCGAAAGCCGGTGGTGCTGACATTGGCCAGGTTGTGGGCAGTGTTTGCCTGCTGCTCCATGATGTGCTTGGCCCCGGTCATGGCCGTGTAGATCATTCGATCCATGCTGTTCTCCTGGAATCAATCGGGATTAACGCAGGTTCACCAGCGTTTGCAATACCTGGTCCTGGGTCTTGATGGTCTGCGCGTTGGCCTGGTACACCCGCTGCGCCGTGATCATGTTTACCAGTTCGGCGGTCAGGTCGACATTCGAATCCTCGACTGCCGACGACTGCAGCACGCCCAGGCTGCCGGAATTAGGCGTACTCACCAGCGCCGGACCGGAAGCCGAGGTTTCACCCCAGACGTTGTTGCCCAACGGCTGCAGGCCGTTGACATTGGCAAAATTTGCCAGCACCACCTGCCCCAGCGTGGTCGATTTACCATTCGTATAACGCCCGACCACGGTGCCATCGGCGCTGACTGCAAAACCGGACAGGCGGCCTGAAGTGAAACCATCCTGCTTCAGCGAGTTGACGCTGAAGGCCGAGCCGTACTGCGTGGTGCCGGCGTAGTCGACCGCCACCGTCAAAGGCGTAGCAGCGCCGGAGTCGATCGGAATCGACGCGCTCAACGGCGAACCGCTGACGATGGTGCCATCGCTGCCGAAAGTCAGCGTGCCCAGCTTAGATGGGGTAAGCGCTACATCGTCGGCCGCGCCATACACATCCCAGGTGCCGTTGGCGGGTACGCCGGGGTTGGGGCCGGTCTTTACATAGAATGTCTGTAGTACATGTGATACGCCCAGGCTGTCGAATACCGATACCGACGTAGCGTTGGTATAAGTGCTCGGATCGGACATGTTGAACGGCGTGGCCGTGGAATCGATCGCCGGCTTGTTCGAATCGAGATTCAGCAACGCATTGACGGTAGTGGTGATCTTTGGCGCAATGTCGGCAGATGAGATCTTCAAGTCACCGGGTGCACCGGTGGAGAGCACGCCGTTGGCATCGGCGGTGTATCCGGTCAGGTGGGCACCGTTGGCATTGGTCACGAAACCGTTCTTGTCCAGCTGGAACTGGCCGTTGCGTCCATAGGCGATGGTGCCGTTGGTGCTCATGCGGAAAAAACCGCCACCGTTGATGGCCAGGTCGAGCGGACTGTTGGAGGAAGTGATGTTGCCCTGCGTGAAAGCTTGCGCCACCTGCGACACCTTCACGCCGATACCCACTTGCGTAGTGCCACCAGCGCTTCCCTGCAGCGAATTAGCAAAAATGTCAGCGAACTGCGCCTGTGAAGATTTGAAGCCGACTGTGCCGGAGTTGGCGACGTTGTTACCGATCGCTTCGAGGGTTTTGGAAGCGGCGTTCAGGCCGCTCAGACCTTGTTGAAAACTCATACTGTTCTCCCGGCTGAAATTACATGAATTGACGAACGGCGGCGATGTCGAAAGCGCCGATATTCGGCACATTGATTTTTACGCCCTGAGCATTGCTGGAAACGCTACCGATCTGCCCATACGACAAGGCTTCTGCAGCGGTTTTTTCACCGGCGCGGGTAGCGGCCACCGTCACGGTGTACTCACCGTTGATGGCAGTAGCGCCGCTGTCGGTCTTGCCATCCCACCCGAGTGGCACCACACCGATTTCCTGACGCCCCAGGTCCATCGTGTGCACCGCCTTGCCAGCGCCGTCGCGTACCGTGACGGTGACGTTGTCGGCTGCCTCGGTGACATCGATACCGAACAAAGCCTTGCCCTCGGCAAGCGTCGTCGACGAACCTGGCAACAGCACGCCATGCCCGATCAGCGTGGCCGCCTGCAGCGACTGGCTGGCCTGGTAATTACCCTTCAGCGCTTCGAGCGTGGTGTTGAGCTTGTCGATACCGGTCACGGTGGAAAGCTGTGCCAGTTGCGACGTGACCTGGGCGTTGTCCATCGGATTGAGCGGGTCTTGATTCTTCATCTGCGTCACCAGCAATTTCAGGAAGCGGTCTTGCGCCACATCCGGAGAATCCGGGCCTGCAGCCTTGTTCTTGTTGCCGTTGGTGGCCGCCAGCAGTGCGGGTGAAATGGTGTTCTCAGCGATGGTTGTCATGGTTTCCTCGAATCGGGTCGTGAGTGTGCGGGGTGCGGGGTG